>QMCD01000002.1_pt1 | contig 397819 bp, 345 predicted proteins | sample 1821841 | NCBI WGS metagenome assembly QMCD01 (sample SAMN01991225, study PRJNA193472) | Termite gut metagenome, whole genome shotgun sequencing project. | isolation source: worker | host: Macrotermes natalensis
ACACGCACCTTGTCGCAGGCGCGATTTATTACGTCTTTTCGCGTCTTTTTCGTGTCGTAGTCGAGAAATGGGGTGATTTCGGAAACCCCCGCCAGAGGCGGCTGTGAGGGCGATTGAATGAAAAAAGCGACCCTAAAGTCGCTTTTTGCCGTGATCCCGCTGGGGGCACTTGTGATCCAGCTGGGGCTCGAACCCAGGACCCCATCCTTAAAAGGGATGTGCTCTACCAGCTGAGCTACTGAATCTCCGTAATGAGGGTGCAAATGTACAACCTTTTTTTGGTCAATCCAAAAAAAAGGGTAAATTTGCGTAAACAAATAACTCATTCATAATGGCCAAAGTCATCATCATCGGTGCCGGTGGGGTAGGTACCGTCGTTGCACACAAAGTCGCTGATAATCCGCTCTTTACCGACATTCTGCTCGCCAGCCGCACTCTTTCCAAGGCCGACGCTATCGCCGCCGCTGTGAACAAAAAATCGGGCCAAACCCGCATAACAACAGCTGCCGTGGATGCCGACGACGTGCCCCAACTCGTCAAACTTTTCAAAACCCACAAACCCGACATCGTGATCAACGTCGCTCTTCCTTACCAGGATCTCACGATTATGGACGCTTGCCTTGAGTGCGGCGTAAATTACCTCGACACAGCTAATTACGAGCCTAAGGACGAGGCCAAATTCGAATATAAATGGCAGTGGGCTTACCACGACCGCTTCAAACAGGCCGGCCTCACGGCTATTCTTGGTTGCGGTTTCGACCCCGGCGTTACTGCGATTTTCACTGCTTACGCCGCCAAGCACCACTTCGACGAGATGCACACCTTAGACATCGTCGATTGTAACGCCGGTAACCACGGTATGGCTTTTGCGACTAACTTCAACCCCGAGATCAACATTCGCGAGGTCACTCAGCCCGGACGTTATTGGCAAGACGGCCAGTGGGTTACGACCCGCCCTCACGAGATCCACCAGCCTATTCATTACCCCGAGATCGGCCCGAAAGAGTCATACGTCATCTTCCACGAGGAGCTCGAGTCGCTCGTCAAACACTTCCCTACCTTGAAACGCGCTCGGTTTTGGATGACTTTTGGCCAGGAATATTTGACCCACCTTCGCGTGATCCAGAACATCGGTATGGCTCGTATCGACCCCGTTATTTACAATGGCGTCGAGATCGTCCCCATCCAGTTCCTCAAGGCGGTTTTGCCTGATCCTAAGTCTCTTGGCGAGAATTACACCGGCCTCACTTCGATCGGTTGCCGCATTTCCGGTATTAAGGACGGCAAGCCCCACACATACTATATATACAATAATTGCGACCACGAGAAGGCTTACGAGGAAACTGGTACTCAGGCTGTTAGTTACACTACCGGCGTTCCTGCTGCCCTCGGCGCTTCGATGTGGGCTCAAGGACTTTGGTCTGGTTCCGGTGTTTTCAACGTCGAGCAGTTCAACCCCGACCCGTTTCTCTCCGCGCTCGGTCCCGCGGGCCTTCCCTGGATCGAGAAATTCGACATCGACCTGGAGGTCTGATTTCGCCGCCCTTGATGATTGATTTCTCTCAAATACCCTCTCCCTGCTTCGTGCTCGACCAAAGGGCGTTGGAGTGCAATTTGTCCATCATCGACTTGGTTCGGCGCGAGAGCGGGGCCGAGATCATAGTGGCCCTGAAAGCCTGCGCTATGTGGAGTGTTTTTCCTCTGCTTGCCGCCCACTCCGACGGCGCTACCGCAAGTTCCCTTTCCGAGGCGCGCCTCGTTGCCGAGGAGTTTTGCGCCCCCGCAGGGCAGGGTAGCGCTCCCCAAGCCCGCACCAAGGTCCACACTTACGCTCCCGTCTTCACCGATTCCGACTTTCCTCAGATCGCTCGCCTCAGTTCCCACATCTCCTTCAACTCCCTCTCCCAGTTCACCCGCTTCAAAGCCCAGGCCCTCTCTCTCGGCATCTCTTGCGGCCTTCGCGTCAACCCTGGTTACTCTCCCGTCGAGACCGACCTTTATAACCCCGCTCAGCCCGGCTCTCGACTCGGTATCGACACCCTCGACACCCTCCCGGAAGGCATCGAGGGTCTTCACTTTCACGTTCTTTGCGAGTCCGGGGCCCAACACTTGGCCAAGGCCCTCGAAGCTCTCGAATCTCGCTTCGGCCACTTGCTCGACGCCCAAACTGCCACCGGCCAGCCTCAACTCAAATGGTTGAATTGCGGTGGCGGGCACCTTATGACCCGCGCGGGTTACGACATCGAACTCCTCATCTCCACCATCCGGGCCTTTAAACGCCGCCACCCCCACCTTCGTATAATCCTCGAACCCGGTAGCGCCTTCACTTGGCGCACCGGCTTCCTCGTCTCCACTGTCGAGGACGTTGTCGAGCGCTCCGGCATCAAAACGGCAATGCTCGACGTTTCGTTCGCCTGCCATATGCCCGACTGCCTCGAGATGCCCTATAAGCCTTCAATTCTCGGCGCTCGCGACCCTCAGGGCTGCGAACAAAGTTATCGCCTCGGCGGTAACTCTTGCCTTGCCGGCGATTGGATGGGCGATTGGTCGTTCGACCGCCCGCTCAAAGTGGGCGACAAGGTTGTTTTCGAGGATATGATACATTACACGATGGTTAAGACGACAATGTTCAACGGTATCCACCACCCCTCTATCGCGATCTGGAGTGCCGACGATAAACTCCAAATAATCAAAGAGTTCACCCCCTCCGATTTCAAAACCCGAATGTCATAAACTATATGGAAAATTTCACCCCTACCCAATACGAGCTCGAATGCGTAGCCACTTCCCGCCGTTTTCCCGATTCCGGTTGGATGCTCGAGGACAAGATGTGCGGTTCCCCTTCTCTCGTCCGCACCATATACTCGAAGACTCAGCTCGAACCCAAATCCGACTCTCTCGGCCTTTATAAATTTTCCGACTGGCTTCCTGTCCACCGTATGCTCTCCGGCTCCGCGGCTCCCGTCACCTATAAGAGCGAAAAACTCGCCGCCCACCTCGGCCTTGAGAACCTGTATATTACTTTCAGCGGTTGGAACCCTAAACACGGCGCTCGAATGACCACTTGCTCTTTCAAGGAGACCGAGGCTTACTCTGTTTGCGGCCGCATCCCCTCTGACGAATCGCGCATCCTCGTGGTCGCTTCCGCCGGTAACACCGCCCGCGCTTTCGCTAAGGTTTGCTCCGATAACCGCATTCCTCTCCTTCTCTCCGTTCCCGCCGACAACCTCGATGCGCTCTGGTTCGACGGGCCGCTCGACCCCTGCGTCAAATTGATCGCATCCGAGAAAGGTTCCGATTACTTCGACGCCATCCACCTTAGTAACCTTGCCTTGAAATCGCGTAAATTCTTCGCCGAGGGCGGTGCTAAGAACGTTGCTCGCCGCGACGGTATGGGTACAACATTCCTCTCTGCTGCGACCACGATCGGCAAAATTCCCGACTTTTACTTCCAGGCTGTCGGTTCCGGTACTGGTGCTATCGCTGCTTGGGAGGCTAACCTTCGCTTGCTTGCCGACGGCCGCTTCGGCTCTGCTAAATGCCGTTTGTTCGTCTCTCAGAACGCTCCCTTCGTTCCTATTTTCGACGCTTGGCGTATCGACTCTCGGCAGATGCCCGATTACGACGAGACCCACGCTCGGCGCGATGCCGAGATCATCGACGCTAAGGTTCTCTCCAACCGCCGCCCTCCTTACGGCCTTTCCGGCGGGTTGTACGACGCTCTTAAGGACACCGACGGCGACGTTCTCGTTGCCACTAACGCTCAGGGGCGTAAGGCTGCTGCACTTTTCGAGCAGACCGAGGGTTGCGACATCCATCCCGCTGCGGCGATTGCTACCGCTTCTCTCATCCGCGCTGTTTCCGATGGACGTGTTCCCCGCGATAAGATCGTTATGCTCAATGTCACCGGTGGTGGTGAGCAGCTCCTCAAAGCCTCCTTCTCCGCCGCCAACAAGCCCCTCTGGTTCCTCACGCCCTCCGCTACCTTTCCCACCGACGCCGAGGCCGAACAGGTCACTTCTTCCGTCGAGGCCCTCTTCGCCTGACCAGCCGCCAATAAAAAAGCGGGGCCAAAGACCCCGCTTCATTTCAGCCGCGATGCTGTTGTCAACCCAGATACGATTTCAGCCACTTGCTTTTCGACCCGTGCCTCAGCCTTCTGATCGCTTTCTCCTTTATCTGCCTCACCCTTTCCCTGGTCAGCCCGAACTTGTCTCCAATCTCCTCCAAGGTCATTTCCGGCGCTCCTATTCCGAAGAAATACTTCACAATGTCCTTTTCTCTCTCGGTCAGCGTCGCCAATGCCCTATCTATCTCCGTTCCTAACGACTCATTAATCAAGCCTCTGTCCGCATTCGGGGAGTCTGCATTCACCAGCACATCCAGCAGATTGTTGTCTTCTCCATCCGCAAATGGTGCATCCACCGACACATGCCTTCCCGCTACCCTCATCGTATCCGTCACTTTTTCCCGCGGTAGGTCCAGTACTTCGGCCAACTCTTCCGGCGATGGTGTTCTCTCGTTTTCCTGCTCGAACTTTGCAAAAGCTTTGTTGATCTTGTTCAGCGAGCCCACCTGATTCAAGGGGAGCCTCACAATCCTCGATTGCTCTGCCAGCGCCTGCAGTATCGACTGCCTGATCCACCACACCGCATAGGATATAAACTTAAATCCTCTCGTTTCGTCGAACTTTTCCGCCGCCTTGATTAGCCCCAGGTTTCCCTCGTTGATCAAGTCCGGTAGCGACAGCCCTTGGTTTTGATACTGCTTGGCCACGGAGACCACAAACCTCAGGTTAGCTTTGGTTAGTTTTTCCAATGCTTCCTGATCTCCCTTTTTGATTCTTTGGGCCAGTTCGACTTCTTCTTCGACCGTGATCAGGTCTTCTTTTCCGATCTCTTGTAGATACTTATCCAGCGACGCGCTTTCGCGGTTGGTGATGGATTTAGTAATTTTCAGTTGCCTCATTCTTTGTTGGGGCCCCTGGCCCTCATTCTACTAATGAATATGTTACTGCCCGCCCGTTCGGGTAGACTCCTTCAATCGACGTAACCCGGCCCGTGATCCTGTACAGATCGTTCACCGACCTCACCTCTCTTCCATTCAGATGCGTGATGATGTACCCTCTCTGCACCCTCGCCCTGGCCAATACTCCCTCTTGCTTCACTCCCGCCACTTGTACTCCCGCTTTGATTCCCAGCTCCTTTTGCTGTTTTTCCGTCAGCCTTATATCCGCAAACTCTCCTCCCAGTGATTCAATCGCATCGAACGTCTCTCTGGCCACTGGCTCACTCTTTCCGGCTCTATTACGCAAAACGACGTTGAATTGTTTCACTTTTCCGTCTCTTTTTACAGAAATTTTTACCGCATCTCCCGGCCTCTTCTGACTAACTATCTCCGCGACTGCTGCTGTTGTTATCACCGGTAGCCCGTCAATCTCCTCTATCACATCTCCCGCTTCGATTCCCGCTGCTTGGGCTGCACCTCCTTCGGCCACTTCTCTCACCACCAGTCCCTCTTCTCCTTCGCTATACATAATCCCTATCAACGCCCTCTGCACTACTCCATACTCCCTCAAGTCTCTCACTACCTTCCTCACAATCGTTTCCGGTACCGCGAATGCATACCCCGCATAGCTTCCCGTCCTCGAATATATCAGCGTGTTGATTCCCACCAGCTCTCCTGCCGTGTTCACCAATGCTCCTCCCGAGTTTCCCGGATTCACCGCTGCATCTGTTTGTATGAACGACTCTATTCCCGAATTTCCGCTCGTTTGTATTGCTCCCAGCGATCGCGCCTTCGCACTCACTATTCCCGCCGTTATTGTCGAGTGTAAGCTGTACGGATTTCCTATCGCCAGTACCCATTCTCCCAGCCTCAGTGCATCGCTGCTTCCGAACGCCAATGCCGGTAGCCCTTCTTCTTCTATTTTTATCAAGGCTATCTCCGTATCCGCATCCGTTCCTATCAGTTTTGCATCGTATGTTTTTCCGTTCGGTAGCTTCACCGTCAGCTTGCTCGCATTCTCCACCACGTGATGGTTCGTTACGATGTACCCATCCGCACTTATTATCACTCCCGATCCTCCGCTCGTTTGCTCTCTGTACCTTATTTCTTCATCGGGCACTTGTTCGTGCGTTCCGTCGGGTATTCCGAAGAATTCGAAGAACGGATGCCTTCCGAATCCCTCCGGAACCGCCTGTTGCCTTATCTCCTCCGTTTTGATCACACTCACCACTGCTTTGACTGCATTTTCTGCTGCATACGTCAAGTCCGGATAGCCTTGCGCCTCGTAGCTCGTAAAATGGGCTGCTGCTCCTTCGAACTGCCCGTTCCACGGCGTTGCTTCTGCTTGACGTTGTGTTGTTTTCGTGATTCCCCAGGCGGTCAGTCCGCCTACAAGCCCGGCAGCGATCACCACAGCCATGGCCACCAAAAATTTGTTCTTCATAGCTCTCTTTAGTGTAATTTATGTTGGTCTGTAATCGTTACAATCAACGTGCCACCCATAAATTTTATTATCTTTGTCGCCGTAAAAAAACACCCACCGTTTATGAATTATCTCTTCACATCCGAGTCTGTGTCCGAGGGGCACCCGGATAAAGTTTGCGACCAGATATCCGACGCCATCCTCGACGAGTTTCTTCGGCGCGACCCCTCTTCCAAAGTTGCCGTCGAGACTCTCTGTACAACCGGCCTGGTTGTCGTTGCCGGCGAGGTTCGCTCCGAGGCTTACGTCGACATCCAGGAGGTTGCTCGCCGCGTCATTTCTCGTATCGGTTACACTCGCGCCGAGTTGGGCTTCGAGGCTTCTTCCTGCGGTGTTCTTTCCGCTATCCACGAACAAAGCCCCGACATCAACCAGGGGGTAGTTCGCGAATCTTCTGCCGATCAGGGCGCTGGGGATCAGGGTATAATGTTCGGTTACGCTACTAACGAGACTCGCGAATTGATGCCCGCTACCGTTATCCTCTCCCACGTTATTCTTAAGGAGTTGGCAGCTATTCGCCGCGAGAACAAAGTAATGACATACCTTCGTCCCGACGCTAAGAGCCAGGTGACCGTTGAATACTCCGAGCTTCGTAAGCCTCTTCGCGTCCACACTATCGTCGTCTCCACTCAGCACGACGAGCAGACGGACGTTTCTCGTATTCGTAACGACGTCCAAACGATCCTCCTTCCTCGCGTTAAGGCTCGCCTCGAAAAGGCTGGCGACAAGCTCGCCGAGTTGCTCGACGGTAACCATATCCTCCACGTTAATCCCACTGGTAAGTTCGTCATCGGCGGTCCTGCTGGCGACACCGGGCTCACTGGTCGTAAACTCATCGTCGACACTTACGGCGGTCGCGGGGCTCACGGTGGCGGAGCTTTTTCCGGTAAGGACTCTTCCAAGGTAGACCGTTCCGCTGCTTATATGGCTCGTTGGATGGCTAAGAATATGGTTGCTGCCGGGGTTGCCGACGAGGTTCTCGTCCAGCTCTCTTACGCTATCGGTATCGCCCGTCCCCTGAGCGTTTACGTCGACACTTACGGTACTGCTTACTCCGACCTTTCGGACGGTGAGATCGCCTCCCGGCTTGAAAAGTTGTTCGACCTTCGTCCCGCTGCTATTGTTAAGAAATTCGGCCTCACCAACCCCATCTTCGAGGCCACCGCATCTTACGGCCACTTCGGTAACCGCCCTTACACCGATGAGAACGGTATCGAGTTTTTCGGTTGGGAGAAATTGGACGGGGTTGAAAAGCTCAGAAAGGAGTTCGATGCAGAAGATTAGGAACATCGCCATCATCGCCCACGTCGACCACGGTAAAACCACCCTCGTCGACAAGATGATCTACCAAGGTAACCTTATGCGCGAGGGCTCCGGGCCCGCCGGGGACTTGATTATGGACTCCGGAGATATCGAGCGCGAGCGCGGTATCACGATTCTTTCTAAGAACGTATCCGTAAATTATAACGGCTTCAAGATCAACATCATCGACACTCCCGGGCACTCCGACTTCGGTGGCGAGGTCGAACGCGTGCTCGGTATGGCCGACGGGGTTTTGCTTCTTGTCGACGCTTTCGAGGGTACTATGCCTCAGACCCGGTTCGTTCTCGGTAAGGCGCTCGCTCTGGGTAAGAAACCGATCGTTGTTATAAACAAGGTCGACAAGCCTAATTGCCGTCCCGAGTACGTCCACGAGCAGGTTTTCGACCTGATGTTCGACTTGGACGCGACCGAGGAGCAGTTGGATTTTCGTACCGTATACGGTTCTGCTAAACAGGGTTGGATGTCCCATAAGGTCGACCAGAAGACCGAGAGCATCATTCCTCTCCTCGACGCTATCATCGACGACATTCCCGCCCCCGCTTCTCGCGAGGGTACTCCCCAGTTGATGATCACTTCTCTGGAATACTCTCCTTACGTCGGCCGTATCGCTGTCGGTAAACTCATCCGCGGTACTCTTCGTTCCGGCCAGCAGGTGACCCTCGCCAAACGCGACGGCGTGACTCTCCAAAAGACTCGTATTAAGGAGCTTATGGTGTTCGACGGGCTCGGTAAATCCAAAGTCGACGAGGTGCAGTGCGGTGAGATTTGCGCTCTTGTCGGTATCGACGGTTTCGAGATTGGCGACACTGTTTGCGACGCCGATTCTCCCGAGGCTCTGCCCCCCATCGCCGTCGACGAGCCTACTATGTCTATGTTATTCACCATCAACGACTCTCCTTTCTTCGGTAAGGACGGTAAGATGGTCACTTCTCGCCACCTCAAGGAGCGTTTGGACCGCGAGTTGGAGAAAAACCTCGCTCTTCGCGTCCTTCCCGGGGCTTCTGCCGACTCGTTCGTCGTTTTCGGGCGTGGGGTTCTGCACCTCTCTGTTCTGATCGAAACTATGCGGCGCGAGGGTTACGAGCTTCAGGTCGGTCAGCCTCAGGTCATTGTGCGCGAGATAGATGGCGTCCGTTGCGAGCCCGTCGAGGAGTTGACTGTCGACCTTCCCGAGGAGCACTCCGGTCGCGCTATCGAGATGGTTACCCGCCGCCGCGGTACCCTCCTCAAGATGGAGACCTTCGGCGCCCGTACCCGACTCGAATTCGAGATTCCCTCTCGGGGTATTATCGGCCTGCGTAGTAGTATGTTAACCGCTACCGCCGGCGAGGCTGTGATGGCCCACCGTATGCGCGGTTTCGAGCCTTGGAAGGGCGATATCGAGATGCGTACCAACGGTTCGATCATCGCGATGGAGACCGGCACCGCGTACGCCTATGCCATTAATAAACTGCAAGATAGGGGTAGGTTTTTCGTTTCTCCTGGCGACGAGATCTACGCCGGTCAGGTTGTGGGCGAAAGCACCCGCGGCGAGGATATGGTTGTGAATCTCACTAAGAGTAAGAAACTTACGAATATGCGTGCATCCGGATCGGACGAAAAGATGTCGATCGCTCCGCCCGTGCTGTTCTCGTTGGAGGAGGCGTTGGAGTATATCAAAGAGGATGAGTACGTGGAAGTTACGCCTCACTCGATGCGCCTTCGCAAAATTTTATTGGATGAAAACGACCGTAAACGCGCCTCAAAGTAAGTTGGTCATCATCCCGACTTACAACGAACGCGAAAACATCGCGGCCGTTGTTTCTCGCGTGTTTTCGTTGCCCGAAAAGTTTGATATTCTGGTAGTTGACGACGGCTCGCCCGACGGCACCGCCTCGATCGTCCGCGAACTGCAATCTCGCGAGGGTGGGGTGGGGCGCGATGGCGGGACGGGTCGCCTCGATGATGGTCGCCGCCTTCATCTCCTTGAGCGTCAGGGTAAATTGGGCCTCGGTTCGGCTTACATCGCTGGTTTTCGTTGGGCTCTGGAGCGCAATTACGATTGGATTTTCGAAATGGACGCCGATTTCTCGCACAACCCCGACGACCTTATTCGCCTGTACCACAGAGCGATAGGGCAAGATGGGGGTGGGGGTGCCGACGTGGTTGTCGGGTCGCGCTATGTGACTGGTGTTAACGTAGTTAACTGGCCTATGGGGCGGCTGCTGATGTCGTGGTGCGCTTCGAAATACGTTCGCTTCGTCACTCGGATGCCCGTCCGGGACGCCACCGCCGGATTCGTCTGCTATTCGCGCGAAGTGTTGCAACGCATTGATTTAGACGCCGTTAAGATGCGCGGTTACGGGTTCCAGATCGAAATGAAATACACTGCCTGGCGGCTCGGTTTTCGGGTTAGCGAGGTGTCTATCGTGTTTATTGACAGAACGTTAGGTACGTCGAAAATGAGCAGCGGCATCTTCAGCGAAGCATTCTGGGGCGTGCTCGGCCTGCGATTCCGACGCATAAAAGGTTTACACACATAAATAGCAGACAATGAGCGACTTACTGATACACTCCGGTACTATTGTGAACGAGGGGCGCTCGTTTCGCGGCTATATCGTTGTTCGTGAGGGAGTTATCGTCGAAGTAGAGGAGGGAGAGTACCCGGGAGAAGCGTCCAATTTTCGAGGCCAAGTCATTGATGTTAAAGGACTTACGGTGATGCCTGGTGTGATAGACGCACACGTGCATTTTCGGGAGCCCGGGATGACGTGGAAGGGCGATATGGCGAGCGAATCGGCGGCGGCGGTAGCGGGAGGGGTCACGTCGGTACTTGAAATGCCTAATACTCAACCACTTACGGTATCGATGGAGGCGCTTGAGAGGAAACTTGAGACGGCTTTCGGGGCGGCGGCGGAGCGGCGCGGGGGGGCGTCAGGGAACGATTTAGGACGCAAAACAGGCCACAAATCGAGTGCCAAACTGCATACGAATGCCGATTTTTTCTTCGGCGCGACCAACGAAAACCTTGCCGAAGTTAAAAAATTTAACCTCGCGGGCGGCCAAATAGTTAAATTATTTAACGGCTCGTCGACCGGAGATATGCTGGTAGACAACCCGAAAGCGATCGCTGCGCTGTTTGCCGAGTTCGGGGGCGTGATCGCCGTGCATGCCGAAGACGAGGCGATAATACGCAGAAACACAGAGATTTACAAACAGCAACTCGGGGATCGGGCAACGGCAGCGGCTCATCCGCTAATTCGCTCAGCAGAAGCGTGTTACGTCGCAACGGCGCGACTCATCGAGTTGGCAGAAAAGTACGGCACTAAACTGCACGTGTGTCACGTGTCAACGGAGAGGGAACTCGCTCTGTTTCAGGGTTCTAAGTCGCCTGTGCAGAAAAAAATCACGGCCGAGGCGTGTGTGCCGCACCTGTGGTTTGCGGAGGGCGACTATGCGCGGCTGGGAAATCGCATCAAGTGCAACCCGGCGATAAAGGCGGAAAGTGACCGAGCGGCACTACGCAATGCGCTAAGGACAAATAAGATAGATCTGATTGCAACGGATCACGCGCCACACACGGCGGAGGAAAAAGCGCGCGGATATTGGGAGGCGCCGTCGGGCATCCCTATGGTGCAACATTCTCTGAATGTGGCGATTGAGCTGGTGAAAGAAGGCGAAATGACGATGGAAGGGCTGGTGGAAAAGATGTGTCACGCGCCGGCAAGGAGGTTCGGAATCGAGGGAAGGGGATTTTTGAGAGCAGGATATGGGGCTGATATTGTGGTAGTTAACCCGATGGCAGAGTGGGTCGTGGAGCCGGAAAATATACGGTATAAGTGCGGGTGGTCGCCGCTGGAAGGCGAGAAAATGACCAGCGCGGTGGAGCTGACGGTGGTGAATGGGGAGGTTGCGTATAGCCGAAAGGAAGGGGTGAGTGATGAGCCGAAAGGGCAAAAGTTGGTGCTGAAGGGCTGAAACGAGGCCGGCGAGGCGCAAAAACGGGACAAAAAAGGGCCAAAAGTTAAATAATTTAACTAATTAAACGAGGGTTGCGAGGAGAGGCCGAAAAAGTCGGGGAGGGGGAGGAACAAAAAGGTGCCGGGTTCAGGAAAAACCCCGAGGCACCGGTGCGGATAAAGGGACTCGAACCCCCACCCCTCACGGGACCAGATCCTAAGTCTGGCGTGGCTACCAATTACACCATATCCGCAAAAAACAGAACACAAAGATAACGCAAAAATTGGAATTACGAACGATATGGAGACCATAAAAACAATTTTTAAGATCGGAAACGGACCCTCGAGCAGTCATACGATGGGGCCGAAAAAAGCAGCCGAAATTTTTGCAGGCAGGACCCCGGAGGCGGAAAGCTATCGTGTGACGCTGTATGGGTCGCTGGCAGCAACAGGCCGAGGTCACCTGACAGACAGAGCAATAGAGAAAGTGATCGAGGGAACGGGGCGGCCGCTGGAGATCGTGTGGAGGCCCGAAGTGGTGAAGGATTTTCACACGAACGGAATGCTGTTTGAAGCCTTGGTGGACGGGGTGCCAAAGGAGGAGTGGACGGTGTACAGCATCGGAGGAGGAAACATTGTGGCCGAGGATATGCCGGTCGCACCGGGGCAGAAAGTGTATGATATGCAGCACATTGCGGACATACAGAAGTGGTGCGGAAGGAACGGAAGCTCGTTTTGGGAGTATGTGGAAAAGTGCGAAGGGCCCCAAATCTGGGACTACATCAAGGAAGTGTGGGAGGTGATGAAAGAGTCGATACACAGGGGTATCGAGGCCGAGGGGATACTACCGGGAGGTCTGGGAGTGAGGCGAAAAGCATCGGACTATCTGATTAGAGCGAAGGGATATTCGTCGACGATGAAGAGCAGGGGAATGGTGATAGCGTATGCTCTGGCGGTGGCGGAAGAAAACGCAGCGGGAGGGAAGATCGTGACGGCGCCCACGTGCGGGTCGAGCGGGATACTACCAGCGGTGTTGTATCACCTGATGCTGTCGAGGGATTTCAGGGAGACCAGGATTATGAAGGCAATAGCGACAGCGGGCTTGTTTGGGAATGTGACGAGGACAAACGCCTCGATATCAGGAGCAGAAGTGGGATGTCAGGGAGAAGTGGGAGTAGCCTGTGCGATGGCAGCAGCAGCGGCCTGTCAACTTTTTGGAGGCTCGCCGGCCCAGATAGAATATGCAGCAGAAATGGCGTTGGAGCATCACTTGGGGCTGACGTGTGATCCGGTGTGCGGCCTGGTGCAGATACCGTGCATAGAGAGAAACGCCTTCGGAGCAGCGAGAGCATTGGATGCCAACACCTACGCGACGTTCTCGGACGGCTCGCACAGGGTGAGTTTCGACCGAGTGGTAGAGGTTATGAGACAGACCGGCCACGACATACCATCACTATACAAGGAGACGGGAGAAGGAGGGTTGGCAGCGAAGAGCCTGATTTGAGGGGCGGAAGGTGTGCGATGGAAGGGTGGGGGACACCCACAGATATAGAGGGCTTCCTATTCGGGAAGCCCTCTATATCTGTGGGTGTTAGTGGATTCGAACCACTGACCCCTACCCTGTCAAGGTAGTGCTCTAAACCAACTGAGCTAAACACCCGTTACTAAAACGGAAGGTCGTCGACCTCTTCGCCGGCGGAGGCGGGGAAAGGAGCGTTTTCGGAGGGGAAAGGAGGAGAAGACTGGTGGGAGCGTGAGGAGGAAGCCCCGGACCCGGAGGCAGGGGCCCCACCATTACGCACTATCTTCCAAGCCTTTACGTCGGTATACCATTTACCATTGTACTCGCGAGACTCGACGTTAACAGAAACATTAACGGAATCGCCCTCGGAAAGAGCAGCAGCGTCGTCAGAGCGGTCGCCAAAGAACGTAACGCAGATCTTACGGCTGAACTCGCCGGGCAACTCGAAGACAACATCCTGTTTCTTCCAACCACCCTTCGCGCTGGTACCCGATACGGGATCGAGCTTACGGTAAACAATACCCTCGAACTCCATCTAACTTACTGAGCGGGAGTTTCCTCTACAGCAGCGGGAATGACGTCGAGCAACTTTACCTCGAACTTCAGAGCCGAGTTAGCGGGAATCTGGCCCTGGGCACGTTCGCCGTAAGCGAGGCCGGCGGGAGCCCAAAGAATGATGTCGCCACCCTTACCGACGAGCTTCATACCCTCGGTCCAAGCGGGAATAACGCGGTTGAGAGGGAAAGTGATGCTGTCGTTCTGGTCGAAAACAGTACCGTCTTTCAGGGTACCTTTATAATTAACCATCACCTGGTCAGCGTCGTTAACAGCCTTGGTGAGAGTGTCGCCTTCGGAAACGATCTGGTAAAGAAGGCCGGAGCCGGTTTCCTGAACGCCGGACTGGGTCTTAACTTCGTCCAACCAAGCCTGACCCTCAGCCATATTCTTAGCCGGAACGCGAACAGAGAACCATTCGTTAAGGAACTGGAAGGCCTCTTCCTGAGTCATCTGAGATTTGTTAGCCAACACGTCGCGGATAGCAGAAGCGATCACGGTAACGTTCATAGTACTGTCGAGCCTCTTAGCGTGGTTACCGTAATCGGTACCGATGGCGTAAGCGAGAGAGTCGGCAGTGGTGAAGCTCTTGATGTTCTTGGAGCCCTGGCAAGATGCCAATGTGGCACAAACAAGAGCGGCGATGATCAATAAATTTTTCATTTTCAGATTCTTATGATTAGTATTTTCTAAATCGGGGACAAAGGTACGAATTTTTCAGCACAATGTACACTACCTCTGTCGATTTTTTAATCGGACGCGGTGAGCAGAACGAAACCACTCGAAGCAACCGAGGATCACGAGGCCGAGGAGGGCAGAACAGACAGAAGCGACAAGGATTGCGATCTTAGCAGAGTCGATAGTGAATTTGTCGCCGGCAAAAGCCAGAGTGTCAATGAAAATCGACATAGTAAACCCGATACCACCCATACAAACAACCCCGAACAAAGGCAACCAACGAACCCCGCGAGGAAGAACAGCGATACGGAAGACGACAGCCAACCAGGAAGCGGCGAAGATACCGAGAGGCTTACCGATGACCAGGCCGGAGAAGATACCGGCGCCGTAAGAGGAAGCGAAGATGTTATGAGCACCGGAAGAGAACTCGACACCGGCGTTACAAAGAGCGAAAAGAGGAAGAACGAGGAATGTAACCCAAGGGTGGAGCTGCTGCTCGAGGCGCTTAGCAGGAATGAACATAGCGAGGATGACCCCGGCGATGGTCGCGTGGACCCCGGAGCGGAAAAGACAATACCAAAGAGCGAGTCCGACTATTATATAAGGAACGAGGAAAGTAATACGGGCCCGGCGAAGCAACCAGAGGGCGACGATGAGGACACCAGTCAAAGCGAGGCACAACCAACTGAGTGTGTGGGTGTAGAAAACAGCGATCACGATAATCGCCCCGAGGTCGTCGACGATAGCGAGAGCGGTAAGGAAGATCTTGAGGGAAGCAGGAACGCGTCTACCGAGGAGGGAGAGGACAGCGATAGCGAAAGCAATGTCGGTCGCCATAGGAATACCCCAACCAGCAGAAAAGGGAGTACCAGCGTTAAAGAAAGCGTATATAGCAGCGGGAACAACCATACCGCCGACAGCACCGACGATGGGCAAAAGAGCCTGGCGAGGAGAAGAAAGCTCGCCGTAAGTGAGCTCGCGTTTGATCTCCAGCCCGACAACGAAGAAGAAAAGAGCCATCAAACCGTCGTTAACGAGGCGCTCGATGATGTGGAGAGAGTGGTAAGCCGCGCGCGTAGAGGGAGTGTTAGCGAGAAAGAGGGCCAGGACAACGAAGGTAATCAAGACGGCCCCGCAAGCCCAAGGAGCGTGAGCAAGGGCGCGGAGGCGAGAGGCCATCATTCCGAAGCGAGGCGAGGGAGGGGCCCCGGGGCCGGGGCTGCCGGGTGGGATTTGAGTCCCGGAGCCGGGGCCGGAGGAGGTTTGGGCCCCGGGAGCAGGGGTCAACGAAGGGTCTGGCCGCATAGAGCAAAAAGAATTCGAGCCCCGACGGAAGCGTCAAGGGAGTAGGTTTCAGGGGAAGGAGAGTTTGTGGCGCTGGGGGAGGGAGAGGGGGCAACCTCGCAAAGGTCGAAGCCAACGATGGAGCGGCCGGAATCGACAACGCGGCGAAGAAGGAAGGTGGCCTCGGCAAACGACCGACCACCGGGAACGGGAGTACCGGTCGAAGGACAGAGGGAGGGCGAGAGGAAGTCGATGTCGAAAGAGATGTAAACATTCTGAGGCAGGGAGTCGACGATCTCGTCGCAAAGCGTGCTCCAAGGCGTACCGGAAAAGAGCCGCTCGGAAAGGGCCAGGTCGGGAAAGAGAGAGATCTTGGGGTGGCTGAGGGCGAAGGTGTATTCAGCCTCGGAGAAGTCGCGGACGCCGACCTGAACAAGTTTTTCGATCTGCGGAATCTCTTGGAGAGCGTTATACATTATCGACGCGTGCGACTGGGTGAAGCCCTCGTAAGCGGGGCGAAGGTCGCAGTGGGCGTCGAGGTGGAGGATACCTAAAGGAGTGGAAGACAGAGCTTTGAGCAGACCGAGGGGGGAGGAATGGTCGCCGCCGACGAGGCCGACAATCTGGCCGGCAGCGAGGTGGGCAGAGGCGGTCTGTTCGATATCGGAGGAGAGGCGGGCGGAAGCAGAGTTTATGGTGGCGAGGTCGGATGCGTCGGGAGTCTCGCCAGCCTCCTGGGCCTCGATCAAGCGGCGAGCAAGAGGGCGAAGAGAGTCGTTCAGAGCGAGGATGTCGGGGCGAGGAGGAAGGGTGGCGATACCGCGGCGCCAAGCACCGGGAGCCCAAGGATCGAAAAAGTCCAACTGGGTGGAAGCCGCAATCATAGCCTCGGGCCCGCGAGAAGAACCGGAACCAGCGGACGAAGTAACGTCCCAAGGAACAGACAACAAGACGAGGGCGGGGAAGGGGGCGGGATCGGAGGCGGCGAGGAGGGAGGGCGAAGGTATGACGGGCGAAAAGGGCATTCCGAAGAATGAACCATTAGGCCGACCGACGCCATCGGCATCGAAATTGTCTATATTGTTTGAGAAAACCATAAGCAAACACAATAACGGCGGAGCGAGAGGCGTTATCTTTGCAGACTTTGCGCTCTGTTGGGACAACAAAGGTAAAGGTTTTTTTCATAATCAATACATTAAAGTTGGTCCTCCCCGTCGTCTCTCTCATCGACGGGGAGTTTTTATTGTATATTTGCAGTATGAGAATCGTGGCAGACAGGGATATACCGTTTCTGGAGGGCGTACTGGAGCCGTTCGGAGAAGTAGTATATCTCGCGGGGAGTGAGATAGGGCCGGGGGATGTGGCGGAAGCGGATGCGCTACTGGTGAGGACGAGGACGAAGTGTGGGCCGGAGCTGTTGGGCGGGTCGAAGGTGAAATTCATAGGAACGGCGACCATAGGGTATGATCATATAGATATGGAGTGGTGTGCGGAGCAGGGAATAGAGGTGGCGACGGCAGCGGGATGCAATGCGAGGGGAGTACTACAATGGGTGGCGGCAGCGCTGGCGTGGGCCGGAACGCCGGCGGCGATTAATTTTGACCCAAATGAAACTACCCTTGGTGTAGTGGGAGTGGGGAATGTGGGAAGGCTGGTGGCGGAGTATGCGGAGGAGTGGGGATTCAGGGTGATGAGGTGCGATCCGCCGAGAGAGGCCGCAGAGGGGCCGGAAGGGTTTTACTCTTTGGAAGAAGTGGCGGCGAAAGCGGACATAGTGACTTTTCACGTACCACTGGTGGACGGAGGGGCGAATCCGACGAGGGGGATGGTGGGGAGAGAGTTTCTGGGGGCTTTGAAGCCGGGGACGGTGGTGATAAATTCGTCGAGGGGAGGAGTGGTGGACGAGGAAGCGCTGAAGAAGGCGATGGGGCTGGGACGACCGAACGCCGAAGGGCCTCACGCAAGGGAGCAAAAAATACGATTCATCTTAGATGTGTGGAACGGAGAACCGGGAGTGGATGAGGAAGTTTTGGAGCAGGTGCTACTGGGAACGCCGCACATTGCGGGGTATACGGAAGAGGGAAAGGGAATGGCGACGGCGATGGTGGTGAGGGCACTGGCGGCGCGATTTGGGCTGGAACCGGGCAGCAGCGAAGCGGGAGAGCTTTGGTATCCGGAAGGAGTGAGGCGAAGCAAGCCGAAGAAGATAGGCTGGGAGGAGATGTGCGAACGGATAGGAGAGTTTTTTGATATCGAAGCAGAGAGCGAAGCGCTGAAGGCCGAGCCGGGAAAGTTCGAGGAGATGAGGAACGCGTACAGGTACAGGAAGGAGTTTTTTTAACCCAAGACAAGGTCGGCGATAGCGAAAGCAGCGAAGAGAAGAGAGCCGGCCCCGTTAAGGTTGTCCCAAGAAAGTAAGCCGCGAGAACGATCACCGCGAGGAACAAAGTATTGAGCAACAAGGAGGGCAAGGAAGAGGCCGGAACCAATCCAGAACAAGAGCCCGCGAGAAGTGAAAAGGCCAAAGAGGAGAGTGGAGTAAGCGGAAACGATGTGGAGGGCGACGGCGATCGAGAGGGCGGCACGAGGAGAGAAGCGAGCAGGAACCGAGTGAAGCCCGGCAGAACGGTCGAAGGCGGCGTCGGAGCGAGAGTAAAGGATGTCGAACCCGGCAACCCAGGAGAGGACGAGAGCAGCGAGGACAACGGGAGCAAGGGAGAGCGAACCGGTAACGGCGATATAAGCCCCGACGGGAGCAGCAGCAAGAGTCATACCGAGAACGATGTGGGACCAGGCGGTGAAGCGTTTAGTATAAGAGTAACCGAGCAACAGGAGAAGGGCGAGGGGAGAGAGGGCGAAGCAGAGGCGGTTGAGAAGAGCAGCGGAAGCGATGAAGAGGGCGGCGTTGATGGCGACGAAGACGAGGGCGGATTGAGGTTTTATCTTACCGGCGGGGATTTCGCGGTCGGCGGTACGAGGGTTGGCGGAGTCTATTTCACGGTCGGCCCAACGATTGAAGCCCATAGCAGCGTTACGAGCAGCAACCATTGCGACGAGGATGAGGATGAGGGTTTGGGCGCTGAATGAAGTGCCGGTGGAAGTGAGCGCGAAGACGTAGGACAGAAGTGCGAACGGCAGGGCGAACACGGTGTGAGGAAACCGGACGAGAGAGGCGTATTTTTTAATCATCCCGCGAAATTACTATCTTTGCCGAGAAAATCGAACAATTCGTATGAAAAATATACGCAACTTCTGCATCATAGCACACATCGACCACGGAAAAAGCACCCTGGCAGACAGGCTGTTGGAAGAAACTGCAACCATTACGGAGAGAGAAAGGCAAGCGCAGGTACTGGACGATATGGAGCTGGAGAGAGAGAAGGGAATCACAATCAAGAGTCACGCGATACAAATGGAGTATGTGAGGGAGGGGGAGAGGTATGTGCTGAATCTGATAGACACGCCGGGGCACGTGGATTTTTCGTACGAGGTGTCCAGGGCCATAGCGTCGTGTGAAGGAGCACTGCTGGTGGTGGATGCAACGCAAGGAATTCAAGCGCAAACCATTTCGAATCTGTATCTGGCACTGGGGCACGATCTGGAAGTGATACCGGTACTGAACAAGATAGATATGGATGCAGCGATGGTGGAAGAGGTGAAAGACCAGATTGTAGACCTGTTGGGGTGCAAGCGCGAAGAGATTTTGGAAGCATCGGCGAAGACGGGAAAGGGAGTACCGGAAGTGTTGGAAGCGATAGTGGAGAGGATACCGGCGCCGGAGGGAGACGACGGGGCGCCGTTGCAAGCGTTGATATTCGACAGCGTGTTCAACTCGTTCAGGGGGATTATTGCCTACTTCAGGATTGTGAACGGAACGCTGAGGAAGGGAGAGAGGGTGAAGTTCATCAACACGGGAAGCGAGTATGATGCGGATGAGATAGGAGTGCTGAAGCTGAAGCTGTCGCCCAGGGAAGAGATGAGGGCGGGAGATGTGGGATACATTATTTCGGGGATAAAGAACTCGGTCGATGTGAAGGTGGGAGATACGATCACGCACGTGGCGAGGCCGGCAACGGAAGCGATAGCGGGGTTCGAGGATGTGAAGCCGATGGTCTTCGCGGGAGTCTATCCGGTGGAGACGGATCAGTATGAGGACCTGAGGGCGTCGCTGGAAAAGCTCAAGCTGAACGATGCCTCGCTAACGTTTGAGCCGGAGAGCTCGCTGGCCCTGGGCTTCGGGTTCAGGTGCGGATTCCTGGGGCTGCTACACTTGGAGATAATTCAGGAGAGGCTATACAGGGAGTTCGATATGGATGTGATAACAACCGTACCGAACGTCTCGTACAGAATCACGACCACAAAGGGAGCGGTACTGGATGTGCATAATCCGAGTGGGCTGCCGGAGCCGAATCACGTAGTGAAGATCGAAGAACCGTACATACTGGCGCAGATAATAACGAAGACGGAATATCTGGGGAATGTAATAAAGCTGTGTATGGACAAGAGGGGAGTGATGCTGAATCAAACCTTCCTAACGCAAGACAGGGTGGAGATAAACTTCGAAATGCCTCTTTCGGAAATTGTCTTCGATTTCTATGACAAGCTGAAGAGCATCTCAAGGGGGTATGCGTCGTTCGACTATCATCAGGTGGGGTACAAGGAGTCGAAGCTGGCTAAACTGGATATTTTGCTAAACGGAGAGCCGGTGGATGCGTTGAGTTCGCTGATCTATGTGGATCACGCGTATGACTTTGGGCGAAAGATGTGTGAGAAGCTGAAGGAACTGATACCGAGGCAACAATTCGACGTTGCTATTCAGGCGGCAATCGGAGCGAAAATCATAGCGAGAGAGACGGTGAAGGCAGTGCGAAAGGATGTGACGGCAAAGTGCTATGGGGGAGACATCACGAGGAAGCGAAAGCTACTGGAAAAGCAAAAGAAGGGAAAGAAGCGAATGAGGCAAGTGGGGAACGTGGAAGTACCGCAAGAAGCGTTTTTAGCAGTACTAAAGATGGATTGAGGTGGGTTTCGGGGGCGGGTTCAGTATGTTATGTCGCTGAGGAATAGGCCCTGGGCAGGAGCGGAAGAGGAAGAGAGAGAAAGGTCGTGGGAGAGGAGGATCTCGGAGAAGCGCTCGGGGGTGATTTTACCGCGCCCGACGTCGACCAGAGTACCGACAAGAGAGCGAACCATATTACGAAGAAAGCGGTCGGCAGAGATAGTAAACGTGAGGGTGTTGTCGGTTTGCTGCCAGGTGGCTTCGGTTATGTGGCAAATGTTGGTGTGGTTGGCCGAGTGAAGCTTGGCGAAAGATGTGAAGTCGTTGTGAGCGAGGAGGCTTGCAGCGGCTTCGTTCATTTTGTCGACATCGAGGGGTGTGCGGAGGAACCAGGCAGTGGAGGAGCGAAAAGGGTCTTTGGAAGGAGTGATGAAGTAGGTGTATGTGCGCGAAGTGGCGTCGAAGCGAGCGTGAGCGGACGCGGGAACGGGAAAGATGCGGTGGAGAGCAATGTCGAGAGGAAGAAGAGAGTTGGCGTGGTGAAGAAGGTCGGGAGGCAGGGGGGTAGGGAGTACAGGCGCATCGGGGGTGTCGAAGTGGGCGACGTAAAACGAAGCGTGGACGCCGGAGTCGGTACGACCAGCGCCGGTTATTTCGATGGGGAAGCGGAAGAGGGTGGAAAGAACCTCCTCGATAGTCTGCTGGACGGACGGAGCGTTAGGCTGGCGCTGCCAACCGTGAAAATGGGTACCGAGGTAGGAAAGTTCGAGAAAGAAGCGCATAGAAAATAACTTTTCGCTTTTGCCTGCAGATATCCGAAAAACCTCAGCTACGCCAAAATCTGAAGAATGCGATTTTGCCTACAACGCCTCGGTTTTCGGATATTCTACGGCATACTGGAGAACTATTTGTATTTGGCGACGGTGTCGTAGAAATCCTGCTCATCCTGGGGAGTGAACTCGCCGGCGCGAAAGTATACGAGGTCGCCTTCGGAAGTGACGAAAAGAAGGCAAAATTTACCGTTACAATCACCTAATTGCCAAGCAGTTGAGAGAGCGCGGCCGGGGTCGGCGAGGTTGATGGACGGTTTACCTTTAGTGCGTTTATCGGCCATATTACGGACGATACCGTTGGGGAGGGCGGTGTCCTTGAGGTTCAGGACGGCATAAGCCTGGATGTTAGGGCTTTGGAGCGAAGTGTCGGCCTCGATACGAGCCTGAAAATCAGCGTTCTGGCGGTGAGCATCGGGGTCGACGTAAAAAATCATCAAGCACTTTTTACCGAACTCGGAAAAGGAAGCGGGGTGTTTATCGAGGTCGGTAAGAGTGACGTTGGACACGCGGGCAGGAAGCTGCGGCCCCTGCTTTTGCTGGGCAGCGGCGAGGAAGGTGAGGAGGAGGAAAGCGAGGAAGAAAGTAAGCTGTCTCATAGCTATCAAATTTATGAATCATAGCTCGACACGACCGAGCGGGCGCGGGACGGAGGAGAGGGGCATCTCACCGCGAGGGAGGCTGAAAAACTACCCTCCCCGCCGGACGCTTATTGCTTAGCCTCGATGCAGAGCGTGGCGTGGGGAACGATGCGGAGGCGCTCCTTGGGAATCAATTTACCAGTCTCGCGGCAGATACCGTAAGTCTTGTTCTCGATACGAATCAGGGCAGCCTCGAGGTGCTGGATGAACTTCAACTGGCGCTGAGCAAGGCGACCGGACTCCTCCTTGGAAAGAGTCGAAGCGCCCTCCTCGAGAACCTTGAACGTGGGAGAAGTGTCCTCGGTGTCGTTGTCAGCCGAGTGGGTGATGGTCGAGCGAAGCAAATCGTAGTCCGCACGGGCCTTCTCCAACTTGTCGAGAATGATCGACTTGAATTCAGCGAGCTCCTCGTCCGAATATCTGGTTTTTTCCATTTCTGCCATATCCAAAATTAAACATTCTTTTTCAATCTGCCAAATTTATTGCGATTTTTACCTCCTCCCCGTCGATGTCGGCAGAAGTGGTGTACGTACCGGAGGGGCTGTCGGTAGCCGAGAGAGAGCGGGCAAGAACCTGAGAAGCAATGTATTCGGACTGGTCGGCAAGGCTCTCGGCAATGAAGGGCAGAGACTGGATCTGGACGGAAATCTTGTCGGTAACCTCCAAGCCGCTATCCTTACGAAGATTCTGGATACGGTTGACGAGCTCGCGAGCGGTACCTTCTTTGCGCAGGTCGTCGGTAAGAGTAATATCAAGAGCAACAGTGAGTTTACCCTCGGTAGCCACCAACCAACCGGGCATATCCTCGGACGTGATGTCGAAGTCCTCGCGAGAAAGAGTAAGAGGCTCGCCGTCGACGACGATGGTGGTCGTGTCGGAGCGCTCGATGCGAGAGATATGTTCCTGAGAAAAGTCCGCAACAAGAGCCGCGATGGACTTCATCTGAGGCCCGAAACGCTTACCGAGAGTCTTGAAGTTGGGTTTGATCTGTTTGGTGATCAGGCCGGAGGTGTCGGTAATAAGTTCGACCTGTTTGACGTTAACCTCGCCGGCGATAAGCGAACGGGCAGCCTCGATGTGGCGAGCGGTCGCGGGGTCGAGGACGGGAATAACGATACGAGAAAGAGGCTGGCGAACCTTGATATTGACCTTACGGCGAAGAGCAAGCGTCATAGAAGTAGCCTGCTGAGCGAGGGACATCATAGCCTCGAGCGCGGGGTCGACAAGAGAGGGATCGGACTTCGGGAAGGAGGTCAGGTGGACGGAGAAAGCCGCGCGGTCGTTTGCCGAAGTGCCGCCGCACAGGTCGCCGAACAAACGGTCGGCGAAGAAAGGAGCGAAAGGAGCAATGAGGCGGGAGACGGTCTCGAGGCAGGTGAAAAGAGTTTGGTAAGCAGCGAGTTTGTCCTGTGTGAGCCCACCACCCCAGAAGCGTTTACGGTTCAGGCGAACGTACCAATTAGAGAGGTTCTCGTCGACGAAAGCGGCGATAGCCCGAGCAGCGGGAGTGGGATCGTAATCCTCCAGGCGGGCAGTGACCTCGGCAGTGAGCGAGTTGAGCAGAGAGATTATCCAACGGTCGATCTCGGGTCTTTGGTCTACGGGGATCGAAGGCTCAGAGCCGGAAAAGCCGTCGACATTAGCGTAGAGGGCGAAGAAGGAGTAAGTATTATAAAGAGTACCGAAGAACTTACGCCGGACCTCGTCGACCCCGGCCTCGTCGAAGCGAAGGTTGTCCCAAGGCTGAGAGTTAGTAATCATATACCAACGAACGGCGTCGGTACCGTATTTATCCATCATCACGAACGGATCGACGCCGTTACCGAGCCGTTTGGACATCTTGTTACCATTCTTGTCGAGGACGAGGCCGTTAGAAATGATATTCTTGAACGCAACGGAGTCGAACAACATCGTAGCAAGGGCGTGGAGAGTGAAGAACCAACCGCGAGTCTGGTCGACACCCTCGGCGATGAAGTCGGCAGGAAAGAGGCGGTCGAAGAATTCGGGGCCGTCGACCTCGAAGGGGAAGTGGCACTGGGCGAAGGGCATAGCGCCGGAGTCGAACCAAACGTCGATCAGGTCGGTCTCGCGGCGCATAGGTTTGCCAGAGGGGGAGACAAGGGTGATGTCGTCGACAAAGGGGCGGTGGAGGTCTACTTTAGAGTAGTTCTGGGTCGAGAAGTCATCGGGGGTGAAGTCGGAGAGAGGGTTTTCAGTCATCAGACCGGCGGCGACAGCCTTGTCGATCTCGGAACGGAGCTCGGCGATGGAGCCGATACAGATCTGTTCGGAGTAGTCATCAGTCGCCCAAATGGGAAGAGGAGTACCCCAGAAGCGAGAACGAGAGAGGTTCCAATCGACCAGCCCTTCGAGCCATTTACCAAAGCGGCCGGAGCCGGTGGATTCGGGTTTCCAATGGATGGTCTCGTTGAGCTGTATGAGTCTTTCCTTACAAGCAGTAGTACGGATGAACCAAGAGTCGAGAGGGTAGTAAAGAACCGGTTTGTCGGTACGCCAACAGTGGGGGTAGGAGTGGGTGTATTTCTCGATTTTGAACGCCTTGTTTTCGGTTTTCAGGTGGACGGCCAACTCGACGTCGAGCGGCTCGGAGGCGGGGTCGGGATCGTAATCGGGTTTGACGAAGCGACCAGCGAACTTTTCGTATTCCGCGGTGTTGACGTGGGTTTGCGTCCAAGCGGGGTCGAGCTCGCCGAGAGGAAAGAAACGACCGGAACGATCGACCATAGGCTGGTTCTTACCGGCGCGATCGACGACGAACAGGGGAGGAATGCCAGCAGCCTGAGCAACGCGGGCATCGTCGGCCCCGAAGGTGGGAGCGATATGGACGATACCGGTACCGTCCTCGGTAGTGACGTAATCGCCGGAGATGACTTTGAACGCCTCGCCGTCGGGGGTGACCCAGGGGAGGAGCTGCTCGTAGGTAAGGCCGATGAGCTCGGAGCCGGGGAAGGTATGGACGACCTTGTGGTCGAGTTTTGCAAAATATTTTTCCACGAGGGCGGAGGCGAGGATGACCCGCTGGGGCGAGCCGGAGTAAGGATTGGAGCACTCGACCTCGGAGTAATCTATTGCGGGGTTGACAGCAAGGGCGGTATTAGAGGGAAGAGTCCACGGCGTGGTCGTCCAAGCCAGAAGGTAAGTATTGGGGCGGTCGACAACCCTGAACTGCGCGGTGATGGAGGTGTCCTTGACGTCGCGGTAGCAGCCCGGCTGGTTCAACTCGTGATTCGAAAGACCGGTACCAGCGGCGGGAGAGTAAGGCTGGATAGTGTAACCTTTATAAAGAAGCCCCTTGTCGAACAGCGAGCGGAGCATCCACCAGAGGGTTTCGATATATTTCGGCTCGTAAGTAACGTAAGGATCGGACATATCGACCCAATAACCCATACGGCGGGTCATAGACTCCCACATACCGGTGAACTCCATAACAGCCTCGCGGCAAACGCGGTTGTAATCCTCGATCGAAATCTTAGTACCGATGTCGTCCTTGGTGATACCGAGTTTCTTCTCGACGCCCAACTCGACGGGAAGCCCGTGGGTGTCCCAACCAGCCTTACGACGGACGAGGTGGCCGGTCTGCGTTTTGTAGCGGCAGAAGATATCTTTAATGGTACGAGCCATCATATGGTGGATACCGGGAGTACCGTTAGCAGAAGGAGGACCCTCGTAAAAAACGAACGACGGGCCGTCCCGACGATCGGCAAGGGTGCGTTCGAAAGTGTGGTCGGCGTCCCATTTCTGGAGGACTTCGGAGGCGATCTGCGGCAAGTCGAGGCCCTTGTATTCTTTAAATCTGTTCATAGCGGTGCAAAGATAGCTTTTTTTTGTATTTTTGCGCGCTATGAAAATTCAAGATTTCGATGTGGTCATTGGCTCCGAAGAGCACGTGAAGTATGCGCAGGAGATTGTGGACGAAATGGCAGAAAGTGCCAAAGCAAGAGGAACGGGCATCGCGAGGCGAACGCCAGAGTATGTCGCAGGAAAGATAAGAGAGGGAAAAGCGGTTGTGGCGTATGTGAAGGAGACGGGAGAGTGGGCGGGATTTACATACATCGAGCTGTGGGGAGACAAAAGCTATGTGGCAAACTCGGGACTGATAATCAATCCCAAGTTCAGGCAAATCGGGCTGGCACGAGCCATCAAGACAAAGGCGTTCTTCCTTTCACTGAAGATGTTCCCGGGAGCAAAACTGTTCGGGCTGACGACGGGACTGGCAGTGATGAAGATAAATTCGAAGCTTGGTTACAGGCCGGTACCGTTCTCAGAACTGACGAGCGACGATGTGTTCTGGGAAGGGTGCAAAAACTGTGTGAACTATCCCATACTGGAGATGAAAGAGAGGAAAGCCTGTCTGTGCACGGCGATGCTGTTCGACCCGGAGATAGACCACGTGCAGACATCGATGCCGGCAAGTCAACTGTTTGATATTATGAACGATATATTATGAGCAAGAAAGTTGTTTTAGCATTCAGCGGAGGGCTGGATACGTCGTACAGCGCGGTCTATCTGAAGCGCGAAATGGGACTGGAAGTACACGCGGTGTTGGCAGACACGGGAGGATTCTCAGCGGAAGAACTGGAGCGGATCAGGGAGCGAGCAGAGGCGCTGGGAGTAGCGAGCTACAGGGCAATGGATGTCGCCGATGAGTACTACGACAAGCAGATCAGGTATATGGTCTATGGGAACGTACTGAAGAACGGGACGTATCCGATCTCGGTGTCGTCGGAGAGGATTTCGCAAGCGGTGGCGGTGGCGGAGTATGCGAAGAAGATCGGGGCGGACTATCTATGTCACGGCTCGACGGGAGCAGGAAACGATCAGGTGAGGTTCGATATGATATGGGGAATAATCGCGCCGGAAATTAAGATAATTGCTTTGATCAGAGAGAAGAGGCTGACCAGAGAAGAGGAGATTGCGTATCTGAAGGAGCAGGGAGTCGATTTCGATTTCAAAAAGGCGGAGTATTCGATTAATCAGGGCCTGTGGGGAACGTCCATAGGGGGAAGAGAGACTTTGAGCTCGGGCGAAACCCTACCGGAAGAGGCGTATCCTACGAAGATGACGGCCGCGGCGGGGTCTACGAGGAGGCTGACGTTGACTTTTGAGCGAGGAGAATTTGTGGCGCTGGATGGTGTGAGGTTCGGGAGCGGCGTGGAGGCGATTCGCGCGCTGGCGGCGGTTGCGGCGCCCTATGCGATAGGAAGGGATATGCACGTGGGAGACACGATTATAGGAATAAAGGGCCGAGTGGGATTCGAAGCTGCAGCACCGCTGGTAATCATCAAGGCGCATCATACGCTGGAAAAGCACGTGTTGGGAAAGTGGCAACTGTTTTGGAAAGACCAGGTGGCGGCGTTCTATGGAAACTGGCTACACGAGGGACAGTATTTCGATCCGGTGATGAGGGATATGGAGGCGTTCCTGGAGAGCTCGCAAAGGACGGTTACGGGCGATGTGTTTGTGGATCTGCATCCATACAGGTTTGTGGTTGTGGGGATTGACTCGCCGCACGATCTGATGGGAGGAGCCTTCGGAGCCTACGGAGAAGTGATGAGCGACTGGAGCGCGAGCGATGTGGAAGGATTCGGAAGGATCTTTGGGCTACAAAATGTGATCTGGGAGAGAGTGAACGGTCAAAAATGAACCATTAACTCGAGAACAAGCTTGTCGTGGTCGGAGGGGCCGATCTGGCTGTCGAGGGAGGAGGGGATGCCGGAGGAGGGGTAGAAGTATTTCTCGAAATTGAGGCGGACGTCGGCAGAGAAGGGAAGGCCGAGAGAAAAAGTAACACCGGCGGTGGCGCGATGGCGGCGGATGTCGTTTGTGACGAGTAGGCCGGATGTGGCGGGGAGGCCGTTGGAGTGGTTGTCCATATAGTCGTAACGGCCAAGAAATGAGACGGTTCTAATGGCATCGCCGCCGATGGGAAGGCCGTAAGAGAAGAATGCATCGAACGCATCGACCGAAGGAAAAGCGTCGCCGTAATTCTTGTGGAGGTATTCGCCCTCAAAGAGCCAACGGCCAGGCCGAAAGGTGATTGCGACGTCGTAAAGGTGAATCCGGACGTGAGCGGGGCGGGTGGTCTGGTAACTTGTTTGGAAGTTCAGGTTGCGGGCAAGGCCGAGCTGGAGCTTAGCAGAGTAGTTGAAGTGGCGAGTCCAGTACTGAGCCAAATCCTCGGGAAGGCCGGAACCATTGAATACCCCAAGCTGCAGGTTTACAGGGATTTTAGTATCAGGGCGCCACTGGAACGATGCGCCGACGTCGCGAACGTTACCAACCTGTTTAGCTATGAACGACCGGTTGGCGAACAACTGGAGGTGGGGCGAGCGGTGAGCGTCGACAGTGAAAGGAACGCGCATATAACCGATACTGAAACTGAGCGACTTATAGAGGCGCGCGCCGACGTAAGCGTCGACCATTTTGATGCGGCCCTCGTCCGAGAGGTCGATTTCCATTTTATAGCTGAGGTGAGAATAAACCTCGCCACCAACGCCAAAGCGAGCAGTGCGAACGCTAAAACGAGCATTGTCCTCGGAAGGCTGGTACTCGAATTTAGTACGTAAAGTGCCTGTGAACCTGGTCGTTATGGGTGGCTCCTGGGGTGGGATCTGAGAGGTGGACTGGGCGGATGCTGCGGTCGCGATTAGAATGACGACGGCGGTGGCGAGAAGTGGGAAGAGTTTTTTCATTCGGCAAAAATAGTGTATTTTTGCAGCCAATGATTGCGGAAAAGATGAAAAAAGTCGGAATAATCGGAGGGGCGGGCTACACCGGAGGCGAAGCTACGAGGCTGTTGTTGCTACATCCGGATGTGGAACTCGCTTTTGTTCAGAGCAGTAGCAATGCGGGGCGGAAGCTGGCGGAAGTGCATACGGATCTGGTGGGAGAGACGGAGATGAGGTTTGTGGGGGAGGGTGCGGGTGTGGGTGCGGGTCTGGTGGAGGTGGATGTTTTGTTCATTTGTTCGGGGCACGGAGAAGCGCGCAAATGGCTTACAGAGAATTCGTTACCTACCTCTACCTCAATTATTGATTTAAGTCAGGATTTCAGGCTGGCGGCGGATTCTGTGCTTGGGGGCGATGCTTCCGAGGCGGGCTCTGGCGGGGCGGACAGGCGGTTTGTTTATGGGTTGCCGGAAATGAATCGCGAGCAGATTCGGGTTGCGCGAAATATTGCAAATCCGGGCTGTTTTGCGACCTGTTTACAGCTGGGGCTGTTGCCATTAGCAGCGAAAGGGCTGCTTGAAGGGGATATAAATATCTCAGCAACAACTGGTTCCACGGGAGCAGGTCAGAAGCCGACGGCCTCGACACATTTCAGCTGGCGAGCGGGAAATCTGTCGGCATACAAGGCGTTCGAACATCAACATCTGGCGGAAATCGGCGAAAGTTTACATTCGTTGCAGCCGGGGTGGGGGGGCGAAATCGCGTTCGTACCGCAGCGAGGAGCCTTTACGAGGGGAATTTTTGCAACGATGTGGACTCGGAGCACGCTGTCGGCGGACGAGGCGGTCGACATATATAAAAGGTATTACGAGGGCGCGGCGTTCACGTTTGTGGCCGACGGACCGGTCGACCTAAAGCAGGTGGTGAACACGAATAAATGTTTGGTGAGGGTGGAGAAATTTGGAGATAAGCTGTTGGTAACAAGTGTGATAGACAATCTGCTGAAGGGAGCCGCGGGCCAAGCGGTGCAAAATATGAATCTGATGCTGGGGCTGGACGAAAGAGCGGGACTACGCTTGAAGGCTACGGCATTTTAACTGATTGAGTATGAAGATGTTCGATGTGTACTCCGTGTACGATGTGGAAATCGTCGCGGGGAGGGGATCCTGGGTGTATGATGCTAAGGGTCAGCCGTATTTGGATATGTATGGCGGCCACGCGGTGATCTCGATCGGGCACGCGCAAGTGGACTATGTGGCGGCAGTAACGAGGCAGCTGGAAAAACTGGGATTTTACTCCAACTCAGTGATTATCAGGGAGCAAGAGGTGATGGCGGAGGAGCTGGGTGCTGTGGCCGGGTTAGGCTCAGTTGCGACGGGGGGCGCGAGGGCGGATTGGCAGCTGTTTTTATGCAACAGCGGGGCTGAGGCGAATGAGAATGCGTTGAAACTCAGTTCGTTTCATACGGGAAGGAAGAAGGTTATAGCGGTCGGAGGAGCGTTCCACGGGCGGACATCGCTGGCAGTCGCAGCAACAGACAACCCGGAGATTTGTGCGCCGGTTAACGAGACCAACAATGTGATATTCACGCCGTTGAATGATGTTGCAGCGCTGGAGGCGGCGTTCGATGCAGCCGACGAAGAGGGTGGGGCAGCGGCGGTGATCGTGGAGGCGATTCAGGGAGTGGCGGGAATAAAAGTTGCGACGATAGAATTTTTGCAGGCCGTCAGGAGGCTATGTGACGAGCGAGGAGCGATCTATGTGGCGGACGAAATACAATGCGGATGCGGGCGAACTGGACGATATTTTGCGACTGATTGGGCTGGCATTCAGGCAGATATATACACGATGGCCAAGGGAATAGGAAACGGATTTCCGATGGGAGCGTTGGCGATCGCACCCTGTTTTGAGCCGCAAAAAGGGATGCTCGGAACCACGTTCGGAGGCAACCAGTTGGCCTGTGCTGCGGGAACGGCAGTCGCGAAGGTGATGCAACGGGACGGGCTGATGGCGAATGCGGCGGCTGTAGGAGAATATTTGGTGGAGGAGTTAAGTAAAGTGCGGGGAATCAAAGAGATACGAGGTAAAGGACTGATGATAGGGTTGGAGCTGGAGGAGGGTTTTGAGGGGGTAGCGAGGCGGCTATTGATGGAGGAGAGAGTGTTTGTGGGAACAGCAGCGGGAGGACGAGTAATTCGTTTACTACCAGCACTTTGTGTGACGCGAGAAGAGGCAAATCTTGCCATCGCAGCCATCAGGCGAGTTTTGAGCGGGTTTTGAGTTATTAACATTGATCGGCGAGTTATTAACACTGAAGTATGGTTTTCGTGGCGAGGGACGGCAAATTGTTGAAAAGTATGTTGAAAATTGTTAAAATAGGTGGAAACATTGTTGATAACTCGGTGAAGCTGAGGGCTTTCTTGACTGATTTTGCAGCGCTGGAAGGATCGAAAATTCTGGTGCACGGAGGCGGAAAAGTCGCAACGGCGATTGCGGCGGCGCTCGGAATCGAGACGGTGATGATCGAGGGACGGCGGGTGACGGACGAGCGGATGCTGGAGGTCGTGACGATGGTGTACAGCGGAATCAACAAGCAGATTGTTAGCGCATTACAGGGCTTGGGATGCAACGCCGTCGGGCTGAGTGGCGCCGATGGGAAGCTGATTTTGTCGCGACGAAGGCCGGCAGTTACGGTGAAGGGCAAACCTATCGACTACGGCTTTGTGGGTGACCCGGTTTCAGTCAATGCAGCTTTTTTGCAATTGCTTATTAGTTATGGAGTTGTGCCGGTTATATTACCAATTACTTTAGGCGAGTCGGGGCAACTGCTTAACACAAACGCAGATACGATAGCAAGCACGGTAGCGGTAGCGATGTCTACGGCGATGGCAGAGGAAGGTGTAGAGTTGGTGTATTGTTTTGAAAAGCAGGGAGTTATGGCGGATATGGATGATCCGAATTCGTTGGTTGAGAGAATCGACGCCAAGAGGTTCGCCGAACTGAAAGCCGAGGGAACGATTCACAGCGGGATGATACCTAAGTTGGATAACGCATTTAGCGCTATAAATCAGGGAGTTAGCAGTGTAGTAATCTGCGCCGCGGAGAACATCGCAAAGCCGGGATACGGCGGAACAACCATCGTCGCCTGAGATTTGCAATTTCGGGGTTTATTTTGTACCTTTGTGAAAACAATCTAATAATCAAGCAATTATGGCAAGTCTGAGAAAACTGAAAAAAGATATCGACTATCTGATGGACGAAGTGGTGACCGATGCGTATCTGTCGCTCTATTTTCATCCGGAGAGGCAGGACAAGATCGTGGAGGTGATAAAAGAAGCGGTCGATCTACGCAACTCGCTGTATGACAGGGCAAATCAGCCAGCGGAAAAGAACAATCGGAGCTTGGTTCGCAAGCATTATGCGGCAGTGAGGCGGGATATGTTCGACGGAATCGACGGGCTGTTTGTGAAGTTGAGCGAGGTGGGAAAATAGTTCGGGAGCGGGGCGAGGCGCTTCGTAATTCTATGTTGTGATGTGACCAAGTTTATTTAACATAATATTTATTGTAGTGGATTAGGTGGTCGGATCGGGACGGTACTCTGTGAAGGTTTTATCGCTGAAAAACAACACGATACGCTCGACTGGATGATGGGTCTCAACTCGATAATGGTGTGTCGACGACTGAAGCGATGGCGACGGTGATGACAGCGGTGGAAGGCCGGCAGCAAAGCCGGAGCCGGAGGGAATTATGTCATCGTTATCGGGCGTGAATATGCCGTTAAAGGACTGTTGGTCAGCGAATAAGTCTGTAGTTGCGGAGCCACGCGGAGGAGGCATCAATGAAGCAGCCTCAGTACCAGCCAGATGACGGCTATTAGCCTGAGTCTGACTTGGGTTTGCCACCGCGGAAGCTTGGGGCTGCGCTTGAGACAGGGGCGTTGCGGAGCTCCCCTTTGTTTTGATCTCGTCACGGTACATCGGCCCCTTGTCGAGCAGAAGCCAGTCGGGGCTGATCTGCGGAAAGCGCTGGAGCAACTTCAACAAAAAATCGAAACTCGGTTTGTTACGCCCACTCATAATGTGCGAAATCCCCGACGCCTGAATCCCAAGGATCTCAGCCAGACGAGTGGAATTGATCCCCTCGTGCTTCATAAGGCGTCTCAACTTTTCTTCCATTTTTTCTGATTTTTTACAAAGGTAATGATTTATTTTTGTAAACCAAACTTTACGACTAAAAATTTGTGGCTCTTGTCGTTTTGCGTGGGTTTACAAATGTAATTCGCACCCTGTGGCGATCTGGTCTGCTTCTTTTTATCTAAATTATCCATTTATGTAAAGTGGTCTTATATGCTGATTATTTGTGTGTTATGGTAAACATTTTTGCTCTTTTTTACGCGATTATTGGTGTTTTATTGTGAATTATTTATTTTTAGTTAGATATTTACTTTAAATAATATGTGTAATTATCTGACTACTATAATTATGCACGCCGTTATGCAATCTGACTGTCGCGTGATGTCTGGAGGTTGTAAAGCGGGCACACGCCACCCTATCGGCTTTACATAAGTGAAGTATTCGATGTTAGATTTGATTACATTTGTCACACAAGCCCCGCGAACACCGTTTGACAGGTGTAATTTCGCTATTACATTTGTCATTTATGGGTTTAGGGTGCGTTGTGGAGGATCTATGGACGCTGAGAAAGAAGTTTTTTTAACTCTCAGCAACATAATTATGTTAAATAGGCGACCCGAGCAAGGTCGCCACGCTGAAAATCAGATGATTACGAATTTACACGGAAATCGACGTGCGAATTGCTTCTGCGAGGCGTGTGCCATCGAGCGCAGACGAGATAATTCCGCCCGCAAAACCAGCCCCCTCGCCCGCCGGGTAGAGCCGCGCAATCTGAGGATGGCACAACGAAACGGGGTCACGAGGAATGCGAACGGGCGTCGAAGTGCGCGACTCGACACCCAAAACAAGGGCCTCGTTAGTGACGAAACCGTGCATACGACGGCCGAAAGTCGATATTCCGGAACGAAGTGCGGAGGAAATGAAATCGGGAAGCCATTCGTCTAAGCGCGAAGTAGTTGCGCCGGGAAGAAACGACGTTTTGGGGAGCGACGCAGAGGGCCGAGCGGATACAAAATCCGCCACCCGCTGGGCCGGAGCGACAACGAGGGGAAGCCTGTCGGCAGGCCTCTGAGGCATATGTGCTTGTGTAGCAGCCTTGTATCCGCCAGAGTGGTCGCCGGTCTGGCAGCCTACTGCGTCGAAAGTTTGTCTTCGGGCCTCACGCTCGAGTCGGCGCTGAAATTCAAGACCTGCAAGAGGGCCAAATTCATTACCAGTCAGAGGGTTGATCTCCGAGGCGAGGTGAGCAAAATCGGCCAGCCGGATCTCGGTAACGATGCCCGAATTGGCAAAAGGCGAATTGCGAAGCGATGGCGACATACCGTTGACAACCGACTCGTCGGGCGACGTGAGCGCCGGAACAATGAACCCGCCGGGGCACATACAGAACGAATAAACGCCGCGACCAAATTCCTGACTGACAAGCGAATAAGCCGCCGCTGGAAGCCACTCACCACGCCCCTCGGAAGAGTGATACTGGATCTGGTCGATGAGCTGTTGAGGGTGCTCGATACGAACGCCCATCGCAAAAGGCTTGGCTTCGAGGGCGACGCCACGCAGGTGAAGAATCTCGTAAATGTCTCTGGCAGAGTGGCCTGCCGCGAGAACAACAGCCGAACCCTCGATGAGAGTGTCGCCACACCATACGCCAACGGCCTGGTCATCACGGATTTCGATGTCAGTCACGCGCGCCCCGAAAATAATCCGCCCGCCGCATTGTTCGATCGTTCGGCGGATAGCCATCATAATCCGAGGCAGGCGATCGGTACCGATATGGGGGTGGGCCTCGTACAGGATTTCGGGCGAAGCGCCGTGATACACAAGCGTTTGCAGGGCGCGATCGTAGTCGCCGCGCTTCTTGGAACGAGTGAACAACTTGCCGTCGGAAAACGTCCCTGCCCCACCCTCACCGAATGCGTAATTGGAGTCGGGGTTGACACCTAAGTTCTTATTGATCAGAGCAATATCCTTACCGCGCTCGGTGACATCCTTACCACGCTCCAAAATCAAAGGTCGAAGACCCAACTCGATGAGTCTCAGCGCAGTAAACAGTCCGGCCGGTCCGCCGCCAACAATGACGACAGGTGTCCGGGTAGAGACGTCGGGATAATCGAACGAAGGTGGCTCGGGAGGCGGCTCGGAGTCGATGTAAAGCTCCAGCGTGAGGTTGACCTTCGGCGAACCGGCAGTGCGACGAGCGTCAACGGATCGCTTAACAACCAGAGCAAGAGCTATTTGGGTATCGCTAACGCCAGCCCGACGAGCCGCAATCGGCACGTACAACCGTGGGTCGGCCGCCTGCCGAGGCGACAACTGCAAAGAGACGGTTATGGGCATAATCGACGTCTAAAGACCCTCACGGTCAGGCTATTGCACGTGAGCGTCGGCCTTCTCTTTCATCCTTTGGGCGCGAATGCCCGAGTCGGGATGAGACGAGAACATTTTCTGAACCGAAGAAGCCCGCGCACCCTGAGACAAGTCGACCAATTTTTGGAGCGACGACGACATACCATACGGGCTGAATCCGTTTTCGACACAAACCCTGAAGCCATATTCATCGGCTGCAAACTCCTGTTTTTGAGAGAATTGCGCGTCGGTCAGAGCCATTGCCAGGTCGCCCAACTGAGAGTCGGTGAGCTTAGCGAGCCCGCCTTCGGTCGACGAAATCGCGCCGCGAGCAGCCTGAGCCAGGTAAGCGGTACGCATTGCGTCGCGAACATCGTGGCCGGCAATGTGGCCGATCTCGTGACCGATAATCGCGACTAATTCGTCGTCATCCATCAGGTCCATCAGCGCGGCAAAAACGCGAATCGAACCGTCGCCACAAGCAAAAGCATTGACGTCGATAACCTCATAAACCTTGAAATTCAGCGATATACCATTCACCTCGGTCATATCTTTTGTCAGGCGAGCAAGGCGTGAACCATACTCAGAATCGGGGGCTGCGACGGGATTATTGGCGTCCATCCACTCGACCGACTCGCGGCACAACTCGGCCACGTCGTCGTCGGAAAGAGTGACAGCAGTTACGGCGTCGGAGGCCGCTTTGACGGCCTTGGAAGTGTTGATGGAGCGGCCGCCGATGCGGATCTGTGCAGAGGCGGAAGAGGCCGCGAAAAGAATGACGGCGATGATAAGTAGCTGTTTCATAGCAGGTTATTTGATTATTATATTAAAATCACTGTTGAATTCAACCAGTGCCCACTCCGCATTGACGTGGCGACTAAGGCCAACGGGCCGAACGAAGCGGTAAGGCACCCGAAGCGGCGTAAGGGTGACATCGCCCACGCGATCGGAAAAAGGTATATAGCTCGGCTCGGCAAGCGGCTGGACGAAGATGCGAACGGCGTCGTAACCGCGGTACGAAGCGCGTGAAGGCACTGAACCATAGGCTGTTAAGTAGCGACGTTCGAATCCGGCGGAGCGCTCATCCAGGCGGCTTATATAATAAGAGGTAACGAATGTGGCGCCGAGGCGGAAGAACAAATTTTTGTCCAAATTGCTCCACGAGGCCCAACGCGAACTACCGACAACGCGGATGCGGGCCCTGCGAGAGCCACGAGCAGAGGCGTTGTTGTAAGACGTACTGATTGTTGTAAGTGCCCGATCCACAGCCATTTCCGAACCGCCGAGCACCACAAAAACGTTCTCGCGGCCCCAGTCGATCAGCCCGGCCAACTCCTCACTTTCGGTCGGGGGGCCGCCAGTACCGCGCCGAGGTTGCGAACGAGTGCCGGTGAGGGTAAAGCGGCCGAAGTTTTGTCCGCCGAGCAGCGTTGTAATCTCGCGCTCGAAATCCTCGTCGTCGCCCATCGGCCCGGACGAAAGAAGGATGATATTTTTCTGACTCCTGGTCGCGCTACCAGTCGCACTACCGGTCTCGCTGTTTGGTTCGACACTACCCTCGCCCGCCATCGGCGCGCTGTTAGCGCGACGCCATCGACTCCAAAAATCGTTATCAGTCAAGCTATTAGTGCCACCAAAGGCGTCGCTATCGCGAGAGTAGCCACCACGGGAAGAGATGCCGAAAACGGATCGCAATTTGTCGTAACGCGAAGCCGGATCGGGCGACATTTGGTACAACACCGGGCTGTCGAGCGAGCGGAGAGTGGCCAGCGGAGAGACCACCGGAATCTGTAATTGCTCGGCAAGGGGCAACAGCGCGGCCAGCTCGTTTTCATAGACTGGCCCAATCACGAGGCTGGTCGACCAAAACGAAGGCGAAGAAACTATCGAATACACTTTCTCAGGCGAACGTTCAGTGTCATAGAGAGTTACGCGAGCGGAAACACCGCGCAACTTCAAGTCCTCCAGCCCAAGAAGCATCCCTTTATAGAACTCTGTAAAGTCGTTATCCGCCGAACCGGTACCAGCCAGAGGAAGCATCACAGCGATCTCAGGCAACTGGGCAGTCTGGCGTTGGGATGGTTGGGGCGGCCTACCCCACTGCGAATCAGGTTCTTGCTCAGGCCGCGTATCATACTGTTGTTCAGCGCGTTCGCGAGGACGCGGCACCGTCGACCACCATTGCCCGCGCACAGGCAGAACCGCGAAAATCGCAGCCAACGCAAACGCTATATATAATAGGTATCGCTTCATTTTTTCGGACCGACACTATTTTTCGAGCCGACAACACCACCGGCGCCACGAAGACGGATCTCGGTGATTACTTTTTTCGTGTAGCCGGGAAAGTCGCCGTCCATCATCCAGGAGTAGTAACTCGGCTCACGCTCAAACACCTCCGCAACGCTACGGCCCTTGTGTTTTCCGAAACCGAACACCTCCACGCCCTTGTCGTCGAACACGATGCGGCCGGCAAAGTCGGCACAACGGTCGCGAGTGGAAAACTCGGACAGAAAAGCGATATCGTTCTGAAGGTCAGGGTACCTGTCCAGCTGCGCTTCCAAAATCTCGAACGTCGCCAATGAGTCGGCCTCGGCCGAATGCGCATCCTGTAACTCCTTATCACAGTAAAACTTATAAGCCGCCTCAAGCGTCCGACGCTCCTTGATGTGGAATATATTTTGGACGTCGACAAACCGGCGCCGTTTGAAGTCGACATCGACCCCGGCGCGGATGAACTCCTCGACCAGCATCGGAATATCGAACCGGTTGGAGTTGTAACCGCCTAAGTCACAACCTTCCATATAAGTAGCGAGCGATTTGGCGAGGGCGCGAAACGTAGGTTCATCGCGAACATCCTTGTCGAAAATTCCGTGGATCGCGGAAGCCTCGGCGGGAATTGGCATCTCGGGGTTGACGCGCCGTGTCTTGATCTCGCGCTCGCCATTAGGCAAGACCTTGACCAACGAAAGTTCGACAATGCGGTCGCGCGAAACGTCGATCCCTGTCGTCTCGAGGTCGAGAAAAATGATTGGATTCTTGAGATTTAGCTTCACAAAACGCCCCTCCCCCCTACGAGATCATCATCGGCATCAGTAGCATCAGCGTATCGGCGGCCGGTTTGTCGTCGTGCACCGGTCTGAACACTCCGGCGCGAGTCGAGTCGGCCAATTCCATCACCACGCTCGGGGTTTCGATGCCCGAAAGTATTTCGACAAGGAACGTGGACTTGAAGCCGATCGTGATGTCGCCGCCTTCGTAGACCGCCGCGACTGACTCGCGAGCCGACACCGAAAAATCGAGATCCTGAGCCAGCAGGTCGATATGATTTGCCTTGATTTCCAGCTTGATAAGGTTGGTTGCCTGGTTCGAGCACACGGCCACCCGCTTGATGCCGTTGAGTAGTTCGACCCTGTCGACGATCACACGGTTGGGGTTTGCGGCCGGGATCACGGCGTTGTAATTCGGATAGTTGCCCTCGATCAGGCGGCAAACCATCGTGTACGTACCTATATTAAATACGACGTTCTTGGCGTCGAACTCGGCAGTGATGTCGCCCGACTCTTTCATCAGGGTGGTTTTCAGCAAGTTCGCCGGCTTCTTAGGTAGTATAAACGACGCGGCTTGGTCGCTGGTCACGTCGGCCGTGTAGCGCACCAGCTTGTGAGCATCGGTCGCCACAAAGGTCACTTTTTCGGGCTCGATATTGATAAAAATACCGTTCATCACTGGCCGCAGCTCGTCATCCGCCGTTGCGAAAAGTGTCTTTGAGATGCCTGCTTCGAGCGTGTCGGCGTCTATCGTGAGAGTATTCTTGTCGTCGTCAAGAGCCTGAACAGCAGGGTAACTCTGACCCGAAGTTCCAGGCAGTGTCGCCTGCCCGGTTTTCCACGTGGTGCGGATCTCCCAGGTCGATGGGTTTACCTCGATCGTCAGTGGTTGCTCTGAAAACTCCTTGAGCGAGTCGAGCATCAGCTTTGCAGGGGCGGCTATAATGCCCTCAGATTCAGCACCATCCACCTTAATCGAGCCGACAAAAGTCGTTTCGAGGTCCGAGGCCGTTGCACGAAGAGTGTCGCCCCGCAGCTCGAGTAAGAAGTAGTCGAGGATGGGGAGCGTATTTTTCGAGCTGATAATTTTGCCCGTCGTCGAGAGCAACGACAGAAGGGCCGAGCTGGATACCGTGAATTTCATAGTTTTTCGCTGAGGTTTACAATTTATGCAAAATTAACCATTTTTATCGGAAATCGGCCAGCCGGTCGAGCGACATTGTTATCATTTTTTCAACAAACGGCGCATAATCGGTCGTTGCGTTCTCGGTCACTCGCTGGGCTATGATTGTGCAGATTGTCGCCGCGCGATGGCCCATCAGGGCTGACAATCCCGCCAGCGCCGAACTCTCCATCTCGTAATTAGTTATCCGTCTGGATGTTGCGACCTCTGCTGGATAGCGGAAGGATTCGATTTTTTCGTTGAGTTGCGGATCAGCGGGTTTCAGGCGCACCCACCGGCCCTGTGGCGCATAAAACCCTGGGGCAGAAATAGTTATCCCCTCCGTGGTCGCGTCACGGAAAAGTTCCCATAACTTCTTGTCGGCGTCCACGAAATATGGCGCGGGCAGCTGTTCGCTCCAACCGGTATGGGCTACAAACGCACGTTCCATATCGCTGTTACAGACCTCATTACGACCCTCATAGAAGTTCAACAGCCCATCGAACCCAACCGACGTGCGAGCAAAAACAAGGTCACCAATGCGCAGGTCTGTTTGCAGACCGCCTGACGTCCCTAATCGCAACATTGTCAATCGTTTATGTTGCGGTTTCACTTGTCGGGTCGCGAAATCTATGTTCGCCAGCGCGTCGAGTTCCGTCACCACGATGTCGATGTTGTCCGTGCCGATTCCGTGCGAAAGAACAGTCATACGTCGGCCTTTGTATATGCCTGTAACAGAGTGGAATTCACGATTCTCGACTGCACATTCGCGTACATCGAAACGGGCCGCAACCTGTGCCACACGCGCCGGATCTCCAACCAAAACGATGGTGTCGGCCAGTTGTTCGGGCCTCAAATGTAGGTGAAAAACGGTGCCGTCGCTGTTCAAAATCAACTCGGAGGGAGGAATTGTTCTCATATTTTTAGGTATATTTGCAACCAAAATTACGCATTTTGCACGAAAAATCCAACTAAAATTAGGAATCTATATGGCTCTGATTAAGTCCATTTCGGGAATTCGAGGCACGATTGGCGGCGCCCCCTCTGACAATCTCACACCCGTCGATGTGGTGAAATTCATCTCTGCTTATGCTCGACAAATAGCTGATGGCAAACGAGTTACGGTTGTCGTCGGGCGCGATGCAAGGCTGTCTGGTGAGATGGTCGAGCGGCTCGTGATCGGGACTCTGATGGGTTGCGGGGTTGACGTTGTGGACGCTGGTCTGTGCACCACACCTGGGGTCGAAATGGCTGTCGTGCATTACGGCGCGGCGGGCGGTATCATCCTGACTGCCAGCCATAATCCGCGCCAATGGAACGCCCTCAAGCTGCTCGATTCTCGCGGAGAGTTTTTGAGCGCTGCTGCCGGGGCCGAAATATTGCATATCGCTGAGGCTGAAAACTTTACTTATGCAGATGTCGACGCCCTCGGCCACGTGGTCGAGCGGGTCGATTTCACTGAGCAACACATTCGCGACGTGCTCGCTCTGCCTCTTGTTGACGTTGACGCGGTGCGCGCCCGTAAGTTTCGTATTGTGGTCGACGCGGTCAACTCTGTTGGTGGAACGGCGATTCCTGCGCTCCTTCAACAGCTTGGTTGTGATGTCGTTTGCCTCAATTGCGAACCCACTGGCGAGTTTGCTCACAACCCCGAGCCGCTGCCCGAAAACCTTACTGAAATTGCCTCCACCGTCGTTCGCGAGAAGGCCGATCTGGGCATCGTTGTCGATCCGGACGTCGACCGACTGGCGCTGGTTTGCGAAACCGGCGAGATGTTCGGCGAGGAGTACACGCTGGTTTCGGTGGCCGATTACGTGTTGTCTAAGACTCCCGGCGGCGGTAACACGGTTTCGAACCTGAGCTCGACAAGAGCTTTAGCTGACGTCACCAAAAAACGTGGTGGTCAGTATTTTGCGGCTGCCGTAGGCGAGGTCAACGTCGTTGCAAAAATGAAGGAGGTCGGCGCTGTGATCGGCGGCGAGGGTAATGGCGGTATCATCTACCCTGCCCTGCACTACGGTCGCGACGCTTTGGTCGGCGTTGCTCTGTTCCTGACTCATTTGGCTCACTCAGGTCTGACTGCCAGCCAGTTGCGCGCCACATATCCCGATTATCAGATGGCTAAGAATCGCATCGACCTCACTCCCGAGACCGATGTCGACGCCCTGTTGGAAAGCGTGAAGGCGGCTTACGCTGGCGAGAAAATCACTGATATAGACGGAGTTAAGATCGACTTCCCGGATGGTTGGGTTCATCTGCGTCGCTCGAACACCGAGCCCATTCTGCGCGTCTATAGCGAAGGTGCCGACCGAAACGCAGCCGACACCTTAGCTCAACGTATAATGGTTAAAATCAAAGAGATAGCTTAATTGTTCACCTTCTTTTTCGTCACGATAAGCACCACTCCGTTGGCGCCCCGCTGGCCGTAAATATTGGTCGAACCGGTCACGCTGACCGACTCTATGTCGTTGGGGTTCAGTATTTCGTTGGCTTCCTCGAAGCTTCCTACCGGCATCCCGTCGATCAGTATCAGCGCCTCGTTGTTGTTGTTGACAGACTTCAAGCCGCGTACAATTAGCTTATCTCCAAAGAATTGAACCCCCGCAACGCGCCCCTGCAGGTAGCTCCTCAGATCGGCGTGCTTGTTGATTTCGCTCATATCGACCTTGTTTACGGACGACGAACGCGCGCGCCTCGACACCTTTCCATATCCGGTCTCCGTTTGCTCATCCAACTTGGTGTAATCCTTTGTTTCTACGATAATTACGCCATACTCTGCGTCCTCGCCATACATTGTCGTTGCGGCGTCGTTCTTCAAAACGGAAACGCTCTCAATATCATCGGGCTTCAACATCGTGTCGAATTCCTCACGCGTAACTTTGCGTCCGTCGACGACATAAAGTGGCTGACCCTCAAGCTTATGCATCTCCGTGTGGACAGTTACCTGATCGCCTTCGGCAGGCGCAAACTCGATCGGTACTATGAAAAACACTCGCACAGGTTTGTCGTCTTTCGTGCCGGGCGTCCACGCTGGCGAGGTGCTGATGACGCGCGCAACCTCGTTGGAAAATAGCTCAGAGGGTGAATTCAGAACCTCGACCGGCCCTACGGTGCCATCTTTTTCGATGACGAATTTCGCGGTAACAACACCGCTAACACCATTTTCCACAGCCTCTTGCGGGTACACAATCTGTTCCATCACCCAGTTGCGGAACTTGCTCAAATCACCGCCCTGAAACTTTGGCGTCTCCTCTGGAGCGTACGTCGGCTCGTCTGGTTGCTGAAGCATCTTTGCGGTAATTTCTAAGCGTCTTTGCGTAGCCTCTGCTTGCTCTTGTGCAAGTTCCGCACGTTCCTGTGCAACCTCTGCTCGTTCCTGTACAAGCATCGCGCGTTCCTGCGCAACGTCGCGAGCAGCCATCAATTCTTCAGCCTTATCAGGCTCTGTTTCAACGGCTTCAGACACTCCAGTCACCATAATCTCCGGTGCGCCCGTCACCACAACCTCCGGTGCGCGATGAGTAAAGCCAAAAAGCGCCAACATTCCGGCCGCAATGGGTAGCACTCCCGCTGCCCGCAGCCAACTTGACTTACTGTGTTTCAGATTAGTTTTCATCATTTCGAATCGTTTTTTGGTTAGCGAATTTCCCAAGCCTGTCGCGATCTCCGGCGCCACCCCGAAAACCTGACGAAATATGGTATGAAGGTATTCTTCAACTGGGCATCCGGCCTCCATCGTATCGCTATCGGCCTGAAACTCATGTACTTCACTCAGCAGACGCGCCGCCCACCAAGTCGCCGGCGAGAACCAGAACAGCACCTTGAGCGCCTCCATCGCGATCTTCTCCACCGAATGGCGATGACGAATGTGGCTCCCCTCGTGCATCACCAGTTGGTTCAACTCTTCGGCTGGCGTGTCGCGGGCGACGTAAATCGTTGACAGAAAAGAAAATGGAGCCGTCACGTCGTTGCTCAGCACAATCGTATAGCCGTCCACGTGATGCACCTCGTTGCGGATTTTTGCCCAGCGCCGAATACGAAAAATCTTCACTATCTGCCGCCCCCCTAACACGACAAGCGCCAGAACACCAACAACATACAGTACCAAAACAAATACCCGCAACCAGCCGACAGAAGCAGAAGCCACGTCCGCGGAATCAGGTGCCACAAACGCAACGGCAGGTGACAAAGCGGCGGCAACAGGTTGCGACGACGCTATATTATAAGGTATCTCGATCGGCGCGCTCCGCCAAACGGGAATTTCAAGCGCCGGGACGACCGCCGAAATGGCAAGCGATCCGAGCAGAAAAACGCGGGCAAAGGCAAACGACACCCGGCCGTGAAGCGCTGTGCGATAGAATGTTACGAGCAGTCCGCTACTTACCGCGACCCCCAAAACGTATAGTAAGTCTTCCTTCATTTTTGTATCCTCCCCTCTTAATTTCCTCTTTTCTTTGTTCTTCAAGGATGCTTATAATGTTGTCGAAATCCTTCAGCGTAACGTTGTCGCGCTTCCCGAAAAACGACACCATTTGCACGATCGAACCGTTGAAAAACCTGCCCAAAACGCTATTCATAAAGTGTTCCGTATACTCATCTCTGCGCACAATCGGGTGATACAGAAAGGTTTTGCCTAACAACTTCTCGTGTCCCACGAAGCCTTTCTTTTCAAGAATCCTCACGATCGTTGAGACCGTGTTGTAGGCAGGTTTCGGATCCGGCATCTCATCCAGGATGTCGTGCACCACCACCTTGCTTCTATGCCAGATGATCTGCATCACATCCAGCTCCGCCTTCGTCAGTTCTTTCATATTTCTACCTTTCAATCTTTATAGCACAAATATAAAACTAAACTTTTAGTTGTGCAAACTAAAAGTTTAGTTGACGTGAAAAATAATCTTCTTAGAGGCTTAATTTCGCGGCGAGAGCGGCGAATTGTTCGGGCGAAAGTTGGACGCGAGGACGGCGGAAATCGACGTCGGTTTCGCTGTTAATAGGAATGAGATGGATGTGAACGTGAGGAACTTCGAGGCCGAGAGCAACAACAGCAACTCGCTTACAATCAACGGTTTGCCTGATACGCTGGGCGACTTTTTTGGCGAACACCATCATCGCGCCGAGCGTGTCGTCATCCAGATCGAAAACGTAGTCGAGCTCCCGATCGGCGGCGAACTTCGGCACCACCAGAGTGTGTCCGACAACGAGAGGATTGATGTCCAGAAAAGCGAAAAACCGTTCGTCCTCAGCCACCTTGTAACTGGGAATCTCGCCGTCGATGATGCGCGTAAAAATCGTTGCCATAACTCTATTGTGTCACCCATTTGGGGGTAAGGATCTCGGATTCGATGACCGCGCGACGAAGGTCGAACTCCTCGCCAAGCAGCTCAGCTACAAACGGTTGGGGCTCGGGTAGGGATGAGTCGCCAGCAATTTGCTTGTCGTTCGATTGAGATGCCGCGAAGCTGTCGACCGAGGTGAGAGTCTGAGGCGGATAGACTCGTCGAGGAGCCTCCTCGGCGTTGTATTGGGTCTCTGCATTATATTGATCCTCAAGGCTATAACCCTCGAGGGTGCCATCGTATTCGTCGGCGCTGTCGTCGCTATATAGCTCGGGATCAACCTCTTGCGATTTCTTGCGAGATTTAGCTATCGTACTGAAAACCAGTCCTATAACGACGAGAAGCCCCCAAAGCCAATCCAAATTGTACTCTTCCATAGCTTTAACCGTTTATGCGTTGCGCCTTGTCGACGCCTTTTATCTTTTTTATCTTGGCTATCAGTGCGTTAAGGTCACTCGTGTTGGCAACGTAGAGGCTGATTTCGCCCTCGAAAATACCGTCGTGGCTCTGGATCTGCAGGCCGCGGATGTTGATCCCAAGCTCGCCGGTGATCACGCCAACGAGGTCCAAAAGTATACCAATGCGGTCGATCCCCTGAACGTTAATGACTGATAGAAAGGACATTGCCTTGTGGCTCGACCATCGGATTCCGGTCACGATGTTTTTGCCGTGCTGTGAGGCGAGGCGCATCAATTCGTTGCAACTGGTCTTGTGTACGAAGATTTTTCCGGTGTGAGGGTCGCGATAACCAGTCACGTCGTCGCCCGGAATGGGGATGCAACACTCGGCAACGACCATCTCCTCGGGCACGGAATCTTCCTCCTCGGAATCATTGTCACTCTGGAACAAAGTCCAGAATTTCAACAACTTACTTGCCGCGTTTTGTCGCAAAATATCCTGCAGGCCGTCGAGCGAGATCGTTCCGGCGCCGAGGTTTTTGTAGAACTCGTCCTTGGTCGGACTACCGTAAGCGGGCAGCAATTTACGAAAAACGCGGCCGCTGGGAGCGATCCCAAGCTCAGCCATACGAGTCTCGAAAAGGATCTTACCGCGCTCGATATTACTCTGGCCGGTTTTACGCAAGTAGTTCTTAATGTGATGTTTAGCCTTAGTAGTAACCACGTGATCCAACCATTCGGGCGTGGGGCGAGCGCTGTTCGAAGTGAGCACCTCGATCTGGTCGCCGCTGGAGAGGACAGTGTAAATGGATTCGATTTTGTGGTTGATCTTAGCCCCTATCGCGCTGGCACCCAACTTACTGTGGATGTCATAAGCGAAGTCCAACACGGTGGAACCTTTCAACAATTTACGATCCTCGCCTTTGGGTGTAAACACCACAATCTCAGATGTATAGAGCGATTTCTGGAAGTTGTCCAAAAAGTCGACAGCGTCCTCGGTCGGACTCGAAAGGGCGTCGCGGATACGGCTCAACCAAGCGTCGAACTTCTCGTCGGAAGCGACCTCATCCTCGGGCGCCTCCTTGTGTTTCCAATGGGCAGCAACGCCACGCTCGGCAACCGCGTTCATCCTCTCAGAGCGGATCTGCACCTCGACCCACAGACCCTCGGGACCCATAACGGTTGTATGCAAAGCCTCGTAACCATTTGGTTTAGGGAAAGTTATCCAATCGCGCAGGCGGTCGGGGCGCGAGGGATAAAGGTCGGTAACCAACTCGTAAATGAACCAACACTGGGTCTTTTCGGGGATCACGGGCGAGGGCGAGAAGATGATCCGAACGGCAAAAAGGTCGTATATCTCCTCGAACGAAATCTGTTTCTGCTGCATCTTACGCCAAACGGAGTAGACGCTTTTGACACGTTCGGAGATCTCGAACTCGACGCCGTTTTCGCGCAAGCTCTTTACGATCGGCTCGTCGAACCGCTCCATCACTTTGACGCGTTTCTTTTTGGCGGCCTCCAACTTAGCCTCTATCTCAGCGTATTGCTCCGGAAAACGATAGCGCAGGGAGAGGTCTTCGAGCTCGCTTTTGATGGCGTGCAAACCGAGGCGGTAAGCCAGAGGAGCGAACAAAAACAAGGTCTCACTGGTGATCTTGATCTGTTTCTCGGGAGGCATCGACCCGAGAGTACGCATATTGTGGAGTCGGTCGGCGATCTTGATCAACACGACCCGAACGTCGTCCAACAACGTGAGAAGCATCTTACGGAACGTTTCGGCCTGCTCGGAGATGCTTTCGTTGTTGAAAACGCCGGAAATTTTCGTCAACCCGTCGACCATAGAAGCGATCTTGGGCGTGAACATACGAGAGATGTCGTCCAAACCGAGGTCGGTATCCTCCACAACATCGTGCAACAACGAGGCAACAACGCTCTTAACACCGAGACCGATCTCGTCGACGCAGATCTGAGCCACAGCGATCGGGTGGGTAATGTAAGGCTCCCCGGAACGACGCCGAACGCCCTTGTGAGCATCCTTAGCGACGCTGAACGCGCGGCGAATCATAGCCCAATCCTCATCGGTGCGGCAAATCTTTTCGCACGAAGCGAGCAGGCTGTCGAACCGAGCGGCGATCAGGGCCTCGTCCTGTGGGGTGTAATCCATTACTCTTACTATTCTTCGGCGTCGTCCTTTTTGGCGGATTTCTTAGGTGCGGCAGCGGGATCTTTGTCGGCGGAACTAAGGGCCTCACGAACCTTCTTTTCGATCTGAGTCTGGAGAGCGGAGTCGCTGACGAGCAGCTCTTTAGTGGCGTCCCTACCCTGCCCCAGTTTACGGTCGCCGAACGAGTACCACGAACCACTCTTTTTGATAATATCGTTATCCACGGCCAAATCGAGCACCTCGCCGACGCGAGAAATACCCTGACCGTACATAATGTCGAACTCGGCGCGGCGGAAAGGAGGAGCAACCTTATTTTTAACAACCTTGACCTTAGTGAGATTACCCAGAACGTCGTCGCCGTCCTTAATGGCAGCGCTCTTACGGATGTCGATACGAACGGAAGCGTAGAATTTGAGGGCGTTACCGCCGGTCGTGGTCTCGGGGTTACCGTAAGCAACGCCGATCTTGTCGCGCAACTGGTTGATGAAGATACAAACGGTTTTGGTCTTAGCGATGGAGGCGGTGAGTTTACGGAGAGCCTGAGACATAAGGCGGGCCTGAAGGCCCATCTTGGACTCGCCCATATCGCCCTCGATCTCGGCCTTAGGAGTGAGAGCGGCAACGGAGTCGATAACAACGATGTCGATAGCGCCGGAACGGATCAAGCTGTCGGCGATCTCGAGCGCCTGTTCGCCGTTGTCGGGCTGAGAGATGAGCAGGTTCTCGATGTCGATACCCAGCTTCTGAGCGTAATAACTGTCGAAAGCGTGCTCGGCGTCGATAAAAGCAGCGATACCGCCCATTTTTTGAGCCTCGGCGATAGCGTGCAGAGCGAGGGTGGTTTTACCGGACGACTCGGGGCCGTAAATCTCGATGACGCGGCCCTTGGGGTAACCGCCGACGCCCAGAGCAATGTCCAGAGTGAGCGAACCGGACGGAATAACCGCAACCTCCTCGACAGAGGTGTTGTCCATCTTCATTATGGATCCCTTACCGAAATCCTTCTCTATTTTCTGCATCACGGCGCTGAGCACTTTCAGCTTGTCCGAGTTCACCGGTTGTGTAGCCATACTCTGTGGTTGAAGTTTTACAAATTTTGGGTTAAAGTTTCCGGTAAAGATACAAAAAAAGCGGGAAAGTATGACCTATCCCGCAATTTTTCTCTCTATCTCCTCGATCTGAAGCCGGAAGGCCCGGTCGGTCTCCATCAGGTTGGCAACCTGTTTACAAGAGTGGAGAACCGTGGCGTGGTTCTTACCACCGATAGCAGAACCGATAGCCGTAAGAGGAGCCTTGGTGTGTTTCTTGGAGAGGTACATCGCGATCTGGCGAGCCTGGGCGATCTCGCGGGTACGACGGTTCGAAGAGAAGCTCTCGGGCGAAACCCCCATCATATCGCAAACAACCTTACGGATAGTCTCGATCGAAACCTCCTTACGGTGGACAGCCACGTAGACCTTAAGAATCTCGCGAGCCAGAGAAACAGTGACCTTACGGCCGAGGAACTGAGCGTTAGCGACGAGCGAAGCCAGAGCCCCCTCGATCTCGCGGATGTTAGCGCGGATGTTTTCGGCCAAGAACAACACAACCTCATCGGGAATGGGAACGCTCAGGCGCTGGATCTTACTACGAATGATCTTAACCTTAGTCTCGTAATCGGGAACGGTAAGCTCCCCGGAAAGACCCCATTTGAAGCGAGTCAACAGGCGGGCCTCGATGTCGCGCAACTCGACAGGAGGCTTGTCGGAAGTAAGGATCAACTGTTTACCGGCCAACTGGAGGTGGTTGAAGATGTTGAAGAAGGCGTTCTGGGTGGAGGGTTTACCGCTAAGTTCCTGAATGTCGTCGATGATGAGCACGTCCACCATCTGGTAGAAGTGGATGAAGTCGTTCACCTCCTTATTAAGCACAGCGGTAGTGTACTGCGCCTGGAACTTGTGCATCGACACGTACAAAACCTGCAATCCGGGGAAGCGACGCTTGACCTCCTGACCGATCGCCTGAGCAACGTGGGTCTTACCGAGGCCGGAACCGCCGAAAATGTACAACGGGTTGAAAGGAGTGGAACCGGGCTGGAGCGAGACAGAAATACCGGTCGAACGAACCAGGCGGTTGCAATCACCCTCGATGAAACTCTCCATCGTGTAGGCCGGATTCAACTGCGAGTCGATAACTATTCGCCGGATACCCGGAATCACGAAAGGATTCTTTATATTTGCAGTGTTGGTTTGCTCTTTGAAACTGGTGATCTGGGTTATGTCGGCCGCCGCGGAAAGAGGCACGGAAGCGCTCTCGCCCGTGGCCTCGGCCTTGGGAACGGCGTAACGCAAACGGGTCTGCGCGCCGAACAGATTTTGGATCAACGGGCGCAACATCGGAATGTAGTTTTTCTCGATGTGGGAGACGTAGCTTTCGTTCGGGACGCGGAGCTTGAGGGTCGTGCCGTCGAAGTCCAGAAGTACGATCGGGGCGAACCACCTGCTGAACTCGTCCTCAGAGGTGTGCTCACGCACCCGACTCAGGCAATCTTGCCATACAGCACTGTATTTCTGTGTGTTACCGAACATTTCGTTGATTAGTGTTACTTCGACGTGAACAAAGGTGGGGGTATTTTTTAATAAAAAAAAACTGTTCCATCTTGCAAATGATGTTTTAATTATTATAGATTTTGAGGCCGTTTGTTTAACCCTTTGAGTGTGAGAATCGACCTTTTTTTAGTAACTTTGTGTATAAATAAATTCAGCAAAAACAAACAACGAATATAACTTAAACCTATAACAAAAATGGGCACGGATTTACAGAAATCGGCAACAAAAAGAGCACAACTCTGGCTCGACGGAGACTTCGATGAAGCCACAAAACGACAAGTCAAGCATCTGATGGAACACGACCCCAAAGAACTCGAGGAGAGTTTCTATCGAGACCTCGAATTCGGCACCGGCGGACTGCGCGGAATAATGGGTGTGGGGACGAACAGGATGAATATCTACACCGTCGGGATGGCAACTCAAGGACTGGCGAACTATCTGATCAAAAGTTTCCCGGGAACAGAGATACGTGTCGCCGTGAGCCACGACTCGCGAAACAACAGCCGACTGTTCGCAGAACGAGTGGCAGACATCTTCGCCAGCAACGGCTTCAAAGTGTGGCTGTTCGATGCGCTGAGGCCAACGCCGGAGCTCAGTTTTGCGATCCGTGAACTGGGGTGTCACAGCGGAGTGATGGTCACCGCGTCGCACAACCCGAAGGAGTATAACGGCTACAAGGCGTACTGGAACGACGGCGCGCAAGTGACCGATCCGCACGATACCAATATAATAAAGGAGGTGGAAAAAATAACCTCGCCGGAACAGGTGAGAACGGGCGAGGCGGGAGACAGGATACAAGTGCTCGACAAGAGCTTCGACGAGAAGTATCTCGACAGGGTTCATTCGCTGGCGCTGGCCCCGGATGCAGTGAAGCGGTTCCACGATATGAAAATCGTCTACACACCGCTACACGGCGCAGGGGTGCGTTTGGTACCTGAGTCGCTAAGGAGGTTCGGTTTTACGAACGTCACGGTGGTGCCTGAACAGAGTATTCTCGATGGAGATTTCCCAACAGTCGCATCGCCGAATCCCGAGGAGAGAACGGCGATGAAGATGGCCATAGACCTGGCCGAGAAGATCGGAGCGGAACTGGTCTTGGCTACGGATCCGGATGCAGACCGGTTGGCGATCGCGGTGAGGGACGAGAACGATGAGTTCGTGTTGCTAAACGGCAATCAGACCTGTGCGCTGTTGGCGTCGTATCTGCTGACGGGTTGGGCGGAGAGAGGCAAGATCAAAGGCAAAGAGTTCGTAGTGAAGACAATTGTAACCTCGGAGATGATACCGGCCGTGGCGAAGCGATTCGGAGTGGGATGCTACGACTGTCTGACGGGATTCAAGTACATAGCCAAGATGGTGCGCGAGCGGGAGGGCCGCGAGCAGTACATCGGCGGCGGAGAGGAGAGTTTCGGGTTTATGGCGGGCGATTTTGTCAGGGACAAGGACGGCGTGAGCGCCTGTTCGCTGGCCGCCGAAGCCGCCGCCTGGGCCAAGGACAAGGGGATGTCACTGCTGGAGTGGCTACGGTCGATGTATGTCGAGTATGGGTTCTACAAGGAGAGTATGGTGTCGGTGACGCGCAAGGGAATCGAGGGAGTGGCCGAGATAGCTGATATGATGGCTGCGTATCGGACAACACCGCCCGAGACTATTTTGGGTTCGCCGGTGGTGGAGGTGCGGGATATTTTGCGCGAACCGGTCGATGGAGAATATTCGAATGTTTTGCAATTCATTACAGCCGACGGAACAAAGGTTTCGGTACGGCCATCAGGAACGGAGCCCAAGATCAAGTTCTACTTCGGAGTGCGTGCCCCGCTGGCCTCGGTAGATGAGTTCGAAAAAGTCGAGGCGGAACTCGATGCCCGCCTCGACCAAATCAAAAAAGAGCTGAAGCTATAGTTTTTTGTACTCCTCCATCAGGCGGCGGACAGTCAGCGCAACACCGTCCTCGGTCGAGGGGTTGTAGTAGTTGCGGAGGAAGGGCTCGGCAGGAGACCAAACAGTCTCGATGATACCTTGCAGGTGGCTTTTCGTGGCCGGGGTGGTCTGGGCGCGCCAGGCGATCATATCGTTCATCTGGCGGATGGCCAGCTCGGGGCGGCGCCAAGGGCAGGTCGCAACGTCGAGGCCCTTCATAGCCAGGTAGACGGCAGACAGGTCGGCGCGCTCATAGTGCCAGTCGCAAACGAAGACGTCCTTGGCGATCATATCCACGGCGCGGGCGGTGTTGTTCATACTCGCCTCCCAAGCCCCAAGGCCGGTCAGAGTGCCGTCCAGAAGGCGATCGCCCCAGATCATCAGACGTTTACCAGTCAGAGCAAGGTGGTTACGAATGCGGTTCACCTCGCCGGCAAAGAGTTCGGCGGGATCCTTACCGGCGCAACGAGGGCAATTGTCGTCGGCGATGTAGAACACCTCGTCCATCCCGGCGTGAAACAAGTCGGTCTCGAAAACAGTTGTGATCTCGTCGATCAGGGCGTTCACCACGCGAGGCATATCGGGGTGCAAAGGGCAGTAGCTCTTACAGTAGAGGCCGTCAGGATTTGGCCAGCCGGTATAATTGGCGGTGTCGACGTGGGGCGTTTCGTCGAACTCAGGGTACTCGCGAAGGAGGGAGTAAGTAGTTTTTGCCCAAGACTGATGGCCCAACAAGTTGATTTGAGGCGCGAGGCGGATACCGTGCTTACGGCAGGCGGCCACGAGGCGTTTAACGTGAGTCTCGGTCAGAGGGTTGGGATCGCGAAGTTCGGGGTGGGATTTGTAGTCGTAGTTCCAATCCACGCGGAGGATCAACAAGTTGAAGTGAGCCGGAGCCAACTCCTCCTCGATGAATTTCAAGAACAGGTCGAGTCCCTCGACCGAAGGAGCCTGGATGGCCAGACCACGAACAGGCAGAGCTTCGTCAAGAGCAGAAGTCGGAGTTTGTGCGGGTGCGGTGGGCTGATTTTGAGCCACAGCGGTCAGTGTCGCCGCCAGGCAAGCCAGCAAAACAAAAAGGAAACGTCTCATAAGCGTATATTTTTAGGTTAGAATCCCACAAATATACGCATTTTTTCTTCTCTTTACTTCTATTTTACTTCACGCGAATCAGGTTGATGCCGTCGCGCAGAGGCAGGATCACGTTTTCTACGCGAGGATCGGAGGCGACGAAGGCGTTGAACTCCCTAATCGCGAGGGTATGAGGGTCGAGGGCAGCGAGATCGGCCACCTTTTCGTACCACAACACGTTGTCAGCCAGAATTATAGAGCCGGGGTTTACGAGAGGTGCTTGGGCTGGTGCGCAGGGGTCGGGGTCGAGCAGCATCCGATAATAGGCGGGGTATTCGCGCTTGTCGCCGTCCATATATATAAGGTCGAACGGGCCTTTTTCGCGCGCAAGTCGGGGGGCGAGGTCGAGCGCAGAACCAATGTGGAGGTGGATTTTGGAACAGTGCGGGCTTTTTGCGAAGAATTCGCGGGCAAGGTCTTCGAGCTCGTCGTCGACCTCGATCGTGTGAAGCTCTCCGTCGTGCGGCAGGCCTGCGGCGAGCGCAAGTGCCGAATAACCGGTGAAAGTACCGATCTCGAGCACCCGGCGAGGTCGCAACATCCGGGTGATTAGTGTCAGGAACGCCCCCTGGGTACGACCGGACACCATCTGCGGCTGAACGACGCGAAGGTGGGTCACGCGGTCGAGCTCGGCCAACAACGCCTCCTCGGCGGGTGTCCACGTCGCCGTATGCTGCTCGATGTATTGCTCGATCCGATCGTTCACTGTCTTTCGGGCGCTCTTCCCGAGCACAACTATCTGTAAATCACCGCACTGTGCGTACCGAAAACCTCCTGTGCGACGTTCAACACCTCGTCTGCCGTTATGGTAGCAACCTTTTGGGCAATCGCCTGAGGCGTGTCTATGTCGTTATAAATCAGGAAACTTTTAGCCGCACCCAACATATAACTCTCGTTGGAATCCATCGAGATGGCGAATTGGCCGACGAACTGTTTTTTAGCCATACTCAGTGCGTGGGAGGTCAATTTCGACTGCACGAGACGGTCGACCTCAGTGCGAATCAGGGTCTGGCAACGATCCAATTTGTCCTTGTCACACGAGAAGTAGATCGCAGCAAATCCGGTGTCGGTGAAGGGTGAAAAGAGCGCTTCAACGTTGTAGGACAAGCCGTTACGCTCCCGCAGTGCCATATTCAATCGCGAATTCGCCCCCGGGCCGCCGAGGATGTTCACGAGTAGGGCCAGCGGCAATCGGCGAGGATCGGAAAGCGAGTATGCGCGGTTACCCAACATACAGTGGGTCTGGTGGTTATTACTCTTAATTACAACCTCGTTGAACGGAATTAGCGACGGCGGAGGCATACGGAAAAACTCGCGTTTCGAAGCCGGAATCCAACCCAAATACTCCTCACACACAGCCATAAACGCCTTTTCAGTCATCGCCCCGACGTACGAAAACACCATCTGGTCGGTCGTATAGGCCTTCTGCACGAAATCGCGAATCGTGGCCACGCTTTGCCTACCGACAGAACGACTGTTACCCAGAATGTTACGAGACAAAGGCGACCCAACGAACAACAACTCCTCGAAGCGGTCATACAACATCTCCTGAGGGATGTCGCTATAGCTATGTATCTCATCCACAATCACTCGCTTCTCGCGCTCGATCTCGTGCTCGGGAAAAATCGAGCAGAACGCGATGTCGCTGATTAACTCGGCGGCTTTCGGAAAATCGGCCCGCAGAGTGGTGGCGTGGATCGTCGTATCCTCCTTGGTAGTGAACGCGTTAAGCTCGCCGCCGAGGTTCTCGAGCCGCTGGCTGATGTGAAACGCCTTACGTTTTTCGGTTCCCTTGAACAGGGCGTGCTCCAACAGGTGGGCAACTCCGTGTTCGTCAGGTGATTCGTCGCGACTACCGGCATTGATCGTCAGCGCGCAGTGGGCCACGGCAGAGCGCATCCGTCTGGCGTGGATGCAACGGATGCCGTTGGGCAGGGTAAAAGAGAAAAATTCCATTACAAGTAGCGCCCGGTGTAACTCTCTGGGCATTTTTTGAGATTTTCGGGCGTACCCTCGAACACCAGCGACCCGCCCTCGGCGCCACCCTCGGGCCCAAGGTCGATCACGTGGTCGGCGCATCGGATCACCTCGGGATTGTGTTCGATGATCACCACCGTATGTCCTTTGGTTATCAATGCGTTGAGCGACGCCAACAGTTTATTTATATCGTGAAAATGAAGTCCCGTCGTGGGTTCGTCGAAGATGAACATCAGGCGCCCCTCGGAGCTGTCCTTAAGCAGGAACGAAGCCAGCTTAACGCGCTGACTCTCACCGCCGGAAAGAGTCGAAGAGGATTGTCCGAGCTTGACGTATCCAAGGCCGACGTTTTGCAGGGCGCCGAGCCGTTCGACTATGCGGCGTGTGGTTGCCGACGAGTCCTGGCCGAAAAAGTCAACAGCCTCGTCCACAGTCATTTCCAACACGTCGAATATGTTTTTATCGCGATATCGTACCTCCAGCACCTCGTCCTTGAACCGCCGCCCGCCACAAGTCTCACACGTGAGCTCGACGTCGGCCATAAACTGCATCTCGACGTGGATAACTCCCTCTCCCTGACACTCTTCGCAACGCCCGCCAGCAGTGTTGAACGAGAAAAAAGCCGGGGGCATACCGTTGTGTTTGGCATAGGGCTGGTCAGCGAAAAGTTTGCGAATCTCGTCGTATGCTTTCACGTAAGTCACAGGATTAGAACGAGATGAGCGGCCAATGGGGTTCTGGTCGATCGTCTCCACGCCCGAGAGCATCCCAACGTCGCCCTCCAACGACTCGAAGCTGCCCGGTTTGAGGCCGGTGTCGTTGAGTCGACGGCGCAAGGCGGGATAGAGCACGCCGCGAACGAGCGACGATTTCCCGCTACCACTAACACCTGTCACACAGGTCATTACCCCGAGCGGGAACTTCACGTCAATCCCTTTTAGGTTGTTTTCGCGCACGCCTCGCAGCTCGACGAAATTACGCCAACCGCGAGGAGTCGCGGGAGGTTCGATCCGCCGTCGACCGGTCAGGTAATCCGCAGTGAGGCTATTGGAAGCCTTCAGAAGTCCCTCGAAATCACCACTATACACAATTTCGCCGCCGTGGTCGCCCGCCTCGGGCCCGATATCGATAATCTGGTCGGCGGCGCGCATCGTCGCCTCGTCGTGCTCCACAACAATGAGCGTATTGCCGAGGTCGCGCAATTGCCGAAGTACGCCGATAAGTCGATGAGTATCACGCGGATGCAACCCAATACTCGGTTCGTCGAGAATATAAAGCGACCCGACGAGATTGCTGCCCAGCGACGACGACAGGTTGATTCGCTGGCTCTCGCCGCCCGAAAGCGTCGACGAAAGGCGATCCAAAGTCAGGTAGCTAAGACCCACGTCGTCAAGGTATTGCAGTCGATTGGTGATTTCAGTCAACAGGCGCTCGCCCGCGGTCAGGTCGTGGTCGTCGAGTTCGAAACCGGAACCGGTCTCGGAGCCAGAACTCGACCCTGAAACAGGCTTCAGACCGGCGAAAAACTCGCGCAACTCGCTGACTCTCATCTGCACAAGCTCCGAAATCGACCGACCGCCGACCTTGACCCAGAATGCCTCCTTACGAAGTCGTCCGCCGCCGCACTCGGGACAAACAGTCTTGCCGGTGTAACGCGACAGCATCACACGGTACTGAATCTTATATCGCTCACTTTCAAGGTATTCGAAGAACCGATCGAGCCCCTTGAAATACTCGTTGCCACTCCACAGTACTCTTTTTTCCTCCGCCGTGAGTTCGTAAAACGGCTTGTGAATCGGAAAATCGAACTTGTAGGCATTGTCCACCAACTGCTGGCGCCACCAACCCATAGTCTCGCCACGCCAAGCCGCAATAGCCTCATTATAAATACTTTTGGTCTTATCAGGCACGACCAGATCCTCGTCGATACCGGTCACCCGGCCGTAACCTTCGCACCGCGGACACGCCCCGATCGGGTTGTTGAAGCTAAAAAGGTGCTCCGTGGGTGCTTCGAACGTAATGCCGTCCATCTCCATACGCGACGAAAACTCTCGCACAACCGGCTTTCGGTCCTTCTCCCCCACCCCGGAAATTATCTTACAAACACCTGATCCATAACTCATTGCGCGGGCCACAGAGTCGCCTGCCCGCGAGCGGAACGCGTCGTCAGGAGCAGCCTTCAGGCGGTCGATCACAATGTCGATATCCTCAGCCACCGTCGTCGCGTCCAACAACGGCAACACGTCCTCAATAGTCTGAGTCTCACCGCGATACCAAACTCTCTGGATACCCTCGCCCAACAACAGGGTCAATCGCTCGATCACACCCTGTCCTGGCCCCAAAACCAACGGAGCAATAACAATAACGCGCTCACCCTCAGGCAACGAAGCCACGTACTCCACCACGTCGTCCACGCCGAAAGCCCTCACCTCGCGACCAGAAACGGGCGAAAAAGTGTGGCCGATACGAGCGAAAAGCAACTTCAGGTAGTCATAAATCTCTGTCGACGTACCGACCGTGGAGCGCGGATTGCGTGTGTTGACCTTTTGTTCGATGGCGATAGCGGGCGCAATGCCCGAAATGAAGTCGACGTCGGGCTTGTCGATCCGGCCCAGAAACTGACGCGCGTAAGCCGAAAGGCTCTCGACGTAACGTCGTTGCCCCTCGGCGAAAATGGTGTCGAAGGCCAGAGTGGATTTTCCCGATCCGCTCAACCCCGTCACCACAACCAGTTGATTATGAGGGATTAGAACCTCAATATTCTTGAGGTTGTGAACCCTCGCACCTTTAATATGTATCTGGTTTTGCCCCAAAGTCGCGTGTAATTTTTTCACAATAACGGCACCGCAAAGCCACCTTGCCGGCGGGCCCTCCATCCTCCGCAACAACCTCGAACGCCGTCTGGACAGGTTGGTGGTTTGTAACGCACATCGGGTTGGCACACTTCACAAAGCCCTCGATGCGGGCGGGCACCTCCACGCGGCGTTTTTCGACCACAGCAAAGTCGCGGATAGTGTTTACCCGGGCTTCGGGAGCGAACAGCGCAATGCGGTCGATCTCGTGCGCGGCACAGTAGCGGTCGGTTATCTTGATGATCGCCTTGGAGCCCATACGGCCGCTTTCGAGGTTCGTCCCGATGGTCATCCGGTGCTCGGTGTCGCGGTCGAGTCCCATTATGGTGATGATCTTGAACAGGGCTGCTGGCGGAATGTGATCGATCACGGTTCCGTTCTCTATCAGCCTCACTTCCATTGTTTTATCTTGCATCGTCATAGCTTCGGCCTCCTACTTATTTCTTCACCCCTAACAGGTAACAGATTATCGCCATTCGCGCCCACACGCCGTTTCGCGTCTGTTGGAAATAGTATGCGTGCGGGTCGGTATCCACATCGGTTGCGATCTCGCCCACCCTCGGCAGCGGGTGGAGAATCTTCATCGTATCGCGCGTCCCGCGCAGCATCTCGCGCCGTAGGACGTAGGCATTTTTCACCCGCTCGTACTCCATCGGGTCGTTGAATCGCTCCTTCTGGATGCGCGTCATATAAACGACGTCCATCTCGTCCATATTGCCTTCCAGCTCTGCCAACTCGGTGTACTTCAATCCCTTTTCGTCCAATCGGCGCTTATGCTCATCGGGCATCCGCAACTCGGGCGGCGAGACGAAGACGAACTCCGTGTCGAAGTGGCTCAACGCCTCCAACAGCGAGTGCACCGTCCGGCCATACTTCAGGTCGCCCACCATCATAATCCGCAGTCCGTCGAGCCGTCCTTGGGTTTTCTGAATCGAGTAGAGGTCCAGCAGCGTCTGCGAGGGGTGTTGGTTGGCCCCGTCTCCCGCGTTCACCACCGGCACCCGGGCCACTTCGCTTGCGTAACGAGCCGCACCCTCCAACGAGTGGCGCATCACGATAAGGTCGCAATAGTTGGTGATCACCGAAATGGTGTCGTGCAGCGTTTCGCCCTTGGAGACGCTGGTGTTGGCGGCGTCGGAGAACCCTATCACGCGGGCTCCCAGACGGTTGATAGCGCTCTCGAAGCTCAGTCGGGTGCGGGTCGAGGGCTCGAAAAATAGCGTCGCCACCACCCTGCCCTCCAGCAGTCTCTGTCCGGGATTGTTTTCAAACCACGCCGCGAGTTCCAACAGTCTCAGCAGCTCCTCCTTACTGAGGTCGGTGATCGAGATAAGACTTCTTTTATCCATTGCTGTCAATAATTTTTGCCGCATCGAGTGCCGCCGTTGCCGACTCCTTGTAGGCCGCGATCAGTCCGGGCACTCCCAGTTTCTTACCCCCGAACCACCTTACCACCGCAACCAGAGTGTCGCTCACGCCCGCCGCCATAATCCGGCCCAGTATGGGTCGTCCTGCCGAGCCGTTGGGTTCTCCGTTGTCGCTCGCCGCCCAAACATCGCCCCGCGGGCCGAGTCGGAATGCGTAACAGACGTGCGACGCATCGGTAAACTCTTCGCGCAGAGCCTTCAGGTGCGCCTTGGCCTCGGCCTCGCTACGCACCGGAAACGCAAACGCCCGGAAACGGCTGTGTCGCTCCTTGATGGTCGCCTCGGCCGGTGCCGCGATGGTTTTGTACGCCTCGGCCACATCACTTAACTTTTCGGAACATCTTGTTCCATCGGACTTTGCCGTCGAACCACCCGCGATTCTTATCCAGCGATAGCCACACGAACGACGCTTTGCCCACCACGTGATCCTCCGGCACGAAACCCCAGTAGCGCGAGTCGAGCGAGTTTTGACGGTTGTCGCCCATCATCCAGTAGTAATTCATCCGGAAAGTGTAGTTCGTTGCAGCCTCACCATTAATATATATAGTATCGCCCTCGACCCGCAGGTCGTTCTCCTCGTACTCGTCGATTATCCGCCTGTAGAGCGGCAGGTTTTCCCTCGTCAGCGCCACCGTCGCACCCTTTGCGGGTACCCAAAGTGGCCCGAAGTCGGTCTCGGTCCAGAGGTTGTCGGCCGTATTCGGAAAGATCTCACGTCCACCGCCGCGCTCGTAGCGCTGGATATCGACCACGTTCGCCATTCCCTCCATCCGCTGGCGATTCTCCTCGGTCAGCGGCAACACGTACTCACCCGTGGCGGGAATATAGTGAACGTCACTCGGAGTGATGCCCATCTCGGAGAGCATCGTGGTCGCAAAGGGTTTGTCGGTCGAGACATAATATACCAACTGCGCCCCGGGAATGGGCTTCTGCGCTACACCGTTGACGTACAGCTGCGAGTTGACGATCACAAGGCTGTCGCCGGGCAGGGCAACGCAACGTTTGACGTAATTTTCGCGCTTATCGGAGGGACGGGCGATGAGCGTGTCGGCCGGGTAGTTGAACACCACCACGTCGTCGTGCCGCAACCGTTTCAGGTTACCCAGGCGGCGATATTTCCAATGCACCGCCTCGGAGTAGGACTTGGCCCCGGTCTTCGACAACGGCATCGTGTTATGCACCAACGGAAAGCTCAGCGGCGTGTTCGGCAGCTTGGGTCCGTAGGTCAATTTACTAACGTACAGATAGTCGCCCACCAGCAGGGTCTTCTCCATCGACGGCGAGGGAATGACGTACATCTGGAACACGAACGTATGCACCAGCGTCGCCACCACAACCGCGAAAACGATCGCCTCGACCCACTCCATTGTGATGCGAAACAGCGGGCTGCGATCTTTCAATTTTCCGAACAGTCTCATAATTCCAACAACTCTTTCATAGTGAACACTCCCCGGCGGCCGGCCTCAACCTGCGCCACCAGAAACTCAGCAGCCGAAACAGCCCCAGCGGCCAGTCCCGCACGGCTCTTAATATTGTGTACCAGAGAGATAGTATCCACTGGCGATTCGTACGTCACGACGTGGGTTCCGGGAGCGACGCTACGCCTCACCGAGGTAACCTCCAACTCTTCAGCCACGGTAGTTGTGCCACCCGTCCAGCGCGTCTTACGATCCAGCGCAGCCACCACGTCCTCGGCCAGCGTGATGGCCGTTCCACTCGGGGCGTCTTTCTTCTCGGTGTGATGGGTCTCCTCGATGGTAACGTCGTACTCCGGAAAGCGGTTCATCATTCGCGCCATCTGCCGGTTCAACTCGAAGGCCACGTTCACCCCGATCGAGTAGTTCGAAGCGTAGAAGAACGCCCCCTGTCGTCGGCGGCAAAGTTCCTCGACCTGGGGCAGGTGGGCCGTCCACGCGGTAGTTCCGCACACGACGGGCACCCCCAGTTCGAGGCACCTGGTGATGTTCCCGAGGGCCGTGTCGGGCGTAGTAAACTCAAGAGCCACATCCATCCCGGCCATCTTTTCGGCGTTCAGGTCGCCTGCGTTGCCTACGTCAATTATGAGCCCCACCTCGTGGCCTCGCTCGCGCAGGATCCGCTCGATCTCGCGGCCCATCTTACCGTATCCTATTATCGCTGCCCTCATACTGCCTCGGCCCCTCATCGGCCCAATGTTTTCAATGCTTCGTCAATTCTGAATATCGTTTCCGGCTTGCCTATCAGCTCGCATATTTCCGCCAGCCCGGGGCCCATCGAGGCGCCGACCAAAGCCAACCGCAGTGAGTTCATCACCTGCCCCATCGGGTAGCCGCCTGCCTCGATCCAGCCATGGATCACCTCTTCCAGATGGCCCGCCGTGAAGTCGCTCTCGGCCGCCAGCACTTCTCGTAGCGCGGCGATATGCCCAGGGTTTTCGCCCTTCCAAAACTTGGCGGTGGCCTTTTCGTCGTAGTGCGCGGGCGCCACAAAAAAGTACGCCGCCAGTTCCCACAAGTCGCCCACGAACGTCGCCCGCTCCTTAACCAATCCTACAACGCGTTCTATCTTCTCGCGCTCCCAGGCTATGCCCTTTTCGAGCAACATCGGCACGAACAGTTCGGTCAACTCGGCATTGCTCTTCGCGTGCATATACTGCGCGTTGAACCATCGTGCCTTCTCGGGCTGGAACCGTGCCCCCGACTTCGACACGCGATCGAGCGAAAACTGCTCCACCAACTCCTCCATCGAGAACAACTCCTGCTCCGTGCCCGGATTCCATCCCAACAGCGCCAACATATTAACGAACGCCTCGGGGAAGTAGCCATCCTCCTTATAACCCGCCGAAATCTCCCCCTCGGGCGAGATCCAACGCAGCGGAAAGACCGGAAATCCCAACTTGTCACCATCGCGCTTCGAGAGTTTTCCCTGCCCGGTCGGCTTCAACAGCAGCGGCAAGTGGGCGAAAAGCGGCTGGCTCGCAGTCCACCCGAACGCCTCGTATAAAAGGTAGTGCAACGGCAGGCTCGGCAACCACTCCTCGCCGCGAATAACGTGGGAGATATCCATCAGGTGGTCGTCCACTATATTTGCCAGATGGTACGTTGGCAGTTCGTCCGACGATTTCCACAACACCTTGTCGTCCAGCGTGGCAGTGTTGACCACCACCTCGCCGCGAATCAGGTCGCTCATCACCACGTCACGACCGGCAGGCATCCGAAATCGAACCACATACTGGTCGCCGCGAGCGATTCGCGCGGCCACCTCGTCGGCCGACAGCCGAAGCGAGTTTTCGAGTCCGTCGCGAACCGTATGATCATACGAGAACTTCCCGCCCTCGGCTTCTGCGGCCGCTCGCAACTCATCCAGCGAGGCCGCCGTGTCGAAAGCGTAGTAAGCGTTACCGGAAGCGACCAGATCGAGGGCATATTTCAGGTAAATGTCTTTTCTTTCGCTCTGGCGATACGGCGCGTGGGGACCCTGCGAGGCGGCGGAGATACCGTCCCCGGCCCCTACCCCTTCGTCGATACGGATACCGCACCAGTCCAATGCGTCGAGGATATACTGTTCCGCGCCGGGCACGAACCGAGCCGAGTCGGTGTCCTCGATGCGTATGATGAACGTCCCTCCGTGGCGCCGCGCGAAAAGGTAGTTGTACAGCGCCGTCCTCACGCCCCCCATATGCAACGGCCCCGTGGGCGAAGGGGCAAAACGAACGCGAACCTTATCTGACACGGTACTCCAATCTTACGGTGATTCTTGCTTTCTTCAGTCTGCTCGAAGTGTTGAAACTACCCCCGGCGGTGAACTCCTCGTCGGTATTGGCGCCGGTAATCTGGAACACGCCGATGGTCGCTTTCTTAACCTTTTTGAGTTTGCCACCCGACTGGTCGGCTATACGTTGCGCGCGTTCGCGGGCGTCTTTTGTGGCCTGCTCGATCACGTCCAACTTCAGGCCATCCAGCCCGGAGAAGTAGTAAGCCGGTTGCCACAGATCCATCTGCACCCCCTGGGCGATCAACGACGAGATCTCGCGCGAGGCAGCCTCCACGGCATCCACATCTGTCGACTCGACCACAAAGTCCTGCCTCAACTGGTAGCCCGTGAACCTCTGGCCCATATAATTGCCGTTGGAGTAAATCGGGTCATACATCTTGTTGACGTTCACAAACATAAAGTCCACCGCATCGGCCGCCACACCACGCGAGGTGAGAAACTCCGTAACCTTGGCCTTGCTGCTCTCTATCTGCGCATACCCCGCCTCGGGGTTGGCGCTGTCGGCGGTGATGATTCCCCGCCACACGATCTGGTCGCTGGTGAACTCCACCTCGCCGAGGCCCGTCACGGTGATTGTGTTCTGCACCCGGTACTTGTAGGTGTAGGCGCTACCCAGAATGATGGCCGCCACAATCAGCGCGATGGCCAGAAAATCGAAATTTCTGTTCTTGCTCATAATCCGTTATACATTAAATAAGAAGTGCATTATGTCTCCGTCCTGTGCGACGTACTCTTTCCCCTCGATGGCTATTTTGCCAGCCTCACGACACGCTTTCTCGCTGCCCAGCGCCACGTAGTCGGCATACTTTATCACCTCGGCGCGGATGAATCCCCGCTCGAAGTCGGTGTGGATTATTCCCGCCGTCTGGGGCGCTTTCATCCCACGGGTGAATGTCCACGCGCGGCTCTCGTCGGGCCCGGTGGTGAAGTACGTTTGCAGGTCGAGCAATTTATATGCCGCCTTTATCAGCCGCGCCACACCCGACTCCTCCAGTCCGATCTCCTCCAGAAACATCTGCCGCTCGTCGTGGGTTTCCAGTTCGGCGATGTCGGCCTCGATTGCTGCCGCGACGACCAGAATCTCCGCCCCTTCACCCTTGACTGCCTCTCGCACCGCCTCCACGTATCGGTTTCCGCTTGCCGCGCTCGCCTCATCGACGTTGCAGACGTAGAGCACCGGTTTGTCGGTCAACAGGTTCAGGTCGGCAATGAACTTTCGATCCTCCTTATCCAACTCCACCGTCCGGGCGCTTAGGCCGGCTTGCAGGGCTTGCTGATATTTCACAAGTATATCGTATGCCCGCTTGGCGTTCTTGTCGCCACCCGTTTCGGCCTGTTTCTTGACCTTGCCGATGCGGCTCTCGACCGATTCGAGGTCTTTGAGCTGCAATTCCATATCGATCACCTCCTTGTCCCTCACCGGGTCGACCGTCCCATCGACGTGGGTAATGTCGCCGCTGTCGAAGCACCTCAGTACGTGAATTATCGCGTCCGTATTGCGGATGTTGCCCAGAAACTTATTGCCCAGTCCCTCGCCTTTCGACGCCCCTTTGACAAGGCCCGCGATGTCGACTATCTCTATTGTGGTCGGTATAACTTTCTTCGGTTTGTCGATCTCGGCCAGTCGCGCCAGTCGTTCGTCCGGCACGGTGATCACCCCTACGTTGGGTTCGATGGTGCAGAAGGGGAAGTTTGCCGCCTGCGCCTTTGCGTTGGACAGCGAGTTGAACAGCGTGGACTTTCCCACGTTGGGCAGTCCCACTATTCCGCATTGTAGAGCCATTATTTACTTCTCGTTAGATTATTCGTACAAAGATAATCAAATTTCCTCGCCCTGCAAAGTAGCCGACGAGCAATCGGTCACGCGGACGCGGACGTAGTCTCCGGGCTTGTGGGGCTGGCCGTCGAGACCGATGCGAGGGATGACCACAACCTTGTTTTGGGACGTCCGGCCGAAGACTTTTTCGTCCGAGCGCCTGCTCGTTCCCTCGACCAGGATTTCGAACTCGCGCCCCACGTCGCGCCGGTTGCTGGCCAGCGAGAGTTCGTTTTGTAGCGCGATGATCTCGGCCAGTCGGGCGGTCTTCACGACGTCGGGCACATCGTCGGGCAACGTCCGCGCAGCCACTGTGTCGGGCCGCTCGGAGTATTTGAACATAAATGCGAACTCGTAACCCACCTCCCTCATCAGGCTCATCGTGTCGGCGTGATCTTCGGGCGTTTCGCCACAAAATCCGGCGATGATGTCGGTCGAGATCGCGGCATCGGGCATCGCACGCCGGATTGCCGCTATACGCCCCAGATACCACTCGCGTGTATACTTGCGGTTCATCTTGTCGAGCATTCGGTTGCTGCCAGATTGTGCCGGCAGGTGGATCGCGCGGCAGATGTTCGGCAAGACGGCCATCGCCTCCAACAGTCGGTCGCTCATATCCTTGGGGTGCGAAGTTGCGAACCGCACGCGAAGCAACGGGCTCACCTCGGCCACTCGCCTCAACAACTCCGGAAAATCGACCGACCCGAAAGAGTAAGAGTTCACATTCTGCCCCAGAAGCGTCACCTCCCTGTAACCCGCCTCGAAAAGCTCCCCCACCTCGTGCAGGATTGTCTCCGGATCGCGGCTACGTTCGCGCCCGCGGGTGTAGGGCACCACACAATAGGAGCAGAAGTTGTCGCACCCGCGCATTATCGCCACAAAAGCGCTCACGCCATTGCTGTCGAGCCGTACAGGGGAGATCTCGGCGTAGGTCTCTTCCTTACTGAGCTCGGTATTGATGCCGCGGGCGCCCGATTCGGCCTGCCGCAACAGTTCGGGAAGCGAACGGTAGGCATCAGGCCCGGCGATGATGTCCACGGCGGGTCGTTGTTCAAGGATCTCCTCGCGCAACCGCTCGGCCATACATCCGACCAGACCGATGACCAGCCCCTTACGACGTTTCTTAAGCGCGCCGAGCTCATCCAGTCGGTGCCAGATTCGCTGTTCGGCATTGTCGCGTATCGAGCAAGTGTTCAACAGAACCACGTCGGCCTCCGCGACAGACGATGCAGCCGCAAACCCGCCCGCGGCAACCAAGATCGCCATCAGCGTTTCGCTGTCCACCACGTTCATCTGGCAACCGTAAGTCTCGACGAAAACCCTCTTCATCACAACTCCTTCATTTCGGCGAACGACCGGAACCCCTCGCCCAGCGTTTCGTGGGCATCCATCACCACGACGAACATCCCGGGGTCGATCTGGCGCAACTGTCGCTTGACGCGCACTATCTCTCGACGACTGACAACGAGGAAGATTATATCTTTCTCCCCACCTGTGTACATCCCGGAGGAGCGAATGATTGTGCCGCTACGGTCCAGATCACCGATTATAAAATCGCGTATCTCCTTCTTGCGGTCACTCACTATGAAGAGCACCTTCTCGTGCTGGAACCCGTCCACCGCAAGGTCGATCACCTTCGCCACGATCCAAATCGTCAACAGCGAGTAGAGCGGCAGTGTAGGGCTTTCACCGTGCGCCACAACCAGAACCGCGATCCCGCACAACACCACGAACCCGTCGGCAATCATAACCCCGGTCGAGAACCTTAGCCCGGCAAACCGCTGGAACAGCATCCCGATAATGTCCGTTCCGCCGGTCGTCGCACCAGTCCGCACCACCAATCCAACCCCGGCCCCGATCATAATCCCCCCGAATACCGAAGCAAGGATAAGGTCGTTCGACAGATCCATCACACTCGGGTCGACTACCAACGGCAACACCAGCATCAACAACGGTGTGATGAGAGATGCAAAGACCGTCCGCGCGCCGAACACCGGCCCAAAGACCGCGAACCCGATGAGCAACAGCGGGATGTCCATCATATAACCGAACCATCCCTGGGGGATTGCGGGGAACATTTCGTGCAGAACAGTGGTCATCCCCCAGATGCCCCCGGGGGTGATCTTGTAGGGATACATAAAGAGTATGAATCCCAGCGACATCACCGTGCATCCGAGCACGATTACGAGCCACGACGACCACCATCTCCAGCTTTTCAGTTGATTTTTCATTCTTTTTTCGCAGGGGTAATTTGTTTTGTTGCGCCGTTGCAGGCGCCGCAAAGTTACAAAAAAAGCCCGAACTTCCGTTCGGGCCTTTTCGTTGCGTTATGTGGGTTGGCGTTATTCTTCCTTCTCAGCCAACTGCTCCAGTAACTCATCTGTCACGGTGAGGGTGTAGGTCGAGTCATACAGCCCTGCCTCGAACGACCAATATTTTGGCAACCAAATGTCTTGCGAAACCGATTCGCCATCGATAATCATAAAAAATGGATACTCTTCACCATAACCTATGTGAAAGGTTTCCACGACATCCTTGATGATATCGGGCATTACGCCTTTTGCATCACATCCCCCCAGAGTACCTATATCCATAATTACATCGCCTTTGTTTGGAGTCAGAACGTAGTGATTCGCATACGGCCCTAACGGATAATCGGTATCAATCTTTATCTCCTTGTCGTTCGTTTTGTTCTCTACCACAAATTCCCAAACATAGAATGCATCGCATTCGACTGCATACTCTTTTTTGTCGCACCCGTAGCAAACGGCAATGACCACAAATAATAATACAAGCTTTTTCATAATTATTCCTCCTCCTCAGCTAACCGCTCCAGCAACCTATCCGTCACAATCAGGGTATAGGTTAACGAGTGAAGTCCCGATTCGAAAGACCAATACCTGCGTAACCAAATGTCGTCGGAGACGTTCTCGCCATCGGCAGTCATCGTAAATGGATACCGAAGATACTCACCAATATAATGATTTTCCTTCATAGGATCTCTCATCGGTTTCTTATTGCTGACAGTCCCCAGAGAGAGAAACTGGCAGATGACTTTACGATCCCCCTTGGCGAGAGTTACAGATTCTACGTCAGGATCGTCACTGGAAATAACCACTACTCTCTCCGACCGGTTAATCACCCTGAATTCATATTCGACACTGGCATCCGACGTAATCGTCTCCGGATTGCAGCAACACAGCAGAAAAAGAGACAGCAATAAAAAATAGTTTTTCATTCAGTGGAGTATTTTTATTTAAAATACGTATTTAATTGAGCATTCGTACAATATGGGGAATCTTCCAAACTCTCCTGAATCCTCTCGTCGTTGCGGCCAGTTTGTCGTATGCTTTTTGGAAATTTTCGAGTGTATAGGGGTCTGCCTGCGGTGCGATCCACGAGTCTGTAACTTCGTGATATACTGCTTTTTGCACCGTCGTTGCCCGGGTCGCTATTATTGAGTCGATTTGTTCCTGCTCCGCCTCTTGGGCTGTCTCCGGCTCCACAAAAATGTCTTCGGTTAATTCGGTCGTGCACGACGCAAAAAACACCACCAAGCCCAAAACTAATAATAGTTTCCCCATTAATCCTGTAGTTTTTGGGTTAAATGTTGCTGCAAAGCTATAAATTCTTTTCCTAATTCCGTCGCCCGCGCAAACAAAAAGCCCGCCGGAAGGCGAGCCTTCGACAAACCAAAAGACTTACTTAGTTGCCGCAGCTGCCCGGCTCGCAGGAGCAATCGCCCCCGTCGTCGCAACCGCAAGAACAAGCCTCAGAACCGCCACCTACGCCAGCGAATCCCTGCAAGTCCTCGGGCGAGAGCTCGCGAACGTCAACGATTTTGCCGCTGAAGTTCAACGTCTTGCCGGCCATCGGGTGGTTGAAATCCATCGTTACCTTGTCGCCAACGGCAACAACGCGCCCCAGAAGGCGATTACCTTGATTATCAGCCATCGGGATCATATTGCCAACCGTCAACAGACCCTCCTCGACCTTGCCGTCGACCTCGAAGACGTTCGTGGGGATCTCCACTATTGCTTCTTTGATAACCTCTCCGTAACCATCGACAGGCGAGAGCGTGAAGGCGAACTCGGCACCGGGTTCCAGACCCTCGATGGCCGCCTCGAACTTGGGCAAAAGCATCCCCATTCCGAAGGCGAACTTCAACGGCTGGCCGGGTTTCGAACTGTCGGCGATGGCGCCGTCGACCTCGAGCTTATAGTCGAGCGCCACAAATGTGTTTTCTGCAATTTTCATTCTATTCAAAAGTGTGTGTTTTAGTTATTATTCTGTGATCCAGGTGCAGACCAGGTTTCGGTCGCCCCATCCGGCGTCGATCTTCGACACCACGGGGAAGAACTTCGACCCGGCGAGCCACTCTGCCGCGGCCGGGAACGCAGCCTCGGAGCGTGAGTATGCGTGCACCCATTCGCCAGCAATTTCGGCAGCGGTGTGTGGAGCGTTGGCAACGGGATTGTCCTCCACACCGACGGCCGCCTCACACTCGCGGCGGATTGCGACCAACGCAGCGATGAAGCGATCCATCTCGGCCTTGCCTTCGCTTTCGGTGGGTTCGACCATAAAGGTGTCGTGAACGGGGAACGACAGGGTCGGGGCGTGAAAGCCGTAGTCCATAAGCCGCCGGGCGACATCGGCAACCTCGACCCCATAGTCGCGTCTGAAGTTTTGAAGATCCAGGATCATCTCGTGACCCACGCGACCGTTTTCCCCACTGTAGAACGTGCGATATTCGGACGATATTGCCCGCGACATATAGTTGGCGTTGACAATGGCCATCTCGGTCGAACGCCGCAGACCCTCCTCGCCAAGCATCTTGATGTAACCGTAAGTGATCGGCAGCAGCAGCGCGCTACCATAAGGCGACGAGGCCACAGCGGTTATCCCGTCCGAGCCACCGACCTCGACTACGGAGTGCGACGGCAAGAACGGAGCGAGGTGCGAAGCTACGCAAACGGGCCCGACGCCCGGGCCGCCACCACCGTGGGGCATACCGAAGGTCTTGTGCAGATTGAGATGGCACACGTCCGCGCCTATGTAACCAGGATTCGTGAGCCCCACCTGAGCGTTCATATTCGCCCCGTCCATATAGACCTGCCCACCGGCGTCGTGAACCGCGTCGACGATCTCGCGAATGCGGCTCTCGAACACACCGTGGGTCGAGGGATATGTCACCATCAGTCCACACAGATCACCCGCGTGCTCGGTAGCTTTGGCTTTGAGGTCGTCCACGTCGATGTTGCCCCGCTCGTCGCACGCCACCACCACGATCCTCATACCCGCCATCGCTGCCGACGCAGGGTTTGTTCCGTGGGCTGAGGCCGGAATGAGTATCACGTTGCGGTATCCCTGCCCGCGACTCTGGTGGTAGGCGCGGATTATCATCAGGCCCGCGTATTCGCCCGCGGCACCCGAATTGGGCTGCAACGAACAGGCCGCAAAGCCCGTGATCGTGGCAAGGTCTTTCTCCAACTCACCGATCATCTCAAGATAGCCCTCGGCCTGATCCGCCGGAGCGAACGGATGGATGGCTCCGAAACCGGCCAACGAAAGCGGCATCATCCACGCAGCGGCGTTCAACTTCATCGTACACGACCCCAGGGAGATCATCCCGTTGGCCAGCGACAGGTCGCGCAACTCCAGACGTTTGATGTAGCGCATCAGTTCGGTCTCGCTACGGTACTTTATGAATACGTCCTGGGTCAGAATCGGCGAAGTACGCCGCAGCCCCTCAATGGAGAATTTGCGCCCCTCGGCGACGGCAACGCTCTTTGGCGCCTTGACCCCCATCGCAGCGGCGAATATCTCAACAACCTGGCGAACCTCCTCCGCGGTGGTCAGCTCGTCAAAACTCATACGCACCCGTCCGCCCGCGGGAAGGTAGTAGAAGTTGATGCCCTTCTCCTCGGCCTCAGCGCGGATGACCGACACCTCCGCCTCAACCTCCAGAGTATCCCAGAACGTTTCACTCGCCAACTCATAACCCATCGCCTTGAAGGCTTCGGCCACGGCGCAGGTGTGGTCGTAGATATGACCCGCCACGCGGCGCATTCCCTCGGCTCCTTGGTACACGGCCCAGAAACCGGCCATCGAAGCCACCAGTGCCGACGCCGTACAGATATTCGAGGTTGCTTTTTCGCGTTTGATGTGTTGTTCGCGTGTCTGGAGCGACATCCTCAATGCCTTGTTTCCCAACCGGTCGACCGAGATGCCGATTATACGACCCGGCATAAGTCTTTTGAACTCCTCGCGAGTTGCGAAGTAAGCGGCGCTCGGCCCGCCGAATCCCATCGGCAGCCCCATCCTCTGGGTCGACCCGACAGCGATATCCGCCCCCCATTCGCCGGGAGCTTTCAACATAGCCAACGCTACGGGATCGCACACGGCGGTAAGCATCGCCCCGGCCGCATGGGATTTATCAGCGAGGGCCGCGTAGTCGCGCACGTCGCCATTGGCAGCTGGATATTGGACTATCACCCCGAACTCGCGCCCGCCGAACTCGTATGCCCTCACGTCGTCTATAACGATCTCTACCCCGAACGGCTCGGCGCGGGTCAACAACACATCGAGCGTCTGCGGGAAAATATTCTCATCCACCACCAGCACGTTGCGTCCCTCTTTAGCGGCCTCGCGCGAACGCCCAGCCAACATCATAGCCATAGCCTCGGCGGCGGCGGTACCCTCGTCCAAAAGCGAGCAGTTGGCGATGGGCAGACCGGTCAGAGAGACGATCGCGGTCTGGAAGTTCAACAGCGCTTCGAGGCGCCCTTGGGAGATCTCAGCCTGATAGGGCGTATAGGAGGTGTACCACGCGGGGTTCTCGAACACGTTACGCATAATGGCCGCGGGAACTTCCGCAGGGTAGTAACCCATACCGATGAACGAGCGGGCGATACGGTTGCGGGCGGCAAGTTCGCCTACGTGGGCCTCGAACTCGGCCTCCGTCATACCCTCGGGCAGTGCGAGCCGCCTTTTGAGTCGGATGTTGGCCGGTATGACCTGTCCGATGAGCTCCTCGACGCTCTCCACGCCGATCGTTTTCAGCATCTCGGCCAGCTCGCCGGGCTCCATCACACCGATGTGACGGTTGTAAAAATTGTCTTTCATATATTTGTTTTGGTTAGTATTTGAAACTGCTTCCTCCGATGAATTCTCTCAATATGGACGTCGGCGGGATCTCGTCCGGGGGGATGGTTTCGAAGAAGTCCAACAACTTCAGCAATCTCTGCGCCTCGCCATACTCGGGTATATTGTCGGGCACGCTTCGCAGGAGCGGCACAACGTAGTTTTTCAGCACCGGCAACTCGTAGAACAGCGATGAGTTGAACATCACGTCGGCATTCTCCTGGAACGGGAAGATATACTTCTCCTCGCCCCGCCGCACACTTTGCCACCTTTTGAGCGTTGCCGAGGCGTCCGAGCCCCGCGTTACGCTGTCCCGCACCATTCGGCGGATCAGGCGGTTGTCCGTTGTGGGTATCCTCGACAGGTTGTCCATCGCGATGGAAGTCAGGGCGGAGAGGTATATCCGGAACTTCAGGTCGGCATCCAACGCAGCGGTCAGGCGCGGGTTCAGGGCGTGTATTCCTTCCACGATAAGGATCGACCCTTCGTTCAGTTTCAGCGGCGCTTCGTGCCACATCCGCTTGCCGGTGATGAAGTCGTATCGCGGAACAGCCACACTCTCACCCGCAACAAGTGCCGCCAAGTGGTCGTTAAACGTAGCGTGGTCAATTGCGTCGAACGCTTCGTAGTCGTAATCGCCCGTGAGGGGGTCGCGTGGGGTCTTCTCCCGCTCCACGAAATAGTCGTCCAGCGATACCAACACGGGTGTCAGTCCGAGGATCCTCAACTGCACCCCAAGTCGCTTTGCGGTAGTTGTCTTGCCGCTCGACGACGGGCCCGACATCAACACCAGCCGTGTTCCCCTCAACAGCAATGCTTCGTAGACCGTGTCAGCGATCGAGGCGAGTTTCTTTTCGTGGAAGCTTTCGGCGATTTTTATCAGGTCGCTGGTCTCTCCCGCGGCTATTCGTTGATTGAGTTGACCGATGTTGCTCACGCCGATGATCTCCACCCACGAATTGTACTCCTGGAACGTTTCGAACATCTTCTGCTGGGGCACTTTTTTGTTCAGCACCCTCGGGTCGGTACGCTTCGGTACGGCGATGTGCATCCCACCGTCGTAGGGTTCAAGGTCATACAGCCCGATGTAGCCAGTCGATGGGGCGAGCGCGCCGTAGAAGTATCCCACAGTGTCAGCCAGCGTATAGAGCGTCACCCACAGCCGGGGCCGGGTCTCCAGCAATGCGATCTTATCCTCGTAGCCCAACCGGGCGTAGTCCTCGCGCGCCTCGTCATAGAGCACCCGTTCTTTCTCGATTGGCAGGTCGTCGGCCACGATCTGCGCAATCCGCTCCCTGATCTGCGCAATCATACCCTCCGTCACCCGCTCCACACCGCCGATCTCGGAGTAGAACCCGCGCGAGACCGAATGGCGGACGTAGAACTTACGCTCGGGCCACAGATCGTGCACCGCTTTGTTGAGCACAAAGAAGAGCGTCCGCTCGTAGACCCTGCTGCCCTCGAAGTGGGTAATGTCGATGAAGCGCACCGTGGTCGGCTCATACAGAACCCACGACAAATCCTTCACCTTGTTGTTCACATAAGCGGCCAGGATCGGGTTCTCGCCCGGGGGTTGCACCTGCCGTGCTACCTCCAGTAGCGACGTCCCCGCCTCGACCTGTAACTCGGTGGCGGTGTTCTCGCAGATTATGCGTATTTTTTTGTACTTTTGCACCCGACAAAGGTAATACAAATGAAAAGATTTCTCGCCTTCCTGCTCCTGATTTTCTCGGTATCGTGCACCGGTCGCCCCGCGAGCAACCGCGTGGTGATCGTCTCCACGAACGATATCCACTCCTCGATCGACAATTTTCCGCGGCTGGCCACCCTTGTGGAGGGGTTACGGACGGCCGAGGGAGCCGACCACGTGCTGCTTGTCGACGCGGGCGACCGGTGGACCGGAAATCCGTTCGTGGACATAGCCGAGCGACCGCTGTCTCCGGTGATCGAGCTGATGAACGAACTGGGTTACGACCTGGCTACGCTGGGCAACCACGAGTTCGACTGGGGTCAATCCCTGCTGCGGGAGCGTCTGGACGAGTGCGCGTTTCCGGTGATCTGCGCAAATGTCGCAGCGGGGCCCGAGAGTGAACTTGGCTACGTGCCGCCATACGCCATAGTCGAGATAGGCGGAATGAGCCTCGGCGTGGTCGGACTGGTGACAAACTTCAATCAATTCAACCGACCCGAGGGTAAGGCCGAGCACTTCGACGGACTGACCTTTCCCGACGCCTACCGTTCGGCGGGACAATACACCTGGCTGGCCGACAGTTGCGACCTGTTCGTTGGGTTGACCCATCTCGGCCATCGGAACGACCTGACGCTTGCGCAGCGTATCCCGAGCCTCGATTTAATCATCGGCGGCGACTCGCACACCGTGGTTGAAGAACCCGTCACGGTCGGGCAAACTCTGGTCACTCAAGCGGGCAGCAAACTCGCCTACGCCGGCATCACAACCATCACGCGAACGGGCGAAGGGTTCGAAATCGACAACCGACTTGTGAAACTCGACACCATCACCGCCTCGGCCCACTACACGCGACTGGTGGAGCGCATCAACAACAACCCCGCACTGCTGTCTCCCATCGGTGAAACGGCTGCAGGATTCTCCAAACGTGCGGTGCAATACTACGCCGTGGATGCGATTCGTGCGGCAATGAGGGCGGACGTGGCTTTGTATCACGGGGGCGGTCTGCGGGTCGATACCCTCGCCGGGCCGATCTCCGTAGCCGACTTATACCGCATCGAACCGTTCATCAGCGAAATCTACACCGTTTCGATGACCCCCGGCCAACTCAAGGGTCTGCTGCTGGGGACGTTCAACGGCAACGACCCAAAGACCTCCCACAAAACCGATCTGGTGCCCTCGGGACTGCGCTACACGTTCACCACGGACGTATCGGGCGACGCTACGGATGTTGTTCTATCTCTGCCCGCGAAGGATCTCTATCTGGTCGCCATTCCGGACTACCTCTACAAGAACTATCCGGCGCTCGACCCCGCCCTGGGAGCCATCGAAACGGGCCGTCTGGTGACCGACATTCTGCGCGAGCAGATTACTTCCGGCGGGCCCATCGAACCGGATAACGAAACGAGAGCGGAAATCAAATAATTTTTCGTATCTTTGCGCCCTATTGTTTAACCCCTTAACGAGCGACTGGTTCGCAACAACCGTAACACAATGAGCAACAACACTCAACAACAGGTGTCGAACGAAAATTTCGACTGGGCCGCCTACGAAAGCGACTCGTCGTTGTACGACAAATCAAAGGAAGAGATCACCAAAGAATACGACGACACGCTGTCGAACGTGGTCGAAGGTGAAGTCGTCGAAGGCACCGTCATCGGACTCAACAAGAGAGAGGCCGTCGTCAACATCGGCTACAAGAGCGAAGGTGTGATCCCCATCACCGAATTCCGCTACAACCCCGAACTCGCCGTGGGCGAAAAGGTCGAAGTGTTCGTCGAGAACGCCGAAAACAAGAAGGGTCAACTGATCCTCTCCCACAAGAAAGCACGCCAGCTAAAGAGTTGGGATCGCGTCAATCAGGCGATGGACAACGACGAAATCATCAAGGGATACGTCAAGTGCCGCACCAAGGGTGGTATGATCGTCGACGTATTCGGCATCGAGGCCTTCCTGCCCGGTTCGCAGATCGACGTCAAACCCATCCGCGACTACGACATCTATGTCGACAAGACGATGGAGTTCAAGGTCGTCAAGATCAATCCCGAATATCGCAACGTCGTGGTGTCGCACAAGGCACTCATCGAAGCCGAACTGGAACAACAAAAGAAAGAGATAATCTCTAAACTCGAAAAGGGTCAGATCCTCGAAGGTACGGTCAAGAACATCACCTCGTACGGTGTGTTCATCGACCTTGGCGGCGTGGACGGTCTGGTTCACATCACCGACCTGAGCTGGGGCCGAGTAACACACCCCGAAGAGGTGGTGGAACTGGATCAAAAGCTCAACGTGGTAATTCTCGATTTCGACGAAGATAAGAAACGTATCGCACTCGGCCTTAAGCAACTCGTGCCGCACCCATGGGATGCTCTGAGCAAAGACCTCAAGGTGGGTGACAAGATCAAGGGTAAGGTCGTCGTGATGGCCGATTATGGCGCATTCGTCGAGGTCGCCCCCGGTATCGAAGGGCTCATCCACGTGAGTGAAATGTCGTGGAGCCAGCACCTGCGTTCGGCTCAGGACTTTATGAAGGTGGGCGACGAGATCGAAGCCGTGATCCTGACGCTGGACTACGACGACCGCAAGATGTCGCTCGGAACCAAGCAACTGGCCGCCGACCCGTGGGAAGGTATCGAACAACGCTACCCTATCGGAAGCGTACACACCGCAAGGGTGAGGAACTTCACCAACTTCGGAGTGTTCGTGGAAGTGGAAGAGGGTATCGACGGACTGATCCACATCTCAGACCTTAGCTGGACCAAGAAGATCAAGCACCCGGCCGAATTTACCCAAATCGGTGCCGATATCGACGTTGTTGTGCTGGAGATCGACAAGGAAAACCGCCGCTTGAGCCTCGGCCATAAGCAGCTGGAAGAAAACCCCTGGAACCAGTTCGAAAACCAGTTCACAGTGGACAGTGTGCACGAAGGAAAGATCACCGAACTGAACGACAAGGGTGCAGTCGTGTCGCTGGGAGAGAACGTGGAAGGCTTCGCGCCAGCACGCCAACTCACCAAGGAAGACGGCTCGACACCCAAGGTGGGCGACACGCTGCCGTTCAAGGTTACGGAGTTCTCCAAAGGCACCAAGCGGATTATCCTTTCGCACGTGAGAACCTACGACGACACCAAGCGTGCAGCCGAAGGCGCAGCCAAGGCAGAACGCAGAGCAGAAGCAGATCAGGCCTCCGCATCGGTGAAGAAGGTGAACGCAGCCGTGGAAAAAACCACGCTGGGTGACCTCTCCGCACTGGCAGCCCTGAAGGCTAATATGGAAGAGGCAGAGGCCAAACCGACTGCAGCGGAAGCAGCACCCGCCGCCGAACCCAAGCCAAAGAAGGCCGCGACAAAGAAAGCCGCAACTGAAGAACCGGCGGCAGAAGCTACCGAGACTGCTGCCGAGTAACAGGAGCGAGGGAGAGATGCGGTTCGAGGTTACGATATTGGGTAACGGTTCGGCATCCCCCTCGGTGGTCAGACACCCGACTGCTCACGCGCTAAATGTGCGTGAGCAGTTTTTTTTAATCGACTGCGGCGAAGGAACACAGGAGAGAATGCTCCGGGCCGGAATCTCGCCCCTGAAGCTGAGTGCTGTGTTCATCAGCCACGTCCACGGCGACCACCTGTTCGGACTGGTACCGATGCTGGCAAGTATGGGGATGGGCGGAAAACAAACCCCGCTGCGGATATTCGGGCCTGCGGAAGTAGGGCGGCTGCTTGACTTCCACCTGCACGAATTCGGACTGAGGCTCGACTTCGAGGTTCAATTCACTCCCGTCGATACCACCGCGTTCGAGCTCGTGTACGAAAACCGCTCGATGGAGGTGTTTAGTATCCCGCTGAGACACAGGACCCCGACCACCGGATATCTGTTTCGCGAACGGCAAGACGAAGTGGGAACGCGACCGCGGTCGTACGCCTATCTGAGCGACACCCTACCCTCGCCCAAGGCAGCGGGACTACTCCGCGAAACTGTGCCTCAGGGGGTCGATCTGATGTACCACGAAGCGACCTTTGCCGATGCCGAACGCCATCTGGCGCGAAACACAGGCCACTCGACGGCGCGTCAGGCAGCAACCATTGCGCAAAAGGCCGGAGCGAAAAAACTCCTTATTGGCCACTTCTCTACGCGGTATAAAGACCTCGGGGTACTGGAAAGTGAGGCACGTGAGGTCTTCGAAGAGACTTACATTGCCGCTGAAGGTCAAGCTTTTGGCGTGAAGGCCGAAAAAAATCTCTAAAATAAATATTAAATTCGTCTTCGCGGGGTGTCGTTCTGTCGCCCTTTTTTGCTACTTTTGTTGGAAACTTCATAACCGAACTTCTAACAACAATGAAAAAAGTAGCAATCGTACCCCTGATGTTGGCGGCGCTCGCACTCGTGAGCTGTGTCGTCACCGAATCCACCAAACCAAACTACTCACGGCCCGTTCAGTTCAGGGCTGCGATCGACAACGACGAATCGACACGCGCCACGGCAACCGAATGGGAAGTGGGTGACGAAATCGGGATCTATATGTTGTCGGGAGATAACTCATTAAGGAGCAACGCACAGGGCGAAAACGTCAAACACGTTCACGAGGGCAGTGGGGTCTTTGTGGCCGACAACGCGGGAGCCGAGGGCGAAGGGCTGTTCTACCCGAAAGACGGCGGAAAGGTCGACTTCATAGCCTACTACCCCTACAGCGACGCGATCACGGGAGGTATCTATCCGATCTCGGTGGCCGACCAGACGCGACCAACGAAGATAGACTTTATGTACTCGGACAACGCCGAGGACTACTCGTCGGGGGTGCCGTTCTTGCAATTCCACCACGAACTGGTGAGGCTGGTGATCGCCGTGACGGCCGCCGAAGGAGAAACGCTGACCGGAATCGCCGCCACGATCCAAGGAATGATGACCCAGGGAAAGTTCGACCTTGCCACGGGAACGCTGACAGTGGGTGAGGAAAGCGACGGCGAGATCGAGCTGCGAGTGGTCGAATCCAACGAAGAGGAGGCAATCATAGAGGCTATCTTGTTACCCCAGAGCGGATTGGACTTCACAATCAGATTCGGTTTCGCCGACGGAACCACCGCCACGTTGGCGATGGAGGGAGTGAACTACGCGGGTGGCTATGCCTATACCTATAATATTAAGGTCAACAAGCAGGCCGAAGCCGTCGTGATCGAGAACTCGGAGATCGTCGACTGGAAGAACGGAGGCGAAAACGACTATCAGATCGAAAAGGGAGGCAAGGACGAAGAAGGCGGCGGAGATGGGCCTGGAGAGGTCTATTATGAGGAGAATTTCGGAACATCAAGCGCGTATCCGACTCAGATCGAGCTCGCCGATTTCGAAGGATGGAGCAGCCCATTGGCCGGAAGCGTGAGCTACGCAGCGACAGGAACTGTGCGAATCAGGTCGAAAAGCTTGGAAACGAGGGATAACCTGTTACTGCAATTTGCGTCATCGAGTGCAGGTGAAGTCGCCATTACCGGACTACCAGAGGGATATTCAGATATCACGCTCAACTGCACGGCGTTCACCTGGTCGGGAACGACGACGAATGTTCTGCAGTTTCAGGCGGGAGGAGTGGATGTCACGCCGGATGATATGCCGACCCTTTTAACGGAAACGACGCAGCAGGTCACAGTAGCCCTACCGGACGGAACGACGACCATACGCATCAGGGCCGATCTGTCGGCGACATCTACATCCATCTGCATAGACGACATTCAACTCAAGGGACGGAAATAATAAATTCTGCAACGCCGTCGAGAAAAATGCTCGCAAGCGTACTGAGCCGTACGTGAGCGAGCATTTTTTGATGACAAGGCAGCAGAATCGCCGAAGCCGTCTTTTAGACGGCTGCTTTTCCGTGACAGTTCTTATACTTCTTCCCCGACCCACACGGACAAGGATCATTTCGACCAACCTTCTTCTCCACTTGAACTGGTGCCGGTTTGCTCCTGTCGCCCGAACCGGCCGCAAGAGCCGCCTCCATACGCGAAGCGTGCAGACGATTGACATCCACCTGGTTACGTTCGCGTTGCTGTTGCAGGGCCGCCGAATCGCCTGGGCCTCCCGCGCGAACCGGAATGAAGCTCTTGTTAACGATCGCCAGAACCTCGCCGTTGATCTTGCCCAGCATCTTCGAGAACAGGCCAAACGACTCGAACTTGTAGATCAACAATGGGTCTTTCTGCTCGTACGTGGCATTCTGTACGCTCTGGCGTAGCTCGTCCATCTCGCGCAGGTGTTCCCTCCAGTTATCGTCTATAGTCGTAAGCATCACTAACTTGGCGAACTGCTTGTAGATGTCCGCACAATCGGTCTCGAACGTGCGTGCAAGATCGACCGACACGTTGTAGCCCAGCGTGCCGTTCGTGATTGGGATTCGGATTTGCGCCGCTCCGACCACCTGATTCTGCGCGCCCTGATCCTTGTAAACCTTTGCGATGATGGGGCGGGCGACGGTGGCAACTGCCTGAGCACGACGCTCGTAGGCGGTACGCAGGTCGGCCACGATCAGTTCTGCGAGCTCCTTTTTGGACGCCGCTTTGAACGCCTCCTCGTCGAAACTCGGGTGGACGGCCACGAGGCGGATCAATTCGAAAGTCACCTCCTCGAAGTCGGCACCCTCGTAGTTCTCGGCGAACTCCTCGGCGAAGTCCCACATTATGTTGTTAAGATCCAGCTCGATACGCTCTCCGAACAGTGCGTGGCGACGACGGGTGTAGATCACCGTACGCTGCGAGTTCATCACGTCGTCGTACTGCAACAGGCGCTTCCGGATGCCGTAGTTGTTCTCCTCCACCCTTTTTTGGGCGCGCTCAATGGCGCTCGACATCATCTTGGCCTGAATCACCTCTCCCTCCTGCAACCCCATCCGGTCCATCATCCCCGCGATTCGTCCCGAACCGAACAGTCGCATCAGGTCATCTTCCAAAGAGACAAAGAATTGCGACGATCCAGGGTCTCCCTGACGACCGGCGCGACCACGCAACTGGCGGTCGACTCGGCGGCTCTCGTGGCGCTCGGTACCGATGATGGCGAGCCCGCCCGCCACCTTTACCTCGGGCGCAAGCTTGATGTCGGTACCGCGCCCGGCCATATTGGTAGCGATGGTAACCTGGCCTGCGTGTCCGGCCTCGGCAACGATCTGTGCTTCGAGTTGGTGTTGCTTGGCATTCAGGACGTTATGCTTAATCCCGCGTAGTTTCAACATACGCGATAGCAGCTCGGAAATCTCGACCGAAGTGGTTCCCACGAGCACCGGACGCCCATCGGAAACGAGCCGCGCAATCTCTTCGATCACGGCGTTGTACTTCTCGCGCTTGGTCTTATATATAAGGTCGTCGCGGTCGTCGCGAATAATTGGACGGTTAGTGGGTATTACGATCACATCCAGCTTGTAGATATCCCAGAACTCGGCGGCCTCGGTTTCGGCGGTCCCGGTCATACCCGCAAGTTTGTGATACATACGGAAATAGTTCTGCAGCGTGATCGTCGCAAAAGTCTGCGTCGCCGCCTCCACCTGCACCCTCTCCTTGGCTTCGATCGCCTGATGCAGCCCGTCCGAATAGCGCCGCCCGTCGAGAATACGGCCCGTCTGTTCATCGACGATCTTCACCTTGTTGTCCATCACCACGTACTCCACGTCCTTCTCGAACATCGAGTAAGCCTTCAACAGCTGGTTGACCGTGTGGACTCTTTCGGTCTTAACCGAGTAATCGTTCACGATTTTGTCCTTGCGTTCGGCCCTCTCTTCGGGACTGGCGTCGGCACTCTCCAGAGCGGCCAGTTCGCTCCCGATGTCAGGCAACACGAAGAAGCCCTCCTCCTTGAACGTACGTGACAGATTTTCGTGCCCTTTGTCGGTGAGTTCCACCGAGTTGAGTTTCTCGTCGATAACAAACCACAGGTCGTCCGTGATCTCGGGCATCCTCTTATTGTTGTCGGCCATATAGATGTTTTCGGTCTTCTGTAGCAGCGACCTCACGCCGGTTTCCGACAAAAACTTGATTAGCGGCTTGTACTTTGGCAGCCCCTTGTGAGCGCGAAACAGCAACACTCCTGCCTCGTCCATCTTACCCTCGGCGAACAATCGGCGCGATTCAGCCACAAGTCTTGTGACCTCCGCTTTTTGAAGGTTGTACAGTTGCTCGATCGGGGTGCGGTACTGCTCGAACATCTGGTCATCGCCCTTGGGAACGGGCCCCGAGATGATGAGCGGCGTCCGCGCATCGTCCACCAACACCGAGTCGACCTCATCCACAATAGCAAAATGGTGCTTGCGTTGCACAAGGTCGTCCGGCGAGATGGCCATATTGTCGCGCAGGTAGTCGAAACCGTATTCGTTGTTCGTACCGAATGTGATATCAGCAAGATAGGCCTTGCGGCGGGCAGCGGAGCCGGGTTGATGGCGGTCGATGCAGTCGACGCTCAGGCCGTGAAACTCATACATCGGACCCATCCACTCGCTGTCCCTTCGGGCGAGGTAGTCGTTCACGGTCACCATATGTACACCCTTGCCTGCCAGCGCGTTAAGAAACACAGGCAGCGTCGCCACGAGTGTCTTGCCCTCCCCCGTCGCCATCTCTGCAATGTTACCTTTGTGAAGCGCCACCCCGCCGAACAGCTGCACGTCGTAGTGAACCATATCCCACGTGACGACGTTGCCGCCAGCCACCCAACTGTTCTTATATACAGCCGAATTGCCCTCGATCGTGACGAAATCTTTGCTCGTTGCCAAGTCACGGTCGTGCTGCGTTGCGGTGACTCTGATAGTGGGGTTCTCCTTGAATCGGCGTGCAGTCTCTTTCATCACCGCGAACGCCTCCGGAAGCAGCTCATCGAGCCGTTGTTCGATCTTTTCGTCGATTTTTTTCGTCAGTTCTTCTATCTCCTTCGCCATCGCCTCCTTGTGATCCAACGGGATGGACGGGGCGTCTATATCGGCCTTTAGTGTTGCGATGCGGCCCTCTTCGGGAGCAATAAATTCAGCTATGGATGAACGCATTGCGACACTGCGGTCGCGCAATTCGTCGTTGTTTAGGTAGGCCAGTGTGGGGTATATTTCGAGCGTTTTTGCAACGTACGGTTCGATCATTTTACGGTCGCGGTCGACCTTCGAGCCGGCAAAAAACTTGATGATTGATGTCAGTGCACTCATAGCAATCTGTAATTTTTCGGTTGCCCGCGGTGGTTTCAGTTTTCGGGCAATATTCGGGCGAAGTTACAACAATTTTTTGATTTCGCCGCGGATTTCGCCACGGCAAATGCGGCACTCGTCGCAGGCAACTGGCTCGCAAAACTCTGTGTCGAGCTCCAGCAAAGCCTGACTGTCAAACGCGCTTTCGGCTGTGGCGCCCCCGGAGTACCATTTTTCGAGCTTCGTGTTGCGTTCGGCGGGAATACTTGCAAGTAGGTCTAACGCTCTGTCACACAGCTCTTCAACGGCATTTTCGCGACCATAAGCGAACATCAACGGAGCGACCATATTTATACCGACCAGGTGTGCTTTTGCGCGCCCGATACTCGCTGCGGAGTCCGAAAGACGCTCACCAACAGGGACTTTCGGAAGCGTGAACAGCCGCTCTACGTCCTCCGCCGTGCGGCACTCCAACATCCCGTCGAGCATAAAATCCTTCTTGCACAGCAGCGCGGCAATCTGCGTGAGGCGCGAAACCGGGTGGTTAACCGGGTATAACTTAGCGAGATCCCACTGGCCGAGCTTCAGTGGCGATATCGAATATTTGGCAGCCAGATGGCGGAATTCGTCCGCGCGATCGTCGTCGGGTCGCAGGAATCCGGCTCCGCCAAGCAGCAGAGTAAGAGCACTTTGCGGGCGTCCCTTCTCGCGGGAGATCATCACGGACGTAACCCTGTTGGCAAGCTCCGTGAACGCCTCGCGGTTTCGATTGCCGCCCATCGACTGGAGCAACAGGGCGTGAAAAGTCTGGTTCCAGTCCTTCTGCACGTTCTCGAAAAGCGCCGTCACGCGCTCGGTTTTTCGCTGCAAACGCCTGACCAACAACGCGGTGAGTAGCTCGGCACGGCGCAGGGAATCCATTGCGGCGATCCTGTTTGCGCAGTTTTTCGAGGCTACAACACCTTTCGGGTCGGCAGCACCTTTCGAGACAGCTCCCGCCCGCAGACCCTCATACCACTCGACCAAATGTGTCGGAATATCAAAAACCACCTGAGAAACAAGCTTTTCTGAGTGTGAGAGGCGGTCAAGAACACCGGTAGTAGGGCACTCGACGACACGCAGAATCGTCCCATCGGGCACCTCGGCCGCACTGCCGACGACCACATTGCCGCGCCGCCGTTCGCCATCTACAACAACCTCGGCAGCCAACCAAACACACTTACTATCAGACGGTTCACCGCCACAAATCACTTCAACTACCTCCCCCTCCGTGCCAGCAATCTGTCGACCGGTCAGGAAACCCACGCGCCACAAAAGATTCAAAAGTGAACCGTATTCCATCTTTTTCGGGTTCACAGCAGACCGAGTTCGAGTTTGGCCTCATCCGAGAGGCGCGAACGGTCCCACGGAGGGTCGAAAGTCAACGTAAAGTCCACACTCTTAACACCTTCCACCGCCGCAACAGTACTCTTCACATTCTCGACCAGCGTGTCGGCCACGGGGCAGTTAGGAGCCGTAAGGGTCATCGTCACGTTAGCCACTCCATCTGGCTGATAATCAATATTATAAATCAACCCCATATCATAAATATTGACCGGAATTTCGGGATCGAAAATCGTCTTCAGCGCGGCGACGATGTTCTGCTCGACATTCAATATTTCCTGCGGCGTCATTGCTTGGCTTCTTGAGCGTTTGTTGCGCCTTGGGCGCCCTGAGCGTCTTGCGTATCTTGCGTGTCGAACGCTAACGCATACATTTTCATCTGTTTAACCATCGCAGCAAGGCCGTTGGCACGTGTCGGAGAAAGGTTTTCACGCAAACCCACGCGGTCAATAAAGTAGAGATCAGTATCGAGGATCTCACGAGGTGTGTGACCGTTCAACACTCTGATCAACAGCGATATAATTCCCTTGGTAATGATCGCATCGCTGTCTGCGGAAAACCATACTCTCGACTTGCCCGTAGCCGCATCTTTTTCGAGCCGCGCATCGAGCCACACTCGCGATTGGCAACCCGTAATCGCATACTGCTCAGTACGATGCGCAGGATCGATCGGAGGAAGCGCATTCCCCAACTCTATCAGGTAGTTATACTTGTCCAGCCAGTCGTCGAACATCGAAAACTCGGCAATGATCTCCTCTTGTACTTGGTCTATCATTTCACTAAAATTGGTAGGATTTCGGCGTCGGTACCCATCGGTCGAGCAAGGCCGAGGAGATACGCAATAGTGGGTGCAACTTGCGTTATATCAACAGGTTCACTTACTCGTCCCGAGGGAATTTGCCAGCCAAAAAAGATCAACGGAACGTGCGTATCGTAGTCGTACATCGACCCGGAAAGGCTCACCGCACCGTCACGCTGTTCGATCCAACCGGGCATCAGGTTCAGGACGAGGTCGCCGCCCCGACGAGGGTAAAAACTACGTTGCATCGCACGTCCCCAACCCGCGCCGAAGTAGCCGCCACCGAGCGCAGTGGAGGTCAAAACGTGCGACACGCCGCGAAACTGAAGCGCAAAAGTCGCCGCACGATTCTGCACCTCGGCAAGGCTTAATCCACTTTGGTACACTAAGTTACGATTCAAGAAAACCTCCCTGTCGATGCAATCCAGCACCCATTCGCCAGGGCCAAACTGTGCGACCAAAAAACTGTTCAGGATCGTGCGAAACTGGGCCACATTGAAGTGGTCGCGGACATTCTCGCCAAGGCCGTGGTCGGACGTTATAACAAACAATACCTCAGAAAGTTGCACTTGCCGCGTCACGGCGTCGACAAGTCCGCCAAGATCCATATCGAGCCGATATATCATATCCTCGACCTCCATCGAGCCGGGCCCGTAAGTCTCACCAATCCAACGTGTTGAATCGAGGCAAACGGTCAGAATGTCAGTCGCATCGTCCGTTCCAAGGTTCTCTTCGGTTAGTATCCGGGCCGCAAAATTAAGCACAAGAGAATTACCGAAAGGACTATGAGTAAGTGAATTATAATTATCGAAACGCGGAATTCGATTGCCAGTTCCGCCAGGAAAAATCGTATTACGACGACTTAAGTACTGCCCGCGCGGACGAGCCAGAGACCAACCGCTGTCGAGAAAGCGAATCGCCTCACGTTCAGTATTATACGCCACAATCCACTCGGGAAGCCGCGACATATAATGGGTTGACGAATGCCACGAAGCGCGACCTGAATCCATCCACAAAGCAGTACCGTGCAGGCCAGCGGAGACAACCGCGGAAACGGGATCGGCAGCAATACTAAAAGATTTACTGTCAGGATATTGAGCCACTAATTTATCACCCAGGGTGGACATAATCAAATGGTGTGGCGAGTGGGCACCCTCGCCTGGGCCGGTGCCGAGTCCTTGCACAGAAAGATCGGCCGTAAGTTCCACACGCTCAGCAGTTACGTAATCGACCCAAGCCGATCCGACAACACCGTGCATCGATGGTTCGGAGCCTGTTGTAAGTGTCGCCAGACCAACGGGCGTAAGTGTTTGCATATAAGTATAATACGCCGCATCGAACGTCATTCCCTCGGCGGTAAAGCGAGAAAAGCCTTCGCCGGAAAGATTATCGCGCAAGACGCGAAGCTGATCCCACGACAAGCCGCTAACAACCACATTAACAACGAGTTTAGGCGGCGAAACAGGAGTCTGAGCCAGCAACCCGACGGGCGACGAGCAGGCGAGCAACAAACAGAGCGCAGAGAGTATGAGTTTTCGCATCGGGCGCGTACCTTATATAATAAGGCGCAAATGTAGTGATTTTAGCCAAAAAATTCAATTTCGGCGCGCAAATCGAGCTCGGGGTGGTGGGCGGCAAGGTCGCGAACGCGGGTGGACATTGTTTCACGAAACCGTATATATTCCTCACCATCAGGCGAAAATGGGCGGTGCTCGGTAGCGCGAAGAATGGCCTCGATCTCGGGCAACAGTGCGCGAGCGGATGGCGAAAGGGCCGCTTCGGAAAATTTTTCCCAAATATAATCCACAGCCTCCACCGAGGGGTGCACAAGGTCGGGGCCATAAAAACGATAGTCGCGAAGATCATCGTTAACTATCTCATAAGCAGGAAAATATGTGACACCAGGGAAGCGTTCAGCGAGCTCGCCGATCGCGACGCGCAACACCGCCTTGGAGAGCGAATTGTCGGTGAACCCACATCCGGCGTCACCACCCAAATGGCGCACAGGAGAGAGTGTAAAGACGACTTGCTGTGATGATAACTCATTGGATAACAGCGAACTAAAACGCTCGACGATTTCCGCAACCGAGAGCCTACGGCGAGTGAAAAGGTGGGCCGGGCGTCGCTCACAATTAGCCACAACGCGCCCATCGAGCTCCCAAACCCAAGCAGTACCGAAAGTCACGATTATGACATCAGCCGCGCGAAGCTCCGGAAGCCCCTCGGCAAACCAACCGGAGAGTGCGTCGGCGATCGAAGAAGGATTGTACAAAACGCCGGAAAGATTGCTGGTAATGTGGAACTTGGCGCGCCGAAGACGCTCCGAAATGCGATCCGCAAAACACGAACCGACACTGAAAATACGCGCTCGATGGTCGATCGGCCGGGGCCACGAGGGAATGGAGATTTCTGTGCGAAATTTCATAAATTTGCGAACAAACTCGAACGCTTTTCGGGCAAAATTCGAGAAAAATCTGAACAAAAATAGTTATTTTTGTGAAATTATGGAGATTCGAGCCTGCTGTAAAATCAACTTGGGTCTGCGTGTGCTTAGGCGCCGTGCGGACGGTTTTCACGACATAGAGACGGTGATGGTGCCCGTGAGAGGGTTATATGACGACCTGAGTGTCAGGTCGTTGGATTTCTTGTCGACTACCCCGCCACCCTATCCTGCCCCGGCAGCGGTTGCGGCTAATTCAGCGCTGGAAGTGACGGGCGACGCGCTCGATTGTCCGCCAGAAATGAATATTTGTATGCGTGCGCTGAGGCTGCTGCAACAAGAGTTCGGCATCGGGGAAGCGCTCATCAGGCTGCGAAAACGAGTGCCGACGGGAGCGGGTTTGGGGGGTGGATCAGCGGATGCAGCAGCGGTATTAATATCTGTGAATGAGGAGTTTGCGATGGAGTTATCAGACGCCGAACTTGAAGAACTTGGGGCGCGTCTGGGCAGCGATGTACCGTTTTTTGTGAGGGCGCTCGGGAGAGGCTCGGGCAAAGCGGAAGGTTCGCTTAAAAAAAACTCCGGCGCACAACTTTGCACGGGCCGCGGCGAGGCAATGGAGCCGGTGGATGTCGATCTGGGTGGACTATGGCTGGCAATCGCAAAGCCCTCAGTGTCAGTCTCAACGGCGGAAGCATATGCGGGTGTAACGCCGAGCGAGGAGGGGCCGTCGCTGTCGGAAATTCTGGCTAGACCAGTGCAGGAATGGCGCGAGGGACTCGTAAACGACTTTGAGACCAGCGTGTTCGCCCGTCATCAAGAGATCGGCCGCTTGAAAGAGGCGCTCTATCGTGCGGGCGCGGTGTATGCTTCGATGTCCGGTTCAGGGTCAGCAGTTTACGGTCTATATGAAACCCGCCCGGAGCTCGTTGCCGCAGAACTCGGCGGAAACCATATCTTCTTACACGTAGAACAAATCAACAATTAGGACAACGCTGTTTTGACGAAAACCAGCAACCCCTCGCAGGCGTCCTCCAACAGATCCAACACCCGCTCAAATCCCTCGGAGCCTTCGTAATAGGGGTCGGGAACGTGGGTGGCGTCGGGATGGCGGCGGCAAAATTCGGTCATCCGAAAAATCTTCCCGGCAGCTTCGAGCGACGGAGCCAGGCGGTGAACTCGCTCATAATTAGAGTCATCCATCACCAAAATCATATCGAAGCGGTCGAAGTCCTCCGAGCGGATCTGACGCGACAGACTACGCAAATCGTATCCCCGTCGAGCCGCAGCAACCCTCATTCGGGAATCGGGCAGTTCGCCTGCGTGACCCCCGTAAGTGCCAGCCGAATCACACTCGATGTGATTGCTAAGACCCTGCTGAGCAACAAGATGCTGCATCACTCCCTCGGCTGCCGGAGAGCGACAGATATTACCGAGGCACACAAAAAGTAGCTTCATTTGTCGCGAAGATACGAAAAATTTTAGTAATTTTGACCAAAATTAGGAGCATTATGGCAAACGACGAAAAAACCTTGGAACACACAAGTGATCAGGATATTGCGGTGGACCGCGAATTCACCGGAGGAGACAAAACGCAAAGCGAACCACAGAGCGAAGAGTACGTAAATCCGCTGGACGAGGGAAGTGTGGCCTCGGTGGGAGACCAGGATTTCGACCCCGAAATGGCCGAGTGGAAGGACAAATACACGCGCCTGGTGGCCGAATTCGACAACTACAAGAAGCGAACGAGTCGCGAAAAACTTGAAATTCTGACAGCCGGAGGAGAGGACGTTGTGCGCTCGCTGCTGGAGGTGCTGGACGATATGGACCGCGCCTTGGAAGCCATCGAAGGAGCGGACGACCTGGAGGCAGTAAAACAGGGCATACTGCTGATAGACAACAAACTGCGGGGAAAGCTGAAAAGCCGAGGACTGGCCGAAATCGAAGCAGTGGGAAATGAACTCGACACCGATCTACACGAAGCCGTGGCGAGGATCGAAGCAACCGAAGATGCCCACAAAGGACGAATTATCGACGTCGTGCAAAAGGGATACCGGATGGGCGAACGAATAATCCGACACGCAAAAGTCGTAGTCGGACACTAAGCTACGCAGAATCACAATGGCAAGCAAGAGAGACTATTACGAGGTGCTCGGTGTGAGCAAAAGTGCCACAGCCGACGAAATAAAAAAAGCATACCGACAAGCGGCTATCAAGTACCATCCGGACAAAAATCCGGGCGACAAAGAAGCCGAAGAGAAGTTCAAAGAGGCCGCCGAAGCGTATGACGTACTAAGCAACGCCGACAAAAAAGCGCGCTACGACCAGTTCGGCCACGCCGGAATGGGCGGGGCGGGCGGATTCGGAGGCGGCGGGGGTGGCGGAACCTACGGCAGCGCGGGCGGATTCACGATGGAAGACATCTTCCGAAACTTCGGAGACATATTCGGAGGCCACTTCGGGGGTGCATACGGTGACGATTTCGGAGGAAGTTTCGGAGGGTTCAGCGGATTCGGAGGAGGGGGCGGAGCGAGGAGAGTGAACCGCGGCTCGGACTTGAGGGTGAAGGTACGACTGACGCTGAAAGAGATTGCTCACGGAACGGTCAAGAAGCTGAAAATCACAAAGTTGATCCCGTGTGACAAGTGTGGCGGAACGGGAGCTAAGACCCCGGATTCGTACAAAACCTGTCCAACCTGCAACGGCTCAGGAGTGGAAACCAGAAGCGTGAATACATTCTTCGGGCGGACACAAACAACTCAGGTATGTCACACCTGCGGCGGGAGCGGAAAAGTCATCACCGAGCAGTGCGAAAAGTGCAAGGGCGAAGGAGTAGTGAAGGCCGACGAAGTGGTCGAAATCCGCATACCGGCTGGAGTGGGAGAAGGTATGCAGCTGACGATCAGCGGAAAAGGAAACGCCGCACGGCACGGGGGAGTGAACGGTGACCTACTGGTAATTATCGAGGAGGAGAAGCGTTCCGAGCTACAACGCAACGGAGTGGATCTGATTCATAATCTGAACATTACGGTACCGGTGGCGATCCTCGGGGGCAGTGTCGAGGTACCGACGGTGGACGGAAAGGCCAAGATTACGGTCGAACCGGGAACGCAAGCGGGAAAGGTACTGAGGCTGAAAGGCAAGGGGCTACCGGATGTAAACGGCTATGGGACAGGAGATCTGTTGGTGGTGATCGATATCGCGGTGCCGGCAAAGCTGACGGCAGAGGAGAAGAAAATGGTCGAGGAACTGGCCCGAAAATCAGCCTTCGCAAAGGCCCCGAGCGGAACCAAAACCGGAGGCATATTCGAACGAATGAGAAGCTTTTTCAGGTAATAAGGAGGCACAAGTTATGGCACTTTTTTTCAACCAGCGTAAACCGCGCGGATTCGACTATAAACCACGATATTACGACCCCGAAAAGGAGGCACGCGAGGAGCGAAAAAAGATCGTTCTGGGCGAGCGGTACAAAGCTCCGGGGACGACAGAAGCGGGAGCCGGAGCGACTGGGACTTCCGAGGTCGACGAGGCAGGTGGGGTTTCCGGCGACGCCGCGTACGTTCCCGGGGCGCTGTTGCGCGAGCACATTGCGGCTCGACGCGGTAACGCCAACGCAGCCAAGCAGATGAGGGGTCGCCGCAGGAAGCAACGCAGCACGGCCGTATTGATCGGAATGCTCGTACTGATCGTGCTGATCGTGTGGATGTTATACTTCAAATAGATGGCCGACCACATCAAGCTTCTGCCCGATTCCGTTGCGAATCAGATTGCCGCCGGAGAGGTGGTCAATCGGCCAGCGTCGGTGGTTAAGGAGCTTATGGAGAACGCAGTAGACGCCGGAGCCGGGGCGGTGACGCTGAATTTTCGCGACGGAGGGCGCGACCTGATACAGATCAAGGACGACGGGCGGGGAATGTCGCCGCAAGACGCGCGGATGGCTTTCGAGCGCCACGCAACAAGCAAAATCGCCTCTGTGGATGACATTTACGCACTGATGACGTTCGGTTTCCGAGGTGAGGCGCTGGCTTCGATCGCCGCGGTGGCCCAGGTCGAGATGCATACCCGAACTGAGGCACAAGAGATTGGAACACAGGTGATTATCGACGGAGGGACGTTTCGCGACCAAGGGCCCGTCGCAGCACCAAAGGGAACCCAAATCTGGATACGGAACCTGTTCTACAACGTGCCCGCGCGGAAGAAATTCCTCGACAAAGGCTCCACCGAGTCGGCACATATATTGACTGAATTTCAGCGTGTTATGCTAGCGCATCCGGAGATCGCCTTCCAACTTTTTCGCGACGATGCGCCCGTTTACAACCTTCCGGCCGGGGGGCTGCACCAGCGGGTGGTCGGGATACTGGGTAAGGGCAGCGCGACGAAGCTGCTGGAGGTTGGGGTGGAGACGACCATCGCGCGTGTAAAGGGGTTCGTGGGCAAGCCTGAAGCGGCGCGACAACGCACCAGAGAGCAGTTTTTGTTCGTCAACGGTCGCTTCTTCAAGAGTGCATTTTTCCACAAAGCGATCCTGTCGGCGTACGAAAAACTGATCCCGACAACGACCCAAATTCCATATTTTCTCTATATAGAGATCGACCCGGAGCAGATCGACGTGAATGTCCATCCGCAGAAAACGGAGGTGAAGTTTTCCAATCAAGGGGCTGTGTGGCAGATAATTAACGCAGCCGTGAGGGAGACGCTGGCCAAGAACGGTGCGGTGCCGATGATGGATTTCGACTCGGAGGAGCGGCTGGAGATCCCGCCCCTGACCGACTTCAAGTACGAGATGCCGCTGCGGGAACCGTCCGTGGTACGCTCACCCGACTACAACCCGTTCGGTAATCACCAAAATACTGACATAGAATACATTAGCCCTGAGCGAGAAGACCCGACACACGAACCCGCCCCACAGACCCGGTTTGCCGAGATCGACTCCGTTCTGAACCGTTTCGAGCACGTAACTCCTCTGGGGGATGGACTGGCGGCGGCTGTTTGGGGCACGCGATTTGTCGCCATAGACCTGCGGCGGGCGCGGGAAGCCGTACTTTTCGAACGACTGCACAAGGCAATCACGTCGGGCCACAGCGCCTCGCAACAGCTGTTGTTTCCGGAGCGGATGGCTCTCGGGGCCGAAGATGCGGGATTGGCGAGAGACCACGTGGATGAGTTTGCGGCGCTTGGGTTCGACATCCGGCCCGCGGGCGAGCACAGCATCGAGATCGCCGGAGTGCCACCCGACGTGACTGTGGATGGGATCGACGAGGTGGTTTACGAGATTTTGGATACCTTGCGCGACGGTGTGTTCGAAGGCGACACCCACCGAAGGCAAAGACTCGCGGCGGCGATGGCTCGGGCGGGAGCAAGTGCCGCAAAAGTGACGCGGATGACGCCCGCCGAAGTCGAGACGTTACTCGGTGCGCTGGCCGAAGCTGGAAGCCCAAACTTTACCCCGGGCGGCAAGGCCGTGATGACCGAGATCACACCAGAAGAGATAAGACAAAAACTGAAATAAAGATGGGAAAAGTCGTAAAAAATCTGTTGATAATCAACATAGCGCTGTGGTTGATCACCTGGACTGCGGGCAGGATCGGCGCAACGGGACTGAACGGCCTGCTTTCGTCGTTGGCACTGTTTCCGCTCGGTAGCGGTTGGTTTCGCTTGTGGCAACCGGTGACCTATATGTTTATGCACGGCGGGTGGGAGCACATCATCTTCAATATGTTCACCCTGTGGATGTTCGGACGAGTGATCGAGTACGACCTCGGGGCGCGGCGGTTCCTGACCTATTATATGGTGTGCGGCATCGGGGCGGGCCTGACCCAGTTGTTGGTTTGTTGGCTGACAGGCTCGGGATATGCAACCGTTGGGGCTTCGGGAGCGATCTACGGCTTGCTGTTGGCGTTCGGAATGCTACACCCGAACGACATCATTATGCCCCTCATTCCACCCATCCCGATGAAGGCGAAGTGGGCGATACTGATCTTCTGCGGCATCGAACTGCTGTTGGGCATCCGTGGGTCGCTCTTCTCGCCCGACAACATCGCCCACTTCGCCCATCTGGGGGGGGCGCTGTGGGGATTCCTACTGTTGACATACTGGAAACGACGCGCGAGAAGAGGATGACACGGCGCGAACTGACATACTACAACGACGCGGGGCGGAGGAGGGAGAGGCGGTTCTCGGTGATCGATTGGGCGGTGATGGTGGTGACTGTGGTCGTGGCGATCGGGGTGGCAGTGTCGTGCCTGGCACGGTGGATTAGCCCCGAGGTTTACGGGTTTATGTCTGCTGCGGGACTGCTCGTGCCAGTTGCGTTTGTGGCCAACTTCCTGTGCCTGATGTATTGGGTGGTTCGTTGGCGTTCGGGAGCGTGGTTGCCTCTGGTTATCTTTCTGGCCGGTCTGCCCGGAGTGACACTATTTTTCCGACCCGAGCTCACCGAAGTCTATGCCGACCACAGCCAGGATCGGTCGTTGGTGAGCGTGGCGAGCTACAACGTGCGCGGTATGATGCGGCCCGTGCAGCAGGGGTCGAGCGGGAGACTGCGTTCGAGCCTGCGCGACGTCACGTGGATGGTCGACTCGTTGGGGTCCGACATACTGTGTATGCAGGAGTTTCAGTCGACACGCGAAAATCCCGCCGAGCGCTTCGAAGCCGCGTTACCGGTCTACAACTACAAACGCACCCACTACAACATACGCAGCACAGAGGCGAACCACGGCTGGGGCAACGCGATTTACAGTAAGTTTCCGATCACCGGCTCGGGCCACATCGACTTCGACGGGACGAACAACTCCATACTGTGGGTCGATGTGGCCGCGGGGCGTGACACGCTGAGGGTTTTCAACGCCCATCTGCAAACCACCTCCATCACCGCGGGCGACGAGGAGTACATAGCCCAGTTAGGTTTTGTCGGGGACAGTACGCGTACTACTCGGGCGAGGGATATGTTGTCGCGGCTGACCCAGAACTACATCATTCGCGCTGTGCAGGCCGATACCCTCGCGGCACGCATCGCCGCATCGCCCCACAGAGTTGTGGTGTGCGGCGACTTCAACGACACGCCGATGTCATACTCCTACGGATTGATCGCGCGGCATCTGGCCGACAGTTTTCGCGAAGCGGGCCGCGGCTACGGATACACCTATCGCGGGTTCTTCAACCTGCTGCGAATAGACTATGTGTTGCACTCGCGCACGATCGACACCGTGGAGTACATCTCGCCCGACTTCGACGCCTCGGACCACAACCCCGTACTGGTCAGGCTACAGCTCTAAGTGCGTGTGTGCTTGTAGCGGAAGGTGAGGGCAAAAGCGATGGCGACGACCAACGCATAACCGGCAAAGATGTACCACGCGGTGTTCCAACCGGCAATCCGTTCAGGGACGGAGGTTTGCGAAGTGACGAACGTACGCACAACCCACTGTGCAGAGAGCATCCCGAGTGTCGCCCCGAATCCATTGGTCATCATAACAAATAGCCCCTGGGCCGACGAGCGCACCTGAGGGTCGGTCTGCTCGTCGACGAACAACGAACCAGAGATGTTGAAGAAGTCGAACGCGATACCGTAGACGACCATCGAGAGAACGAACATCCAAACCCCCGGCCCCGGATTACCAGCCCCGAAGAGTCCGAACCGCAATACCCAAGCAAACATCGCAATGAGCATTACGCGCTTGATACCCCAACGGCGCAAGCAGAACGGGATCAGCAGGATGCACAGCGCCTCGGACATCTGCGATATGGAGATTATGGCGTTGGCGTTGTGAGCCACCCACGTGTGAGCGAACTGGTCGGTGCCCTTGAAAGTCTCGATGAAGGGCCCGGCGAAGCCGTTAGTGATCTGCAACGAAACCCCCAACAACATCGAAAAGATGAAGACTACGGCCATCTTACGCTGCTTGAACAGTCGGAAAGCGTTCAGACCGAGCGCGGCGGTGAGCGGATTGGAGTCCTGCGCCCTGTTCACGGGAATGCGCGGCAGGGTGAAGGCGTAACAGCCCAGAAGCACAGCCAACAGGGCCGAGAAGAAGAATTGGTGGGGCAGGTTCTGCATCGACACGCCGCCGAAACGGATGAAGTTAGTGAGCATCATCGCGCAAACGAACCCAACGGTGCCGAATACGCGAATCGGCGGGTAGACCTTCACAGCATCCATCCCAGCCTGGCCCAAAATACTGTAAGCAACTGAATTGGACAGAGCGAGGGTTGGCATATAAAACGCCACGCTGAGGGTGTAGAGCCCGAACAGCACCCCGAACTGAGGCCCGCCACCGGCCCCGAGGGCGTAGTAACCGGCCGAGAGCATAAACGCCGCAGCCAACAGGTGGCACACCCCGAGCATCTTCTGAGCAGGCACCCAACGGTCGGCCACGATACCCACCAAAGTGGGCATAAACAACGAAACGATCCCCTGAACAGCATAGAACCACCCTACTCGATCGGCCAGTCCGACGCCGAAGAGGTAAGTTCCCATCGAAGTGAGGTACGCCCCCCAGACCGCAAACTGGAGAAAGCTAAGAGCGGTCAATCTCAATTTTGTGCCCATATTTTTGCAGAAATAAAATTAAGTTCGTAACTTTGCCTCGGCTATTGAGCTATGGTGTAATGGTAACACTGCAGATTCTGGATCTGCCTTTCTTGGTTCGAATCCAGGTAGCTCAACTCCGGCAAAGTCGCAGAACCTCTGCGACTTTTTCTGCATCTACATTTCTACCCTCGCCCAGTACCGTCCCGCGGGAGGAGAAGCGCCGAACGATCTCCTCAACAGTCTTCTCGCCTACACCCAACTCACACAAGCGCGTGGCCAACCCCAGCGAACGGAAAAACTCCTCGGTACGCTCGATTGCCGTCTTGGCCCGTTCGGCAGGCGAACCCTCGACAATACCCCACACCCGCTCGCCGTACTGAACCAATTTATCCTGTTTCTGATCGCGCAAAACGCGAAGCAGCGCAGGCAAGATGATAGCCAACGTCTGGCCGTGGGAGATGCCTTCCAGAGCGGTCAACTCGTGGCCTATCATATGCGTGGCCCAGTCCTGCGACACTCCGAGAGCGATGAATCCGTTCAGACCCATCGTCGCCGAGAGCATATAGTCGGCCATAGCGTCGTAATTGTGTTTGTCGGCGCGAATCCGCGGTGCCACCTCGATGAGGGTCTGCAGGACCCCCTCGGCCCAGCGATCCATCAATGGCGACTGTCCGGTGGTGGTCATATACTGCTCCATCACGTGAACGAACGTGTCGCAAATCCCGTAAGCGATCTGCTCGTCGGGCAACGAAAAGGTCGTCTCGGGATCGAGGATCGAGAACTCGGGATAGCGGCTGTAGAAGGCAAATTTCTCGCCCGTGGCGTCGTTCGAGATTACCGCGCCGCGGTTCATCTCAGAGCCCGTTGCCGGAAGGGTCATAACGGTGGCGAAGGGCAAAATCTCGCCCAACTTATTCTCGTTCAGGACAAGATCCCACGGGTCGAGCGCACTACGGATCGACGAGGCGATGAGTTTCGTGGCGTCCGCAACCGACCCGCCACCGACAGCCAACACGAAGTCCACATCGTGCTCCTTACCCAGAGCGACGGCCTTACGGAGAGTTTCGACGCGCGGGTTCGGCTCGATACCCCAAAACTCGACCCACTCACGCCCCTTCAAAGCGGCTACGACCTGATCGTAAACGCCGTTACGTTTGACGCTTCCGCCCCCGAAGGCGAGCAACAGGCGGGCGTGGGCAGGAATCTCCTGAGCGAGTTTAGCAATGGTACCCCGGCCGAAGATCAGCTTGGTGGTGTTCTGGAAAGTGAAATTTCTCATATCGGCTCACGTGAATTAGTTTAGCAATAGATACCCAGTTTTTGTATGTCGCTCTTGAGCGCTTCGTCGTCTTCGCTGATGACCAACAGTTTGTCACCAAGGTGGAGAGGAGTCGATCCGGTCGGGACGAAGTATTCGTCGCCACGTTTGACCATCACAACTAGCGTATTGGCCGGCATAGAAATGTGGCGCAACTGATTACCGCGAGCGAGGAACCCCTCGCGAACCTCGACCTCACTGAGTGCCGATTTGATCTTGTCGGGAATGTCGATACCGAAGTTATCCTGCGGCAACTCCTTGGAGAGCTCCAGTCGGTGGGCCATCCAACTTACGGTCGAACCCTGAATCAGGAGTGAAAGGATGGTGATAAAGAACACCACGTTGAAGATTAGCTCCGCAACGCCAGAGTCGAACCCGTCGGCCACAGCCACGAGCGGGTAGGTGGCGAAGATGATGGGAACCGCACCGCGCAGACCAACCCAACTGACGTAAGCACGGGCCTTGAGGGAGAATTTACGGAACGGAGCCATCGAAGCGAACACAGCAGCGGGACGGGCGACCAAGATCATAAACACCCCGACCATAACCCCGATGATGATTGTCCCGGGAGAGAAGACCATCCGAGGCGAAACCAACAGCCCCAGAGAGATGAACATCACGATCTGGAACAACCACGTGATCCCGTCGAGGAAGTTCGTGAGAGGCTTCTTTAGAACGATTTTACGGTTACCGACCACGAGCCCGGCGACGTAAACAGCCAGGTAGCCGTTACCGTGCAGCGTGTCGGTCAGGGCAAAGACGAAGAACGCCATCGCCAGAGTAAGGATACCGTACAAGGAGGAGTTACTAAGGTTGATCTTGTTCATCACCCACACCGTCACCTGACCCAACAAGTAACCCGCAGCGGCCCCGACGGACATCTGAACAACGAACGTCCAAGCGGCAGCCAACCAGTCGGCCTCGGTCCCCTGACCGATCAGTCCGAGGATCATAATGGTGAGGATATAAGCCATCGGGTCGTTCGATCCACTCTCCAATTCGAGCAGAGGGCGCAGGTTCTGACGCAGACCCTGTTTCTTGGAACGAAGGATGGAAAACACCGAAGCAGAGTCGGTGGACGACATCACAGCCGCCATCAACATCGACTCCAGGAATCCGAGCCGGAACCCTATCAGGCCCCAATCGAAGATCAACTTACTGGCCAACCAGATGAACCCGCCGGTGAGCAGAGCCGTAATCAACACTCCCGCAGTAGCCAACACGACCCCGGGAGCAGCAACAGGTCGGATCTCGCGAAGGGAAGTTTCGAATCCGCCCGAGAAGAGGATGATACAAAGAGCCAGAGTACCGATCGTTTGGGTGGCAACGGCGTTATCGAACGGAATACCCAGCCCGTCGCTACCGAATAACATCCCAACGAAAAGAAACAACAACAGAGACGGAACGCCGAATCGCGAACCAGCCTTACTGGCAAAAACACTCACGGCCAACAGCGTGGCCCCGATAAGCATAATGGTTGTGAAAGTTATCTCCATCCTATTGAGGTATAAATGTATACGTTATAGTACCGGTCTGGCGGGCAGGAGCCTGCGGGTCGACGTTGAAACTCGAAGCGCGAGCAGCCGCAAGGGCCGTGGCGTGCATACAAGCGTCGGCATCGGATAAGTCCCGCGCCACGGTCGCCATCACCACGTTTCCGTTACGGTCGACGTTTATCGCCACAACCACCACCCCACCCCGTTCACATTGGAACCCTGGGTTGACCAATCGGGCGGAGTAACGAGTAGGCAACACGAGCGAGAACTCGATCATCACGCGACCTTTCAGGCGCGAGTCGGCGTTAGGATTGACGCTTCGGTCGTCCTGCTTCCGTCCCATCGCCTCGATCTCCTGCATCCCTTGATCCCAAGCCTGGCGATTGGCATCGAGTTGGCCGGTCATCTGGGGTCGCTGACCGCGGGTGTCGCCCGGATCGGCCCCGAGGTTCGAGGTGGCGTTACGAATAAACTCGCCGTCCACCTCGCTCTGGCGCATCCTAACCTCCCTTTGCAACCGCGCAGCCTCCGCCCGAAGTTCTTCCAGTGAGGCCAACTCGACCAGAATGCCGTCCGAGCGCTCGATGGTTCGGATACGGATCTTGGACCCAACGAACAGAATGGCCAACAAAAGCACCATCGCCAACACAGCGTAGATGCCGGCGCGGTGGTCGTAAATTCGGGTGACGATATCTTTGCGGCGCCGCACAAACGGCAGCTCGAGCCTCGGCTTAGTCATATTTAGTGCAAAAATAGTATTTCTTTACGAAAAATTAATACCTTTGTGTCCTTAATTTATAGCGAACGTAGGAGTTACACCGATGTCCACAAAGCAGAAGACACTGGGAAGCGAGATAGTTTTCTCGGGAAGGGGATTACACACCGGAGCCGCAACCAAGATGGTGGTCAGGCCGGCCGAAGAGAACCGCGGAATATGGTTCCGAAGGGTGGATCTACCCGAACCGGTCGAGATAGCCGCGCTGGGTGAAAACGTGGTCGACACCTCGCGAAGCACCGTTCTGGGAAAGGACGATGTGAGAATCAGTACCGTCGAACACATTCTGGCGGCGCTGTGGACTATGGGTGTTGACAACGCCGTGGTGGACGTGGACGGGCCCGAGATACCGATTATGAACGGGTCGGCAAGCGAGTATGCCGCAGCAATCGAGAAGGCGGGACTGGTCGAACAGGACGCAGCACGGAAATACTATGAGGTGTGCGAAAAGATATCGTTCAACCTGCCGGACAAGGGAGTGGAGATCGAACTCTACCCCGATGACCACTTCTCGGCAAGCATTCACATAGACTTCGGAAGCCGCGTACTGGTCAACCAATGGGCCACGTTCGACCCGCAGAAAGATAACTTCACAACCGATATCGCCCCGTGCCGGACGTTCGTCTTCCTGCACGAGCTGACTCCATTGCTGGAGGCGGGTCTGATAAAGGGAGGCGATATGGACAACGCGATCGTCGTTGTGGAAAACTCCGTCTCCGATGAGGAGCTCGCCAAACTGCGAAAGATATTCAATAAGCCGACGGTGGAAGTCCGCGAAGGCTATTTGAGCAACGTGGAGATGTTCTTCCCCAACGAACCCGCGCGTCATAAGCTGCTCGACGTGCTGGGCGACTTTGCGCTACTGGGAGTGAGGATCAAAGGCAAACTGCTGGCCACCAAGCCGGGCCATCAGGCAAACACCGAGATGGTCAAGGGGCTGCGGAAAGTGATGCGAAAAGAGGGAATCAAACCCTGTCATCGCTACAACCCGGCGGCCGAAGCAATCTACGACGTAAACGATATCAAGAAACGCCTGCCGCACCGTCCGCCGTTCCTGCTGGTGGATAAGATCACGCACATCGACGAAGACGGAATAACGGGAATCAAAGGCGTGACGGTAAATGAACCCTTCTTCGTGGGGCACTTTCCGGACGAGCCTGTGATGCCCGGGGTACTGATAGTAGAGGCAATGGCCCAGTGCGGCGGAATACTCGCGCTACACGGAATGGACCCTGAGTACAACTACTCGACATACTTTTTGAAGATCGACGGCGTTCGTTTCAAGCAAAAAGTCGTCCCGGGAGATACCCTGCAATTCGAACTGAACCTGCTGGAACCTATCCGCCGAGGGCTGGTACATATGGAAGCAAAGGCTTTCGTGGGCGACCGACTGGTGTGCGAAGCCGACCTGCTGGCACAAGTAACACGTGGAGACAAACGCGCCGGAACGCCGGCAGCGATTAAAAAGAATTAATACCTGAAACTCGATGATAAGTGATAGAGCTTTCGTCCACCCCGACGCAAAATTGGGCAAGAACGTAAAAGTGGAGCCCTTTGCGTACATCGCAGCGGACACCGTCATAGGCGACGACTGCTGGATCGGTCCGCACGCCGTAGTACTGGAAGGAACGCGAATGGGCAAGGGATGCAACATCCACCCCGGTGCCGTGATCGCCGGTGTGCCGCAAGACCTCAAGTTCAAGGGGGAGTATTCGACCGTCGAAATGGGCGACTACAACACCGTGCGCGAAGGAGCGACGATCAACCGCGGTACCGCCGCCAAGGGAAAAACCCTCATCGGATCGTACAACCTTATTATGTCGTGTGCACACATCGCTCACGACTGCGTTGTCGGGTCGCACTGCGTGATCGTCAACAGCGTTCTCCTGGGCGGCGAGGTCGAAGTTGGCGACTGGGCCATAATCTCGGGCCATTCGGCTGTTCATCAGTTCGTTCGCATCGGTGCCCACGCGATGGTTTCCGGCGGCTCGTTGGTCGGAAAGGACGTTCCGCCTTATGTCAAGGCCGCACGCCAACCGCTATCGTTCGTGGGAGCAAACTTCATCGGACTACGCCGCAGAAGTTTTTCGACCGAGAAAATCGCCGAGATTCAGGAGATTTTCCGAATTATGTTCCAGAGCGGGTATGGCTACGGTCGCGCGTGCGATATAATCGAAGACACCATTCCGCGTTCGCCCGAGCGGGACGAGATCGTGAAGTTTGTGCGCAACTCCAAACGCGGAATCCTTAAGCCGTGGAACGCCGCGCTGGGAGATATCGAAGATTGATTTGGATATTTGGAAAATTAACCTTACCTTTGCAGTCCGTAAAAAACGCATAGTTATGCCGAAAATGAAGACAAACTCCGCCGCGAAGAAGCGTTTCGACTTCACGGGGACAGGAAAGATAAAGCGCAAACACGCTTATCATTCGCACATTTTGACCAAAAAAACAACTAAACAAAAACGCAACCTCGACTACTCGGCCATCGTGTCCGACGCCGATGCTGCAAAGATCCGTCTGTTGTTAGTAAAGTAAATAGCCAGATATGCCACGTTCAGTAAATGCCGTCGCCTCGAGGGCCCGGCGCAAAAAAGTCTTAAAACTCGCCAAAGGTAACTTCGGGTCGAGAAGCAACGTTTGGACCGTAGCAAAAAATACGGTCGAAAAGGGTTTGCAGTACGCCTATCGCGACCGCAAGAATAAAAAACGTGAGTTCCGCGGACTGTGGATTCAGCGTATCAACGCCGCTGCACGCCTGCACGGCCTGAGCTATTCGGAATTCATCGGCAAAGTGGATGCCGCTGGTATCGAACTGAACCGCAAGGTATTGGCCGACTTGGCAATGAACCACCCGAAGGCATTCGCCGCGGTGGTCAATAAGGTGAAGTAGATATTGCATTTACGATAAAATTGAGGGTCACCCAAGAGGGTGGCCCTTTTTTTGAGGAAAAACCGTATCTTTGAAATTCAAAAACAGCGCAACAAGATGAAAACAATCAAGTGTGTCGGGATTTTAACCTCGGGCGGCGACTCGCCAGGAATGAACGCTGCAATCCGTGCCGTGACTCGTACGGCAATCTTCAATGGGCTGAAAGTCAAAGGCATAATGCGCGGCTTCAAGGGCTTGATCGACGACGAGATTCTCGATTTCAAGACCAACAACGTCTCCAACATCATCCAACAGGGAGGCACGATCCTGAAAACTGCACGCAGCAAGGAGTTCGAAACCAAAGAGGGACGCCGCCGCGCACACGAAACGATGCTGCGCCACAAAATGGATGCACTGGTTATCATCGGTGGCGACGGCTCGCTCACCGGAGCACGCATTTTCGCCTCCGAATTCGACATCCCAATCGTCGGAATCCCAGGCACGATCGACAACGACCTCTACGGAACCGACACCACAATCGGCTATGATACAGCGCTTAACACCATAATGTGGGCCGTGGACCGTCTAAGAGACACCGCCTCCAGTCACGAGCGACTGTTCTTCGTCGAAGTGATGGGGCGCAACGCCGGATTCCTCGCACTCAACGGCGCCATCGCCACCGGATGTGAGGCCGCAATCATACCCGAAATCGCCACCGAAGTCGACCAACTGGCCGACCTAATCGAGAACGGATTCCGCAAGGACAAGAATTCCAGCATCGTGTTAGTCGCTGAGAGTGAGGTCACTGGCGGCGCAATGGGTATGGCCGCGAGGGTCAAAAAAGAGTATCCGCAGTTCGACAGCCGAGTCACAATTCTGGGTCACATCCAGCGTGGCGGCTCGCCGACGGCCTACGACCGGATCGTCGCTTCGAGGATGGGTCGCGCGGCTGTGGAAGCGCTTTTGGACGGCCAACGCAACGTGATGATCGGACTGGACGACGAAACGCTTGTGCACGTGCCTTTTTCGCAGGCCATCCGCGACGACAAACCCATCGACCGCGACCTGCTGAAAACGGTCAGAATTTTGTCGATTTAGTTTTTTCCGCTATATTTGCCACGCAAACGGTTCCCCACACGGGGGATTAAAAGGGAATGCCGTGATGATTCGGCAACAGTTCCCGCTGCTGTAACTCCCTGGGATTCACAATCTTGCCACTGGCCTGCGAAGGCCGGGAAGGCGCTGAATCACCAACCAAAGGAGAAGTCAGAAGACCTGCCGTTTGCCAAACCAAACTTTTGAAGAGCCCACGGAGAATGGGCCTCGAAAATGAAAAAGGCACTCAAGTTTTTTGTATTTGCGGTTTTTGTTGTCGGCATTTTGACTTCTGCGGAGGCTCAGGAGGTCTTTCAGGATGCGGCTCCGGAGACGATCCGGGTCGACAGTATCGTTGTCGCGGCTCCGGCAGTTCGCGAGATCGTCCCCGCGCAAATACTTGCTGACCAGCAGCTTCGGCGCCTCGAAACACACTCTGTTGCCGATGCTGTTCGGCTCTTTTCCGGCGTTCAGATCAAAGATTACGGCGGCGTCGGGGGGCTGAAAACGGTTAATGTGCGCTCGCTTGGCAGCAACCACGTCGGGGTTTTCTACGACGGTATCGCGGTAGGTAACGCTCAAAACGGTGTGGTCGACCTTGGGCGTTTTTCGTTAGACAACGTCGAGTCCGTCGCGCTATACAACGGCCAACGCAGTGCTATATTTCAGTCTGCCAAGGACTTCTCTTCTGCAGCGGCGCTCTATATCTGCACCAGGCGACCTGTCGAGAATCGCTTTAGAGCTCGGGTTGCGGGCGGCTCATTCGACCTTATCGACGGTTCCGTTTTGGCGGAACGAAAGTTTGGAGATAAGCTCAGCATCTCGGCTAACGTACAGGTTATCAATACATCCGGGCGCTATAAATACCACTATTCACGACCCGGAGGTGGCTGGGACACCACGGCCGTGCGGAGTAATGGCGACGTTCGCGTGGTGCGTGCCGAGGCGGGGCTTTGGGGAAGAACTTGGAACATAAAAACCTATTTTTACGACTCCGATCGCGGTCTTCCGGGCGCGGTCATCAAGGAGGATGCGGCCATCGCGCTACGCAACAATGAACGGCAACGAGACCGTAACTTTTTTGCACAAGGAGCTGTTGGTCAGCGCATTTCACGCCTGTATAGCTATCGTGTTCAGGCGAAATACGCCAATGATTACACCAATTATGTTATGCCGCCGTCCACGACTCTTCGACCGGTCGACGCGCACTATCACCAGCAGGAGGCGTATGTTTCGGCAGTCAACTTTTTTGCCATAAATCATTGGTTGTCTGCTAATTTATCCCTCGACGGGCAGTACAACACACTGCGGGCCGAGGCGGGTGAGTTGTTCGAGCGGAACTTTCCGCACCCGCGTCGGCTGACTGCTCTCGGGGCAGCGGCTATTTCACTGAATTTAAGAAATTTAAGCGCACAGACGAGCCTACTGTACACCTATGCCCACGATACAAGTGCGGTGGACAGACCGATGTCCAAGGACCGAAATGTGCTTTCCCCTACTGTGGTGCTGGCGTACCGACCCACTGAAAGCATCGACTTGGAAATCAGAGCGTTTTACAAAGACATATTCCGTCTTCCGACGTTCAACGACCTTTATTATACCGACGCGGCCAATCGTGTGCTGCGACCCGAGTACACCACACAACACAATATCGGTGCAACGTGGCGTAAGTTTCTACCAAACAGCACGTTTGCCTCTCTCGAAGTATCGTTCGACGCCTACTACAATCGCGTACGCGACAAGATCGTTGCCACGCCGACTTCGAACCAGCTTGTGTGGACGATGACGAACATCGGGAGGGCGGAAATTCTGGGCACGGATATATCTATCACACAACAGCTTATACTCGGAAGCCAGGCACGCAAAACGACCGTCGATACGCGCTTGAGCTACACTTTTCAGGACACTTCTGGTGGCGATCCGGTGCCCTACGCACCGCGCCACAGTGGTTCTGTGGTGGTATCCCTCACGTGGGGTCGCACGAGCGGTAAAGCAGGGGTCGTGACGGGGAGCAATGCGAGAGCTCGCGCCGAAAACCAGTGGTCACTCGACTACAGCTTCATCTACACTGGCGAGCGCTATAGGCTCGGTAGTCAAACATCTGCAAACCTGCTCAAACCGTGGTACACCCACGATCTGGCAATCTCGCGTGAGTTCGCCCTGCGCCGTGCGTCAACAAAACGCCCCGTCGACCTGAGGTTCAGCCTCGAGGTCAACAACATTTTCAACCAACGGTACGAGGTCGTGCGCTGGTACCCGATGCCCGGAACGAATGTCAAACTGATAATATCTATATCGCTATGAAAAAGCTATTTACGGCTGCCACCGTTGTCATTTTCTTCGCCTCTTGTCGCGTTGATGACCCTACTCCGCCGATCGAATTGCCCGATCCGTTGGGCGATGGTTTTTACTTGTTGAACGAGGGGCAGATGGGCGGGAACAACGCCACGCTCGACTTCTACGACTACGCCTCCAATAAGCTTATACACAATATTTTCGAAGCACGCAACCCGATGGAAACGATGGGCCTTGGCGACACAGGCAACGACCTGCAGCTCCACGACGGCAGACTCTACGTGGTGATGAACGGCTCGAGTTATCTCGAGGTGATTGACGCGGCTACGGCTCTTCACATCGGCCGGGTTACGATCCCGAATCCGCGTTCTGTGGCCTTCAGTGGCCGTTTTGCTTACGTGACTTCTTATGCAGGCGCGACGCTCGACGACGGCACTCTGGGAGGCCACGTCACGAAGGTCGATCTGGAGTTGCTGCGCATCGTAGACGAATGCAGCGTCGGTCGCCAACCGGATGGACTGGCGGTCGTGGGTGACAAGCTATATATAGCTAACTCAGGTGGTTACGGTGTATTCGAGAGCACTGTCAGCGTGATCGACCTCAGCACCTTTACCGAAACCAAACGCATAGAGGTCGCGCCCAACCTGTGGCGAGTTCGCGCGGACGGCAAAGGAAAGATATACATCTCATCCAGAGGAGATTACGGCAACATCCCGGCCGCTATTTACGTCATAGACACCGCGACCGACACTCTCGTCACAACCCTCAATCAGGATGGTCAGCCGGTTCCCGTGCGCTTTCTCGGCGGCGACAACTTTGCTCTATTGGGCGACAGAATGTACGTCGTCGGTACCGCCTACGACGCCGAGTGGAATCCCACGAACACGTACACGACCTACGACCTGTCGACGGGATTAGCAACGGGCAACTTCATCACTGATGATACTGATGCTCAGATAGTTTCACCTTACGGACTTGCCACGGAGCCGGCTACTGGAGAGATTTTCGTGACTGACACGGCGGATTTTCTCAAAGACGGAACCGTGCGCTGTTACTCCCCGACGGGCACTCTGAAATGGGCCGTCACCGCCGGAGTCGCCCCGGGCCACATCGCGTTTTTCACGCCAGATGATGCTCGATAATCTCGGCCAGATCCTGCACCGGCAGTGACGTTCCGCGCGCAAGCGCCTTTTTACACAGGGGGCAGGCTGTGACAAGTGTCGCGGCTCCCGTCGCTTCGAAGTCTCGCCCAACAGTCTGAGCCATACGCACTTGCGCGATATCATTAATCGCAGTATTCGCCAACGAGCTGCCGCAACAGAGCGCTTTGGAACGGGTTTCGGTGGGCTCGACGAGGCTTCCGACGGCCGCAATTATCTCACGCGGCGCATCGTAAATCCCGCATCCACGCCCCAATTCGCAAGGATCGTGGTACGTAAACAGCTGCGAACCAACCTCTTTTAACGTCAGGCGCCCTTCGGCAATCAGGCGAGCGAAATATTCCGAATGGTGCAGCACCTCGATCTTCGGACCATCCACGCCAGTATCCAGTCGGTAGTCCTCCCGAAAGACGCGCAGACAAATCGGGCACGACGTAACAAGCATCGTAATACAGTGATTACGAAATAGTTCCGTATTCATTCGCATCATATCTCGCGCCGCATCGAGATCGCCAGACAGCTTCAACGGTCGCCCGCAACACACCCCGCCATCGCGATCGGCCCACCAAACCGGCTCACCCGCCGCGTCGAATATCCGCTCCATAGCCCGCAAAATCCGCGGCGAAAGCAGCGTCATACAACCGGCAAAATACCCGACCCGCCTGTCGCCAGAACCAGCTGCACCCGACGAAAGATCGACCCCTCGCGCATAGTTGAACCGTCCGTTGGAGGGTGCGCCACTCAGCGTCCAGCGGCTGCCGAGGCGTAGGGTGTCGAGTTCGAGTCCCACGGGACAACTCCGCTGGCATCGGCCGCACAGCAAGCAATTATCTGCCACATAGCGCGTTAAGTTATTGTATCGGCGATCACGGATGAAGTACGCCGACTGTACATTCCAAAATCCAGCGTCGCGCTGCAACTGGCACGGGTCGATACACACCCCACACCGCGAGCACGCCTCGAGCTGGAAATGGTCGAACGATTTTTCTCGTCCGGCCTCGCTGCGAATTCCCCAACGGCGCAGAAAAATGAGCGGTATTTCGGTGAAAATGTGCATATAACGCGAAAACGGCATCGCCACAAAGAACACCCCCAGCGCTATCGAGTAGCCCCACCACAGCGGCAGTTGCGACGGAAAACTCTCGGCCAGCAGTCTCATCGGGAACACGAACCACAGTGCCCCCATCGCCGTCCGATCGCCCAGTGTGAGGCGTGTAGTGCGCTTCATCCCGAGTGACCGCGAGCGAAAACGTTTGAACACCGCCAGCGCCAATCCTGAAAGAACATACAGCAGCAGGATGTCCATAATGAGTTCAAAATCAATACCCCACCGCGGCCCATGGTCCATCCCTTGCGTGAAATAATCAAAGAAAATATGCCCCTGCAACGGCACGAACCGCCACCCAAGATAGGCAACCGTTTCAACCCAGCCGACCACGATCAGCAGGAACCACCCCAGTGCGAACGCCGTGTGCATATATCCCAACAGGGGGTTCACGCGCCAGATCCGGCGATGCAGCAGGCACTCAGTGAAGCACTCCCACAGCCCCTTGAGCGTAGCCACAGAGAACATTCTGCGCCATACGAGCAGTTTGTCACGTCGCGGCAGTCGCGCCATCCAACGTACATATTTATAGAGAATTACGGCGAACAGCACGCTCGTTCCAACGATGAACGGGATTACAAATCCGCTATAGAACGTCATCTCCATACGGCGTTAATAGTCCCCCAGTTTTCGTTTGATCAGCCTAACTACCCCCCGCGTGTTTATCCCCCGCGGACACACCAGTCGACATTTCCCACACAACATACATTTGTTCATCTCGGCCCATGCGCCCGCATATTCGCCGCGCTTAACCAGCGTATGTACTCGCCTGAAATTGAACGAGGTAAGGTTTCCCGCGGTGCAGGTTGCGGTGCAGCCTCCGCAGGCGATACAGGCGCCCCATTCGGGCATCTCGGCCAGAATTTCTCGCGCCGGCCCGATGTCGTTCCTGTCCAGATCCATCGTCCGCGGCGCATTGATGCCGTATCCCCACTCTATCGCGCTCATTTTCTGCCTTTTAAATATTCAGCCACACGTAGCGCGGCCATTGCTCCCTCATCGATGCTTTCGCCGATGGTCTTGGGCGCGGAGACGGTTCCGGCGTAGAAAACGCCCTCCAGCCCCGACGAAACGTTGCCGGCAAACAGATCTACTGGCGCCACGAACCCGCTGGAGGATAGCGTGATGCCGCCACCGGGAAGTGCCGCTGAAAATTTCGCGTTGCTTCCTCCCGCTTTCATTCCCACCAGCAGCACCAGCATATCGACTGTCATCTTCATCGGCCGACCGACCAGCGTATCCTCGGCCTTGATTTGTAGCCGACCGTCGATAGTAGGCGAGGCTTCCGACACCCGCCCGCGTATGAAATTGATGCCATAGTCCTGTTGGGCAGACTGATACATCTCTTCGTAGCCGGGCCCGAACATCCGGATGTCCATATAGAAATTGAAGATCTCCGCCTCGGGGAAGAGCGTCCGCATCTCCATCGCCTGCTTCACCCCGGTTATGCAACACACCTTCGAGCAGTGCTTTTGGTTGACTTTTTCGTCCCGCGAGCCCACGCAGTGCACAAACGCAATCCGCCTCGGCGCGCTTCCATCGTGCAGAGCCACAGCTCCTTTGTTCAGCATTCGCTCCACATCGACCGTCGTGAACACATTGTCGTAGATGTGGTAGCCATACTCCTCCTTGAGCCGCGCGTCGAAGATATCGAATCCGCTCGCCACGACCACCGCATCCGCCTCCAGCTTCCTCCCCCCGGCCAGCGTCACTCCTTGTCCCGTCACGCCCTCGACCTCCGTGTGTAGCATCACTTCCACTCCTGCATCGGCAATCTGTCCCGTCAGCTCATCGAGAACCTCGTGCGCCGGGGTCATTGACGGGAACAGTTGGTGCCAGTCTTTCAGTTTTCCTCCCAGCGCGCTGCTGCACTCCACTATCACGGGCGCCAAGCCCATCTGCACCAGTGACAGCGCCGCCTGCATTCCCGCCGGCCCGCCTCCTATAACTGCAACTTTTTTCATTGTTTGATTCTGTATAGTCTGTCTCCCGAAAAACTATTCACCGCCACCGGCTTCGGGGCTCCGATGTACTTCCCCCCCCTGCCCAGAAACTTCGCCGCGGAGTCGTACTTCACCCCCAGCTTGTCCAGTAGCGGTTCCACATCCACCTGATGCATCTGCATCCCCATCTCCCAGGGGTCGTAACCCAGCACCAGTCCCGCCATCTCCTCATACGTCAGCACAGGAATCCCCCTCCCGTCGGCTCCGTATGTCGTGTTCTCCATCTCGGCCAGGGCGTACTGCCACTTGTCGAGAAACATCGCGCATCCCGGACAGTTCGCCACCATCATATCGGGCTTGTACGGCGCCATCGATTCCAGCTTTTTGCGTGAGTTTGCGATCGAGAATCCCCTGTTGGCCTGCACCAGGTAGTTCCTGAACCCGAACCCGCAGCAGTGCCTCCGCTCGGGATAGTCCACCACCGTCCCACCCCACTGTTCGACCATTCCGGCCAACACATAAGGGAATTCGCTTCCGCCGATGCCGCTCTTGGGGAAGATCTTCGCATAGTGACACCCGATGTGCTCCACAACTTTCAGCGGTTCGCCCGTCGCGGCATCGACCAACCGCCGGACAGCCTGCCGCTCGATCTCCTCTCGATTGTGGAAAATCAAGTCCGAGGTGTGAGCTATGTTTTTCGGTATGCGGAATTCTCGCCCCGTCGCCTGCCGTAAATTCTCTCGCGCCCTCGCCTCGGTTTCGGGAAATTCGTGCCACGTCTCCAGAATCTCGGTATATAGTCCGAACGATGTGATGCACGACACGGCCATATTTTCGTACCCCGCCTCTGTCATCAGCGCAAACTGTCTCGCCACGACCGCCATCGTAGTATCCAGCGGTACTATGTCTGTGTGGTATCCGATCCCCGTGCAGGACGTGTGTCGCGGATCGTCGTAGATATCCTTGCCCAGCACGTCGCGCATAATGCGCAGGAAAGTTGTCTCGCTGCCCGGGAAAAAGTTCTGACGGATGCAGCTCCTCGCATAGTAATAGTGATCGTGGGCTATCTCTTTTTCGTACTCACGCCAACTGCTTCGCTTCATAGTCTGCGCACCCTTTTTCTATGGTTTCAAAAAACTCTTTTCCGCCCGTCACTTCGAATATCCGATTGATCTCGGCGATGCTCTCGCGGTCTATGTCTCTCAGGGCCCCTTCACCCGCTTGACGGTAGTTTGGCGAGAAGCGCGTATACAGATTCACATCGTTCGTCACGGCCCACTCCCACACCGGCCCCTGCTCCGGATGACCTTCCGGAGCCACCAGCCGCGGGGTAATGCAGTAGCCCTTGTCCAGAATGTGTTGTCCGATAACACGCTTCAGCAGAAGTTGTTGACGCCCCTTTTCAGATTCGGCAAAAAAACCCAATTGTTGGGACAGCGTTCTCAGGGCCTGAATGATATACCCGGGTGTATTTCCTCGCGGACACCTCGGGCGGCACGACATACACTCGCCGCAGTGCCACAGCGTGTCGCTTCTCAGCAGCCGCTCGATCTGTTCGTCGTTGCGACTCTGAACAATATTGACTATTTGCCGCGGGTCGTAGTCATAGAACTCGGCCGAGGGGCACACCCCAGTGCACACGCCACAATTCATACACGCCTTCAGTCCCTCCCGGAGGCGCACATCCTTCATCAGCAGGTCGAAATACTTTCCCATCCGGTGGGCAAAGTTACGACCTTCGGTACACTTTTGCGGTGGTATTTATACCCAATTTGCGTTCTTCGGCGAGCTGCCACTCCGCCCGGTCGTACTCCGGGAACCTCGTGTCGCCCTCGTAATCGGCGTCGATTTCGGTTATGTAGAGTTCTCCTGCCATCGGCATCGCCTGCCGGTATATTTCTGCGCCACCTATAATAAAAGCATCCGGATGGCGCTCCACGGCCTCTTCCAGCGAGTGCGCCACCTCAACCCCGGGCGGTGCGAAATCCGCTTGCCGTGTCACGACCACATTGATCCTCCCCGGCAGTGGCCGACCGATCGACTCGAACGTTTTGCGCCCCATCACGACCACACCTCCCATCGTCACCTCCTTGAAGTAGCGCAAGTCCTCGGGCAGGTGCCACGGCATCCGACCACGGCAACCAATCACCCCGCCCCGCGCTATGGCCACAATAACCTTGAGACTCATATTGCTATCGGTGCTTTGATCGTCGGCCACGGGTCGTAGTCGTCGAGCGAGAAGTCCTCATACACGAAGTCGAATATCGAACTCACCGCCGGGTTCAGGTGCATCACCGGTAGCGGTCGCGGCGTTCGCGCGAGTTGCTCGTCCACTTGCTCCAAGTGATTTAGATACAGATGCGTATCGCCTGTAGTGAGTATAAATTCGCCCGGCTTCAACCCCGTCACCTGCGCCATCATCATCGTCAGCAGCGCATACGAAGCAATGTTGAACGGCACACCAAGAAACACATCCGCCGAGCGCTGATAGAGCTGGCACGACAGGGCCCCGTCGGCGACCCAGAACTGGAACAGCGCGTGACACGGCGGCAGGGCCATATTGTCGATCTCACCCACGTTCCACGCGCTTACGATGTGTCGTCGCGAGTCGGGGTTGGCGCGTAAAGACTCGACCACCTGCGTTATCTGATCTATGTGCCGTCCGTCAGGCGTTGGCCAACTCCTCCACTGGTAGCCATAGATATGCCCCAGGCTGCCATCCGCTCCCGCCCACTCGTCCCAGATGGTGACTCCGTTGGCGTTCAGGTATTTGACGTTGGTGTCGCCACGCAAAAACCAAAGCAGCTCATAAATAATAGAGCGCAGGTGTAGCCGTTTCGTGGTCAGCACCGGGAAGCCTTGCGTCAGATCGAACCTCATTTGGTGCCCGAACACGCTCTTCGTCCCCACCCCCGTTCGGTCGCCTTTTGTGACCCCCTGGGTTTTAATTTTGTGCAGTAAGTCGAGATACTGTTTCATAGAGTTGTTCTCCGTAGAGGTTCTTGGCGACAATGTTTCCCTGGCGGTCGATTACAAAGTTTGCCGGTACTGACCCCACGTTCCACGCGCGTAGAGGTCCGGTTGCCGTTCCTCGCAGGTCACACACCGTTGTCCACGGTAGTCGTTGCTCCTGTACGGCGTTCACCCACACCGCGCGCGACGTATCGAGCGAAACCTGATACACAGCCAATCCTCGGTCTGCAAACCTTCTCCACAATTCTTTCATCTCGGCATTGTTTGCGTTGGAGGCGGGCAGTTCGGCGCTCCAGAAGTCGACCACAATAACCTTGCCGGCCAGTTCTGAGAGCCTCTGGCGTTTGCCGTACATATCGGGCAGGTCGATTTCCGGATAATCCACCTCGTCGATTCCCTCCGTTTCGAGTCGGTTCACCAATCGTCTGCCGTCAGCCATCTCTTGCGCGGTACGTTCCAGCGCTTCGGCATATCGCGAACCCGGATAGCGATTGCTCACCGAATCGGCCACCATCCTGTAATACACGTGATCGCTGTCACCGTTGAATAGCACATCGTCCCCCGGCAGACGCTGATAGAGCGCATAGACCGCCGCCAGCGACGAGGCGTTCTCCACAATGAAGCCTATCTGTGAGCGCTTCACATCGTAGTACTTTCGCGAGTACGCTCTTTGTAAATCGGCCCGGCGTTGACTTTCGGGTTGCGCCGCTGCCCACAGAGCCGATATAGAGTCGAGTGCCGCTGCTCCGTTGGTCAGCGTTTGGTGCAATTGCCACACCAGCTCGCTTTCCCTCGAACCCGAAATCCTGTATCCTCTTCCCGGATCATCCACCGACACCACCGACACCCTCTCCCCGGGCGCCACCAGCAACGGCACCATACTTCCCTCGTATCGCAGATTGAATATCGTGGGCTGGCCTCCTGGCAACTCGATGTGGAACTTGAAGGCTCCCTTCGTATCGGTCGCCACCGAATCGACAACAGCACTTCCCGCGGGGGTGATTCTCTCCAGATAGACCGGTTGACCCGCCGTGCCGATGAACCGTCCGTTGACGTGAGCCGTGTCGCGCGAACAGGAAGCCAACCCGACGCACAGAGCAACGAGTGCCATAACAAACGCCCTTCCGCCGCGCCTCTGTCCCCCCTTAGAGTTCTTTCCTCCGCCGCCCTTGTTGTTCTTCTTCGGGTGGGTGTTGCCCGGCTGAGCAGGCATCTTGTACTCACTTTTGAGCGAGCCGAGCGCCTCTTCGTCCAGTGTAAGTCCGCCGCGAGCCATACGCTTGATGTCGCCGATGATGATCTCGTTGTTAGGGTGTTCCTGATTGTACTCGTAGCTCTTGGTGCGCATATACCGCGCTATATCTTCGAGCGTGGACTCGACCGCTTTCTGATCCGGATTGCCTTTCAGCGAGGTGATCATCCGCTCGACATTCTTGCCGTAGTGCTTGAACATCATATCCTTGCGCGGATATGCGATCTTGTCTGGCCTCGGGCGCAGGTCTTGCCTCGTGGGAATAGGATACGGCGAGTCGACATCGAGATTGAAGTCGGCCATAATAAATAGGTGATCCCACAATTTGTGAGCAATATCGGACGTGTCGCGCAGCAGCGGATTGAGATTTCCCATCACGTCGATCACTATCTGCGCTTGTCGCGTCCTCTCCGCGCGGTCTTCGATGGTGCCCAGATAGTCTATCATTTCGTGTATATGTCGCCCATACTCAGGCAGATAGACCCTTCGGCGGGTGTAGTTGTAATTTTTTTCCATTATACCGTTTTTTGACTCGGGAATCGTGTAAAACACCCCGATGGTTGCATAATCGTTCGCGCGACGTATCACTTTTTGAACATATTATGCCATAATAGGTTACGATTTCGAACTGAATTTCGCGTTGTGAAAAAATAAGTGCACAAAGATGCAAAAGTTTCGCGAAAGTTTTATATCTTCGTGCAAAGTTAATCGGTTTTTTCCAAATATGGAAAGATCGGCGAACGAAAACTACGCGACCTATGGCTAACATTTTGATAATGGATGCCCAGCGAGGGATTAGAAATACCCTCAAAGAACGACTGCTGTACGAAAAGTACACAGTGGAAGCCGCCGCAACACCCCAGGAGGCCAAGGCCATAATGGAGCGTTTCGCACCCGATGTCGTGTTATGTGACCACTGTTGCGGCGAGGAGCTCGGTTGCCCGTTCATTGTTATGTCGGACGACACATCGGTCGACAACACCATAGCCACAGTTCGCGCCGGCGCTGCCGACTTCATCCCCAAGCCTATAGATATGAACCGCCTGTTGGGCGCCATTCGTAAGGCGCTCGGGGTTGACGACAAGGAGGGCGAGGAGTTGCCGACGCCCGAGACTTTCAAACCGCAGGTCATCAAAAAGGTTGTCTCGAAGGTTCAGGAGATTATCGGAGACTCGCCTCGTATCGCCCACGTTAAGGAACTTATCGGTAAGGTTGCCGGTACCGACGCCCGGGTGCTCATCACCGGCGAGAACGGCACCGGTAAGGAACTGGTTGCTCGTTGGGTTCACGAGCTCTCGCGCCGCTCGAAGGGGCCGTTCCAGGCTCTGAACTGCGCCGCCATACCTTCCGAACTTATCGAAAGCCAGCTCTTCGGCCACGAGCGCGGTGCTTTCTCTTCTGCCGTCAAGCAGCAAAAAGGGATGTTCGAGTTGGCTGGTGGCGGTACACTTTTTCTGGACGAGATCGGCGATATGAGCCTTTCTGCTCAGGCCAAAGTTTTGCGCGTGTTGCAGGAGAACCGCGTTATTCGCGTCGGGGGTGAGAAAGATTTCCCGGTCGACGTTCGGGTCGTCGCCGCGACCAATAAAAACCTCAAGGATGAGATTGCCGCCGGACGCTTCCGCGAAGACCTCTACCACCGCCTCAGCGTGATCATCATCCACGTTCCACCGCTTCGCGAACGCCCCGGCGACGTTGCCATCCTTGCGAACCACTTCATCGACCTTGTTTGCCGCGAGAACGGCATCGCCCGTAAGACCATCTCTGCTGAGGGTATGGCGATCCTTGCCGATATGCCTTGGCGTGGTAACATCCGCGAGTTGCACAACGTGGTCGCCCGCTTGGTGATCCTGGGCGGCGAGGTTATTTCGGCCGACGATGTGCAGACCTACGTGATGGAATTCGTGTAGATTTTCCTACCTTTGCGTTTATGGAAAAAGTGAAATGCCTTATAATAGGTAGTGGCCCTGCTGGTTACACTGCCGCTATATACACTGCTCGGGCTGCTTTGGCTCCGGTTGTTTACGCCGGTTTGGTTCCCGGAGGCCAGTTGACGACTACGAGCGAGGTCGAGAATTTTCCCGGTTACCCCGAGGGAGTGAACGGTACGGTTATGATGGACGACCTTAGGCGTCAGGCCGAGCGGTTCGGGGCTGTGGTTCGGCCCGGCGTTGTTACCGCTGTGGATCTTTCTCGTCGCCCGTTCGTCGCCACGGTCGATGACGGCGAATATACTATTGAGGCTGAGAGTATTATCATCGCCACTGGCGCCGAGGCCCGTTACCTGGGGCTGCCTTCGGAACGTAAATATATAGGTATGGGCGTTAGCGCGTGCGCTGTTTGCGACGGATTTTTCTACCGCGGGCGCGACGTTGCTGTCGTCGGCGGGGGCGACTCCGCTTGCGAGGAGGCGTTGTTTCTGTCCACTCTTTGCCGTAAGGTCTATCTCATTGTCCGTAAGGAGTTTTTGCGTGCTTCGAAACATATGCAGCGGCGGGTTTTCGAGACTTCGAACATCGAGGTTTTGTTCGGTTCCGTGACTGAGGAGGTGCTCGGCGACCAGAACGGCGTGACGGGGGTTCGCGTTCGCGGGCCCGAAGGCGTTCAGCGCGTTCTCGACATAGAGGGCTTCTTCCTCGGCATCGGTCACACGCCTCGTACTGAGATATTTAAAGGTCAGTTGGAGCTCGATCCCGACGGCTATATACTGGTCGGTGCCGCGGTTGGTGCGGCATTGAGCGCGCCTGATTCCAATGGCAACACGGCGGGTTCCGGTGATTGGACGCCCTCCACTGCCACAAGCGTCCCGGGTGTTTTCGCGGCTGGCGACGTTGCCGATCGCGTTTACCAACAGGCTGTTACGGCTGCCGGCTCGGGTTGCCGTGCTGCTTTCGATTGCGAACGATTTTTAATCGAGGGATAACGGCTTGCGGCGTGTTGACGACCGGTGACATATTGCAGATCTCGACTGCGGCGGAGTTCGATTCTGCTGCCCTCGCGGTTTTTCGCCACCAAGCTGCCGCTTGCGAACCTTACCGTCAGTACCTTAGCGCCGTCGGCATCTCTCCCGAGGACATCTCCCGCATCGACCAGATCCCTTACCTCCCGATCGAGATTTTCAAGTCTCACCGCGTCTATTGCGCTGAAAGTGAGCCCGAAACGGTGTTCACAAGTAGTGGTACATCGGCTTCTCGCCACCACATCGCTCATCTGGCTGATTACGAGGCTGTTTTCACTCGCGCGTTTGAGCTTTTTTACGGCCCTGCCGCCGATTGGGAGATCCACTCTTTGCTGCCTTGTTACGAAGAGCGCGGCGGTTCGTCGTTGGTATATATGGTTGATTGTCTGGCTCGTAAGGGCCGACCAGACGCGCCAAACCGGCTTCTGATCGGGGTTAGTTACGCGCTTCTTGATCTCGGGGCGGAGATGTTTGCTCGCGGCGAGCGGCTGCCCAAGGGGACTGTGGTGATGGAGACTGGCGGGATGAAAGGTCGGCGCGAGGAAATGAGTAAGGCACAGTTGCACAAAACTTTACGCGACGCATTCGGGGTATCCGAGATCCACAGCGAATACGGGATGTGCGAACTCACTTCGCAGGCTTATTCTCTCGGTGGGGGTCGGTTTTTCGCACCGCCTTGGATGCGGGTTTCGGTTCGTGACCTTGTCGATCCGTTTGACGTTCACTACGTTGCCTCCGACTACCCGGATAGCCGCGGCGGCCCTAACACCAGCGGTGACGCCATTCGCGGGGGAGTCAACATCATCGACCTGGGTAACTTGCACAGTTGCGCGTTCATCCAAACTGGCGACGTCGGACGCGTCTTTCCAGACGGTAGTTTCGCGCTCGACGGGCGCATAGCCGGCAGCGACGTCCGAGGCTGTAACCTATTGACAGAATGACAGATAGTATCGACATAGTAATCCCTTGGGTGGACGGTAGCGACCCTGAGTGGCGGCAGGCTTTCGAAGCCGCCAAGCGCTCTGACACCAAATCCGTTGCAGCCGACAGTATCGTTGCGACCGGCGTCGGCGAGAACGATTCTCCGATCCGTTACCGCGATTGGGACACGTTGCGCTACCTGCTTCGCGGAATCGAGCGTTTCGCGCCGTGGGTTCGCTGCGTGCACCTTGTGACGTGGGGTCATCTTCCTGACTGGCTGATAAATACAGCCACCTACCCAGACCCTTTCAAGAGCCCTATCGAAGGTCACCTCGCCGCACCGAGCCAGCATCCGAGCGCCTCCCCGAGCCTGAACATAGTTCGCCATTCGGACTTCATTCCTGCCGAATACCTGCCGACGTTTTCATCTCGCACCATCGAACTCAACGCCCATAGAATCAAAGGATTATCCGAACGCTTCGTGCTCTTCAACGACGATATGTTCCTGTGCCGGCCTGTCTCTCCGGAACGCTTTTTTCGCCACGGCCTGCCTTGTGACATCGCTCGCCTGTCGCTCATCGCGCCTTCCAGCATCAGCCACACGGTGCTGAATATGACCGAGATCCTCGGCCGTCGCCACTCCCGCCGCGAATCGATGCGTCGACACTTCGGCAAATGGTTTTCACCTCGTTACGGACTTGCTAACCTGTTGAAAACTTTAGACTTATCCGTCTGGCAAAGTTGGCCCGGACTGACCGACACCCATATGCCGCAACCCTACCTGCGTTCCGAATTCGAACGTATGTGGCACGAGGAGGGCACGATTCTCGATGCGACTTGCCGCCAGCGGCTTCGCTCTCCGATGGGCGTAAACCACTGGCTGATAAGGTATGAGCAACTGGCTACCGGCCGGTTTTCGCCCGTCGGCTTTCGCGATGTCCGACTCGATCACCTTTCCGAGGATCGCATCTACACCATCGAGCGCTACATCCGCCGCCAGCAGTACGCAATGATTTGCCTGAACGACAGTCCGCAGCTCGTTGATTTCGAAGGTGTTAAAGCACGCCTCATCGCCGCCCTCCAGGCCATTCTCCCCGACAAAAGCCGATTCGAGCGATGAAGTTTTCTGTCATCATACCTCTTTATAATAAGGAATCGGAGATCGGCCGGACACTTCGTAGCGTGCTTTCGCAGACGCTCCGGCCGCACGAGATCGTGGTCGTGGACGACGGTTCGACGGACGACAGCGCGGCAATAGTGGAAACATTTTTGACTGAACCTACCATCCGCCTGATTCGCCAAAAGAACGCTGGCGAGACCGCGGCTCGTAACACCGCAATGTCCTCGGCCTCCGGTGATTACTTTGCGCTTATCGACGCCGACGACGAGTGGCGCCCGGGCTTTCTGGCCGAGATCGCGCGCCTCATTTTCGAGTTTCCCGACTGTGGGCTCTACTCGACCGGGTTCGACATCGTGAATACAAACTCCTCCGGCACGCTCGTCGAACATCCCGCTCGAACGCCCCGCGAACGCGGTATTGTGCCCGATTTTTTTCGCACTTCGATCGACTGCTACGTCAGCATTCCTTCCGCCAGCGTGATTCCGCGCTGGGTTTTCGAGTCTGTCGGCGGTTTTCCGACGGGGATGCGGCTCGGCGGCGACCAGTATATGTGGACTAAGATTGCGCGCTTGTGGCCGGCTTGTTTTTCGCCTAAGCGACTCGTAAAGTACTATATATCAGCCTCTAACCGTTCGGCTGCGATTTACCGGCCCGAAACTACGGAATACTCTTTCGAGGATTTTTTCGAGCCCGAAAGTGCCGGGCTTCCCGATGCTCCCGACTTTTGGTTGGACGAGCACATCGCTCGCGTTGCTCTTGGTAAAGCTCTTACTATCAGCGCTAAGGGCGGTACCGCCGAGGGTCGCCACGCTGAGAAAATCTGGGCTTACACCCGCCTCAGCCGTCGGCTTTGGTGGCGCCTCTGGATCCTCAACCGCATTCCTCGCCGCCTTCGCCCCGCGGCCCACGCCGCCTACACATCTCTCGCCTGGCGCCTCGCCCGGAAAGGACTATAAGTCGCTGTTCCACTCCTTCGAGTCGAGATATACGATCGGCCTTCCCCTCTCCAGCGCCTTTAGGGCTAAGTAGCTCTCATATAAACAAATACCATTCGCCGACGGGCCGCTCGCGAGTGAAAACGCCACCGCCCTCGGGTCTCGTTTCGTGAGGTGATACGACGCCAGCGCGCGCTCCACATAGGCTCCCACCCACGCCGGATCGTTCGAGGGATTACCTCCCACCCGCCGCGAAGTTCCGCTCAGATGGGTGTCGATATCGGCCGCCGGACAGATGAGCTCGCCCGGTTTTTCGCTCTCCGCCGGTAAACCACGGGCAGGCATCCGCACCGGCCGGCCATTCACAAACACCTGACCATCACGAAAATTCGCACTCCTGAACCCAATCTCGAACGCCAGCCGTTCCTTCACCCGCCCGTCCTGCCGCGTCTCGATTCGCAGCTCATACGTCCGCGGCCGCTCTGGCATCCAAGGCTCGATGTCTCTCACATTCGCAAAAAACCGCACTGTGTCCTCCCTCCGCATATCGACCGTGGCCTGCTTTCGCTCCCAGGCCAGCACCCGTCCGTCGTCGCCAATAAGTTGAAACAAAACGACATACGACTGTTCATTGAGTCTGTGACTCTTCATCACCACCCCCAGTTCCAACAACCCAGCCGTGCCCTCCGTCCGCGAGTCGACCACAATATCTCGCACCCTCAACAGCGGTTGCGAAAAAACGCACACCGGGCCAAGTATCTGAGGTTCAACCGCCCGCCGTCCGTTTTCCAACTTTTCCGCCGCAATCGACTCGCGGTAAACCACCACCTCCAGTTCGTTCACTCCTTCGCGCGCGACATCCGTCAGGTCGAACTCCGTGGGCAGACTTCCGGCCTGCGAATACCCCGCCAGCTGGCCATTCACCACAACGTCAAACGACGCACTAACTTTTTGCAAACAAAGTAGTTGCCGCCGATCCATCCACTCGAACGGAACCCGAAAACTGGTCGCATAAACCACCGCATCCGGCGTCTCGCTCCGCTCCCAATCTTCCAGCATTTGCAAATATCGCGGCACACGATCCGCCCCTTGTCCCAGCGAATCGAGGCTCACAAGAGGCCCTCTCGGCAACTCCTTCCCGATTGCAACCGCCTGTGGATCAAGATGCCGCGGCACCTGCGCCGCCCCAAAAGCCACCGAAAACAAGAAAGCGCCCAGTAGAACTATTTTTTTCATATCTTTGTTTTTACAAAGATAACGATTTTTATGACAACAAAGCGAGTTTGGGACAAGGTTCGTGGCCGCCACTTAGTGTTGACCCCCGAGGAGCGTGTTCGGCGGCGGGTTCTGGAGTTCCTCACCGCTCCAAAGGCCGAAAAAGGCTGTGGCATACCTCCCACCAGCATCGCTCAGGAGTTCCCCGTCGAGATGAACGGTACAACTCAAAGGGCTGACATCGTGGTTTTTGACCACAATGCCAGCCCTCTTCTGTTGGTCGAGTGTAAGGCTCCCGACGTCAAGATCACCGACACGACCCTCGCTCAGGCTTTTCGTTATAATGCCCGCTTGGGCGCCCGCTTCGTGATGCTCACCAACGGCTCCGACCACTATCTTTACGAGGTCGACCCCGACGGCTGCTACACTCCTCTGACCGAATTGCCAGACTTCTTTTAAATCGCCGACGGCGTTCCGGCCCATAAAAATTCCGGATACTCTCCCGCATCTACCAACGCCCTCAGCCTCTCCACCACATCCGGCCTGTCTGCCTTGTAGGTTACCCCGAACCACTTTGCCGTCGTCGGTAACACTTTCATCTTTGCCGTTCCGCTCTTGATCAGTTCATCGACTACCAATGCTATATAGAATTCCGACTTCAGATTTGCCATCGTTTCGGGTTTGCTCAAAAACTCTCTGAACATCCTTTCCGAGTGCCTGAAATAGTCCGGCGTGAAACCGAACGTATTCATAGACACCGGGGTATCGTCTCCCAGCGGGTGTTGACTTCCGTCCGCATCCGTGTAGACTATCTGGCCATCCGCCTTGCGCTCTATCCCGTGGCGTTCCGTGATCGTTGTCAGGTTTCCTTCTCCATCCACCGCACACACTCCTCTCGACACAGTTCCGTTTTCCGACAGCGTGTTCGAGATCGAGAATCCCACCATCGCATAGCGGTTCTCCTTCCCATCCAGCGTCGACAGGTACCTCCCCAGCACTTCGAACGACTCTCGCCCATAGAAATCATCCGCATTGATCACCGCGAACGGCCCCTTTACCGCACTCGCCGCCATCATCACCGCGTGGTTGGTTCCCCAGGGTTTTTCGCGTCCTTCCGGTACGGTCACACCCGCCGGTAAGTTTTCCAACTCCTGAAACACAAAATCGACTTCGATCCGCCCTCCGAACCTGTCGGCTGAAAAAATCTCCCTGAAATCCTTCTCGAACGAGTGCCTGATTACAAATACGACCTTTGTGAAACCCGCCCTGATGGCGTCATAGATCGAATAGTCGATGATCGCTTCTCCTCCGGGCCCCACCCCGTCCATCTGTTTGAGTGAACCATAGCGCGAGCCCATTCCCGCCGCCAGTACTACAAGTGTCATTTGTGGCATAATAAAAGTCGGTTTAAGATAGTTTGACACAAAGATACGATCTTTTTTCGTAACTTTGTGCTTATGGAAAGGCTGAAAAATTGGTGGCGTGGGTTTGTGGCGAAACAGAAGGTGGCGATGCTCGACCCCGACGACGGTCGCGAGCGTTGGCATATATATATAAGTGGCGGGCGTATTTTGGTCGGCGCTGTGTCGCTGTTGTTGGTTGTGATCGTCGGTGTTATCCTTCTGGTCGTCTACACTCCCGTTATGGACACTCTCGGCGGTTATCCGGGTAACCGTTCTCGCGAATTGTTGATTGCCAACGTTATGCGGCTCGACTCTTTGGAGCGCCAGATGGGTAACCTCACTCTTTATAGCGACAACATCGCCCTGATTATGGAGGGTAAGACTCCCATTATTCGCGACGTTTCTCGCATCGGCGACTCTGTCGAGATGCAGGACAAGACCCTCGTTGCGCCCTCCCTCGCCGACTCTCTCCTGAGGGCCCGTATGGAGGCTGCTTCCGGCGATCTTTCTTTGTCGGCTTCGGTTTCTTCTCCTCGTTCTTCTGCTGTCGGTAGCGACCTTGTTCCTCCTGTTCAGGGACTTGTTCAGACTCGCTTCAGTCCCGTCAATGGTAACTTCGGTGTCGAGATCCTCACTACTGCCAACCACCCCGTTGTTGCTGTTCGCGACGGTAGCGTTATTCTCTCCGTTTGGTCTCCCGAGGGCGGTCACATCGTCCAGATCCAGCACGCCGACAACCTCGTCTCCGTTTACCGCCGCCTCTCTGCTGTCGAGAAATCGGTCGGTGCTCGCGTCAAGGCCGGTGAGATTATCGGGGTTGCTTCTCCTCTCGGGTTCGAATTGTGGTTTAACGGTACTCCGGTCGACCCGGAGAATTACATAGTCTTTTAGGGGGAAGGTCGATGCGTCAGCGTGTTGCAGTTTTGGGGTCGACCGGGTCGATCGGTCGTCAGACCGTGGAGATCCTTGGTGCCCACCCCGAGTTGTTCGAGACGATCTGCCTCACTGCCTGTAGTAATTGGCAGTTGCTTGCTCAGCAGGCTCGCGCCCTCGAACCTGACAGCGTCGTGATTGCTTGTAAGGAGTTCTGGGAACCTCTCCAGGAGGCTCTCTCAGACTTGCCCGTCAAGGTTTTCGCCGGTGAGGATGCCGTTGCTGCTGCCGGGGCTGCCGGTAATGTCGACGTTACCGTTAACGCTCTTGTCGGTTACTCCGGGCTTCTTCCCACCGTTCGCGCTATCGAGGCTGGTAAGAAAGTCGCTCTGGCTAATAAGGAGAGCCTCGTCGTTGCCGGCGAGTTGGTTATGCGCCTTGCTCACCTCCACCGCGTTCCCGTCGTTCCTATCGACTCCGAGCACTCCGCCATCCTCCAGTGCCTTGTCGGTGAATCTTCTCCTCTCCGGCGCGTCATCCTCACTGCTTCCGGCGGCGCTCTTCGCGACGTTCCGCTCCCCGAACTCCGCTCCGTTTCCGCTGCTCAGGCCCTCGCCCACCCCAACTGGTCTATGGGCCCTAAGATCACTATCGATTCTGCAACTCTGGTTAACAAGGGTTTCGAGGTTGTCGAGGCCCATTGGTTGTTTCGCCTTCCGCCCGAAAAGATTGACGTGCTTCTCCACCCTCAATCTGTTATCCACTCTATGGTCGAGTTCGAGGACGGGGCCCTGAAGGCTCAGCTCGGCTTGCCCGATATGCACGTTCCTATCTCTTACGCCCTGTCGTTTCCCGAGCGCCTGAGCACTCCCTGCCCTCCCTTTCCGTGGGCCGACTTTCCGTCGTTGACTTTCTCGGAGGTCGACCAGATCCGTTACCCCGCCCTCGGGCTCACCCGCGATTGCCTTCTCGCCGGCGGTACTGCTCTTTGCACTCTCAACGCTGCCAACGAGGTCGCTGTTGCCGACTTTCTCGCCGGACGTATCGGTTTCCTCGACATCGTGGAGACCATCCGTCGCACTCTCGACCGTGCCGAAAACATACCGAACCCCTCCCTTGAGGATTACATACATTGCAATACCGAATCGCGAAAAATAGCACAATTATGAAAAAACTTCTCTTTCTGGCGGCCCTTCTGCTTGTCGCTTCAGTTGCCGGGGCGAAAAAATTGCCGCCCAAACACGACCATCCTCTTCGCGTCGTTGGTTACATTCCCTCGTGGAGTTACGGGGTTGTCGACCGGCTCGACTGGGACGCTCTCACTCACATCAACATCGCCTTCTGTAATCCCGACACTCTCGGCGTTATGCAGAATCCCTTCCGCTCCGAGCCCGAGATGCTCTCTCACATCATCTCCACTGCCCACGAGCACGACGTGAAGGTCGTGGCTTCTCTCGGCGGTGGCGGCGGCGGTAAGAACTACCCCGCCCTGATCGCAACACCCGAAAGCCGCGAGGCGTTCTGCCTCAAGATTATGGAGTATGTCGACCGTTACGGCTTCGACGGTGTCGACCTCGACCTCGAAGAGGGCCCCGGCCACGTGTTGTGGAACAATTATGAGGCTTGGGTGGTAGAATTGGGCAAACATTGTTCACAAAACGGTGTTCTGTTGACGACTGCTGTCTCGACCTGGTTTTCTGACGACATCTCCGACGCTACGTTCCGTTGCTTCGACTTCATCAACATTATGGCTTACGACGGGCCGTTCGAGGCTCACTCCACCGTCGGGCTTGCCGACACAATGGCCCGCCACTACCACAAGGTTCGCGGCATCGAGCCTCACAACATCGTTGTCGGTGTTCCTTTCTACGGTTACCCCTCCGACGGCGGCTTTGGCGACAGTTGGGGTTGGAGTGATATCCTTGCTGCGGACCCGAAAGCTTGGCGCGGCGACCGCTCCGGTAAATTCGGTTATAACGGCCACCGTACTATGCGTAAGAAATGCCGCCTGGCTCAGCACTACGGTGGTATAATGATCTGGCAGTTGGATCACGACGTGGAGGGTGAGCACTCGCTTCTGGGCGTAATCAAGAAGACACTGTAATGGAAGTACTAATCAAAATCCTGCAACTCATTCTCAGCCTCTCGCTTCTGGTTTTCTTCCACGAGTTGGGGCACTACCTCACCGCTCGTTGGTTCGGTATCCGTGTCGAGAAGTTCTACCTCTTCTTCGATGCCGGCGGTTTTTCGCTCCTCAAGTTTCGTATCGGCGAGACGACATTCGGTATCGGTTGGGTCCCGTTCGGTGGTTACTGTAAGATCTCCGGTATGATCGACGAGAGTATGGACACCGAGGCTATGAAATCTCCTCTTCAGCCTTGGGAGTTCCGGTCGAAACCTGCTTGGCAACGGCTCATCGTTATGGTTAGCGGGGTTGCTATGAACGTGCTCACGGCTTGCTTGATCTACATCGCTATGAGCTTCCACTGGGGCGACACCTATATCGACAACAGCGACCTTCGTTGGGGTTACTACTTCAACGAGCTGGCCGAGGAAATTGGCTTTCAGGACGGCGACCGTATCGTCTCCTTCGATGGCGAGCCTGTCTCCGGTAGCTTCGGCAGAGTCTACCCCGATATGATGATCGGTCGCGTCCGCGTGGTCGAGGTTCTTCGTGACGACCGGCCCGCCGAGGTTGTGATTCCCCGCGATTATATCTCCCATATGTTGGAGAGCGAGAACTTTATGTTGCCTCGCGTTCCGTTTTCTGCCGACTCTCTCGTTCTGGCAAGTGGTGCCTCACCTCTCGACTTCTTGCCCGAGTACCAGGCCGCCATCGCTGAGCATCTTCCCGTCCGGTCTCACCGTTACTCCCTTTGGGAGGCTATCGGGGCCGGGTTCCGTAGGACCGGTGCTGAGATCGGTAGTTACTGGGATCAGCTCGCCCTGATCATCTCTCCCGACACCAAGGCTTACAAACAGGTCGGTAGCTTCATCACTATCGGTAGTATCTTTCCGGGCGAGTGGGATTGGTTCCGGTTCTGGCACGTTACGGGGATGTTGTCGATCATCCTCGCTGTTATGAACCTGTTGCCGATTCCCGCTTTGGACGGCGGTCACGTCCTGTTTCTCCTCTGGGAGGTCATCACCCGCCGTAAGCCTTCCGACCGGTTTCTCGAGGGGGCTCAGATGGTCGGTATGATCCTTCTGCTCGGCTTGCTTGTGCTGGCTTTCTGGAACGATATTTACCGCTTCTTCATCAAGTAGTATGGCAAAGGTCAAAAAGGCATACTTTTGCTCTTCGTGCGGTAACGAGCAGCCCAAATGGATGGGTCGTTGCCCTGCTTGCGGCGAGTGGAACACTTTCGTGGAGGAGATCGTGGTCAAGGAGTCTTCTGCTTCCGGGCCTCGCGGTATGGTTCGCTCGTCCGAGGGCGCCTCGAAACCCACTCCCGTCGGCGAGATTGCTCGCGACGAACTGGCTCGTATCGACCTCGGTATCGGCGAGGTTAACCGCGTTCTCGGCGGATCTGGCGAGGGTTTTTCGGGCGGTATGGTTCCCGGGTCGTTCATCCTTTTGGGCGGCGAGCCCGGCATCGGTAAGTCGACCCTTTCGCTCCAGATCGCTCTCAGCCAGAGCGGCCTTCGTACTCTTTACGTCTCCGGCGAGGAGTCTCCCCAGCAGATCAAGATGCGCGCCGAGCGGGTCGGTCAGAACGGCTCCGAGGAGTGCTTCGTTTACGCCGAAACGTTGCTCGAAAATATCATCTCCCAGGCCGAAGCCCTCTCTCCGAACCTGATCGTCATCGACTCCATCCAGACTATCTACACCGAGCTTTTGGACTCCTCTCCCGGTAGCGTTTCTCAGGTTCGCGAGTGCGCGGCCACTCTCCTCAAATACGCCAAGACCCACGGTACGGGGATCATTCTCATCGGCCACATCACCAAGGACGGTGCGATCGCCGGACCCAAGGTTCTGGAACATATCGTCGACGTCGTTCTCTCCTTCGAGGGCGATGACGCCGGTATTTACCGTATCCTTCGTGGGGTTAAGAACCGGTTCGGGGCGACATTCGAGATCGGGGTCTTCGAGATGCGCGGCCAGGGTCTGGTCGAGGTTTCCAATCCTTCCGAGATCCTTCTCGGCGATTACGAGGAGCCTCTCAGCGGTATCGCCGTCGGGGCTTCTGTCGACGGTATCCGACCTTACCTTATCGAGACTCAGGCCCTCGTTTCCGGGGCTGCTTACGGTACTCCCCAGCGTTCGGCCACCGGTTTCGAGGCTCGGCGGCTCAATATGCTTCTCGCTGTTCTCGAAAAACGCGCCGGTCTGAAGCTCGGTACTAAGGACGTTTTTCTGAACTTTGCCGGCGGTTTTCGTATCGCCGATACCGGACTCGACCTCGCTGTTTGCGCTGCCGTTCTCTCCTCTTACTTCGACCGCGCCATCGATCCCGGCGTTGCTTTGGCTGGCGAGGTCGGACTTTCCGGCGAGGTTCGGCCCGCTCCTCGATCCGAGCAGCGTATCGCCGAGGCTGCTCGCTTGGGTTTCAAACGCATCGTCGTCTCCGGTTACCTGAGAAAAAGCCTGCCGAAGATTCCGACAGGCTTGGAGGTTTGTTACATCAATCGAATTGACGAGCTGGGCAAGTACCTATTTAATGGTTAGCACGATCCCCGCAGACACCCACGTCCCCGGCATCGGTAGCCCGCCAAAGTCATAGTACCGGGTGCCCAATAGATTGGTCGCATCCACATAGACCTGCACTTCCCTTCGCTCCCACGCCAGCCGCCCGTCCAGCAGGAAATAGGGTTCGTAGCCCTTCTGCTCTCCGTCGGCTGCTATGTAGCTTCCCACTCGATCGTAGTACGATCCGGTCAGCGCCAGCGTGAAATCTCCCGCGCCCACGCCTACCACTGCCGCCACCTTGTGGTGCATATAGTCCAGCGCATACTTTGAGATGTATCCCGTTTTGACGTTCTTGTCCGAATGGGTGAAGCCGTAGCTCAGTACCGCCATCCTCAGCACGCCCTCCTTGGTAAGATACCTCCCCGAGAGTTCGGCTCCTACGGTTCCCAGCCTGTTCAGCTGTGTCGAATACCAGTCTCCGTCCGGATGTTGCTCCCAGTCGATGACTCTCTTGGTGTCTCGATAGTAGACCGCGGCTGTTGCTCCCCACACATCCTTCACCGCATCGGCCTGCAAACGATATATCATCGCCGCCTCGGGCTTCAGATTCGGGTTCGGATGATATGTCGCCACATTGTAGAACAACTCTGTGAACGTCGGTAGTCTCATCGAGCGCGTCGCACCCGCCTTCAGGCTCACCACTCGTCCCGCTCTCCATCCCGCCTCCGCTCCGAATGTTCCATCCGTGCCGTACGGCGTCATCACCAGCGTTGCCAGCCCGCTCACCCATAGCCTTTTCCAGCTCTTTCTGTGACCCAGCCACACGCTTCCCAGCCGCCTCGACTCGTTCCCGTCGCCCATCGCCGTGCTGAACATCTGATGATACGTCAGCGCTGCTCCGAACGAGGTTACTCCCGCTCGCTTCCAGTCGTAGTGGCCCACCAGCGAGCCGTGCAGACTGTAGCTCGTGTGCTCGTTGAATGGAATCGTGGTTGGATTCCCTCTTTGCATTTGGAAGTTGTCGTCATTCTGGCGGAAGCTTCCCACCACACCCAGCCTCAGCCTTCCCCACGAGCGTAGCCACCTCACCGATGCCAGCCCCGTCAGGGTGCTCTCGAACTGATCCGGATAGCGTAGCGAGTAGAAGCCATTCGAGCCCCACTCCCTCCTCTGGAATCCTCCCTGCACATCGAAATACCCCGCTCTGGGCGAATCCCACACCACACGCGTGTATGCGTTCACGTTCCAGAAATCGGTGTTGTGGCGATAGCCGTCGCTTCGGCGATACGATCCGGCCCCGAGTACCGAGAGCCGGTTGTCGCCCGAGTTCCAAGCTCCCGACACGTTTCCGTAGCCGTAGCCCCACTCTCCTCCTTCGAGGCGAGCCCGAATGTAGCGCGGCCACATTGCCGCTGTTCTGAAGTCCACCGCTCCGGATAGTGCTCCGGGTTGGGTAACATAGTCCACTACTGCGATATCTCCCAGGATATCCAGATCGACCGGTAGTGAGTGAGATTGATGCCCCGTTCTTGGGTCTGAGAAGTCGATGCCGTTCAGCATCACCATTGTTTGATCGAAGGAGCCTCCGCGGATCGCGATGTCGGTCTGAATGCTCTTGCCTGCCCTCTCTCTGATGTCGACGGCTGGGGCAAGACGTAGCACCTGCTCGGGGTTCCCGAGAGGTGTAGTTGCCTTCCTGTCGACCAGTAGATGGGTTTGCGACTGCACCGGGGTTGTGGGTGGGCCTGAGCTGGCTCTTCCCACGACCCTCACCGTATCCAGATACACGTCCTGTGCACCGGCACTGAAGTTAGTCGCAAGCAAGATGATCGACATCGTCACGGCCAGCACCCCGATCTTGAAGCGGCACATACCCGCGAAAGCCGCCCAGGGCTTTCTGGTCCACCGCTTGAAGCACCACAGGGCCTCACGTTTCAGATGTTTGTTCATCTTTCGTTTGAAATTTGGGTTAACGTTTCGGGGACTCTCCCCGAATACGGGGGGCGAAGGTAAGTAAAAAAATTCGTACCTTTGTGCCAAAATTGCGTAAAAAAGATGTTCGAAAATCTGACAGACAAGCTCGAGAGGTCGTTCAAAATACTTAAAGGCGAGGGGAAGATCACCGAGATCAACGTTGCCGAAACGCTTAAGGAGATTCGTCGCGCGCTGGTCGACGCCGACGTCAACTACAAGGTTGCCAAGTCGTTCACCGATACCGTCAAACAAAAGGCTCTCGGCGAGAACGTGCTCACTGCCGTCAAACCGGGCCAGATGATGACCAAGATCGTTCGCGACGAGTTGGCTGCTCTGATGGGCGGTACTGCCACGGACATCAACCTCACCGGTTCGCCCGCCGTGGTTCTCATCGCCGGCCTTCAGGGCTCCGGTAAGACTACTTTTTCCGGTAAGCTCGCTGCCTTTATCAAAAGTAAACGCGGTCGTCAGGTTTTGCTCGTTGCCGGCGACGTCTACCGGCCCGCGGCGATCGAGCAGTTGAAAGTCCTCGGCGAGCAGATCGGCGTGGAGGTCTACACTGAGCCCGACAGCAAGAATCCCGTGCAGATAGCTGAGAACGCCATCAAGTACGCCCGCACCCGCTCCATAAATACTGTGATAGTCGACACGGCGGGTCGTTTGGCTGTCGACGAGGCGATGATGACCGAGATCGCGGCTATCAAGGCGGCCGTCAAACCCTCCGAAACTCTGTTCGTTGTCGACTCGATGACCGGTCAGGACGCTGTAAACACTGCTCGCGAGTTCAACGACAGGTTGGATTTCGACGGCGTTGTGCTCACAAAACTCGACGGCGACACCCGTGGCGGTGCTGCGATCTCAATCCGTAGCGTGGTCAATAAACCGTTGAAATTCATCTCCTCGGGCGAGAAGATGGACGCCTTGCAGATCTTCCACCCCGAGCGTATGGCCGACCGTATCCTCGGTATGGGCGACGTTGTTTCTCTCGTCGAGCGGGCCCAGGAGCACTACGACGAGGCGGAAGCCCGAAAAACACGCAAGAAATTACACACCGACAGCTTCGATTTCAACGACTTTTTGGAGCAGATTGCCCAGGTCAAGAAGATGGGTAATATGAAGGACCTGATGTCGATGATCCCGGGCGTTGGTAAGGCGCTTCGCGACGTCGAAATTTCGGACGACGTTTTCAAACAGACCGAGGCTATCATCGGTTCGATGACTCCGTTCGAGCGCGAGAACCCGGCGGCCATCAATGCTTCCCGACGTGAGCGTATCGCCCTTGGTAGCGGCACCACGCTTCCCGACGTGAATCGCCTGATGAAGCAGTTCGAGCAGAGCCGTAAGATGATGAAGGCTGTTGTCGCCGGCCGCAAAAAATAGGCGGCAGACCCGGCCCGGCGGCGTTCTAACGGCTGCTTTCTACGAAAACGCCTCGGCTATTTTCTCGGCCATCCCGTCCAGCGCCGGTTGTATTTTCGACCCCACCATCATCTTGATCATCATATTCATCTCGGCGTGCAGCACCAGCCTCAGCCGCGTGTCATAAGGTTCAACTTCTTTCAGCTGTATCCAGAACTTGAACCCCACCGGCGACGACTCGTCCGCCTCGACCTTTATCAGCTTCCCTGGCACCTTTTCCGTCATCCGTAGCTTTATCGGTAAACCCTTGACCGTTAAGCTGCATTCGTCTCCATCTACCTTCCATTCGTCAACCTTTCCCGCCACAATCGGCGTGAAGTTGTTGAAGTCAGACAACGCTCCGTATATCATTTCCGCCGGCCGTCTCGCTCTCTGTTGCTTGCTCTCGTACTTTTCTATCATAGCCCCGCCGGATTTTTGCGCCACTTGTTCAACACCTCCAGATCTTCCTCCCTCACATAGCCCTCCTCTCTGGCCAGTTCAATCAAAGTCGGATAGTCGCTCAGCGTGTCCAGCGCCACTCCCGCTGCTTCAAAATTCGCCTCCGCGGTCTGAAACGCATACGTAAAAATGGCCACCATCCCCATCACATCCAATCCTGCACTCCTCAGCGCTTCCACCGCCGCCAGCGAGCTTCCTCCCGTCGAGATAAGATCCTCGATCACAACCACTTTCTGCCCTGCCGCATACTCTCCTTCTATCAGATTTTCGAGCCCGTGTCCTTTCGCTGCCGAACGTACATATATAAAGGGTAGCCCTAGCGCCTCCGCCACCAGTACCCCGTGCGCAATCGCTCCTGTCGCCACTCCTGCAACCACCTCTGCTGCCGGATACTTCGCCCTCACCAGTTCCACAAAAGCATCCCTCACCTGCCCGCGCACTCCCGGATGTGACAGCACTCGTCTGTTGTCACAATAGATTGGCGAGCGCCATCCGCTGGCCCACGTAAAAAGATTTGCAGGACTGAGTTTTATTGCGTTAATTTGCAGTAGTGCTGCGGCGATTGCGCCGGCTGTGTCTTTTTTCATAATGCGCAAAGATAGTGAAAATTCTGTAATAGCGGCTGCGGGAGGCGTGGTTTCGGATATGAACGGGCGTCTTTTGATGATGTTTCGCCGCGGTATGTGGGACCTTCCCAAAGGCCACCTCGACGAGGGTGAAACGCTGCCCGAGTGCGCCGTCCGCGAGGTTTGCGAGGAGTGTGGTCTCGACCCCGCCGCCCTGACTATCGTGCACGAGTTGATCCGTACCCGCCACTCTTACCTTACCGCCGACGGACTTTCCGAAACCAAACAAGTAACCTGGTTCCTAATGACTTACTCCGGCAACCCCGACGCCCTCACTCCCCAGTCCGAGGAGGACATCACCGCCCTCGAATGGGTCTCTCTTTCGGAGGCCCGCCGCCGCGCCGCTTCCAGCTTCACAACCATCCAGCAAGTAATCCAAACCCTTCAAATATGAAAAACATCTTTACCCTAACCCTCATCGCAATGGCCTCACTCGTAGCAAGTTGCACTTCCAAGGAGCAGGCCTCCGGGCCTCTCGTGATCGACAACGCCCTCACACCCGAAGAGCTCGCGGCTGGTATTCTCACCCCCGAGGTGATCTGGAAAATGGGCCGTATCGGCGAGTTCGTTCTCTCGCCCGACGGGTCACAGGTTGTCTACTCTCGCACCGATTACAATATGGCCGAAAACCGCGGCGTGACGACCCTCTGGATGCAGTCAGTGCCCTCCGGCGGTGTGACCCAAATCACTGATAATAAAGGTAATGCTTCCGTCCCTTCGTGGAGTGCCGACGGTTCTCGCATCTACTTTTTGAGCGACCGCGGCGGCTCGTCCCAGTTGTGGAGTTGTGCGCCCGACGGTGGCGGCCTTCGCCAGCTCTCCAGTCTTGATCAAGACATTGAGTATTACAGTATTGCACCCTCCGGCGACCGTGCTTTCTACGTCCAGCGCGTTAAGGTCGAAAAGCGTGCTTCGGGCGAGATCTACCCCGACCTTCCAAAATCGGCGGCCAAAATTTATGACGACCTTATGGTTCGCCATTGGGATCGTTGGACTGACGGCTCACACCTGCACATTTTCGTTTCCGACTTCTCTGGCGATTCGCTCGTTGCCGGTACCGACATTATGGCGGACGAGCCGTTCGACAGCCCGATGGAGCCCTACTTCGACGGCGCCGAGATTGCCTGGAACAACGCCGGCACCCAGCTGGCCTACACTTGTAAGAAGCTGACTGGCAAGGAGTACGCCGTCTCGACTGACTCCGACATCTACCTCTACGACGTCGCTTCCGGTGCCACCCGCAACATCTGCAAACCCTTCGGCGAGGACTTCCTGCGGCTCTACTACCCCGAACGCAACGGCCAGCCGACACTCGTTGGTTACGACAAATACCCCGTTTGGTCTCCCGACGACTCTCACATCGCTTTTCGCAGCCAGCCTCGCGCCGGTAACGAGGCCGACAAGGAGCGCTTGATCGTCTACAACATCGCCTCCGGTAACTTTACCGACCTCACTAAGGACTTCGACCACAACGCCACTAACGTCATCTGGAACGGCCCTAACGAGCTCCTCTTCATCGCGCCCCACTTCGGTACTTACCAGCTTTGCAAGGTCTCCCTGCCAGCCGACCCGACCGCGACCGGCACTGTAACTCTCATTACCTCAGGCGATCACGACATTACTGCCGCTTCTCACTCTGCTGCCGGCCAGACCGTGGTTTCGCTCACCCGCCAGGACCACGCTGCCGAGCTCTACACTGTCAACGTTTCTTCCGGCGAGATGGCTCCCTTGACTGACATCAACGGCCACATTTTCAGTAACATTCGTATGGGTGCGATCGAAAAGCGCCACATCCGCACCTCTGATGGTAAGGATATGCTCACGTGGGTGATTTTCCCTCCCGACTTCGACCCTGCTAAGAAATACCCCACCCTTCTTTACTGCGAGGGCGGGCCGCAAAGTACTGTGTCTCAGATGTGGAGCTACCGTTGGAACTTCCAGTTGATGGCTGCCCGGGGTTACATCGTCGTTGCTCCTAACCGCCGCGGCACTCCCTCCTTCGGTCAGGAATGGACCGACCAGATCTCCGGCGATTACTCTGGCCAGAACATTCGCGACCTGCTTGCTGCAATCGACGCCGTTGCCGCCGAGCCCTACGTCGATGAAGACCGATTGGGTTGTGTAGGTGCAAGTTACGGTGGTTACTCGTCGTTCTACCTCGCCGGCATCCACCAAGAGCGCTTCAAGGCGTTCATCGCCCATTGCGGGATTTTCGATATGATCAGTAAGTACGGCAGTACCGAGGAATTGTTCTTCCCTAACAACGATTATGGCGGCCCTTATTGGGACAAATCTAACGCCACTGCCCAGCGCTCCTACGCCCACTCGCCTCACACTCTGGTTCAGAATTGGGATACTCCGATCCTGATAATCACCGGTTTATTCGACTTCCGCATCCCCTACACCCAGAGTATCGAGGCCCACACGGCTGCTCGCCTTCTCGGTATCGACTCTCGGTTGGTGGTTTTCGAGAACGAGGCTCACCAGGTTTTCAAGCCTCAAAACTCCCTCACTTGGAACCGCGAGTTCTTCGGTTGGTTGGATAAGTACCTGAAGAATTAGGCGTCTATATTGGCGTACTTGGCGTTCGCCTCGATGAATTCTCGTCGGGGCGGAACGTCGTCTCCCATTAGCATAGAGAAGATTCTGTCTGCTTCGGTTGCGTTTTCGATGGTCACTTGACGCAGGATCCTGCTTTCCGGGTTCATCGTCGTCTCCCACAACTGCTCCGCATTCATCTCTCCGAGACCTTTATACCTCTGCGTATGAACACCTTTGGCTCCGAACTCTTCCACTGTCGCTTCTCTTTGTTCCTCGCTCCAGCAATATCGCTCCCTCGCCCCCTTCTTCACCAGATACAGCGGCGGCGTCGCGATATAGATGTGCCCTTGCTCGATCAGCTCTCTCATCTTTCGGAAAAAGAACGTCAGCATCAGAGTTGCGATGTGGCTTCCGTCGACGTCGGCATCGGTCATAATTATGATCTTTCCATATCGTAACTTATCCAGGTTCAATGCTTTGCTGTCTTCTTCCGTTCCGATGGTCACTCCGATTGCCGTGAACATATTCTTTATCTCCTCGTTCTCCCACATCTTGTGCTCTTGCGCTTTCTCGATGTTCAGTATCTTTCCCCTCAGCGGCATAATCGCTTGAAACACACGATCTCGCCCTTGCTTTGCTGTTCCTCCTGCCGAGTCTCCTTCGACGAAGAAGATTTCGGCCCTGTCGCGTTCACGAGACGAGCAGTCTGCCAGTTTTCCCGGTAATCCCGTTCCCGACAGTACATTTTTCCTCTGCACCAGTTCTCTCGCATTCCTCGCTGCGTACCTCGCCGTTGCCGCCAATATCACCTTCTGTACTATGGCTTTGGCATCCTTCGGGTTCTCTTCCAGATAATTCCCCAAAGCTTGCGCCAACGCTCCATCCACGGCCGTTGCCACTTCGCTGTTTCCCAGCTTAGTCTTTGTCTGGCCCTCGAATTGCGGCTCTTGCACCTTCACCGACACCACTGCCGTCAATCCCTCCCTGAAGTCGTCTCCCGCGATCTCGAACTTCAGTTTTGATAGCATTCCGCTCTCGTCGGCATACTTTTTCAGCGTCCGCGTCAGAGCCCGCCTGAAGCCGGTCATATGCGTTCCGCCCTCTATCGTGTTGATATTGTTGACGTATGAGTGTACGTTTTCCGTAAATCCCGTGTTGTATTGCATCGCCACTTCGACCGGCACTCCGTCCCTCTCTGTGTCAAGATATATCACATCGTCCGTCAGTTTTTCGCGGTTCGCATCCAGGTATTGCACAAACTCCTTCAGCCCGCCTTCCGAGTAGAATTCCTCGTGCCTTGGCCCGGCGCTCGCTCCTCCTTCAGTATCGCGGGTGTCGGTTATCTCCATCCTGATTCCCTTGTTCAGATAGGCCAGTTCCCTCAACCGCGCCGCCAGAATATCATACTCATACTTCGTCACCGAAAATATGGTCGGATCCGGATGGAAGGTAATCTTCGTTCCCGTCGTCTTCGCCTCGCCCACAATTTCCATCTTCGACACCGGCGCTCCTATGCTGTAGCACTGTTTGTATACCTTTCCGTCTCGCCTGATCTCGGCCACAAAGTTATCGCTCAGCGCATTCACACAGCTCATCCCCACTCCGTGCAGCCCTCCCGAGACCTTGTAGCTGTCCTTGGAGAACTTTCCTCCCGCGTGCAGCACCGTCAGTACCACTTCCAAAGCCGACTTTCCCTCCTTCTCGTGATAGTCCACCGGGATTCCTCGACCGTTATCTTCCACGGTTATGGAGTTATCCTCGTTGATGGTCACTTTTATATCGGTGCAGAACCCCGCCAGTGCTTCGTCAATGGAGTTGTCCACAATTTCGTACACAAGATGGTGTAGTCCCTTCACTCCGATGTCTCCTATGTACATCGCCGGGCGCTTTCTCACTGCTTCCAGTCCTTCGAGCACTTGAATGCTGCTCGCCGAATACTCCTCTTGTTGGTTGTTTTTAGTCTCGCTCATATTGTTGTTTTCCTATCCAAAAATCGTTTTAATATCCAGTTCTTCGATGCACCCTTTTTGGAACCTCACCGTCCTGGACGGATAAAGTTGAATATTTGCCACATTGTGGGTCGACATTACCACCGCACAGCCTTGCGCCGCAATGGCACAAAACAGTTTCATAATTCCGTCTGCCGTTTCCGGATCGAGATTTCCCGTCGGTTCGTCCGCCAGTAGCGCTGCCGGGTCGTTCAGTAAGGCCCTCGCTATCGCCAGTCGTTGTTGCTCTCCTCCCGAGAGTTCGAACGGCATCTTGTGCTCTTTGTTCACCAGCCCCACTTGCCCGAGCACTTCTCCCGCTCTCTTCACCATCTCGTGCTTCGACCTCCACCCCGTTGCCTTCATAGCAAACAGCAGGTTTTCCAACACACTCCTGTCCGTCAGTAGTTGATAGTCCTGAAACACTATCCCAAGCCTTCGCCTCAGCCTGGGTACATCCCTCCTCTTCACACTCCTCAGATCTATCCCCGCGACTTCTCCTTCTCCTTCCAGTAGCGGCACCTCTGCATACAGGGTCTTTAGTAGCGAGCTTTTTCCGCTCCCCACTCTTCCTATCAGATATACCATCTCTCCCGGCGCGACACACAGCGACACCCCCTCCAGTACTTTTTCGCCGCACTTTCGGTAGTTTTTTCGCGTCAGCCTCCTCCCCATCACCAGCGAGTGATAGACATTGACGTCTCTTAGTTCTATAACGTTTTGTTGTGCCAAATTCGCGCGTGGGTTCAAACACACAAAGGTACTAATTTTTTACCATTCTCGCAAGCGGTATCCGGCGTCCCAGAAATCAAATTCGAGCCTTGTCGCTGCCACGAACGCTTCCGTCATCCTCACCCTCTCCGCCTCCGTTGCTCTCTCCGCTGCTGCATCACACAGCGCTATGGCTCCATCCACCAGCGCTTCGAACTCTTCTCCCACGTACGTATCTATCCAGCTCTGATATGGGTTTCCCTCCACCGAATTGTTGTAAATATGCCGTCCCACCTCTCTGTACACCCAGAAACAGGGTAACACCGCTGCCATTCCCACTCCCACCGGCTCCAGCGCCGCCGTTGCACGCAAGAAATGGGTATAGTGATGACACGCCGGTTGTTGCACCGCAGCCTTTGCCGGTGGTGGCGTTTGTGCAAAGAATCCTTCGTGCATCTCTCTCTCCGATATCAGCGCTATCTGCGCATACTGTACAAACGCCGTCGTTTCTTCCACACTTTCCGCCCTCGCTCCCACTATTGCAAGCGCCTTCGCATAGTCGTGTAGATACAGGTCGTCTTGCGCAATGTAGTACAGAAACTTCTCCTGCGGTAGTGTTCCCGCTGCCAGCTCCGCTATGAACGGCATTTTCGTGATTTTCTCGTAGATCGGTTGGGCTTCCGCCCACGTTTTTTCGCTCCAGGTCATATAATTTTTCTTGGTTTAGATTGATTTCTTTATCATCGCTTCCGGGGCCCACAGGTGGTTCAGCGGCCCGTTTCCTTTTCCTGTTTTTGCTTCTGCTCCGCTCTCCAAGGCACCCGTCACCCATTCTTGCGCCCTCCTCACCGCCACTTCCAGTTCTTCTCCCCTCGCCACATAGCTTGCTATCGCCGACGACAAGGTGCATCCCGAGCCGTGGGTGTTGCACGTATCCACCCTCCTCGAACGGTACTCGTGCACTCCTCCCCGCCCGTCGAAAAACAGCGACGTAAGTTCCTCGCTCTTCAGATGGCCTCCCTTCAGTAACACCGCCCTCGCTCCAAGTTCCAGTATCCTCTCTCCTGCTTCCCTCATATCCTCCACCGTCTCTATCTCCATTCCCGCCAGCACTGCTCCTTCGTCCAAATTGGGCGTTATCACATCGGCCATTGGGAACAGCCTCTCCACGATCGCGGCAATGGTTTCATCCTCTATCAGCCTGTGCCCGCTCGTCGCCACCATCACCGGATCGAACACCAGCGGCGCGCTTGGATACTCTCCGAGCGTCTCCACTATCACATCCACCAGCTCCACACTGTGCACCATTCCTATCTTCACCGCATCCGGCACTATGTCGTCCATCACCGCCCTCATCTGCTCTGCCACCACTTCCACCGGTATGGCGTGAATCGAGCGAACCCCACAGGTGTTTTGCACCGGTAAAGCCGTTAGTACCGAGGTTGCGTAGCACCCCAGAGCTGAGATTGTTTTGATGTCTGCTTGGATACCCGCTCCGCCGCTCGGGTCGAATCCGGCTATGGTCATCACCGCCGGGTACTTCACTTTTTGCTCCATTGGATCGTATACGATTTTGCTCTTTCTCTTCCTTCCACCTCGATTTTGTTCCCATACACCGACACCACCGAGAATGCATTTTCCCCTTCGGTTTCGACCATTCCTTCGACCGTTATGAACGGTATTCCTCCCCACTCCCCGTATGCTCCCGCGTGATGATGTCCCGCAATGGCTCCTCTCACCACATCGTTGTATTCCGCCAGCATCTCCGCCACGGCTTCGTGATTCAAAGCCATCAGCCCCCTCACTCCATATAGCGGATGGTGCGAAAAGACCAGCACATTCTCTTCCTCCTCTCTCGCCTCTCCCAACTCTCCTTCCAGCCACTCCATCTGCTCCCTCCCCACTCCTCCGTTGTAGCTCGCTCCGGGCGGCATATCTGGCTCTCTCTCGTTTGTGTTCAGCATCACGAACCTCCACCCCGCCTCTCTCACCGAGTAGTATCCTCCTTCGCCCCTCATCCCCATCCGGCGATACAGCGCCTCGTTGTCGGTCACTCCTCCGTAGTCGTGATTTCCCGTTATGTTGTACACCGGCGCGTCCAGTTCGCCCAGTCGCTCCATCACCGGCCCCAGATTTTGCTCCGTGTCCCTGTCGACCAGATCTCCCAGATTAACCGTAAAGGCCACTCCCTCCCTGTTCAGTTCCTCCACCGCCTGCTCCAGTTTTTCCAGCGAGCTCCTGTAGTAGCGATTCCCCGCTGCGTCACAGTCGGCGTACTGTATGTCCGCCACCAACCCGAGCCGTATCACAAGCCCGGCAATCAACAATGCCTTCATTTCGTTTTTTTAATGAACACGCTTGCCACCCGGCTCACGTTGTAGATTTGCATATAGTACTTCGAGCCGTCGGGCGAGGGGAAGCTGAAATGTTCTCCTCCGACCTTCACTCTTCCCTGCCCTCCGAACCTCTCCTCATCCGTCGACATCAGCAGCTCATACTTTCCCGCTTCCGGTACCTCCACAATGTAGTCTGCCAACGATCCCACCGGGCTCCAGTTGAACACAAACACCAGCCTCCCTCGGTGAAATGCCATCGTTTGCGCTCCCTGATCCATTTGTAGCCTCCACGGATAGTTCTCACACAGCACCCCGTGCTTCTTCACCGCCTCGATCATCGCTTCGTCGAACGCCAGTAGTTGCCAATACCTCAACAGCGGGTTGTCCGCCAGCGACCATTGTCTCCTCGCATACGCATAGCTCCATCCGTTTCCCTCTCTCGGAAAATCAATCCACTCCGGATGCCCGAACTCGTTGCCCATAAAGTTCAAATAGGCATTCCCTCCCGCAGCGATTGTCACCAGCCTTATCATCTTGTGTAGCGCCACTCCTCTCTCCACCACTATGTTCGGCTTCCCTACCTCCATCGAGTCATACATCGCGGCGTCCATAAGCCTGAAAGCGATCGTTTTGTCTCCCACCAGCGCCTGGTCGTGACTCTCCGCATATGCCACCGTTTTCACTGCCGGCAGCCTGTCTGTCATAATGTTCCAGATGTCCCACACGTTCCATTGCTCGTCCGGCACCTCCTTGAGCATCTTTATCCAGAAGTCCGGTATCGCCATCCCCAGCCGGTAGTCGAACCCAACTCCCCCATCCTCGATCGGCAGCGCCATTCCCGGCATCCCGCTCACATCCTCGGCTATGGTGACCGCTCCCGGCCTGAACTCGTGCACAAGATGGTTTGCGAGGGTCAGATATGTCAATGCGTCATCGTTCACATCGGGCCCGAAGAACTTGTCGCGGCTGTCGAACTCGGTGTATCCGTGGTGGTTATAGATCATCGAGGTCACACCGTCGAACCGGAAACCATCGAAATGGAACTCGTCAAGCCAAAACTTCACGTTGCTCAGCAGGAAATGCGTCACGCCGTCCTTTCCGTAGTCGAACAGCATACTGTCCCAGTGCGGTTGATACCCCTCCGGGCCGGGCTTCGAATATAGGTGGTCGCTTCCATCGAGCTCCACCAGACCCTCGTTCAGATTCTTAACATAGTGAGCGTGAACCAGATCCATCACCACTGCGATGCCCATCTCGTGCGCCCGCTTTATCAGCGCCTTAAGCTCTTCGGGGGTTCCACACCTCGACGAGACTGCAAAAAAGTTGGCCACGTGGTACCCAAAACTCCCGTAGTAGGGATGCTCCGCCACGGCCATCAACTGCACCGTGTTGTACCCTTCGGCGGCGATTCGTGGCAGGATTTTTTCGGCAAATTCGGTGTACGTTCCCACTCCTTGCTTCTCCTGTGCCATCCCAACGTGGGCCTCATAGATCAAAAGTGGTGTTTTTTCACCACACCCCCCCTCCGCAGAGGGGGGCACACCGCCCAAAAGTGGTGTTTTTTCACCATCACCCCCCCAATCGAAGGGGGTAGGCGCCCAAAATTGCGCAGTATAGTCTTTCGTCGCATCGTCTTGCACCACTCGCCGCGCCCAGGCGGGTATTCGGTCGTGCCATCCGTTTGCTCCGTGGACGTGTATCTTATATAGCGAGCCATGCACCAGCCGGTCGGCATACATCGCGTCGGGCAGAAACACGCTCCACACCCCTCCCTGGCCGCGTTCCAGCCTCAGTTCCGTCCTCTGCCAGCCGTTGAAATCTCCGAACAGAAAGACATCCTTCGCCTCGGGCAGCCACTCGCGGAACCACCAGCCTTCCAGCGCGTTATCTCTCTGGAACCCGAACCATCTATAGCCGTTTGCAAAGTCTGACAGCGTTCCCCCACCCTCGCCCGAAACCTCGCCCGCCAGCGCCTTCAGTCTCTCCCGATACCGCTCATACCGCCGCTCCACCTCCTTTTCCACCGGCCTTAGCCACTCGTCCGCGGCAACCATTGCCAGCCGTTGGTTTTTTTCTGCCATACGTCAAAATTACTAAAAAAATTCTATCTTTGCAAGAACCAAAATCTAACTTTTATGTTTAAAGGACACCCAAAAGGACTATTCGCGTTGGCGCTGGCCAACACGGGCGAGAGATTCGGCTACTACACGATGCTCGCCATTTTTGTGCTCTACCTTCAGGCCAAGTTCGGCTTCAACGAGGCCCTGGCCGGTCAAATTTACGGAATCTTCCTCGCCTGCGTCTACTTTATGCCGCTACTGGGTGGTATTCTGGCCGACAAAATGGGCTACGGTCGGATGGTGACTCTGGGCATCGTTGTGATGTTCGCCGGTTACGCCCTGTTGGCGGTTCCGTTGGGGGGCACGGCTGCTATCGTGTTGATGGCTGCGGCGTTGCTGTTCATCTCCATAGGGACGGGATTGTTCAAGGGTAACCTTCAGGTGATGGTCGGTAACCTGTACGACGCACCGGAGTATCGCTCAAAACGCGACAGCGCATTCAGTATCTTCTATATGGCCATCAACGTCGGCGCGATGTTCGCTCCGTGGGCCGCAACCAAGATCACCAATTGGCGTCTGGCCGCCCAAGGGTTCTTCTACAACGCGCAGATCCCCGCCCTGAGCCACCAGTATATGAATGGTACGATCTCTGAAAACGGCCTTGCCGACCTCACTTCGTTGGCTGCTGCTCAGCCTGCCGGTGTAGCCGACCTTGCCGAGTTCGCTCCTCGTTATATCGACGCTCTGTCGGGCGCTTACAACGCCGGTTTCGCCGTGGCTTGCTTCTCGTTGATCGCTTCGATCATAATCTATCTGGTGTGCCGCCCGTGGTTCCGCCACGCCGACGTCACCGCAAAACAACAGGCCGCTGCCGCTTCAGCCGAGGGTACGAAAGCCGTCGAACTGACTCCCGAGCAGACCCGCTCGAGGATCACGGCTCTGGCACTGGTGTTCGTGGTTGTGATCTTCTTCTGGATGTCGTTCCACCAGAACGGCCTCACGCTCACGTACTTTGCACGCGACTACACGGCAAACACCGTCGGCGGATTGACGCGCATAGGGTTCGATATCTTGGACCTGACCTGCATCGTGATCGGCGTGTACGCACTGTTCAGCATCTTCCAGTCGAAGAGCACTCGTGGTAAGATGATCTCCGGCGGCGTACTCGCTGCGGCACTTATCGGTCTGGTGGCTAACTACCTGCACCTGCCCGCACAACTGGGCATCCAGCCGCAAATCTTCCAGCAGTTCAACCCGTTCTTCGTTGTTATCCTCACGCCGATCTCTGTTGCGATCTTCGCGTCGCTGGCGCGGGCGGGCAAGGAACCTTCCACGCCGCGTAAAATCGGCCTCGGAATGATCATCGCCGCACTCGGATTCGTTGTGATGGCGCTCGCCTCGCAGGGACTGATGAGTCCCGCCGCGTTGAAAGACGTTGGAGGTGTGAGCTCAATGCTCGTTTCACCCAACTGGCTGATATCTACCTACCTGATTCTAACCTTCGGCGAGTTACTGCTCAGCCCGATGGGAATCTCGTTCGTGTCCAAAGTCGCACCACCAAAGTACAAGGGCGCGATGATGGGGTGCTGGTTCGTCGCAACGGCGATCGGAAACTACCTCACCGGCGTGATCGCGGGAATATGGGGCACCGGAATGGAACTGTGGATGATCTGGGCCGTGCTGATCGTGGTCTGCCTGCTCTCCGCCGTGTTCATCTTCTCGATAATGAAAAGGCTCGAAAAAGCCACTTCGGACGTCTGATTTAGGCGGTCTATTTGAGGGGCGAGGGTTATTTGAGCGGCGAATCGGGCTCTTTAGCCATTGCGGCGTAGAAGAGCCGATCAAGCAGACGGGGCGAAAGTTTCTTCAGAAAGTGGGTCGCCCGACCCTCGAACTCCATCAGTAAAAGGCGTTTGCGACTGCGAACGCCTTTTATTATTCTCCGAGCAACCTCCTCGGCCGTCATCATCCGACCCTCCTCGCGCGGAGTCTTTCCCTGCGGCGTGCCATCGGCCGTCAGCGCCGTGAAACGCACATTAGTGGCCGTGAAACCCGGACAGGCGACCATCACGTGGAGACCCTTTTTGAGATTCTCGACGCGGACGGTCTCCAAGAAACCGGTCATCGCATATTTCGAGGCCGAATAGCCCGTGCGGCCCGGCAACCCGTGCAAGCCCGCAACCGACGAAACGCCCACAATCGAGCCTTTGGAAGCCTGAAGGTACGGCAGGGCGTATTTAACGCAATAGACTGTGCCCCAGAAATTTACATCCATCAGTCGCCGCAACACGTCGGTTTGGGCGTCATCCAGTGCAGCTCGCATCGAGATTCCTGCATTACAGATCAAGATGTCGATCCGGCCAAAAGCCTCTATGGTTTTGTCTATCAGACGTTTGCAGTCTTCTTCGCCGGTCACGTCCGCCACAACGGGCAGGATTTCGGGGCCGGGCTCGGGGGTACGTTCGGCGGGTTCGCGCGCAGGGTTGGAGAGTTCGCGCGCAAGTTCGGTGAGTTTTTCCTCGCTACGGGCCGCAGCCACTACCCAGGCCCCGAGCGCCGCGAATTCGCGAACCAACGCCTCGCCGATACCCGACGATGCACCGGTGATTATCACCACTTTATCTTTAAAATTGTGCATTTTCATATCTCAACTGTCAATCCGTCGTAAGCGAAAAATATTCCCGAGGGCAGCATCGGTTGCTGGTCGACGTAGCGGCCCATACGGTGCGAAATGTGGGTCAGAAAGGTGCGCTCAGCCCCGACACGCTGGGCAATCTCGACTGCCTGGTCGAGGTTGAAGTGGGAGATGTGCACGCGGTGCCCAAGAGCGTTGATAACCAACACTTTCACCCCCTGAAGGCGGGCGATTTCGCGATCCTCGATGTGGTTGAAGTCGGTGAGGTAGGCCATCTCGCCAATCTTGAAGCCGGTCACGGGCAGTTTCATATGCAGCCCTTGGATCGGGGTGACCTTCACTCCCTTGACAATGAACGGTTTATCGGAGAAAGTGTGAAGCCGGATCTCGGGTGCGCCAGGGTACGGAAACTCCGCGAAGGCATAAGCGTAATCGCGCCGAACAGCCATCTGCACGCGCTCGGTGGCGTATACATCCACGGGCTTGGAGGTGAAGTAGTTAAATGCCCTCACGTCGTCCAGTCCACCGGTATGGTCTTTATGTTCGTGGGTAAGCAGGATGGCGTCGAGTTTGGTGACCCCGGCGGCCAACATCTGCGTGCGAAAATCGGGCCCGGCGTCGATCAAAAAGTTGAGCGAGTCGCCCTCGCCGGTCTGCAAAAGTGCGGAGGTTCGAAGTCGTCGGTCACGAGGGTCGGCGGAGCGGCAGACCTCGCACGGGCAAGCGATCATAGGCACCCCTTGGGAGGTTCCGGTACCAAGAAAAGTCAATTTCATCCGCCAAAGGTACGACTTTTTTCAAACAAAAAAAGCCGCTTGTAAGCGGCCTTTTTTGTTTGCGGAAGCAACTTATAACTCAGCAACGATCTCTTTGAGGTTGATATCCTCGCGAGCCCTGTCCATAATGGCGGGATCTTTTTCGTTGGCTTTCTTGAGTTCGGCCACAGCTGCGGTTTTGTTGCCTTCTTTGGCGTAAATCACACCCCGGAGGTAGTCGGCTTTTGCGCTGTTGTCTCCCACGAGGGCATTTTTGGCGGCGCTCAGGTTGCCGTTCAGCACTTCGGCGACAGCCTTGTTGTAGCCTTCGAGGTTCGAGGAGGCTTCGGCATACTTGCCTCCGTGGATCGAAGCCAGACCTTTGGTGTGTTCACCGGCGGTGGGCAGATATTCGGCGGCCTTCTTGAGGTCACCACGAACCATTGCGCTAAGTGCCAAGTTGTTAGCCAGCGCGGGGTTGGACGACAGGTTGGTGGCCTTCTGGAAAGCGTTTTCGGCTTCGGCCCACTTGTTCTGGTGACCGAGTGACACTCCGAGGTTGTTCCACGCACGTGCGTCGTTCCACTTTTCTGCGGCTGCCTTGTAGATTTCGCCCTTCTTTGCGCAGTCGTCGAACAGGGTGGCTGCGAAGAGGGTTTCTTCGAGGTTAAGCGGCTCACGGTTGTTGATCGCGGCTACGAGTTCGGTATCGGTTTTACCCTGGATGTCAGTGGTTGCAACCATCTGGGTGCGACGCAGTTCAGGCAGAATGTTCTTCTTGAGTTCTTCGAACACGGCCGACATATTCTTGATCTCGGCGTCCCTCTGAGCGGCAGACGAGTACATATTCAGCACCTGAATAATCATCGCCTTGTCCTTCATATTGGAAGCTTCGACCAGTTCCTTGAAGCCTTCCCAGTCTTCGCCATAGGCAGCAACGTCATACTTGAGGTCTTTCAGCTTGCGGAGTTCACGCGAGATTGCGTTCTTGCCGCTTTCGCTACGGGCCTTCGACAGGCGTTCGTTCAGACCTTCGGGGCCTTCGGGCGAAGCGTAACCTTTGGCTTCGATGTTACCCAGCGTCACGCGATCCTTGTTTTCGTTCTCTTTGATGAAGTCTTCGAACAGTTTGGTCTGAGCCTTGGTGAGCTCACCGCGACGGACGTTCGACTGGTTCACGAGGTACATAATGTTCACGCTTTCACTTTCGTGCGTGATTCTCTTGAAGTCGTCGGGCATAACGATCAGCGCGTCGGCATACGACAGGTTTTCCTGCAGAGCGTTAACGCCTTCTGCCACGGGAATCACACCTCCCAGCACGAAATCGTCACCCTCTTTGCACTTTCCTTCGACCTTCAGTTCGAGAACGCATTTGCGCGCCCTGGGGTCCCACGGGAAGGCGATCCGCTGTGTGTATACACCGCCGTTGTGCTTGCTGATCACCGGATAGTTATCCTTCACCCTTTCGCCCTGGAGATACTTGGGTGCACCTTCGATCGCTCCACCGTCGAACACGAGGATCGGGGTGATTCTCACGATAGCTTTGGGGTTGTAGTACTTTTCGGGGAAGACGACCGTCACGTCCGTAACGATTTCGTTGCCCACCAGTGTCAGTACTTCGGGGTTGGCCACAATGCTGATTTGGTCGGTGTTCTTGGCCATTTTTTTGAAGCAGTTGCAGCTCGAGAGCGTGAATGCTGCCATAGCCATCACCACGCCATACTTAAGAAACTTTTTCATAATTAGTTGGTTTTTACTGAGTTATATTATTTGTTAATCTCTCTCAAAGTATATCGCACAAAGATAATAAATTTTTCCGTCGCACAGTCCATTCACGTGGGAAAAAATCTTAACTTTTAATGACCTTCCGAATTGATTTCCGCATTAAGCCAGATGAAATTCGGCTCGGCAAATTCGAACAGCCTTGTTTCGTAGAAGATATTGGCCAGCCGAAGAGAGTTATATCCGGATGCTTTCGAGGCGTAGAGCATATACTGATTATCAACGAATTCATTCTCCTCGCCGATCCGACAATCGTATCGCTGGGCCAGGGCCTGCAATTCGGAATACGACGTCTCGGGCTTTAACAAAACAGTAAACTCATCGGTAATACTCATCAGAGAACCTTCGGTCTCGAACAAATACTCTGCCGACACCACTTTATCTCGAGCCCTTATGGAACGAACCACCCCCGAAGTAATTAGTCTGTCGCTACTGAAAATCCGGCGCTCAAACATCAGATCCGGATAGTCGTTTGCCACCGAACGAATCTGCTCTTCGGAGGCATCCGACACAAATTCCACATAGACCTGATTATGCACCAGATCGAGGTATATCTTTCGATCCTCAATACCATAGTAATAAAATGCCTTTGGGTCATTGTCCCCGAAGATCCCTCCCTCACACGCGGTGAGTATTCCCCCGAGACCGCCAAGCAGCATCCCCACACAAACAACGCTAATCAACTTTTTCATTGTTGTCAGATTTTTATCGCCCCAAAGGTACAAAAAAGGTTCGGAAATCCGAACCTTTTTCTTTCTGCATCTATCTCCGGCGGTCTCCTCGCCCACGGTCGCGTCCACCGCGGTCGCCTCCGCCGCCACCTTCACGGGGCTCACGAGGTTCACGGGGCGGCTTCTCGACCCAACCTTCGGGTTTTTCGAGCAACACACGGCGAGAAAGTTTATACTTACCGGTCTTGGGATCGGTTCCTATCAGCTTGACCTCCAGCATATCGCCCTCCTTGATGCCTGTCTCCTCCATCGTGTCGAAACGCTTGTAGTCGATCTCGCTGATGTGCAGCAGTGCGTCCTTTCCAGGCAGGATTTCGACGAAGGCGCCGAACGGAACGACCGACCTCACCTTACCATTATATATCTCGCCCACCTCGGGAACGGCCACAATGCCCTCGACGCGCGCCAAGGCAGCATCCAGAGCTTCTTTGTCGGGCCCGAAGATATCCACGAAGCCCTTGTTGTCGGCCTCGGTGATGGTGATTGTGGTTCCGGTTGTCTTTTGGATCTCCTGAATGACCTTTCCTCCCGGGCCGATGACGGCGCCGATAAAGTCGCTTGGGATGACAATCTGCACGATTCGCGGAACGAACGGTTTATAGTCCTCCCGGGGGGCATTCATCGTTTCGGTCAACTTGCCGAGGATGTGCAGGCGACCTGCTTTTGCCTGTAACAGAGCTTGTTCCAGCACCTCATAGGGCAGCCCGTCGACCTTAATGTCCATCTGGGTTGCGGTTATCCCGTCGGCGGTTCCGGTCACCTTGAAGTCCATATCTCCCAGGTGGTCTTCGTCGCCGAGAATGTCGCTCAACACTGCGAACTTGCCGTTCTCGGTGATCAGACCCATCGCGATCCCCGAAACGGGTTTTTTGAGCTTCACCCCTGCGTCCATAAGAGCCAGAGTACCAGCGCAAACCGTTGCCATCGACGACGATCCGTTGGATTCCAAAATGTCGCTCACTACGCGGATCGCATAGGGATTCTCTTCGCCCACCGGAACCATCGGCTTCAACGCCCTCCAGGCAAGGTTTCCGTGGCCGATCTCGCGACGGCTCAGCGATCGCTGCGGACGGGCTTCGCCGGTCGAAAAAGCGGGAAAGTTATAGTGCAACACGAACTGTTCGTCGCCCTGAACCAGCACTTGGTCGATCATCTTTTGGTCGAGTTTCGTGCCGAGCGTGACGGTCGTAAGCGACTGGGTTTCACCCCTTGTGAACACAGCCGATCCGTGTGCGCAGGGCAGGTAGTCGATCTCGCAGGCGATTTCGCGGATCTCGTCCGTGCGGCGTCCGTCGAGGCGCTTGCCTTCATCGAGGATCATCGAGCGCATCGCGCGCTTCATCACATCGTCGTGGAAGTATTTCTTCACCAAGGGCTTCTTCTCCGCCTGCTCCTCCTCGCTGAACCGAGCCAGGAACTCCTCCTCGATCGCTGCAAAGGCATCGCTGCGTTCGTGCTTGGCGGTTCCGCTCGTTGCCACGGCATAAGCCTTATCATAAGTCTCGGCGATCACCTGCTGGCGCAGTTCCTCGTCGTTCACCTCGTGGCAATATTCGCGCTTCACGTCCTTGCCCAACTCGCGGGCGAGTTCCATCTGCATTGCGCAGTGCTTTTTGATCTCGTCGTGCGCGATCTTGATCGCTTCGATCATCACCTCCTCCGAGACCTCTTTCATCTCGCCCTCGACCATCAGCACGTTGTCGTACGTCGCGCCGACCATCAGATCCAGATCGGCCTTCTTTGCGGCTTCGAATCCGGGGTTGATGACCATCTGCCCGTCGATGCGCGCCACGCGAACCTCCGAAATGGGGCCGCCGAAGGGAATATCCGAAACAGCCAGCGCAGCCGAAGCGGCCAAACCGGCCAGCGCATCGGGTTGGATATCGCGATCCGCAGAGATAAGATAGACGTTCACAAAGACTTCGGCGTGGAAGTCGCTCGGGAAGAGCGGCCTCAACGCGCGGTCGATCAGACGCGAGACCAGAATCTCGTTATCCCCGGGCCGGGCCTCACGTTTCAGAAAGCCACCCGGATATCGACCAGCGGCGGCGTACTTTTCGCGATACTCCACCGAAAGAGGCATAAAATCCACATCGGGTCTTGCGTCCTTGGCGGCCACGACGGTGCCCAGCAGCATCGTGTCGCCCATTTTGACGACCACCGCTCCGTCGGCTTGTTTGGCCAACTTTCCGGTGCTCACTTCGATCACGCGGCCGTCTGCCAGTGCGATCGTTTTCTTGACTTCGTTATACAACATTTTCTCGTTACTTTCTCAGGCCCAGTGCTTTAATTATTGCGCGGTACCGCTCGATGTCTCGATCCTTGAGGTATTCGAGAAGTTGGCGACGCTTGCCCACGAGACGCAGCAGGGCTCTTTGCGTGCCGAAGTCGTGTTTGTTTTTCTTGAGGTGTTCCGTAAGGTGGTTGATACGGTAGGAGAACAGTGCGACCTGACTCTCCGGGGAGCCTGTGTCGGTGTTGGACGTTCCGTACTGGCCGAATAGTTCGCTCTTTTTTTCTGCTGTTAAATAAGCCATAAACATTTAGCTGTTAAAAGGTTCCACTCCATCACGCATTCGCCTTACCGAATCGACGCCGGAGCGTGGGCGCAAAGGTACGAAAAGTTTTATTAACTTTGTGGAAAATAGTGAGATTATGGCCGAGGAAAAAAAGAGAGGGTGGCTGGACCGGGCGCTGGAGGTGATCCCGCGGGCGATGGCGAGCCGGCTGAGCGTGTTCATATTCCTGTTTCTGTTCGCCTATCTGGTGATCTACACGCTGTTGTGCATCATCGTCCCCGGGCTGGACGCCTACACCCCGGGCGACGACATCCAGGTAGTGCTGGGCAACTACACCAACATCCTGAGCGCCCTTGGAGCCTCGATCGCCGCCGGGAGCGGTGTGGCGATACACTCCAAGGTGAAGGACCTGCACAAGCGCCACGACCACCTGCGCGACTCGATGACCGATCTGCACGCCAAGATCGACCGGTTGCAGAAGAAACTCGACAACCTTCCCTCCAAATGAATTACATAGAACTGACTGTTCCGGTGGCCAATCCGTTTGAGGCTGAGATGCTCGTTGCCGAGTTGGCCGAGTTTCCGTTCGACTCGTTCACCGAGGAGCCCGATTCCCTGAAAGCATACATCCCCTCCGCCGCGCTGCCCGATTGTAAAACTGCCGTCGATGCTGTGTTGGCTTCTCGTTGCATCTTCGGCTCACGCTACATCGAGATCGAGACCCAGAACTGGAACGCCGTTTGGGAGTCGCAGTTCGAGCCCGTCCACGTGGAGGGTAAACTCGTCATCCGGGCTCCATTCCACTCGCCTGCCTCTGGAGAAGACGTGCGCGAAATTATCATTATGCCCAAGATGTCGTTCGGCACTGGCCACCACGCGACCACGTGGCTCGTTAGCGCCGAGATGACCGAGCACGACTTCGCCGGCAAACGGGTTCTGGATATGGGTTCCGGGACGGGTGTGTTGGCTATTCTCGCTGCTAAGCTCGGCGCGGCATCGGTCGACGCGGTCGACATCGACACCTGGGCGTTCAATAACTCCGTCGAGAATATCGAGATGAACGACGTGGGCGGAATCGTTGTACCGCACCTTGGCGACGTGGGCCTAATCCGTGGGCGGATGTACGACATCATACTTGCAAACATCAACCGCAACATCCTGCTGGCCGATATGCCCGCCTACGTTGCTTCGCTGGCTTCGGGCGGCGAGTTGATCGTCAGCGGTATCCTCGAGGGCGATGTGGAGACAATCGAACGTCGCGCCGTCGAACTCGGTCTGTGGCCGTCGGGCCAGCGCCTTCGCGATGGTTGGGCGGCACTAAGTTTCAGAAGAAAAGATGTATAACTATTCGATTATAATTCCACACAAGAACATTCCCGACCTGTTGGAGCGGTGTTTGGCGTCAATCCCCCAGCGGGACGACGTTCAGGTGATCGTGGTGGACGACAGCAGCGACGAACGTATCGTCGACTTCTCACGCTTCCCCGGCTTGGGACGACCGAACACCGAGGTGATCTTCCACAAGAGCCCCATCGGCGTCGGCGGCGGATCGGGTGTGGCTCGTAACGTGGGTCTGGAGGTCGCAACGGGCCGGTGGCTGGTGTTTGCCGACGCCGACGACTTTTTCCACCCCGCGGTGGACGAAATGATGACCCAATACGCCGACAGCGAGGCCGATATGATCTACTTCCGCCACGACAGCGTCGACAGCGCAACACTCCAACCCGTCGCCATCAATACGACCCGTAACCGCCACCTGGCCGACTACGACCGTACGGGTGACGAAACGGACATCCGATATATGATCTGGTTGCCGTGGGGACGGTTCATCCGGCGGGCGATGGTCGAGGAACACTCGTTGCGGTTCGACCCCGTGCGGTTTTCGAACAGCCTGTTGTTCTCCGTTCGGGCGGGCTACTTCGCAGGAGAGATCGTTTCGGACCCTACTATTATATATTGTAACGTCCAACGGGCTGGGTCGCTCATCCACGAGGGGCGACAGGACTGGGAGGCGATGAGCCAGCGGTTCGACGTCGATTACCGCGCCGCACTATTTGCCATCAGCGTCGGCGAAGGACGGTTGTTCGACCGCGTGGTTGCGGAGCGTTGGCGGGAGTTGTCGCTGCTGCATCGCCGCGGTGCACGACGCTTGCTGCCGAAACTTAGGGAGGTGTGCTCGACGCGACAGATAAGAAAAATACGATTCGAAGAATTTATCAGAAGGTTACACTTATGAAAATAGCAGTTGTTGGGACGGGATATGTGGGCTTGGTGTCGGGAGCGTGCTTCGCCGAGATGGGCATCGAAGTGGCGTGTGTTGACATTGATGCCGCCAAGATCGAACGCCTGAGGGCGGGCGAAATGCCGATATATGAGCCTGGGCTTGAGGAGATTGTGGTGCGGAACCACGCCGCGGGAAGACTGCGGTTCACCACGTCGCTGGCCGAGGTTGCGGGCGAGGTCGAGGTTGTGTTCATCGCCGTTGGGACCCCGCCGAACGAGGACGGGAGTGCCGACCTGGGGCACGTGCTGGCAGTTGCGCGCGACATCGGGCGGGTGATGAGCAGGCCGCTGATCGTGGTGACCAAAAGTACGGTGCCGGTGGGAACGTCGGACAAGGTGCGGGAAGCTGTAACTCAGGAACTTGTGGCACGTGTGGCGGCAGGCGACAGGGCGGCCGCGGGGTTGACTTTCGACGTCGCCTCGAACCCCGAATTCCTCAAGGAGGGCAACGCCGTGGAGGACTTTATGCACCCGGACAGGGTGGTCGTGGGGGTGGCGTCTGATGCCTCACGGGGAGTGATGGAGCGGCTGTACAAACCGTTTATGATCAATTCTTACAGGCTGATATTCACTGATATACGCTCGGCCGAGATGATCAAGTACGCGGCCAATGCGATGCTGGCGACGAGGATTTCGTTTATGAACGACATTGCGAATCTATGCGAGCTGGTGGGAGCGGACGTGAATATGGTGCGAAAGGGCATCGGAAGCGACCCGCGAATCGGGCCGAAGTTCCTCTATCCGGGCCTGGGGTACGGCGGATCGTGCTTCCCGAAGGATGTTAAAGCACTGATACACACTGCGGAAGAAAATGGCTACCGGCTGGAACTGCTGGAGGCGGTGGAGAACGTGAACCGACGGCAGAAAGAGGTGCTGGGGGCGAAGGTGAGGAGGGTGTTCGGTAACGATCTGAGAGGCAGGGTGTTCGGGGTGTGGGGATTAGCGTTTAAGCCTGAGACAGACGATATTAGAGAGTCGGCGGCACTGGTCGTGGTGGAGCAATTGCTGGAGGCGGGAGCGGAAGTGAAGGTCTACGATCCGGTAGCGATGGAGGCGGCACGAGGAAAGCTGGGAGGCAGTGTAACGTATTGTGAATCAATGTATGACGCGGCACGAGGAGCGGATGCGCTGTTGCTGACGACGGAGTGGAAAGAGTTTCGGGTGCCGGATTGGGACGCCGTGGGGGCGAAAATGAGGGGAAAGACGATTTTTGACGGGAGGAACATTTATGACGCTAACGAACTGAGAACCAAAGGCTTCTACTATTTTGGCATCGGACTCGGTTAGTGTAAAAAAATTTGACACTCGTGTAAAAAAATTTTACACTTTAGGGAGTATGAAAGGAATAGTTTTGGCGGGCGGAGCGGGGTCGCGACTCTGGCCCATTACGAAGGGAGTGAGCAAGCAGCTACTACCCGTGTATGACAAGCCGATGATATATTATCCAATCTCGGTGTTGATGCTCGCGGGAGTGAGGGATATATTGATAATCTCGACGCCGCACGACTTGCCGGCGTATGAAAGATTACTGGGTGACGGGCGAGAGCTGGGAGTGAGGTTCGAGTATGCGGCACAACCGTCGCCGGATGGAATTGCGCAAGCGTTCCTGATAGGAGGAGAGTTCATAGGAGACGATGCGGTGTGCTTGGCCCTGGGGGATAATATCTTCTATGGGCAGGGATTCACCGGAATGCTGAGGGCGGCGGCGGAAAGAGCAGAAAAGGAGGGACGGGCGACGATATTCGGGTATGCGGTGGCGGATCCGGAGCGGTTCGGAGTGGTGGAGATGGACGGAGAGGGGCGGCCGGTGGCGATCGCCGAAAAGCCGGTGGCGCCGCGTTCAAATGTAGCGGTAGTGGGATTGTATTTCTATCCGCCGGGAATACAGGAAGTGACGCTGGGAGTGAAGCCCTCGGCGAGAGGCGAACTGGAGATAACATCGGTCAACGAGGAGTACATAAGGCGAGGGAAAATGGATGTACAGATGCTGGGGAGGGGATTCGCGTGGCTGGACACGGGAACGCACGACTCGCTGGCCAATGCAGCAACGTTTGTGGAGACGATACAAAAGAGGCAGGGACTGAAGATTGCCGCATTGGAAGAGGTGGCGTGGAGGCAGGGGTGGATCACGGCGGAGGATGTGGAGCGACTGGCGGAACCATTGGCCTGCAATCAATATGGGCAGTATTTGCTGGAATTAGCAGGAAAGCGATGAAGGTGACCAAGACGGAAATAGAGGGAGTGGTGGTAGTGGAGCCGGGGAGAGCTTTCGAGGACGAGAGAGGGACGTTCTGTGAGACGTTCCGGGAGAGAGAGTTTGCAGAGTTGACGGGTTTCGCGGGGAGATTCGTGCAGGAGAACGAGTCGCGCTCTCGGGAAGGTGTGGTACGTGGATTGCACTTCCAAAAGGAACCGAATGCGCAGGCAAAACTGGTTCGGGTGGTGAGCGGAAGGATACTCGATGTGGCGGTCGATATGAGGAGAAGTTCGGGGACGTTCGGGAAGTGGGTGATGGTGGAGCTGAGTGAGGAAAACAAGAAGCAACTGTTCATACCGAGGGGATGCGCGCACGGGTTCAGTGTACCACGGGGAGAGGCGGTGGTGGTGTATAAGGTGGATGGATACTGGGCGCCGGAAGACGATGCAGGAGTGAGGTGGGATGACGAGGCGTTGGGGATTGACTGGGGGCTGGGAGGAGAGAAGGCGGTGGTGTCGAAGAAGGATGCAGCGCTACCGGGATTCGAGGAAGCATATAAGTTCTGAAAGAACCAGCCGCGCCGAGGAGTAAAGCGACGAAGGGCCTCACGCGGCGGACAAAGAAGATATAGGAATGAAAAACATATTGATAACAGGAGGAGCAGGGTTCATAGGAGCGCACGTGGTGAGGCACTTCGTGGAGAAGTACAGGGAGGCGAACGTGGTGAATCTGGACAAGCTGACCTATGCGGGAAATCCGGACGCGCTGGCGGATCTGGAGGGGAAAAAGAACTACACCTTTATCAAGGGAGATGTGGGAGATGCGGCGCTGGTGGCGAGGATATTCGCAACGCACGACATTGAAGGAGTGATACACTTGGCGGCAGAGAGTCACGTGGACAGAAGCATAGGAGCGCCGATGGTCTTCGCGACGACCAATGTGATGGGAACGCTGGTACTGTTGGAAGCAGCGAGAGCCCACTGGAACGGGAAATGGGAGGGGCGGAAGTTCTATCAGATATCGACGGATGAGGTCTACGGGGCGCTGGGGAAGGAGGGGGTTTTCACGGAAGAGACGCGCTACGATCCGCATTCGCCATATTCGGCGAGCAAGGCGGCAGCAGATCACTTTGTGAGGGCGTATCACGACACGTATGGGCTACCGACGGTGGTGTCGAACTGCACGAACAACTACGGCCCGGGCCAGTTTCCGGAAAAGCTGATACCACTGATGATATCGAACATAGTGGCGGGGCGGGAACTACCGGTGTATGGAGATGGAACCAATGTGAGGGACTGGATATGGGTGGGAGACCACGTGGAAGCGATAGATGCGGTGTTCAACAGAGGGGAAGTGGGAGAGACGTATCTGGCGGGAGGAGGAAACGAGCTGAGGAACATAGATCTGGTGAGGACGCTGGTGAGGCTGGTGGATGAAGCGATGGGAAGGGAGCAGGGAACGAGCGAGAAGCTGATAACATTTGTGGCGGACAGGGCGGGGCACGATTTCAGGTATGCGGCAGACATCGGCAAGATAGAGAGAGAGCTGGGATGGAGGCCGAAGATGAGCATAGAAGAGGGGCTGCGCAGGACGGTGGAGTGGTATGTGGGGAAGAGATGATAGAAGCCTTTGTGACATATCTGGAAGCAGAGAGGAGGTACTCGGCCTACACGGTGAGGAACTACAAGCACGATGTGGAAGAGTTTGTGGGGTGGCTGGGGGCTGATGTGTTCGATCCGGCGGAAGTGGGGGTGGACGATGTGAGGGAGTGGGTGGTGGAACTGGCGGACGGGAGAAAGCTGGCAGCGGCGACGGTGAATGCGAAGGTGACGGCGTTGAAGGCTTTTTACAGGTGGCTGAGGGCGACGGGGCGAGCAGAGAACAATCCGACAGCGAGGCTGAGGGCGCAAAAGATGCCGAAGAGGCTACCGGTGTGGATCACGGAGAAGAAGATGGAAGGAGTGGTCGAGAGGCTGATGGAGAAGCTGGAGGGGGGAGGCTCAGGCGGCGCGGGAGGCTTCGGCGGCGATACGGAGGAGAGGAGGGACGCGATGATAGTACTACTGTTTTATTCGTGTGGGGTGAGGCTGGCAGAGATGGTGGGGCTGGAGCAGGGAGACATATCGGAGGGATACAAGGAACTGAGGGTGAGGAAAGGAAAGGGAGGAAAGGAGAGAATAGTACCGATACCGGAGCAGGCGGCGAAGAGACTGAGAGAGTATGTGGAAGAAATTTCGGGAGCCGAAATTTGGAAAAGTGGAAAAAAACCACTATTTTTAACTCACAAAGGAGAGCCGATGAGCAGGGAGGGAGTGTACAAGGTGGTGAGGGAAGTGCTGGGGGGAATGGGAGTGGAGGGAAAGAGGAGTCCCCACGTACTGAGGCATACGTATGCAACGCACTTGATGGACGGAGGAGCGGACCTGAGGGAGATACAAGAGCTGATGGGGCACGCGTCGCTCGCAGCAACGCAAGTGTACACGCACAACAGCATTGGGAAGCTGAAAAAAGTATACAAAGAGGCCCATCCAAGGGGAGGGGGCGAAAAAAGATAAGGAATTATGAACGTACAGATCCAGTCAGTGAAGTTCGATGCCGACAGTCGGCTTATCGAATTCGTCGAAGCCAAAATGGCCAAACTCGAAAAATTCTCAGAGAGAATAGTCTCGGCAGATGTAATACTGAAGGTCGACAAAGACCACGAAAAAGGAAATAAAGTCGCCACGGTGACACTATATATGCCGGGAGAAGATATGGTCGGAAAGGGGCGAGCGAGGAGTTTCGAAGAAGCAGTGGACGAAAGTGTGGAAGAACTACGAAGGCAAATAGAGAAGAGGAAGGACAGGTAGGTTGTTATAATTCACCTATCAGCGTACGAATAACCACAGAAGCACAAGCGCAACCAAACACGGCGGGCATATAGGAGATAGTACCGACGTTAGATTTCTTGTTGGTCTCATCCTCGGTAAGGATCAGGGAACCAGGCCGAAGAGGCTCGGAAGAGAAAACAACCTGAAAACCAGAGCGAATACCCCATTTGTGGAGCCGCTTACGAAGCATATGGGCAAGGGGACAGTGGTGGGAAGCAGAGATGTCGGCGATCTCGATCTTAGTGGGGTCGAGCTTAGCGCCGGCGCCCATAGAACTAACGAGAGGAAGGCCACGGTCGAGGCAGGCTCTTATGAGGGCGGCCTTGGGAGAAAGGGTGTCGATAGCGTCAACCACGAAGTCGAAGGGAGCGGAGTCGAGGGGAGTGAGGGCGCCTTCAAGGAGCTGGTCGGTCAATTCGTCGCGGATGTAGAGGGGGACCAGGGAGAGGCAGACGGCGGGATTGATGTCGAGAAGGCGAGCAGCAAGGACATCGGTTTTAAGGAGCCCGACGGTCGAAGAGAGAGCGACCAACTGGCGGTTGATATTACTGGGAGAGACAGAATCGGCATCGGCCAAAGTAAGGCGACCAACCCCAGCCCGAACCAACATCTCAGCAGCGTAAGCACCAACACCGCCGAGTCCGACGACCAGAACGTGAGCCTGTTGGAGGGCGGCAAGCCTCTCGGGCCCAAGGAGAAGCTCAGTGCGGGAGAGCCATTCAGCGGGGGAGGCGGTAGGAGCGGCGGCGGGGCCGGGGAGGTGAGTCATTCGGTCGGAAGTTTAGGCTCGGGGGTGAAGATTCTCAAGTAATTAGAGTAAAGCTGGCGGGAGAGAGAATCGAGGGGGATATCGAGGGTCTTGGAGGCAAGAGAGTAAACGGAAGAAATGGGAGCAGGGTCGTCGTCGGTTTCGAGGAAAATATGGTCGAGAGGAGTGCTACGAAGCGCAGCGACAGAACGAGAAGAAGAAAAACTACGAACCCCGAAAGACAAGAAATAACCACGAGAAACAGCCTGAGAAGCCTGCTGGGGAGAGCCAATGAAGCCGTGAAACACTACGGCACGGAGTTTGTAACCAGACAAAACGTTAACGACGCGCTCGAAGGCTCTGACACAATGCAATACAACAGGCAAACCACGCTGGCTCGCTATGCGCAACTGCGCCGCGAAAACCATCTCCTGGCGGGGGCGGTCGGAAGCCGCAGTCGAAAAATCGAGACCAATCTCCCCTATTACACAGGCGTTTGCGGATTCGACAGAAAGAAGCGCTTTTTCCAATTCAGGACCCGAAAGGGTGTCCACGTCCCAAGGATGAATACCAACACCCTGAGGTTCAATGGTTTGACCAGAGGGGTGGTGGGTATGTATGTCTACCAGAGGAGTTTTCACAATGCAAAAAAAGAGAAAAATTCTATCTTTTAGCCGAAAAATTTTATATTCACATAAAATATTTTTACATTTGTAAAATTTTTATTCGCTATGAAACAAATCAAAAGGGGCCTGATAGGGGCGGCAATATTGCTCGGGGGAGTGTTTTGGGGTGTGAGTGCGCAAACCACTTTCGGATACCAAAGCCCGTATCAGGGCGCGTACGGCTACGGAATGCCCGCAGGGTATGGGTATGTCGAAAAAGGAGAAACCGAAACTGCCATACTACCGACCTGGGGAATAAAAACAAACCTGCTGTATGACCTGACGGCGACAATAAACCTCGGAGTGGAATTCCGACTCGGGGGCAGAACATCGCTCGACATACCGTTCAACTACAACCCGTGGACGTTCCAGGAGAACAGAAAGTGGAAGCATTTTCTGGTACAACCGGAGTTCAGGTTCTGGGTGAGAAACACATTTGAAGGAAGTTTCTTCGGGCTACACGGCCACTATGCGGTCTTCAACATCAGCCACTTACCGGAACCGTTCTCGCCATTTATGCAAGCGTACAGGTTCGAGGGAGAACTGTGGGGAGCGGGCATAAGCTACGGGTACAGGTGGAATCTGGGGCGCCACTGGGGAATGGAGGCAACAATAGGAGCAGGATTTGCCAGGATCAAGTACGACAGGTATGAGTGCGACGACTGCGGAGACTACATCGAAAGCAAAACCCTCGCATATTTCGGCCCGACCAAGGTGGGACTGAATCTAATCTACAGTTTCGGAGGAGAACAAGTAACGAGAAGGAAGGAAAAGATCAGAGGCAGAGGAGGATATGTGGACAAGTACAACGAGACGATCGTCGGAGTACCGCCCATCGCAGCACCGCCGATCATAATCGAAGAACCGGACTATGTGATCGAAAAACCCGTCAAGCCGGCGTACCAACCGCTACTCTCGACAAGCTACATCATACCGGAAGCAGAAGCAATCAAGGAACGCTCGCTGTACTGCACGGCATTCATCGACTTCGAACAAGGAAAGTGGCAAGTGAGGCCGGGAATCGGAAACAATGCAGCAGAAATACAAAAGGTACACGAAACGCTAAAACAAGTGGTCGACGACCCGAACGCAACAGTAACGGGAATCGCAATCGTGGGCTACGCGTCGCCGGAAGGAAACTGGGACAACAACCTGCTACTTTCGGAAAAAAGAACCCAAGCCGTGACAGACTACATAGGTATGGAGTACAACTTCCCGAGAAATATCTATACGGTGCGCGGCGCGGGTGAAGACTGGCAAGGACTCGACTCTCTGGTGAATCAGTCGGTGATGTCGAGCAAGCACAGGGTACTGAACATCATCAGGAGCAAGGACGACGACTACGATGCGAGAGAGAGGAAGCTGAGAAGTGTAGCGGGAGGAGATGTGTATCAGTGGATCTACGACGAGTTCTATCCCCTGCTGAGGCGGACGGACTACAGGATCGACTACACGGTGGTACCGTTCAGCATCGAAGAAGGACGAGCAGTACTGAAGAACAGGCCGAACAACCTGTCGCTCAATGAGCTATTCTTAGTGGCGAACAGCTACCAGCCGGGAACCAGAGAATTTAACGAAGTCTTCGAAATAGCAGTACAACAGTATCCGTGGAGCGATGTGGCAAACATCAATGCAGCAGCCTCGGCACTGGAAAGGCGAGACACATCGACAGCAGCATACTATCTGGCGCATGTGAAAGACCACACCCCGGCGTACTGGAACAATATGGGAGTTATGGCTTGGCTACAAGGAGACGAACAAAAAGCTGTCGACTGCTTCGCACAAGCAGGAATTCAAGCAGCAGGAAACAACGCAGAACTCGAACAATATTTCCGCTCCATTGCAGACTAAAAACTTTTGTATACCTTTGCAAGGTGCCAAATGGAAGATATATACGGACGATAATAGCCGTGATTGTAGTGACGGCAGGAATGTGGTGTAGGGCCGAAGCGCAAACTACCGAAGAACTACAAAGGCAACTACAAGCAATCCAACAACAACTGGATGCTTTACGAGGAGAGCAAGCAAGCACGGAGGCGACAGAACAAGGGGCCATTCAGGGGGGAGGGACTCAAGGAGGAGCCCCAGTGGGAGGAGCGGTGATGCTGAGGCCGATGGAAACAGGGCGGAGTTTGGAAATAAAACCGCAGACGAATAGGGAGAGGCGAAGAGAAGCAACTCTACAAGAGCAAGAAAGAAGAGAACAAGCGAGAAGAGAACAAGCCCTAAGGGATGCGGAAGCAAGAGAAGCACAACTAAAGCAACAACTACAACAAGCACAAGGAGCCAATCAAGGAGGGAACTACGGGGGGCAAGGAGGACAGCCGAGCTACAACTATTACTACAACAACCCGAGCGGAGGGAGCCAAAACTACGGGGGAGCGCAACAAGGCGGCTATCCAGGAGGAACGGCACAGAATTATGGAGGAGGGCAACCAAACTACGGGGGAGCATACGGACAGTATGAACAACCGAGGCAGAGAGGACGAGGGTATGGAACAGGAGGAGTGTATGGAGGAGGGCGCGTATATAATAAGGTAGCGCTGAAGACAAACCTACTCTACTGGGGAACCATAACGCCAAACCTCGGAGTGGAATTCGGACTGGGACAAACTATAACACTCGAACTATCAGCCGGATTCAACAACTGGGGGCAAGCACCGCAAGGAGTAGTAGACTTGGCAGGAGGAGCGAAGAAGAGGCAACTGGACCACACGCTGGGAAAAGCAGAATTCAAAATCTGGTTCCAGGAACGGTTCGTGGCGCACAACATTGGGTTACACGTATTCTACACAGGATATGATATTTACGGAGTGAGAGTACCGCTGTTGTTCGAGAAGGAAATGAGGTACGAGGGAAGCGGAGTGGGAGTGGGAATAACCTACGGGTACAGGTGGGCGTGGAGCGAAAGGTGGGGAATGGACCTGAGCATAGGCGCGGGAATGATTATGATGAACTACGACAAGTATGCCTGGGCAGAAGGAGGTACAGCCTCGACAACGCCCGAAGCATTCAAAAAGACATATTTCGGCCCAACAAACCTCGGACTGAAACTCTTTTTTATGATTAATTAAATAAAACAACAAGATAGAAATGAAAAAGCTTCTACTTTTTGCTCTGATGTCCCTCATCGTACTGACCGCCGCTACTACGCCGGAAAGAGCCGACTATCCGGACGAAATGGACGACAAGGGTGTGAGCGTCACCGACATTGAAGTGACCCGTACAGAGGGAGTTGCCAAAATCTCGTTCGCACTGCACGTGGGAGACCGGGTGACCCAGGAAAACCGAAGTCTGATTATCGATCCGGTGCTGCAAAGCTCCAACGGAGCAGTGTCGCTCTACCCCATCGTAATACGAGGGTCGAGGGCGCAAGCAGTGAACGAAAGCCAAGCGATGCAAGCCGCGCGGATCTCTAACGAAATGCCCTATCACACAACCAACGGGAGAACCGTGGAGTATGTGGCTACGATTCCGTGGGACGACTGGATGGCAGGGTCGGACTTGGTATTCAACGGAATAAGCGCCGGACCGGGAAAGTCGATGGAAGTCGCAATAGGGCTGGTGGCAGGAAACCTGCTAAATGAGCAAGCAACGGTCAAGGAGGTAATCTCCAAGCCGACGCCGAGCCCGCAAGCACTCGCACAAGCGCAGTCGCAGTCGAGCGTACCGCAACAACACGTAATCCAGGCACCACTACCGCCGGTTTCGCAGGTACAGCCGGAAACCGCTATGCCGGCGCAGAACGTCGTGCAAGCGCCACTACCACCGGCACCGCCAACCCCGACAGCACTGGGAATGCCAGCAGTAACGGATCAGGGAACAGTCGTGCAAAGGCCCATATCGCCGATCTTGGCGAACGCATCAGCAAACGGAACAGTGGGAAACAGCTACGGAGCAGCCCCGACGCCAGCACCTTATTATAAGAGTGCGGAAGTGACGGGAACACTGTCGGCACCCTCGGTCGGCCCGGCAATCAACTACATCTCGGTGGGAGACGATCTCGCGTCGAGGTTTATGTTCGTGGAACCGGTGCAAAACTACTATACAGCACTACAAGCAACGAACGATGCAATATTCGACTACAATATGCCGCTGACATTGGGAACCGGAGTACCGCAAACCCAGAGCGAAGTCGACAGATTCATCGAAATGACGCGGAAGGGCTCGGTCTTCATCCGATTCAACCTCGGAAGCCAGATTGCAGGACGTGACTTCGCAAACAACAACAGGATGATGGTCGACCTGATCTCCTCAATCAGACTACTCGAATCGTCGCCCGATGTAAGGGTTGCGCAAGTAGTCGTAGCAGGTTTCTCGTCGCCGGAAGGCTCCTTCGCAGAGAATGAAAAACTGGCCCTGGACCGTGCGGCAGTAGCAAGAGACTTCCTTACAGCAAACTCGAATGTCGATCCAAAAGCAATCAGCGTGTACAACGGCTCGATCGACTGGGCTACCCTACGTGCCTTGATAGCAAATTCGAATATGCCGGAAAAGTACACAATACTAAGCATCATCGACAACACACCAGCCTGGGACGGCTTCAGAGACACGGGAAGGCTGGAACGACTGATGGCAGTGAACGACGGCCAAGCGTACAGGTATATGAGAGAGCATTTCTTCCCGCAGTTAAGGCAGACCGGAGCGTACATTAAAGTATATTACGAAAACGTCCGCTAAGACGGGCTGGAGCAGGGGGGGAGCAAGGGGGAGAGCAAGGGGGAGAGCAAGGGGGGGAGCAAGGGGGAGAGCAAGGGGGGGAGCAAGGGGGAGAGCAGGAGGAGAAAGCAGGAGGGGGGATCAAAGGGGACAACAAAGAGAGCCCGCTCATCGAGCGGGCTTTTTTATGAGAGGACGAGCGAACACCTACCTATTCTTCGGAGGGAGCGAACTGGTCCAGGTAAGAGTCGATAGCGGAGGTCTGGGCGGTACGGCCGTAAAACTCAGCAACCTGGGCCAAAGAAGAAAGGTCGCGCAACTTGGCATACCAAACGTCCTCAACCAAAGGCTGTTTCGAATCGGGAAAGCGCAAGTAATACTCGATATACTGCTGGAGTGTGTTCGAGTAATCCTCCAACAAGGCATCGGCCTTAGCAGTCGCCGAAGCAACTGGGACGGCAGTCGCAGCGTCCTCACCCACACTACCCTCGCCTGAAGCAGCGCCGACGGCGTAGTATGCCTCGATGAGCGAGTAGGTGTTCCAGAAGTCGTAATCCAATTTCGAAGCGGGGTACTCAACCAGAGAACGATCCAGAGCAGCCTCGGCGCGAACGAAGTCGCCCTCGTCCAAAAGAGCGTTAGCCAGACGGACGAAAGAGTACTGAGCGCCGACGAACTGCAAGTTAATCAGAGAGTTATAGTCGATGTAGACCCCGGGAGCGCCAGAACCACCGTAACGGTACTCCTCCATCAGAAGGCGCCAAGCAATCTGAGTGTCGATACGCCCGGTGTCCAGAACGTCGTACTTAGTCTGGATCGGAACGAACCGGTAAGCCCAACCGTCAGCCTGGAGGTAGTCCCCAAGGCCCATCTCGCGCATAGTCTGGGTCATTGTGAAGTACAGAGGCCGCTCCCAGTCGAACGAACCAAGGACGTCGAGCAGAGCCAGTTGGTCCTTACGGAGGCTACGTTCGGGGATATTAAAGTAGATGGTGTCCACCATAGCCGCGGCGTCCTCGGGCCGGACGATACCGGAACGAAGAGCAGCCTCCTTGTCGACAGGAAGGGCGAGTCGAGTAGTGGGAATATAGTCGACGGTGTGGCCATCGCCAGTGTCGACGCGGGTTTTAGGGTCGCGACTGGAAATGAAGTCGAGTACGAAATCGACAGTCAGAGCGCGGTCGATGACAGGCTCGACGTAGATGAAGGCATCGTTGTCGCGGTAAACCGAGGGCGGAATCGACAAAGGAACGGGAGCCGAAGCGTTATAAGCGTGGCGCATCTGATCGATATACCAGTCGGCCCCGAGGTAACTGGTGTTCATAATACGAACGTCGGGACGGACATTCTCCACCTCCTGATTGTACCAGAGAGGAAACGTGTCATTGTCGCCGAAGTTCATAAAAATCGAATTGGGCAGAGCCGAGATCATAAAGTTGTAACCGATGTCGTGGCCGATACTACGGCCGGAACGGTCGTGGTCATCCCACTCCTGAGCGAGCAGAAGGACGGGGACGACGACGCAGATAGCGGTAGCGGTGAGGGCAGAAATTTTGTGTGCCCCTGAGGCCCGCTCGCCTTTGAACCAACGAGAGACAACCTCCTGAACCCAAGCGACGCCGAGGCCGATCCAGATGGAGAAAGCGTAGAACGAACCGGCGTAGATATAATCACGTTCGCGAACAGCACCGGGAGGCGAGTTGAAGTAAACGACCAGAGCAACCCCCATCATCAAAAAGATAGAAATAACGACGACGAATCCGCGGCGGTCGCGACCGAGCTGAGAGATCAAGCCGAGGATACCAAGCAGGAAGGGCAGAAAGAACAGCTTGTTACGCCCTTTATTACGGGCGATCTCGTCGGGAAGATCGCTCTGGGGCCCAAGGTAGAGGGCGTCGATGGGTCCGATACCGGAGAGCCAGTTACCGTGGACAATGTCGCCGCGACCCTGGATGTCGTCCTGACGACCAACGAAGTTCCAAAGAAAGTAACGCCAGTACATAAAGTTGAACTGGTAACCAAAGAAGAACGAGAGGTTACCACCACCCCACTCCTTATATTTATCGGCCGACGCGTAATCCCACTGGCGAGGAAACAAAACCTCCGAACCGGGAGCGAAAACGTAATCGGTCAACACCTCGCGACTCTCATACTTACCGGACTCCGAGAGGAACCAAGTTTTAGAATATTTCGTGTCGACGATTTTGGAGTCGTAACGAGGCCCGTAAACAATGGGGATACTACCGTACTGCTCGCGGCCCATAAGGCTCCGCAGAGCGTAAGGGTTGTCGGGGCGGTTGGAGTTCATCGGAGGGTTGACGCTGGCGCGGATAACGACCGAAGCGTAAGAACTGTAACCGATGAAGATAACGCCGATGCAGAGCAGGATGGTGTTCCAAACTTTGTGTCCGCGGCGGTGGGTGAACCAGATACCGGCGCCGACGAGGGCGAACAGGACGAGAACCCAGGCGACCATACCGGAGTTGACAGGAAGCCCGAGTCCGTTAACGAACATACGGTCGACCCAAGCACCGACAGCGACGGGAAAAGGCATCAGGATTTTATAGATAGCCAGAAGGATACCACCACTGGCGAGAAGAGCGAGAACGGCCCCTTTGAGGGTAACGGCAGAAGTCTTACGGAAGTAGAAGATGAGCACCAGAGCGGGCAAAGCCAACAAGTTGAGGATGTGAACCCCAATCGAAAGTCCCATCATATAAGCGATCAAAACCAACCAACGAGAAGAATCGGGCTCGTCCGCAACCTCCTCCCAACGCAACATCAACCAAACAACCAGGGCGGTGAACATAGAAGAAGTGGCGTAGACCTCGCTCTCGACAGCCGAAAACCAGAACGTATCGGTGAAGGCGTAAGCCAAAGCACCTATAATACCAGCGCCGATAGCCGTCCAATCGTCCGTATGCATCTTACGAGCCAAGCGAGTGATAGTCCAGAACATAAACAGGATACAGAACGCGCTGGCGGTACAGGACATAAGGTTCGAAGCGAACCCGACGGCCGAAGGGTCGCCGAAGCTTAGCAGAGTAAACAACCGCATCAACATCATAAACAGGGGTGCGCCCGGCGGATGGCCGACCTCCAATTTATAAGAAGTGGCGGTGAACTCCATACAATCCCACCAAGAAGCGGTAGGCTCCGCCGTAACTACGTACACAACCAAGGCGATGGCAAACACCAACCAGCCGACAATGTTATTGACTTTTTTATAGTTGTTCATCCGACAAAAATAGTTAATTTTGTCTTATGTTTACACTCTACAACACGCTTTCTCGGACAAAGCAGGTGTTCGAGCCACTGGTACCCGGACGGGTGGGCCTGTATGTGTGCGGCCCGACGGTATATGGCGATCCACATCTGGGCCACGCAAGGCCGGCAATAACGTTCGATCTACTGTTCAGGTATCTGACCGCGCAGGGGTATAAGGTGCGCTATGTGAGAAACATTACGGATGTGGGGCATCTGGAGAACGACGCAGACGAGGGAGAAGACAAGATCACGAAGCGAGCGCGGCTGGATGAGTTGGAGCCGATGGAGGTGGCGCAATACTACACGAGGAGGTACCACGATGCGATGCGGGAGCTGAATGTGCTGCCGCCCTCGATCGAGCCGACAGCATCGGGACACATCATTGAGCAGATAGAGCTGACGAAGCGGATCCTGGATGCGGGGTATGCATATGTGTCGAACGGCTCGGTCTATTTCGATGTGGAGAAGTATGCGAAGGATTTTGAGTATGGAGCCTTGTCGGGCCGGACGCTGGAAGATATGCAAGCGGGAACAAGAACGCTGGATGGGCAGAGAGACAAGCGAAGCGCAGCCGATTTTGCGCTATGGAAGAAGGCAGCGCCGGAGCACATTATGAGGTGGCCATCACCCTGGAGCGAGGGTTTCCCCGGGTGGCATATGGAGTGCAGCGCAATGAGTCTGAAGTACTTGGGAGAGCGATTCGATATACACGGAGGAGGAATGGACCTGACGTTCCCGCATCACGAAGCCGAAATGGCACAAGGGTGTGCGTGCGGACTGGGGGGAGCGAGGTGGTGGGTGCACAACAATATGCTGACCGTGGGAGGCCAGAAGATGGGCAAGTCGCTGGGAAACTTCATAACGCTGGAGCAGATGTTCACGGGAACGCATCCGATGCTGACGCAAGCCTATTCGCCGATGACGATCAGGTTCTTCACCTTGCAGGCGCACTATCGCTCGACGCTGGATTTCTCGAACGAAGCACTACAGGCAGCCGAGAAGGGGCTGGAAAGGCTGATGAAGGCGGTGGAGACGCTGGGGCGGCTTGAAGTGGCGGCAGACGCAGGGACGGTGGATGTTGCGGAGTTGGAGGCGCGGCTGACGGAGGCAATGGACGACGATCTAAACTCGCCGTTGGCAATCGCGGCCTTGTTCGACTGGGTGAGAGTGGTGAATAGTCTGCACGACAGCACGATGACGATCTCGAAGCCCGATCTGGAGAGGCTGAGAGAGGTGTTCAACCGGTGGGTGTTCGAGATACTGGGCCTGCGGGACGAGAGGGAAGCCTCGGAAAATGATCATCTGGCGCCGGTGGTGGAGATGCTGATGGGAATGAGGGCCGAAGCAAAGGCGGCGAAGGACTGGGCGCTGAGCGACAAGATCAGAGACGGGCTGGCAGCAGCGGGAATAAAAGTTATGGATAAAAAAGAGGGGCCCTCGGAATGGCAACTACAATAGAACAGATAAAAGAACTGGTGGGGCGGCTGGGAGAGTTGGCACGCCATCTGGACATAGAAGGCAGGAGGGCGACGCTGGCGGCACAAGAAGCGAAGGCGTTGGAGCCGGGGTTCTGGGATGCGCCGGAAGAAGCAGAAAAGCAACTCAAAGCAACAGCAGCGGTGAAGAGCTGGGTGGGAGCGTATGATGCGGTAGCGGGAAAGGTGGACGACCTAGCCTTGATGCCCGATTTTGTGAAGGAGGGAGCAGCTACGGAGGAAGAACTGGATGAGCAGTATGGAGCTACCCTGGCGGCGGTGGAAGAGCTGGAGCTGAGGAATATGTTACAGGGGGCGGAGGACAAGCTGGGAGCGATTATGGACATCAATGCCGGAGCAGGAGGAACGGAAGCGTTGGACTGGGCGGGAATGCTACACAGGATGTATCTGCGCTGGGGAGAGGATAACGGCTACAAGGTCAAGACCTTAGACTATCAGGAGGGAGACGAGGCGGGAATAAAGAGTGTGACGCTGGAATTCGAAGGGGATGCGGCCTACGGGTTTCTCAAGAGCGAGAACGGAGTACACAGGCTGGTGAGGCCCTCGCCGTTCAATGCGCAAAACAAGCGGCAAACGTCCTTTGCGAGCGTGTTTGTGTCGCCGGCCGTGGACGATACGATAGAGATAGTGATCAATCCGGCAGACTTGGAGTGGGACACGATGCGCTCCTCGGGAGCAGGAGGCCAGAATGTGAACAAGGTGGAAACGGCCGTGAGGCTTAAACACTTACCGTCGGGAATAGTGATCGAGAACAGCGAAACGCGCTCGCAACTACAGAACAGAGAGAATGCGATGCGAATATTACGCTCGAAGCTGTATCAAAAGGAGCTGGAAAAGCAGATGGAAGCGAGAAACGCCTTAGAAAAGCAGAAGAAAAAGATCGAGTGGGGCTCGCAAATACGGTCGTATGTACTGGACGACCGCCGGGTGAAAGACCATCGGACGGGGTATCAGACCAGCAACCCGGATGCGGTATTGGATGGAAAGCTGGACGAATTCATCAAAGCCTACCTAATGGAATTCGGGCGGAACGCCGCCGGCGATTAAACAGGAACCACGACTCAAGGAGGAGCGAGCTGAAGTGATCGAATCTTAACTAACAGGGTTTGGAGAATCCTAAGGCGCCGGTTTAGGCGCCGGGACCGGGGGCGAGGGTGGCTCGGGAACGCACTGTTGGGCTGCTTTTTCCTTATCGGCACGCTCGGAAAGTTTCTTACGAGCCTTACGGATCGCCTCGTCGATTGTCTCCTGCATTCGCTTAATGTCGTTCTCACTCATAGTTCTTCAGCTTTTCGTAAACCACTGAGTCGTATATCGTTGTGACGCCACCGCGTGAACCGGCAGCGATCTTCTTACCGTAATTCTGGTCGCCACTGTCGTACATTACCCAATAATCCGTCAGAGGCATATATATGTTGAACAAATTCTTTATCCCGGCCGCGTAACGTCTACGAATTACCGCCTCCGGAATGTTGTGTCCCCCTTCGCGAACCCGCTGAGCAACCCGCTGGATTGCCTGCTCGGGAGTGGGCAACCAAAGGTACAACAATGTAACGAAATATCCCTTCTCCTGCGCATCTTTGATGAGCGAATAATACGATTTTGTCGCCAAAGTGGTCTCGAAAGCGAAGTCCGAACCGGCAGCGATCAACTCACGCATCCGCATCAACATTATCTTACCAGCCTGGATGGCGACGCTGTCGGGGTTGAAAGGCGAAAGCCCTTTGGCAATCTCATCCGCGTTGACCAACTCCGACATCTCCAACATCTCTGGCATAAGCATATATGACGCCGTGGTTTTGCCAGCTCCGTTGCAACCCGCCAGTATGAAGATACGAGCCACTAATACTCCTCTTCGTTGAAAAAGAAATCGTCCTTACTGGGGTAGTCGGGCCAGATATCTTCGATGCTTTCGTAAATGTCTCCTTCGTCCTCGATCTCCTCGAGGTTTTCGATCACCTCCATCGGGGCCCCGGAGCGCACCGCGTAGTCCACCAATTCCTCTTTCGTGGCGGGCCAGGGAGCATCTTCGAGTTTCGAGGCGAGTTCAAGCGTCCAATACATACGTTCTGTGTCTTCTAAATTTTCAGAGTACAAAAATAGAAATTTTTTCGACAACGCCAACTTTTTTCGCAGCATTTCTGCCGAAAGCGTAAAACCAGTCGGAGAGGCGGTTGAGGTATCGGGCAGGGCTCGCAGGCAGAGGATAATGTTTTAATGCAGTGATGGTTGCGCGTTCGGCGCGACGGCAAACGGTACGGCAGACGTGCGCCTGAGAGACCACCGGGTGGCCGCCGGGAAGGGTGAAGCCGCGAAAAGGAGGAAGGTCGGCAGACATAGTGTCGATCTGGGTTTCGAGCCGGAGTGTGGCTGCGGTCAGGGCATCCTCGCCTTTCCCGCCTTCTTCGCCCGACGCGCCCTCTTTGCCTTTTTCGCCGTGGGCACCGGCCAAGAGAGCCTCAACGGTCATCAGCTCATTTTGTATAGCCTCGATCCAGCCGAGCTCGTCGGAGAGAACCCCTGTCGCGGCCGCGCAGTCGGACAGGACAGCCAGATGGGCAGCCAATTCGTCCACAGTACCGTAAGCCTCGACACGAAGGTCGTCCTTCGCGACCCGTTCGCCGCCAACAAGAGAGGTCGTACCCCCGTCACCCGTTTTAGTGTAAATTTTCATTGCTTCAACTGTGATGCGAGGCGCCCGGTGGAGAACGCCATCTGCAAGTTATAGCCACCCGTGTCGGCATCGAGGTCGAGAACCTCGCCGGCAAAGTAAAGCCCCTTGATGAGACGAGACTGCATAGTTTCGGGATCGACCTCGTCCAACGACACGCCGCCGGCGGTGACAATAGCCTGCTCCCAGGGACCGTAATCGACGATGGGCAACGAGACGTGTTTCATAGCGCCGATGATGCGGTCGATCTCCTCGGGCGAAAGGCGGTCGGCCCAAGCCTTGGGGTTGATGTCGGCCGAAGCAGCAACGAAGTAGACCAAGCCGCGAGGCAACATCTTACGCAACAGGTCGATGGCGAATGTCTTGGGCTCAAGGCCCTCGATCTCGCGGCCGATACGAGCACGGATGATATCCTCTTCGAGAGCCGGTTTGAGATCGAGAACTATTTCGACTCGGCGCTCGTCGATCAGAGCGTCGACCGCCGCGCGAGAAAGGCGAAGAATGACGGGACCGTCGACCCCGCGAACAGAGAACTCAATCTCGCCGAACTCCGACCCCACGGGTTCGTCGTCCACCACGAGAGTGGCGCGAATGTTTTTGAGACGCAAACCGTTCAACTCCGACATCTTGGGGTGAGAACTTTTCAGAGCCACAAGCGACGGACGGACGGGAACTATGGTATGCCCCACCCTATCGGCCATTCCGTAACCGTCGCCAGTTGAGCCCGTTGCGGGATAAGAAGCCCCGCCGGTAGCGAGAAGCACAGCCCGAGCCTCGGCCTTACGACGAAAGCCGCGCTTATTAGTATAGGACACGCCGTAGACCCTGCCACCAGCGGTAAGGATCTCCTCGACCTTAGTATTGAGCATCACGACGACCTCATTATCGGCGCACCACCAACGCAAAGCGTCCGAAATCTCGAAAGCCTTACCGTCCTTGGGGAAAATACGACGTCCGGCCTCCTCCTCCAGTTTAACTCCCTGTTTTTTAAAGAAGTGGCACAATGCGTTCGGGGTGAAGGTTTTAAGAGAGTGGGTGAAGAACTCTGCCCCTCCCTCGGAGCGGATCTTGGCGAGGAACTCCTCCGAGGAGCACATATTGGTAAGGTTACAACGGCCCTTACCTGTTATATTAACCTTACGGGCGCTCTTTTCCATCTTCTCGATGAGCAGAACCCGCGCCCCGTCGCGAGCAGCCCAACCGGCAGCCATAAGTCCGGCAGCACCACCACCGACCACGACAAGGTCGTAAACTATCTCTTCTTCCATTCGGCAAAGATAGAAATTTTCTCTATCTTTGTCCCGATATGTTATCGAGGCGACTACTAAGGATCAAAGTTATCAAGGGGCTGTATGCCTATTATCAGGGGGAAGGCGCGGAGACTGAGGGAGGGATCAAGCTGGCCAGGAAGGCGCTACGAGGCTCGATAGACGCCACGTATGACCTCTATTTCCAGATGCTGTGGCTAATCGTGGAGGTGAAGCGCTATGCGGAAGAGAGAATAGAACTGGGGAAGGCAAAGCATCTGCCAACGCCCGAAGAGCTCAACCCGAACACGAAATTCGTCGAAAACGAACTTGTGCGACTCATCGAGGAGAGCGACGCAGTGGGAGACTATCTCAAGAAGCGAAAGCTGGGATGGAGGGGCTATCCGGAACTGATTAAGGAGCTGTACAATTCGCTGGTGGAGAGCAACTACTACGCCAAGTATATGGCGTCGCCGAGGGCCGATCTGAGTGAAGATGTAGCCCTGGTGCGGGACTTCTACTGCTCGCCCGAAGTGGAGGAGAGCGCCCTGCTGGAAGGAGTGCTGGAGGAGCAATCGGTACTGTGGAATGACGACGTGGGATTCGCTATAGTGATGGTAGTCAAGACCCTGGAGCGAATAAGGCCCAAGAGCGGTCAGAGCGAAATCCCTGTGTTGCCACAATTCAAAAATCCGGACGACGGGGCTTTCGCAGAGAGGCTGCTGGTGGAAGCGATAGACGGCTACGAGGAGAACCTGAAGCTGGTGGAGCAATTCACGAAAAACTGGGATGTGGAACGAATAGCCCTGATGGACAACCTGATAATGACGACAGCCATAGCCGAAATGAGGGCATTCCCGGAGATACCGACAAGGGTGACGCTGGACGAATACATCGAAATAGCAAAGTACTACTCCACCCCGGATAGCAACGTGTTCATCAACGGAGTGCTGGACAAGGTGGCGGAAAAACTGAAGGGGCAATGAAAGGGGTGAGGGGGCTTGCAGGGGGCTTTGCGAAGGTGGTTTGGGTGACGACGGCTCTGCTGGCGGTGGCGTGCGGAGGGCGAAAAGAGGCGAGTGTGACGACGGGAGGAGCGGTGTTCGGAATCTCGCGAGAGTTGATCGAGGCCCGGAGCGACACGCTTGTGGACATCGGCCGAATCAAAGCCGGAGAGGTGGTGGAGTACAAGGCGGCGATCGAAAACCGAGGCAACGAACCGCTGGTGATCACAGGAATAGAGACCTCCTGCGGCTGCACGTCGGTCGAGTATGAGCGAGCGCCGATTGAGCCGGGAGAGCGAGGAGCGTTCTCGTTCAGGTTCGACAGCAGCGGAATGTGGGGTATGCAGATGAAACTAATCGAGATACGAACCTCGGCAGGAGCCGCGCCGTACAAAATAATGGTGAGAGCGGAAGTACAGGGGGCACAATAGGCACAAAACAACAACTAAAATAAAAAGACTATGAATTTGATGTTACAGGTGGCCGGCACGGCCGCGGAAGCCCCCAGGGGAATGTTCGGAATGAGCTCGAGTATGAGTATGATCGTGATGATGGTGTTGATCTTCGGAGTGATGTGGCTACTGATGATCCGCCCGCAACAAAAACAACAAAAAGAGCTCGCAAAATTCCGCTCCTCGCTCGAAAAAGGACACAAAGTTGTCACCGCAGGAGGTATCCACGGAACAGTCAAAGAAGTAAAACAAAACACGATAGTCATTCAGATAGACAAAGAGGTCGCCATCGAGGTCGACAAGGCGATGATTATGCGTGCGCCGAATGCTTGACGAATACATCAGGGCGATGGAATACCCCGCCCAGCCGCGGGGACTCTACGACCCGATTAGATACACGATGGAGGACGGCGGCAAGCGGCTACGTCCTCTGTTCGTATTAGCCGCTTGTGGACTCTGGCGCGACGATGTCGTCGAGGCGTTGCCGGCAGCCGCGGCGGTGGAGATGTTCCACAACTTCACCCTGATGCACGACGACATTATGGACAACGCACCGCTGAGACGTGGGCGCGAGTCGGTGTACAGGCGATGGGGTGAGAATGTGGCAATACTGTCGGGCGACGCGCTGATGATCGCCGCCTATCGCGAACTGGCCAGAACCAGGGCCGAAGTGCTACCGAGAGTGATGGAACATTTCAACGAGGCGGCGACCAAGGTGTGCGAGGGGCAGCAGATGGATATGGATTTCGAAGAGAGGGATGCGGTCAGGCCACAGGAGCACGTGGAGATGGTGGAACTGAAGACTGCGGCGCTGTTCGTCGGAGCGGTGTCGATGGGGGCGGCTGTGGCGGGAGCTTCCGAGGAGGACGTGGCGTTGTTGAGGCGATTCGCGTTGGAGTTCGGGGTGGCGTTCCAGATTCAAGACGACCTGCTGGACACATACGGCGATGCGAGACTGGGGAAGAGTGTGGGGGGCGATATTCTGGCGGGCAAGCAAACCTACCTGAAGTGCTACGCGATGTCGGTCGCAACGACAGCAGAAAAGGCCGAGCTGTCGTTGATCCACAAGGATCTGCAGTATTCGGCGGAGGAGAAGATCGCGCGGGTGTTGGAGATTTACGAGTGCCACGGGGTGCGCGAAGCAGCCGAAGCCGAGATACGGCGCCGATTCGACCTCGCAACCGAGGCGCTGGACGGGTTGTCGGCCCCGACGGAGAGGATCGAGGCGCTCAGGAAAATTTCGACCGACCAATCAGGAAGAACAAAATGACGCGTTCCGACATAGAGTTGTTGGCGCCCGCGGGTTCGTGGGAATCGCTGGCTGCGGCGCTTGATGCCGGGGCGGATGCGGTCTACTTCGGGGTCGTGGGATTGAATATGCGGGCGGCTTCGTCGGCAAACTTCACGGTGGATGACATAGGCGAGATAGTGAGGCGGGCGCGAGCAGCGGGAGCGAAAACAAGACTGACCCTCAACACGATAATCTACGACGAAGAGGAGGCTCTGACCCGCAATCTGATAGACCGTGCGGCCGCCGAGGGGGTCGATGCGGTGATAGTTTCGGATCAGGGGGCGATCCTGTATGCGCGCGAAAAGGGGCTGGAGGTACACATCTCGACACAACTGAATGTGTCGAACACGGCGACGGTGAAGTTCTACTCGCAGTGGGCCGAGACGATGGTGTTGGCGCGGGAACTCGATCTGGCGCAAGTGACCCACATCGCGCAGGAAATTGAAAAACAGAATATTTGCGGCCCGAGCGGGCGGCAGGTACGCATCGAAATGTTTGCCCACGGAGCGCTGTGTATGGCTGTGAGCGGAAAGTGCTACCTGAGTCTGCACGAGAACGGCAACTCGGCCAATCGCGGTGCGTGTCGCCAGCTGTGTCGGCGGGATTGGGAACTGCGTGATCGTGAAACGGGCGAGGCGATAGTGGTAGACGAGCGTTGGCTGCTCTCGCCCAAGGACCTGTGCACATTGCCGTTTCTGGACAGGATGCTGGCGGCGGGGGTGAGTGTGCTGAAGATCGAAGGGCGGGCGCGCTCGGCCGAATACGTCAAACGGGTCGTGGAGGTCTACCGAGAAGCGGTGGAGGCCGTGGCCGCGGGAACCTTCAGCCGCGAGCGGGTGGACGGATGGATGATGAGAGTGAGCGAGGTGTTCAACCGCGGGTTCTGGGAGGGTTACTATCTCGGGGCACCGGTGCCGCAACTGAGTCAGCGCTACGGTTCGTCGGCCACGCGGCGGAAGGTCTATGTGGGGAAGGTGACCAACTTTTTCAAGCGGATCTCGGTGGCGGAGGTGCTTGTTGAAGCCGCGCCGCTGGAGTCGGGAGCGGAACTCGTGGCACTGGGTGAAACCACCGGAGCGGTCGAAATTCCGGCCGTGGAGGTCTATGTTGCCGAACAACCTGTCGACGTCGCACCGCAAGGAGTGTATTGCTCGATCAAAACCCCGACAGAACTGCGACGGGGCGACAAAATCTATAAAACAGTGGAAAACAATGTTTAGTGCACAAACTTATGTGGAGCGGCGCCAGGCGCTTGCACACAGGATGGAGGGTCGGGGGCTGGTAGTGCTGCCGGGAAACGGCGAGTCGCCAATCAACTACCCCAACAACGCATATCGCTTCCGGCAGGACAGCACGTTCCTGTACTACTTTGGCCTCGATGTACCGGGCCTCGTTGGTGTCTTGGATACCGACACGGGTGAAGCGACGCTCTTCGGAGACGACTTCACGGTGGACGACATAATCTGGATGGGCCCGCAACCAAAAATTGCCGAACTGGCCGTGAAGGTGGGGGTCACGAAAAGTGCTCCGATAGCTCGACTGGAAACCACAATCGCCGAAGCCACGGCACGCGGACGGGCGATACACATAATGAAACCATACAGGGGCGAGACTCGACTGATGTTGGAACGCATTGTACCCGATGCGTTCCTCGCCCCTTCCGAAGCGCTGATAATGGCCGCGGTCGCCCAGAGGGACAAGAAGTCGGCCGAGGAGATTGCCGAAATCGAAAAGGCGTGCGCAATCGGCTACAAGATGCACACGCTGGCGATGAGTATGTGTCGTCCGGGGGTGCGCGAGCAGGACATAGCCGGTGCGATCGAGGGAGTGGCTCTGCGCGAAGGCTGGGGTACGTCGTTCCACTCGATAGTGTCACAGCACGGCGAAACACTACACAACCACAGCCACGCCGGAACGCTCCAAGAGGGACGGCTGTTGTTGGTCGATGCGGGGGCCGAGGCAAACTCGAACTATTGCAGCGACTTCACCCGAACCACGCCCGTAAGCGGAAAGTTCACGACCAAGCAAAAAGAGATTTACGACATAGTCCTTGCGGCGAACAACCACGCCATCAAAGTCTCGGGCCCGGGAGTGCGCTATGTGGATGTACACCTTTCGTCGGCGCGAGTGATCGTCGAGGGATTGCACGGACTGGGACTGGTCATGGGCGACATCGACGCGGCAGTCGCGGCAGGAGTTCACGCCCTCTTTATGCCTCACGGCCTGGGACACCAGATGGGGCTCGATGTGCACGATATGGAGAACTACGGCGAGCAGTATGTAGGCTACAATGCCGAAACACCTCGCTCGACTGACCCCGCGTGCAGCACCTGCCGGATGGGACGGCGACTTGAGCCGGGAATGGTCGTGACGGTCGAACCGGGCCTCTACTTCGTGCCCGAGTTGATTGCAAAATGGCGCGCCGAGAAACGCGCGACCGAGTTTGTGAACTACGACCGTGTGGAGACCTACCTCGACTTCGGCGGAATCCGACTCGAGGACGATATGCTGGTCACCGAAACAGGCACCCGCCTGCTGGGCAAACGACTACCCATAACCACCGAAGAGGTCGAAGCGGCTACCGCGGCGTCACTCGGCTGATCACCTCGAAGTCTGGCTCCAGATCGAGCTTACCCGAGTAGGAGATCGACTGCTTGTTGATCGAAGTGACGGTCAGGTCGGCCTCGCCCGAGGGATAGACGGTCAGCATATAGGTGTTGGTGTCGTCGGGCGAATGGGCGTCGAAGGAGATTATGTGTTGGCCCTTTTTGCCCGTACGCTCCTCGTAATTGGAGATAGGGCCCTGGAAATCGAGCCAACTACCCAGTCCGAACGGAACCGCGCCATAGGAGCGGCCGAAGTAAGGCAGGTAGGAGTCCAGATCTTCGCCCACCACGGCGATATAGTACGGGTGGTTGAGATAGAACGAGCGGAACGACACGGGATAGGCCCTGTCGAAGTTCACCTTGTAGAGATGTTTCGACAACATTTGTTCCACCAAAGCAGCCTTGGTTTCGTCCACGGGCTGCTTTTTTGCATTCGCCGGGACAAGGGCCCCGCCGACCGTCAACACGACGGAAAAAAGAATCACCAATAGTCTTTTCATAACCGTACAAAGTGTTAGAATGTAGCGCAAGATACGAAATTATTTTCATATCTTTGTGTTATGAAGTATCCATTTTACCGTCAATTAGATGCGATGGATTGCGGTCCGTCGTGTCTTAGGATGGTCGCCAAGTTTTTCGGCAAGAGCTACACGCTCCAATATTTGCGAAATTTGTGCCACATCACGCGCGGCGGCGTGTCGATGTTGGGCATCAGCGACGCGGCCGAAGCCATCGGTTTCCGAACCAAGGGGGTTAAGCTCACCTGGGAACAACTGCGCGACGAGGTGCCATTTCCGTGCATCGTCCACTGGAACCAAAACCACTTCGTTGTGGTGTACGACATCAAGCGGCCTCGACGTGGCGGCGGCGAGGAGACCATCGAGGTAGGTGATCCGGCGCACGGACTGGTCACGTATAAGAAGAGTGAGTTCCTGAAGAGCTGGTTCTCATCCGCAGAGGAGAACCACTATATCGGCACGGCGCTGCTGCTGGAACCCACACCGGATTTCTACCGCGACAAGGGCGACGACGAGGAGCAGAAGTTCCGCATCAGTTATATGTTCGGCTACCTGAAACCATACCGACGTTTCATCCTTCAGATCTTTCTTGCGCTGTTGGTCGGTAGCCTTATCTCGCTCATCTTTCCGTTCATCACCCAGTCGGTGGTCGACTTCGGGATCAACAACAGCAACCTGAACTTCATCCTGCTGGCTCTGGTAGCGCAGATGGTATTGATCTTCGGACAGACCGCCAACGAGTTGATACGCAGCTGGTTGATGTTGCACGTGACGACTCGTATGAGTATCAACATCGTTTCGGACTTTTTGGCCAAACTGATGAAGCTGCCCATCGCGTTCTTCGACCAGAAGATGGTGGGCGACATAATGCAGCGTATAACGGACAACAAACGTATCGAGACTTTCCTGACCGGGTCGGTGTTGAACATCCTCTTCTCGGCTATCACTTTCGTGGTCTACGGAGTGATTATGGCGCTGTACCACCCCGTAATCCTCGTGATCTTCCTCGTCGGTAGCGGCTTGTACGCCCTGTGGGTGACCGTGTTCCTGCGTTACCGGCGCGATCTGGATTTCAAACGCTTCCAGCAGTCGGCCGACAACCAAAGCGGCCTCGTGCAACTTGTGAACGGGATGCAGGAGATCAAGCTGAACAACTGCGAAAAGCAGAAGCGTTGGGAGTGGGAACGGGTGCAGGCCAAGTTGTACAAGATCAGTATCAAGTCGTTGGCCCTTGGGCAGACCCAGCAGGTGGGGGGTACGTTTATCGACCAGACCAAGAATATCTTCATCTCGTTCCTGGCGGCCAAGGCTGTAATCGACGGGGATATGACCCTCGGTATGATGACCGCAATGCAGTACATCCTCGGGCAGCTGAACGCACCCATCTCGCAATTCATAGGCTTCATCCAGCAGGCACAGGATGCCAAGATCAGCGCGGAGCGTTTGGGCGAGATCCACGATATGGAGAACGAAGAGCCCGACGAGGCCGACCTGATTCGCGACATCCCGTCGATGGCCGACATCCGACTGCGCGACGTGGTGTTCCAGTACGAAGGACCCCACTCCGAGAAGGTGTTGAACCGAATCAGCCTCACCATTCCGGCGGGCAAGGTGACGGCGGTGGTTGGTATGAGCGGCAGCGGAAAATCGACACTGTTGAAGCTGCTGTTGGGATTCTATAAACCGGTCAGCGGCGAGATCACCATTGCTGACACAGCGATGGAGGCTTATAGCCCATCGCGTTGGCGAAGGGATTGCGGGGTTGTGATGCAGGAGGGGTACATCTTCTCCGACTCGATTGCGGGCAACATCGGCGTGATCGACGAGATCCCTAACCCCAAGAAGGTCGTGGAGGCCGCCCGGACGGCCAACATTCACGACTTCATCGAGTCGCTGCCGCTGCGCTACAACACCCGAATCGGGGGCGACGGCCACGGACTGAGCACCGGTCAGAAACAGAGGCTGCTCATCTCGCGGGCCGTGTACAAGGATCCGAAGTATATCTTTCTGGACGAAGCAACCAACGCGCTGGATGCCAACAACGAGCGGACGATTATGGAGAACCTTCGACGATTCTTCACCGGCCGCACCGTTGTAGTGGTCGCCCACCGGCTCAGCACCGTGATGGGGGCCGATAATATAGTAGTGCTGGGCCACGGTCGAATCATCGAACAGGGAAGCCACGAAGCCCTTGTCGCCGCGCGGGGCGCCTACTACAACCTCGTGAGAGATCAATTAGCATTGGGAGATTAAGACGTTATGCCGATACTACAGACTACACACAGCGACGAGCTGCAAGAGATAATGGGCCGCATCCCGGGACGAGTGATCCGCCGCGGAACGGTGGTGATATTCGCCATTTTGGTGATCATTCTGGTGCTTTCGTGGGTTGTTAAGTACCCCGAGGTGGTTGCCGCACCAATCTCGATCACCACCACCAACCCGCCGGCCGACCTGATGGCTCGCTCGACCGGCAAGGTGCAAAAACTCTTCGTGGCCGACGGACAGGTTCTGGGCCAAGGGGATATGGTCGCGGTGCTGTTCAATATCGCCGACTGGGAAGATGTGCTCGAACTCGAACACGCTCTGGAGCGGCACGGGGAGCGATGGCACGAATACATCGACGAAGGGTTCGCCTCGCGGGAGTTCGACGCGGGAGAGCTTCAGGCATTCCTGTCGCAGTTCAACGGCGCGGTGGAGAACTACGCCAAATATACCTCTCTGAACTACATCCAGCAGACCCAACGCAACCTTGCCGACCAGATCCGCATCCAGAAGTCGCAACTGGCCAGCCAACGCCAACAATTCGATTACGTACAGCGGCAGTACCGGCTCGAACGGGAGAACTTTTCGCGCGACTCGCTGTTGCACCTGCAAGGGGTGATCTCGCCTTATGAATTCGAGCGGTCGGAGCAGGCGGCGTTGCAGACGGGTATGTCGCTCATCAGCTACCGGATCTCGATCTCGCAACTCGAAAGCAGCATCGCCAGCAACGAAGGGCGCCTTGTGGAGCTCGGTCTGCAACACGCCGGGGAGACTAACGACCTGGAAGTGCAACTCAAAACCACGCGCGACAACCTGTTGGCACAAATTCTCTCGTGGCGCGACTCTTACATTCTTGCGGCTCCGTTGGCAGGGCGGGTGAACTTCACCGGCTACTGGAGCGAAAACCAGAACATCACCGCGGGCGAGCGATTCGCAACCATCGTTCCGCACGGGGAGGGAGGCGCGGCAGGTGCGGGCGAGGTGATCGGCAAACTCACCATCCCTTCGGCCAGTTTCGGTAAGGTTTCGTTGGGTCAGGCGGTGCACATTAAGCTCAACGGCTATCCCTACACCGAGTTCGGCATTCTCAAAGGCGAGCTTGTCTCCATTTCGGCTGTTCCCGACGCCACGGGTTACACGGCTAACGTTCGTTTCCCCAACGGGTTGATTTCGACCTACCGCAAGGAGTTTCAGTTGATCCACCAGATGGACGGTACCGCCGAGATCGTCACACGCGATATGCGTCTGATCGAACGTTTCTTCGCTCCGCTCCGCAGCGTGTTTCAAAACGTTTAATATCGGTTGATATCAAAAGAGAGGGGAGCCCTGTGGGGCTCCCCTCTCTTTTGATGTTACACCTCTGGTTACGGTGTGCGCACGCACCTCACCGAGACGGCGTTCTGTACGTTCACCGCGTTATTGGCCAGATCGTCGGTTCCTTTCCACGATATCAGGAAGGATTGTGATATCATTCCTCCGAAAACAGTTCCGCTGTAGGTGGACGACCAGTACATCGCACCCGTATTTCGATCGTAGACAGTACCATCGGAGATTCTGTAGCCGGCTCCGGGCAGTGTTATTACCCCATTAGGCAGTACAAAGGTACGGTTGCCCGAGGTCTTCGGATCGGTTGTCTGGGACAAGAATCTCTGCCATTCGGCATTGGTGGGTACTCGCCACGGTGCAGGACACGGGTCGACCGAGGCGGGCCACGTCGTGTTCGCAGTCTTTGCCGGCCAGGGGCTCACATTCTGGTCGAGACCTATCGCGGTATTTTGGCTCCACATAAACAGTGTGCCGGCTGTGGTTGCCGTGCTTGCGAAGGTTTCGTTGGCCGACAGGTTTGTTGTCGCCCAGATCAGGTATGCCGGGTTTGCCGCATCGGTCGTCGCCATTGCCACCTGACCTGCCGGACTTCTCGTGCCGGAGAATGGTGCATAGATGAATTTAGGCGTGAGTGTCACGTCGGACGTCGGCATCGTGAACGAGAACGTCGAGTTGGTCGCGGTGGTGGTCTTGGCAGTCACGGTGAGGTTCGACGGCGTACGGGTAGTCCAGCCTGCAAAGATGTAGTCGGTCTGAGGCGTTACCGTCGCGGTGATCGTTTCGCCGCCGGTCAGGCGCGCCGCTGTGGAGAACGAGACCGTTCCGCCGGTTACCTGGCTCGTCAACACCGAGTAGTATCTGGTGGAGTCGTAGTTGGCGATCAGGGTTTCGTTCTTGGCGGTGATGGTGTAGTTGATCGGATTGGACGTCGAGGTCGATCCGTTCGGCAGAGTCCAGTTCACAAACGGATAGTCGGTCACGGTTGGTGCGGTAAACGAAACCACTGCTCCGACGTATCCTGTCTTGGAGGCGATGGTCGCAAGACCGCTCGGACTGGTCGTAGCCGAGATAGTGTACTTGGCATCTTCGGCGGCGGTCGGCTTGAGGGTCACCCCTCCCATCGGCATCTTGAAGGCGATCGTCGTATTGGTCTTGTTCAGCGTTGCCGGATCGGTTATGGCTTCGCCTGTCACTTCCCAGCCGGTGAAGTGGTAGTTTGCCGCCACGTTCGCCGTGTAGCTCAGCGACGTGCCCGAGTAGACACCATTTCCGGTGCGGGCCGTTCCCGAGTCGGTGTTGCCGTTCGTCACGGAGGTTATCCCCGTCGGCATCGTCGCGGCGATAGTCACCTTGTGATTGTTTCGGGTGTATGCGGCGGTCGCTGTGAATCCCTCGCCGTTCATTGCAAACGAGTATGGGTTTGCGGTCGAGTTGGCAGGTTTCCACGTTCCCGCGAAGCTCCATCCGTTGAAGGTGTAGTCCTTGGTGGCGTTGTTGGGCGGGGTTGCGGTTAGGGTCACCTGATTGCCCAGAGTCACACCTTCCGTGGTCGGATTGCGTCCCGAGACGCTGGTAGCCGTTGCTCCTGTTCCCGACGGAGTGTGAGTTCCCCACGACATCTTGTAGTACCATACTCCCGACGACGGAGTCACGGTCACCGAGCCTTTGGGCATAGTGATGGTGATCTGCTTTTGGTTCTTGTCTGTAGTCACCACCGTGCCGGGCGTTACCACCCATCCGCTGAAGGTGTGGGTTCCAGCGGAGTCGCTCGCCGTGAAGGTCACTTGCGTTCCCGACACCACACCGGTTCCGGTAGCCGTAGCTGCGTTCGTTCCGTTGGTGACCGTTATTCCGGTGGTCGTCCCCAGCGTCACTTTATACTTGTTTCGGGTGTAGGCTGCCACGGCCGTGAAGCCACCCTTGAGCATCGAGAAGGAGTAGGGGTTGGCTGTCGAGGTTGCTGTGGGTCTTGTCGCACCGGTGAAGGTCCATCCTGCGAAGGTGTAGTCGGCAGTGTCGCCTCTCGGTGGTACCGCGGTCAGGGTTACCGACGTGCCCGAGTAGACACCTTCCGTAACCGGATTGCGACCCGCGGTGCTCGACGCTGTTGCAGTCGGCAGGTCGGAGAAATTTGCCGGCGAGTCGTCTGCGGTGTGATCTCCCCAGGTTACCTTGTGGTATAGTCGGGTGAACACCGCCTCGACGGTCGCGTTGGCGCGTGGCATACGGAACGACGACGAGGCTGTGGCCGCCGGATCGACTGCGATGTTGTTCCCCACGTCCCTCCAGCTTGTGAATACGTAGTCACCCGTGTCGGCAACGACTGCGTTGAGTTTCACTTCGGCTCCCGGAACGATGTTGCTCGATGGGTTTGCCGTTCCGGTTCCGATCGCGGCGGCGGGGTTGTTCACCGTTACGCGGTAGTACTCGGCCACGGCGAACAACGGGGTGATGGTCACCGCACTCGCCGGCATCGAGAAGACCAACGGGTTTGCTGTCAGGTCGGGCGCCGGAGTGATCTGCGACGAACCGATGTTCCATCCGGTGAACATATAGCCGGGTTCGGCCACAGCCCAGATTTGAACCTGCTCGCCTGCACGAGGATTCTTGTTGTCGGGTACCGCTTCGCCGTGCTGAGCCGTAGGGGTATTCACGACGTAGGTGTTATTCGAAATGAAGTTTGCTTTCAGAGACGGATTGGCCGACTGCGAGGCGCCCATCGTCAGTGTGATCGTGGGCACGGTTGCAGGCGAGGTGGGCGAGATGGTTGCTCCATTGGCCGTCGTGAGAGTCCAGTTCTGGAAGCTGTACCCGGCATTGGGCGCCGCGGTCAGCTTTATCTGACCACCTGCCTGTGCGCTCGAAGCACTCATCGTGAACGTTCCGTTGGTCGCATCGACGGTCGGGGTGAAGACCCTTACGAAGACTGGCTTGACGGTGACGTTGCTCTCAGGCATAATGAACGACGAGGGGTTGGTCATAGTCGACGAGGGCGTAGCACCCGTCACAGTCCAACTGCTGAAAACCCAGCCGGACGAAGGCGTCGCCGTGACGATCACCTGGCTGCCGGGCTTCATAGTGGTCGAGGGCGTGGAGGCCGAACCGCCTTCCGCCGTCGAGATGGTGACTGTGCGGTCGATGGGCTCGAAGTTGGCCACGATCGACACTTTAGTTCCGCCCGCGGGCATAGTGAATGTGTTGCCGGTCATAGTTGCGCCTGCGGCGGAGTAGTTCTTGAACTTGTATCCGGTCTGGGGAGTCACGGTCAGGGTCACTGTCTCACCGGCGATTGGTATCTGTGGCAAAGCCGTCACCGTACCCCAGTCGGGATTGTTCGGAGCGACGTTCAGCGGCGCGTCCTGTCTTGCGAACGTTGCCGTGATCGCCGCCGCGTCGGTGCCCATTGTGAAGGTCGCGGGGTTGGCTTGGGCGTTGTTGAACGTTGCACCGCTCCAGCCCGTGAAGATGAATCCCGTAGCCGGAACCGCCGTAACGGTCACCGTGTTACCCTCGACCTCCTTTGCGACGTTTGCCGAGCCCGCGCCCCAGGAGGCGTTGTTGGGCGTGACGTTGATCGCTTTCTTGGCCTTGAAGTTGGCTGTGGCTGTGACGTTTCCGCTCACGGTGATGTTCTGCGGGTTGGCGGTCGAAGTTGTGATGGTGGCGCCGGTGATCGTCCACGAGGAGAAGACATAGTCTGCCTCCGGGGCCGCCATTAGCGTCACTGTTTCGTTCTTGTCGGCCGTGATGTGGGACGCAACCGCGCGACCGCCTGTTCCTCCGGTGACCGTGATGGTGTGTTCCTTGGGGAAGTCCTCCACGACCTCGAACTCGGCGTGGAGTGCCACCGGCTTGGCAGGCATAAGGAAGGTCGAGGGGTTATCAGTCGTGACGAGGTTTTGCAACGGCCCACCATCATCCACAACCCAACGCACGAATTTCTTACCGATCGCAGCCGAAGCCAGCAATGTGACGGGAGTCTTCTCGGGCGCCGAAGCGAAGTTTGCAACCACCCGCCCGTCTCCCGCGGCAGGAGTAGCGTTGTTGATGCGGATCTCGCGCGGAGTCGGGTCGCCCAACACCGATGCCTGAACGGCCGAGAATCCGAACGTCAGAAGTTCACCTGCGTCCACGGTCCAAGTGTCGATCTTCTCCGACGAGGAGTTGATATTCGCACCACGCACCGCGATCTCAACCGTCCAACGCTGCGCGCCGTCCGACTTTATGGTATATGTGAAGTTGTCCGTGGTGACGCTCGTGTTGGCCGCGCTGGAGAGGGTCTTCGAACCGTCCGTGTCCAAGGTCATCGTAAAGCCGTCCTCGATGTCGGTGTTGATCACCACTGTGGTCTTCTCACCCGCCGCGTAACCCAGCTTGGCCGGGTTCTGGCTCAGCACGATGGACTTGTCGCCGATGAAGTGGGCGTCGCCTACCGTCTCCTCGCCCCAGTCGATGATCGAGGCGTCGATGTTGCCCGACTGCGCCGCGTAAGCCGTCTCGACGCTCGGGAAACCTGCACCGCTGACACGCGCTATCGAAAAGCGGTATAGCTCGTTACGTTCGATGTCGAGCAAGCCGTCCTGCGTGTTATTGAAGTCGACACGGTAGTATGTTGTCTGGTCGCTGCCACCGTACTGGCCGCCGATCACCAACGCCGTCCGCTCGTCGTAATTCGTCCCCACGATCGTAACTTCGGGAATATAGATACTGCGCGAAGTCGACGTGACCGACCCCTCGGTCGTTATGTCCGCACCCGAGTAACGGAACCCGGTTTTGGACTCGGCGACAGATAGCTTGTCCGTGGATACAGTCGTCTCGGGAACCAGAGCCCATTCACGGCTCGGGCTGATGACGTAGATCTCAGTGATACGAAAATTTATCAAGCTTCCGTCCGACCCGAGACCGTTCCAACGTCCCGTGTCCTTGTTCCACGCCCCGACGCCAATGTCGATCCTCGCCACAGAACGGCAAAGATCGACCTTAACGGTTGTGTTCTGTTTGAAATCGACCTCCTTTTCGCCCCACATCGGGATGGTGTCGTCGGCCGAAGGAAACAGTCGCGAGTCGAGGGTCGAAGTCAGTCGGGACACGATGTCGCCATACATTTCATCTTTGGCAGGAGCCGCCGCGGAAACTATATCCGCCGCGTTTACCAACACCGTAACTAAATGAGGCCCAGAGGGAACCTTCACAGTCATACTCGCCGTGGCGCCTGTGGATTCTATCTCCGACGAAGCAACTTGGGCCTTCTTTACGAACTTGCCCGCGGAGTCGAAAATCAACACCTCGGCCTCCTCGATTGCCGCCTCCTGCTCCGCGCTCAATGCGCGAGTGTCCATAACGGAAAACCCACCGGGAATGGTGACTGAAATCTTGGTTTCCACCTCATTGCCACCGCTGGGAGCTGGCTTGGGCGGAAGTTCTACGGAGGGTTCGTTCTTCAACTCCATCGAACAAGCGGAGAGAAAAAACAGACCAAACACAATGAAAAGTCTTGAAAAAGTCTTCATTAAATGGAAAAATAATACGAAAATGATACTAATTTTTGAACGCTATTGCGCTCAAAGCTACCGGGTTAACTTGAGGGTACACAATAAAAATACCGATTGAACGTTATTTTTATGACTAAATTTAGTATTTTTACACCATCGAGCGGTTTTACAACGGCTCTTTATGCGGCGACCAGGGTACTTGGCACTGCAAATTTGGCAATTATTTTTTTCAATAGCAATTTTTTTTGAATAATATTCTTGTTCGATATGACACTAAAACAACGACTCGATCTGATTGTCAAGGAATTAGGCCTCTCCGGAAGAGCCTTCGAAAAACAGTGCGAATTGACCAACGGCTCCTATTCCAGCATCGGAAATGGCGTCGGGGCCGACAAATTGAATAAAATATTGGCCAAGTTTCCGCAGATCAACGCCGAATGGCTGATCTCCGGCAGGGGTGAAATGTTCAAAAGCGAACCACGGCTCGCTTTTCGACCCGAATCTCGACTTGCCACCCGGCCCGAACCGAAGCCCACTACACGCCCTGTAGGCCGGCCAGCTGCTGCGTCCGTCACCAAACAAGTAGCCGCGCCTGTGAGCAAGTCCGCGGATGCCAGGCTTGAGAATGTCGGAGTCGACGAGAAGCCCAACCCGTTGGTGTATCTGACCGGAATTATGGCCAACCATCAACAACAAGTCTCGCAGTTGATCGCCGAACTCGAGCGGATAGGTCAACGTTTCGACCACGTACTCAATCTGATAGAAAGCGAAAACGGGGGAGCGAACGGGAGCAGAAACAGGGCCGGCAGCAAAAATGTCGCCACCCAACCAGAGCGCTCGCGCGTCCGGCTACATATACAATAAAGGGGCCCGGGGAGATTAGGCTACGGTGCAGAGAATACGTTGCAGATGACGGGATCGGTTCCTGCCGGTGATCGCGTCTATGTAGAAGTGCGCCCGCAGGATTGATTGAAATAATTTTCGCGAATCCGCTCGATTTGAAGAAATAATTTTGTACGTTTGCGGTGTTGAATCGGTCACCCGGCGCCGATCCTAACCCACGTCAAACACCCAAACGCGTACAAAATCCTATGCACAAGAATGCGCGAAAACTGACCGACCGACTGATCGAATCGCTCGCTTCACCCGCTTCGAGATATCCCCTTAGCCTGTTTCACGGCAAAATGGGCCTCGTCATCTATCTCTATCTGATGTCCCGACTCGAAGGCGAAACCAAGTATGAACAAACCGCCGAAGAGCTGCTCGACGAAATCATCGCGGCACTGCTGCCGACTCATCCGATCGGTGTAGCCGACGGACTGGCGGGAATATCGCTCGGAGTTACGTTTTTGATAAAAAAAGGTTTCATCGAGGGCGACATCAACGAACTGTCGGAGGATATCGACAACGCCGTTTTCAAGCGCCTGTCGCTCGAAGACTACCGGGCTGGTATGTCCGCAATCGAGTTGATCCACTTGCTGTTCTATCTCTGTTCGCGCCTCGAAGAACAGACCGACCCGGACCGCCGTTTCATTCTTGAAGAGCTGGCTATCAGGGTGATAAATACGCTCTACACTATCATCCGCGAAGGTTTTTTCGACGAGTACTACTCGTTCTCGATCTACGATTACAAGACACCGCCGTTCATTTGGATCCTGGGTCGGTTCCTGTCGATGGGCTTCTACACCGACCGGATCGGGATGATAATCGAAACGCTTACACACCAGATAATCAGCCGATTACCCATTTTGCACTCCAACCGCCTCTATGTGTTGGCTGCCGTGCTGCCCATCCTGCCTTATGTGAAGGATCCGCGGTGGAAAGATTACGCGCAGATGCTGCATCGCGAGATCGACATAGAACATATTCTTCAGAGTGAAATGCTGGATAGAAATATTTTCTTCATCAGCGGCCTGCCGACCATCTACCTGCTACTCTGCTACATAAATCGCAACTATCCCGACTACGAGATACCATTCGATCCGCGCGTGATACATAAACGTATCACTGACTCGGACGCCTGGGCGGCTCTTGAAAAAGATCATTATCACCCTTTCCATTGCGGGCTTGCGGACGGGTTTCCGGGAGCGCAACTGGCTCTCACGCTCATCGAAAAAAACATCACCACGCTATGAAAACAGACCTGCGCGACACAACGTTCATAATCCCCGTCAGGGTCGACTCGATGATCCGACTGGAAAACCTGCTTGCGACGGTCGATATGCTGGACGAGAGTTTCAACACGAACATTGTCGTCACAGAAGCCGCAGCCTATAACAACGGCGTGATAAAGAGATTGTTGGGCGAGAGAGTCAAGTACATCTTCCACGAAGATAAAGACCCCGTGTTCCACCGTACAAAGTATCTCAACTGGATGGCGTGCGAGGTGAAGACTCTCGTGACGGCGATCTGGGACGCAGACATAGTGATGGATCCTGCGCAGATAGTCGAGTCGGTGGAGAGCATCCGCAGCGGCGAGTGCGACGCCCGTCTGCCCTACAACGGTGACTGCTTCGACACCACGGAGATCTACCGAAGTCACTACTTGCGACATCGCGACATAGGCTTCCTGACCAGCTGCAAAGACGCAATGAAGAAGATGTATGCGATCGAGGGGGTGACGGGAGCAGTCGGCGGGGCGGTCTTCATCCGAACGCGAAACTACATCGAGTCGGGTCTGGACAACGAGAAGTTCTACGGCTGGGGGCGCGAAGACGGCGAACGTTTCTATCGCTGGTTGGGGCTGGGTTATGTGCCCGGGCGCAGCGAGGGCTGCATATTCCATCTGTGGCATCCGCGCGACGACAACGGGCGTTTCCGGGATGACCTGCAAAGCGAGAAAGCACGGCACGACAGCGAAATAGTCATAGAATACACTCGCGACGAAATATTGGCAAGGTTTTCATCCTATGAATAAGGCTAATTGGATCATCTGGAATCACATATTCCACAACAGGCTGCGAGCGGCTCTGAATAATCGATGTCGCACGCGAAAGGTGATGACAGAATACTATCGCGAGATACGCGAACGCGAACCCGATTTCGAGAACCCGCGCGACCTGTCGGAATACATTATGGCGGGAATCATCAACCGGCGCAACGACAAGAACGCCTATCTGGCCGACAAGATCGCCGTGCGGGATTGGGTGGTGTCGAAGGGTCTGGGGGATATCCTGCCTGAGGTCTACGGGGTGTGGAAACGGGCGCTGGACATAGATCTGGATGTGCTGCCCGAGAGGTTTGTGCTCAAGACCAACCACGGAAGCCGCTTCACCATAGTTTGCAATGGCGTCGACGACTTCGACATCGCCCAAGCGGCCGTCACTTTGGATATATGGCGCAAGCTTAGGTTTTCACCGATGGAGACCCACTACTCGAAGATCAAGCCATTGATCTTTGCCGAGGAGTACATCGACGACGGGAGCGGAAACCTGCCTACGGACTACAAGTTTATGTGCGTGAAGGGGGAACCGGCTATGATTATCGCCTGCACGGATCGCAATCTGGCGGCCGGCTATGAGGGATTTTTTCTGTTCGACAACGACTGGAACTATCTCTCGGACTATGCACGCCGCCATCCGCGCAACCCCGAAAAGGTCGTGAGGCCGAAAAATCTGGAACGGATGGTGGAGTACGCCCGGATCCTGTCGAGCGACCTGGATTTCGTGCGGGTGGATCTCTATGACACGGGCGACAAGGTCTATTTCGGCGAGATGACCCTTACGCCCTATATGGGCAAACTGGATCCCTTCTCCAACAAGGGACTCGAATATATGTACTCGAAGTTATAACGCCTCCATCATCAGCCACCCAAATCCGGTCATATATCCGCTCAGGCCCATAGCCCGGGGCGAGGAGAGTTCGATCCATTCGTGCATCAGGTCGGGCTTTTTGAGTATGAACATCGACTTCATAGCGGCGTGGGGCGTCAGGGGGATTCCATACCGGAGCTTGTAGCGGCTCAGTTCCAGCATATCGGCCAGTCGCACGTCGCCCGGCGAGACAATGGGCGGCACAAGAAACATATTCGTCGGACGGATCAGTTCGGGCAACTCGCACCCGAAACGCTCGCAAAGCCTGGTCACCAGCCACCAGCCGCTCCACGTGGTGCAAGTCTGATAGAGATCGTCCGTCCGGGCAAGAAACCCTTCGAACAGTTCTCTCGCCAGTTCGGGAGGCAGCACGCGGGCCTCGCCATCCATCAACAGCACCTGAAAGATAGTCTCGGGGTCATCATCGCCGGCCTCCGCAAGCAGCGCCAAGGCGGTCTGAGTGAGTTTATCCCTGTCGCCTCGCGCAAGCCAGTACTCCATCGACAACGGCAACTCGTCGAAATCGATCAACACCTCCTGCGACTCCGGGTCTATGTATCCGTTCTTTATAAGGTAGTCGAGGCTCCAACCGATGCCGCTCAGGCCCGAGGCGAAATCCAACGGCGTGTCGGCACAGATGGATTCGAGAACTTCGTCGAGCAGTTCGTCGGCATAGAGTGAGTATTTTTTGTCGTCAAGAACGCGAGAGAGACGGTACAGGAAGAGCATCATCCCCGTCTTGCCGTGGAGCAATCCCGGGTCGGAGACGAAACTCGCGCCCGAGCACAACACGTCGCCCACGCTACGCAAATAGCTGTTCTTTTCCATAGATATCAAATATCCCCTGTTGTATTCCGCAGGTCTGCCCCTTGTTAGCCACCAACCGTCCCTCGTCGATGTTGCGCTTGGAGGCGATGAAGTTGTTGTAGTCCATCTGCCACCAGTTCACCTTCTCGCCGAGGATGTTTGCGCAGCCGTCTTCGTGGGTGTTCGGAACGGTGCGGTTGTAGCGCGGATCGGGTATGTGCACGTAGCGCAGCCCGATGGCCTTGAGACGCTCCATCAGGTCGACGTCCTGATAGCCCATCGCTTCGAGCGACTGGTCGTAGCCACCGATGAGGTTGAAGAATTCGCGTCGCATCGAGATGCGCCCGTACGACCCTTCGTCTTTATCGGAAAGCTGTTGGATGACTATGTCGTCGGACGAGTCGACGAATTGTTGTATGAGGAATTTGCCACCGTTCGGGCCGGTGAAGTTGTCGCAATCGAGGTTGACCAATATCTCTCCGCGGGCCCACACGTGGGAGGTATTCTTAGCCGTTGGGCAGTGCCAGCTCGGCATCCGATCGGTGTAGAAGTATTTCAGGTAGCCACTTCGGATGTCGGGCTCGAAATTCTTGGCGACCCACTCGCGGAGGCCATCGGTGCTGCCGAAGTCGACCAGCACGAAGTCCACCAGATGGGAGAACATCCGGTTGTCATCGAGATTCCGCGATAGGGTTTGCTCGATTTGCCAGAAGCGGTTTTTGCACGTCGTGCAGAACGATAGTGTCGGTGGTTTCATCGGTCTTCTGTCTTCGGGCTCAGGGGGGTTACATCCAGTTGGAGAGGTCGTCGATGGCGTACTCGGCCGGTAGTCGGTAGCCGTTCACAAGGATTGTGGGTGTGGCGGCAATCTTATTCCGATCGCACCAATCCAAGTGGCGTTGTTGCTCTTTCGAGGCTGCGGCGGATGGCGAGGCGGGGTCGAAACCATACTCACGGTAGGTCTCCTCTGTCGCGTTGCGCCCCTTGTCGAACCAGTCGGCGAAGAGTTCCTGCGCAGCGGCGGCACCGCGATCAATGCAGGTCGAGATTAGGAACTTGCCGCTCTCGCGCGTCTCGTCCTTGTCGAAGTTCAGGAAGAAAAACTGCACGCAGACACGCTCGCCGGCGTGATGCAACAGATTGTCGATCTTGGGGTGGATGCGACTGCAGGGGTTGCAGTGGGGGTTCGACACGACCGTGATGAGAGTCTCGGCCTGCGGATTCCCGAAGACGACGGCCGAAGCCTCGCGGTCGACCTCGTAGGCAGGTTGCTTGGCCAACAGAGCGCCGAACACATCCTCGCTCATCCGAATGTGATTCAGGTCGTAGGTTATGTTATCAACGATCAACGAGCGGGTGACGATGGGCAAAAGAGCGAGTATGGCCAACGTGGGTACAGCGTAGATCAGGGCCACGGTCACGAAGTCCGCCGCCGCCAGAACCGGCCACACGAGGAAGCCCGACAACAGCCAGCACACGAACAGAGCCACGAACAGACTCTGAATGATCAGGCACAGCGGACACCACTCACCCGCCACGAAGCGCTGGTACCACACGCTCCAGAGGGTGTAACCGAGTGCGCAAGTCCCCAACAGGGCGCTCCAGGGCACAAGCCACGGAGCGAAAACCAACAAGAGGGTATTAGAAATGAAGTATCCGAGCCCCAGTTCGCTCCAACCGACCAGGCCGAACAACTTTGCGGCGGGCGATTCGAGCACGTTGTTACAACCGCGGCGTGTGTTGAACATCGAGCAGATCACCTCGGCAGCACGGCTTGAAAAATGAACCTGTCGGAGCACCAGCAGCAGGCAGACGTAAACGCCCACCAAGTTCAGGGCCAGTCCGACGAGCAATCCCGGATGGAGGTAGATCTCGTTGGCAACAACGCCCCACGCAACCGCAGCCAGAGCAGCAGCGATCAAGCCCCACGTGACGAAGCGTTCGAAGAGCTCGCGGCGGCGATTGGCCCGAAAGCCGGGTTCGATGCTATGTTCGTCGGGCTCGGCAACCAAAACGGCGCCGGTGCAACCCTCCTTGAATTTATCCAACGGGACCTTCACCCCGCCACCGGTACCCCACAGGTGGGCTTCGGAGTCGGTGATCTTGTCCACGACGTACATATCGCCGGAGAACTGAGCGATAAATGGAGGCTCGACGAGGGCCACGTCCGCCGGGTCGCCCAACATTACCCCTTCGTTAGGAATGGCGTAGTCGGAGAGCATCTTCGACAGACCGAGCATATTATATTTGTTCGGGTGGCGGGCATACGTTTCGCGTGTGAATTTGCGCGTATGTCGCACTCCGAGTGTATTCAAAAGTATCGAAAAAAGATTTTCGTTGGTCTTGCCCCTGCCCATAGTTCGGTGTTTGGGTGTTTTTGAATCAAGCCCCCGCCGCAAGAACCAACGGCTCCGCGACGAGGGATTGAAAAGGTGAATATTAAAGAGTGTGTTCTTACTTCGTTGAGATGATCTTGCAGGTAAATTGCGGTGCATAGGCCGATGCGCAGTCCGCATCATTAGTGCAGTCAAAGTCTTCACACACCCCATTGTAGCAGCATTGGTTGCTGGGAGCAGCAGCGGCTCCGAAGAAGCCAATGGAGTTGAGAGCTGCAGTACTGGTGACGACACGGCCACCTTGTATGTCCCTCATCTGGGTGGGAACAAGTTTCGTTGCGTTCTTGAGCTCGATTTTACTAAGCTTTTTCATTTTGTTTGTTTTTATAAAATGGGTTAATGGTGAATTACTTTCCGCCTACGATCTTGCAAGTTGCTCCGGGAGCGATAGCTGCTTCGCAGTCGGCATTGTTCTTGCACGGGAAATCTTCGCAATAGTCGCCGAAGCAGCACTGGTTGCTGGGTGCGGCAGCGGCGGCTCCGTAGAAACCTTCGATTTCAATGGTACGACGGCTCATCCTGAGCTGCATACCACCAGAGATGTCCCTCATCTGAGTGGGAACGAGTTTCGTTGCATCCTTCAGTTCGATTTTACTAAGCTTTTTCATTTTTCTAACTTATTAATAAAGTGAATTACTTCGTGGAGATGATCTTGCAGGTTGTTCCCGGAAAAACGCCTGCTGCGCAGTCCGCATCGGTGGTGCATTCATAATCCTCGCACGAGTCGGGGTTGAAGCAGCACTGGCTGGTAGTTGCCGCAAATACGCCTGGGGGAACGTAACCACCGCCAATACTGCCACCGCCACCGCCGCCACCGCCGCCGGGAGTGTAAGGATTGTCACCAATAACGTCAGGGCCATAGCCGGTTGAACCACCGGTGATGTTACGCATCTGCGAGGGAAGCATCTTGCTCGCATTCCTCAATTCGATTCTACTGAGCTTTTTCATTATTTTGTTTTTAATATGAGTTAATGGTGAATTACTTTCCGCCTACGATCTTGCAGGTTGCTCCGGAAACGTAAGCTGCTTCGCAATCACCATCGTTCTTGCAGTTGTAATCTTCGCAAAAGTCGCCGAAGCAGCACTGGTTGCTGGCAGCTGCCGCCAATACGCCTGCGGGAACGGGGGGGACGAAGGGAGTGCCAATGCCGCTGCCGCCACTGCCGCTGCCGCCGCTGCCGCCGTCACTAATAGTACCCGGGCCATAGCCGGTTGCACCACCTGTGATGTTACGCATCTGCGAGGGGAGCATCTTGCTCGCATTCCTCAATTCGATTCTACTCAGTTTTTTCATAATTGTTTGTTTTTTAGTAAGTTAATAAATGGGTTATTTGCAAAACTTCTGCTCTAATTCCTGCTTCAAACTAAACGAGTTTATGTTGAGCTCGTCCGTGGACACCATCTGGAAAAGATTCGATCTGAAGCGGCTGTTGTCGCCTCGCGGATGACTGAGGTGGAACAAGGGTGTGTCTACACGGTGGATATTGCAGCCGAGCCCTTCCCATTTGAAATAGCGGTCGAAATCTTCGCTGCCCCAGCCATAATATCTCTCGTTTTCGCCACCTGTCTCGACATATTTTTGCCGGTTTGCGAAGAAGGCTCCCCCAACCATATTACGCGCGGACAAGTAATATGGCGTCCCGGCCTTGTTTAGGTTGCGTTGCAGTATCCGGATGTCGAGTGTGTCGAGATAGAATTTTCTCAATATGCGGGAGGTCTCCATAAAGAGCCCGTTGTAGGGATATGCGAAGTCGGCCTCGCCGGAACGAATCTTGTTCACGCACTCGGCCACGGCGTGTTTGTCCACGGCAATGTCGACGTCCCAGATGGAGACAACGGGAGTTTCCAGAGTGTCTACCATACGGTTGAGGTATTTGGTGCGGTAAAGAATATCGTCTTCATCTTTGAAGAAAATATACTTCGCCTGTCGGGGAAGTGTCTTGCGAAGCACTCCGTTGCAGCGGTCGTCAACCTCGCCCACGACGACGTTGGTGTCGAAATTGCGGCACAGTGCGGTGACCACGCCCAAGGTGTTCTCCAGGCGAGCCACAGAATCGAGCCGGACGATGATGACGAAGGTTGTATCTTTGAGGTCGATTTTCATTGCTCGGAGCGGGTTCGTTTTTCAATATTTTCGAGAATGGTGACCACGCCACTGTATCCGTTGAGCCCGCTTCGTCCCCACGTCATATCGGAAAGACGGAACGGAATGAGAAGTCTCGCAGGCGCCACGGCGAAGAACCGCGGAAGGTCGAGTAGCCGTGCCGAAGACTCATCCATCGTCAGAGCGAGAAGGCACACACCAGCCAGGCCCGTGGTCAGAGAGACATCCATAGTTGGGAATTCTGCCACGAGGGCGTCGAAGTCTATTTTCGAAGCAAGCAGTGCGCAATGTTCCGCCAGCCGGGAGTCGCCGAGATGTTTGTTTATATGGCCCAGGCCCCACAACAGGTGAAGACGCAAGGAATCACGGTAGCCCCATTTGGAGAGGATGAACGGAGTCGCGTCACAAATAATACGCTCGATCTTCTCGTGGCCGACGCCGGTCTCCCAAACGCGGCTGAGAGCGAACAAGAACAACGGCAGGCTGTGGTCGAGCCGAAAATAGATGACCTCGTGGGAGAGTATCTCTTCGAGCTTCGAGTGGAGCGTATTGAGGGTTTGCGCAGCGAGTGCGTCCCACAGTCGAGCCTGTTCACCGCGCAGCAGAGGCCGGCGGACGCTGAAGTAAAGGAGTGATTGGATGAGCAGAGCCGTATCCTCGGCGGCATATTCGGTGAAGCTCGCTTGATGGAATATCTCGTCGTCGATGTCGCGCAGAGTGGAATTCTCGTCGCCCGCAACAAACCGGTTGCGGAACAACCAAACCAATCCGAGCCCTGTGCCCATCAGGCCGCTCTCGATATCTATTTTCTCCGTCCGGTCGGCAGTGCTGAGTATTTGGTTCAAGAGCCGTCCGGCCAGATCGGTCAGGTGGTCGTCGTTCTGAGCGCGGCCACGGTGGAACAGATACAGGCACATACCCATCTTACCGTGAGCCAACCCCGGCGGGATAGTCATTACCTGGGGACTGTATACGATGTCGTTAAGGCGGGTGTCGAGTAGTTTTGTAGCTTGAATCATTTGAAGTTTAAGCGTGGGTTAGGTGGAGCAGGGTGTTGCAGGCGGCAGGGCGGCGGGCGGAAATCGACCCTCGGGATATGGGTACTTGGCCCGAGGGTCTAGGAAAGGGTCGAGCGTTACTTATTAGTTGTATTCTTGCAGACCGCTCCGGGAGCGTAAGCAGCTTCGCAATGTTGGTTGGTAGTGCAGGGGTAGTCCTCGCACATTTCACCGAGGCAACACTGGCTGGGACGAGGAGTGCCACCTCCACCATAGGAATATCCAAAGAGGAGCGCGCCACCGGGAGCAGGAGAACCACTTTGACCAAATTTTATCCCTCCGGTGATGTCCCTCATCTGAGTCGGCAGCAACTTTGCCGCATCTTTCAATTCTATTTTACTGAGCTTTTTCATCGCTTTTTTGTTTGATTTACAATCAATTAGCGTGATGAAACATCCGACAGTTGTAATTCGGATGGGAGAGGTTGCAGCTCCGGCCATACGCACCACTCGCACGCCCGGAGCTAAGAAAACTCAGCCTGTTGATCGCGCCAAACGAGTATGGCTGTTTTCGAATGTTCATAGTTAAAGTGATGTAAGAAATTCGTTTCAAGCGACTGGTGTCGGGTACCTACTTTGGCGAATTTATGCTGCAAATATAGTGCGCGCATAGCTAAAAAACAAATATTTTTATCAATTCGGGGGATTTTTTGAATGTTTTTATCTTCATCGCGCTCGCTATTAGGCATATATTTTCTGCGCGATGGAGTTGTGGCGGAGGCTGTTTTTGAGTGACTTGGTGACGGTACTTTTTAGAGCGGGCAAGGACGCGAACCCGGCGGGATTCGCGCCCTAAACCGTACAATAAACAAAATTCACAACCCCGGACGACGATACGAGGACTCTAAACCTCTGCGCCCTTTGTGGCTGTATTGCAGCCTGTTATAACTAAGCTGCGCTTCCGAGCAACGACGTCTACCCGACGGCGTCAGGCGTGGGTACGTAGAGCGCCACGTTTGCCCGACCGCGAGGGGGAACTTCAAAAACCCCCTTCGCTGATTGTCCGATTGTTCGGTCTGTCCGCTCGTGATCCCGAATTTTCGGGTGTGCGAAACTATTTTTTGAAGAATTTTCTTTGCAATGACGGGTAAAAACAAGAACTTCGGCATTCGATTTGCTCGTCGCAAAGGTGCCGTTTCTGAAGTTATTTATAGACCGTACTGCTCTCATTACGTGGGTACTACGCTTCTGTCTCTTATCAAGAGACAGATAAAGATACGAGACAAAGTTATGAATAAAATTCTTTTAACCAAGAAATCACGAAGAATTATTCCTCCTTGTGTCGCTTCGCAAAACTACCGCTAATTTAACGCAAATATGCCTAAAGTATTCATATACAGATTGTCGTATATGTGTCCGCAAACAATCATTCAAACAACATAATAATAAGTTGTTAACATATTAGATGTCGTAAATATGTTTTAAATACGTAACAATAACAAGACAAAACGCTGATATAAAGATATATAAAAAGGCAATCTGTCTCTTGATAAGAGACAGATCATAACACCCCAAAACCTCCCTTACCCGCCCGGAGCAAGCGGTTTTTCCAAACGGCACACCACAGATTTTATTGCGAAAAAATCCGTAACTTCGCCTCGCAAAATGGCGAAAATAACGACACTTTTTTTAACCCTTATCCGCCCTGTGGCTCTTGCCGCCGCAACGGTCGCGACCACGCCAGCCGCACAGGCAACACTGGCCGCTCAACCCTACCCTGCTGATTCGCTCGGGACGATGGAGGTCGAACGCGTGGTAGTGACGGGAACGCGTACGGCTAAGCGATTGAGTGACAGCCCGGTGCAGACGGTGGTGGTCAGCGCGCGGGAGCTCGAACGGGCGGCGGCGATCTCGACGTTGGAGGGACTGCAAGACAACATACCAGGGCTGACGGTAACCCCGAACGAAATGGGCAACAATCTGCGTATCAAAGGGTTGAACAGCAGATATATCCTGCTTCTGGTCGATGGCGAACGTCTCGTGGGCGAGGGCGCGAACGGCAACGTAAACCTCGATCAGGTGGATGTCGGCACGGTGCGGCAGATCGAGGTGGTTGACGGCGCGGCATCGGCGCTGTATGGTTCGAGCGCCGTGGGGGCGGTCATAAATATCATAACGAAGGAGCCAGGCGACGGGTTCGAGGCGGGCCTGAACCCGTCGTGGGAGAGCCCGGGGACGTGGCGAACAAGGCTCGACGTGGGGGCGGGGACAGGGGCGGCAAGCAAAAGCGAGACAAAGAAGGGGACCAAGAACGCGGTGCAAAAAAGTTTTTCCGCCCGTGGTGGGGCTTTTCGCAACTCGTCGGAGGGATTCGGTGAGCGCGGCAATGAGCCCTACGCGGCGCGGTACGAGGACTGGGGCGCGAACCTGAAGCTCGCCGCCAAGCCGACCAAACGCACGAACCTCGGGCTGACCGGGCGCTGGTTCCGCCACGAGACGTTTAACCCGGCGGGCAGTATGAACACCGCTCATCAGATGACCGACAATCTGACCGTTGGGGCGCACGGGGGATTCGACACGGCAGTCAACAAGCTGACCTTCAGCGTGAATTTCGACAAATACTTCGACAATCAGGTACTGGAAAGGCTCGACAATCGGCGGGCGCTGCAAAACACGGCGACGTATCTGTCGGCCCGAGCCATAGATACGTACGCCCCGAATGCGCGCTGGGAGCTGGTTGCAGGAGCGGAATACGACCACGAGGAGAACTACGCCCTGACGACCCTCGGCGGCAACCAGACCACGAAGAGCGTCGACGAAGGAAGCCTGTTTGCGCAGGCGGAATGGAAACCGACCGCGGGGTTCGACATCATCGCGGGTGCGCGCTACACCCACGATTCGCAGTTCGGATCGGCCCTCTCGCCCAAACTCTCGGTGATGTACTCCGCGGGTGGGTGGCGGTTCCGCGGCGGGATTGGAACGGCATTTCGAGCGCCCAGCATAAAGGAATTATACTACGATTTCGACCATCAGGGTATGTTCTGGATCTACGGCAACCCCGACCTGAAGCCCGAACGGGGGGTGTACAGCTCGCTGGGAACAGAGTACGTGAACGGCGCGGCGAACCTGTCACTGAGCGGATACGTAAATCGGATCAAGGACAAAATCACGCGCTATGACGTTGTGAGCAACCAAGGCAAACTTGACAAGCACTACCGCAATGTGAGCCACGCAACGCTGCGGGGGGTGGATATGAGCGCAGCGTATACGTTTTGGGGCCAGTTGGCGTTAAGGGGTAGCTATGGGTTTTGCGATGCGGTGGACGGGGCAACGGGAGCGCAACTCGACGGCAACGTGAAGCACAGTGCAACCGTGGCGGCAACGTGGAACGGCTTCCTGAGGCGCGGGGGTCGAGGTGCGTTTTCGTTGCAGTTGGCGGGGCGGATGTCGTCGCCGTTTAGCTACTACACCGAATTGGGGACGCGGGTCGAGTCGCGGGCGTACAACATCTGGAAGGCGGTGCTGACCAAGCCGTTCGACTTGGGTCGCGGTCACACGCTGGATGTACAGTTCAAAGTGGACAACCTGTTCGGATTCCGCGACGTGGCGTTCATCGACCCGGGTCGGCGGTTCCTCATAGGATTGAAATATAACTTCAGATAGAGAGATGCGAAACAAACTATTTCTTGCAGCAGGGGCGGCGATGGTGCTGCTGATCTCGATGGCTGGCTGCGACAAAGGGGGCGGGGGCAACGAGCCGCGACTGCCCGAGGGAACGAAACAATACGAAGTGGACGCCTCCTCGCAGACCCTGTGGCACTACTTTTCCCTAACCACGGGCAAGCTGGTCGGCTCGGCGAAGGATCCCGAGGGTGCGCAGGATAACCCCGAGTGGCGAATGCGTAAGGATTGGGACATCGCCTTGCAACGATACAAGATCCGCACGGCAGCCGGAGTCTTCGTGCCCGACGGCGGCACCCGAGACGCGAACGGGAATACTCTGGTAACCACTTCGTTCGCCTCGCTCGCGAACGTCCCTACAGAGGCGAGATTCCCCGCGGACGAGGCCCGAGAAGACGAGAGTATGGTGGAGATCGGCATCGGCGGTGTGTTTTCGACGACAGTTCGGTCGGCCGCGCTGGTTGTCCAGTTTTGGCGCAATTCGCCCGACGGTCCACCCATTATGCCGCCCGACTACAGGCCCGCACCGGTGTGCATCTTCCGCACAGCCGACGGGTGGGGCTATTACAAGGTGGAGTTCACCGGCTACAAAAACGAACTCAACGCCTCCGGTCACGTGACCTTCAACGCAGCACAAATCTATCCAGGTTGAAAAAACTCTTTGCACTTTGCCTCGTGGTGCTGGCTAAGGGCCGACAAGCCGTTCACGTTCCAGATAACCGACAAGGGCGCGCTGGTCGTGAAGTCGCAATATGAGAAGCTATACCTGCGGCGGGCAGAACAGCGCTACCGGGGAGGCCGCACTGTAACGATCGACGTCCCGCTCGAACGGGTGCCAAGGTTTGTCCGAGAGTAGGGCCGCAACTCTCGGGCTCATGAGGGCGCTGGGCGCGAAGTCCGAGGCCGGTTATTCTTGCGATCTGAAACCCACGTCGATACCCGGGTCTTGCTTGGCCATTCGGGAGATTGCGCGGCGCCGGTCGCGAACACGCCCCTTGACGAACTCGGGCACGTTATACGACTTCATCAGGCGGTTATAATACTCAACATCCCGCTGCGGAGCCACGAACGATTTGCGGGCCTGACCCTCCGCGTCGATATAGGCGATGAAGGGCCGGGCGTAAAGTCCATCCAGGCGGCGCGAGGAGAAGACCACCCAACGACCATTGCTGCTCCACGAGTGATAGCTGTCGGCGGCATCCGGGCTGTTTGCAGCGGTCAGTGGCCAATGGCGGCCCGAAACGAGATCGACCATCCACAAGTCCGAGTCGGAGTGCCAGATCATAAAACCCCCGTAATCAGAACGAGTGTAGAGCAGATACCTACCGTCGGGCGACACGCGCGGGAATGAAGCGCTACGGCCCTCGGTACGGGCGTTGTAGAGCGTGTCAACCGTGTCGGAGAAGCGGTGCGTGTCGGGGTCGAATGAGACAGAGCATAAACTGTAGTGCACTTTTTCGGGATTCTCAATAACGTCAGCAACGTAAGGCGCTGACGAAAAGTAAAGAGTGCGGCCATCGGGCGAGAAAGTAGGAAACGACTCGAAGGCGGGAGTGTCGTAAAGCAGTGGCGTAGTAAATATCTCGTGAGTGGACGTGTCGTAAAGCACTATATCCGAAGCATTGTCGTAAACCTCCACTCGATTGGGGTCGTTAGTATGATACGCCTGCTTTGTATCATTCACGGAGAAAGCCACAAAGCGACCATCTGGATGCCACGACGGATAGACTAACGCCGACATAGTCTGAGGAGTCTTAGTATTGAGCCGCTCTACCTTGTCGTCGTTGATCAACATTGTAGCCGCAACGGATCCTCTCAGGTGAAGTAGCATCCGGTCGGGATCCTGATTGGCAAATGAGTGGCAATTCATACAACTACCGCCCGTGGAGCTATTTTCCAGAATGGGTGTCTGGCGCTGGCGCTCAAGGTTGTACTGATATATGCCCACTCTGTTCCATAATTCGTACCCTGGCTCGATCAGGCGATAGGCGATGTAGGGGTCGACGGGCTCGGGAGCGACGTGGAGCGAGAAAGGAGCGTATGCGATCCAACGGCCGTCCGAGAGAGCGCTAACCCGAACGGAGATGCTGCCGCCGCGAGCCGCCGCAAGCATCTCCCGCCAGCGTTTACGCGGAATAGTGAACTGGCCGCCACGAGCTTCGAGAGTCCATTCGCCGACGGGTGAGGCAAAAGTCGCCTGAGCACGGTCGTACGGAACGGTTAGGGAGAAGTTCATTGGGCCGATATTGGTGGGGATGGTGCAATCGGCGTAGTCGGGGAAGATGGGAGCGGGAACGTTTAGGCTTTCGTCCACGTGGACGGGCCGCACAACGCAAGAAACCGCCGCAGCCACCCCAGCCAGCAAAATGCATATCAAGAGTTTTTTCATTCCGAAATATAATAAGACCAGTAAGTATCTCTGTAGGTTGTCGTTCGGCGGCCAGACAAAACCTGGCTGCGGAATGCCTCGTAGCGATCGACCATCTCGCGCCCAATGCCGTAACGTGCCCACGCCTCGGGTTCTTGTTCATACAAAATAAAGACCGCCTCGGCGAACGACCGCGGCAGGAAGGGCAACGCCTCGGTACCGTAAAACTCATCCAGCACAGCGGCGAACGCCCCCATATCGCGGGCCAGCAGGGTAAACGCCCCGAGGTATTCGACGGCGGTTCGGTTAGAGGGGTTCTGGCGTATGATAGCCAGCAGGTTTTCGATATGTCGGCCGGGGAGAGAGAGTCGGTTCTGCGCGGGCAGGTTACGGCGCTTATCGCCCAGCAACGGGTCGGCCTCCACAGCCGCGTCGTCCCCGAGGAACCGTCGATGCTGCTCGGTCCAGTCGCGGTAGAAAAGTGTCTGCGACAGAACGTTCAGGTACTTCTCCGCCACCGCCCACGAACCGTAGATGAGGTTGGTCTCGACAAGGCGTCTGAGCATAGTGGGATTACCGTAACCCGCCGAAGCAGTCCAACCCTCGAACGCCATTTCGCGCGCGATAGCCACGTTGCCGATGGCGAAGTTGATCTCCCCCAGTACAATAGCCGAAGGCTGCGCAAGATCCCAGTCGATAGCCAAGCCGTAGGGCCCGTGCTGCGAGTAGCGGAACATATCATCGGCCAACACCCCCTTGTGCGACAAAGCGAGGTTGAGGTAATTCAGGTAGACGTAATTGTCCAGCGAGCCGCGGGAGAGAGCGACGATGGTGTCCCACTGCGCGGTGCGGGCAAGGTGGTCGAGGCGTTTGAGTTTATAGTACTCACGGTCGACGTAATACGTAACAACCGCCCACGCGAGCAGAGCCACGGCAACGACCTGCACGGCGGTCAAGATCGTTTCCCGAGGTGCGGAGCCAGTACGCAGACCACGGCACAGCCGAGTCAGCGCAATCGTCACAGGAACACTAATCCACGCGAACCATATCTCGGGCCCGGGTTCGATCCGGGGAGCAAAGTAGGCACGTGGCGAGAGTGCCACAAACCAATCACCGACGAAGCTCAGATCGACCAGTCCCCAAGCCAACCCGAACGCCCACACGGGAACAAAGCTGACGAGGTACCAACGCGGAGTCCCGACGGCCGCCTCCCAAACCACAACGCAAACGGCGAAGAGCATCGCCACCGGCCCGCATAACCAAAAAAGCAACGGCACGGCGATCATCGCAACAACGAAGCGATTTCCGGGTAGAGACAGGCGGGTGCACAGCAGAAGTGCTGTCAGGGTGATCAAAAAAGCAACAGTACCGCTGTAAAAATAGTTAGAATCGAGCTGGACACACAACAACGCCACCACCGGCAGTGCCCACAAAACATAAAGCGGAGCCTGAGGAGCGAGGCGGCGGCACAAAAGCGCAGTCAAAACCCCGGTCAACGCAAGCAAACCGGCCGTAATCAACGCCCCGGCCCAGGGCAGGACGAAAAACTGGACGAAAAACTCGCCCAACCATTCGGCCAAACCGCCCACGTGGGAAACCACGGCGGCAAAGTAGTCCCACGAAAAGAGAAACAGTTGGCTCTGCTCGACGAAAAAGAAGTGGTACGGATACCCCACCCCAAGTCCGACGGCCAGAGTCGCAAACACAACCAATGCGAAAACGAGAATACGATATTTCATTCGGCCCACCTCTTGATTTTGAGTGACAAATATACGCATTTCCGACGGAAAACGTTACATTTGCGAAATGAATGGCCCAAGCAGTCTGATATGTGCGCTCCGTGCGGCGGCGTGTTGCGCAGCGATGTGGTGCGTCGCTCTCCACGCCGTCTATGCAGCCCCGGTCACGCCCGACAACAGGGAAGCAGACTCGCTAATAGTCAGGGCACAAACGGCCCTCTACGCCAACCCCAAGCAGTCGGTGGTCTACTCGGAGGGCGCGCTGGAGGCACTCGGGCAGGAGAGTCCCAATCCGCAAAGGGCCCACGCATTACTAATTAACGGACTGGCGTACAAGTTGTTGGGCGACTTCGATATAGCCATCACAACGCTCTACGACGCGCTGGACTGCTGTCCGGAGAGCTCACACGAACTATACACAGACATACTGATCCAAATTTCGAACTCTTACTGCAGGCTGCGGGACTACGAAAAAGCGTTCGAGGTGAACGACCGAGCCACCTCCTTAAGTCGTGTTTATCAGGACTCTATGCGTTTGGCAGCCAGCTACAACAACCGCGGCATAATCCACTATAACCTCAACGAATTCGCAACTGCCGAGCAACTCTTCCGCAACGCGCTACGCATCAATCGCCGCATCGGTGACGTGAAGGCCGTGGCCGCAAACCTCAACAATATGTGCCTCTACGAGGGAGACATCGACGAGAAACTGGCCCTGATCGAGGAGGCAATCACCATAAATCGCGAACTGAACGCCACCTGGGCTCTGGCCGAGAACTATAATAATATGGGCAAACAGTATTTCTTCGCCGGTCGGTACGCGCGTGCGTTGGAGGCGCTGGCCCGCGCCCGTCAGGCCGCCGAACAGTCCGCCGCCCGGGAGCTGATCTGCGACAACTACGAGTACTCGTCGTGGGTCTATGCCGCTATGAGACAGTATGATAAGGCCCACGAAAGCCTGCTGCAACTGCACACGATGAGTATGGAACTCCAGAGCGACCAGAAGCTGCGAAGCGTCGAGCACGAGCTGTCCGAAAAGCGGGTGATACGCTTGCAAAACGAAACCGCCCTTAGGGAACAGTCATACGAAATCGCGCTGTTGCGGCGTAACATAGTGATACTCATCGTAATTCTGGCGATTTTTGTGGCCGTCGCCATCTTTGTGCCACGCTGGATCCGCCGCCGAAAAGACTTGCAATTAGTCGAGGCGCGCTACCAGTTGGAGCAATCGGAGCACGAACTGACGCGGCAGGAGGTGACCAACTTTGCGATGTTCCTGCGGAGTCGCGGCGAGCTGTTGGACAAAATACGGTCGCAAATCAAGGAGACCTATCGGATGGAGCCGGCGGACGTGCAATCGCACCTGAAGAAGGTCTCGGCCTTCATCGGACAACATCAGGTGGGCAACGAGGACACGAACGCAATGCTGGTGAGCATCGAACAAAAGAACACGGAGTTCCTCAAACGCCTGCTCAAGCGCCATCCGCAACTAACTCAGGGCGAGCGATATCTGGCCACATTACTGCGGGTGAACCTCTCGACCAAAGAGATCTCGCTACTGACGGGAGCCATCCCAAAGACCATCAATATGAATCGCTATCGGCTGCGAAAAGCGCTCGGATTACACACCGAAGAGGACATCACCGAGTATCTGCGGAAGATATAAGGGGGCGAAAAGCCGAATTGTAGATCGCTCAGCAGAATATACGCAGTCGCTGTCAAAGAGTTATAATTTTGCTTGTAGATGTCAAAATGCCCGCTGCGGAGGTTTTGTAGTGTGAATGTAGATCGAAATTTAGGGTCGTGTACTTGTTTTTAGCCTAATTTAGCTACGTGAAAATTCAGCGAACGCAAGTACTAACCTTTAAATTTACCGCACAATGAATCAAAAATTCTACCTAAGAGGTTTAGCGATCTCCACTGTATTGCTATCCATCCTCTTAACTCCATTCAGTGCTTTGGCACAAGGCTTCCGGGTCGAAGGAACAGTGGTCGACGGCGCGGGCGAACCCATTGTGGGTGCCAGCGTTATGGAACAGGGCACCTCAAATATGCGCATCACCGACACAGACGGCAGCTTCACGCTGACGGTCGATCCGAGCGCAATCCTCTCCGTATCCTATCTGGGATACGCCACTCAAGAGGTTCCGGTGAACAACCGTGCCGTGATCCGCATCCAGCTCGCCGAAGACGCGATGATGCTCGACGAGTTGATCGTGGTGGGTTACGGTACGATGCGCAAAAGCGATATGACCGGTGCGATCTCGTCCGTGGATATCGACGAACTCACCAAGCGGGCAACAACCAACCCTGCCGAAGCCCTTCAGGGTCAGGTTGCAGGGGTGAACATCCTCAAGACGGGCGGTAACGCCGGTGCGGGTGTTCAGGTGAAGATTCGCGGGGTGAAGACTTTCGGAAACAACCAACCGCTCTACATCATCGACGGTTTCCCGGGCGACATCGTCAACATCAACCCGCAGGACATCGCCTCGATGGAGGTACTAAAGGACGGTGCGGCGGCGGCGATTTACGGTTCGGTCGCGGCAAACGGTGTGATCATCGTCACCACCAAGAACGGTAAGAAAGGCGAAACGAAGGTCGACTTCAGTAGCTACTTCAGCTTCACCAGCGTTGCCAAGAAGCTGGAAATACTCGACGCAACCGAGTATCGTCAGGTGCACAAGCAGATGTTCGACAACGCCAATATGTACAAGCCGGCGAACGACCAGATCGCCGTTCCAGTCTATGTAAACAAGGACAGCAATGTCAACAGCAACTGGCAGGACGCGATGATGCGCGGCGGATTCTCGCAGAACTATATGGCCAGCGTGCGCGGCGGCTCGGACAACGCACAATACTCCATCTCGTATAACCACAGCGACGAGAAAGGTATCTTCCTGGGCAACGACTTCCGTCAGGAGAACGCCCGTGCAAAGCTCCGTATGAGCAAATACATTTTCGATTTCGACGCCAATCTGGCTTTCCGCTTCACCGACAGCAAGCAGCCTCAGTATTCTCTCAAGGAGATATATATGATCTCGCCGCTGGTACCCATCTACGACGAAAGCCAACCGTATGGTTTCGGGATCTCCGGTTTCGACGGACTGCCGACCAATCGCAACGTGATGGCCGACCACCACTACAGAAGCAGAACCGACAAAAGGTACAGCACCGTCGGCAACTTCGCCCTTACGATGAACTTCACTCCGTGGCTGAGTTTCAAGACGAGCTACAACTATCGCGGCGAACACCAACGCCAAACATACCACACACCGATCTACCAGGCAGACAATAAGAGCAGTAACGACTATCCGTATTATAAAGAGGAAGACGGCTATTGGCAGGAACAAGTGGTTGACAACGTGTTGAACTTCACCAAAAAATTCGGCAAGCACGACATCAACGCAATGCTCGGCAGCTCAATCACCGCACAGACCTACACTTGGAACGGCGTCGATGTCAGTGGCAATGTAAGCAAACCTTTTGTCAATGACAGTGGTAAGCTCGATTACGAAACCGTACCGGGTGGATTCATCGACGATAACTTCCAGACGATTGACGCCGGAGACGGTGGTACGTTCAGCGGCTGGGGTTCCAACTGGAAGTACAATCGTGCATCGTTCTTCGGACGTGTGAACTACAACTTCGACAACCGCTATCTGTTGCAGGTTACGTTCCGTCGCGACGGCTCCTCGAAATTCGGCCAGGACAGCCGTTGGGGCGACTTCCCGTCGGTGGCACTCGGTTGGAGAATCTCCGAAGAAGCGTTCTTCCCGAAGAGCGACGCGCTGTCGTACCTGAAACTCCGCGCAAGCTGGGGACGCCTCGGTAACGAGAACACGCTCGGTTATTACGACTTCCTGGCTTCGATCTCAACCTCCAACACTATGTCGCAGGGCTACGTACAGGGTAACGGTCAAAATCCCTGGCCGGGCAGCATCGCTCGCGGACTGGAAAACCGTTCTCTGAAGTGGGAAACTACCGACACGAAGAATATCGGTCTGGACTTCGCTATGTTCAACCACCGCCTGACCGGTGCGCTGAACTACTACTATAACAGTACGGAAGATATGCTCATCACGAAAGAACTACCTGCCTCGGCCGGTCTGGACAATCCGGTACTCAACGTCGGGAAGATCCGCAACAGTGGTATCGAGATCGAGCTGAACTGGGCCGATCGTGCCGGTGATTTCGAATACGGTGTGGGTATGAACCTGACCACGACGAGCAACAAGCTGCTCGCTCTGGCCGATAAAGATCAGGTGCTGACCGGGCTTGGATTGAAATTCGGCACCGAACACAAACCGACCACCTCCGTGATCGGAAAACCCATCGGAGCATTCTTCCTGTATAAGACCGACGGCATCTTCCAAAGCGACGCAGAAGCCGCTGCATATACTAACTCGAAGGGTGAGAGGTTGCTACCCGCTGCCCAAGCAGGTGACATCCGTTTCGTGGACGTTGACGGTAACGGTGTTATCGACGACGACGATAAGGTTTACTGCGGAAGCGCAATTCCCAAGATGGAGGTCAACCTGAACGTGAGCCTGGCCTACAAAGGTTTCGACTTCTATATGCTTCTGGGAAGCGGCTGGGGCAACAAACTCTACAACGGTAACAAGTATTTCTACGAAGGTATGGCCTCCGCATCGAACTTCCTGCGCTCGTCGCTGGATGCCTGGACTCCGCAAAACACCAACACAAACATTCCCCGTGCGGTATATGAAGACCCGAACAACAACACACGCGAATCCGACAGGTTCCTCGAAAGCGGCAACTTCATTCGTCTGCGCCAGGTGCAGTTGGGTTACACCCTGCCGTCGAACCTGACCAAGAAGATCCGCATCGAGAAGCTGCGCATCTACGTGAGCGGCGACAACCTGCTCACCTGGACGAAGTACTCGGGCGTAGACCCCGAATTCTTTACCGACGACCCCGACTTGGGTATTACCCACGCCGACGTGTTGAGTGCCGGTATCGACAACCTGATCTTCCCGTTCACCCGCTCGTTCACGGCAGGTCTCCAGTTTACTTTCTAACCTCGAAAAAACAAAACCAAGATGAAAAGATTAATATATATCGCAGTGTTGTGTCTGGCGTCCCTGGCGGTCTCTTGCGAAGACTTCCTCACCGTGGAGTCGCCCGACAAGGTAACGTCCGGATCTTTCTGGCGTAACGCCACCGATGCGGAATCGGGTCTGGCCGCAGCTTACTCCCAGCTCGAATACTCTATCCAGACATGGGACTACTCCGAGGTCAAGTGGCCTCTGGAGGCCTATCGTGAAGATGTCGTGGTGATGGGCACGGACGCTGTCAACTATCCGGAATGGGTTCAGTTGGGTAACTTCAGTTACACTGCCGGCAACTCCCGAATCACGATGTATTGGAACAACCAATATATGGGTCTGAGTTTCGCCAATCAAGTGATCGGACGAGTGTCGGAAATTCCCGAAGGCAATATCGACCAAACTCTGCGCACTCAAATCATCAACGAAGCGCACTTCCTGAGGGCGTACTACCACTTCAAGTTGATGCTGAACTACGAGAATATCGTCCTGCGCGACCGATTCATCGTGGACCAGGAGGGCTTGGACAAAGCACTCTCGACGCGTCCCGAGGCTTGGGACTTCATTATCGAAGATTTCAAAACCGCCACAGCTCTGCCTGCAAAACAGAGTGCGGAGAAGCTCGGTCGCGCCACTTCGGGTGCCGCGTACGCCTATATGGGTTATGCGTATCTGACCCGTGCCTGGGAAGAGCCCGCAAAGAAGGATGAATATCTGGCCGAAGCGGTTAAGGCTTTCGACGCCGTGACCGGTTACGAACTCGAGAGCGACTTCCCGAGTATGTTCGACGGATCGAACAAGAACAGCAAAGAGTCGGTGTTCGAGTTGCAATGGACGATGAATACTGCCAACGGCGCCAACTACCGTACGCAGATGCATTTCTGGATTGCCAGCTCGGAGTTGGAGGGATGGGACGAGATCCTTCCGAGTTCGTTCCTGATGAACGAGTATATGAAAGAGGGTGAGATCGCCTCCACGGGCCGCTACGACTCACGTCTGTACGATACGGTATTCTTCCAGTGCGACTACTTCAACGACCCGGAAGCCGGACGTGTGTATGGCTATACGTATGACGAGTGGTACGCGAACGAGGACTTCCCAAATGCTCGTTCCGCTTTCCGCAAGATGTTGCCTCCAACACTCGAGTTGTTGTGGGCAGACCGTTCGGCCAACAACCTCCCGTTGATGCGTTACGCCAACGTGCTGTTGATGAAAGCCGAAGCGCTCAACGAGTTGGGTCGCACCTCGGAAGCCATTCCGTTGATCAATCAGGTGAGGGCCGCCCACGGGGATATGCCTGCGATGACGGGCACCACCAAGGCGGAAGTCTTCGCTCAAATCGAGCACGAACGCATCCTGGAGTTCCCGTTGGAGAACCTTCGTTGGTACGACCTTCGCCGTTGGGGCAAGTTGCCCGAGGCGATGCAGGCCGCCGGCAAGACCAATTTCAATATGGAAAAGCACGCCTTCTACCCCGTGCCTACAGATGAGGTGAACGCTAACGGAATGATCGACTAAACTAACGCAGCGAATGCGCCGGATCGAATTGGCCCTATGGTTGTTGTTATCGGAATAATGCTCGCGGGTGTGCTTCTGGGCTACGTTATGCGTGGCGATGGAAGGCGCTTGCGTCCGATAAACAAAGTGATCATAGGGCTGATCTGGCTGCTGCTGTTTTTGTTGGGTGTCGAGGTAGGGGGCAACCGCGCCATAGTCACCGGATTACACTCTCTGGGTCTGGATGCGGTCATCATCACCTCAGGCGCCGTTGTTGGATCTGCTCTTGGGGCTTGGGCGCTGTGGCGGTTTGTCAGCAGGCGCGACGCTCGAAACGATGACGCCCGAAAATCTTCTCGGAGATGAAAGGGAGCCTTATCATAGTCTCCTTTTTCGTCGCCGGAATCCTTTGCGGGGTTCTCGGTTGGATTCCTTGGGACCTGACTGAGAGCCGCGTTAGTTATTGGGCCTTGTGCGCACTTATGTTCTGCGTAGGGCTGAGCGTCGGTGGCGACCCTGAGTCGTTGAGGAGTTTTCGTAAGCTCGATCCCCGACTGGCACTTCTGCCTGTGATGACAATCGTCGGGACTCTGGCCGGTTGCGCCGTGGTAGGTCTTTTTATGGGTGGCAGGTCTGTTTCCGACTGCCTTGCTGTGGGTGCCGGAATGGGTTACTACTCCCTGTCGAGTATCTTCATCACCGAACTTCGCGGGCCCGAGCTGGGTACCATCGCCCTGTTGTCGAATATAATGCGGGAGATTGTCGCTCTTCTGTGCGCTCCGTTGTTGGTTCGCTGGTGCGGTAGGTTGGCTCCGATTTCCGTCGGTGGGGCGACCACGATGGACACAACCCTGCCAATAATCACCCGTACTAGCGGCAAGGAGTTCGTCGTGTTGGCGATCTTCCACGGCTTCGTGGTCGACTTCTCTGTTCCGTTTCTAGTTACGCTGTTCTGTTCCATATAAAATCTAAAAGTAGGTTCCTATGAGTTACCTGTTATCATTCCTGCTGTTGGCCACCGTCGCTCCGTGGCAGGATCCGGCGGTTAATGCTGTCGACCGCGAGCCGATGCACGCGCACTTCGTCCCCTTCACCTCCGAAGAGGCGGCTATTTCGCAGACCGCGCTCGACGCACCCGATTGCTTCGTGATCAGTCCCGCTGCCGAGCGCCGCGTAGACCTTGGCGGCAGATGGAAATTCCTCTACTCGCGCAATCCGGCCGCCTGCCCCGAGGGGTTCTGGACAGAGGATTACGACACCGGTTCGTGGACCGATATCACCGTTCCGGGTAGTTGGGAGTTGCAAGGGTTCGACTCGCCTATATATACCGATGTGGGCTATCCGTTCCTGCCTGTGAACCCGCCGTTCGTTCCCGAGGACTACAACCCCGTGGGGGCTTACGTCCACCGGTTTACGGTTCCGACGGAGTGGAGCGGGATGGATGTTTTCCTCAACTTCGAGGGGGTCGAGTCGGCGTTCTATCTCTGGGTGAACGGCCAGGCCGCTGGTTACAGTGAAGACAGCCGCCTGCCTGCCCACTTCAATATCACACACCTGTTGCAGCCTGGGGAAAACCGTCTCGCTCTGAAGGTTTTTCGGTTCAGCGACGGCTCCTATCTGGAGGATCAGGACTACTGGAAATATAGCGGCATCGAGCGTAACGTCTATCTCTACGCCCGGCCTCGTAGCCGCGTGGAGGATTTCCGCCTCACCGCAGGTCTCACTAATGACTTCACGGACGGAGCGTTCGACCTGAACATCACGCTGAACGAGCCACGTAAGGGACAAACGGTAGATATCAAGGTTTTGGACGGCGCCCGGGTTCTGCTTTCGGAAAAGAGGCAAGCCGCACCAACCGTGACTCTGAATCACATTTTCCCCGCTGTGAGGGCCTGGAGCGCCGAGACACCGAATCTGTATTCGCTGGTGGTCACAACGCGCGACGCCGACGGCAGTGAACTGGAGTCTTTCGTACATCGGTTCGGCTTCCGCACCGTGGAGATCCGCAACGGGATGCTGCTGGTGAACAACGTCCCCATACTGATCAAGGGTGTCAACCGCCACGAGCACGACCCCCGCACGGGAAGAACAATAACCGTGGAGAGTATGGTGAAGGACATCCGGTTGATGAAGCTATTCAACATCAACGCCGTGCGCACGAGCCACTACCCCAACAACCCCGAGTGGTACGCTCTGTGTGACCGCTATGGGCTCTACGTGGTGGACGAAGCAAACATCGAGAGCCACGGAATGGAGCGCACGCGTGAACGCACGCTGGCAAACAACCCCGACTGGGAACACCCCTTCCGTGAGAGGATGGAACGAATGGTGGCGCGCGATCGCAACTTCACCTCTATAATAACCTGGTCGCTGGGCAACGAATCGGGCTACGGAAAGCACTTCGAAACCCTATACCGCCTAACCAAAGAGAGCGACCTCACGCGACCCGTGCAATACGAGGGTGCGCGTCAGGAGGGCATCTCGGATATCTACTGCCCGATGTACGCCCGTATCTGGGCCCTGCGTCAGTTCGTCAACCAGCGCCAGCCGCGCCCGATGATCCTGTGTGAGTATGCCCACGCAATGGGCAACAGTGTCGGTAACCTGCAGGATTACTGGGATTTGATTTACGAGTACGACCAACTGCAGGGCGGATTCATCTGGGACTGGGTCGACCAAACTTTCGACATCGAAGATCGTCGCGGCAACCGGATTGCAGCCTACGGGGGCGATATGGGCTTCGTGGGCATCCCGAACGACTCGACGTTCTGTTCCAACGGACTGGTTTCGGCCGACCGCCTGCCCCACCCTCACATCTGGGAGGTGAAGAAAGTGTACCAATACATCCACTTCGAGCCGGTAGCCTTCGGGGCGAATACCGTAGAGGTGACTAACCGTCACGACTTCATCGACCTGAGCGACTACTATCTGCGTTGGACTCTCGAATGCGATGGCGTTGCTGTGGCCAACGGCGAGATGGATTTTCCGACGATCGCGCCTCACTCGTCCGGGCGTGTCGCAATCCCGATGGGAGCGGTTCCGGCCAACGGTAAGGAGCACTTCCTGAAGGTAGAGGCACTAACCCGAACCGCCGCGCCGCTTGTGCCAGCCGACCACGTTTGCGCTATGGAACAGTGGGCGCTACCTGTGGTTGGAGAGGTCATCGCCACGCCGAAAACAGCCGCAAAGGTGTCGCTTCGGCGTCAAAAAGGGCAGGTCACGCTCTCCGGTGAGGATTTCCGAGTGGTGTTCTCCGAGCGCTCCGGGGCAATGACTTCGCTTGTATACGGCGACCGAGAGATGTTGCTCGCGGGCCCGGAGCCGAACTTCTGGCGCGCCCTAACGGACAACGACATAGCCAACGGCACGCCCGAACGCTGCGCAACGTGGCAACACGCCGGCGAACGCAAAGTCCTGACCAGCCTTGACGTCACTCCGAAGGGGAACGAGATGGAGATCTCCGCCCATTACGTTATGCCGGAGCAGCAGTCGCGACTGCGCCTCGATTATCTTGTCGGCGGCGATGGGCAGATCCGAGTCACGATGAGTTTCACGCCCGGCGAACTACCTCTGCCCGAGATCCCGCGTGTGGGTATGCGGATGATCCTGCCCGAGGAGTTCGAGCAGATGACGTGGCTGGGTCGCGGACCCCACGAAAACTACGCCGACCGCAAAACCTCCGCCGCCATAGGACTCTATGAGGCGACCGTGTGGGAGCAGTTCCACCCATACGTCCGCCCACAGGAGACCGCCAACAAGTGCGATGTACGCTGGCTGACGCTTGCCAACACCAAGGGTGAAGGCATCCGCATCACGGGTGAGACCCCGCTGGGCGCCAGTGCGTGGAACTTCCCGATGGAGGATATATCCTACGTGCCGTTCAACGTCGAGCGCCGCCACGGAGGAAGCATCGAGCGCAAACCGCTCGTGTGGCTCAACATAGACCACGCACAAATGGGTGTCGGCGGCGACAACACCTGGGGAGCGCAAGTACACCCCGAGTACACCATCACTCCCGAACCGATCCACTATTCGTTCACCATCCAACCCCTGAAATAACTATGACACGAAACATAACCCTTCTGTGCCTGCTCGCCGCCACTCTGTTATCCGGATGCCGCGCCGGTGAGCGTCAGACCCCATCGTTGCGTTACGACTATTCCGACATAATCGACATCGCCTACACTCCTCCCGCAGCCGGAACTCGCGGTGGCGGGGGGTGGTTCTGCGACCAGGGTTCGTGGATGGGATTCACCCTGCCCGAGGCCGAGGAGTGGATCAACGGTTTTTGCGGTCCGTTCGATCTGGACAACCGCCGTTGGTTGGTTCGCTCGGCCGTCTCCGTAGGGTTCGACACCCCTGCCGCGGAGACCTTTACACCCGAGGCGACCGACTACATTCCGGGTGAAATATCTCTCCGGGCGATCTCGCCCTCGGGAGTCATCGCCCAGCGGATGCAGTTCGTCGACGCCTCGACAGCTCTTTTGGGCATCAAAGCCGCGGGCGGCCAGAAGTTGAGCATCACGGGTGAGGATTGGCAGCAGGGAACAACCCTGAAGGTCGACCAGAACACCGTCGTGGCCCACCTGCCCGGTGGCGAGATAGTCTGCGTGGGCTTCCCGTCCGACGCCACGGTCGAATGCACGGAGGAGAACTACACTGCCACGTGGAACGGGAACGGGGAGTTGTTCGTAACAGTTTCGTTCTTCACCAGCGACAAGGGATCCAAACTGCAAAAAGCCTCCGCCGTGCTCGACGACCCACAACAACACTTCGCCGCTAACGACCAGCGCTGGAACGGCTACCTGAACACCGTTCTGCGCGACGATATGCCCCACGACTACAACCGCATCGCCGTCAAGGCGGTGGTCACGCTGATCTCAAACTGGAAAACCCACAAGGGAGGTCTGTTGCACGAGGGTGTGATCCCGTCTCACGCGGTGAGCTACTTCAACGGCTTCTGGGCGTGGGATTCGTGGCGGTTCGCCGTTGCGCTGGCCCCCATCGCGCCCGAACTGGCCAAGAATAACATCCGTGCGATGTTCGACTACCAACTGCCCGACGGGATGATTATCGACTGCATCTACTCCGACCCGCGAGAGAACAACGCCCGCGACAGCAAACCACCTCTGGCCGCGTGGGCCGTGGACGCTGTGTTCGAACACTCGCGCGACACAACCTTCGTGCGCGAAATGTACCCGGGTCTGCTGGCCTATCATCGCTGGTGGTACGCCAAGCGCGACCACGACCACAACGGCATCTGCGAGTTCGGTTCGGTGGACGGCACCATCGAGGCCGCTGCGTGGGAGAGCGGGATGGACAACGCCATCAGGTTCGACGATGCGAAGATGGTGCAAAACGTCGACGATGGTTGGAGTTTCGACCAGGAGAGCGTCGACCTGAATGCCTACCTCGCTCTTGAATATGGCCTGTTGCGCAAGTTCGCCACCATCATCGGTCAGCCGTTCGACGAGCCCGACCACACATCCGGCGTGGCGGACTACTTCTTTGACCCGGAACGAGGATTCTTCTTCGACCGGCGCCTGGCGGACGGCAGCTTCGTGCGGGAGGAGGGCTGCGAGGCCTACACTCCGCTCTGGACCGCCATCGCCTCTCCGGAGCAGGTCGAACGCGCGATGACGCTGTTGACCGACCCGGAGAAGTTCTCGACCTACATTCCGTTCCCGACCGTAGCCGCGGACAACCCCAAGTTTATGCCCGCCGGTTACTGGCGCGGGCCGATCTGGTTGGATCAAACCTACTTCGCCATCAAGGGGCTGCGCAATTACGGCTACAACGAGCAGGCAGATGTCTACACTCTTCAGGTGTTCGATCGACTGGACGGCCTGACGGGCGACAAACCCATCCACGAGAACTACGACACCCACACCGGTGCGTGCCTGAAGGCTCCCCACTTCAGTTGGAGCGCCGCCCACCTTTTGATGCTCTACGCCGACTACGGGAAACGGTAAGAAAATCATAACCGCAGCAAGCTTTTCGGGCACTATTTTTGCGGGTTTTTACCCTTACTAAAGTTGTTGCGTTATGAAAAACCTATTGATTTGTGGATTATTGTGCGTGGCGTTGCTGGCGAGTGTTTCGTGCTCGCGGGACGGCAACGACGACCCGCCGACCCCGCCGCCGGGCGGACAAACCGCGGCGTACACCGAAGGCGATGAGGTGATCAGTGAATTTCTGGTCGACGGCACGGTGCGCGAAAGACTGGAAGAAGAGGTGGTCAATCTGGGAGACGAGAGGCTGCCTGCGATGTTCTTCATCCGTAAGTCGCACACTGTGCGCGAGCAACAGGTGGCAGACGGCGCAAGCTCCTACAACGCTTTTCGCTCGTTGGAGTTGGAAAATCTGCAGCGGTTCGTTCTGGACTGGGGACAGGTGATAGGGGTACCGGTGACGGAAGAGGAGAATGCCGATAACAGACTCCTTCGGGCGGAGGCTTTCTGGTTGCTGGCTGCTTTCCTGCGCGAGAACCACATAGACCCTCCGATTTTGATCAAGCTCGCTGAACGTCAGGGCGAGGAGGTGGGCGCACTGGTATCGTTGATCGAGGAGAGTCAGGCCCTGTACACCCGCGGCAGCAAGAACGCTATCCGTCCCAACGAACTGCTCCTCGCGCTGGAGAGCAGCGGAGTGACAGCTCGCGAGCTTGTCGAGGCGATCCAAAACGAGGGCCAAACCGTTCACGGTTTTCTGAGCCATTGTGCGCAGTCGGGCATCGACCTGCCGCTCACGTTGATGCGGAACGCCACTCGCGGCGTCACCTCGATCATCAAGGGAGTGTTCAAAGCCGCCGAGGTCCTGAGCAAGATAATCATATTCTTTGTGGAGAACGGCGCCCCGACGGTCGATCTGGAAGACTCCTACGTGAGCTTCCTGCACGCCGACGACCTCGATTACGGCAACTACCTGTCGGGCAAGTCGGATTCGAGCGCGCGGTACGAAGTGCGCTACGGCACCAAGGGCACCCCGTTGGCAAAGGCCGTGTTCTTCGTCGAGACAGCCTACCAGACCAAACACCGCACCGTACTCGGAACATACATCGCCCGACTGGGGATGATCGTCACCGAAGTGAGATGCTCCGGTATGATGCACGTGGACGGATATATGGAATTCCACCCTCTCTTCGAGAACGACGGCACAGAGGCCAATCCGATCGCCGCCGCACAAGGGAGCATCACTCTCAACTATGGCGATTGCTGCTGCTTCAGCCGCCACGCCAATCTGACCTTCCGCGTCTCGGGTGAGACCGGATTCATGGAAAAGACCTGGACTCCAAAATAATGTGAATGCTATGAAACGATATGCGATAATTGTCGCCCTCGGGTGGGCGTGTTTGTTGAGCGGTTGCAAGAGCGACGGTTCGGATGATGGGATAACGAAAGGGCCGGTGTCGGAGTTCGCCCCGGGTGAGATCCTGACCCAGGAGTTCGAGGTCGACGGCCAGACGGTGGTAAGTATCGACAGCGAGTTTGTCAATCTGGGCACGAAGGATGCTCCGGCGCTCTTCTCGATCCACAAGACGACCAACAAGATGACCGAAGGGTACGAAGAGGTGTTCTTTCCACTGTATCGTGATAAGCTGGAGCAGTTCATAGCCCGGTGGAAGCTGCTGTTCGTCTCCTCCATTGGCGAGGATTCCGGATACGGCGACCGCGCCTACCAGCATCTGCTCTCTTTCGTGCTGAACAACAACATCGATCCCGGATTGCTGATCCGTGTGGTCGAGGAGCAGCCTGGTAGCGAGGCGGAGGTAGTGAGGGTGCTACAAGAGGCAACCTACGCCTCGACGCGCGCGCCCGACAAAGCACCTGCCGCGAACGACATTCTGCTCTGGCTCTACCAAAACAAGGTTCCGGTTTCGGCGCTCTACTCCGGGCAGACTCGCGGAACGGTGGGCAACCTGATCTCAATCATCAAATCGATTGAAGCGATTGCCGATATGTGGACTGAATTTGCAGCCAACAACGGCCCGGTGGTCGATATGGAGAGCAACTACATCAGCTACCTCAACGTAGGCGACACCGATCCGAGCCACTACACACGCGGAGAGTATTTCCGCAGCAAGACCTATTCGCTCAAATACAAGGTGTCGGGCATCTGGTACGCCTCGACGAAGTATTATGTCGAGACTGAGTACGGCTCCAAGCACGCCACAATTCCGGGGGAGTATATCGCCAAGTGCAACGTAATCTCTACCGAAGCCAAGGCCGGTGGCCCGAAATTCAGTGTCACGGGTAAGGTGTCCTACTCAGAGCCGATCAATGTGGGGTCGTTCGACGCTCCCGCGGCCGAGATGAACGGCAAGGTGTCGGTCGACTACGGCGATTGCTGCTGCTGTCACTTCTTCTCGTATCTCAACTTCAAGATCTCCGCCAAGACCGGCTACCGCGAGGTGAGTTTCTCCTCCGGCAGGAACCATTAGCGGCAGGCTACTGCAGGGCGGGAAGGATGTGATCCCAGATTAGGTTCATCTCGTCCTGCATATTGGCCAGGTCGGCCGTGACGACGACAACGGCATCGCGCTCCGGAAGCACAACGATCAACTGGCCGCGGGCACCGTCGGCACGGTACGAGTTGTGCCGTCCGCGCCACATCTGGTAGCAGTAACCTTGGGTCCAATCGCTGTCGGGATCCACAAGGGTTTCGTTCCCGGCCGGGCCGGAGGCAATCTTGCGGGTCGAAGCCTCGGCCACCCAGCCCTCGGGCAGGATGCGCGTGCCGTTCCAAACACCGTCCTGAAGGAACAACTGACCGAACTTGGCCATATCCTCCGTCCGCAGATAAAGACCCCAACCGCCGACATTGATGCCGTCCGGGCTTTCGTCCCAACGGTGATCGGTGATCTCCAGCGGCCCGAAGAGGCGGGGTTGCAAGTAGTCGACGAGTTTCAGGCCCGACACCTTTTGAACTATCGCAGAGAGCATAAACGTTGCCATCGAGTTGTAACGGAAATTCGCGCCCGGGGTGTCGCCGATCGGGGCGGCCATAAAGTCGGCAACCCAGTCCGTTCCGGTGCGCGGAGGTTGCTCCAGTTGACCGGTCGACATTGTGAGCAGATTGCTAATGGTCATCGCGTCGAGTTCGGGCGAGTGCTCCTCGGGCACTTTCTCGGGAAAGAACGACACTACCTTATCATCGAGCGAGATAAGACCCTCGGCGATGGCGAACCCTACGGCGGTGGCGGTGAAGCTCTTACTGACGGAGTGGAGAACGTGGGGAGTGTCGGGCGAGCCCTCGCCGTACCACTTTTCAGCCACCACGCGACTGTGGTGCAAAACCATAACACTGTGGATGTCGAGCTCGGCGTCGGTGAAGGCTGTCTCAAAGGCGGTTAGGTCGAGTTTGGCGGGTGCTGTGGGGCACGCCGCGGCCAGCAACGCGAGAGCCGGCAAAAGGATCGGTAGTCGTTTCATATCGCAAAGTTAGAAAAAATCAACTAATTTTGGGGAAAATATGAAAATGACTCTATGTTGCGTCGCAACGGTGTGTGCCGTTATTACCACGGTTGCGGGGCTGGCCCAAAAGCAGTCCCACGAGCAAAAGCAGTCCCACGAGCAAAAGCAGTCCCACGAGATGTTCACCCTGCTGGACGAGGGCTTGGGTGTGCGGCATATCGCGCCGGGCGGTTCGGTGAGCTGCAGCGTCGTGGTAGCGGAAAAGGGATATCCCGTGAAGCACACCCTGCGTATGGTCGGTGGCGTGCGTATGCCCGGGCTGTTCGCGGCGCGGGGCGAGACCCTTTTCCGTGCCTCGGAATACCTGATCGACGACCGGCTCGACTCGCTGAATGTGATGCGCGACCGCTACTCGCTCTACTTCGACGGCGAGAACGACCACTTCGAACGGGAGGCGTACTACCGCGTGAAGGGCAGCCTGCTCGCCAGGGGTGAACTAACCATCGAGACTGCCGTTCGGCGTAACGATCTGCGAATCGGGGCAGAGGGGTTCTTCGGCATCCGACTGGAGGTTTTTCGAAAGCATCCAGACCGTCACCCAGACGAAATATACTACACGCCCGACGAGATCGTCAGCCTGCCTTTCGATGAGGGTTCGGGCGATTTTGCTGTTGTGCGCAGGACGGTCCCGCTGCCGGACGACGTGGCCAATATCCTTATTAGTGTCGGCGGAACGGGGTTCTCGGGCGAGGTGTGGGTCGAAGCACCGCGGTTCGTGCAACAGGGCGAGGGCCTGCAGGAGGGTATTCAGGAGAGCGCGACTGTCGAGATGCCTTTCGTGCCGTTTGCCAACCGTTCCGATGCGAACGACTACTGGGTTGGGGTGAATCTTTCGTCGCGCAGTTGGCCGATATGGCGGCTGGAGTTGGATGGGCGTACGGTTTTCGAAGGCAGGATTTTCGACCGTGCTTCCAACGTCGCCGACTTCTACATCCCGCTGCCCGAACCGATCGTCGGACTGGGCGAGCTGACCCTTACACTTGTCGAGCAACCTCACGTCCGCCCGCTGGGTTACGACCTGCGGCGCGTGCAGTTCATCGAGGAGTCCGCGCGCGAGGTGGAGATCGTCTCCGTGCCCCGATTCATCGCACTGGGCGAGACGGGAGCCGTGCTGCTGGAGATCAACGGCCCGACCGAGCGCGTGACGATAGAAGCCGGGGAAGGCATCGAAGTACTGGAACCAGAGTTGCAATCCCCCGCGAAGGGGCTTCACGCGGTGCAGATCCGAGGCGTGGCGAGGGGATGCAACGTTCATTTGAGAGCGTCATACGGCGACAATACCCTAACCGCCCACATTCAACAAGTTGTCGAAAAGCAACCCGACAGGGTGTATCTCTCTTCCGGGGACGAGGTGCACATCGACAAAACCGCGCGCGATTACGATCCGTTCTTCAAATGGTACATCGCCCAGCGCCTCGGGAACTGGTACCAGTTTCGACCATCATACCAATGGAGCGGCGCGAGGCGCACTGGCGAGGATTTTGTGGCCCACTACACGGGGTTGCTGAATAAGTTGCGGATGCCTTACGCCTGGCAGATGGAGGGGCGGACGCTTGCCGCGCATAGCATTAACCCCTCGACCGCCTCGCTCTCCTCACCGATGTTCCGCGGCAAGCAGGCCCACGAGAACGACGGCGGATACTACTACTGGCAACACTTTCGCTACGAGGGTCTTTATTCGGATCTGGCGGCCCGGGCGCGACCATTCGGAGGCATCTTCGCAAAGCATCCGCCCATCTACACCGACCACGGAACGTTCACCCACTACGACCCACGCGGGGTGACGGATATTGCCGACGGGGCCGCGAAATACGTGGCCAATCTCGCCTACTCACGGGGTGAAAGTATTCGCCATACCGGCCCATCGACGACGTTCCGTTATCTCTATCAGGCGGGTTACGAGTGGCTCGGGGCGGAGCAGATGTATGGCCCGGAGGAGACCGTAATGTCGGCTTTGCGGGGTGCGTCGCTGGCCTATGGTAAGAGAGATTACGGTTCGCTTCACGCCGTTCAGTGGGGATCGCGTCCCTTCACCGATCCGCTGCACTCGCTCCGGTTCTACCTCTCGTTGGCGATCGCCTACATCCACGGTTCGAGCCACATCAACACCGAGGAGGGCCTATGGACTGACGAATACGCCAACGACCGCTACACCGAAGCGGGCCGCCAGCACCTCTACGCCCAGCACCGGATGTTGGATTACATCGAAACCCACTCGCGCCGCGGCGAACAAGTACGAGATCTCGCTGTTTTGCAGGGGCGCAACGACCCGTGGAAGTCGTTCGGTCGAGGGCCGCTGTGGTCGCAGTCGGACGAGCAGTGGGCCTTCAACGAGGCTACGGAAAGTTTCGACCTGCTGCGTGTATTCTATCCGGGTAACATCATCGACGCGTCGGGCCCGAACGGCTGGTTCACCGAGACTCCTTACGGCCCGGTCGATATTCTGCCCATCGAGGCGTCCCAGGATCTGCTGAACGACTATCGCGCGCTCGTTTTCCTGGGCTGGAACAACTATGTCGAGGATGATTTCGTGCGCCTGCGCCGCTTCGTCGAACAGGGCGGGACACTGATTCTGAGCGCCGCCCACTTCAACACCTCAACTGCGCCCGACACCGCTCCTGTTCCGCCGCACGACGACCGTGTGCTGCGTTCGCTGCTGGGTCGCGATTACAAGAACCTGACCAAAACAACGCACATCGCCCGTGGCAAAGGCCGAGTAATCTACTTCCCGGGAGTCGTCTACCCCGCCGACGAGTCGATCCGTGCCGAGTACGAAAAAGCGATGCGGGATGTGGCCGCCGAGTCGGTCGACACCGAAAAAGCGGGTCGCGGCTGGGTTGCACCGTCGGACGGAGTTGGTTTCACCGTATGGGACAGCGCCGACCGCCGAACGATCTACCTGCTGAACACTGACTGGCACCAGAGCGAGGCGAAAACGGCAACCGTGTGTGTCGACGAGCGGGAGTTTTCGGTTCCGGTGCAGCACTACGCCATCGCAACGGTACACGTTTTCGAGCGCCACTCGTTCTTCGCCCTGAATAACACGACCGACGTTCTCTCCCTCAACGGGGACACGGTTCGCGTTCAGACCACCGAGCCCGACACATTGCACATCTTCGACCACGACTCCGGCACCTCCCGAAAACTCAACATCACCGGCCCCGGAGTGTTCGAAATAGCACTGTAATCCGCCCTTCGCCTACCTGCGGGAAAACTCCACAACCAGCGCCTGCCGAGGGCCGACGGTGAGAGAGTTGTCGAGGATCACACGCGAACCTGTCAAAACATCACGACCCGCAACGGCACCGGCAGCGATCGAAGAGTAATCGCTCCAAGGAACCGTTTTAGTCTCGGTCGAGTTGTTGATGAAAACGAAAACGGCCTCCGAGTCGTCGTAACGGAAATAGGCATAAGTTTCGTTATCGCGGGGAATGAAGTGCATCGTTTTGCCGTGATGGATCACCTCCTTGGTCTTGCGCCATTGGAAAAGTGTCCGGGTGTAGTCGTGCAGATTGGCCTGAAGCGCCGAACGACCGGAAGCACTAAACAAGTCTGTCTTGTCGCCCGGCCATCCACCCGGAAAATCGACCCGCAAGCCGCCGTGACCCTCGCGCAGATCGGCCGAAGTAAACATCATCTCGTCGCCCGAGAAGATCTGAAGGAAGCCCCTCATCGTTGCCAGCATCGCCATAGAGATCTTCAACCGCTCGGGACTCTTGTTCAGCAGGTCGCCGATGCGTTCGGTGTCGTGATTGGCGGTGAAGATCATCATTCGGTCGAGGTCGTGGTAAACAAAGTCGTGCGACAGGCAGTCGTAAACCCTCCTCAGGCCACCATTCCATCCCGGATTGTCGACCGGCAACGCGCCCACAATAGCCTCGCGCAACGGAAAGTCCATAATCGAGGGGAGGTACGAATCGAAACCGTCCTTATTGGGGTTGCCACCCTGCCAGTAAGCCAGTTGCGGAATCGACCCCGTCCAGCATTCGCCTACGATGTTGAAATTCGGATACTCGGCCAACACCGCCCGGTTCCACTCGCTCATCGGAACCTTTTCGTTATACGGATAGGTGTCGACGCGAAAGCCGTCCAGATTAGCAAACTCGATCCACCAAACGGCCCACTGCTTGAAGTAGTTGAGCGTAAAGGGGTTGTCGAGGTTCATATCGGGCATCGACGAAACAAACCAGCCGCTCTCCTGAATGTTCAGATCCGAGGTCGCGGCGTTGAGGTCCATATTGGTCGAGAATGCGTTGTTCGTACCGGTGTATGAGGGGAACTGGTGGATCCAATCCTCGAAGGGCAGATCCTTCATCCACCAATGGGCCGTGCCGCAGTGGTTCGTCACGATGTCCATAATCACCTTCACTCCGTTTTCGTGCGCCACCTCGACCATCTCGCGATACAGATCGTTCGAACCGAAGCGCGGATCGATGTGGTAATAATCGGAACACGCATACCCGTGATACGACCCGCCGGGCTCGTTGTCGAGCAAGAGCGGAGTCGACCAGATGGCCGTCGCCCCGAGGTCGGCAATATAGCCGATGTGGTCGATCATCCCCTGAATGTCCCCTCCGTGACGGCCGAAGAACTCATCGCGTGCAGGTTTTTCGACCGTATCCTCGGTCGCGTCGTTCGTCGGATCGCCATTGGCAAACCTGTCCGGCATCAGAAGATAGATCATATCGGCGGTCGAGAAGCTCTCGCGTGCAGCCGAACCCTCCCGTCGGGCGACAATCTCGTAAGGATGTTTGAAGCGGTCGCGGCCACCGGACGAGAATACCAGCTGATATGTTCCCGGCGTGGCGGCGGGGGCGATCTCAACATCGACAAAGAGATAGTTCGGGCTGTCGGCCTTGTGAACTTTTTTAACCTTCACACCTGCCCCGCCCTCGATGCGAACATCGAATGCAGAGATACCCTCGCCCTGAACGAGCAGTTGCAGGGGAGTGTTCATCCCCGTCCACCACGAAAGGGGTTCGACCCTTGTTACTTCATCGGGTCTGGGAGTGAAGCCCATCAGCAGCACCGAAGCCGCCAGGAGAGTCAAAATCTTATACATAATCGTAATGAATTTAGTTGTTCAACATAAATAAAACACTTGAGTAAGGCCCCATCTGCACACGTGAGGTTTCGGTCTCCAGCAGCACTTCACCCAGCACCCCTACCGCTTTGTCGAGCTTGTCGTCTTTCAACGTGAGCAGTTGTTTCTCGGCGCCGAAGTTGTGCAAAACCAGTATCCGCTGCTCGCCCGCCGACTCGCGGTACCACGCCGCTATAGGTTCGAACTCGGTGTTGGTGTCGTTATAAGTACCGTGCCTGACCATCTCGCCCGTGGCCAATGCTGGGTAGGTGTTCCGCAGAAGCGTAAAAGTGCGATACACATCGAGCACCGACCCCTTGGTTGCGGCCTGGCTTTCGACCGAGATCGCCGCCGTGAGCATCCCCTCGTCTATCTTCCCCTCCAGCGCACCCGAGGCCAGATCGCTCTTCGCGGCATCCCACATAATCGGCGTGCGCACCCACTCATCGCCCCTCTCTTTCGTTCCCCGATAACCCAATTCCTCACCCTGATAAACGTAGGGTTCGCCCGAAGCGGTCATCAAAACCGCCGCCGCAAGCTTTATCTTCGCCATCGACCCGCCGAGCTCCGTTGCGGCCCTCACCTCGTCGTGGTTCGTAAGTTTGGTCGCAGCGATATAATCGGGCCGCACAGCTGCGTAGGCTGGCCGCATCGCCAAAACATCTTTCGCAAAATAACGACCCACATCGTTCTGAAGTGCCCACCTCAGCCGGTTCCAAAAATCGAACTCGAACAGCGCCGGAAGTCCCGCATAATAGGGAGCCACACGATTATAGGTGTCGTACATCTCGCCGACCATATAGAATTCGCCCTCGCCGTTGTAAGAAGCGTTTATCCGGTCGTAGAACTTTTGCAGGAAGGTCGGGTTTTCGTCGCTGTAGGCGTTGTGGTAAATATGCTTCACCGCATCGAGGCGGAACCCGTCGACACCCATCGCGATCCACTTGTCGGCTGCGGTGGCTATGGTATGGAAAGCGCGCGAATGCTCGGCTTCGGACGCCTTGCCATAATTGAGGTCAGCGAAGGTGTTTGTCCAAAAATGGGAATGGAACTGTTCCGAAACGCCGAACTGAATATCGGCCGCAGTCACAGAATCGAGTACAAAAGGCTCGCCGAACTCGATGACGGTTTGATTATTCGGGGCTCCGAACTTTTCACCGACGTTCCACGAAGCAGTCGTCGTGCGGATCAGAAATCCCCAGTCGGAGTCGAACTCGACCGTCAGATCATACAGCCCGCCACCACGATTGTAAAAACGCTTGATAACCGCATCTCCGAAGTAGAGATATCGGTCGTTCGCGCCCTCGGTTGTGTTGTCGGCATCGGCAGGCAGGGTGGTTTGCTCTACCGTCACGGTAGGCGTCGCACCGCTCCAATCCAGTGAGAACTTCAGCCGCCCACGCATCCCGGCATCGGAGTTGGTCGAGAACCACTGGCTCTGTTCGAATCCCGACGCCCCTTCGGTTGCGATCTGGTCGATCTTTCCGTCGGCAATGTCTTTGGCGGGATTGGAGGAGAAGATGTAAAAATCCCGATACAGGCTTCCTTCGGAAGACTTGGCGTCCGTAAACCAAGGGTGGGTCGCCGAGGAGTGGTTAAGCACCCAATCGAGATAAACTCGTATCCCCCGGGCGTGTGCCGCGTCGATGAAGCCCCGCAATGCGGCATCGTCCCCGAAGGTCGGGTTGACCGCCTCGTAGTCCAACACATCGTAGCCGTGGTAGGAGGACGACGGATGGATCGGAGAGAGCCAAACCGCCGAAACCCCCAACTCGTCGAGATAAGGCAACTTGGAGGTCAGGCCCGCCAGATCGCCAGTCTTGTCGGCGTCGGGCCCGTCTGCAAAGCTGTAAACCAAAAGCTGGTAGGAGATATCCCCGCGCTTCTCGCCATCCCATTCGTCGGGAGTGGCAACAACCTCGACACCCTCGAAATCGCCGTCCGGTGGACCCGGCGGAACCCACGGATGCCCCTCGTCGCCACCGCAGCCCGCCATCACCAGCAGCGCAAATATATAGAACAGTCTCTTCATCGTCTGGCTCATTTGTGGCCTGCGAGCCGGTCAAAGCCCGCAAGCCTGTAAAAGAGTGGTTATCGTGTAGGAGTCTCGCCTGCGGTCATAACCCAGAGAGTCTCGCCTGCCAGATCGAAGTAAATGTCGTAAACGCCCTCTGCGCTCACTTTCATATTCTTCGAACCTCCGCTCGTGATAACCGGAGTCGCCGCGTCGGGCTCAACCACGCCATCGGCCTCCAGTCCATAGTTCTTGCTGTCATCCCAGGCGTTGTTGAAGCGAATCTTGAACTCATAGTCGGTTCCGATGAAGACGTTTTTGCGAACCAGATAATCGCCCTCGGCGGTCATCGACATATCGCCCATTTCATCCCAGGCGGTCAGACTACCCACAATACCCCAAGAGTCCGCCACAAAGAACGGTTTTTCGCCCGCGGTCATCACATAAGCGACATTTTGCTTCGGCAGGAGCCAATAGTCATAAGTTCCTGCTGCGGCGATAACGGCGTTGACCTTGTCGGTCGAGATTTCGAAACCCTCACCAACGGTAACAGGATAGGGACTCGTGCCCAACGAAGCCGCCGGCCCCATCCAGGTGGACTCATCGCCAGTCTTATAGAGAAATTCCGAATTAGCCGCAACCTCGACGCCTACCAGCTTGAAACCGTCCGTTCCGGCTCCGACAAACGCAGTTTCGCCCCAGTCGGGAGTGGCAACCGTTTGGCCGTGCAGGTACCAGGCCGCGCGTTGGGGTGGTTCGGGCGGCGTGCCACCGCCCGTGCCATAATCCGCAGCATTGAGCTCGTAAGTCATTCCGTCGGAGTTGTTCAAATCGACGTAAATTCGATAGTTGCCCGCGGGAACAGCTATATTACCACCCTTGAGTTCCAAATTACCATTGGCGTCTCCACCCCACTCGTATTCGCCCCAAACATTATCAGCACGGAACTTGATCGAACCCTCGACCAGAGTCAGATCTACCCAGAAACGCTGCTTGACGGGGTCGAATTCCATCGCCACGTCGCCGTCGCCATCTTCGTCCCAACCTGCCGGAGTCGCGTCGCCGATAGCCCCGAGCCTGTCGAACGACATATCCTTGGTCAGGGTAAGCGTCGAACGATCGAACCCAATGTGATAGAACCTTTTAGAGTAAGCCTTGATGTCGCTCGAACTACCGCTGTTGATAAGCGTGATCGAAGCCGCCTCGGCAGCCGGCGCCGGAGCATTGCCGTCCAATCCGTAGTTTCCGCTGTCGGTCCAATCATCCACACCGGCCGAAATTTTCCAGCCATCCGCCGCTTTTTCGCCGAAGTCAACCATAGCCTCATACTTAACCTCGTCGCCAGTAAAGCTAAACAACTTCTGCGCTGTGCCGTGGCTCCAACCGCAGTAATTACCCACGACTTTGATCGTCGGATAGACTCTTTCGGCCGCCGTGACGGTCATTGTAATCGTCTTGGGAGCCGAGTAGACCTTTACGTACCCTGTGCCGATTGTGGCCGAGACGTAGAAGTCGACTGCCGTCGGGGTGTCGACCGGCACGCCCAGACCGCCGTCCTCGACCGCCAACGCCAGTTTCGCGTTCAGGGCATCATACGGTTGTTCGGTGGAGGTATCGGCAAAACCGATAAACAGAGGTAGCGGCTCACCGTTGCCCAGAGACGCTTCCACAGAGTAACTCACCTGAGTATCGACACCGAAGTCGGCGTCCTGCCAGGTGAATTCGACCGTCTCCAGGGCCATATTCTGAGCCGTGATGACAATCTCGCTCGGCAAGTTGCCCAGCACCGGCGCCACGACATCCTCGGGAGCGTAGGCGCGCACCTCTTCCAAGTCCTGACAGCCGGACAGCAATCCTGCCGTCCCTGCCAGAAACATCATCGCATATTTTGTAATTTTCATAATATACAAGTGTTAAAATTATTTACTGAGCCGACGGAGTGTTGTAACCCGGATTCTGGATCAGGTTGGGGTTCGTGTTCATCTCACTGGGCGGAAGAGCAAAGAGTTCCATATACTTGGGGAAGCTCTGGCCGGTGAACGATCCACCCTTGTAAGTCCACAAGAAAGAGGCGTCGGTGAATTTTCCCCAACGGATCAGGTCGGTGCGGCGATGGCCTTCCCACATCAACTCGCGGGCGCGTTCGGCGATCAGATAATCCGCGTCAAGCGTTCCGTTGAAAGTAACTCCGGCACGCTGGCTCAACTCTTCCAACCTTGCCGTTGCTTGGCTCGCCTGGTTCAAATTCAGACAGGCCTCGGCATAGATAAGGTAAATTTCACCAAGACGGATCATCGGAAAGTCGACATCGCTATAGGCTTTCGTTCTTGCCGTTTCGCGGAATTCGTCGATGGTCATATCGTGGGGAACGTTGCTGAACTTATGGAAGCTCCATCCGTTCAGAAAAGTATTCAACTCTCCCTCCATAGACTCCTGACGACCCTGGATATGGAAAAACGTACCGCGCTTGTCGTTCGTGGCGAGCGTGTATTCCCCGGAGGTGTAGTCCGCCGAGTTGACACCGAAATACTTGTCCACGAACTCGAAGGGTACCCTGTTACCTGCCCAGCCGCCATTGATCCCGAGCTTGGCCCGGACTTCCTCATCCAGTTCGTCGAACGTCGCCGTCGGGAACATCATATAGGTTGTTCCGCCATTGGACTGCGTCTCCTCGGCATCGTACGCCACCGCAAACAATAGCTCATTCTTGGCGTCGGGATTTTCGCCGTTATCGCCCCTGAACAGATCGCTGAACTCGGGAGCCAAAGCGTATCCCATTCCGAAGATGGTTTCACAGGCAGCTTTGGCTTCGGTCCACATAGGTGTTCCGGTGTAGACTCCGGCATTAAGATACAGTCTGGCCAACAGCCCCATAGCCGATCCTTTATCCGCTCTGGGATAGTTGCTTCGGGTAGCGGGCATTGCACTTTCGTTCGAAGCCAGATATTTCAACTCGTCGACACAGAATTGGAAGACCTCAGCTCTGGGTGCCTGCATCGGGATAAATCCGCCCCCGATGGGAGATTCTTCCGTCGTAAAGGGAACATTGCCGAAAATATCCATAGCCATCCAGTAGAAATAAGCTCTCAGGAAACGGGCTTCGTCCCTGAGGCTCTCGATCCTGGCAGCGAGTTCCGAGCTCACCCCACGACCGGACAGCCTGCCCGGAGTGGTCTGGCGCAAAAATTCATTCGCATAAGCGACTCCCTGCATCGAACGTGCGTAAACACCATACGTCGCAGCGTTGTCGGCATCCGACCATTTGTTGTTATTGATGTCATCGACCCACGCATCGTTCCCCCAGGCACACTTGACCGCGTCGGCACTCACCTCCTGCAAGCTCCAAAAGGCGCGAATCAACTCCGAGGCACCGCCATCGTCAACCTGAAGATCGGACGTGTTGGCAAAGTTCCAATATATCTTCGTCAGCCCTGCAATGTAGCTGCCTTCGTCCGCCCCGTAAGCGGTCTCCGAGGTGGAGTCGCTCTCGTTGAGAGGCAGCGTATCCAGATCGCCTATGCAGGAGGATAAAAGCATCGCTCCCGCAATAGCCCCTGCAATATATATTCTATTGATTTTCATAATTCATACGGTTTTTAGAAGTTAACATTCAAGCGCAACGAGAAGGTACGCGGGCGAGGCCAGATGGCGTTATCACGGCCATCGACACCCGGGATCTCAGGGTCTACCCCGCTATAACCGGTGATGGTGAAGACATTCTGGACACTGAATCCAAGCCTCATCGAACCCTTGTTGGAGAAGAGCTTCTCGAACGTATATCCGAGGTTTATGTCATCCATCTTGAAGAACGAGGCGTCCTCGATGAACATATCGGAGAAGAGCTGCTGGCTGACGTTTTGTCTCGTCCAACCCGTATCCAGAATCGTGTTGGCGAAGTTGGGCAGGTTTCCGGCGTTGAGATCTATGTACGAGGTTGCGTGGTTGGCCGCAAAGTTGTTGAACGCCCAGTTACCCACCGATCCGTGAGCATTGAATCCGAAGTCCCATTGCCTGTAGCTCAACTTGATGTTCAACCCGTAATAGAAATCGGGCGCGGGGCTCTTGCCAGACATATAGCGGTCGTCCTGATTGATCGTTCCGTTGCCGTCGCGATCGACAAATGCGTTTTGGATCGGTTTTCCGTTCGAGTCGTAAACCTGCTGATACGGATAGAACGTATACGGTGCGTGACCCACCATATGTTGGGCTATCGTGCCGCCGGTTCCGCCTTCGACCCCGGTAACGGGTATCGCATAAGTCGGGTCGTCCGTGGAATTGAGCTTGGTGAACTCTGTGTTCTGGAAAGTTCCGTTGAACCCGACATCCAGATGCCAATCTTCGGTCGCAATCGGAATAACATTTATCGCAAACTCAAAGCCTGTGTTCTTCATCGACCCGATGTTGGTAAGCAGCGTGTTGCCGAAGTTGGCCCCCATCGGAGTGAACACTTCATTCAACAGGTCTTTCGTGCGGCGGTCATACCAGTCGATAGAACCGTTTATGCGACCGTTGTAGAACCCGAAATCCAACCCGACATTATATGTGGTTGTGGTCTCCCACCGGATCGTGGGGTCGTATGCCCTCGGGGTGAGGTAGAACGAATATCCGTCGGAACCCATATAATACTTGCCATAGACGTCGGTCGACATATCGTACCTGGCCAGGTGGGGGTAGTTGTTGCTGAACTCCTGCTGACCGGTTTGACCCACACTAAAGCGAAGTTTCAGCGCCGAGAGATTTCGTGCGTTCTCCATAAACCCTTCGTTGGCAATGTTCCAGGCCAAAGCTGCGGAGGGGAACAGACCCCAACGCTGATCCTTTGCGAAACGCGAGGAGGCATCGTCTCTGAGTGTCACCGTAAGCAAATACCTTGAATCGTAAGAGTAATTCAGGCGACCGTAGAACGAAACCAGATAGCTCTCCTGATAGTTAAAGGGATAGTTACCGTTGGGGTTAAGTTCTCCTGTCTCGTTGAAATAGCGGGGACGAGTTCTCTCATCCGCCCGATCCGCGGAGTAGAAATGTTGCCACGAGTAGCCGGCCATAACATCGAGTCGGTGTTTGCCCCACGTTTCGTTGTAGTCGGCATATGCTTCGAGTACCTGATTGCGCTTAAAGCGCGACCACTTGCTGTGTTGACCCCATCCCAGTGCCTCGCTATCCGACCACGCCTGGAATGAGTTGGGGCGATCGCCTATAGTACCGCGAGTCTTCGACCAGTCCAGACCGAGGTTGAGATTGAAGCGCAGTGCCTCTAAGCCGTGAACCTTATAGTCGATCTGTGCGTTTCCAATCACACGTTTGCCGTGGCCGTAATCGAAGTGATCGTAAAGGGTCGAGAGCGGACCTGCACCGAGTATTCTGTTGGGCAAAAATTCGTTACCCCGCCCCGTGCCGTAGTTCCAATAACCGTTCGTGGTCGTGTAGTCGATCGTGCCGTCTTCGTTTCGCCAATAGGGGTCGATCGTCGGGTTGAAGAACGCGGCAGAGTTCACCGAGCCAGTGCTGGGTTTTTGCTCATACGAGGTCGAACCCTTGGCGTTGAGGCTAACCGTGAGGTGCTTGTCGAAGAAGTTGGGCGACACGCTCACGTCGATCGTCCCGCGTTCATAAAGCGAGGTCTTCAGCGTCCCCCTCTGGTTTGTGTATCCAGCCGATACGCGATAAGGCATCCGGTCGTTGATATTTCCATAGGCGCTCAGGTTGTGGTCGTTTGAGATCGCCGTACGGAAGATCAGTTTCTGCCAGTCGGTATCGAAATCCCCGATCCTCGAGTGCATTATGTCGGCCATCTGGGACGATCCGACAGGGAATGTCTTGTCGATATAGTTCCGGAACTCATCCGGCTTCATAACATCGAGGCGGGCGGAATTGGTCTCGACACTGACACTGCCGTTGTAAGACAAATTGAGCTTGTTGCCCGTGCCTTTCTTTGTTGTGATGATGATAACCCCGTTGGAGGCTCTCGAACCGTAGATCGCGGCTGCCGAAGCGTCTTTCAAAATCGACATCGTCTCGATATCGTTGGGGTTCACGGTGGTTAATGGGTTACCCATACCCTGACCGCCATCTTCCGCAATAGGCACGCCGTCGATCACGATCAGCGGATTGTTGGTCGCCTTCAATGAGGCCGCACCACGAATACGAATGGTGGGAGTGGAGTTGGGATTACCATCGCTCGGTATGATCTGCAATCCCGGCATCTTCCCTTGCAGCATCTGCTGAGGAGAAACAACCGCACCGCGATTGACCTCCTCGGACTTGATGACAGAGACCGAGCCCGTCATATCATCCTTACGTACTGTGCCGTAACCGATAACGACGACATCGTCGATACTCATCGCGTCCGGTTCCAACGAAACGATGTTCAGTTCGGGCGAACCCGCCGGCAGAACCACTGTCGTGTAACCGATGAAGCGGATCTCGACGAGTGCGTTTCGACTCGAAACACGTAACTCAAAGCGACCTTCGGTATCTGTGAAGGTTGCGTTCGCTGTTCCTTGTTCGATGATGGTCGCACCTACAATCGCGTCGCCCGACTGGTCGAGAACGACACCCCTGGCCTCGAAAGCTTCCTGGGCCGAGACGGAGGGTGGGACAATGCTCAGAAGCAATAGCCCCGCAAACATAATCAATAATTGTTTCATAAAGGTTTGGTTTTTGGTTGAACTTATTTGTAGAGTTTCAAATTGCAATTCACGGAGTGTTCACATACACGCGCCACTCCCACGGAGCAAGCTCGAAGGAGGGTCGAACGCTCAACTCGGCCGAAGCACTGGTAAAAAAGTCCTGCCACGTACCCGCATCGGTGCCGAGTTTCAAGCGAGTGGTCGCAGCTTCGGCCGACAGATTGAACACGCAAAGCACCTTATGTTCTCCGGCCCGTCGCACAAAACTGAATACCTGACGGGGCGCGTCGCCCTCTACCCGAATGAAAGAAGCGCGTCCCAAATCGGAGGCCAGAGCGGAAGAGGAGTGTTTCAACCGTCCGAGTGTACGATAGAGTTCGCCGAACGATCCGCGGTCGTGCCAGTCAATGGAGTCTTTTTCGAAAAATTCGAGACGGCGGTCGAATCCCACCTCCTGACCATTATAGATGAGCGGCATTCCGGGAACCGTATAGCTCAAGACTGCCATTGCAGGCGCTGCATCCCCCATACGTTCGAACTCTGTACCGCTCCACGAATTTTCATCGTGGTTCGAGGTGAAGTTCAGCGAGATCGACCCCTCGGGGAAGCGGCTTTGCAGGGTTTTATAGAACGTCCACAGCGTGTCGGCCTTCAGCTTACCTTGGGCTATGTTGTTCATTATGTGGTGAAGTTCCCAGCCATAGTATGCGTCGAAAGCGCGGCGGTTCAACTCGGGCTTTTCGGCCTCGGCCAGCATAAAGATATCGGGACGAACGGTTTGCAGCCTTGCGACAGCATCCTCCCAGAAATCGACCGGCACCTCGTGGGCCACATCGCAGCGATAGCCGTCGATACCAGTCTCCCGTACCCAGAACATCATCGCATCGATCATCGCCTCCCTCATATCAGGCTTGTTGTAGTCGAGCGGGGCGATGTCTGTCCAGTCGAACATCACAAGGAATTTGCCCTCGGAGTCACGCCTGTACCAATCGCGATTTTCCGACCACAGGGCGTCGGGCGAGGTGTGATTAGCTACCCAGTCCATTATCACTTTCAGACCCAGCTCGTGCGCCTGCCCTACGAAAGCCTTGAAGTCGTCCATCGTGCCGAATTCCGGATTGATGGCTTTGTAGTCGCTGATGGCGTAGTAGCTTCCGAGCGTTCCCTTGCGCTCGACGACCCCTATCGGATGAACTGGCATAAGCCACACCACATCGACTCCCAACTCCTTGAGACGCGGCAGGTGCTGTGCGGCGGCAGCGAGCGTACCCTGGGGAGTGAATTGGCGGGTGTTCAGTTCATACATCACAGCGTCCGCGGCCCACACGGGGTGGACTTTTTCCGTCGGCGGATTGTTCCTTCCACCCCTATTGTGACAAGCGACACTCAGCGCCGCAAGCCAGATCAAAACCAACCATCTCATACTTTTCATTTTCTCTAATTATTTGATAACTACACCACTTTTATCTATCCTTACACTCACTACCCTGCCCCTGTGAACCACCTTGAACGAAAGAGCTTCCCATCCGGGCGGCAGGACGGCATCGAAAGTAAGCTCATCGCCCACTACTCTCATCCCGCCGAACCCCTCCACGACCGACAACCACGAGCCAGCCATACTGGTAATGTGGCAGCCCTCCTCGTTCTCGTGATTGTAGTCATCCAGGTCGAGTCGCGACGCACGCAGATACATCTCGTAGGCTTTGTCCACGTCGCCTATTCTGGCGGCGAGAATGGCGTGTACGCAGGGCGAAAGGGACGATTCGTGAACGGTACGCGCCTCGTAGAAGCGGAAGTTGCGCTCGATGGTCGCGCGATCGAACCGATCCTGAAAGTAGTATAGCCCCTGCAGCACGTCGGCTTGTTTGATGAACGGGCTACGCAGGATTCTGTCCCAACTCCACTTTTGATTGATGGGACGCTCCCGCGGATCGAGGTCGCGCACGAGTGTCTGCTCCTTATCCATATAGCCGTCCTGTTGCAGGAATATGCCCAACTCCTTCTCCTCGGGCAGGTATATCCCCGCGGCGATTTTACTCCACTGCTCGGCCTCCTCTTTCGAGATCACGTCGCCAGCGACCTCTCTTGCGTAATCGAGGCACCAGCGGGCAATGTAGTTGGTGAACCAGTTGTTGTTGACGTTGTTTTCGTATTCATTCGGGCCGGTGACACCGAGTATCACCCACGCCTTTTTCGCCTCCGACCACGTCGCCCTCTGTGCCCAGAAACGGGCGATGCCGACCAGTACCGGTACTCCGAACTCAGCCAGATAGCCTACGTCGCCGGTATAGCGAACGTAGTTGTATATCGCAAAGGCAATGGAGCCGTTGCGATGGATCTCCTCGAAGGTAATCTCCCACTCGTTGTGGCACTCCTCGCCGTTCATCGTCACCATCGGATAGAGCGCCGCTCCATTCTTGAAGCCCAACTTGGCGGCATTTTCTATCGCCTTGTCGAGTTGATTGTATCGATACAAAAGCAACTGGCGTGCAACCTCTTCGCCCTGGGTAGCAAGATAGAACGGGATGCAGTAGGCTTCGGTGTCCCAATATGTGCTGCCCCCGTACTTCTCGCCCGTGAACCCTTTCGGGCCGATGTTGAGTCGACTATCGCGCCCGGTGTAGGTCTGGAGCAACATAAATATACAGTAACGGATACCTTGTTGCGCCTCGTCGTCGCCCTCGATCACTATGTCGCACGTAGCCCACTTCTCGGCCCAAGCCTTTTCCTGTTCGACAAGCATTGCGTCGAACCCGGCTTTTCGAGCATCGAAAGCTACCCTTTCGGCGGCCTTTTGCAGATCTTCCCTCGCGTGGTTCAACGACGAACAGATGCCCACGTATTTATATAAGGTGGTCGTCTTGCCTTTTTTGATTGTCTCACTCTCCTGAGCCCAGCAAACCTCGAAGCCCGTTTTGAGCGTGCGCATAGTTACGCTGTTTTCAGTTGCCGACACCTCTTCCCAAAACTTTTCGTTGTAGTTGGCGTCCTCGTTGCGGACATCGGCGTCGATGTAGGGTCTTAATTCCACACTTGCCTCTCCGTTGAGCGGCGTGACGCTGTACCGGATCGCCCCCAGTTCCGTGCGAGCCATACTGACAAACCGCACAGCCTCGCAGCGCACCTTACCCACGCCCGGAACCTCGACCGTAAAGGTGCGCGTCAGAACTCCGCGCTTCATATCGAGCTCGCGCCTGAAATCACTCACCGGCAACTTCGCAAGGTCGATCTGCACCCCTCCGACCTTCACGTCAATCCCGATCCAGAAGGCCGAGTTGAGAACCTTGGCGAAGTATTCCGGATATCCATTCTTCCACCACCCCACTCGGGTCTTGTCTGGATAGTACACCCCGCCGATGTAGTTGCCCTGCAACGACGGGCCGCTGTACGCCTCCTCGAAGTTTCCGCGCCCGCCCATCGCACCGTTGCCGATGCTGAAAAGGCTCTCGGAAGCCTTCATCCTTTCGGGCCGCCACTTATCCTCGATAATTCGCCAGGGGTCTGTCTTTATATATTCGTTCTTCATAGTAACTCTTTCATTTTAGCGACGTCGAAACCCTCGAATCCGTCTATCTTTATGGTCGCGCGCGCGAGGGTGGGACTACCGCCTACTCCGACGCTGCGCATCCCCGCCCTTTCAGCCGCCTCGATACCCGCTTCGGCATCTTCGAAAACCACACATTCCACTGGCGCCGATCCCGTCAGTTGCGCCCCCAGCAAAAACACCTGTGGGTCGGGCTTTGCCGCCGAGATCATCGAGCCGTCGACCACCGCGTCGAAAAAGTGCGCGATGCCGGTTCTGTCGAGTATCATCGGAGCATTGCGGCTTGCCGAACCGAGCGCGATCTTCAACCCCACGCGGCGAGCTTCCGTCAAAAACGCCTCAACGCCGGGCAAAACCTCTTCCGGGGTCATACGCGAGATCATCTCAACATACCAACCGTTCTTCCGCGCAGCCATCTCCTCTTTTTCGAGTATCGAAAACTTGTCCCGAACCCCTCCGCAAGAGAGCAAAATATCCAGCGAAGCCATCCGACTCACTCCTTTCAGCGCCTCGTTCTGCTCCTCGGAGAAGTCGAACCCCAGCTCGCGCGCCAGTCGCCGCCACGCCAAGTAGTGGTACCGCGCGGTGTCGACCAACACCCCGTCGAGGTCGAATATGCAGGTTCGTATCATTTCTTCTCTCTGACCAATCCCACGGACAATGCCCCGAGAGCCATCATAACTCCCGCGGCGACGATCATCATCACAGCATTACCGCCGAAGATTCCCTGCACCACCACGCCCCCTATCAAGCCCATCACGATTTGCGGAATGGTGATCGTGAAGTTGAACAGTCCCATATAGAGTCCCGTACCGTGCGAATCCATACTCCGCGCCAGGATCGAATAAGGCATCGCGAGGATAGCCCCCCAAGCCACCCCGATGCCCACCATCGGCAGCACGAGCAACCATTTGTCGTGAATAAGTGCCATTCCCACAAAACCGAAGGCCCCGAGCACAAGCGCCATAGCGTATACTCCCTTGTTGCCCAGTCGTGCGGCCAGTCGCGGGATCACTATCGAGAATAGTCCGGCAAAAGCGGCGTAGATTGCGAATAGAACACCCACCCAATCGCCCGCGGTATTGTAATCTGCGGACAGTGAGTCTGTCGTGCCAAAAACGTTCGATGCGATTGCGGGAGTGGAGTATGTCCACAACAGGAACAACGCCGCCCACGAAAAGAACTGCACCACGCCCAACTGCAACATCACCTTGGGCACGCTCCGGAGCAGCTGTCCAAGTTTCGGTTTTTCGACTGCGGCCGCCTCCGTACCTTTATTATACTCGGCGAACTCTTTCGGAGGATACTCCTTTGTGCGAAGCGCCGTCCAAAGAACCGTCAACAGCAGGATAGCCCCACCTATATAATAGGACCACGAAACCGAAGCGGGAATCTTCGAACTCTCGCTCGCGGCGTTGCTTATACCGAACACGTTTACCAACACGAAAGGCAGAATCGAGCCCACAACCGCACCACAATTTATCAGAAACGACTGAATCGAATAACCCCTCGTCTGCTGCTTCTCGTTCAACATATCCGACACCAGCGCGCGGAAAGGCTGCATAGTCACGTTGAACGACACATCCATAAAGAGGAATATCACGGCGGCGAACAACAGCGGAGCCATAATCGCGACAAGCACCTCGGCATTAGGCATCAACATCAGGCACAGCGTCGAAAGCAACGCCCCGCCGACGATGAAAGGAACCCTGCGTCCCATTCGCGTCCAGGTGCGATCGCTGAAAAGCCCTATGATCGGTTGAACGATAAGTCCTGCAACGGGAGCGGCCAACCAAAAGTAGCTCAAACTCCCCACATCGGCCCCGAGACTCTGCAAAATCCGGCTAGTGTTGGCATTCTGCAGCGCATAACCGATCTGCACGCCAAGGAAACCGAAGCTCAAATTCCATATCTGCCAAAAGGACAAATCCGGTTTCTTATTCATAAGTTGTAGTTAGGTTATTTGTACACTATCAAAGGTACGCCTACCTTTATTTATAAACAAGCATATATGGAACGATATATGGAAAATTCCTCCGATCACAGAAGAATATATCGCTAAAGTTAAGTCATTTAACCCCAGCGGCGACAGACATAAAATATGGACTCGATTATAAGCCCATACGGACCAGTTGCTCCTCGAAAGAGTGTTTATCGATGGCTTTGTTTCGGATTTTCGTGCGGTAGGTGTAGACCGTGTTGGCCGAATATCTCAGGAAGGTTGCAATGCCTGCGCTGTCGTGTATCCCGAGTCGAATGAGTGCAAAGATCCGCAGTTCGTTATTGAGTAGTTCGTTTTTCTTCAGCACGATACGTTCCTCGGGCCGCAGCAGGGAGTTCACCTGTTCCACGAAATCGGGATAGATGTCGATGAAGGCGCGGTCGAACGTGTCGTAGAACGATCGTATCTCGCGGTCGATGATGTCGGTCGATGCGGTCATCGTCCGCAACTCTTCCCACTTCGCGCCCGCAATGCGACTATTGACCATCTCGCGGTACCGATCCAGTTTGTTGACATAGGTCGAGCACAGGTTCATAAACTGACCGATGTATTGCTCCTTGATCATATTGCTCTCCCTGAGCGACGAGTTCAGTCGCGCAAGTTGTTCATTCGAGTCGAGCGTCTCGCGCCTGGCCTTCCCCAACGCCTTCACCTGGCGCATTATCACCACTATCGCCAGAATCAGTATTATCGCCAGCACTCCCAGCAGCGTACTCAACAGGGCGAGTCGTTTGCCCTGCCTCTCGATTTGCATCGTGTTGGCTCGCTCGATGATGGGCTGAATCTTTGCGATCTCCATCCTTCTCAGACGCGCGTTGTAGAAGTTGGCATCCTCCATTGAAACAGCTGAGTAATTGTAGGCACGGGTGATGTCGCCCCGCTCGTACATAACCAGTGCAAGGTCGCGCAACGATTCGTTCTCCTTCACGGCACAGTATATGTCCGAAAGTGCCGAAAGGATCAGATAGTTCACCCGTTGAGGCATATCCTCCGGACAGGCCCTATACAGGGTGGCCGCAATAATGGCATACTCGTGGGTCCCGAAAGATGTTCCGGCAAGCAACTCTTCGAGCATCCCACGGGCACGCCAACGGTTTTCGTCACGCGCATATATTCGCGAAAGAGCTATCTTGTCGCCACTGTCCGGTGGCAATATCGACCGCAGGGTGTCCACATATCTTAGGCCCGCCTCGTCGTACCCCCGGGAGTAAGAGGAGCCCTCGGTGTAGCGGCTCATATGGAGGCAGGTCTGCTCCCGACAACTGTAATACTGCACCAACAGCGGCACCGGCAACTCTTCCGAGGAGGCATTCCTGAGACTGTCCACCTCCTGCAACTGGTGTACGGCCTCAAGAAAAAGCCCTCCACCCAGCAGGGTGTACGACATATCTATCATACTCTCGGCCTGCTTGACACGGTCGCCCATCCTGCGTGCAAGGTCGATATTAAGTCGGACATAATGGTGTGCCGAGTCGAACGAGAACGACCGGTACTCTTCGAAAAGACGGCGATTCAGCGCATAGCGTTCGGAGGCTGTCATATAGCCCTCATCGGTCTCCTTTCTGATCTCTTCGATTCGCCCCTCCTTAAGACCGACGTAATAAACCCGCCGCTCAATGGTTTTGTCGAGCACCTTCAGTAGTGAATCTGTGGATACCTCCGCCACGGCCTGCTCGGCGGAACAGACAATGGTCGCGATCAGTATCAGTATTGGAACAAAGGCTCTCATCGGCTTTAGGTAGTCCAAAGATACACAAATCTTTTTGATTGCCGTACCAAGAGGTCGGCGAAAAATGACATAAAACCAACCTAAAAGCAAAAGACCGATAACCGTCCGATTATCAGTCTTTCATCCTGTGCTCCCCCAGGGGCTCGAACCCTGGACCCCAACATTAAGAGTGTCGTGCTCTACCAACTGAGCTAGGGAAGCATTTCGAGCCACAAAAGTAATCAAATTTTTGTAATATCCGCAACTATCCGTACGTCATAAAATATACTTATATTTATTTGCGTTCTATAAGAAAAACTTCTGAATGCAAGTGAACGCCTCAAAACTCCTCGAGAACCTCATTGCCATCGCGGCTTTCGACGCCGAGAAGCGCAACCACACAACCTATCTCATTGACAGGTTGTTTCTTGTGATGCTCGGTCAGGACAATTCTCACGCGATGAAAATGTTGCGTTCGCGGCTCAAGGAGTGGGAATTGTACCAGATCCGACTCCGCATTGAGCGCGAAATTCGCAAAATAACCCAACCACAAATAGAACAAAATCGCGAGTCCTTCTACCGCGAGTTGATCGTCGGCGTGGCCGAAACCGCCGGCATTTGGGCGGCTCTCGACTCCGACAGTGTGGCCGGAAAAAGTCTGAAAGCCAATACCGGCCACCTGCTTCTCTACATCCTGAACTCACCCGAAAGCATCGCCGGTCGCATCCTCGGTATGTACAACATCATCGCTGGCGAAATCGGACGTGAACTTTCTCGCCTGCCCTCCGAAGAACTCTATATCAGCGAGATACGTATCATACGCCGCCAAAAACCGCGGCCTGAGGATGACGATTGGGAACCCTCCGACGACGACCCACAGGGGCCCGAAACAGACAGCCCGCAGGAGCCGCACGCTTCCCGCAACCAGCACCCGACGCGCCAAAAAGGTCTCGACAAATTCGGCATCGACCTTACTCGCGCGGCTTCCGAGGGGCGTCTCGACCCGGTTATCGGTCGCGCGCGTGAAATCGAACGTATGGTTCAGATACTTGGCCGCCGTAAGAAGAACAATCCCGTGTTGGTCGGCGAGGCTGGCGTGGGCAAAACTGCTATCGTAGAGGGACTTGCAATCAAAATCGCTGCCGGCGAGGTTCCTCCTTCGCTGGCTGGTAAACGGTTGTTTATGCTCGACATTGCCTCGTTGGTTGCCGGTACGAAATTTCGCGGCGAGTTCGAGGAACGGCTTAAAACCCTTATGGATGAGCTGGTTAAGCACCGCGACACGATCGTTTTCATCGACGAGATCCACACCATCGTCGGGGCGGGCTCTTCGCAGGGCAGCCTCGACACGGCCAACATCCTCAAACCCGCCCTTGCTCGCGGCGAGATCCAGTGCGTCGGGGCGACCACACTCGACGAGTTCCGCGAAAACATCGAGAAAGATGCGGCTCTCGAACGTCGTTTCCAGAAGATCATAATCGAGCCCACCTCGCGCGACGAGACGCTCGAAATCTTGCGCCAGATCAAGGGCCAATACGAACATCATCACGTAGTTACCTACACCGACGATGCCCTCCAGGCGTGCGTCGATCTGACCGGGCGCTACGTCACCGACCGCAATTTTCCCGACAAGGCGATCGACGCGTTGGACGAGGCCGGTTCGCGGGGCCACCAAAACGGCACTTCCGAAATCACTGCCGCCCACATCGATGAGGTCATCGGCACTATGACGGGTATCCCCGTCGAGAAGGTTTCTCAGGGCGAAAAGAGTCGTCTTAGCCGCCTGGCTGAACACCTCGGCGAGTTCGTGGTGGGTCAGGACGAGGCCGTTAGCAAGGTTTCGCGCTCACTCATCCGCAGTCGCTCAGGGCTGAAAGATCCCGGCAAACCCATCGGAGTGTTTATGTTCGTCGGACCGACCGGCGTCGGCAAGACCCTTCTGGCCAAAGAGTTGTCCAAGTGGATGTTCGACCGCCCCGATGCCCTCATCCGCATAGATATGAGCGAGTACGCCGAGAAGCACAACGTTTCACGCCTGATTGGGTCGCCTCCGGGCTACGTTGGTTACGGCGAGGGGGGTCAACTCACTGAGGCTGTGCGTCGTCAGCCCTATTCGGTGGTGTTGTTCGATGAGGTCGAGAAGGCCCATCCCGACATTTTCAACGTGATGTTGCAGATGTTCGACGACGGCCACCTGACTGACGGTCTGGGTCGCAAAGTCGACTTTCGCAACACGATCATCATAATGACTTCGAATGTCGGTTCGCGCTCGATTTCGACCCGTGCACCGATGGTTGGCTACAACACCTCCTCGACCGAGGAGCGCGAGGCGGCCGGTCGCGAGGCCAAGTATCGTGCGGCATTGGGTCAGAACTTTGCGCCGGAGTTCATCAACCGTATAGATGACATTGTGGTTTTCAACGTGTTGGGCGACGAGGACATTGCTCGGGTTGTCGATCTGGAGTTGGCTTCGTTGATTTCGCGCGGGGCGGCTCTGGGCTTCGATTTGCAGGTTTCGCCCGAGGCTAAGGAGCAGCTTGCGGTGGCTGGTTACGATCCTGAATACGGTGTTCGGTCTTTGAAGCGCGCGATTTTGGAGTACATCGAGGAGCCTATGGCTCAGCACATCGTCGATGGGGCCATTATTCCCGGCCAGCAACTCACCGTCACCTGTACCGACGGAGAGTTCCGCCTGAAGGTCACTTCGCAGGACTGACGCCCGTCCTAATTAACATTACGGGTTATTTCGCGATTGATATTTTCAGCGGATTGCTCCATATCGTTCTGTAGCTTAACCATATTGATGGCTGCCACGGCTGCTTCGTCGCCCTTATTTCCCCACTGTCCTCCTGCTCTGTCGAGTGCTTGTTGTATGTTTTCTGTGGTCAGAACCCCAAACGCGATTGGCATATTCCACGCGATTTGCAGTTGCATAATCCCTTGGGTTGCTCCCTGACAGACAAAATCGAAGTGCCTTGTCTCGCCCTGTATCACACAGCCCAGTGCTATGACCGCATCCACGTCCGTATATTGTGCGAAGAATTGCGCTCCCAGAGGTAGTTCGAACGTTCCCGGTACATACTTTATCAGTATATTATGCTCCGCGCACCCTGCTTTCCTCAGAGTCTGCACCGCTGCTTTCAGTAGCGATTCGGTCACTTCGCCGTTCCACTCCGACACCACGATTCCGAACCGCATATCGTTTGCCGGCGGCACCGCGTTGAATTGCGAGAGGTTTCGTTTCTTTTCGGCCATCGTGTCGTGGTGGTCTGTGCGTTGATTGGTCTCTGGTTGTGGTCTGTGATCCCTCGGGCTCCGGGCTACAGATGTTGTTCTGCCGAGGCTGCAAATCGTTCTATGTCACGTGCTTCGAGACTTGTAGGATACTCTTCCGTCACCCTTCTGTACGCTTTCACTGCTCCCGCATAGTCTCCCGTTGCTTCGAGCGCGAGGCCCAGCTTTTTCAGATATGTGGGCGTTGTTAACACATTGTCCGAGGCGTCCACCGCTGCTTGGAAACGCGCCACCGCACTCACGTAGTCGCCCTTTTGTACATAGATATCTCCTTGTAGACCTTGATTTTGCGCATTGACTATTGTGTTCGGCGCACCCTTCGTCGGCTTATACTTCGCCAGATACGCCAGCGCGTTATCCTGATCACCTTGCTTCAGATAGCTGATTCCCGCGTAGTGGGCTGCCAGACGTCCTTGCGGCGTACCTCCGTAGTTGTCCACAATGTCGATCAGACCCGGGGCTGTTCCGTCTCCGTTCAGGGCTGTTTCCCACTCTCCTGCAACAAAATTTTGCTCTGCCACGTACATCGCATCGGCTGCTTTTTGGGCTCTCGGAGCCTTCACAAATACCTGATAACCATATATAGCAGCAGCCACGACCAGCACTCCCACGAGCCACGCGGCCAATGGTTTCCAGTTTTTCTCGATCCACGCTTCGGTTTTTCCGAGTGCGTTTTCGATCTTCACCTCAGGATCTTTCTCTATTTGAGCGCCTTTTGCCCTCTGCAAGGCCGCTTGTGAACGTTTAGTCATCTTTTAAACAGATTTTTCAGGCCACAAAGATAACTCTTTTTCGTAACTTTGCAAAATCTATGAGACTGGGACGACTTTCGCTTGTGAATTTCAAAAACGTGGCTTCCGCCGCGCCTGTTTTTTCTGCCGGGCTCAACTGCTTGGTGGGCGAAAACGGCGCCGGTAAGACCAACATTTTGGACGCTCTTCACTACCTTTCTGCCGGCCGCGGGGCTCTCGGCGGTAGCGACCGCGGGGCTGTTCGCCACGGCGAGGAGTTCTTCGTCATCGAGGGCGATTTCACTCGCGACGACGGCAGTCGGTTCGACGTAAGTTGCTCGTTCTCTGCTCCTGTCGGGAAGAGGCTCAAGGCCGATGGTAAGGAGTACGAGCGGCTCAGCGACCACGTCGGGGTTGTTCCCGTCGTTATGGTTTCGCCCTCCGACTCTGCACTCGTTAGCGACTCTGCCGATGAGCGCCGTCGTTGGTTGAACGGGTTCATCTCGGGGCTCGACCGCGACTACCTCTCCTCTTTGATGCGTTACAACGCCGTTATGGCCGAACGAAACCGCCTTCTGCGCGACGGCGGCAGTTTTGGCGGCGGTGATTCAGAGATTCTCGACGTTCTGGATATGCAACTCTCGCAGCACGGTCAGCGGATTCACTCCCGCCGTGCCGAGATCGTTGCCCTGATGCAACCTCTTGTGGCTCAGTATTACGCCCACCTTTCCGGCGACCGCGAGCAGGTCGAGATGAGTTATCGTTCCGAGCCCTCGCTCGCGCCTCGCGAAAAGGATCTCACTATCGGCTTTACCTCCTCGGGCGTCCACCGCGACGACATCTCGATGCGCATCGGCGGCCACCCTCTTCGCCGTTACGGTTCTCAGGGCCAGCAGAAATCGTTTCTCGTGGCTCTCAAGCTCGCCCAATTCGTCGTTCTCCGTAACTCACTGACTGAGACTCCATTGTTGTTGTTGGACGACCTTTTCGACAAGCTAGACACTGGACGCGTGGAGCGCCTTTTGGAACTGGTCAGCGAACTTGTTGGCGGGGAGGCCGCCGATCCCAGAACCGGCCCCGAAACCGGCCCCGGCCAGATCTTCATCTCTGATTGCAACCGCTCTCGCCTCGAGGAGGTGCTTCGGCGCGGCGGGCGGCCTTACTCTCTTTTCGAACTTCAAAACGGCACCCTCTTAACCGCCCCTTCCCTATGAGACGCACCCGCACAGTCCGCGTCGGCGAGCTCGTGACCGACCTGTTTCGCGACCCTGCCATTCGTCGTAAGATCGCCGAGGGCCGCCTGCCCGACACTTGGGCCGAAGTCGTTGGGCCTCAGATCGCTTCCTGCACCGACAGCATCTCTTTTCGCGGTGGTATCCTCACCGTTCGTATCTCGTCGTCGGTTGTTCGCCACGAGGTTTTTATGCAGCGCGGCGTCATTCGCGACGCTCTCAACCAGCGTTGCGAGACTCCCCTGATCCGCGAAGTTATCGTGAAATAGTGTCGTGGTCGACCGACCGCGCAATCTCGACCATCCGGCGTATGAACTCTTCGTTCGGTTGCGGCATTTGAGGATCCGGCTGCGCAAAATGAGGATATCCGCACCCTCCCCTCGCACTGAAATGTAGCGCATCGACTCCTGTTTCGGCCAACTCTGCGGCATTGCCCGGATTCACTCCGCCGCCGACCATAATCTCGATTCGCCCCGCCGCCCGCTTCACCAACTCTCGTAGTACCGGCACTCCTTCCAGCGCCGTTCGGCCCTGCCCCGAGGTCAGTATCCTCGTACAGCCCGCGGCTATTATATCTTCCAGCGCCCTGAACGGATCCGCCGCCGCATCGAACGCCTTGTGGAACGTGGTCTCAAGCCCACCCGCCAGCTCCAACAAACGCTTCGTCCGCGGCACATCGACCTCTCCGTCCGGCGTCAGTAGCCCGAACACCACACAGTCGGCCCCCAGTTCCCTGGCGAACTTCAGGTCTCGTTCCATCGTCGCAAACTCGCCGTCGGAGTAGACAAAATCGCCCCCCCGCGGTCGTATCATCACACTCAGCTCGATTCCGCCGACCGCTGCCGCCCTCTCGATCGCCCCTGCCGATGGGGTTGTTCCGTCCTCCGTCGGGGCCGTACACAGTTCCGCCCGCACCACTCCGCACCTCGCCGCCATCTCCACCGCTTCGGGCGAAAACGCACACAGCTCCGTCTCAACCACCCTCATCCTATAAAGAGTATTCCACCGAGACCTCCTCGTCGTCGAATTCCCAGTCTCCCGAGGTGAAGTCGTTAAGCCCTCCCCGCGGGATGGAGTCGTCGTCGAACCACGCTTTCACAGCGAACGTGCCTCCCTTGCCCGGGTTCCCGTCGCACCACAGGGTGTTGAGCTTGATGTTTTTCGAGATGTCGAGTCCCGTCAGCATATTGTCGTAGCACGACAGGCGCAACAGTTCCGTGTTTTGCGACACATCCAGCGCCGTGATCTTGTTTCCGCGACAGTTCAGGTATTCGAGCTCTGCAAAGCCCGACACGACCAGTTCCGTTAGTGCGTTGTTGTGGCAGTAGAGTTCCGTAAGTCCACCGAAATACTCGATCCCTGCGAGCGACCGCGCTTTTCCCGCACTGGACTCCGATCCGTCGAACTCGATCTTTCGCACGGCTGCTGCCTCCTTTGGCGATAGTTTTCCGTTCCCGTCCTTGTCCCAGTCTGCCATTTGTTCCGTGCAGTAGGCCCTGAACGCTGTGTCGGTGATTCGGCCGAGTATGTCATCCGGCCCGTCGCCTATAGATTTCGCACAATTTGTACAACAAAGCGTTACAGCTAATCCGAGTAGTAGTAATTTTGCTTTCATATCCTTGGGTTTGGAGGCGCAAGTTACCAAAAAATTTAATATCTTTGCAGACCTTAATTCAAAAACCGACTATGGCACTCACTCGAATGACGCCCTCCGAGGCGGCAAAGTTAATCAAAAACGGCGATAACGTTGGCTTCAGCGGCTTCACCCACGCGGGTTGTCCCAAGGCAGTTCCTCGCGCTCTGGCCACTTTGGCCGAGGCGGAGCACGCCGCCGGACGCGAGTTCAAAATAGGAATGTTCACCGGCGCTTCGACCGGCGACTCGATCGATGGCGCTCTTGCCCGGGCTCAGGCGGTGTCGTTTCGCACTCCGTACCAAACCACGAGCGATATGCGTAATGCCATCAATAATCAACAGGTTGCATACTTCGATGTCCACCTCTCTACCCTCGCTCAGGACTTGCGTTACGGTTTCTACGGGCCTGTCGACGTGGCCATTATCGAGGCGTGCGACGTGACCGAGGACGGCCAGATTGTTCCCACCGTCGGCGTCGGCATCTCGCCCACGCTCTGTAAATTGGCCAAGAAAGTTATCGTCGAGCTCAACACGTGGCACCCCAAGGAACTGCGCGGCATCCACGACCTCACCCAGATCGCCGACCCTCCCCACCGTCAGGACTCTGGCGTAACGGGCGTGCGCGACCGCCTCGGTGCCGACCATATCGCGGTCGACCCTTCGAAGATTGTCGTCGTCGAGGTGAACGAGCCCAACGAGGGTTCCGGATTCGCTCCCGTGGACGAGGTCACTCGTAAGATCGGCGAAAACGTTGCCGCATTCTTCGTGACCGAGATGAAGGCCGGACGTATTCCCGAGTCGTTCCTTCCGATCCAGAGCGGGGTGGGCAACATCGCCAACGCCGTTCTCGCGGCTCTTGCCGACAACCCCGCGATTCCCGATCTGGAAGTATACACTGAGGTGATTCAGGATGCTGTGATAGATATGCTCGAAAGCGGACGGGTGAAGTTCGCCAGCGGCTCGTCGCTCACCGTCTCGAATCCCACTATGGATCGCATCTACGCCAAGTTACCGTTCTTCAAGGAGCGGGTGATGTTGCGTACGACCGAGTTTTCGAACAACCCCGAGATCGTTCGCCGTCTGGGTATAATCGCTATGAACACGGCTCTGGAGGCCGACATCTTCGGAAATGTCAACTCGACTAACGTGATGGGTTCCAAGATTATGAACGGCGTTGGCGGTAGCGGTGACTTCACTCGCGCAGCCTACTTGTCGATCTTCCTGAGCCCTTCGACTGCCAAGGGTGGAAAAATCAGCGCGTTCGTTCCGATGGTTTCGCACGTCGACCACAACGAGCACGACGTGAAGGTGATCATCTCCGAATACGGCGTGGCCGACCTTCGCGGTAAATCGCCCCGCCAACGCGCCGAAGCGATCATCGAGAATTGCGTCCACCCCGACTACCGGCCGTTGTTGCGGGCCTACCTCGACTCGGGCGCCAAGGGCCAAACTCCGGTCAACCTCGACACCGCCTTCGCCTTCCACAAAGCCTTCATCGCCACGGGCGATATGCACAACGCAGAACTCTAAGGACCGAATCTGGGGGGCAAGGGCCCGCCGACCCTGCCCCCCTCCTTGCACAAGGCTGACCTCCTCAAGGTTAGCCTTTTTTCGTAGCCCGCACGATCATCTTTGCGACCTCTGTCAGCACAAGCGGTGCAACACTCAGACCCATCACCCACGCCCACTCGGCCCAAGCGAGATCGGAGACGTGGAATATGCTCTTCAGCGCCGGAACCTCCAGCACCACCCACATCATTGCCGACACGACCACAATCGCACCCCACAGCCACTTGTTTGAGAACATCCGCCGGAATGCCGAGGCTCGCGTCGAACGCACTCCCAGTATGAGCGTTATTTGCGAGAATGCCAAAACTGCGAAGGTCATCGTGTGGGCGTGTTCGGCGGCCATTTCCGGCGCTCCCGGGTTCATCGCGAAACCCAATCGGTTGGCGATCAGCGACAGTCCACCGATCATCATCCCCTGTAGCACCACCCTCGCGGCGAACGGCCCCGTCATAATTCCTCTCCGCGAGTCTATCGGCGGACGCTGCATAATTCCATCCACGGGCGGGTCTACGCTCAACGCCAGCGCGGGAAGCGAGTCTGTCACCAGATTGATCCACAGTATGTGTATCGGTAACAGCGGCGTGTCCCAGTTCAGTAGCACCGCCACCAGCAACACGAGAATCTCTCCCACGTTCGTAGACAGCAGGAACAATATCACCTTCAGTATGTTATCGTATATGCTTCGCCCCTCCTCCACGGCCGTCACTATTGTCGCAAAGTTGTCGTCGGCCAGTACCACATCCGCTGCCTCCTTGCTCACGTCCGTTCCTGTGATCCCCATCGCCACCCCTATGTCGGCCAGCTTCAGCGCCGGGGCGTCGTTCACCCCGTCTCCCGTCATCGCCACAATCCGTCCCTGACTCTGGAATGCCCTCACTATCCGCACCTTATGCTCCGGCGCCACTCGCGCATAGACCGAGATCCCATCCACCGCCGCCAGTAGTTGTTCGTCGCTCATTCGCGCCAACTCGACTCCAGTTATGGCTTCGTCGCCCTCTCGCATAATCCCCAGATCGCGCGCAATCGCCACGGCCGTTATTCGGTGGTCGCCCGTTATCATCACCGGCTTGATTCCTGCCTGGCGACACGTTGCAACCGCCACCCGCACCTCGTCCCGCGGCGGGTCGATCATCCCCAGCAGGCCCACAAAGACCAGATTCCGCTCCAGCGTTTCTGTCGTCACTCGGGTCGGCACTCTGTCGATCTCATCCATACCCACGGCCAGTACCCTCAGCGCCCCCTCTGCCATCGCCACGTTCACGCGACGAATCTGTTCGCGGTCGGCATCCGTAAGCGCCCTCACCTCGCCACCCACCATCACTCGCGTGCATCGTTCCAGCAGCTCGTCGGTCCCGCCCTTCACGGCCACCAAATGGGTTTTTCCCGGGGCGGAATCATTGCTCCCGCCGCCCCACGCGTGCACGGTCGACATCATCTTTCGCTCCGAGTCGAACGGCACTTCGGCCACCCTTGGCGAGCGCCCTTCCAGAGCTTCCTTGCTTATCCCGTACTTCAGCCCCAAATCGAGCATCGCAATTTCCGTAGGATCACCCACAACCTCACGCTCCGCCCCTGCGCCCGAGATCCTCGCATCGTTGGCCAATATCGAATACTTTGCCAGCGGCTCGAACTCTCCGAACGCATCCGCCGTGAGCCCCTCCACATCGCGCGCCTCACCGCCCACCATCCACACCTTCACCACCGTCATCCGGTTTCGAGTCAGCGTTCCGGTCTTGTCGGAGCATATCACCTGGGTGCTGCCAAGCGTTTCAACCGAGGGCAGTCGCCTCACGATCGCGTTTTTCTTCACAAGCCGCTGAACCCCAACGGCCAACACCACAGTCGCCACTGCCGGCAGCCCCTCCGGAATCGCCGCCACGGCCAACGACACCGCCGTCATAAACATCTCCAACAGTCCCTTTCCATACAGCACCCCCACGCCGAATATCACAACACATATCACCAGCGCGGCAATCGCCAGCGTACGTCCCAGCCTGTCGAGTTTCTCTTGTAGCGGTGTTTTTGTCGCCGGAACGCTTTGTATCATACAGGCTATCCGTCCCACTTCCGAGTCCATCCCCGTCGCGGTGACTATCCCCCTCCCTCGCCCGTAACTCACTGATGTTGAACCGAAAGCCATATTCACCCTGTCGCCCAACGGCACTTCACCTGCGATCGGCTCCGTATTTTTTTCCACCGGCACACTCTCTCCCGTCAGGGCCGCCTCTTCGATCTTCAGGTTGGCCGCCTCCGCAAGGCGCACATCGGCCGGAACAGCGTCGCCCGTCTCCAGCACCACCACATCCCCCGGCACCAACTCGCGCGACTCCACCACCACAACCCTGCCCCCGCGAACCACCTTGCAGTGCGGCGAGGCCAACTTCTCGAGCGCCGCAAGTGCGTTTTCGGCCCGTGCTTCCTGTGCCGTACCTATTATAGCATTGATGATCACGATCGCCAGAATGATTATCGCATCAGTGAACCCCTCTCCGTGCAGATACCCGATCGTACCCGACACCCCGGCCGCGACGATCAGCACGATGATCATAAAACTGCGGAACTGCGACAGGAATTTCCCCACCAGCGTTGTATGCTTCGTCCGGGTGAACTCGTTCCAGCCGTGGTCGGCCCGCCTGGCTTCTACTTCGCTGGCCGACAGTCCTTTGTCCGTATCCACTTTCAGTTCGGCAGCCACTTCGGCCACCGACCGGTTGTAATATTTTTCTCTCATCACGAACCAAAGGTACGCATTTTTTTTATCTTTGTCGGTTGAGATATGACTGCACTTTTCGGTGATGTGATTTTTGGGCCTGTTCGCTCACGCCGCCTCGGGGTTTCGTTGGGCGTCAATCTGTTGCCAGTGACGAGCAAACTCTGTAACTTCAACTGCATCTACTGCGAGTGCGGATGGGGTGGCAACGTCCACGGGGAGGCCAAGTCGCGTTTCAATTCTCGCGAAGACGTCCACCGCCTGCTGGAGAAGAAACTGCGCGAGATGGCTGCCTCGGGTTGCGAAAACGACGCCTCGGGCTCCTGCCCCGACGTGATCACTTTCGCTGGTAACGGCGAGCCCACGATGCACCCTGATTTCGAGGCGATTATCGACGACACTATCGCCCTGCGCGACGCAATTTGCCCCTCCTCGAAGGTTTCCGTTCTTAGTAATGCCACGATGCTCGACCGGCCCGGGGTGTTTCGCGCACTCTGCCGGGTTGACAACAACATCCTCAAGCTCGACTCGGCGATCGACTCCACCGCACGCCTTCTGAACGATCCTGCGGGTAGTTATTCGGTCGCGAAAGTTGTCGAGGGGATGCGTCGCTTCGACGGTCGGCTGATCATCCAGACGATGTTTCTTCGCGGCGAATACGCTGGTCACCTGATAGATAACACTACTCCCGAGGAAGTTTCAGCTTGGCTCTCCGCTGTTCGCGAGATCGGGCCTGAGAGGGTGATGATCTACACGATCGACCGCGATACCCCCGCTCCGAACCTCGAAAAAATCCCCGCCCCCGAGCTCCACTCCATCGCTGCACGCGTCGAGGCGCTTGGCATCCCGACAACCGTATCTGCTTAAAATTTAATTAACTATGAAACTAAAACTTTTCACCCTTTGCCTCCTCTTGCTCGCTTCCTGCTCGGGTGGTGGCAACGAAACCTGGACTTCGATGATGCCGACGGATGATTTCTCTAACTGGCGCGTGGTCGCCGCTGCACCCGACGAGGCCGCTGGGCCCCACGAGATCGTCATTTCGGGCAACAAGGTGATGCTTTGGGGGCCATCCGACACTTCTCTGCCGTTGCCCGAGTTACGTAATTTCGTGCTTTCGGCAAGCGTGATGGCCGAACCCGGGTCGGCTTCGTCGCTCTGGTTCCACCACGGCAAAGAGTATGGTTATGAGGTAGTTATAGGTGAATTGCGACTCGACGGCGCACCTCACACCACCGGTAGCCTGAACGGCGTGGTCGACGTGCTCGTCAGTCCCGTTCCGGCTGGCGGGTGGTTCGACCTCGAGGTGGCTGTCCAAGGCAAACATATCTTGGTGAAAATCAACGATGTAGCCGTCGTCGATTACACCGAGCCTGCCGACGTCAAACGTCCTATCGAGGGTATGGGCCGCCTTGGTTCGGGTACATTCGTGATCGACTCGTACGCCGGCACTACCCACTTTCGCGACCTGAAATTCAGACAGTTACCCGACTAATTCGCACCCACGTGGGTGCAATAATTCAAGAGCCGCTATGAGAAGCTTTGCGAGCGACAATAACGCGAGCGTCCATCCCGCTGTGTTGCAGTCAGTTATGGACGCCAACCGCGATCACGCCGTCGGTTACGGCGCCGACCCTTGGACCCTCCAGGCCGAGGCCGCCATCCTGCACGCGTTCGGCTGCAAGACCGCCGAGGCATTTTTGGTTTTCAACGGCACTGGGGCCAATTGTGTGGCTCTGCAGGTCGTGACTCGGCCGTGGAATTCTGTTCTATGTGCCTATACTGCACACATTTACGTCGACGAATGCGGCGCCCCGAGCCGTATGACCGGTTGCCAGCTTGTGCCAATCGACACTCCGGACGGCAAACTTACGCCGCAAATGCTTGAACCTCACCTTCATACGCTCGGCATTGAGCACCATTCACAGCCCGGCGCTGTCTACATTTCGCAGACCACGGAACTCGGAACGGTCTACTCTCCCGCGGAAATTCGGGCGCTCGCCGACTTCGCCCACACCCACGGTCTGCTTCTCCATATGGACGGCGCACGACTCGCAAACGCCTGTGCTGCAACCGGTTGCTCCCTTCGTCAGATGACCATCGAGGCGGGTGTAGACATCCTCAGTTTCGGCGGCACTAAGAACGGTATGATGCTCGGCGAGGCGGTGGTTTCGTTCCGGCCCGAGTTGTCGCGCAGTCTGCGTTTCATCCGCAAACAGTCGGCTCAACTGGCATCGAAAATGCGCTTCCTCGCTGCCCAGTGGCTACCATACCTCGGCCCGAACAGCGCCAATGACGGCGCCAGCTCCTCCAGCGAAATCAAGCGCGACGACACAACGACCCCTCTCTGGCTCTCTAACGCCTTGCACGCCAATCAGATGGCCGCTCGTATGGCCGACATTTTAGCTTGCGTTCCCGGCGTTCGCTTCACTCAAAAAGTCGAGAGTAACCAGATTTTTTGCATCCTTCCCGCGGCCATTTTGGCTCGCCTTCGGGAGCACTACTTTTTCTATATGTGGAACGAGGCCGTTGGCGAGGCTCGCTTCGTAACATCCTGGGACACAACCGAAAACGACCTCACGCAATTCGCTCAGATTTTGTCGCTGTAGACCACCCTCGGCATCTCGTGCATATTGTAGCACGAGGCCATCGATGCACCGTAAGCTCCTGCACTCTTGATAGTTACGAGGTCCCCACGCCTCAGTTCCGGTAGCAGCCTCCCGCTCGCGAACACATCCGCCGACTCACACACCGTGCCCGCAATTATATAGGGTACGCGTGGACTCCCGGGCCTGGCATCAAGATTTTCGATCTCGTGATGCGCCTCATATAGTGCCGGGCGGATCAGCTCAGACATACTTCCGTCAATGATAACTACCTCATCTCCAGCGGAATTCACCTTATTGAACAGCACCTTCGAAACCAGTTCGCCGCATTGCGCAACCATCGCTCTCCCCAACTCGAAATGCACCTCCGGTACCGGCCCACCTCCGGATATTTGCCTCAAATCCAGATTATTACGAAACGCATCGAAATACGCCTTGAAATCGGGCATCGGTTCGCCATCCGGATTGTCATAGTTGACTCCCAATCCGCCACCCATATTCAGATACGTCAGCGGGAAGCCCCTCTCGACGAACCACTCGGCCAGCGCAACCACCCGGCGACAGAAAAACTCAAACACCCTCATATCGGTAATTTGCGACCCGATGTGAAAGTGAAGTCCCTGAAATTCAAGATTTTCATACTGTCCCAACTCCTCTGCCACCTGCTCTATTTCGCGATACGAAATCCCGAATTTGCTATCTGCCTGACCCGTCGAAATGTGCCTGTGGGTCTGCGGATCGACATCAGGATTTATCCTCAGCGCCACTCGCGCCCGGCGCCTCATCTGTCCTGCTAACTCGTTGATTACCTGCAACTCTTGCCTCGACTCGCAGTTAAACGCACGTATGCCTTCCTCGATTCCCAGCTTGATTTCCGGATCGCTCTTCCCCACCCCCGCATACACAATGCTGTCTGCCGGGAAACCGAGCCGTCTGATAAGACGTAACTCATTGCCACTCACGCAGTCTATGCCGAATCCGTGCTTCAGAACCGCCTTCAGGATCCGCTCGTCGTTGTTGGCCTTGATCGCGTAGTGGATCTTGTAGCCATCCTGGTCGGCTTCTCGCTTGATGGCGTCCAGAGTTGCGCCAAGTAGCTGCATATCATATAGATAGAACGGCGTCTGCAGGCCGCGTAACTGTTCTTTGATTTTTCTGCTTAACATTGTGCAAAAATATGTTAAATTGTTTGTTTTTCTGCTATTTTATTTGTTTTTTTGCAACAAATCCACAATATGTTAAAATGCTAACTATTCCGATTGTCGTCGAAGAGGTCATCAAGAAGAAGCCTTTTCTGGAGGGCGCTCTCATCGAGGGGCTGATCAACCTCTCGGCTCTGGCGCGGCAGCTCCGGCCCGAGATCGAGCAAAAGATCGGTAAACCGGTGAACGAGAGTGCCGTCATAATGGCTCTTAACCGCCTGGTTCCCAGGCTTTCTCTCACTTCCACGATGAAGTTCAAACGCATAATCGCCGGCGTTGGCGACATCATTGTCCGCTCGAACCTCACCGATTTCACCTATAATAATACGGCCACGTTGTACGGCCGACAGGAGGAATTGTTGCGCGAAATCCACTCCGCAACCGTCGCTCAGGATATCCTGTGCACGTTTTCGCAAGGGATTTACGAGACCACGCTTGTCGTTTCGAGCTCTTTGGAGGGGATCGTCGAGCGCGTTTTTCACGACGAAATTTTGGTCGTCAAGCGCCAAAATCTTTCGTCGATTACCGTCAAACTGCCATCCGAAAACACCTCTGTTCCCGGGGTTTACTACTACATTTTCAAGGAGTTAGCTTGGGATAACATCAACATCGCCGAAGTCATCTCCACATCGAACGAATTCACTGTCGTTGTGAGCGACGCCGACATCCACCGCGCGTTCACGATACTTATGCAAACCAAAAAAATATAGTCTCTCTATGAAAGATAAATTACTAAAAATCAGTCGCTTGGTTGCCGAATGGGCTGCTCAGGGCGGTGCCGATACTCTTGAGCGTGACCTTGCTCTTGAGCTTCTTCGCGAGGTCTACGCCGAGATCAAATTCGGTTCTCCCGGCAACGCATCCGTCACCTCACCGGACAACTCCCCCGTCAGCACGCAGGGTGGCTCGCCTGTCGGCTCACCTCTTTCGGCGGCGACAGATTTGGCGACAGAACCAAAACCCGAATTTCGACCGACCTCGACCCCAACATCAACCCCGACCCCCGTACCGCCAGCCACACAACAGCTCTCACCCGAACCACCACCACTCAGCACACAACCCACCACTCACCCCAACTCGCATTCAGCACCTGATTTTCAATCAGTTGCACTTCCTCGCCCCGTCGCACCCGAGATCATCCGCTCGTTGTACGGCGAGGGTAGCAGCCCTACAACCTTGGGCGACACTCTCGGCGCCGGACGCCAAACTCTGGCCGACTTGTTGAGTGAAGACCGCGACAACCGTGACGACCACGACAGCGAATCGTTTTAGCCTGTATGTCAAAGCTTTACATCGTTCCCACGCCGATCGGTAACCTCGAAGACATCACTCTTCGCGCACTTCGCATACTCCGCGAGGTCGACCTGATCCTGGCTGAGGACACTCGTACGACGGCTGTTTTATTGCGCCACTTCGACATTTCCACGCCGATGCGCTCCCACCATAAATTCAATGAACACGCTACTGCTCAACGCATTGCAGAGGAAATCCTCGGCGCCAACCCAAACAGCAGCCTGCACGGCAAATCGGGCAAGACAATTGCCCTCGTTAGCGACGCCGGCACTCCCGGCATCTCCGACCCTGGCTTTCTATTGGTTCGCACTTGCCTCGAGGCCGGGGTTGAAGTCGAGTCTCTTCCCGGCCCAACTGCCTTTGTTCCAGCGCTTTTGCAGAGCGGATTTCCTTGCGACCGATTTTGCTTCGAGGGATTTTTGCCTCAAAAAAAGGGTCGTTCTTCTCGCCTCGCCGCTCTCGCCGACGAATCCCGGACGATGATTTTTTACGAATCTCCCTTCCGCATCGTTCGGCTTCTTGAGCAGCTCGGCGAGCATTTCGGGCTCGACCGCGAGATCTCTGTTTCTCGCGAGTTGACCAAAAAATTCGAGGAAACTCGCCGCGGTTCCATATCTTCGCTGTTGGAATATTTCCGCACCACCGCCCCAAAAGGCGAATTCGTCCTAATCGTGAAGGGTTCATTATGTTAAATAGGCTCGCATATCGTCTCCTCTTCGCCGTCTGTTGGATCATTGGCCTGCTACCCCATTGGTTCTTGTATCGCGTTGTAGTTCAATTCATTTACTTTATCCTGCGCCACATCGTACACTACCGACAAAGGGTCGTTCGCAGCAATTTATCGAGTTCTTTTCCCGAAAAAACCGCCTCCGAATTGCGCCTCATCGAGCGAAAATTTTACCACAATCTGGCCGAATATTTCATCGACGCAATCGACCTTGCAAGTATTTCTCGCCGCGCCCTATTGCGCCGCACTGTTTGGCCTCAGGAGAACTGTACCGAGACTAACCGCCTGATAGCCAATCGTAATTGGGTGGCGCTCCTGGCCCACTTCGGCAGTTGGGAGATGATGAGCGCGTTCGGCCTTCACCGTGATTCTTCACCTATGGTGTCGTTATATAAACCTCTGAATAACAAAGCTTTCGACCTTTATTTCCACAAAATCCGCAACCGATTCGCACCTCGCATCAACTCCATCCCGAGCAAAGATCTGATGCGCTTCTACGCCTCCCACCGTAGCGGAATCGACGGCCTGCCATTTTGCGTCGCGCTCATCGCTGACCAGCACGCACCCACGGACGCCCAAAGCGAGTGGGTTCCGTTCCTCGGCCACCCTACCGTATTCTTCCATGGGGGCGAAAAACTTGCCCGAAAGTTCTCACTGCCAGTATTTTACGTCCACGTCCACAAGGTCTCCCCCGGCCGCTACGAACAGACCTTCACACAGATTTGGGACGGCGTCTCCCCCACCGAAGACTTCGCCATAACACGCACCTATATAGCTATGTTAGAGGAAGATATCCGTCGTACACCCGAACTTTGGCTCTGGAGCCACAAACGTTGGAAACGACGCATCTCCGGCACCGCGGCCCGCGAGTACAACAAAAAATACGGAACAAATTATCCGGAGTAATGTCGACTGTTAAAGTGGTGATACTCAATTGGAATGGGGCCGCAGTCCTGCCTCGTTTCCTGCCTTCTGTGATCCATAATACGCCTCCTGGGGTCGAGATAATCGTCGCTGATAACGGCTCCACTGACAATTCGCGCGAGCTACTTTCACGCGATTTTCCCGAAATAACGCAGCTAAATCTCGACAAAAACTACGGTTTTGCACAGGGTTATAACCTCGCGCTCGCACAATTGGACTCGCAAAATACCGATTTTTTCGTCCTATTGAACTCCGACGTCGAGACTCCCGAAGGCTGGCTCTCCCCCCTCGTCTCCATCCTTGAGTCGCACCCCAACATAGCCGCCGTTGCGCCTAAAATACTAAGTGTCAACGATCCAGCAAGCTTCGAATACGCTGGTGCCAGTGGTGGATTTCTCGACTCGTTGGGCTATCCGTTCTGCCGCGGACGCATTCTTGACACGGTCGAGAAGGACGCCGGACAGTACGACGACACTCGCCAAGTTATGTGGGCAACGGGCGCTTGCTTTGTCGTTCGAGCATCTGTTTTTCGCAAATTGGGTGGATTTGATGGCGACTTTTTCGCCCATCAGGAGGAGATAGATCTGTGTTGGCGGATACAATTGGCCGGGTTAAAGGTGATGATCGAGCCTCAAAGTGTCGTCTACCACCTCGGCGCCGGTACTCTTCCGCCCTCGCCTCAGAAGCTCTACCTCAATTACCGCAATAACCTCGCAATGTTGTATAAAAATCTACCAGTCAGCAGGTTATGGTGGATTATCTGCCTGCGCATAGTAATGAATTTCGGCTCGTCACTAATCTATTTGTTGCGCGGACAGCTCCGGAATTTCGCTGCTGTTTGGCGCGCCCACCGCGATTTTCGCAAAATGAGGATATCCCTGCGCAAAAAGCGGTACGCCGTCCAATCGCTGCGACTGGCGACACAGACGGCAGGCCAACCTGCACCCGAAACAACCCAAACCGCCCAATCCGGCCACCAAACACCCAGACTCACAGGCATTTACCGCGGCTCGATTTTGCTGGCTTATCTGTTCGGTTGTAAACGATTTAGCGACATTCCTGCAAGGCGGATTTCATAATGCGCCCGCCTCCAAAACCAGAACCGGAACTAAAACCGAAACCAGAACGCCCCCACAGCCCCTTCCGAAAAACCTCACCTCACAATCCCCTGCTCCGCCACCCCGTTGAGATACCCTTCCGCGGCCTCCATTGCTTCGTAAAATTCTGATCCAAAGCGCCTTTCGATCGCCTCGCGTAGCATCCTGAACACCGGTACTCCCCGCTCTCGCCCCAGTTCTCTCGCACTTTCGCACACTCCCCAGCGATGGTAGTTCAGCCCTTCCGAGCCGTCGCTAAACTTCACAACACGAATGGGATAGAGGTGACACGAGATTGGTTTTCGAAAACCCGCAATCCCAGAAAGTTCCACACGTTGCCGCCCCTCTGCCCATGCCTTCTCAACGGCACACAGCGTCACTCCGTCCTTGTTGTACGAATACGCACACTCGGCATCTCCCACCAGCGGCGTCACCAGATCGCCATCTTCATCCCTCACTGCAAATCCCTGTTCCTCAATCGCTTTCACACCCTCATCCGTCATAAATCCCCGATACGCCTCCCACTCTGCCTCCAGTAGCCCCACCTCGTCCTCCTCCAAGGGCGCACCCGCATTTCCTTCCACACAGCACGTTCCCTTGCACCGCCCCACATCGCACAGAAACCGCTCTGTCAGCAACTCGCTGCTCACTATTTTTCCTTCGATCTCAATCACGGGTTCATCAAGTCTGTGTTCTTGAAGTTTTGTATTTCCGATATAAGATGCAGATACCCTGCTGCTTCCCTGTTCACTGGCGCCATTCCCACAGCCTCTCCAAAACTATTTGCTGCTCCCGCAAAATCTCCTTCCCGAAACCGCTCTCGCCCCTCCGCAAGTAGCTCCCTCACTCTCGTCGATGAGATCTCCATCTCCGGCGCTCCCTCCAACACCGTCACTCCTTCCGGGAACGCCCCCTCATCGTCTCCCGGCCTCGGATAGACATAGACCGGAAACCCGCCCAGTATAGCCTCTGCTTCCTTCCACTTCACCATCCCCGGCGCATTGTCTCCCCCCACGAGTAGTGACAACTCCGCTCCCGGGAACTGTGCCTCCAAAAACCTCAGTGTATCAATCGTATACGACGGTCGCGGCAAGGTCAATTCGACCGCCGAGGCTGCAATTTTATCCGGATACTTCGACTCCTTCGCTGCTTGCACCGCCATCTCATACCTCTCCAGTTCCGGCGCCAGCTCCTCCGCTTCTTTGAACGGACTTTGCGGCGACACCACCATCACAACCAGATCCGCAAGTTCCTTTTCCACAGCATATTCTGCCACTGCCACGTGCCCTCTGTGAACCGGATTGAACGACCCGAAATACAGCATAATCCTCCTCGCTATGAACGGCGCCACCATCGTTGCCACCTCGTCCACCGCCCTGTCCAGATCGTCGTTCACAACCACGTGATCAAACTCCGCGGCTCTCTTCGCTTCTTCTTCCGCCTTTGCCAGCCGCCTCTCGATGCTTTCCGGCGAATCCGTTCCTCTCGCTTCCAGCCGCCCTCTCAGTTCCTCCATCGACGGACACTCCACAAAAAACGACAACGCTGCATCTCCGAATATCTGCTTAAGCCTCACCCCTCCAACCACATCCACATCGAACACACACACATTTTCTCTCGCCCATATTCCCTCCACCTCCCTCCGTAGAGTCCCATACCTGGTCCCTTCATACACCTCTTCCCACTCCACAAACTCTCCCGCCTCGACCAGCCGTCCGAACTCTTCCGGCGTCACAAAATGATAATCTCTCCCATTGACCTCTGCTCCTCTCGGCGGCCTCGAAGTTACTGACACTGAGAATTCCAGCCTTGGGAATCGCTCCATTAGCCGTCTCACAATGGTAGTTTTTCCCGATCCGCTCGGCGCCGAAAAGATCAACAGTTTCCCCATCATAAAATATTCAACAACTGTTCTTTAACCTTCTCTAGTTCATCTTTCATCTGCACCACGATCTTCTGTATCTCTGCATCGTTGGCTTTCGATCCCAAGGTGTTAATCTCTCTTCCCATCTCTTGGGCTATGAATCCCAGCTTCCGCCCCGCATCATCATCACCCGAAGCCGTCTCCCTGAAATAGGTGCAGTGCTTCGCCAACCTCACTTTTTCCTCCGTTATGTCGAGTTTTTCGACCCAAAAGACTATCTCTTGCTCCAGCCTGTTCCCGTCCACGGCTATCCCCAGGGCCGAAATATGCTCCATAATCCGCGCCTTCACCGCTCCCACCCTCGCACACTCATACGGCTCCACCTCCCCCAACAACTCCTCGATCCTCCCCACGTGCCCCATAATATCCGCCAGCAGCACCTCTCCTTCCGCAACCCTGAACGCATCGAATGCTCTCAACGCTCCTTCCAGCGCCCCCATCAACGCCGCCGTATCCTCTTCCGAGAGCTCTCCGTTCCCCTCTACCGCCAGCACTTCCGGCAGCCTCAAAATCGCTCCCACCATCGCCGCCGCATCCGCACCGCGCCTTCCCACAGCCTCGGTCGCCGCACCGATCTGCCGATAGTAATCCACAAACACTTCCGTATTAATTTTCGCTGCCGCTCCTCCTCCCTCGTTCTCAAGCGTCACATACACATCCGCCTTGCCTCTCCCGACGACCTTCGCAGCTGCCGAACGCACTCCCGATTCTGCCACTCTGAACACTGCCGGCAGCTTCACCGTCAGGTCTAATTGTTTGCTGTTCAGCGAGCGTACTTCCACCCTCACCGTCCCGCGCCCCATCACTGCTTCTCCTCGGCCGAAGCCTGTCATAGATTTGATCATAGTGGTTGCAAAATTACGAAAAAGATTGATACCTTTGTGGCTTGAATTTCAAATATAAACCTAAACCTTTCGAACCAATGAAAAAGTACAACTTCAACGCCGGGCCTTGCGTGTTGCCCCGGCCGGCCGTGGATGCTGCGATCGAGGCGATACGCGATTTCGACGGCACCGGTATAGGTCTTATCGAGATATCCCACCGTACTCCCGGTTGGGAGCGCGTTATGGCCGAGACCGAGGCTCTTTGGCGCGAGCTTCTCGGCATTCCCGACACTTACGCTGTTTTGTTCCTTGGCGGTGGTGCTTCGACCCAGTTCTTCGAGGTTCCCGCTAACCTGATGCGTTCTAAGGCTGCTTACCTCCAGACCGGCGTTTGGGCTAAGAAGGCCATTAAGGAGGCTAAGTTGTTCGGCGAGGTTACCGTTGTTGCTTCTTCTGAGGATAAGAATTACACATACGTTCCCAAGGGCTACACTGTCCCCGCTGACGCCGATTACTTCCACATCACTACCAACAATACGATTTACGGAACCGAGATCCACACCGACCTCGACTCTCCGGTTACTCTCGTTGCCGATATGTCTTCCGACATTATGTCCCGCCCTGTCGACGTAACGAAATACGGTATGATCTACGGTGGCGCTCAGAAGAACGTCGGGCCCGCCGGCGTTACTTTCGTCATCGTTCGTAAGGACCTTCTCGGCTCTTCCGAGCGTAAGCTTCCCACTATGGTTAATTACGCTACTCACATCGGTGCCGAGGCTCGCGACAACTCTATGTTCAACACTCCTCCCGTCTTCCCTATCTTCGTAATGTACCAGACTCTTCTTTGGGTGAAGGCTCAGGGCGGTTTGGAGGCTATGTACAAACTCAACAAAAAGAAGGCCGACTTGCTCTACGGCGAGATCGACCGTAACCCCCTCTTCGTCGGTACTGCTGCTAAGGAAGACCGCTCTTTGATGAACGTTTGCTTCGTTATGTCTTCCGGTAACGAGTCTTTGGAATCCGAGTTTATGTCCTTTGCTAAGGATCGCGGTATGGTTGGTATTAAGGGGCACCGTTCTGTTGGCGGGTTCCGCGCTTCGATCTATAACGCTTGCCCGTTGGAAAGCGTCGAGGCTTTGGTAAAATGTATGCAGGACTTCGAAACTTCCAAACGATGAAAATCCTTCTTGCCACCGAAAAGCCCTTTGCCGCCGAGGCCGTAAAGGGTATCGAACAGATCGCTTCCGCGGCTGGCCACACTGTCGTCCGCCTCGAGAAGTACACCGACCGCCAGCAGCTCCTTGATGCGGTCTCCGACGCCGAGGCTCTCATCATCCGTTCCGATAAGGTTACTGCCGATGTGGTTGCTGCTGCTCCCCTGCTCAAGATCGTCGTTCGCGCCGGCGCTGGTTACGATAACGTCGACCTGGCTGCTTGCTCGGCCCAAGGTATAGTGGTTATGAACACTCCCGGCCAGAACTCCAACGCCGTTGCCGAGTTGGCTATCGGTATGATGGTTTTTATGGCTCGTAACCAGTTCTCCCCCGGTACCGGTACCGAGCTCAAGGGTAAGACCCTCGGTATCCACGCTTACGGTAACGTCGGTAGACTCGTCGCTCTTCTCGCTAAGGGCTTTGGTATGAACGTGATTGCTTTCGACCCGTTCGTTAACTCTGCTGCTATGGAGGTCGACGGGGTCGAGCGCGTCGAAACGATCGAGGCTCTCTACAGTCGTTCGAATTACGTTTCTCTCCACATTCCGGCCACTCCCGAAACCCGCGGTAGTATCGGCGCTTCCCTCCTTGGCTCTATGCCTAAAGGCGGTACCCTCGTCAACACTGCTCGTAAGGAGGTTATCGACGAAGCCGGCCTTGCTCAGATTCTTTCCGAGCGCCCGGACTTGAAATACGCGACCGACATCGCGGCCGACACCCAGAACGAACTGAACGAAAAGTTCGGTACCCGCGTCTTCGCTACTGCTAAAAAGATGGGGGCCGAGACTGCCGAGGCTAATGTTAACGCCGGCCTCGCTGCTGCGACCCAGATCGTGGACTTTTTCGCCACCGGTAACACTAAATTCCAGGTTAATAAATAATGGCCACTATTCGTCCTTTTCGCGGGGTACGTCCTCCGCGCCAGTTTGCCAAGGAGGTTGCTGCCCGGCCTTACGACGTGTTGAACTCCGCCGAGGCTAAGGCCGAGGCTGGTGAGAAATCTCTTCTCCACATCACCAAACCCGAGATCGACCTTCCTCCCGGTACCGACGAGCATTCCGAGGCTGCTTACGCTAAGGCTGTCGAGAATTACAAACTTTGGAAAGAGCGCGGTTGGCTTCAGCAGGACTCCACTCCCGCTTACTATATCTACGCCCAGACTATGGACGGCCGCACCCAATACGGCCTCGTCGCCGGGGCTTCCGTGGATGACTACCTTTCCGGCGCGATAAAGAAACACGAGCTCACTCGCCGCGACAAGGAGGAGGATCGTATGATCCACGTTCGCCGCCAGAGCGCTAATATCGAGCCTGTATTCTTTGCTTACCCCGCCAGTTCCGAGATGGACGCCCTCGTTTCCGAGATCGTCGCCAAAGAGCCCGAGTACGACTTCACTGCCGATGGCGACGGCTTCGGCCACCGCTTTTGGGTTGTCTCCAAGCCGGAGGACATCGAGCGTATCACTCGTATCTTCTCGGCCATTCCTGCTTTGTACGTTGCCGACGGCCACCACCGTACTGCTGCTGCTGCCCTAGTCGGACAGGAGCGCGCTAAGGCCAACCCGTCTCACACCGGCGATGAGGAGTATAACTTCTTCCTGGCTGTTCTGTTTCCCGACGACCAGTTGAAGATCATCGACTATAACCGGGTTGTTCGCGACCTTGGGGGCCACACCGTGCACGACTTCCTCAAGGCGCTCGAGCACGACTTCACCGTCTCTCTCCACCCCGGCCCCGGGCCTCATAAGCCTTCCGGCCTTCATAACTTCGGTATGTACCTCGACGGTAAGTGGTATAGCCTCACTGCTCGTCCCGGTACTTACAACGATTCCGACCCTATCGGCGTTCTCGACGTTACCGTTCTTTCGAACCTTGTTTTGGACAAGATCCTCGGTATTAAAGACCTCCGTACCGACAAACGTATCGACTTCGTCGGTGGTATCCGTGGCTTGGGCGAGCTTTCCAAACGAGTCGATTCCGGTGAGATGGCTGTTGCTTTCGCTCTGTATCCTGTTTCTATGAAACAGCTTGTCGACATTGCCGACACTGGTAACATAATGCCTCCCAAGACCACTTGGTTCGAGCCTAAGCTTCGTTCGGGCCTCGTTATCCATGAGTTCTAACCTCCTTCGAATCGCGCTTGCCGCCCTGGCACTCGTCGTTGCGCAAGCTTCATTCGCTCAGAGAGTCGAATGGGGTTTGCGCTTCGACACGCGGTTCGACAATCACGAGCGTGACGACCTCTCTTCTCCCGCCGTCTCTTCTCAGACTCTTTTTTCTTCTCGCCTCGTTCCTTCTGTTGGTATTTCTTGGGGCCACCACCGTATAATGGCTGGTGGTAGCTTCACTCTCGACTTCAACGTCCACCCCTCTTACAGTACCGAGATCGAGCCTTTGGTTTTTTACAACTTTTCCACTTCTCGTTGGGATGTTTTCGCTGGTCGTTTCGAGCGCCGCCACTTGCTTGGTTCTTACTCTCGGGCTACTTACTCCGGTATTGCTTCTTTTTACGACAACCTTCTCGACGGTGTTGCTCTCCAACTGCACTCTCCTGGCGGTCTTCTCGAGGTTGCTCTCGATTGGGACGGTACCCAGTCCGAGGGCGAGCGCGAGAGCTTCCGGGTTCTTTCCGCCGGCCAGCTCTCTTCTTCCCGGGCACGTTCTTTGCGTTGGTTCGAAGTTGGTTATAGTTTGGAGTTGTACCACCTTGCTTCTCGGCCTCTGATGCACGACGGAGTGGTCGACCACATCACTGGCGAGGTTTGGATCGGGGCTGCTCTCGAAACGGTTTTTCCTTGGTTCGAGCGGCTCGGCCTCCGCGTCGGCAACCTTTCGATGTTCGACCGCGACCGTAGCCTCAATGGCGAGTGGCTTTCTCCTCGGGGTTTGACTCTCGACTTTGCTGTCCAGAAATGGCGTATCGGTATCCGTAACCGCACTTACTCCGGCGATCCCCTGATGCCTCTTTGGGGTATTTACGGTAACCGGGTATACCGCGGTGACCCGCTATATGCCGGGGCTGATTTTTACAATTACACCCAGTTTTACTGGTCTCCTCGCCTCGGCCGCGGCGTTTCCCTCTCTCTCGAGGCCGGTTTCCACTTCGACGGTGACAACATCGGTTTCCAGCAGTTGGGTTCTATCGGTATCACTTTCGACCGGGAATTTTTCAAAAAGTAGTAAGGGGGCGCACTATGATAGACCACTTCGAGAAGCACCACAAAAAGGCGAACTCCGACAGCGCTCTCGACGTCACATCCGGCGTCGAGTCTCAGCCTGTTGTCAATCCCGGCTTCACCCGCCGCCGCCGTCCCGAGTTATCCACCGAGCAGTTCGTAGAGGGTATCCTGGCTGGTAACATCGCTGTTCTTTCTCAGGCCATCACCCTTGTCGAGAGTAACAACCCTTCTCACTCTGCTCAGGCTCAGGCTATCATCGAGCGTTGCCTTCCTCACGCCGGTCGCTCCATACGAATTGGTATCACCGGCGTCCCCGGTGCTGGTAAATCGACTTTCATCGAGGCTGTCGGCGGTATGGTTGCCGACCAGGGCCATAAACTGGCTGTGCTCGCTATCGACCCTTCTTCCGAACGTAGTGGTGGTTCTATCCTCGGCGACAAGACCCGTATGGAGAGTATCTCCACCGATGCCCGTATCTTCATTCGTCCCTCTCCTTCCGCCGGTTCTCTCGGTGGTGTTGCTCGTAAGACTCGGGAGACTATCGTTTTGTGCGAGGCTGCTGGTTACGACGTTGTCTTCGTCGAGACTGTCGGGGTTGGCCAGAGCGAGACTGCTGTCCACTCTATGGTCGATCTGTTTATGTTGCTTCAGATCGCTGGTGCTGGCGACGAGCTTCAGGGTATTAAACGTGGTATAATGGAGATGGCCGACCTGGTTGTTATTACTAAGGCCGAGGGCGACAACCTCCACCGCGCCGAGCTGGCTAAACGGCAGTTCGAAAACGCTCTTCTTCTGTTTCCTCTCGCCGATAGTGGTTGGCGTCCTCAGGTTTTCACCTCTTCCGCCCTCGCTCACACCGGCCTGACCGAGGTCTGGGCCGGCGCTCTCGAATTCATCTCTTTCACTAAATCAAACGGATTTTTCGCTTCCAACCGTCTTCGCCAGAACCAGTATTGGATGCGGGAGACTATCGAGGATTCTCTTCGTTCGGACTTTTACTCCGACCCTCGCGTCGAGGCGCTTCTTCCTCATTACCGCGATCTTGTTCTTTCCGACCGTATGTCATCTTTCGTTGCTGCTCACGAACTTTTGGCTCTTTACAAAAAATAGCTTATCTTTGTCGCCTCGATTGAGCTATGGTGTAATGGTAGCACTGCAGATTTTGGTTCTGCCTGTATAGGTTCGAATCCTGTTAGCTCAACGTCCCGAGAATATAAACTCGAAGAGCTCGTGACCGTTTCTCGCGGTTGCGAGTTTCTTTTTGATCTGATGCTTTCTCTGCTTGATGATGTTCGTTTCCGTCGAGCCGTAGCACAGGGCCCTTCCGAACGAAGAAAGCGGTAATAAAGACAAACAACACAGTTTCACATCTCCCGCCGTCAATGCCGGACACTCTTCCCTTAGCCGCTCTCCATACCCCGCAAACGCTCTTGCCAGCTCTCTGTCCAATGCCTCCTGTCTCGCCAGCGACATCACCTTTGCTCCTCTCCCCGCTTCTTGCCCCGCCAGCTCCGTTATTTCCGCCCACACCGGCGTCTGCTTGAACACCTCCGCATCCACCAAATAATGCCTCCACGACGCCTCATCGAACCTCGTTCCCGAACCCGAACCAGCCAAAGAAGCTCCCGAGCCTGCCGCCGCTCCACTCCCCCTCCGCCGCCTCACAAAACCCACCGCTCCCAGCGCCACCAGTACTACCACTCCCACCGCTACTGCCTGCCTTCTCTTCATCCTCACCACCTGCTCGTCCATCTCTCGCCGTAGATCCGCCGCTTGCTTCAGTAACAGCATAGACTCCGCGTGATACCTCTCCAGGTAGGGCGCTGCTGCGTCGTAGTTTCCCAGCTCCATTTCCAAAGCATTGAGATACAAGTACGACTCCGCCCTCACATACGTGTCTTCCGACTTCGCGCTCTGCGTCAGTTGCACCCTTGCCAGTTCATACCTCTCCTCCTCAAAGTATTCCAGCCCTCTGGCCAATGCCATCGAATCGACCACCGACGCCGTAGCAGTAGATGCAGCCGTAGCCGTCCCCCACAGGCAGACGGCCACGATCAGCATCACAATATATCTTCCGGCTTTCAATTCCGCCCCAAAGATACACTTTTTAGTTCATAATCGCTCTCGAGGATGCTCCTCCCGAGGTGCTGTTTTCTACTCTTGTGGTTGGTAGCGCTTTGTACCTCACTGATGCTGCTCCGCTCGCCTTGATCGCCATTCCCACTGTTGCGTTCACTCTGGCCGACGATGCTCCCGATGCCGACACCTTCAGTTCTCCTGCTTCGAACTCCACCGCATCCAGTTCCGACGATCCGCTCACTCCCCAGTCTCCTCTCGCTCCATTGCCCTTGATTTCCAGTTCCGATGCTCCGGACAGTCCCAGTTTCGAGTTCGTCAGCCCTTCTGCATAGATATCCACTTCCGACGCTCCCGAGATCAGTCCCACCAGATCCGTTGTTGCCGTCAGCCTCAGAGCTGCTTCCGATGCTCCGCTGCACTGTAGCTTCACCCTCGCTGCCTCCAGCCTTAGGCCGTCCATCTCGCTCGCTCCCGACAACAGAATATCCACATCCTTCCCCGGGAACACATCCGAGGTGTGTAGTTCGGTGGCTCCCGACATCCTGATCGTGTTCACTTCCGGTAGAAAGATCGTCACTTTTCGCTTCACATCGTCGTTGTTCAGCAACCTGTGCATATCGCGACTCATCCGCCCTTGTATATCCTTCATCCCCACCGTTACCACTCCCGCCGCGTCGCGCGTGATCTTTACGTGTTGCTGCAGGCGCGCGTCTACTTCCATTATAGCCTTCGGTTGGTTGCTCTTCACCAGTACGATGTCGAACGCGTGAGATGCCGAGAAGCCCGTGATTCGTTCTCCCTCGAAATGGGTCGTTGTGGTCACTACCTGCGCCGAGGCTGCCCCGATCGTCAGTGCTGCTGCAAGAGCCAAAATCATTTTTTTCATAGCTGTTTTGTTTTTTAGGGTTTGGTTTCCGAGTGCAAAGGTATGGGGTGCGGCTCGGCTTGCCAAATTTTTAGGGTTATATAACCTCCTGTTTTGCATCTTGATTTTCAGTCATTTGCGCTTTAAGACGGTTATTTCTGGCCAAAAAGTTTTGCGTTTTGGTTCGCACGCCTTACATTTGCAATGTTAAGTAATTGTAAACTATGAACCCAAACACAACTCCGTCACACACTTACATAAACGCCACCGGCTTCTACGTCCCTGCAGTCCGCGTTCCCAGCAGCTACTTCGCCGATCTGCACAACAAACCCGAGGATTGGTTCCTCCAGCGCACCGGTATCCAAACTCGCGCGCGCGCTGACGAAACAGAGACTCTGGACTTTATGTCTCTTCGCGCGGTCGAGGACGCCGCCAGCTCGCTGCCCTACCCCATCACCGAGGTCGACCTGATAGTTCAGGCTTCGTACAGCCCCGACGACACAGTTGGCACGACCGCCCACCGCATCCAGCGCCACTTCGGCATCGAGAACGCCAAGGTGATGTACGTTTCAAGTGCCTGTTCGTCAGCGATTAACGCACTGGAGATCGTCGTTTCATTCTTCCGCAGCGGCATCGCCCACAAGGCGCTGGTGATCGCCGGCGACCGCAACTCGACCTACAGCGACGACAACGACTCCACTCACGGACACCTTTGGGGCGACGCAGCGGTGGCATATTTCCTGTCGACCGAGCGGCACACCGACCGCGACCTGGAGATCGTAGACATTGATACTCACGGACTTGGCTGCATCAGCGCCGGCCCGGACGGTGTGTATTTGAAGCCCGCGAAGGACGGAATCAGGATGCCGGGAGGGAGAGATGTATTTAATCAGGCGTGTGTGAACATTGAAAAGTATACGAGGGAGATATTGGAGCGCAATGGGCTGGAAGTGAGTGATTTAGACTGGTTTGTGAGCCATCAAGCCAACCTGAGGATAGTAACCCACGTATGCAGGGAATTGAGGCTGCCAATGGAGCGTACTATCAACAATATCAGCGAGTTAGGCAACACCGGATGCGGCTCTTCGCTACTGGCGCTGGCCCAAAACAGAGACAAGCCGAAGGAAGGAGACACGATAGTCATAGCAACCTTCGGAGGAGGCTATTCTGTTGGAACAGTGTTACTTAGGCAGTAGAAGAGCAGAACCCGAAAAAATCCAAAAGTGTAAAAAAATTTGACACTCGTGTAAAAAATTTTTACACTTGGGCCTCGGAAACGGTACCAATCAGAGCCGAGTCGTACGGCGCGAAGACCCGGATGTAATTACCGGTGAAGCCCGACATCATACCACCCCTACAAGAACCCTCCCAGAGAACAGGCAAAACACGGCCGGAAAAGCGAGAACAGAACGCGGAATGAAGCTCGTCGGACAGGGCGGCGAGTCTTTTAGCCCGAGCGGCAGCAACGGGAGGCGAAACGCGGTCGGGAAACTCAGCAGCAGGAGTGCCGGGGCGAACGGAATAAGGAAAGACGTGGAGCTGAGAAGGGCGGGTTTGCGCAATAAGGGATACCGTCTGCGCAAAACACCCCTCCGATTCGCCGGGAAAACCAACAATCACATCGACACCGAAAAATGCGTCGGGCATTTTCTCGCGGACGCGGGCGAGGCGCTCGGCGAAAGCAGAGGAAGTGTAACGGCGGCGCATAAGGCCGAGGATGTGGTCGGAGCCACTCTGGAGAGGAATGTGGAAGTGAGGCTGGAATTTATCGGACGAGGCGCAGAAGTCGATGACGCTGTCGGTGAGAAGGTTCGGCTCGATCGAAGAGATACGGTAACGCGCGATGTCGGGAACAGAGTCAAGAGCCCGGAGAAGGTCGATGAAGCGCTCCCCGGTGGAACGCCCGAAGTCCCCGGTATTAACCCCGGTAAGGACGATCTCCTTGATACCTTGAGAAGCGATAATGTGGGCCTGAGAGACCAGGTCGGAGATGGGGGCGTTACGAGAAGGCCCGCGAGCAGAGTGGATAGCGCAATAAGAGCAACAATAGTCGCAACCATCCTGAACCTTAAGAAAAGAACGAGTGCGCTCGCCCTCGCTCCAAGCGGGAGAAAAGCAAGAGAAGTCGCGAAGGAGGAGCTCGGAAACGCCGGGAAGAGCGGAAACAGCCTCGGGATCGCGGCGAGCCCAACAACCGGTGACGATGATACGGGCCTCGGGGTGGGAGCGGTGGAGGCGGGCAATCAGGTTACGGCATTTCTTATCGGCAGCAGCAGTAACGGTGCAAGTGTTGACGACGTGAGTCTCCTGGGGCACCTCGTCGGGCCCGGTCGCAGCGACCATCGAACGGGCAAGAGCGGACGTCTCGGCAAAGTTGACCTTACAACCAAGGGTGTGGAACGAAATTTTCACGCCCGCAAAATTACCAAAAACTTTTGTATCTTTGTTGGTTGATATGAGGATCATTAAAACTGTCGATAAACTCATTCTACGCTCCTACATCGGACCGATGCTGGCGAGCTTCTTCATTGTGATGTTCGTGCTGATGATGAACTTCCTGTGGAAGTATCTCGACGAACTGGTGGGAAAAGGACTGAGTGTGGGAGTGATAGCCGAGCTGTTGTTGTATGCGACGTTCAATCTGATCTCGATGGGGTTCCCGCTGGCAACGCTATTCGCAGCCATTATGACGATGGGAAACCTGGGAGAGAACTATGAACTACTGGCACTGAAGAGCGCGGGAGTGTCGCTACCGAGGATTATGAGCTCGCTATTCGTGGTGACGATGGGAATGGCGCTGGCGAGCTTCTTTGTGACCAACAATCTGACCCCGTACACCAACAGGCAGATGTATGCGATGATTTTCGACATAAGGGAGCAAAAGCAACAGATAGAGTTCGCGGATGGAACCTTCTTCAACGGAATAGACAATGTGAGCATAAGGGTCGAACATCAGGTACCGGAGACGGGGCTACTGAAAGACATTATAATCTACAACGCAGCAGCGGACGGGAGGAGAGGAGGAAATATGACGGTAACGGTGGCCGACTCGGGCTACATAAGGCTGACGGACGACAGGAGATTTCTGGAAACAACGCTGTTCGGAGGAGAAAACTATTCGCTAACCAGGGACAGGCAATGGTATGAGGAGAACGCACTGGACAGAACGGCCTTTACGCTACAACACAGTCTGGAACAAACCCCGGGCTACGACTTCAACAGAACGGATGCCAATCTGTTCGGGAACAATGCAACGACCAAAAATGTAGCGCAACTACAAGCAGACATAGACTCGCTGGACAGGAGGGTGAATGTGGCGACGACGGAGACGTACAGGCCGCTGCTACACGACTATCTGTTTGTGAGAGACACGATGGTGGTGACGGACGGGCGGGAAGCAAGGGCATCGCTGGCAGCAAGGCGGCAGGTGAAACTGTTGGATTCGATAGCGCCGCTGTCGATTGCGGAGAAGGCGAGGATATGGGAGTCGGCGTACAGGCTGGCGTCGAACTCAAGGGGAGTGATCAGTTTCGATGAGACGATGACAAAGGATGCGCTGAACAATCTGTACAGAAGTCAGATCGAGTGGCACAAGAAGTGGTCGCTACCGGTGGCGGTGATAGTCTTCTTTTTGATAGGAGCGCCGCTCGGAGCCATAATAAGGAAGGGAGGACTGGGAATGCCGATCGTGATATCGGTGGCGTTCTTTGTGTTGTACTATGTGATAAGCATTATGGGAGAAAAAATGGCAAAGGAAGGAACCTGGCCGGCAGTATGGGGAGTGTGGATGCCGACGCTGGTGCTACTACCGATTGCGGTATACCTGACGTACAAGGCAACGAACGACTCGGGACTACTGAACACAGAGTGGTACATAATCAAATGGCAAAAACTAAAGAAACGATATGGGCGTACTAAATAGCATCGAAGAAGCGCTGGAAGATATTGCAGCAGGAAAGGTGGTGATTGTGGTGGATGACGAGGACAGAGAGAACGAGGGAGATTTTGTAGTAGCGGCAGAGAAGATAACGCCGGAAATTGTTAACTTTATGCTACATCACGGAAGAGGCGTACTGTGTGCCCCGCTGACGGAAGAGAGGTGTGCGGAACTGGGACTGGGAATGATGGAGCCGGTGAATAACACATCACTACTGGGAACGCCGTTCACGGTGTCGGTGGATTTGCTGGGAAGAGGATGCACGACGGGAGTGTCGTCATCGGACAGGGCGGCAACAATAAGGGCATTAGCGGATCCGGGAACGAGAGCGGAAGAACTGGGAAGGCCGGGGCATATATTTCCATTGAGGGCGAGAATGAAGGGAGTGCTAAGAAGGCCGGGGCATACCGAAGCAACGGTCGATCTGGCGAGGCTGGCGGGACTACAACCGGCGGGAGCGCTGATAGAGATTATGAACGAGGACGGAACGATGGCGCGGATGCCGCAGCTGGTGGAAATAGCCGCAAAGCACGGGCTGAAGATAGTCTCGATAGCAGACCTGATAGCCTACAGGCTCAGGGACGAGAGCATTGTGGTGAAGGGAGAAACGGTGGATCTACCGACGAAGTATGGGAACTTCCAGATAACCCCGTTTGTACAGAAGAGCAACGGAATGGAGCACGTGGCGATAACCAAGGGAGAGTGGAGAGAGGACGATGAGGTGTTGGTGAGGGTGCATTCGTCGTGCCTGACGGGAGATATTCTGGGCTCGTGCAGGTGCGACTGCGGGCCACAACTACACGAAGCATTGAGGATGATAGAGAGAGAGGGCCGAGGAGTGGTGGTGTATCTGAGTCAGGAGGGGCGAGGAATAGGACTGTTCAACAAGATTGCAGCCTACAAGCTACAAGACCAGGGAATGGATACGGCCGAAGCGAACACAGCGCTGGGATTCGGAGTGGACGAGAGAGACTATGGAGTGGGAGCAAGCATACTGAGAGAGATGGGAGTGGGGCGAATGAAACTGCTGACGAACAATCCATTGAAGAGAGCGGGACTGGAAGGATACGGGCTGTCGGTAGTGGAAAACGTACCGATAGTAATAGAACCGGGAGAGCACAACAGGAGGTATCTGGAAACAAAAGAACAAAAAATGGGGCACAAACTGGGGCTATGTTATCGAGAGAGCTGAGGATTGTGTTTATGGGGACGCCGGAGTTTGCGGTGGCCTCTTTGCGCTGGCTGGTGGAGGCGGGATATAATGTGGTGGGAGTGGTGACAGCGCCGGACAAGCCGGCGGGAAGAGGGCTGAAGGTACAGCAGAGTGCGGTGAAGAGATATGCTTTAGAGGCGGGCTTGCCGGTGCTACAACCGGAAAAGCTGAGGAACGAGGGGTTCTTGGAAGAGTTAAAGCAGTTGGAACCGGATCTGGGGATAGTGATAGCCTTCAGGATGCTACCGAAAGTGGTGTGGGCCTTACCGAGGCTGGGAACGTTTAATCTGCACGCGTCATTGTTACCGCAATACAGGGGAGCAGCGCCGATTAATTGGGCCATAATGAACGGGGAGGAAGAGACGGGGCTGACGACGTTTATGCTGAACGAGGAGATAGACAAGGGAGACATTGTGGGGAGGGTGGAGATGCCGATACTGACTACGGATAATGCGGGAAGTTTGCACGACCGACTAATGGAAGCGGGAGGAGAACTGGTGGCAGAGACGGTGAACAAGATAGCAGAGGGCCGGGTGGTGCCGCTAAGGCAGATGGACATACCGGAAGAGGGCTTGAAGGGAGCGCCGAAGATATACAGGGAAGACTGCAGAGTGGATTGGAGCAGGCCGGGGCCGGAGGTGGTGAACTTCATCAGAGGGTTGTCGCCGCATCCGGGAGCGTGGACCGAATTTGAGGGGACGACCCTGAAGCTGTTCGATGCGGAATGGTGGCCGGAAGCGGGAGTGGTAGCGGTGAAAGAACTACAACCGGCGGGAAAGAGGAGGATGAGCGCGAGGGAATTTTTGAATGGTTTGAAGTGAGGCCAAAAATTATATATAGGTATATAGGACTGGTACTACTGCTGGAGGCGGGGTTTATGGCGGTGTCGGCGCTGGTGGGGCTGGTCGAAGGAGTGGGTGCGGCACTGGTACCGTTACTGTTGTCGGCGGGAATAACGGGAACACTGGGAGCGCTACCGATGGCGTGGGGGAAGGGAGAAAAGCATCTGAGCAGCAAGGAGGGATACTGTATTGTGGTAGGAGCGTGGCTGGCGTCGTGTGTAGTGGGAATGCTACCTTACATACTGTGGGGAGGAGAGTTCAATCTGGAGAAAGCCTGGTTCGAAAGCGTGAGCGGCTTCACGACTACGGGAGCAACGGTACTGAGGAATGTGGAAGCACTACCGGCGGGATTGCTGTTCTGGCGATCGTGCACGCATTGGATAGGAGGAGCGGGTGTGGTGATGTTCGCGATGCTGATAGTGCCGGCACTGGGGAGAAGCAAGATGATGGTGTCGATTGCGGAAGTGTCGACCCTGGCGCGGGACGACTACAAGTACAGGTCGGCTAAGATAATAAGGATACTGGGAACGGTGTATGGAGGATTGAGTGTGGCGTGTGCCGTGGCGCTGAAACTGACGGGGATGGGGTGGTTCGATGCGGTGAACCACGCAATGTCGATAGTGGCGACGGGAGGATTCAGCACGCACGGAACGAGCATTGCGCATTGGAACAGTCCGGCGGTGGAGTTCGTGACGATGGTCTTTATGGCGACGGCAGGGCTACATTTCGGAGTGATATATGCAACGCTGACGGGAAGAAGGAACAATGTGTTCCGCTCGGCGGTGGCGAGGTACTATGTGGCGACGATGGTGGGGGCGACGGTGGTGATAGGAGCGGCGGTGTGGCTGAACGGAACGTACCAGTCGGGGTGGGAAGCGCTGAGGTTCGCCTCGTTCCAGACGGTGTCGATCACGACGACATCGGGATTCGTGGCAGCGGATACGACCCTGTGGGGCCCGATGGCGATGGTGGTGTTGATGGGGCTGGGAGTGCAATGTGCCTGTGCGGGTTCGACCTCGGGAGGACTAAAGGCGGACAGGGTACTGCTGGCGTGGAAAGTGTTCAGAAACCAGATAAGGCAACAACAACATCCCAATGCGGTGATAAGGATAAAGATGAGCGGAGTGGTACAGGAGAGCTCGGTGCTGGGATTCGTGATGCTGTTCATTGTGGCGTACTTCTTCCTGATGGGAGTGGGAACGCTGGTACTGGCGGGATGGGGCTATAATCTGACTACGGCATTCTCGATGTCGCTGGTGTCGCTGGGAAATGTGGGCCAGGGATTCGGGCTGGCGGGAGGATTTGCAGACTGGGCGGAATTCCCGGCAGGAGTAAGGAGTGTGTGCACGGCGTTGATGCTGTTTGGGCGTTTGGAAATTTTCGGACTAATACAACTATTCGTACTGAAATGGTGGAAGTGAAGATATTTTGTATACTGATAGCAATGGTGCAGGGGTGGGGAGCGATGGAAGCAACCCTGTCGGAAGAGCTACGGGAGGAACTGGCAGAGGCAAGAGAAGTGGAGCAGAGAGTGCCGGAAATGGTGGCAGAGTATATGGAGGGGTATGAGCAACTTGTGGCCTTAGCGGAAGAGTATGATAAGGCAAAGGGGCAGGAGGAAGCGGAAGCAGCAAGAGACGGGTATGGGGTACTGAGAAGGATGCTGGAAGAGAGAGCAAGGAGGCTGGGAGAAGCGTGGGAAGGAGTGTTCGACAGCAAGAGCTATGTGTACAACTATCTGATGGACAAGGATGGCCACGGAGATATGCTGGGAAAGTATGAGGAGCTACTGGGAGAAGCCAGGGAGCATCAGGCAGAGCTAATGGGAGAGACGGCGTGTGACGAAGTGGTGAACTATGTGATACAAAAGAGGCTACTGTTGGAGTATGAGATAGCGCTGGGAGAGAGGTTCGGAGCGGAGGTAGAAGAACTGAGGGAAGAACTGGAGAGGCTACCGGAGCCGGAAGAACTGGTGGCGATGGAGCGAGTTGAGCTGAGAGAAAGAACGTTTTTCGACCTGGCGGACATAACGATAGGAGCAACGCCGTACAATGCGAAAAACCCGATACCGGAAGTGAAGGTGTTCCCAAGAGGTGTGGTGTGGAGGGTGCAACTGGGGGCGTTCACGGCAGCGCAAGCACCGGGTGTGTTCAGAGGAGCGCAACCATTGGCAGTACATAGGGGAGAAGACGGGAAGTACAGGTACTTTGCAGGAGGATTCGGGACGAGAAAGGAAGCGGAAGCAACGCTGGAAAGACTGAAAAGAGCGGGATTCAGGGCGCCGATGGTGGTGGCCTGGGCGGATGGAGTGAGGGTCGATCCGGCGGGAGAAGAGAAAGCGTATATGGTAGAGCTGGGAGAGGCACCGGAAGAGGGAGAGTATGATGTGGTGAGGACGGCCGAAGGACGATTTATGGCGGGACCGATGCTACCGGGAACTGCGCTGGGGCTGAGGCTGGGAAACGAGGAAGCGAGACTGACGGCGATTAAAAAATAAAATTGTACATTTGCGAACTTATGATTTGGATTATCGGATTACTCGTTGTGGTGGGAGCGCTGATGCTCGTAGTGGAACTGGTGCTACTACCGGGAATCACGCTGGCAGCAATCGGTGCCCTGGCGTGCTACGGAGGCGCAGCGTGGATGGCCTACAAGAACTATGGAGTGGGAGGATTGTTGTGGGTGGTGGTGGCGGTGATAGTGTTGTCGGTGGTAGCGACCTGGGTGTCGCTAAGAGCAAAAACGTGGCAAAAACTGGCGCTAAAAGACAAGATAGAGAGCACGAGCGGAGAAGCCCCGGCGAGGGATGTGGCGGTGGGAGAAAGAGGAGTGGCACTGGGACGACTGGCGCCGATGGGAACGGTAGTGATAGGAGGAAGAAACTACGAAGCAAAAACCCAGGGAGAGTTCGTGGATCAGAGGACGGAAGTAGAAGTGGTGGGGTTCGAAAACCTCAATGTGATTGTAAAACCTGTTAAAAAACAATAAACTATGGAACTTTGGAGTGTCGCGTTAATCGTCATAGTGGCGTTTATACTGTTGTGTATTTTCTTGTATTTCGTACCAGTGGGACTGTGGTTCAATGCGCAGATCTCGGGAGTTCGCATCGGACTCTTGCAACTGGTGCTGATGAGGTGGAGGAAGGTACCGCCAGCAGTGATAGTCAACTCGATGATCACGGGAACCAAAGCGGGCTTGAGTCTGAATGCCAACGAACTGGAAGCACACTATATGGCGAGAGGAAATGTGGTCAATGTGGTGAATGCGCTGATCTCGGCAGAAAAAGCAGGAATAGATCTCGATTTCAAGAAAGCGACGGCGATAGACCTGGCGGGGCGAAATGTGTACGAAGCAGTACAAATGTCGGTGACGCCGAAGGTGATCAACACGCCACCAGTCTCGGCAGTAGCCAAGAACGGGATTCAACTAATAGCCAAAGCAAGGGTGACGGTGAGGACGAATATCCGCCAACTGGTCGGAGGAGCGGGAGAAGAGACGATACTGGCGCGAGTCGGGGAGGGAATCGTGTCCTCGATAGGCTCGGCGGCATCGCACGAACAAGTACTGGAGAATCCGGACTCGATATCGCGAGTGGTACTGGAGAAGGGTCTGGATGCGGGAACGGCGTTCGAAATACTGTCGATAGACATAGCAGATGTGGATGTGGGAAAAAATATCGGAGCAGAACTACAAATAGATCAAGCAAACGCAGACAAAAACATAGCACAAGCCAAAGCAGAAGAAAAGAGAGCAATGGCGGTAGCGCACGAAGCAGAAAACAGAGCAAAAGCGCAAGATGCGAGGGCGAAAGTGATACTTGCGGAAGCCGAAGTACCGCTCGCAATGGCAGAAGCGTTCAGGAGCGGAAACCTGGGAATTATGGACTACTACAAGTTCCAAAACATCCAAGCAGACACAGCTATGAGAGAAAGCATCAGCGGATCGAAGCCCGAAACGAAAAAATAAGCCGGAACGACGGCAGCAGTCAAAGCTACGCAAAAAAGTTCCGTGCTTGTTTGGTCGAGAAGAATTTATTACTTACCTTTGCAGCCCAAAGCGCCGATGCCGATGTAGCTCAGTTGGCCAGAGCAGCTGATTTGTAATCAGCTGGTCGGGGGTTCGAATCCCTCCATCGGCTCTCGGAGGGGCCGGAACAGGGGGCGAGGAGGGAGTGCGGCGGGTGAGGGGATTGAGGGGCGAGAGGAAGCCGGGAGGAGGGTGCTTGAGGAGGAGGGAGCGCTTGAGGAAAAACATATTGGGGGAATACCAGAGTGGCCAAATGGGGCAGACTGTAAATCTGCTGACGTACGTCTTCGGTGGTTCGAATCCATCTTCCCCCACAAAAGGACCAAGCAATGAATTGGTTGGCCGGTTTTGGAATTTTGCGGAAGTAGCTCAGTCGATAGAGCATTAGCCTTCCAAGCTAAGGGTCGCGAGTTTGAACCTCGTCTTCCGCTCAAATTCGCCATAAGTCCCGAACACGGGGCTGATGGCGAATTTTAAGGAGGAAGACGATGGTCACAGAAGGAGCGCCGACCGTCGCCGAAGGCAGGGAGGGCGGAGAAGGCATCTCGCGACGGAGGTAACCGGTGCGGGGGGGGGCAAAACAGAACAAAACACATAACAATATAAAAACCTACAATTATGGCAAAGGAAAAATTTGACAGGTCGAAACCCCACGTCAACATCGGTACCATCGGTCACGTCGACCACGGCAAAACTACGCTGACAGCAGCGATCACACAAACTCTCGCGAAGAAGGGTCTGAGCGAAATGCGCTCATTCGACTCGATCGACAACGCACCCGAAGAAAAAGAACGCGGAATTACCATCAACACCTCGCACGTCGAGTATCAGACAGGTGCGCGCCACTATGCGCACGTGGACTGCCCGGGTCACGCCGACTACGTGAAGAATATGGTTACAGGTGCAGCGCAGATGGACGGTGCAATCCTTGTGGTTGCAGCAACCGACGGCCCGATGCCACAGACGAACGAGCACGTATTGCTGGCGCGTCAGGTGAACGTACCGAAGATCGTCGTGTTCCTGAACAAGTGCGATATGGTCGACGACCCCGAAATGCTCGACCTGGTTGAACTGGAAGTACGCGACCTGCTGAGCAAGTACAACTTCGACGGAGACAACGCCCCCATCATCCGTGGATCGGCACTGGGTGGACTGAACGGCGAAGCTACCTGGGAAGACAAGATTATGGAACTGATGGATGCCGTGGATACTTACATCCCCATCCCCCCGCGCGAAAACGAAAAACCGTTCCTGATGCCCGTGGAAGACGTGTTCTCGATCACCGGTCGAGGAACCGTGGTTACGGGTCGTATCGAAACAGGTATCGTGAAGGTAGGTGACCCGGTGGAAATCATCGGTTTGGGTCAAAAGCCCATCACATCGACCTGTACGGGTGTGGAAATGTTCCGCAAACTGCTCGATTCGGGTGAAGCAGGAGACAACGTGGGATTGCTGATGCGCGGTCTGGACAAGAAGGATGTGAAGCGCGGTATGGTTGTGGCCAAGCCGGGAAGCATCACTCCGCACACCGAGTTCGAAGCAGAAGTCTACATCCTCAAGAAAGAAGAAGGAGGACGTCACACGCCGTTCCACAACAAGTATCGTCCGCAGTTCTATCTCCGTACGCTCGACGTAACGGGTGAAGTGGAACTACCGGCAGGTGTCGATATGGTTATGCCCGGAGACAACGTGACAATCAAAGTTACGCTCATCTATCCGGTGGCAATCAACGTGGGCTTGCGTTTCGCAATCCGCGAAGGCGGTCGCACCGTGGGTGCAGGGCAGATCACCAAGATCGTAAAATAAGGTGCCAAAACCAGAGAGGGGCCGACTCTGAAAGAGGGGGCCCCTCTGGTTGGGAAGGCAACACAGGCGATTAGGAGCATAGTTTAATGGTAGAACGAAGGTCTCCAAAACCTTTGGTGGGAGTTCGATTCTCTCTGCTCCTGCAAGGGGCCCGGCTTAACAAGGGGGCGAATAAAAAAGAAGAGGGCAAGCAAAAAAGAAGAGGGGGGCAAACGAAAATGAAAAGATTAGTAACATACATCAAAGAGGCATACGAAGAACTTGTCAACAAGGTCGCGTGGCCCTCTTTCAAAGAACTCCAAAGCTCAACAATCATCGTGATGGTCGCTTCCCTGATTTTAGCCATCGTGGTGCTGTGTATGGACCTGGCGTTCGAAAACCTGATGAAAGGCGTCTACAGACTTCTGTATTGATTATGGATAATCAGACACAGAAAGAGTGGTATGTGGTGCGAGCCATAGGTGGCAAGGAGAAAAAGGTCAAAGAGTATATCGAGACCGAAATCAGACATCGCCACCTGGAAGATCGCATCACCCAGGTACTTATCCCGACAGAGAAAGTCTTCACCATCAAGAATGGAAAGAAAGTCTCGAAGGATAAAGTGTCGTACCCGGGCTACGTGTTGGTAGAAGCTGACTTCTCAGGAGATATCCCGCACATCCTCAGAAATATCCCCAATGTGCTCGGCTTCCTCGGAGACTCGCGAGAAGACTCACGCTCGATGAAAGCAACCCCGCTAAGGGGAGCAGAAGTCGCGCGGATCCTCGGAAGAGTCGATGAATTGAGCGCAGCAGAGGAGGAGAACGAAGTACCTTTCATTGTCGGCGAAACGGTCAAAGTTACAGATGGACCATTCTCGAGCTTCTCGGGTACCATCGAGGCCGTTGACAATAACAGAAAGAAACTAACCGTCTCCGTGAAGATATTCGGGAGAAAAACTCCAATGGAACTGGGATTCACCCAAGTCGAAAAGGAGTAGGCAATTTTAAGTATAATTAAGGAATCATTATGGCAAAAGAAATCGCTGGATTTATCAAATTACAGATAAAAGGTGGTGCTGCCAATCCCTCACCTCCCGTAGGGCCGGCTCTCGGCTCGAAAGGGGTGAATATAATGGACTTCTGCAAGCAATTCAACGCGCGAACGCAGGAGATGGCAGGAAAGGTCTTGCCCGTGATCATTACGGTCTACGGAGACAAGTCTTTCGATTTCATCATCAAACAGCCGCCCGTTGCAGTTCAACTCAAAGAGGCCGCCAAAATCTCCACCGGTTCCGCAGAACCAAACCGAAAAAGAGTCGGAGAAGTTACTGCGGATCAAGTGAGAAGCATCGCGGAAGGCAAAATGAGCGACCTGAACTGTTTCACGGTAGAAGCCGCAATGCGTATGGTGGCCGGAACTGCCCGCTCGATGGGTATCCGAGTCACAGGCGAAATTCCTCAAGCGTAATCACCCGAAAAGAGACTATGAAACTGACGAAAAATCAGAAAGCGGCTCAAGGGAAAGTAGAGGCTGGGAAAGCCTACAAACTACCCGAAGCCGCAGCGCTCGTGAAGGAGATTACCTTTACGAAGTTCGACGCATCGGTGGATCTCGATGTGCGGCTGGGAGTCGATCCCAGAAAAGCCAACCAAATGGTAAGAGGCGTTGTCACACTACCACACGGAACAGGCAAGCAGGTGAGAGTACTCGTACTATGTACGCCCGAAAAAGAAGACGAAGCTAAGAAAGCCGGTGCAGACTATGTGGGGCTGGATGACTATGTCGAAAAAATCAAGGGCGGATGGACAGATGTCGACGTGATTATCTGTACACCCAACGTAATGGCGAAAGTGGGAGCATTGGGCCGCATACTCGGTCCGAGAGGGCTGATGCCCAACCCCAAAACCGGAACCGTGACGATGGAGGTCGGAAAAGCCGTCGAAGAAGTCAAAGCCGGGAAAATCGACTTCAAAGTCGACAAGTTCGGGATCGTACACGCCTCAATCGGGCGAGTGTCGATGACGGCCGAACAACTGGTGGACAACGCAAAAGAGTTTATGGGAACAATACTAAAACTCAAACCCTCTGCCTCCAAAGGCACGTACGTGATCAGCATCTATCTCTCGTCGACTATGTCCCCGGGAATAGCGATCGACGCTAAATCAGTGGAATCCAAAAACAACTAATCAGGGGAGACTGGAAATGACAAGAGAAGAAAAAAATGTGCTCATAGAGAGCCTCGCCGAAAAGTTGGGACAATATCCCGGATTCTATCTGGCCGATATCTCGACACTCAACGCAGACAAAACCGCGAACCTGAGAAGAAAATGTTTCGAAAAAGAGATCGCCCTTGTGGTGGTGAAAAACACTCTCTTTATCAAAGCATTGGAAAAAGCAGGAATCAATGAACCCGAACTGGTGGGAACCCTGACAGGATCGAGCGCCGTGATGTTCACAAACGTGAGCAAAGCACCAGCCGTACTGATCAAAGAGTTCAGAAAAACATCGGACAGGCCGGTTCTGAAAGCAGCATACGTCGAAGAAAGCGTCTATGTAGGAGACAACCAACTCGAAGCACTCGTCAACATCAAGAGCAAAAACGAACTCATCGGAGACGTCATCGGACTACTACAATCACCAGCGAAAAATGTCATCAGCGCTCTACAAGGCAGTGCAGGACAAAAAATCGCCGGACTGGTCAAGTCTCTGGAAGAGCGAGCTGCTTAAAAGAGGGCCGCGTGAAGTGGGCCGCATAGTTTGGGCCGAGGCTTTAGCACCCGCACTATTAAAGGTAAATTAGAAAAACTTAATAAAATTTTTAACAATGGCAGATATCAAAAAGCTCGCCGAAGAGCTTGTAAATTTGACAGTTAAGGAAGTAAACGAATTGGCCGCAGTACTCAAAGACGAGTATGGCATCGAACCCGCAGCAGCAGCCGTAGCCGTAGCAGCTCCCGCAGCAGGCGGAGGTGACGCAGCAGGCCCGGCAGAAAAATCAACCTTCGATGTGTTTATGGTCAACGCAGGTCAAGCTAAACTGCAGGTAGTGAAGGTCGTGAAAGAAATGACCGGACTGGGCTTGAAAGAAGCAAAAGACCTGGTAGATGCAGCGCCCAAAGCTATCAAGGAAGGCGTATCAAAAGAAGAAGCCGAAGCACTGAAAGCACAGCTCGAAGAAGCAGGTGCCGAAATCGAACTGAAATAAGGTTCGAATTTTTACCGCGAAAGGTGTAGGGTTTTGTGATAAAAAACCCTACGCCTTATTCGCGTCTAAGGGAGTGTCGGAGAAAGAGAGTCAGGGACATAGGTCGGCGGGATGCCGACGAGACCACCGACCACCAAAAAAAATTTAGATGGCGACAACCGAAAAACGGCTAAGCCACTCACAAACTAATCACGTTAAGAAGAAATGTCCAAACAGCAAGCAGCTCAGTCTCAGCGTATCAGTTTCTCATCGGTGAAAAATACGATGGCGTATCCCGACCTGTTGGAGATACAGCTAAAGAGTTTTCGCGACTTTTTCCAACTCGACACGACGGCCGAAAACCGACGCGACGAAGGACTCTACAAGGTCTTCGCGGAAAACTTCCCGATCACAGACACGAGAAACAATTTTGTACTCGAATTTATTGACTACTACATAGATCCACCCAGGTACACCATAGACGAGTGTCTGGAACGAGGGCTGACCTACAGCGTACCGCTGAAAGCAAAGCTGAAGCTATACTGCACCGATCAGGATCACGAGGATTTCGATACCGTGGTGCAGGATGTCTATTTCGGGACGATACCATATATGACCCCGAGAGGAACGTTTGTGATCAACGGAGCAGAGCGAGTGATCGTGTCGCAACTGCATCGCTCGCCGGGAGTCTTCTTCGGACAAAGTCTGCACACGAACGGAACCAAGCTCTATTCGGCAAGGATCATCCCGTTCAAAGGCTCGTGGATCGAGTTCGCAACGGACATCAACAACGTGATGTATGCATACATCGACAGAAAGAAAAAGCTGCCGGTGACGACGCTGCTAAGAGCCATAGGATTCGAGAGCGACAGTCAGATACTTGAAATCTTCGATCTGGCGGACGAAGTGAAGGTCACCAAGGCCAATCTGAAGAAGGTAGTCGGGCGCAGGCTGGCAGCGAGGGTTCTGAAGACCTGGACGGAGGACTTTGTGGATGAGGACACGGGCGAGGTGGTGAGCATCGAGAGAAACGAGATAATCGTCGACAGAGAAACAACGCTCGAAGACGATCGCATAGACGACATAATCGAGAGCGGAGCGAAGAGCATATTGTTGCACAAGGAAGCGGTGGGAGAAGAGGCAAAGATCGACTACTCGATTGTGTACAATACACTGCACAAAGACCCGTGCAACAGCGAAAAAGAAGCAGTGGTGTATATCTACAGGCAGCTGAGAAACTCCGAGCCGCCCGATGAAGCAACAGCCAGGGACGTGATAGACAAGCTGTTCTTCAGTGACAAGCGGTATGACTTGGGAGGTGTGGGCCGATACAGAATAAACAAGAAACTGGAGCTCGATACGGACTCCAATGTGAGGATACTGACGCGGGAGGATATCATTGCGATCATCAAGTATCTGATTCAACTGATCAACTCGAAGGCCGATGTGGACGATATCGACCACCTTTCGAACAGGCGAGTGAGGACGGTGGGAGAGCAACTGGCGAACCAGTTCTCGGTGGGATTCGTGAGGATGGCAAGAACGATCCGCGAAAGGATGAACGTGAGAGACAACGAGGTGTTCACACCGGTCGACCTGATAAACGCAAAGACCCTTTCGAGCGTGATCAACTCGTTCTTCGGGACGAACCAGCTCTCGCAATTTATGGACCAGACCAACCCGGTGGCGGAGATGACGCACAAGAGGCGCTTGAGTGCGCTGGGGCCGGGAGGGCTTTCGAGAGAGAGAGCCGGTTTCGAAGTGCGAGACGTACACTATACGCACTACGGAAGGCTGTGTCCCATCGAGACGCCGGAAGGACCCAACATCGGGCTGATCAGTTCGCTGTGTGTGTTCGCGAAGATCAGCGAGATGGGATTCATCGAAACACCATACAGAAAGGTGAACGACGGAATAGTCGACCTGACCGCAAAGGGGATAAAGTATATGAGCGCGGAGGACGAAGAGTTCCTGACAATCGCGCAAGCATCGTCGCCGGTTTCGGCAAAAGGCGAGTTCCTCGTACCAGACAGGATCAAGAGCCGATTGGAAGCTGATTTCCCGACGGTGACCTCGAGCGAAGTCGATATGATGGACGTGGCGCCGAACCAGATAGCATCCATTGCGGCGAGCCTTATTCCGTTCCTGGAGCACGACGACGCAAACCGTGCGCTGATGGGATCGAATATGATGCGCCAGGCAGTGCCGCTGATCACCTGCGAAGCCCCGATAGTGGGAACGGGATTGGAAAAAGATATCATCTCGGACAGCCGGATACAGTTCGTGGCAGAAGGAGACGGAGTGGTGGTGTTTGCAGATGCAAGCCGGATAGAGATGAAGTATGACAGGACGGACGATGAAAAGCTCGTTTCGTTCGACGACGAAATCACGCGATACGACCTGCCGAGGTACAGGAAGACGAACCAGAGCACATCGGTGACGCTGAAGCCGATTGTGGCGACGGGAGAGAGGGTGAAGAAGGGTCAGATACTGACGGACGGCTACTCGACAGAGAAGGGAGAACTGGCGATCGGGAGAAACCTCAAGGTGGCGTTTATGCCCTGGAAAGGGTACAACTTCGAGGATGCGATCGTGGTGAGCGAAAGAATCCAGAGGGAAGATATCTTCACGAGCGTGCACGTGGACGAGTACATAATGGAGGTGAGAGACACCAAGAGAGGTGTGGAAGAGCTGACGAGCGATATCCCGAATGTGAGCGAAGATGCGACCAAAGATCTGGACGAGAACGGCATCATCAGAGTGGGAGCGAACGTCAAGCCGGGAGATATATTAATAGGTAAGATCACCCCGAAAGGAGAAAGCGACCCGAGTCCGGAAGAAAAACTGTTGAGGGCGATCTTCGGAGACAAGGCGGGAGACGTGAAGGACGCGTCGCTGAAAGCACAGCCGAGTCTGTTCGGAACGGTGGTGGACACCAAACTGTTCAGTCGCGCAGGAAAAGAGAGCGCAAGCAAGAGAGGAAAAAGTGCGGAAAAAAATCAACTGGAACAAGTGGCCGCTCAGGGCGAGGTGCGAAAAGCCGAGCTAAAGAAGGTACTGGTGAGCAAGCTATGGCCGCTGCTGAACGGGAAGAGCACTACAGGAATCAAGGACTACTTCGGTGCGCAACTTTATGCCAAGGGAACGAGATTTACCCAAAAGATGCTCGAAGAGATCGACTATCAAAACCTGTCGAGCGGAAAGTGGGTTGGAGACGAACACGTGGACGCACTGGTAGAGAAGGCGATCAACAACTTCACCATCAAGTGGAAAGAAGTCGACGCAAGCGTCAAGCGCGAACAGTACAACCTGACCAACGGAGACGAACTACCGACGGGAATCATTCAACTGGCAAAGGTCTACATCGCCAAGAAGCGAAAGCTGAAGGTGGGAGACAAGATGGCAGGACGACACGGAAACAAGGGCATCGTAGCGAGAGTGGTCCGGGACGAGGATATGCCATTCCTGGAAGACGGGTCGATAGTCGATATCGTACTGAACCCGCTGGGTGTACCGAGCCGTATGAACCTCGGGCAGATCTACGAGACTGTGTTAGGCTGGGCAGGAAAGGAACTGGGGCTGAAGTTCGCAACACCCATCTTCGATGGGGCCTCGCTGGACGACATCGGCGAGTATACAGACAAGGCGGGAGTCCCCAGAGCCGGTCTGACGTACTTGTACGACGGAGGAACGGGCGAGAGGTTCGACCAACCGGCTACGGTGGGTGTGATCTATATGCTCAAACTGGGCCATATGATCGACGACAAGATGCACGCGCGTTCGATCGGGCCGTACTCGTTAATCACACAGCAGCCGCTGGGAGGGAAGGCGCAGTTCGGGGGTCAAAGGTTCGGGGAGATGGAAGTGTGGGCGCTGGAAGCCTTCGGAGCCTCGCACATACTACAAGAAATACTGACCATCAAATCGGACGACGTGATGGGACGTGCAAAAGCCTACGAAGCGATAGTGAAGGGAGACAACCTACCAAAGGCCGGAATCCCCGAATCGCTGAATGTGTTGCTGCACGAACTTCGCGGGCTTGCACTGAGTGTTAAATTAGACTAAGGAGACAAAAAGATATGGCTATTTTGAATAGAACGAACGGTCAGTTCTCAAAGATTTCGATCGGACTGGCCTCGCCCGAAGAGATTCTCGAAAACTCGAGCGGCGAGGTACTAAAGCCCGAAACAATCAACTACCGGACATACAAACCCGAGAGAGACGGTCTGTTTTGCGAACGGATCTTCGGGCCGGTGAAGGACTTCGAATGCCACTGCGGAAAGTATAAACGGATCCGGTACAAGGGTATCGTGTGCGACCGATGCGGTGTGGAAGTGACTGAGAAAAAAGTGCGAAGAGAGAGGATGGGGCACATTTCGCTCATCGTACCGGTAGTGCACATCTGGTACTTCCGCTCGCTACCGTCGAAGATCGGATACCTGCTGGGCATAGCAACCAAGAAGCTCGAAAGCATTATCTACTATGAGCGCTATGTGGTTGTCAATCCGGGAGCCGCCGCGGCACAAGGAGTACAGAAGCTCGACCTGCTGGCAGAGAAGGAATATCTGGATATCGTGGCTGCACTGCCCAAGGGAAACCAACAACTGGAAGATGGCGATCCGGAAAAGTTCGTCGCCCAGATGGGAGCCGAAGCGATATACACGCTGTTGAATCAGGTCGACCTAGATGCGATGAGCTACGCGCTGAGGCACAAGGCAAGCACCGAAACTTCGCAGCAACGCAAAACAGAAGCGCTCAAGCAACTGAACGTGATCGAGAGCTTCAGGGCCTCGAAAGATGTGAACAAACCGGAGTGGATGGTACTGAAGGTGATCCCGGTCATTCCGCCCGAACTGCGTCCCTTAGTGCCACTGGACGGAGGCAGGTTCGCGACGAGCGATTTGAACGATTTGTATCGTCGCGTGATTATTCGCAACAACCGTCTCAAGAGGCTCATCGAGATCAAGGCGCCGGATGTGATACTGCGAAACGAAAAGCGTATGTTGCAGGAAGCGGTAGACTCACTGCTGGACAACAGCCGCAAGACAAGTGCAGTGAAGACCGAAAGCAATCGTCCGCTGAAGAGTTTGAGCGACAGTCTGAAGGGTAAGCAGGGACGCTTCCGTCAGAACCTGCTGGGTAAGAGGGTCGACTACTCGGCGCGTTCGGTAATCGTCGTGGGGCCGGAGCTGAAGATGCACGAGATGGGGATTCCCAAGGATATGGCAGCCGAGTTGTACAAGCCGTTCATAATCAGAAAGCTCATCGAGCGAGGGATTGTGAAGACGGTCAAGAGCGCGAAAAAGATCATAGACAGGAAGGATCCGGTGATATGGGACATTCTGGAAAACGTCATCAAGGGCCATCCGGTGCTACTGAACCGTGCCCCGACGCTACACAGGCTGGGGATTCAGGCGTTCCAACCAAGGCTCATCGAAGGAAAGGCTATACAGTTGCACCCTTTGAGCTGTACCGCGTTCAACGCCGACTTCGACGGTGACCAGATGGCTGTCCACCTCCCGTTAGGCAACGAGGCGATTCTGGAAGCGCAGATACTAATGCTGGGAAGCCACAACATTCTCAACCCCGCGAACGGTGCGCCAATCACCGTGCCGAGTCAGGATATGGTGCTGGGACTGTACTATATCACCAAGCCGAGGCCGGGAGTCAAAGGCGAAGGCAAGGTGTTCTACGGCCCGGAAGAAGCCATCATAGCCTACAACGAAAAGAGAGCCGATCTGCACGCGAAGGTCAAGGTGAGGATGGAGAAGCCGGACGGGACGACAGAACTGGTCGACACGACGATCGGAAGGATACTGTTCAATCAGGTCGTACCGCCCGAAGTGGGGTACATCAACGAGTTGCTAACCAAGAGGTCGTTGCGCGACATTATTTCGGTCGTGCTGAAGAAGGCGGGAGCGGACAAGGCGGCTAAGTTCCTGGACGACATCAAGGATATGGGATATCAGATGGCCTTCAGAGGAGGGCTGTCGTTCAACCTGAACGCAGTGTTGATACCGAAAGAGAAGCAGGCGCTGGTAACCGAGGGCTACGAGAGGGTGGACGAAGTGATGGAGAGCTACAACGCCGGTCTGATCACCAACAACGAACGATACAACCAGATCATCGACATCTGGACGAATATCAATACCAAGCTAACCAAGACGCTGTTGGATCACCTCACAAAGGATCAGGACGGGTTCAACCCGGTCTATATGATGCTCGACAGCGGGGCCCGTGGTTCCAAGGAACAGATCCGTCAGCTGAGCGGGATGCGTGGTCTGATGGCCAAGCCGCAAAAGAGCGGTGCGGAAGGAGGGCAGGTTATCGAAAACCCGATCCTGTCGAACTTCAAGGAGGGCCTGAGCGTGTTGGAGTACTTCATCTCGACGCACGGTGCGCGTAAGGGTCTGGCCGATACGGCGCTGAAGACTGCCGACGCGGGATATCTGACGAGGCGTCTGGTGGATGTGGCGCTCGATGTGATCATCAACGAAGAGGACTGCGGAACGCTGCGTGGGTTGACCGCTACGGCAATCAAGCGAAACGAGGATGTGGTGCAGACGCTGTATGAACGCATCCTGGGCCGGACGGCGGTGGAAGATGTGATACACCCGACGACAGGAAAATTGATACTGGCAGCAGGAGAAGAGATCACAGAAGAGGTCGCGAAAGAGATCGACGAGTCGCCCATCGAAAAGGTTGAGATACGCTCCGTACTGACGTGCGAAAGCCGCAAGGGTGTGTGTGCAAAGTGCTACGGACGAAACCTCGCAACGGGCCGGATGGTTCAACGGGGCGAAACCGTCGGTGTGATCGCAGCGCAGTCGATCGGCGAACCGGGAACGCAGCTTACTCTACGTACGTTCCACGTCGGGGGGGTTGCAGGAGGCGTCGCAGTGGAGAGCAATATCATATCGAAGTACAACGGTGTGTTGCAAATCGACGAGTTGAAGACAACCAGTGTGAAGAACGAAGACGGGGTGGCCTCGAACATAGTCATCAGCCGTCAAGCCGAATTACACATACTCGACCCGAACACAGGAATGACCGTCTACAGTCACGCGCTACCGTACGGTGCGACGCTACATATGGAGGACGGAGCGACGGTGAAGAAGGGCGATCTGGTGTGCGAGTGGGACCCGTACAACGCCGTGATCATCTCGGAGTTCGATGGAAAAATCGCATTCGACAGCATCATCGAAAATATCACCTTCAGAGAAGAGTTCGACGAACAAACGGGCCTGAGAGAGAAGGTCATTATCGACAGCAAGGACAAGACAAAGAACCCCGTCATCAAGATCCTCGACAAGAACGGCGACGACATCCGCCAGTACAACCTACCGGTGGGTGCGCATATCGTTGTCAAGGAGAACGCCCGAATCAAAGCAGGTACGGTACTCATCAAGATACCGAGGGCCGTCGGAAAGTCGGGTGACATCACGGGAGGTCTACCTCGTGTCACGGAGCTGTTCGAAGCCAGAAACCCGTCCAACCCCGCTATCGTGAGCGAAATCGACGGCGAAATCACATTCGGAAAGATCAAGCGAGGAAACCGCGAAATCGTGGTCACCTCACGAGATGAGGATGTGAGAAGGTACCTGGTGCCTTTGAGCCGCCAAATTCTGGTGCAGGAGAACGACTATGTGAAGGCCGGTATGCCGCTGTCGGACGGAGCAGTGACACCTTCGGACATATTGGCGATCCAAGGCCCGACCAAGGTGCAGGAGTACATCGTGAACGAGGTGCAGGAAGTGTACCGAATGCAAGGTGTGAAGATCAACGACAAGCACTTCGAAGTAATCGTGCGCCAGATGATGAACAAGGTCAGGATCGAGGATCCAGGCGACACGAGATTCTTCGAAGAGCAGATAGTAGACAAGTGGGACTTCATCGAAGAGAACGACAGCCTGTTCGACAAGGTGGTGGTGACCAATGCGGGAAGCTCGACCGAACTGCAACCGGGTCAGATTATAACGGTACGCAGGTTGAGGGACGAAAACTCAATGCTGAAGCGAAAAGACCTACAGAGAGTTACGGTGCGCGAAATCTCGCCCGCAACCTCGACGCAGGTCTTACAGGGTATCACGAGGGCCGCACTACAAACCTCAAGCTTTATGTCGGCCGCGTCGTTCCAGGAAACAACAAAGGTACTGAACGAAGCCGCGATACAAGGAAAAGTCGACCCGCTGGAAAACCTCAAGGAAAACGTAATCTGCGGACACCTGATACCAGCCGGAACAGGCCTGAGAAAGTACGAACGGATCGTCGTCGGCTCCCAAGCAGAGTATGACGAAATGATGGCTACAAGGTGATGCGCCGGATTAGAGTGGCGGTTGTCGGATACGGCAACATAGGCAAGTATGTGGTGGAAGCGCTGGAAGAAGCCGAGGATTTCGAAGTGGCGGGAATAGTGAGGAGGGCGGGAGGTGAAGCGGCTGGGCACAAAGTGGTTGGCGATGTGGGAGAGTTAGAGGGGGTCGATGTGGCTGTGGTGTGTTCGCCATCGAGGCTTGTGGAACGAACCGCGGGGGCGATCCTTGCGCAAGGCATCTGCACAGTCGACAGCTTCGACATCCATCCAGAAATCGAGGGCTTGCGGGCACGGCTGGATGAGACCGCCCGTACGGCCGGAGCTGTGGCCATAACGGCTGCGGGCTGGGACCCGGGAAGCGATTCGGTAGTGCGTGCGCTACTGGAGGCGTGTGCGCCCAACGGCGTGACACACACCAACTTCGGGCCAGGAATGTCGATGGGACACAGTGTTGCCGCGCGAGCAATCCCCGGTGTGCGAGACGCGCTGTCGATGACCATACCGGTCGGTGGAAGTGTTCACAGGAGGGAGGTTTTTGTCGAATTGGAGCCGGGAGCCGACTACGAGAAAGTGGCCGCAACGCTGAAAGCCGATCCATACTTCGCAAAGGACGACACGAGAGTGGAGCAGGTGGCTGATGTTCAAGCGCTTGTGGATATGCATCACGGAGTGTTGATCGAGCGAGAGGGCGCGAGCGGCCGAACGTCGGAGCAACGATTCAGTTTCTCGATGAGGATCCACAACCCGGCGTTGACAGCCCAAATACTCGTTTCGTCGGCCAGAGCGGCGGTGCGACTACGAGCCAGGGAGCACACCGGAGCGTACACCCTGATCGAGGTTCCGCCGATAGATCTGTTGGCGGGCGGAAGAGAAGAAGCGATAAAAAGGCTCGTATAAAACGAGCCTTTTTCTTTAGGGGGAGGCGGGACCTATTTCTTCTTCACATAGAGCTTGGCGTCGATCTCATCCTTGTCGAGCGGCCGAGTGGCGAAAAACCAATCGTGAAGAACGATACCTTTGGCGGCGTCGCGGCTGGCCTCGGTGTCGCGAGCTGCGGCCTGTTCCATCGTCTTGGGAGCCGGAACGATCACATCATCCCCGGGGCGCCAATCAGCCGGCAACGAAACCTTGAACGCGTCGGAAGTCTGCAAGCCGACGAGTATCCGCTTGATTTCGTCGAAATTACGCCCCAACGACAGCGGGTAGTAGAGGATCGTCCGCACGATGCCCTTGGGGTCGATGAAGAACACAGCCCGCACGGCCGCAGTCTCGCTCTGGCCCGGCTGGATCATTCCGTACATATTGGCCACCTTCATCGAGATGTCGTCGATGAGCGGAAAGCGAATCCGAAGCCCCTTCATACCCTTCCAAACGACCTTCTCCTCGATGCGACGCAACCAAGCGATGTGGCTCGAAAGGCCGTCGACGGACAATCCAACGAGCTGGCAACCAAGCGCCTCGAACTCCATCTGAAGGCTACCGAAAGTCATAAACTCGGATGTGCAAACGGGAGTGAAATCCGCCGGGTGGCTGAAAAGAATAACCCAACGACCGGCAAAATCGGTGGGAAAATTGATAGGCCCCTCGGTCGTGGAGGCCGCAAATGCCGGAGCAGGGTCGCCCAACCGCGGCATTGAATGGCAGGTGTTTTCCATAAGTCGGTATATGTTTTTCGACTACCTCCGCAGCAACAATCGTGCCCCCCCCCCCCCAATACAAAAGGCGCATCCTGTTGGATGCGCCTTTTGTATCAAAATGACTTTCGACTACTTGCGTTTCCAGAAGTCGGCGACCTGATCGCTCGGAACGACTTCTTCTTTGAAGGCGTACGCGCCGGTTTTGTCGCTACGGGTCATTTTAATGCACTTTGTGAAGTTCTTTCCCGAACCTGCTGTTTTGAGTGTTGCAACTACTTTCTTTGCCATCTGTCGAGTCCTCCAACTTACTTAATTTCGCGATGAACGGTCACCTTTTTCAGGTATGGGTTGTATTTTTTGCGTTCCAACCTGTCGGGTGTGTTCTTTTTGTTTTTTGTCGTGATGTAGCGAGACATCCCCGGGACGCCGCTTTCACGTTGTTCAGTACATTCCAGAATGACCTGAACTCTTACTTCTTTCTTTGCCATCTGTCTTGTTTAGTAGAGTTTACGAGGCGCAACTGCATTTTTCAACGCGGCATCGAGCCCCCATTTGTTGATGTTTTTCATCCCGGCTGCGGACACCTTCAGGGTGATCCACCTGCCCTCGCTTTCGGACCAGAAGCGCTTGATCTTCAAATTTGGATTGAAGCGCCTCTTAGTCTTCGCGTTGGAGTGCGACACATTGTTGCCCCCCATTGCTTTTTTTCCTGTGATTTCGCAAATTCTCATCTGTGTACTTCGTTTGAGCCTGCAAAGATAGCGAAAAAATGAATTATTCCAAAATTGTAGAATTGAAAACGTGGTTCGGGGTGTTATTATTGCGCAAAACTTCATTGCTTATGGCACGATTCTTCTCTTTAGATGAGCTCACACGCTCCGCCACGGCCGACCGGCTCGGTATCGACAACACTCCCGACACGTCAGCTTTGGTAGCTCTTGAAGCTCTGATTTGTAATGTTTTAGATCCCGTTCGCGAGCTCTGGGGATCACCTGTTTTCGTCAATAGCGGTTTCCGTTGTCCGGCTTTGAATCGGGCGGTCGGCGGGGCGGCTTCGTCCCAACACCTTCGCGGCGAAGCAGCCGACATAACGGCAGGTTCCGTTGGCGAAAATCGAAGACTTTTTGAACTCGTGGCAGGAGCCGGGTCGGGTATTCCGTTCGATCAACTGATTGATGAGCGAGGCTACACGTGGATCCATATCTCGTTTCGCGCGGGGAAAGACGGCGCGGGCCGGGATGTTAACCGTCACCAAATCTTGCACTTATGAAACTTCGTGACCTGATCTATCCGGCCGTCATCGGGGCCCTTTTGATGTGCATTTTCGCGACCTCTAACCTCTTTTCGCGCCGCGCCGCCGCCTCGTCTGCTGCGATACGCGTCGATACTCTCGTTGTGCGTGATACTCTGCGTGATACGATTCTCGTTCCGCACCTGGTTCGCGTCATTCGGGTAGATACCGTGTGGTTGCACGACACTGTTCGGGTGGCCCTCCCGATCGAGCAAAAAACCTATCAGACGGACGACTATCGCGTTGTTATAGAGGGCTTTCGACCATCTCTCGTCGAGCTGGAACTCTACCCTCGAACACTGCACATCAACACAATCCGAACCGCCCCACCGAAGCGCTGGGCGATCGGCCTCCAAGCGGGCGTCGGGCTCGCCAAAACCGGCTCCACACCCTACGTCGGCGTCGGTGTACAGTATAATCTGATACGTTTCTAATATTTTTTAGTATCTTTGCCGTCATTATGGCAGAGAAACTTTACATTTTCGACACAACACTTCGCGACGGCGAACAAGTACCTGGCTGTCAGCTCAATACAACCGAAAAAATAGAAGTCGCGCTCCTGCTCGATCAGTTGGGCGTGGACGTGATCGAGGCCGGTTTTCCGGTCTCCTCGCCAGGCGATTTCAACTCAGTGTTAGAGATTTCCAAGGCCGTCACCCGTCCTTCGATCTGCGCACTCACCCGTGCCGTCAAAAAGGATATCGACGTAGCCGCCGAGTCGCTGCGACTTGCCAAGCGTGGCCGCATACACACCGGCATCGGAGTCTCTCCACAGCACATTTTCAATAAGTTACGCTCCACGCCCGAGAAAATTATCGCTTCGGCGGTCGAAGCCGTTCGTCACGCTCGCAACCTTGTCGGCGAGGTCGAATTCTACGCCGAAGACGCCGGAAGGGCTGATAATGAGTTCCTTGCGCGGGTCGTCGAGGCGGTCATCGACGCCGGAGCAACCGTGGTCAACATTCCCGACACTACCGGCTACTGCTTCCCCGAGGAGTATGCCGCAAAGATTCGCTATCTTGTTGAAAATGTGCCGAATATGGATCGCGCGATCCTTGCCACGCACTGTCATAACGACCTCGGGATGGCCACGGCGAACACCCTCGCGGGGGTGCTTGCGGGGGCTCGTCAGGCCGAGGTGACGATCAACGGGATCGGAGAACGGGCCGGCAACACGTCGCTCGAAGAGATCGTGATGGCACTGCGGACACATCCGGCTTATGGTGTTGACACAGAGATAGATGCACGCCTAATCACGAAGGCGTCGCATCTCGTTTCGAGCCTTATGAATATGCCCGTCCAGCCCAATAAGGCGATCGTCGGGAGGAACGCTTTCGCCCACTCGTCGGGCATCCATCAGGACGGCGTGCTGAAACAACGCGACACGTACGAAATCATTGACCCACAAGACGTTGGCATCAACGAATCCTCAATCGCACTCACGGCTCGCAGTGGTCGCGCGGCGCTCGCTCACAGGCTCGAACTACTTGGCTACAAGCTCGAAAAGGAAGAACTGGACGCAACGTACGAGAAGTTCCTCGATCTGGCCGACCGCAAAAAAGAGATTCACGACTACGATCTGCTGTACCTTGTTGGAGACTTGGAACGGATTCAGAATCAGACTATTAAACTCAAATTCCTGAGCGTCACGACCGGCACCCTGCAACCCACCGCCACCGCCACGCTGGTGTTGAAATTCGGCGACCGTGAACGTATGGCCACTGCCAGCGGAAACGGCCCTTTGGACGCAGCAATCAAGGCGGTTAAAAGCCTTATAAATGAGACTGTTGTGTTGCAGGAATTCCTGATGCAGGCGATGACCAAGGGTAGCGACGACGTGGGCCGCGTCCACACACAGGTGAAGTGCGGCGACAATCTTGCCCACGGATATAGTGCTAATACAGATACAGTTAGGGCGGGAGTGGAGTCGTTCCTCGACGCATTGCGCTGCCTCGGCGTGACCGAAAAACCCGACAAAGACTAAGAGAGAGCAAAAAGATGCCTAAAACACTGATAGACAAGATTTGGGACGCTCACACTGTTCGCACCGAGGAGGGGGGCCGAACGGTATTATACATTGACCGTCAGTACATTCACGAGGTTACGTCGCCCGTTGCCTTCGCAGGTCTCGCCAGCCGCGGCTTTCGCGTCGCCCGCCCGGCACAGGTGACCGCCACGGCCGACCACAATATACCCACTGAGAATCAACATCTTCCGATCTCCGAAGCAGAGAGTCGGACGCAAGTCGAGACGCTCGAACGGAATTGCGCAGCCCACGGGATCGAACTTTTCGGCATCGGCCACCCGCGGCAGGGAATCGTGCACATCATCGGGCCCGAACAGGGGTTGACGCTGCCCGGAATGACCGTCATTTGCGGCGACAGCCACACCTCGACCCACGGTGCGCTCGGGGCAGTTGCGTTCGGCGTCGGCACTTCGGAGGTCGAAATGGCGCTCGCCAGTCAGTGCATCATTCAGTCTAAACCACTGAGTATGAGGATATCCGTCAACGGCCCACTTGCCCCCGGGGTCGAGGCCAAGGACGTTATACTTTATATTATATCGCGAATTTCGGCGTCCGGGGGCACCGGGCACTTCATCGAATTCGCCGGCAACACGATTCGCTCTATGTCGATGGAGGGGCGACTGACGCTTTGTAATATGGCGATCGAATGTGGCGCCCGCGGTGGGATAGTCGCTCCGGACGAGGTGACTTTCAAGTACTTGGGTCGCACGGATCCGCAATGGTTGGAACTTTTCAGCGACCCGGACGCGGTTTTCGACAAGGAGTATTCGTTCGACGCGGCCGACATACCACCGATGATCACTTGGGGCACGAACCCCGGTACGGGCATCGCAATCGACGGCCACGTGCCCGCTAACGCCGACCCTAAAGCGTTGAATTATATGGGATTCAGCGCCGGGCAGAAGCTTCTCGGTACGCCCGTCGACTACGTTTTCGTGGGTAGTTGCACCAACGGCCGGATCGAGGATCTGCGGCTTTTCGCCGAGTTGGTTCGCGGGCGACGAAAAGCTCCGGGTGTAGTGGCTTGGATCGTTCCGGGCTCGAAACTCGTTGAACGTCAGGCACGTGAGGAGGGGTTGGAGCAGATTTTGAACGAGGCTGGTTTCGAGCTTCGACAGCCCGGTTGCTCGGCCTGTTTGGCAATGAATGCCGACAAGGTTCCCGCTGGAAAACTCTGTGTATCAACCTCTAACCGTAATTTCGAGGGTCGTCAGGGCCCGGGCTCCCGAACACTTCTTTCAGGGGTTACAGTCGCCGCTGCTGCCGCCCTGAACGGAAAAATCACCGATCCGCGCGACGTTTTCAAACAAAAATCATAACTGTCATCTCCTTGAATATATGGCGATTCCGAAATTCGAACGACTGACTTCGCGGGCGGTTCCGCTACCGACCCAAAACATAGACACCGACCAAATCATCCCTGCGCGGTTCCTGAAAGCTACTGAACGTCAGGGTTTTGGAGATAATCTTTTTTGCGATTGGCGCTCCGAGCCAGATTTTCCGCTTAACCGTTTCAGTGGTCGAATCCTCGTCGCAGGCCATAATTTCGGTTGCGGTTCGTCACGTGAGCACGCCGCTTGGGCGCTGGTCGATTATGGTTTTCAGGTCGTCGTTTCGAGTTTTTTTGCCGACATTTTTCGCGGTAACGCGCTGAACTGCGGGCTGTTACCTGTTCAGGTGAGCGAGCGGTTTCTCGCCGAAATGTTCGACGCCATAGACGCCGATCCTGCTTCAGAATTTATCGTAGACCTTGAAGCTCAAACAATTATGATCCTTCCAACGGGTGCTTCCGAGCGCTTCGAGATTGACGCTTATAAGAAAAAATGCCTTCTCGGAGGGCTCGACGACGTGGACTACCTGGTTAGCTTAATGCCTGAAATAGAGCAATATGAGTCGAATATTTAACATCGCCTTGCTGCCCGGCGACGGGATTGGGCCAGAGATCGTGGCCGAGGCCGTTCGCGTGTTGGACGCCGTTGCTACCCGATTCGGCCATAAATTCCACTATACCAATGGTTTGGTCGGTGCAGCCGCCATCGACGCGACCGGCGACCCCTACCCTGCCCAAACCGACGAAATCTGCAAAGCCGCCGACGCCGTGTTGTTCGGCGCGATTGGCGACCCGCGATTCGACAACGACCCGACCGCCAAGGTTAGGCCCGAACAAGGGCTGTTGAGGATGCGTAAGTCGCTGGGGCTCTTTGCAAATCTGCGTCCTGTTCAGTTGTTCGACTCGCTCGTCGACCGCTCGCCGCTCAAAGCTGAGATCGTGCGCGGGGTCGACTTTTTGTGCGTTCGCGAACTCACCGGCGGCATCTATTTCGGTGAACGCGGACGTCACGGCACACCCGGCGAGGGCGACGAAACGGCGTTCGACACGTGTACTTATTCGCGCTCGGAGGTAGAGCGGATCGTGCGTCTGGGCTTCGAACAAGCTACTAAAAGACGGCGACACCTGACCGTTGTCGATAAGGCTAACGTACTGGAAACCTCACGGTTATGGCGCGAAACGGCTCGCGAGATCGCCAAGGAATTCCCCGACGTGACAGCAGAATTTATGTTCGTCGACAACGCCGCTATGCAGATCGTCACGCATCCGGGGGCGTTCGACGTCGTGGTGACCGAGAATATGTTCGGCGACATTCTAACGGACGAGGCGAGCGTCATTTCCGGGTCGTTGGGGATGCTTCCGTCGGCCAGTCTGGGCACACAACACGCTCTATTCGAGCCGATTCACGGTTCTTATCCTCAGGCTGCGGGTCGCGGCATCGCAAACCCTATGGCTACTATTCTGTCGGCTGCTATGATGCTGGAACACTTAGAATTAACCACCGAAGGTTCCGTCGTTCGCGAAGCCGTCGCCCGAACCCTTGCCGCCGGCGTGATGACAGAAGATTTGACCCCTAAGGGCGAAAAAAGTTACTCCACCTCCGAAGTCGGAAAACACATCTGTGATGAAATATATCATTGAAGCACAGCACGTTCTGAAGCAATACGGCGCCTTCCGTGCGCTGGACGACGTGTCTGTTGCCATCCCTCGTGGGTCGGTCTACGGATTGTTGGGCCCGAACGGCGCCGGAAAAACGACCCTCATCCGCATTATGAATCGCATCACTGCGCCCGACTCGGGACGAATTCTGTTCGATGGCCACGACATTCAACCATCTGACGTAGAACGCATTGGATATCTGCCCGAGGAGCGCGGACTGTACAAAAAAATGAGGGTCGGCGAGCAGGTTCTCTACTTCGCCCAGCTGAAAGGTCTGTCGCGCGCCGAAGCCACACGCCGCGCCAAGGAGTGGTTCGTGCGTTTCCGGATCGAGGAGTGGTGGGGCAAAAAGGTCGAGGAACTGAGTAAGGGGATGGCCCAGAAGGTGCAATTTGTCACCACGGTGCTACACCGGCCCGAGTTGCTCATCTTCGACGAGCCGTTCAGCGGTTTCGACCCATTGAATGCCGAACTGCTTAAAAATGAGATGCTTCGACTGCGAGACGAGGGTGCTACGATCATTTTTTCAACCCACAATATGGCCTCCGTCGAAGAGGTTTGCACCCACATCACCCTTATAAATAAGGCGCGCAACATCCTCAGTGGCACGTTGGACGAGGTTCGCGAGCGCTTCGGGGCGACAGAGGTTCGCGAGGTTGTTCGCATGAGTAAGAGTATGAACGACATTTTCATCGAGGCTGTAGGCCAAACCAATTCGGCATTATGAGCAAGATTTCGATAATCGTTGCGCGCGAGTTCAACGAACGTGTCCGCAAGCGTAGCTTTCTTATAACCACCATTTTAACCCCGCTTCTGATGGTTGGCCTCGTCGGGGCGATGATCGCTATGATGACGCTCCGTTCGGGCGATATCAAACGTATCGAGGTGATCGATGCGAGCGGTGTCGTTGCTCAGGAATTGGAGAACTCCGGCGTGATCGAATTCGTACCTTCGGAGCGCTCGCTCGAGGAGATAAACTCCTATCATCCTGACACTTGGGGTGTCTTGACCATTGGCGCCGACGTCGTGGACAATCCCTCAAACGTGCAGCTTTACACCTACTCGAGCTCGACTCTGGAGACCGAAACTTCTGTCGCCCGCGCGATCGAAAGCGTGGTCGAGGCGGAGAAATTGAAGCGTTACGACATTGAGAACCTGCCGCGGATCCTCGACGAGGTTCGCACACGCGTGCAGTTGACGGCATTCAAGGTCGACGACAGCGGTTCCAAAAAGGAATCCTCGTCCGTGTTGGCGATGGGCCTCGCGTATGCTCTTGGTTTTCTGATGTATATGTTCGTTCTGTTGTACGGTGCTCAGGTAATGAACGGGGTGATCGAGGAGAAAAACAGTAAGGTTCTGGAGGTGATGGTTTCGAGCGTGCGGCCGTTCCAGTTGATGATGGGCAAGATCGTCGGTATCGCGTTAGTCGCTGTCACTCAGTTTGTTATCTGGGTCGCCATCCTCGCCATAGCCGGTGCCGCGATGGTCAACACACTGGTTCCTGCGGATCTTTTGACTGCGGCTCAAGCCGGAACACCGGCGGCAAATTTTAGCTACGCAGAACTGTCTGGCTTCGATCCCGATATGGTCGCGGCTCTTAGTAACGCAATGGACTTCAGTTATATAGGTAAGATGCTTGCCGTCTTCCTCGTATTCTTCGTCGGCGGCTACCTGCTCTATGCCGGTATGTTTGCTGCGGTCGGTAGCGCTGTCGACAATGTTCAGGACTCTCAGCAGTTCCAAATGCCTATCACTCTGCCACTTGTGTTGGGCCTGATCGGTATGATCAACGCGATGCAGGATCCCACTTCCGGGATGGCTTTCTGGCTGAGTATCATACCGTTCACTTCTCCGATGGTGATGGTAGCTCGCGTTCCTTACGGCGTTCCCGCTTGGGAGTTGATTTTGTCTGTCGCCTTGCTTATCGTTTCGTTCATTGTGATGGTGTGGTTGGCCGGTAAGATCTACCGCGTCGGTATATTTATGTACGGTAAGAAGCCGACTTTCAGGGAGTTAGCAAAATGGATAACTTATAAATCATAGCATAGAAAATGGCACGAGTTTTAGTTTTGGGCGGGGCCGGATACATCGGCAGCCACACTTCGGTTGAGTTGATTGGGGCTGGTTACGAGGTAGTTATAGTTGATAACTTGTCGAATTCGTCGCTCTCCGGGCCCGAGGGTGTTCGTAAGATCACCGGCGTGGACGTTCCGTTCGTTGAATGTGATTGCGCTGATCCTCAGGCTCTTGGTAAGGTTTTCGAACGGTGGAAATTCGACGCTGCAATCCACTTCGCGGCTTACAAATCCGTTCCCGAGTCTGTCTCCGAGCCTCTGAAGTACTACCGTAACAACCTCGACTCTCTCGTTACACTACTCGAACTTGCTCGTATACAGGGTGTTCACGGCATCGTGTTCTCATCATCGGCGACGGTTTACGGCCAGCCCGACATCCTTCCGGCGACAGAACAGACTCCGCGCCTTCCGGCTCTCTCTTCTTACGGGGCCACGAAGCAGATCGGTGAGGACATCCTGCGCGATTCGACGGCAGCTTACCCCGGGCTTAAAGGCATAGCACTCAGATACTTCAATCCCATCGGCGCTCACCCGTCGGCCCTTATCGGCGAGCTTCCTCGCGGCGTTCCCGGTAACCTCGTTCCGTTCATCACTCAGACCGCGGCTGGCATCCGGCCCGAACTTTCGATCTTCGGCGACGACTACCCCACCCCCGACGGCACCGCTCTGCGCGATTACATCGACATCGTCGACCTCGCCCGCGCCCACGTTGCCGCTGTGAACCGTATGCTCGCCAGTAAACAAAAGTCTGATTACGAGGTATTTAACATCGGCACTGGTCGGCCTGTTTCCGTGCTTGAACTCGTTAATACTTTCCAGCGCGTGAACGACGTGAAGGTTCCTTTCCGCATCGTTGCTCGCCGCCCGGGCGACATTGCTGCTCTTTGGGCCGACGCTTCTCTCGCCGAGCGCGAGTTAGGTTGGAAAGTCGAACGTTCTCTAGATCAATCTCTTAGTACCTCTTGGGCTTGGCAAAAAAGTTTAGCGCAGCAGTAGTGAACTGTCGCCGTAGCTCAAGAACCTGAAGCCGTTCGCCAGAGCATAATCGTAGATTCGCCGCCACTCGGGGGCCTCTGTTGGGGCCTCCGAGCGGGTTGCACTTGGCGACGCGTCACCCAAAAACGCCGACACAAGTAGTAGTAGCGTGCTTTTAGGTTGATGGAAATTGGTGACGATTCCTCCGACGATCCGGAACCTGAATCCGGGCGCGATCATCACCCTCGTGGAGGCGGACAAAGCATCCAACTCTCTGACCTTCAGATACTCAACTAATAGCCGCAGTGCCTTCGCCCCCGTAAAATCATCCGCCACTTTCGCCAGTTCGAACTGCCCGACCGGGCGCTCTGCCTCCGGCGACCCACCTTGCGCGACTCGCCACCCCAACGCCACCAGCGACTCCAGCGTCCTCACCGACGTCGTCCCCACCGCTACAACCGGACCGCCACCCGCCGCCAGAGCCTCTTCAAGATGCTCCAGCAGATGTTCCAGCGTGGCCCTCCTGACAGTAAAATGTTCGGTGTGCATCGGATGTTCGAGCGCGTTATCCGTCTTCACCGGTAGGAAAGTTCCCGCCCCGACGTGCAGCGTAACTTCCTCTGTTTCAATCGCCCCAGACACAATTGCGGCTTTCGACCCACCGCCGCCGCCATCATCCTCCGCAATATTAGTGGCCTCCGCAAGATCAGTCGCCACCTCTCCATTCGCCCCTGCCGCTTGCGAATCTCCTCTCCCGGTTAGCCGCTCGATTAGTTCGGGCGTGAAATGCAGCCCTGCTGTCGGCGCAGCGACCGACCCTTCGATGGTCGCATAGACCGTTTGATATCGCACATTGTCGCACTCTTCGCCGTCTCGACCCAGGTACGGCGGTATCGGAACTCGCCCCAGTTGTTCCAGTAATTCTCCGAATGTCAGATCGTTATCCCACTCAAATCGTATCCGCTGCTCCCCGCTTCCAGCCCCATCCCCAATACCCCCCTCTACTCCCTCCACAACACCCCCGCCTCCACCGCCGCAAAACCCGCCCCGCTCGCTCCCCTCGCTCACCACTCGATACGCTCTCAGCCCTCCGCATTCGACCGCTGCACTCTTCCATTTCTTTGCGTTTCCCACCATACACACCCACTCGCTCTCTCCCCGTGCCGCGAATGCTCTCTCATAATCGGCTGGTTTACAGGGCTCTAAACACAACACCTCCACCCTCGCCCCTGTCGATTTTGCCATCACCAGCCTCGCCCTCACGACCCTCGTGTTGTTGAATACCAATAGGCTTCCGCGCGGCAGAACACCGCCTATATTTCGGAACGTTGTTTCAGAAATCTCGCCCCCTCGCCCCACACTTCCCCCCGCCTCTCGCAACTCACTCCCCGCTCCGGCGCCTCTCCACACCAGCAGCTTCGACCCGTCCCTTTGTTCCACAGGAAACCGCGCCACCTTTTCGTCTGGTAGCTCGTAGTCGTATTCCGTAATTTTCACTTTTTTGCTTTCGGGGCCAGCATCATCGTCATCCGCTTTCCTTCGAGCTTGGGCATCATTTCCACCTTCGCAAGTTCCTCAAGATCAGTCGCGAACCTCAACAGTAATATCTCTCCCTGCTCCTTGAAGACGATCGACCGGCCTCTGAAGAACACATACGCCTTCACCTTCGAGCCTTCGGCCAGAAAGTTTTGCGCGTGTTTCAGTTTGAAGTTGTAGTCGTGGTCATCTGTTTGCGGCCCGAATCGTATCTCCTTGATTGTCACCTTGACCGCATTGGCTTTGATCTCTTTGGCCTTTTTCTTTTGTTGATAGAGGAACTTTTGATAGTCGACCATTCTCACCACCGGTGGATCGGCGTTCGGTGAGATTTCGACCAGGTCGAGTTCTCGCTCGTCGGCTAATCGTAGCGCTTCACGCGTTGACATCACAACCGAGCCGCCTTCGACTTCGTCGCCGACGACCCTCACCTGTGGTGCGGTGATGTGTTCATTGATTTTGTGCAGCGCCTCTCTTTGTGGCGGTCTGCGTCCATAGGCACCTCTGTTCGCGTTTGGTCTTGGCGGATAGGGCCTTGGTGGCTGATACGGTCTTTTTACTGGTGGCAAGCTGTGTTATTTTATAGGTTCAATCTCTTTTTCAACGAGCTCGGCAACCCACGTTGCAAACTCTTCGACCCTCATTTGGCCCTTATCTCCTTCTCCCTGCGCCCTCACCGAAACCACTCCATCGGCTTGTTCTTTCTCTCCCACGACCAGCATAAACGGTATTCTCTTCAACTCGTTGTCCCTGATTTTGCGGCCGATTTTTTCGTTTCTCTCGTCGACCGTGGTGCGAATATCGGAATTATTTAGCACATCCGAAACTTTCCTCGCATAATCGTTAAATTTTTCGCTGATCGGTAGTACCACTGCTTGATCCGGCGTCAGCCACAGCGGGAACTTTCCTGCGGTGTGTTCCAACAATACTGCCACAAATCGCTCCATCGAGCCGAACGGCGCTCTGTGTATCATAATGGGCCTGTGTGGTTTATCGTCCGCTCCCGTATAGGTCAGATCGAACCTCTCCGGTAAGTTGTAGTCCACTTGAATCGTTCCCAGTTGCCACCGTCGCCCGATCGCATCCTTCACCATAAAGTCCAGCTTCGGCCCGTAGAACGCTGCTTCGCCATACTCCACCGTCGCTTCCAGCCCCTTGTTTTTTACCGCCTGCACAATCGCTGCTTCTGCTTTGTCCCAGTTTTCGTCAGTTCCTATGTACTTTTCGTGGTTTTCTCTGTCTCGCAACGATATTTGCGCTGTGAAGTTTTCGAATTTCAGCGTCTTGAAGATGTATAGTACAATGTCCATCACCTTCTCGAACTCTTCCAGTAATTGATCCGGCCTCACAAAGATATGCGCATCGTCCTGCGTGAACCCCCTAACTCTCGTAAGCCCGTGTAGTTCACCGCTTTGCTCATACCTGTACACATTTCCGAACTCTGCAAGCCTCACCGGCAGATCCCTGTACGACCTCGGCTTGAGCCTGAAAATCTCGCAGTGATGCGGACAGTTCATCGGCTTTAGCAGGAACTCTTCATCCTCGTCCGGCGTTCTGATCGGTTGGAACGAGTCCTTCCCATACTTTGCATAGTGTCCGCTCGTCACCCACAACTCCTTCAAACCGATGTGCGGCGTGATGACTTGCTCATATCCGTGCGCCCTCTGTATCTTCTTCAAGAATCCCTCCAGCCTTTCCCTCAGCGCGGCTCCTTTCGGCAGCCACATCGGTAGTCCCTGACCCACCCTCTGCGAGAACGCAAACAGTTCCAACTCTCGGCCCAGCTTCCTGTGGTCTCTCTTCTTTGCTTCTTCCATCATTGCCAGATGTTCATCCAGCATACTCTTCTTCGGGAACGCCACACCGTATATCCTGGTTAGCATCTTTCTCTTCTCGTCTCCCCTCCAGTACGCTCCCGCTACACCCGTCAGCTTCAGCGCCTTTATGTGACTCGTGTTAGGTAGGTGCGGTCCCCTGCACAGATCCGTAAAACACCCGTTGGTATAGAACGTTATCGTCCCGTCCTCCAGGTCGTTGATCAACTCCAGCTTATACTCGTCTCCCTTCTCTTCGAACGTCTTCAGCGCTTCTGCCTTCGACACTTCGCGGCGTTCCAAAGGTGTAGCCACCTTTGCCAGCTCCATCATCTTTGCCTCGATCTTGGGTAGATCCGCTTCCGTGATTGGTTCCGGTGAGTCGATGTCGTAATAGAACCCGCTCTCTATCGCCGGCCCGATCCCGAACTTTGTTCCCGGATACAAGGCTTCGATGGCTTCTGCCAGCAGGTGCGACGAGGTGTGCCAGAACACTTGCCTTGCTTCTTCGTCTTCCCACTTCAGTAGCCTCACCGAGCTATCCTCCGTAATCGGCGTCATCAGATCTTGCACCCTCGTTCCCTTCGCGTCACCCACTTTCGCTGCCAATACTTCGTTCGCCAGCCTCGAACTGATGCTTTCTGCAATTCCCATCGCGGTGACTCCCGCCTCGAACTCTCTCCTCCCTCCGTCCGGGAAAGTTATGTTTATCGTCTTTTTCATACCCTATAATAACGCCTTCGCCTCATATTATATTTCGCTCTTGGACAGGTCGATGGTCCTTTCGTCTCCCTTCTCTCTCTCGTAGTGTTTCAGCGGATTGCGGCTCATTTCTGCCCAGGCTGCCCTGTTGCGGCAGATATCCACTGCTGCCCATATCGCGTTTCTCATCGAATCGGCCTTTGCTTCTCCCTTTCCTGCTATTCCGAACGCCGTCCCGTGATCCGGACTCGTCCTCACTGCCGACAGCCCGGCAGTGTAGTTCACTCCGTCCGGCGCCAGGGCTTTGAACGGCGCCAGCCCTTGGTCGTGATACATCGCCAGTATCGCATCATACTTCGTGAACTCTCCCGTCACAAACAGCCCATCCGCCGCCATCGGCCCAAAGGCCAGTATTCCCTCTTCATACGCTTGTTCCACTGCCGGGGCTATCACTTCTGCTTCGTCCGTTCCCATCATTCCTCCCTCTCCTCCGTGCGGGTTCAGTGCCATTACTGCAATTCTGGGCGCCACTATCCCGAAATCCTCCACTAATGCCCTGTTCAGTATCCTCAGCTTCTCCACTATCTTATCCTTCGAGATGGCTTCCGGTACATCCGCCAAGGCCATATGACTGGTCACCAACGCAACCTTCATCACATCGCTCACCATCATCATCAGCGGTTTCCCGTCGAACTCGGCTCCCAGATACTCCGTGTGCCCCGCATACTCAAAATCGTCGCTCCTCGCATTCTCCTTGCATATCGGGGCTGTCACCAGAGCGTCTATCTTTCCGGCCTTCAGGTCTGCCACCGCCGCCTTCAGCATTCCCACCGCTGCTGCTCCGCTCTCTGCGGTCGGCTTTCCCGGTTCGAACTCTCCGCTATACTTATACACCACCGGCGTGCATAGTTCTTCCACCCCTCCTTCCAGCGCTGCTGCGACTATTTCCGGGCCTATTCCTGCCGGGTCTCCTTGTGTGATTCCGATCCTTAGCTTGTTTCCCATTCCGCAAAGTTACGAAAATTTTAGAGACTGTCGCCGAAGTCTTCTCTGAATTTCTCCATCAGCCTGTGCGGCCAGTTGCTTGTCGGTTCGAGTTTTCCCATAAAGAACCTCAGCACCCTCGGCTCGTACGTCCACCTCAGTCCTCCTATGAGCTTCCTGTTGTCGTGCAGCCACTCCAGTCGATCTATCACATAGTTTATCTGCGACAGGGTGAACACCCTTCGCGGTACGGCCAGCCTCAGCAGTTCCGCATCCGACAGCACCTCGTTTCCCGCCTCGTCTCTCACACTCGACACCGTTCCGCGCTCCATCCCCCTCACTCCCGAACACAGGAAGAACGCCGCTGCCAACGCTCCCGCCGGATACTCGTCCTGCCTCAGATGGTCACAGAATTCCATCGCATTCACGTGCGCTCCCAACACTCCCGCGGGGGTCACCATCGGTATTCCCTTCGCATCCGCCGTCTCCACCAGATACTTGATGAACGTCGGGCTCTGACTGATCATCGTCTCGTCCAGCGTCTCATACAGTCCCACGGCTATGGCCTCGATCTCTCTAACCGACATCCCCCCGTAGGTCAAAAACCCCTCGAACAGTGGTATCATCACCTCCATCTTCTGATACAGTTCGTGCCTGTTGGTGCAAATGCCCCCTCCCCTCGATGACGACAGCTTCCGGGCCGAGAAGTAGACTATGTCGGCCAATCCCGTGATCATCTTCAGTATGTCTCCCATCGAGTTTTCGGCCCACTCTTTCTCTCTCTGCTTCACCAGAAACGCATTCTCTCCCAGTAGCGACGCATCCAACACCAGCATAAGCCCATACTTGTCCGCCACCTGCCTCACATCCAGCATATTCCTCACCGAGAACGGTTGCCCTCCTATGAGGTTTGTCGAAGCTTCCATCCTTATGAACGGAATCTTCTCCACTCCTGTTTCTTCAATGAAGGCCACCAGTTTGTCGATGTCCATATTTCCCTTAAACGGGTTGTCCGAGTGTAGTTCCAGGGCGTTGTCGCTCACCAGTTCCACTATCGAGCCTCCCACTTCCAGTATGTGCGCCAGCGTCGTGGTGAAATGATAGTTCATCGGCACCACGTCTCCCGGCTTGATGAACGTCCTGGCCAACACGTTTTCTGCCGCCCGCCCTTGATGCACCGGTAGCAGATACCTCTTCCCCAGCACATCTTCAACCGCTTTTTGCATCCTCACGAACGACTGCGATCCCGCGTATGCATCGTCCGCCTGCATCATCGCGGCCAGCTGGTTGTCGCTCATCGCGTTCACTCCGCTGTCCGTTATCATATCCAGAAACACATCGTTCGTGCTCAGTCCGAAAGTGTTGAATCCTGCTTCTTTTAGCGCTGCCAGGCGCCTTTCGATGGGTACGAGGTGTAGTTTTTGTACGATCCTCACCTTGTGTAGTTCCAGTGGCAGATCCTGATTCTTGTAGAATTTAACGTTTGACATATTTTCTCAGTTGTAGTTTCTTCTTCTAAATTCCCCGCATACGATGGCCGCCGCCACCGCCACGTTCAATGACTCGCTTGTCGGCCTGTTCGCCGGCCAGGGTGGTATCGTCAGCCTCCGCGTCACAAGCCTCTCGACTCCTTCCGAAATCCCTCTTCCCTCGCTTCCCAGCACAATCACTCCCCCCTGATCTCCCCTCGCCCCCAGTTCCGCCCCGTAGATATCCTCTCCCTCCAGAAACGTTCCATACACCTCTGCTCCCTCCGGTATCATCTCTTCCAGTTTCCCGTAATGCACCCTCACCCTCGTCAGCGCCCCCATTGTTGCTTGCACGACCTTCGGCGCAAAACAGTCTGCTGTTCCTTCGCTGCACAGTATGTCTTCCACCCCGAACCAGTCCGCCAGCCTGATTATCGTTCCCACGTTTCCCGGATTCTGCACCTCATCCAACGCCAACACCAGCCTCCCCCCCTTCCCTCCTGCCCCTCTCGCCCACTCCTCCGGCCTCCACTCCCACCTCGGCAGTTCCACCAGCGCCAACACTCCCGTCGGGGTCTTCAGATGGCTCACTCTCTCCCCATAGTACACCTCCCTCACTCTGAAGCCGCTCGCCTCTATCTCTTCCACCAGTTTCGCCCCCTCTGCCACAAACAGTCCTTCCTGCTGACGCACTCTCTTGTCCGCCAGCGCCCTCACCAATTGTATCTCGGCCTTGGTCAAAAGATAAATTGCGAACTTATCTCTCTGTAGCTGTAGACCCTGTCTATCGTCTCTGCGAATATGTCGGCCACACTCAGCACCTTGAACTTGCTCAAGTCTTCTCCCTCCTTTAGCGGTATTGTGTCCGTTACGATCACTTCCGATATCGGACTCGCATTGAGCCTGTCATACGCCGGGCCGCTTAGTACCGGATGGGTTGCTGCTGCTCTCACGCTGGCTGCTCCCTTGTCCATCAGCATTTGGGCTGCCATTGTCAGCGTTCCCGCTGTATCAATCAGGTCGTCCAGTATCACCACATTCCTCCCCTCCACATCTCCTATGGCCGTCATCCGCGCTACTTCTCCCGGCTTTTCTCTCTGCTTGTGGCTTATCACCATCGGTGCATCCAGATGCTTGGAATAGGCACTTGCTCTCTTTGCTCCTCCCATATCCGGCGCTGCTATCGACAGGTTTTCTATTCCCAGTCCTTGTAAGTAGGGTACAAAAATCTTGCTCGCATACAGGTGGTCAACCGGAATGTCGAAGAATCCCTGTATCTGATCCGCGTGCAGGTCCATCGTCATCACCCTGTCCACTCCCGCGGCCTTCAGTAAGTTCGCCACCAGTTTTGCTCCTATCGACACTCTCGGCCTGTCTTTTCTGTCCTGCCTTGCCCACCCGAAATATGGTATCACCGCTATCACCTTGTGCGCCGAGGCCCTCCTCGCTGCGTCTATCATCAATAACAGCTCCATCAGGTTGTCCGCCGGCGGGTTTGTCGATTGCACGATGAAGACCGTGCATCCTCTGATTGTTTCATTGAACGAGGGTTGATACTCTCCGTCGTTGAAACACAAGCAGGAGGATTCTCCCAGTGTTGTTCTGTAGCTTGCTGCGATTTTTTCGGCCAGCGGGCGCGAGTTCCTGCAGGCGAAGATTTTAAGTGTATGGTGTCCCATTGTTATGTTATAAGTTGTTTTCAATAAATTCCAGTATTTCTTCCCGCCCTTGTTTTTTCTCCGATGAGGTGACCCACATCGGCGGTAACTCTTCCCACTCCTTTAGCATTTCCTGCTTGTAGTTCGCCACATTAGTCGCCAGCGCGTTGGTTCCCAGCTTGTCCGCCTTCGTGAAGACCACTCCGAACGGCACTCCCTCCTCCCCCAGCATCCTCAGGAACTCCATATCTATCTTTTGCGGTTCGTGCCTCACATCCACCAGCACAAACAGGAACCACAGTTTTTCTGCCCTCCCCACATAGTCCGTTATCAGCTTTCCGAAGCCTTCTCTGGTGCTCTTCGATGTTCTCGCCCACCCGTATCCCGGCAGGTCGACCAAATACCACTTCCCCGCTCCGCCGGGTCCCTCCACCACAAAATGGTTTATCAGCCTCGTTTTCCCCGGGGTTCCCGATACTTTTGCCAGCCCCTTCACTCCCGCCAGCATATTGATCAGGCTTGACTTTCCGACATTGCTTCGCCCGATGAACGCAAATTCCCTCAGCCCATCTGCCGGGATTTGCCCCACCTTTCCGCTGCTGAACGCGAATTTTACCGTCACTCCGTTTCGGAAAAGTCTTCCTTGCTCGCCCCACACACCGGACACGCCCAGTCTTCCGGTAGCTCCTCGAACTTCACTCCTTCCACTTCCGGGTCATACACCCACCCGCACACATCACACTTGTACTTTTTCATAATCTTTCCTATTTTTTAATCGCCGCCGCCTCGGCTAAAACATCATCCCCACATACGTCCTTGGCGTCAGGGCCCTGAGTTCTTCCTTCACCGCCTCCGAAACCTCCAGGCCCTCGATAAACGCCTTCATCTCTTCGCGCCCCACCGGCTTCCCCGTCCTGGTCAACGCCTTCAGCGCCTCATACGGCTCCGGATACATCTCCCGCCTCAAAATAGTCTGCACCCCCTCGGCAATCACTGCCCAGTTTGCATCCAAGTCGTGATCTATCGCATCGAGATTTATCACCAACTTTCCCAGTCCCTTCAAGATCGAGCGGAACGCTATCACCGTATGCGCCAGCGGCACTCCCGTGTTCCTCAACACCGTCGAGTCCGTCAGATCCCTCTGTAAACGCGACACCGGTAGCTTTGCCGACAGGTGCTCGAATATTGCATTTGCCATTCCCAGGTTTCCTTCGGCGTTTTCGAAATCTATCGGATTGACCTTGTGCGGCATTGCGCTCGACCCCACTTCTCCCGCCACTACCCTCTGCTTGAAATAGTCCATCGAGATGTACGTCCACACGTCGCGACAAAAATCAATTAAAATAGTGTTTATCCTCTTGAACGTATCGAAAATGGCTGCAATGTTGTCGTAGTGTTCTATCTGGGTCGTATACCTCGACCTTACCAGCCCCAGTTCCCCCACGAACTTGTCCGCGAACTCCACCCAGTCCACTTCCGGATAGGCCGCCGTATGTGCATTGAAATTTCCCGTCGCTCCTCCGAACTTCGCCGGCGCGGGCACATCACGCAGCATTTGTATCTGCTTTTCCAGCCTCTCCACATAGACCATCATCTCCTTTCCCAGCCTGGTCGGCGAGGCCGGTTGTCCGTGTGTCCTCGCCAATAGGGGTACATTCTCCCACTCCCTGGCCATCCCTTGCAATCTCTCCAGTAGCTCTCCCACCAACGGATAGTACACTCCGTGCGCCGCTTGCCTTATCGAGTATGGGGTTGCGGTGTTGTTTATGTCTTGCGATGTCAGTCCGAAGTGTACAAACTCTTTGTAGTCTCCCAGCCCCAGTTCTCCCATTTTCTCCTTTATCAGATACTCCACCGCCTTCACATCGTGGTTCGTCGTCCTCTCTATCTCCTTCACTCTCAAAGCGTCCTTCACTTCGAAGTTCTCATAAATTCCTCTCAGCGCCGCGTAGCTCTTCTCTCCTATGTGCGCCAGTTGCGGTAACGGCAGCTTGCACAAGGCTATAAAATACTCCACTTCGACCAGCACCCTGTACCTAATCAGCGCATACTCCGAGAAGTATTCGTCCAGCGGTAGCACCGCATCCCTGTACCTTCCGTCCACCGGCCCTACCGCCGTGATTTTGCTTAGTTCCATATTCACAAAAGTATAAAAACTTTTCGTATCTTTGGACTATGAAAACACTTTTTGTTCTTCTTCTTTGCGCCCTTATGGCGGGTTGTGGATCTTCTCGCCAGGCGTCATCTTCTTCGTCTTACCTCGACGAGGAGATCAACATCGGTTACGGTAAGGTCAAGCGCCGCGACAACACTTCGGCTGTTTCGACCATCGACACCTCCACTCTTCAGACTTACACCGACCTTCGCTCCTACATCGTCGGTCGCGCTGCCGGTGTTTCGTTCGACAATTTGGGTCGGTTGATCATCCGCGGCGTCAACACCATTAACTCCAATCCGGAGGCTCTGGTTGTTGTGGACGGCCTTCCTGCTTCCTCTTTTTCGGATGTCAATTCTTGGTTGTCTCCTAACGACGTGGAGTCTATTTCCGTTTTGAAGGACGCCGGGGCGGCTGCTATTTACGGTACTCGTGGTGCTAACGGGGTGCTGTTGATCACCACTAAACGTTAGCCGCCATCTCTTTCCTGAACTGCCTCACTTGCAGCGTCAATAAGACTGCCGCCAGCGTCGACGCGACCATATCCGCTATTGGGAACGACACCCACACTCCCACCGTTCCATACCGCCCCGGTAGCACCAGCAGCAACGGCACCAGGAACAGCATCTGCCTGGTCATCGACAGCATCACGGCCTTTCCCGCCTTTCCTATGTATTGAAAGAAGTTGGATGTTATTATCTGGAATCCCACGATCGGGAATATCATCATCACCCACCTCATTGCCTGAGCCGATATCGCCACCAGTTCCTGGGCGTTCCCGTCTTCCCGCCCCACAAACAGCCAGGCTATCTGCTCTCCGAACACCTCTCCCGCCACCCACGCTACCGACATCACTCCCACCGCACACATAATCGTCCGCCTCAACGCTCCTAGCACTCTGTTATACTTTCCCGCTCCGTAGTTGTAGCCCACTATGGGTTGCATACCCTGATTCAGCCCCGCACATATCATCACAAAGAGCATCACCACCCTGTTCATCACTCCGTATGCTCCCGAGTATAGGTCTCCTCCCGTCTGCGCCAACGCCCTGTTGACAAATATCACCACAATGCTCGTGCAGATATTCACCAGAAACGGCGCCACACCTATCGACACGATTCCCGCCACCAGCCTCCTCGACAGCCTGAAAATCCCCTTCCTGAAGTGTAGAAAACTCTTCGGCGAAGCAAAATGCGCCAGCTCCAAACTCAAGGCCACTCCTTGTGCACACACCGTCGCCAGCGCCGATCCTTTCACTCCCCATCCCAGCCCCAGCACAAATACCGCATTCAGTGCCGCGGTCGTTCCTACCGCCGTCAGCATCAGCGCCATCGCCTTTCTCGGATACCCGCTCGCTCTCATCACCTCGTTCAGCCCCCAGAACATATTGCTTATCAGGGCTCCCCAGATGATTATCCTCATAAACTCCCTCGCGTGCGGTAGCGTTTCTCCGCTCGCTCCGAACACCACCAGTATGTCGTCCAGAAAGATCTGCGCGACCACGGTCAGCGTTCCCGCCAGTATCAGATTCAGTAGTATCTGGTTTCCCAGTATATGGAACGTCCTCTCCTTTCGCCCCTGCCCCAGGTTGATTGATATCAGCGCTGCCGATCCTATTCCCACCATCGAGCCGAACGCGGCCGAGATGTTCATTAGCGGCATCGCTATCGCCAGCCCGCTCAACGCCATCGCTCCCACGGCGTGACCTATGAACACACTGTCTATAATGTTGTACAGCGACATTGAGGCCATCGCCATAATCGCCGGTAGTGCATACCGCCCCAGCAGCTTCCAAATCCTCTCTGTTCCCAGATCGTCCGGCCTACCCGAAGTTTTCTTCATCTAAACACTTTGTAATTATCCCGCACACTTCTTTAATTTCCTCTTTCGTTATTGTCAGCGGCGGCGATATCCTGAATGCGGTGTCGCAAAACAGGAACCAGTCGCTCATCACGCCCTTCTCCAACATCCTCCTCACCAGTCCTTCCACCGGCACTCCCATCTCCACCGCCATCAGCAAACCCGCCCTCCTCACCTCTCGAACCGCCGAATGCGCCTCCATCGCTTCCTCAAACATCGCCCCCTTCTCCTCCACTTCCTCCATCAGCCCCTCTCCCAGTATCACTTCCATCGCTGCCAGCCCCGCTGCACAGCTCACCGGATGTCCCCCGAACGTCGTTATGTGCCCCAATGCCGGATCGTGCGCCAGTAAGCTCATCACCTCCCGCCTCGCTATAAACGCCCCCAATGGCATTCCTCCTCCCAACGCTTTGGCCAACACCAATATATCCGGAGCCACTCCCCACTTCTCAAACGCAAACATCCGCCCCGTCCTTCCCATTCCCGTCTGTACTTCGTCATACACCAGCATCGCTCCCTCCTCCGTACACCGCCGCCTCACCGCCTGCAAAAATCCCTCTTCCGGCAGCCTCACTCCCGCCTCCCCCTGCACCACCTCTGCCACCACACACGCCACCTCTCCCGTAATCCTTCCCAGTCCCTCGAAATCGTTAAACTCCAGCCACTCCACTTCCGGCAACAAAGGTTCAAACGGTCTCCTCCACTCGTCTCCTTCCGGCGGTCCCATCAGAGACATTCCCGCGTGTGTCGAGCCGTGATACGCCCTTCGGAACGCCACCATCTTCCGCCTTCCCGTCGCTCTCTTCGCCAGCTTCACCGCTCCTTCTATGGCTTCGGCTCCCGAGTTCACAAAATATACCGAATCGAGCCCTTCCGGCAGCACCTCCGCCAGCCTCGTAGCCAGCCTCACTTGCGGCGCTTCCACCAGTTCTCCATACACCATCGCGTGCATATACTTCCCCGCCTGCTCCTGCACCGCCTCGACTACTTCCGGCCTCCCGTGCCCCACATTCGCCACCGACACTCCCGAAATCAAATCATACACCCGCCTTCCCCCCGACCCATACAAAAACACCCCTTCCGCTCTCTCCACTTCCATTCCCAGCGGTTCACCCGACGTCTGCGCCACGTGCTCCCTGAACAAATCCCTCAACAGTTTCATCTGTACTTCCCGTCTTCTTCGATCATTTTCAAATAGCTCTCATACCTTCCTTCGTCTATCTCTCCCGCTTCCACCGCTGCTGCCACTCCACACCCTGGTTCGTGTACGTGCGTGCAGTTGTAGTAGTTGCACTTTTTTGCCGCTCCCGCAAAATCCGGGAAATACCTCCCCACTTCCTCCGGCTCAATATCTATCAGCCCGAATCCCTTTATTCCCGGCGTGTCTATCACCCACGTCCCGTTCCCCAGCCCATACATCCTCGAAAATGTTGTGGTATGCATTCCTTTCCCCGTCGATGCCGACACTCGTCCCACTTTCACATCCACTCCCGGCGCTACTGCTCCTATCAGTGTCGACTTTCCCACTCCCGAGTTTCCCGCCACCAGCGTCACTTTCCCCTCCAGATACTCCCTCAGTTCTTCCACTCCCTCGCCCGTTGTCCCCGACAGCCTCATCACCCTGTACCCCGCTCCTTCATACACCCTCTCGAACTCGCCCACTTCCTCTTCCGCCGTTATATCCACCTTGTTGAGTCCCACCGTTGCGGGCACTCCGTATGCTTCACACGTCACCAGAAACCTGTCTATGAATTCCCTGCTCGTGACCGGTTCTGCCATCGTCGCCACCACCAGCGCCTGATCCACATTTGCTGCAATGATATGGCTCTCTCTCGACAGATTCGACGCCCTCCTTATAATATAATTTTCTCTTGGTAGTACTTTTTCAACCCACGCGCTCCCCTCCGCCACCGACAGTTCCACCCTGTCTCCCACCACTACCGGATTGGTCGCTCTCGACCCTCCCAGCCTCATCCGCCCCCTCAGCCTCGCCCTCACCACCTTCCCCGAGACCTCTTCCCTCACTTCATACCAGCTTCCCGTTGCGCTTTCTACAATTCCCACCATCCTTCGATCCCCGCCAGTTTCATTATCACCCAAATCACCACTCCCACTTTAGCCACCGAGAACAGCGCTCCCAGTATATTGTCGAACACTCCCAATCCCACCAGCCTCAACATTCCCCTGGTCAGCCTTCCCACCAGTACTGTCACTAATATCACTCCCACCATTATCGCCACAAACATTCCCGTCCCTTGGGCATACTCCATCGCCAGCCACACTCCTGCCACCACCGCTGCCAGTCCTATCACTTGCACGACCATTCCTTGGCGCCAGCCTTGCACCGCCGCCAGCACCAGTATCACTCCTATTCCTATCTCAATCCAGCCCATTAGTTGCCCGAAAGTTTGGGCGAATTTACGAAAAATCTTTATCTTTGCCTTCCTATGAAGAAACTGTTTCTCGCTCTCGCCGCCCTCTTCGCCCTTGCCGTAGCCTCTCCCGTCGTTGCTCGCGATGTCTTCAGCCTCTCTTCTGGTTGGACATTTTTCTTCTCCTCCGCCACCCATACCGACGGTGCTGCTTCGGTCAACCTTCCTCACACTTGGAACGCTTCTGCTTCGCCCGACCTTTTTCGCGGCGAGGGTCGTTATTTGAAAACCCTCGATGTTCCTTCCGAGTGGGCTTCTCGCCGTATTTTCCTACGTATCGGGGCTGCCGGCTCTCAGGCCCGCGTGTTCGTTAACGGTCGCCTCGCCTGCTCTCACTCCGGTGGTAGTACTGCATTTTCCACCGAGCTCACTTCTTTCCTCTCCTTCGGCGCTCCCAACACCCTGTTGATCTGCGTCAACAACTCTCCTTCTTCCGATGTCCTTCCTCTCGCCAGCGAAGAGAATCCTTACGGCGGGCTCTACCGTGGCGTCGATCTTATCGTCTGCGATCCTCTCTCTGTTTCTCCCGCTGCCTCCGGTTCCGACGCGATCGCCATTTCCACTTCTCACCTCGATTCCGAGCTCGCCTCCGGTACTGTCTCTCTCTCCCTGCTCGACACCCTTTCTTCCGCTTCCGCCCGTATCCGTATCTTCGACGCCGAGCGCAACGTGGTTTCCCAGGGTTCCGCTCCCGCCTCAAGCACCGAAATAGAGATTCCCTTCTCGATTCCCTCTCCTCGCTTCTGGAACGGTACCGCCGACCCTTACCTCTACCGTGTCGAGGTCACCCTCTCCTCTCCCGAAAACAACACAACGACCGACTCTCTCTCCATTCCTTACGGCTTTCGCTCCCTTGCCGTCGACTCTTCCAACCGCCTCTCCCTCAACGGTGTTCCCCTTCGTATCCGCGGGGTTATCCTCCACCGCGACCGCGCTATGACCGGTCCTGCTCTTTCTCCTTTCCAGATCGAGGAGGACGTTGCTCTTATCCGCGAGTTGGGTGCTAACGCTGTCCGGGTTTTCGGCGGCCGCCACTCCGACTCCTTTTACACCCTTTGCGATTCTCTCGGCCTTTTGGTCTGGACTGACATTCCTCTCTCCGGCACCCCTTACCCCACCGACATCGACTTCTCTTCTTCTCCCTCCCTCGCCTCAAACGCCCACACGCAGCTCACCGAAACCATCTCTCAGCTTCGCCTCCACCCTTCGGCCGCTATCTGGGGTATTTTCTCCAACCTCTCTCTTCGTTGGGACGATCCCCTTCCCCTGATTCGTTCCCTCAATGCCTCCGCCCACTCGCTCGATCCTCGTTCTCTCACTGCTGGTAGTAGTACATCCGACGGCGACATAAATTTCATTTCCGACCTTGTCTCTTTCGAGGTTCCTTTCGGTTGGCGTTCCGGTATGCCCGACGGTATTACTGTTTGGTTGTCTCGTCTTCGCTCTGGTTGGCCCGGGCTCCACGCCGGTATTTCCTTTGGTTCCGGGGGTTCGATTTTCCACCAGTCGCCGACTCTCCAAAGGCCCGACCCCGACGGGGCCATCCACCCCGAGGGTTGGCAGACATTCTTCCACCGCGAGTACCTTCGGCTCGCTGTCGATTCTCCCTCTCTTTGGGGCGTCTTCGTAGCTAATATGTTTGATTTTGGTAATTTCCGCGCTCCGGGCGGTGTTGACGACCGGGGGCTTGTGACATTCGACCGTAAATACTTCAAGGAGTCTTTTTTTCTTTACCGCGAGGCTTGGAGTGGTGTTCCTTACGATCGCCGCGATTCTTCTCGCGGCCGTACTACTTCTTTTTAAGCCATTCTCCCGCTTCCGGGCCTTCACACATCAGCAAATCCAGTACCGACAAGCCTCCCACAAACTCTTGCCTGTCCGCAAACACTTGTACATACTCCGCTCCGTAGCTGGCCCCGTGCACACCATCCTCCATACGCGCCCTGCCGCTCTCGCGTCGTAGCGCCTTCTTTCCCCTCAGATCCTCATCTCCCTTCCCCGCTTCCACCCACTCTTCCGACCGCCTCCATTCCCCTCCCGGCATCTTCAGCGCTCCTGCCACAATTCCCATCAGCTCTTCATCCAGGTCCACCAGCCACTCCCACTTCCGCCTGTACACTTCCTCGAACCGCCCTGCATAGTGTTCAAAAAAAGGCGCACTTCCGTACGCCGCTTCGATTGCTCCCCAGTGTACGTGTTGCCACCTCTTGCTGTTGTCCACCCTCACTTCTCTCGTCCTCACCCGTCCCCCTCCCGCAGGCCTTCCCGCGTGCACCGGTACTACCAACGCTCTCACCCCTCCCGCCGTCATAATTTCGCACCTGTTTCTCGCCGTCTGCTTCACCCACCTCTCTCCCACATCGACCACCACATCGCCGCCGGCCGCTCCGCCCGCCAGCCTTGCCCACCACTCCACCGGCCCCAGGTACGTCACCGGTAATATTATCATATCCTCCCGTCCTCCCTCATCAGTTCCACCAGCTCTTCCACCGCTTCTTCTTGCGCCACTCCTCTCTTCACTGCCTCCTTCCCTCTATACAGCGTCACTTCTCCCGGCCCTGCTCCCACATACCCATAGTCTGCATCTGCCATCTCTCCCGGGCCGTTCACAATGCATCCCATCACCGCCACTTTCACTCCTCCCACGTGCCCCACCGCTTCCTTGACCCTTTCCAGTACCGGCCCCAGTTCATACAAAGTCCTCCCGCAGCCCGGACAGGCAATGATCTCCGCCCTCGATTTGTCCAGTCCACAGGCTTGTAGTATCGCCCTCGCTACCGGTATCTCTGCTTCCGGCGGCTCCGTTAGCGACACCCTTATCGTATCTCCAATCCCGTCCACCAGTAGCGCCCCTATCCCCACTGCCGACTTCACTCTTCCTTCCAGTCCGTTTCCCGCTTCCGTCACTCCCAGATGTAATGGATAGGCCATTCCTTCCTTCTCCATCTCCTCCACCAGCCTCTTGTACGCTCCCACCATCATTCCCACATCCGACGCCTTCATCGACACCACCACCTGATCAAACCCCACCGCCCTGCACACTCTCAGATACCCCATCGCCGCCTCGACCATATCTCCATCTCCGACCGACCCGTGATTGACGCCAATGCGAATAGCCGTTCCCGTATCCCTGCACCGCTCCACCAGTGCCTCGAACTTCTCTGCGTTGTAGTTTCCCGGATTGATCCTCACTTTGTCGACCACTCCCGCCAGCTCGAACGCCACTTCGGGTAGGAAATGCACATCTCCCACCAGCGCCACGTCTCCCCACTTCCCGCGAACCTGCCTCGCGATCTCCCTCACCGCTTCCACTTCGGCCATTCCCGGTACCGCTACCCTCACAATCCTGCACCCCGCTTCCCTTATCCGTCCCACCTGTTCCACCGTTGCTTCCACATCTCCCGTCCGGGTGTCACACATCGTCTGCACTGCCACCGGCGCGCCCCCCCCAATCACCACCGGCCCAAAACGCACCTCCGAGCTCACCCGTCTCATCAAAACACTATTTTTAGTCCCGCCATCGCACTCGTTCCCACTCCTTGGTAGTAGTTGTACGGATACAGCTTTTGTCCGGCCAGATTTTCTCCTTCCACCCACACCGACAGCCACCTCAGTAGCTTCAGTTCCGCACTTGCAAACACATTCACCACCGTTCCCACCTTGTTCACCCACACTTCTCTTCCCTCTCCATAGTTGCTGAACCTTCTTTCTCCCATCACTCTCGCTCCCACTGCTGCTTTTATCCTTTCGTCGTCGCTTTTCCACATCACTTTAGCTTTTCCGTCCCACTTTGGCATTCCCGTCTCCAGTTCTTCGTCCAGTTCCCAGTTGTTCCAGTTTCCTTCTACTTCTGCCGAGAACCTGCCCATTCCGTGTAGTCCCACTTGTGCTCCCACCGTAGCCATTCTCCCATCCGATGTTGCCACTTCGAACCATCCCCTCGAAAAGCTTGACGCGCTCGCCACTGCCACGTGATAGTTTTCCAGCCTTGTCACTCCTCCCGCGAGCCTGTACGTGAACCTGTCTTTCAAGTTTCCTTCTATTCCCACTCTCAGATCGTTCGCCCATCCCAGCGGCGCGAATTCCCACCCGTCTATGTATGGATTCAGCGCCATCATTGCTGCTGGTGTTCCGTCCACCACCCTCGTGTCGTACCTCAGAAATGGTATTATGGCCTTCTTCGCATCGTACCTCAACGACACGGCCGGTTCCAGCTTCACATAGTCCTTTCCTTCTTCGTTTCCTCCTCCCACAAGCCTTGCATCCAATCCCGCTTTCAGTTCCATTCCTCTCACTCTCAATACAAACCTCGGGGTTGCCGTCAACGCCAACACACTCTCCGTGTCCGGTAGTCCTCCCGGTGGTACGATTGTCTCCGGATCCCAGTAATACCGTCCTCTTGCTTCCATTTCGAAACCTGTTCGAGCTTCTCCCGACTCCCACATTTGCGCCATCTCCACTCCTGCGTCCACATCCATCTGCTTGTCCGCATCTTTCCGGTTTGCTTCTCTTCTTGTGGTGTGCTCCATATCGAGCCTCATTCTGAAGTTGAACTTCCCCACTTCTTCAAACTTGTCTCCCCACCTCAGCGTCATTCCGAACTGTTCACTCTCCACTTCTCCTCCCTCCATATCGAACTCCCTGGCCGCTCTCTCCCACCTTCCTTCTCCATAGAACTCTCTTCTGTTTCCCACAATTTTCCCCCACATCCCTGCCCTGTTCACCATATTGTTCGTCTCCGGCGCCATTCCTTGGTCTCTTTTCACATCTGCCCACCTTGCTCTGTGGTTTCCATATATTCCCAGTTCTCCCCTTCGGCCCACTCTCGGCGTGAAATATATGTCTCCCGTTGTTCCCACGGGTAGTCCCGCACCCAGTTTCACATACACCACCTTCGAGTTTCTCAGCGCCCAGGTATCCACCGTAGCTTTGCTTAGTTTTCCCACCGGATAGTCTGCTTTCCACGCACTCGACCTTATGTCATACTCCACATCGGGCCTTAGCTTCACCGTGTCGGTCAGGTCCGGCTTCACTCCCAGCTTTGCTGCTTGCGCTACTCTCGGCGTGTACTCTCTGGTTACTTCCAGTTGCTTTTCCAACACTTGCGCTCCCGCACTCCCCGCCGCAAGCACCCCCGCCAAAATCAAAATTATTTTTTTCATAGTTCTGCAATTCTTTTCTTAGCTTCGTCCACAATTCCGTCATCCGCCGGCATATACCCGTCCACTATGCTCTGATAGGTTGCTCTGGCTTGGAAGGTGTCTCCCGTTCCCGCATATATCTTTCCCAGTACCAGAAACGCTTTTCCCAGCCAGTATCCGTGCGGTGTTCCGCTCTCTGCCATCGCAAACACTCCTTCCGTAGCTCCTGCCGTGTCTCCCGTCTGCTCCATCCACTCTATCACCCTGTACGCTCCTTCGGCTCCTTCCGCCGTCCTCACATCTCCCGCCAGCTTCTTCCACACCTCTACTGCTTCCGCTCCTCCCGTTCTTCTCGCTCTCTCCGCATCGGCCTTCCTTGCACTTCTTTCTCTTCCCTCTTCGGCCTTTGCCCTCACCACGGCATCCGTAGCCACTTCCGCCAGCCTTCCATACACATCCCTTGCTTCGGCCCACTTTTCGGCCTTGTACTCCACTTCCGCCAGATATCCCAATACCGTCGCTATGTTCACTCCTCTCGGATAGTCTGCCGCATACTTCTTCAGTGCTTCTTCCGCCCTTCTCCCGTCTCCCGACAGATAGGCACTTTGCGCTGCTGCGAATGCAAATTCTTCTCTCTGTTCCGCACTTCCATCCACCGGCGCTTCCGCTCTCTTCGCCCAGGCAAAGAACCCGTTGCTGTCTCCCTTCTCCACATAGATGTCGTGTATCCACCTTGTTGCTGCTTGGGCTTCCGGCGAATATGGCGCCCTGGCCACCACTTGCTCATAGTACTTAAGCGACTCGTCCCTCTTTCCCATATTCAGATTCGCCAGCCCCAAGCCCATCAGGGCATCGGTATACCTTTGCGACTCCGGATAGTTTCTCACAAATCCTCCCAGCACCCTTGCTCCTTCCGCATACCTCTCTTGGGTTATGTATGTCTGCCCCAGTTCGTACGTTGCTTCTTCCACATACATCCCTCTCCCCGCTTTGATAATCGCTTCCAACGATTCAATCTTCCTGTCCGGCCTCTCCACCAGTCCCAGCATCATCGCCCTCTGATACGCCGCATACTCTCTTCCCGGGCTTCCCGGGGCCGCCGCCGCACTCGCTGCATCGTAGCTCTCTATCGCTCTCCAGTATGCTTTCTTGGCGTGATTTATGTCTCCTTGCCTGTTCAGCGCATCCGCCCTGTACGCATCCCTCGCCGGATGCCTCGCTAAGAAATCATCCAGCCACCTCTTTGCTTCGTCCCAGTTTTTCTGATTGAATTCGGCATAGCCCAGCGCATACCTTGCCATCACATTTTCTCTCTCCGTGGTCGGCGACAGCTTCAGATACTCTTCCCAGTGCGGTACTGCACCCCTGTAGTCTCCTCCCTCGTACATTATCTCTCCCTTCCAGAACTCCGCCAGCGCCGTGTACTTTGCATTATACCTGTACTTGCTCGACTCTTCCAGTAGCTCCATCGCTCCCGCCCCGTCTCCTTCTTCCCACAGTTCCAACGCCCTGAAATAGGTAATCTTCTGTAGCGCCGCCTTCACCGTGTTGTCTGGATCTTCCAACTGCACTATCGCCTCGTACGCTGCTCCATAGTCTCTCGCATTGTAGTACGCCGCCACCAGCAGGTCTCTCGCCGTCCCCGCATCTTCTTCATCCGGATAGTCCTCCACATACTTCGTTAGCACATTCACCGTCTCGTTGAACCGCCCTCCTCCTGTCTCGAACAACAGCTTCCCGTAGCTCAGCATCGCATCTCTGGTAATGTCCGGATCGTAGTCCGAGGTCGCTGCGATAGAGAATCCCTGCATTGCTTTTTGCCTCTCTCCCAGCCTCAGATAGATGTCCGCCAGATGGTACGACGCATTTTGACTCAACGCATCGTCCGGCCCCGTTGCTTTTGCCAGTTCTGCTGCTGCTTCTTGGAGCCGCCCTCTCTGATATAGCGAGAATCCCGTCAGATACCACTCATCCCTGGCCATTTCTCCTCCCGCCACCATATAATCTTCAATGTAGGCCAGTGCTTCTTCGTGTTCTCCTTGCCTGAACCACGCTTGCGCCGCCATCCTCATTAGTTCTGCTCTCCTTGGCATCGCCGTGTTTGCTATCAGTTCCGGGGCGTGCTCCGTTACGTATGCATAGTTTCCATCCAGAAACTCGATTTGCAGCATATAGTACGGTACAATCGCCTTGTACTCCTTCCTTTCTTCGATCCTCTTGAACGCCTCTCTCGCCTTCGCATAGTCTCCCTCAGCATACGCCTCATACCCCGAATGGTAGTCTGCGTGTGGCCTGTAGGGGCTGTCTCCTCTCACCTTGTCCCACTGTCCCTCTTCATAGTAGTACTCGTCTTGTAGTTCCAGTGGTAGCAGCCTCACTTCCGCCGGCTTTCCCTCCCTGAAGGCTTTCGCATTTCTCTCCTCCAGCCCCAGTAGCCTGTCCGGTTCTTCTCTCTTGTACTTCCACTCTGCCGCTCTCCACATTCCCGCATCCAGTAGTTCTTTTGCTTCTTGCGCTTGGGCCGCCGCTCCTCCCGCCAACACGGCCGCCAGGGCCAACACTATTTTTCTCATATTCCTTTAGTTATTCAGCGTTACGGTCACTCGCCCCACTCTCACCGGACACTCCACCAGTAGTGGTACCTTCCTGGCGTCGTCACTCACCCACACCGTCAAGGTCATTCCTTCCTCATACTCGCTTCCGTCGCTGGTTGCCATCGTGCAGGTGAACTTCAGCGCCCTCACTTTTCCCATCTTCCTCACCTTCACTTCTTCTCTCCCCCAGTAGGTATACTCTATCGGCTTTGTGACCTCGTTCAACACCAGTTCCAGCCCCACCGGCCTCCCCACCACCATCTTTCCCACATCCATCGCCCTCAACCTGTACAACAGCGACAGCGCATCTCCGCTCTCCTTTCCTTCCGCCAGTTTCATCACCGTATACCTGTCTGCCGTCCACGTCGCTTTCCTCACTATCGTGCTCACCGTCCTCGCTTCCCAGTCGTAGGTATACGTTGCTCTGAGCTTGTAGTCGTTTTCGTGCAAGTCGCTGGTCATCTTCTCCGGTAGTAGCGTCTTCCCATCCAGCCAGGCGTGATACGTATCGTTCAGGTCGAATATTCCCTTCACTGCTCCTCCCGTTCGCCCGTTTCCAATCACGTGATACCTTCCTCCCTCCTCTTCGATCGTCCTGAGCGTCACTCTCATCAGATTAATGTTCGGTATCAGCGCTGCCCTGTAGGCCACACTGTACACCAATTCTTCTCCTCCCTCGAACGGAGCTTGCGCCCTCACCTGCACCCCGGCCACCAACAAAATAAGTATCAATAATCTTCTCATCACGAAATCTTGCTATAGTCTGCCCTCGCTTTGGGCGTATACTTGTCTCTCAACTCCGCCAGCAATCTGTTCTCCTCCGCCTCCAAAAACGGATCTCTCCCCAACACTTCTCCCGCTGCTCTCCTCGCTGCTTCTATCACTTGGCCATCTCTTCCCAGATCTGCTATCTTCAGTTCCCAGGCTATTCCGCTCTGTTGCGTTCCCGCCATATCTCCCGCTCCTCTCAGCCTCAGATCCATTTCTGCCAGTTCGAACCCGTCGTTGGTCTCCACCATTGCTCTCAGCCTCTGCCTTGCTTCCTTCGATAGCTTTTGCCCGCTCATTAGTATGCAGTGCGATTGCTCTCCTCCTCTCCCCACTCTTCCCCTCAGCTGATGCAGTTGCGACAGCCCGAACCTTTCCGCACTCTCTATTATCATCACGGTCGCATTCGGTACATCCACTCCCACCTCGATGACCGACGTGGCCACCATAATCTGCGCTCCCCCCTCCTTGAACTCCCTCATCGCTGCTTGCTTGTCTTCGGCTCTCATCTTTCCGTGCACCGCTATCACCTGATACCCCTCTTCCCTCGGAAAATCCCTCACTATGCTTTCATACCCGTCGTGCAAGTCTTTGTAGTCCATCTTTTCGCTCTCCTTGATCAGCGGATACACCACATACACTTGCCGCCCCTTTGCCACTTCTCTCCTCACAAAGCCCCACACTGCCAGCCTGTCGGCATCGGTCTTGTGATAGGTTCTCACCGGTTGTCGCCCCGGCGGTAGTTCGTCTATCACGCTCACCTCCAGATCTCCATATAGCGTCATCGCCAAGGTCCTCGGTATCGGCGTCGCCGTCATCACCAGTATGTGCGGCACACTTCTCCCCTTCTCCCATAGCCTTGCTCTCTGCTCTACTCCGAACCTGTGTTGCTCGTCAATCACCACCAGCCCCAGGTTTGCCATCTCCACTCCGTCTTCTATCAGCGCGTGCGTCCCTATCAGTATGTCGATACGTGGTTTAGCATTATCTTTTTTATCGCTGCCGGCGTTCCGGCTCGCCCCTTCGATCGCTTCTTTCCTCTCGGCCCCCTTCGATGCTCCCGTTAGTATTCCCACCCTTAGCCCCAGCCCTTCGGTCATCTTCATAATCGAGGCATAGTGCTGCCGCGCCAGTATCTCCGTTGGCGCCATTAGCAGACTTTGATACCCATTGTCCGCCGCCAACAGCATCGCCACCAGCGCCACCATCGTTTTTCCGCTTCCCACATCCCCCTGCAAAAGCCTGTTCATCTGCTTCCCGCTCACCGTGTCGGCCCTGATCTCCTTTATTACTCTCTTCTGCGCACCTGTCAACTGAAACGGCAATTTCTCCTCCCAGAACTTTCCGAAATTCTCTCCCACCCTCGGCATCGCCAATCCCCTCTCTCTTGCTTCCCTCCCGCTCTTCTTCCCCAGTATATCCAGTTGCACCCCCAGTAGTTCCTCGAACTTCAGCCTGTGCTCCGCCGCCTTCAATGCTTCCCCGCTCTGCGGAAAGTGTATGTTGTACAGCGCCTCCCTCCTCCCCATCAGCCCCTCCCTCTCCACCATCTCTTTCGGTAGCGTCTCTTCTATCCTCACTCCCCTCTCTTCTATCAGCTCCCACAGGTTCCCCACCAGATTGTATATTCCTCTCGTCCCCAGATGGGCATTGGTCAGCTTCTCCGTTGTATGATACACTCCCTGCAGCCCCGCTCTCTCCCGCCCTCCTCCCTCTCCTGCCCCTCCCACCGGCTCCACTTCCGGATGCACCATACTGAACTCTCCCCTGAAGAAATGTGGCCTTCCGAAGAACACATACTCTCTTCCCACTTCCAGCCTCTTTTCCGCCCACTTCACTCCTCTGAACCACACCATTTCCGTCACCCCCGTTCCGTCTGCCACTCCCACCACCAGCCTTGCTCCCCTCCCTGCTCCCACTATGTTCTTTCCCGTCACCCTTGCCCTCACCTGTACATACGCTCCCGCTTCCGCCCCCTCTTCTGTTATCTCTCCTATTCCATAGATTCTCGTCCTGTCGATGTACCTGAACGGATAGTACTCCAACAAGTTTCCCAGCGTTCTCACTCCCACCTCTTCTCCCAGTAGCCGCCCTCTCACTTCTCCCACTCCCGCCAGAAATTTCACCTCATTGTCTAAGTATTCATTGCGCCGCATACGTGCAACGTTTGCCCACTAACGTAGGAGGCCAGATCGCTCGCCAGGAACACAGCTGCTTTTGCTACATCTTCCGGTGTTCCTCCTCGCCTCATTGGTATTTGTTTTGCCCACTCTTCTTTCACACTGTCCGGTAGTTGCTCGGTCATCTCGGTGATTATGAATCCCGGGGCAATCGCATTTGCTCTGATTCCTCTCGGGCCCAGTTCTTTTGCCACACTCTTTGCCAGCCCTATCATTCCCGCCTTGCTCGCCGAGTAGTTTGCTTGACCCGCATTTCCCGACACTCCCACTACCGACGCCATATTTATGACCGATCCTCCTCTTTGGGCCACCATCACCGGTGTCACCGCGTGTATGTAGTTGAAGGCGCTCTTCAGATTCACTCCTATCACTGCATCCCATTGCGCTTCGCTCATCCTCATCATCAGCCCGTCCTTCGTAATTCCCGCGTTGTTCACCAGTATGTCCACTCTTCCGAAATCCTTCACCACTTCGTCCACCACCTTGTGTGCTTCTTCGAAACTTGCCGCATTCGAGGCATAGGCTTTCCCGCGCACGCCCAGCGCCTTGATATCTGCTTCTGTTTTCTTCGCATTTTCGTCCACCGCCAGATCCGTAAATGCCACATCCGCACCTTCTTTGGCCATTTCCAGGGCCACGGCCCTTCCTATTCCTCTTGCCGCTCCGGTTACCAGTGCGACTTTTCCTTTCAGTAGTCCCATAATAAAATTAAAAGTTAAATGTAGACGCAAATGTAGGAAAAAATTCTTAATTTCGCGGTCACTAAAACTCACTTTGATTATGAAAGACCTCGTTTTCGACCTCATCTCGCAGGAGCGCTCCCGCCAGTGTCACGGTATCGAGCTCATTGCTTCGGAGAACTTCGTATCCGACGCCGTTATGGCCGCTATGGGTTCTGTTCTCACTAATAAATACGCGGAAGGGTACCCCGGCGCTCGTTACTACGGTGGTTGCGAGGTTGTGGATAAGATCGAAACTCTGGCTATCGAGCGCGTCTGTAAACTGTACGGGGCTTCATACGCTAACGTCCAGCCTCACTCCGGTGCTCAGGCTAATATGGCTGTCTTCGTTGCTTGCCTGAAACCCGGCGACACTTTCCTCGGCCTCGACCTTTCTCACGGCGGGCACCTTTCTCACGGTTCTCCTGTCAATTTTTCCGGTATGTACTATAAGGCTGTGGGTTATAAAGTTTCCGAAGCCACCGGTACTATTGATTACGACGAGATGGAGCGCCTCGCTCTCGAACACCGTCCTAAGCTCCTCGTCGGGGGTGCTTCTGCTTACTCTCGCGAATGGGATTACGCCCGTATGCGTTCCATCGCCGACAAAGTTGGGGCTCTGTTCCTGGTCGATATGGCTCACACGGCCGGTTTGATCGCTGCCGGTATCCTCTCCAACCCTGTTCCTCACGCCCATATCGTTACTTCCACCACCCATAAAACCCTTCGCGGTCCTCGCGGCGGTATCATCCTTATGGGCTCCGACTTCGACAATCCCTGGGGTCTCACTACTCCTAAGGGTGAGATCAAAAAGATGTCCGCTGTCCTTAATTCCGCTGTTTTTCCCGGTATCCAGGGCGGCCCGTTGGAACACGTGATCGCTGCTAAGGCTGTTGCTTTCGGCGAGGCTCTCCGGCCTGAGTATAAAGATTACCAGAAACAGGTCGTTGCTAACGCTTCCGCTATGGCGGCTGCTTTCGTTGCTAAGGGTTATAAGTTGATCTCCGGCGGTACCGACAATCACCTGATGCTCGTCGACCTCCGTACTAAATTCCCCGATCTCTCCGGTAAGGCCGCTGAAAAGGCCCTCGTCGCCGCTGATATTACTACTAATAAGAATATGGTTCCGTTCGATTCCCGTAGTCCGTTCGCTACTTCCGGGCTTCGCTTCGGTACTCCCGCTATTACTTCTCGCGGCCTCACTCCTGCCCAGATGCCTGCCGTCGTCGACCTTATCGACCGCGTCCTTTCCGACCCCGACAACCCCGACACCATCTCTGCCGTCCGTTCCGAGGTTAACTCCCTTATGTCTCCCCTTCCCCTGTTCGCCTGGTAACAAAGGCCTCGACCAAAAATGAGAAGGGCGCCGGAAAGGCGCCCTTCTTCATTTTTCCCACACTATCTTGGTTCCGAACCCCAGTGTATTGTCTGTTAGCTTCATATAGTCCGGTTCCATTAGCCACACCGACAGTTCTCCCATCGCTGCTGCATATGGAAACTTTCTCAGATAGGCCAGCTTCGCCGCCGCCGCCTCATCTCGCACTCCTCCCGAAGCCAAGCCCGAGCCCCCCGCGCCCGCCTCTCCCGCCGCCTTCGGCCTCCTCACTCTTCCCGTTATCTGCACTCCTTGCACTCGCCCCACATTCTTCGTCTCCAACCCTATTCCTCCCGCCACCGGTCCTGCTGTCATCTCTGCTCCGTGCCTTGTTTCCGGGTCGCTCGTAAAGACAAACGCTCCCAGTTCTTCCGCCCACACATAAAACACGTGAGCTACCCACGGTACCGCCACCGGGCCCTCAGACCCCGATCTCACCGTTCCCGTCGCCAACGTCATCAAATGATGCTTCCTCAGCACCTTCTCTATTTTCTTAATCTCTGTCATATTTCTCTTTTCAGTTCTCTCATCACACTGTCTCTCGCTGCTCCGAAGGCATCCTTGTTCGCGGCCTTGATTGGTTCTCCCGGTTCTTGCGGTATCCTCAATGGATTTATCGGCTTTCCGTTCACCCTCACCCTGTAGTCCAGGTGCGGCCCCGTCGATGCTCCCGTGGATCCCACATACCCTATCACTTGGCCTTGCCTCACTCTTGCTCCCACTACAATTCCCGCTGCAAAGCCCCTCAGATGCAAATACCCCGTCTCATATCCACGAGCGTGCTTCAGGAACAAAGTATTTCCTCCTCCCTTCGAATCCCAAAACCTCCTCGTCACCACCCCATCCGCCACTGCCGACACCGGTGTTCCCGACGGTGCTGCATAGTCTATCGCCAGATGGGGCCTCACCACCCTGGTGATCGGATGCCTTCTTGCCGTCGAGTAGCCCGACGATATTCTGGAATACTTCAGTGGAGCTTTCAGGAATTGCTTCTTGAGACTGTTTCCGTTCTCGTCCCAGTATGCCACTTTTCCATCTTGCTCGAACGGTATTGCCCAGTGCGTCTTTCCTCCGTGCTCGAAGGCTGCTCCCCAAATTCTCCCCACTCCCGCCGGTAGTGTATCCACATACCTTTGATCATATATCACTTCGAAACTGTCTCCCGCTTGTATTCCGAAGAAATCTATGCTCCACCCATACACATCTTCCAGTTCCGCCGCCAGTGCTGCCGGTAGACCGTTGTCCACTATCGCATTCCACATCGAGCTCGAAATTTCTGCCGTGGCCACTCTTCTGTCTATCCTTATCGGCTTCTGTCCGTTCCTCACTTCCACCGTATCGCCCCGTAAAGAGATCACAAAATAGTCGGTCATCGACTTCTCGTATATAAAGTGCGCCAGCCTCGCTAATGAATCCGGCTCCACTAATGCGACATACTTGTTTCCCGCCCTCACTCTCCTCAGATCGAACGAATCCCTCGCCACTTGCTCTATCCTGTGAATTCTCGCCGGTCCCAGCCCGAATCGGTCGAATACATTGCTCATTGTTTCTCCGCTTGCTATCTCTCCTTCGACCACTTGATAGGTTCCTTCGTCGAACTTCATTCCATACATCTCCACTTCCCTCACTTCTTCCTTCCTCGCCCTCTCTCTCCTGCTCTTCCTTCCTTGCCCCTCTCCTCTTGGGCCTATGATTAGCGCTGCCAGTGCTGCTCCCACCACTGCCGCCGCAATGATGGTTATTCCATATTTTTTCAAAAAATCTTTCATAACGCGCAAAGTTATCATTTTTTTTTAACTTTGGCTCGCGTAATGTTGGTTGTAAACACAAAATCTGCGTTGTCCGCTGCACTTGGCTCTGGTGACGACCGGGGCGAGATTTGCTTCGTTCCCACAATGGGGGCGCTCCACGCCGGGCACCTCTCTTTGGTCAAAGCTGCTAAACAGACCGGCGGTACCGTTGTCGTCAGTATCTTCGTCAACCCCACTCAGTTCAACGATCCCGCCGACCTTGCAAACTACCCTCAAACTCTCGAATTGGACCTTCTCCTTCTCGCCCGCGAGGGTGTGGATATCGTCTTTGTTCCCGAGGCCGAGGAGATGTACCCCACTCCCGACACCCGTACTTGGGACTTCGGCGAGCTGGATGCCATAATGGAGGGCGCTTCCCGCCCCGGCCACTTCAACGGCGTTGCTCAGATCGTTTCGAAGCTTTTCGAGGCGGTAAAACCGGACAAGGCGTTTTTCGGTGAGAAGGACTTCCAGCAGATCGCCGTCATTACCGAGATGACAAAACAAGCAAAACAAAACAACGAACCCTGGGCCCGGTCCCTCGAAATAATCCCCTGCCCTATCGTCCGCGAGCCCGACGGTCTTGCTATGTCTTCTCGTAACTCGCTTCTTCCCCCCGAATACCGCGCTGCTGCTCCCGCCATTTACTCGGCCCTCAAAAGCCACACCGACCCTGCACAAATAACCCGACAAATAGAAACCTCCGACCTGCTGAAAGTGATCTATTGCGAGCCTCATTGGGGCCGTACGTTCGTTGCTGTCCAGGCCGGTCCTGTAAGATTGATTGATAATTATGACAATAGAGATTCTTAAATCCAAGCTCCACCGTATTCGCGTCACCGAGGCTAACCTCAATTACGTCGGTAGTATCACTCTCGACGAGAACCTTATGGATGCTGCCGGGCTCTTCCCCGGCGAGCGCGTTTTCATCGCTAACATCGACAATGGCGAGCGGCTCGACACTTACGTTATTAAAGGTGCTCGCGGTTCCGGTTCTGTCGGGCTTAACGGTGCTGCTGCTCGTAAGGTTTCCGTTGGCGACCGCTTGATCGTTATGGCTTACGCCCAAATGACTCCCGAGGAGGCTCTGACTTTCACTCCTAAGATTGTCTTCCCCGACGAAACAACCAACTCAATCCTATAATCCTTATGAAAAAATTCCTCACCCTCCTCACGCTCCTGGCCCTCACCGCCTGCCTTGCTTCGTGCGGTTCTAAGTACAAGTACGAGAGCGTTTCCGGCGACCCTATGGGCGCTCGTATCTACACTCTTCCTAACGGCCTGAAGGTTTACCTTGCTCCTAATTCCGAGACTCCTCGTATCCAGACTTACATTGCTGTTCGCGTCGGTGGTAAGAACGACCCCGCCGAGACAACCGGCTTGGCCCACTACTTCGAGCACTTGATGTTCAAGGGCACTCCTAATTTCGGTACTCAGGACTTCTCCGCCGAGAAACCGCTTCTCGACCAGATCGAGGCCACGTTCGAGACTTACCGCACCTCCGACGACGAGGCCACCCGCGCCGCACTCTACTCTCAGATCGACTCTTTGTCTTACCTTGCTTCCGGTTACTCGATTCCTAACGAGTACGACAAATTGATGTCTGCCATCGGCGCTTCCGGTACAAACGCTTATACTTCATACGACCAGACTGTTTACGTCGAGGACATTCCTTCCAATCAGATCGAGAATTGGGCTCGTATCCAGGCCGACCGCTTTGCGAACCCCGTTATCCGCGGTTTCCACACCGAACTCGAAACCGTCTACGAGGAGAAGAATATGTCTCTCACTCAGGACTCTCGTAAGGTTCTCGAACAGATGCTTTCTGCCCTCTTTCCCTCCCACCCTTACGGTTCTCAGACCGTGCTCGGTACTCAGGAGCACCTCAAGAACCCGTCGATCATTAACATCCGTAACTACCACTCCACTTGGTACGTTCCCAATAATATGGCTGTTTGTATGTCTGGCGACTTCGATCCCGACACGACCATCGCCATCATCGACAAATACTTCGGCTCTCTTCAGCCCAACCCCGATCTTCCCAAGCTTGCCTTCGATCCTCTCCCCACGATCACCGAACCCATCGTCCGCGAGGTTCTTGGCCTCGACGCCGAATCTGTTACTCTTGCTTGGCGTACCGGGGGCGCGAATAGCTCCGATAACGATGTTATGAACATCATCTCGGGTATTCTCTCCAACGGTCAGGCCGGACTCTTCGACCTCGACTTGAACCAGTCCCAGAAAGTTCTCTCTTCTTACGGTGGTTACCTTTCTCTGGCCGACCACGGTGTTTTGATGCTTCAGGCTCGCCCCAAGGCCGGCCAGTCCCTCGAGGAGGTTCGCGACTTGCTTCTGGCCGAGATCGACCGCCTCAAGGCTGGTGACTTTTCCGACGACCTGATTCCCGCTACCGTTAACAATTACAAGGCCCAGACCCAGCGCTACCTTGACTCTAACGACGGCCGCGCCGACGCTCTTGTTACTTCGTTCGTTAACGACATTCCTTGGAGCCGTATGGTATCGGAGCTCGACCGCCTCGGCCGTATGACAAAACAGGAGGTCGTTGCTTTCGCAAACGCTTACTTCACTGGCGACAACTTCGCCGTTGTGTTCAAACGCCAGGGTAAGGATCCCGGCGAAATCAAGATGTCGAAACCCACCATAACCCCCATCCAGACTAACCGCGACGTCCAGAGCGCTTTCCTCACCGAGATCCAGAACACCCCCGTTTCTCCGATCGAGCCTGTTTTCGTCGACTTCTCCAAGGATATGGACCGCCTTGCTGCTAAGTCCGACATCGAGGTTCTCTACAAACAGAACACCACTACCGACTTGTTCGACATCGCCTACATTTTCGAGATGGGCTCCAACTCCGATCCTCTCCTCTCTCTGGCTGCTTCATACGTCGAGTACCTCGGTACTTCGGATATGACTCCCGAGCAGTTTGCTTCGGAGTTTTACACTCTTGCTTGTAGTTGGTACCTTTCCGTTGGTGATGATCGTACTTTGCTCGCTATCGAGGGTTTGTCGGAGAATATGCCTCGCGCAATGGAGCTCACCGAGAAGTTGCTCTCCGAGGCTGTTCCTAACGAGACTGTTCTTGCGACCTTGAAGGCTGATATGATCAAATCTCGCGCCGACGCCAAACTTAACCAGTCTCGTAACTTCGCTCGCCTCCAGACTTACGCTATGCGCGGTCCCGCTTTCATCCGTAACAACACCCTCACTAACGTCCAGTTGCAGGCTGTTACTTCGGAGCAGTTGCTCTCTAAGCTCCGCGAGCTCTTCTCTCTTCAGCACCGTATCGCTTATTACGGTCCCGCTTCTCACACCGACTTGTTGGCCGACTTGGACACTCACCACTCCGTCTCCGCCACTCTTTCCGCTCCTCAAACCGGCGCCGAGTTCCCCACTGTCGAGACTCCTTCCAACTCTGTTCTCCTCGCTGAATACGACGCTGCTCAGATCTACTACATCCAGTACTCCAATCGCGGCGAGCGTTACGACCCTGCTATCGACGCTATCCAGACCCTTTATAACGAATACTTCGGTGGTTCGATGAACGCTATCGTATTCCAGGAGATGCGCGAGGCTCGCGGATTGGCTTACTCTGCTTCCGCTGCTCTTCGCCGTCCTTCTCGCCTTCTGTTTCCTTACACCTACACTGCATTCATCGCCACTCAGAACGACAAGCTTCGCGACGCTGCTTCTGCCTTCGAGGAGATCATCAATGATATGCCTCAGTCGGAGGCTGCTTTCGAGTTGGCTAAGACTTCTTTGCTCGACGGCCTTCGCACCCAGCGTACTACTAAGATGAACGTTCTCGAGTATTGGATCTCTTCTCAGGACCTCGGCTTGGATTATGACCGCCGCCAGACTCTTTGGGAACAGATTCCTTCTATGACTCTGGCCGACGTCGTTTCTTTCCAGCAACAGTGGGTTGCCGACCGTTCTTACACTTTCTGTATCTTGGGGCGTTCCGCAGACCTCGATATGGAGTTTCTTCGCTCTCTCGGCCCCGTTTCTCGCGTCTCCCAGTCCGAGATTTTCGGTTACTGATCCGGTGGGCCACCCCCCAAAAAAGAGGCCGCCCCTCTCAGGGCGGCCTCTTTTTTTGTGACGAAGTAAATTAATCGCCGTCAGCGTTCCGACTTAGTCGTTCAGGCTAAACCGGCGATACGCCACCACCTTCGCCCCTGGATCTGCTGCTGCAATGAATTGTCCTACTGTTTCTTTCGGGTTCTTCACCAGAGCCTGGTTTACCAAGGTGTTCTCCTTGATGAACTTCGCGAGCTTTCCTTCTGCGATTTTGTCCAGCATCGCTTCCGGCTTTCCTTCTTGACGCGCCTGTTCCCTGCCAATTTCGCGTTCTTTCTCCAACACCGCTGCCGGCACATCTCCCTCGTCTATCGACACTGGTGCCATCGCTGTTGCTTGCATACACACATCGTGCGACACTTCCGCCGGAATAGTTTTGTTGAAGCCTACCATTGCTCCCAGCTTTTTGTTGGTGTGCACATACGCATCAATGTAGGGCGCTTCCACCTTCGCATAGAATGGTAGTTCTACTTTTTCTCCCGTCTGGCCGCTCTTCTCTGCTACTTTGTCTCCCACCAATGCTAATAATCCTTCCAAATCTGCCACATCCTTCGCCACTGCTTCCGCCAGGATTTCTTCTGCCGATGCTCCGAAGTCTGCATTTTTGGCTACAAAGTCGGTTTCACAGGCCAGGCACAGCATATATCCTTTTCCTCCGTTGATCTTGTAGACGACCACCCCTTCTGTTGCTGTTCTGTCTGCTCTTTTGTCTGCGACGAGTTTTCCTTTCTCCCTGATGATGTCTTTTGCTTTGTCGAAATCACAGTTTGATTCTTTCAGCGCGGCCTTGCAGTCCATCATACCCGCGCCGGTCATTTTTCTCAGTTTTGCAACATCTGCTGCTGTAATTTCCATCGTTATTCCTCCTCTGTTTTGGTTTCACTTTCTTTCACCGGGGCCTCAGCCGGGGCTTCTTCGGCCGGCGCCTCAGCAACAACCGCCTCAACGGCCTCTGCTGCCGGCGTTGCTACAGCTTCTGCTTTCTTGATTCTCGCTCTTCCCGCTCCTTTTCCCGAGCCTGCTCCCGATCCTGCATTGTCTGTTGCTTCTTCTCCTTCTTTCTCTTTTTCCAGTTTTCTTTCTGCCAGTCCTTCTGCTATCGCACCACACACAGCTTCCAGGATTACTTCGATCGACCTTGTCGCATCGTCGTTTGCCGGTATCACATAGTCTATGTTCGAAGGATCGGCACAGGTATCGACCATCGCGAAGACCGGAATGCTCAGCCTGTTGGCCTCACGAACCGCATTTGCTTCCTTCTGTACATCCACCACAAACAACGCTGCCGGCAAACGCGTCAGGTCTGCGATCGACCCCAGGTTCTTTTCCAGCTTTGCTCTCTGCCTCGAGATTTGCAGTTTTTCTCTCTTCGAGAAGTTGTCGAAGGTTCCGTCTGCTGTCATCTTGTCAATGGAGCTCATCTTCTTGACAGCTTTTCGGATCGTCGGGAAGTTTGTTAGCATTCCTCCCGGCCACCTCTCGGTCACGTATGGCATATTCACTCCTGCTGCTCTCTCTGCTACTGCATCTTTTGCTTGCTTTTTCGTTGCTACGAACAGTATTTTCCTCCCGCTCTTCGCAATTTGCTTAGCTGCTGCGGCTGCTTCGTCGACCAGTTTGACTGTTTTGTGTAGGTCGATGATATGTATTCCGTTCTTTTCCATAAAGATGTACGGAGCCATCTTCGGATTCCACTTTCTTCTCAGATGGCCAAAATGCGCACCTGCTTCGAGTAGTTGTTCAAAATTCGTTCTTGCCATTTTTTAGTTTTTTTCGTTAATCGTAAAGTAGCGCCTTAGCGGTCTTTTCGATTTTATTACTGTTATTATTTTTAGTGTCGTAGTAGTATTTTCGTCAAAATGGTGATTATGCAACACTGTCGAGGGGGCCGTGAGGGAGCGTACTGTTCGTACGTGACCGATGCGACGCCCGAAGACAAGGCAGCAGAATCGCCGTTTTCACGAAAATTATCGTTTCGAGAACTGGAACCTTCTTCGTGCTCCCGGTTGTCCCGGCTTCTTACGCTCAACTTCTCTCGAATCTCTCGTCAGGAATCCGTTCTTCTTCAGCGCCGGCCTCAACTCCGCATCTATCTCACACAGCGCCCTTGCGATCCCCATCCTTGCAGCTTCTGCTTGTCCTTTGATTCCTCCTCCCGTCAGATTGATCGTGATGTCGTAGCTTTCCGTTGCATTCAACACCAACAGCGGTTGCTTCACTACATATTGGAAGATTTCCAGTGGGAAATATGTTTCCAGTGGTTTTTTGTTGATGGTGATATCTCCTTTTCCGGGCTTAACGAAAACTCTCGCGACGGCGGCTTTTCTTCTGCCCACAGTGTTTGTGACTTCCATAGCTTTTCTTACTTGATTTCGTTAAGTTTCAACTCTTTTGGCATTTGTGCTTCGTGCGGGTGCTGTGCTCCTGCATAGATTTTCAGATTTTTCATCTGCGCTGCTGCGAGCCTCGTCCTCGGTAGCATTCCTTTCACCGCGTGTTCCAACACCATCGTCGGCCTCCTCTTCAGATAGCCTTCCGGTGTTTCAAACCTTTGTCCTCCCGGATAGCCCGTGTGCCTGACATAGACTTTGTCCGTCATTTTCTTTCCCGTGAAGCGTACTTTTTCGGCATTGATAATGATGACATTATCTCCGCAGTCGCAGTGTGGCGTAAAATCGGGTTTGTTTTTTCCTCTCAGGATTTTGGCGACTTGCGAAGCCAGTCTTCCGACGACTTCACCGCTCGCGTCGATCACATACCACTCTTTCTTTGCTGTGGCACTGTTGACCGAGATAGTTTTGTAGCTTAATGAATCCATTTTAGTACGATATTTGTAGTATAGTTTTTTCAGCCTGCAAATGTAGAAAACATTTATCGAACCACAAAACTCTATAACAATATTTGATATGAAATCAAAATCCTCAATGTTTGCGCTTATGCGTACTCGTTCGACCAACCTGATCGACGATCTCACCACCGGCCTTGTCAACAATATGCGTTTTTCGGACCGTACGGTTCTTTGGCCTCCCGACGCTGACGTTCGTTCGGACGCCGGGGTTCGTCCCGAGTGGTTTTACCCCAGTTTCAAGGATGCTAACGGTACATCGGAGCTCGACACCATCCACCTTTACATCACCCAGGAGGCTATGTACGAGGAGTTGTCCGAGTTGCTTCTTGGTATCGCCCTTGTTGAGATGAAGCACTTGGACAAGCTTGCCGACTTGATATCCGACCTTGGTGGTACACCTGCTCGCCCCAACTCCACTGACAAATTAAAATATGGCGACACTCCGACCGAGGCCGTACGTATCGCCATATCGGGCGAGCAGACTGCTATTCGCGGTTACGAGGAGTTGATCGACCGTATTTCGGCCCTTCCTTCGAATGCCACGACTGGTTTTTGCCTTTCCACCCTTGCGAAGTTGATAGCTGACGAGCAGCTCCACGTTGCTCTTTTGCAGGGATGGTTGGCTGGTGCCGAGTCTCCTCTTTAGCCGAACTTAATCGAGGTGATTTTTCCTTTTTGGTCGATTGCTTCGTTTTCTCTCTCCACGATTCCGGTTAGTACATCCGCTGCGTCGTGCAGCCTGTTCGCTCTGAACAGTCGCCTGTACGTTGCCAGATGGTGTGCGAATTCGGGCCACTTCTTCTCCCACCCGTAGGGCATCCTCACTCTGTGCATTACCGTCGCGCTGTTCGACAGTATTCGCGCTTCCTTGTTTGCACCCTGATAGAACCACTCCACCTTCACTCCCGTTGCCAGTCCTTGTACTGCCCTCGCGAAGCCCTTCCCTCCGTTGTTGCTCTCCACGTATGCCACCCTCACATCTCCCTTCACCAGCATCTCCGCCACCAGCCCTTCCGTCACTTCCATCGGCTTTGGCGAATAGACCACATCCGTCACATACACCATTTCATCCAGCCCCACCACATAGTTCACCGAACACAAGTAGTCTTCTCCCGTGTCCGCCGTGTCTGTGTAGTTGGCTTTCTTGATTATGTCACACGGTAGCTTGTTGTACACCGTGAATCCCTCTCCATATAGCAAACCTTCCGCCACCGTTGGTTGCCCCTGATACATACACTCGAATTGCAACGCATCCAGTTCTCTCTTCGCCAGCAGCAGCTTCTTCGCGTGCCTCTCTTCCCACAATGCTTCTCCCTTCTCTCTCGGATCGACTTCCGTCGGTTCTCCCGCCTTGATTGCTTCCAGATTCAAGTGTATCCACACATCTCCCGACGACCCGTTGTCCACTTGCCACCAGTTCCTTAGCGTATGGACTTCTTCTCTCTCCATAATTCTCCCTATCAGGTCGTCTTCGCTCCACCTTGTGTTCACGATTATTTCCGACGATCCGTTGTGCTCTCTCGTCCTCACCACGGACGTGTACCACTCCCAGCAGTTGTCTCTCACCACCGGCGAGTTTGCTTCCATCGCATCCTTCAGTAGATCGTCGATTATGAACGTGTCCACCCTGTTTCCGGTCAATGGTCCTTCCCGCCCCACCGACATCAGTTCTCCCTCCTGCCCTATTACTTCCACGTGATCGGCGGTCCTCACCCAGCTTCCCTCCTCCGTCCCCGCCTTCTTTCCTGCTCCTCCCTTCTTTATCTTCGTTCCCGGGAACTGCCCTTCATACACTTTTCCCTCCATCACCCTTTGTGCTCTCCTGTTGAACTTGGTCGCTAAAGTCGCACTGTACGAGGCTATGGCTACCTTCCTGTTCGGATCTTTTCCCAGTATGTACGCTGGTAACAGTACCGATGCTCCGTGCGATTTTCCGTGTTGTGGTGGCATCGTTATGATCAGCCTTTTCACCTTCCCCTCTGCGAATGCTTGTAGTAGTCTGTAGTACGCTTTGTGGAAGGGCTTTTCCTCGAAGTTTGGAAACACGTCCTTCGCAAATTTTTCAAACTCATCGCTGTTTTCATTCTTTTTTTCCATTTTTGTTTGATTAGTAGTTTTCGATAATTCTGTTTTTCACTTCTTCAAAGTCCAGGTCACACACCTCCTTTGGTTTTTTTCCTTCCAGCCTCACTTCCCACCACACCGGCACCACATTCACTATCGGCCGCCGCCGTCCTTCCGGTAGTTGTTCTTCTCTCCTGTAGATGATCGCCGTCACCACTAATTGCACTCCTTCCTGTTCGACCATCGTGTTGACATAGTTTCCTGTTCCGATTTTTTCCTTGAGCTTTCTGGCGAGCTCGTCATAGATTTTTTCCGGGATTTCGATCATAGTTTTTTTTGGGTTTAGTAGAGTTTTTTGTGGTTTTGGCAATATACGTTTCGCCTTGAAGTTTTTTATTCTACAATTTTGGAATAAATTATTTTGGCTCCTGATTTTGGTTTCAAAAGTTAAATAATTTAACTTTACGAGGCAAATATAAGTTAAATAATTTAACTTTGTTCCCTGCTTAGACGAACAGAAAATTAATAAAACTTTTTTTGATATATGGATTCTCGTTTATCGCTGATGCGCAAACAGTTGGGACTTCGCCAGGACGAATTGGCCCTGATTCTTGGTTGTAGCAAGCAAAATATCTCTATGATCGAGCGCGGAAAATCGTCTCTTTCAGAGCGTAACGCGGCCCTGTTAGTTAAAAAATTTAACTTAAATCCGCTATGGTTGCAGGGCGAGTCTGTTCCGATGCTTCTTCCTGGTGCTCGTCACGCTTCCCGGCTCGACAATTCGGCTCATCCCGAGGGTCGCGGTATACCTTCGAGCGTTCCTATGTTCGACCTTGACGCTGCTCCCTCTCTTGCCGAGCTTTTTCGCCTCACAAGTTCCTCCGGCGGCAAGTTGGGCCGGCGCGGTCGGCCCGGTCGAATGTCTGCTTCGGAGCGCTCTCACACACCTGTGGGCTGGATTTCCATTCCCGGTATGCCCGAATCTGACGGCGCACTTCGCCTTGTTGGTAACGCAATGGGCCCTATTCTTTGTAGTGGCGACATCGTTGTTTATAAACAGATCGACTTTCGTTCCGAGATTTTTTGGGGCGAACTGTACATCATCTCTATGTGGTCTTCTGTTGGTGAATACATTACGGTTCGTTACGTCCGCCCTTCCACTCGCGAAAACCACATTATTTTGGCTGGTGAGAACGCCGAATTTGCCGAGTTGGAGGTTCCTTTGGAGCGTATTTCTGCTCTTGCTCTCGTAAAGTGCTCTATCCGTATGAATTCGGCTAAATAGTTGTTTGTATTTCGTTCCAAAAATGTTACCTTTGCGTATAGTATATGGAAAGGACAGCTCTTTTTCCCGGTTCGTTCGACCCTTTCACGCTTGGCCATCTGGCGGTTGCGACTCGCGCGCTCACTGTTTTCGACCGCCTCGTGATTGGCGTCGGCGAGAACACCGACAAACGCGGACTGCTCACTCCCGAGCGGCGTAAGGATCTGATATTGAAAGTTTTCGAAGCCGAGCCTCGGGTCACGGTCGTCCTCTACGAGGGCCTCACCGGGGATTATTGCCGTCGGGCCGGTATCCGCCATCTTGTTCGCGGGATTCGTAACGTTGCCGACTTCGAGTACGAGCACGCTATGGAGATGGCAAATACCCAGATCTATCCCGAGATCACGACCGTGGCTGTCTTCACTCCCGCGGAGTACATTCCCGTCTCATCTCGCCTGGTTCGCGAGATCATCACGATGGGCGGCGACGCGGGCAACTTTTTACCTCATAACATTAACATTAAGAACTACTTATGACCTTTACAGCAGAAGCCATCGCTCAGTTCCTGGGCGGGGTTGTCGAGGGTGACCCCGGTGCGAGCGTCAATACGTTCGCCAAGATCGAAGAGGGCCATTCCGGTAGCCTCTCGTTTTTGGCCAATCCGAAATACGCCGACCATATCTACACCACCGGTTCGTCCATTGTGATTGTCGGTCAGGACTTTGCGCCCTCCGGGCCCGTTTCGACGACCCTGATTCGCGTCGAGGATCCGTACGGAGCGTTCGCATCCCTGTTGCGATTGTACGACGAAAACCGGCCTCGACCCCAAGGGGTTAGCCCGCGCGCATCGGTTTCTCCGGAGGCGACTCTCGGCGAAGGAGTTTATGTTGGCGACTTCGCGGTCGTGGAGAGCGGGGTTGTGCTGGGCGACGGGGCGGCGATTTACCCGCAATGCTATGTTGGTAAGGGAGTTAAGATCGGAACTAAGACCACCATCCACGCCGGGGTGAAGATCTACGAGGGGTGCGTCATCGGCTCGAACGTGACCCTGCACGCAGGGACGGTAATCGGGGCGGACGGATTCGGATTCGCACCCGATACGGGCGACGGCACATTCGCAAAGATCCCCCAAATCGGCAACGTTATTATAGAGGACAACGTGGAGGTGGGTGCGAACACCTGCATCGACCGTGCAACGATGGGCTCGACCGTGCTGCGGCGCGGAGTGAAACTCGACAACCTCATTCAGGTGGGCCACAATGTGGAGATCGGCGAAAACACCGTCATCGCCGCGCAGGCGGGCTTGGCAGGTTCGACCAAAATCGGCCGCGGGTGTATGCTCGGAGGGCAGGTGGGACTGGCGGGACATCTGACGCTGGGAGACGGAGTGAAGATGGGAGCCCAAAGCGGTGTGGATCACGACGTGGAGCCGGGAACGGTGTTACTTGGTTCGCCGGCGCTGACCGGAATCGGGTTCCATCGCTCGTGGGCGGTGTTCCGAAAGCTGCCGGAATTGGTTCAGAGGGTTAACGCATTAGAAAAGAAATAGGGATGTTTTCGGGGATTGTAGAAAAGATGGGGCGCGTGGTGGAGATCCGCGCCGAGAAGCAGAATAAGCATTTCAGAGTGGAGGCCGATTTTGTGGGAGAGCTGAAGATAGACCAAAGCGTGTCGCACAACGGAGTGTGTCTGACGGTGGTGGAACTAACCGAAAAGGACTATGTCGTGACGGCGATGCACGAAACCCTGGCGAAGAGCAACCTGGGGCTGTTGAAGGAGGGAGATTGGGTGAATCTGGAGCGCTCGATGAGGCCGGATGCGTTGCTGGATGGGCACATAGTACAAGGGCACGTGGATCAGACTGCGGTGTGCACAGCGGTGGAAGAAGCGGGAGGAAGCTGGTACTATACGTTTGAGTACCTGGCGCAAGGAGGAGGAATGACGACAGTGGAAAAGGGATCGGTGGCCGTGAACGGGGTTTCGCTGACGGTGGTGAATTCGAGAGAGGGAGGGTTCCAGGTGGCCATAATACCCTACACGTGGGAGAACACAAACTTCAAGCACATAGAAGCAGGAACGGTAGTCAATCTGGAGTTCGACATAATAGGAAAGTACATTGCCAGACTGATGGAAAACTACAAATGAACTTCGAGCTGAATGTACGCTCGATCGACCACGCGGCGCTGTTGATAGCGCTGCTGGTGACGCTGGTGGTGGTGATTGCGGGAAGCATTGTGAGTGCGGTGTATCACTTTTTCTGGTGGGGACTACTGGTGATTTGTGTGTCGACCTATGTGGTGACCTACTACTTCACCAGGCTGGTGATAAGGAGAGGAAACCTGATAGAGAAAGTGACGGCGCGAATAACGGACGAGGTGGAGAGGCTGGAAGAGATGGAGAGGTTCAGAAGAGAGTACCTGGGGGATTTTGCGCACGAGATAAAGACCCCGGTGTTCAATGTACAAGGATACATACAGACGTTACTGGATGGGGGACTGGAGGACGAGGCGGTGAACAGGCTATACTTGGAGAGGGCGGAGAAGAGTGTGGAGAGAATCATAGCAGTGGTGACGTTTCTGGACGAAATATCGAGGCTGGAGTCGGGAGCACTGGAGATGGAGATGGAGGAGTTCGACCTGAGGGAACTGGTGGAAGAAGTTGTGGAGGGACTGGAGATACAGGCCGAGGGGGCGGGAGTTTCTGTTATTATTGAAGGCGGGACGGTGGAGGTGGAAGCGGACAGGAAGTATGTGGGCCAGGTGCTGGTGAATCTGATAGGAAACGGAATAAGGTATGGGAGGCAAGGAGGATGGGTGAGAGTGAGATTTGTGGAGGAAGGGGGCGCGTTGGGGTCGGAGGAGGAGAGAAAGGTAAGGGTCGAGGTGGCGGACAACGGAGAGGGAATAGACGCGGAAGATCTACCGAGGATTTTTGAGAGATTCTACAGGGCGGACACGAGCCGGTCGAGAGAAAAGGGAGGAACGGGATTGGGACTGGCCATAGTGAAGCACATCATTGAAGCCCACGGAGAAGGAATCGAAGTGGAAAGCGAGCCGGGAGTGGGAAGCGTGTTTGGGTTTACTTTGGCGAGAAAATTGTAACTTTAGAGAATAAATATGATGGGAACGGCGAATTTTTTGATGGTAGTGTGGGATGTGAATCCGGTGCTGGTGAGGCTCGGAGGACTGGAAGTGATGTGGTATGGGCTGTGCTGGGTGGTGGCGATTATACTGGGAAAGGTCTTCTTCGACAACTTCATTAAGAGAGAAGGACTGAACGAGAAGTTCGGAGACAGCATCTTCTGGTGGGGAACGCTGGCAACCATAATCGGAGCAAGGCTGGGACACTGTTTCTTCTATGAACCAGCCTACTTTCTGGCCCATCCGGCAGAGATACTGAACATAAGGCAGGGAGGAATGGCGTCGCACGGAGCAGCAGTGGGGCTACTACTGGGGCTGTGGGGATTCTCGAAGGGGGCAAAGCTACCGTATATCTGGTCGCTGGACAGGATTATGGTGCCGGTGACGATAGGAGGAGCAGTGGTGAGGCTGGGGAATCTGATCAACAGCGAGATCTACGGGAGGGCAACGGACCTGCCGTGGGGATTTGTATTCGTGAGGGCGGGAGAAACCGTACCGATGCATCCGACCCAAATATATGAAGCGTTGTGCTATGTGGCGACTTTTGCAGTGCTGGTGTGGCTCTATTATAAGCGGGACGAGGGGCGGAAGAAGCCGGGAGTGATGTTCGGAGTGGGCCTGATAGGGGTGTTCCTGACCAGGTTCCTGATAGAATTCATTAAGAATCCGCAGATAGCGGCAGAAGAAGGAATGGCGATAAACATAGGCCAAATACTGAGCATACCGTTCGTAATTGCAGGACTGATAATCATAATCTTAGCATACAGGAGGACAGAAAAATGAAAATCACGGGACTGATATGGGACGCGCTGGTGAAGCGCCAAAGTGTGGTGTTACCAAGGGTGGGAACGATAGAAGTGAAGAGGAGGAGAGCAAAAAGAGTGTCGGAAACAGAACTGTTACCGCCAGCGAATGTGGGAGTGTTCACGGAGGATGAAAGAGTGGAAGGAGCAGCGTCGGTGGTGAATCTATTGGCAGACAGAGAAGGAGTGGGGCTGGATGAAGCCTGGAGGGAGTATGACGGGTGGCTGGAAAGAGCGAGAAGAGAAGATGGGTCGGTGGAAGTACGGGGAGTGGGGGTGATCAGGGAGGGGCGGTTCGAGGGAAGTGCGGAATTGGGAGAGGCGCTGAATCCGGGAGGAGAAGGAGAAATGATGGAAGTAGAGAGGAGAGGAAGGCGGGCGGGAGCGCGGTCGGGGCGGCGGGCGGAAGATGGCTCGGAAGGCTCGGGAGGATGCGGAAGAGTGTGGTGCTGGCTGGGAATAGCCGTAGCGGTGCTGGCGGTGGTGCTCGCGCTGGTGTGGCTGTGCAAGAACGGCTATTTTGAGAAGAAGGTACCGGCTACGGAAGTAGTGGCGCCGGTGGCGGCAGAGCCGGAAGCAGTGGAACCTGAGGTGGTGGTGCCGGCGGTAGCGGCGGGGCCAAGGTATCACGTAATAGCAGGAGCGTTTGAAATAGAGTCCAATGCGGACAAGCTTGTAGCGAAAGTGGGGCGAGAGTATCCGGCGCTAACGCCGAAAAAGTTTGTGGATGCGAGGACGGGGTACAATATGGTAAGCATTTATGACGGAGCAACAGAGAGAGAAGCGTACAATGTGATGAACAGGTACTGGGAGATTAATCCGTGCTTGTGGGTGTACAAGGTGGAGCTTTAGGGTTTGGCGGTTTAGGGGCGGGCGCCGCGGAAAGTGAAGTGGCGCTGAGCAAGGAAAGAGACTACAGCAGTGAGGCCGTAAATGAGAATCTGAGAAACGGTGGGAAAGATGTGGAGGCAGTCGACGAGGAGTTTGGTGAGCCCGTAATTAAGGAGGAGGCCGACGAGAGCGGTGAGGAAGTAACGCCAGAGCTGGGTGCGGGTGTGGAGGGGAGAAGAGCGGAAAGAAACAGAGCGCTGGAGCCAAAAACCAGTGGCGAAGTTGATGGGAAGAGAGATACCGAGGGCCGCGACGTGGGCCGAAACGGTGTCCGTACCGAATAAGGTGAACGGAAGGATGAGGTCGGTTTTGGAGAAGACGAAGTTGAAGGCGAGCCAATAACTGAAAATCGTGAGGACGAAGTTGATACCACCGCAAAAAATGTAAGAAAACAACTGGCGAGACATCAGGCGGCGAAAAGGCCCGATGTAAAAACAGTCGGAAACGGAGGATATAAAGCGAGCTATCATTGTTCGTTCTCGGGGTTAAGTCGCTGCTGGAGAGCGTACATCTGGTTACGGTATTGAGCAGCAGCAGCGAAGTCGAGAGCCTTTGCGGCGGATTCCATCTGGGAACGGGCGGCGGCAATGGCTGTTTCGAGCTCGGAAGGAGAGAGGGAGGCGGCGGAGTAGTTGGCTTGGACATCGGCGGCGAGGGGGAGGGCGGACGAAGCGAAGTCGTAGATGAACTCGGAGGGACGAGAGGATTTATGGGCGGCCTGGGGAATGATTCGGTTACGCATATTATATGCGATCTGCTTCTCGCGACGGCGGTTGGACTCGGAAATAGCCTCACGGATCGAATCGGTGCGGCGCTCGGCGTAAAGGATCACGTTACCGTCGGCGTGGCGAGCTGCACGACCAGCTATCTGAGTGAGAGAACGTGTGTTACGAAGAAAACCCTCCTTGTCGGCATCCATCACCGCAACCAAAGAAACCTCGGGCAAGTCGAGGCCCTCGCGAAGAAGGTTAACCCCAACGAGAACATCGAAAACATCACCGCGAAGCTCCTCGAGAATACGGATACGGTCGAGAGTCTCGACCTCCGAGTGGATGTAGCGATTACGAATACCGATACGATCGAAGTATTTCGACAACTCCTCGGCCATACGTTTGGTGAGAGTGGCGACGAGGACTTTTTCATTTTTGGCCGCGCGGGACTGGATCTCCTCGATGAGGTTATCAATCTGATTATCAGTAGTACGGATCTGGATAGGAGGGTCGACGACGCCGGTGGGACGGACGACCTGTTCGACGACAAGGCCCTCGGATTTAGTGAGCTCGTAATCGGCCGGAGTAGCAGAAACGTAGATCGAAGTACCAGCAAGGCGCTCGAACTCATCGAATTTCAAGGGGCGGTTGTCGCGAGCAGCAGGAAGACGAAAGCCGTATTCAACGAGGTTCTCCTTACGAGCACGGTCGCCACCGTACATAGCGCGGACCTGGGGAAGCGTAACGTGGGACTCGTCGATTATGAGGAGGTAATCCTTGGGAAAGTAATTGAGCAGGCAGAAAGGAGGAGCCCCGGGAGAGCGGCCGTCGAAATAACGCGAGTAATTCTCGATACCGGAGCAATAACCAACCTCCTTGATCATCTCGAGGTCGAACTCGGTACGCTGTTTAAGGCGCTGGGCTTCCGACGGTTTGCCGACGGCTTCGAAGAATTTGATCTGTTCGCCAAGGTCGAGCTGGATCTGGCGGATAGCTTGGGTCGTGCGCTCCTTTGTGGTGACGAAGAGGTTAGCGGGAGAGATTCTTATCTTGTCGAGTTTTTCGAGTCTTTGGCCGGTGGCGGGGTCGATGCGGGTGATGGATTCGAGTTCGTCGTCGAAAAAATCGAGGCGGACAGCCATTTCCCCGAATGCCATCATAACGTCAACAGAATCACCGGAAACGCGGAAAGTCGCGGGGACAAGCTCGCGCTCGGAGCGAGTGTAAAGGATGTCGACCAGAGAGTAGAGGAGCGTCTTACGAGGAATAACTTGGCCGGTTTGAAGCTCGACGACGGAAGCCTCGAAGTCCTCGGGGTTACCGATACCGTAAATGCAGGAGACGGATGCGACAACAATAACGTCGCGGCGCCCGGACATCAAGCTCGCAGTAGCGCGAAGGCGCATCTTGTCGATCTCGTCGTTAATCTGAAGGTCCTTTTCTATATAGGTATCAGACGAGGGGAGGTAAGCCTCGGGCTGGTAGTAATCGTAATAGGAGACGAAGTACTCGACGGCGTTATGAGGAAAGAACCCTTTGAACTCGGAGTACAACTGAGCAGCGAGGGTCTTGTTATGAGACAGGACGAGGGCGGGCCGCTGGAGCTGAGAGATGACGTTGGCAACGGTGAAAGTCTTACCAGAACCAGTGACGCCGAGAAGTGTGGAGTGCTGAGAGCCGGATTTTATGGCGCTGGTGAGCTGAGCGATAGCCTCGGGCTGGTCGCCAGTGGGAGAATATGATGATACAAGGGTAAAGTCCACGAAACAAAGGTAACAAAAAGCTTGGGCACCACAAAAAAAGGCCGCCCATTATGAGGCGGCCTTTTTCGGGAATGTGGAAAAACTATCTCGCGGCACGGTTGGCGGCGTAGGAAATCTTGAGGGCGTTAGCCTTACGCAACTCCTGTTTAGTATCGGAAATGATACCCATACGAGTGTTACGGTCGGCCTTCAACATTACCGTCATTGCCATACGATCCGCCTCGGAAAGCTTGTCGCGCTCCGAAGCTACGAAGTCGAGGATGTCAGTCAGCGAGTGGTAAGAGTCATTCAACTGGATACGAGGTGCCGTACCCCACTGAGCCTGCTGGGAATCAACCGGCTGGCCAATGTAAATGAAGCTTACCAACTGTTTCTTCTCAAGTTTCTGGACCTCCGAAGCGTCGGGCAACTGGGTCTTTACCAAAACCTCCGTCGAACGCATCGTAGTCGATACCATAAAGAAGAACAGGATCATAAAGATTACGTCGGGCAACGACGCCGTAGAGATGGGAGGAATCCCGCCTTTACGTTTTTTCTTCATTACTGCCATAACTAATTGCCTCCTACGTTTTTAGGCTCAGCCTCCGATATGCTCAGAGGAACTGCCTTAGTGATCACGTCACGCTCAGCGTCTTCGAGGTTCATAAAATCCTTACCGAACCGCGCACGAGCAGCGTCGTCGCGCATCTCGTTGAAAGCGCGTGCCAACTCGTTCTGAACCTGAATATACATATCGTAACTCGTACCGCGGTCGTTAGTAAGCGATACAACAGCCTTACTAACCGGAACGCTCCAGATGCTACCATCGGGCATCGTCAATTCCTTAATTTCCTTCTCCGGCATATTCTCGTTGTTCGTGGGGTTGAGGACGAACTCCTTAACCGCAGCGCGAAGCTGAGATATATGGGCCTGGCGGCCTGCTACCAAAATGTTGTCGTAGGTGTTCACGAATATCGTGAGCAGATCGCGCTCCTTTACCTTGATGTCCTCCATCTGCTGTTCCTCGGGAGGAATAGGAGGCAACTGGCGTGTGATACCCGTGTCGACGTTCATCGTAGTAGCAACAAGGAAGAAAATCAGAAGCAGAAACGCGATGTCGGCCATCGAGCTCGCGTTGATCTCCCTAATTTCTCTCTTATTATTTGCCATATCGAGAAACTACTTAAATGCTTTACGCACCTCACCACCTATCATCACCAAAGCGGTAACGCCCAAAGCTGCGTATGCAAGGAAGAGCATTGTGTCGGTGATTTTAAGGGTGAAAGGATTAGTGACTACCGAACCGTCAGCCAATGTGACAGGAGAAGATTTTGCAACGGCAAAGTAGAACAAAACAGCCAAAACAACGACCGCGCCGAAGACGTAAAGGCCAAGGCGGGATTTCGATTGGCTCTTACCAAGGTTCATAACGGTCATAACGATAGCAAGCAGCGCAGCCAGAGCAAGGTAGACGTAAGCAACAGTGAGCATCAACTGCACACCACGCTCGCCACCACCCTGAACCATCCAAAGGATAACCGACAATGCAGCTATGACCACCAGAACGATGAGGATGAGATTCATTAATTTCTTCATAGGATAACGAACCGGCTAAATTACTTCTTGTATTCGGTGAGCATATCTACCAAAGTGATCGAAGAGTCCTCCATATCCATTGTCAGGGCGTCGATCTTGGAGATGATGTAAGAGTAGAACAACTGAAGGATAACGGCAGCGATCAAACCGGCCAAAGTTGTCAAAAGTGCAACCTTGATACCACCGGCAACTGCGGTAGGAGAAACGTCACCCATTGCCTGGATAGAGTCGAATGCCTGGACCATACCAACAACGGTACCCATAAACCCTAACATAGGAGCCAGCGAGATGAACAAACCGATCCAAACAAGGCCGGATTCCATCTGGGCGATCTGGACGGAACCGTAACTTACGACGGCCTTTTCGACGTTGTCGAGGCCCTGGTGGTAACGGTCGAGACCCTGGTAGAAGATAGAAGCGATCGGGCCCTTAGTGTCGCGGCAAACGCGCTTAGCCTCCTCGATACCGCCTTTTTTGAGGGCAGCCTCGACGCGGTCGATCAATTTCTTAGAGTTAACAGTCGAAAGGTTCAAGTAGATGATACGCTCGATAGCGATTGCCAAACCAAGGATAACGAAGATCAAGATGGGGGTCATCCAGGCAGCACCACCCTCGATGAATTTCTCCTTAATTGCCTGGTGAAGAGGCTTACCAACGACGTCGGTCGCAGCGTCGACAGCGGTTACGGCAGATGTGGGTGCGGCTGCAGCGGATTCGGTCTCCTGAGCAAACGCGTTAATGGTGCCCAACGAAAAAAGGCCGGCCACCGCCAAAATCATAAACAGTTTTTTCATAATTAAGTTAAATTGATTAGTTGTTTGTTAGTTATATAAGTTTATAGTCTTAAGTTTTATGCGGCGCCTTTCAGGCGCCGGCGGAGAAAGCGGGATTCGAACCCACGATACCCTTTTGGGGTATACGCACTTTCCAGGCGCGCACCTTCAGCCACTCGGTCATTTCTCCAGTATGCGTCGAAGCTGTGACTACACGGCTTGACCGTGCGAATTTAGCAACTATTTTCATTATGGGCAAATTATAGGGCCGAAAACTCGCCACGAAGAGACGAATTTAATTTTTGAGTCCGCTCGGCGGGCGTCGAGCAGGTCCCGAGAACGTACATCAATTTGGTGAGAGCAGCCTCGAGGGTGATGTCGCGGCCGGAAATGACGCCGATCTGGGCGAGGCGGATAGCAGACTCGTAGAGAGGTGAAACAGAGCCGGCTATACATTGGGTGACGTTGAGAATGACGATGCCGCGGGAGATGGCGTCGGAGAGAGTATCGAAGAACCAGGGAGAAGTGGGAGTATTACCAGCCCCGAAAGTCTGGAGAACAACCCCGCGAAGGTCGGGAACAGAGAGGGAGGTTTGGAGGTTTTTCCGGGAGAGGCCGGGAAAAAGACGGACGACGGAGACATCGGGGCAGAGGGAGGAGGAGATCCGAAGGGCCTCACGCGAGGGAGCAATAAATGGCGCGATATCAGCATAATGGATGGCGACCCCGACCTCGGCGAGAGGAGGAAAATTCTCGGAAGTGAAAGCGTTGAGCTGCTCGGCAGACCATTTGGTAGTGCGGTTAGCGCGAAAAAGACGGTTCTGGAAGTAGATCGAAACCTCGGGAACCTGTGCCGAACCGTCGGGTCGGCGAGCAGCAGCGATCTCGACCGAAGTAACGAGGTTCTCGCGTCCGTCGGTACGAAGAACACCGATGGGAATCTGGGAACCGGTGAAAACCACGGGTTTAGAGAGGTTCTCGAACATAAAACTCAGGGCCGAAGCAGTCCAAGCCATTGTGTCGGTACCGTGGAGAACAACGAAGCCGTCGAAGCGATCGTAGTTGGTTTGGATCGTGGCAGCGAGGCGGGACCAGTCGGCGGGAGTGACGTCGGAAGAGTCGATGGGACGGTCGGGAGCAAGGTAAGAGATATCGACGTTGAGGGTGCGCAGGGCGGGAATCTCGCGCTCAATGTCTTTGAAGTTGAGAGGCTTGAGGGCGCCGGAAGAGGGATCGGAAATCATACCGATTGTACCGCCGGTGTAGATCATCAGGATGCGGGGAGTCATCATAAGGGCTGGGGGGTGTTGAGTGCATTCCAGAGGGCGTCCTTGAGGGAGGAGAGGCCGGAAGAAGATACAGCAGAGATGAAGAACGTGGGAGGCAGAGCGGCAGGTTCGAGGCTCGCCTTGAGCTCCGAGAGAAGCTCGTCGTCGAGAAGGTCGCATTTCGAAACAGCGAGCATACGAGACTTGTCGAGCAACTCGGGGTTATAGAGCTCCAACTCGCGAAGGAGGACGGCATATTCGGAAGCAATGTCGGGAGAGTCGGCGGGAATGACGAACAGAAGCAGCGAGTTACGTTCGATATGGCGAAGGAATCGAGTACCGATACCACGACCGGAGTGAGCCCCCTCGATGATACCGGGAATGTCGGCCATAACGAAAGAGAAGCCGTCGCGAACCTCGACGATACCAAGGTTAGGCTCGAGGGTGGTGAAAGCGTAATCTGCGATCTTGGGGCGAGCAGCAGAAACGGAAGAGAGGAGAGTCGATTTACCGGCGTTAGGGAAACCGACCAAGCCGACGTCAGCGAGGAGTTTCAATTCGAGGACGAACGACTGCTCGATACCGGGCTCGCCGGGCTGGGCGTAATGAGGAGCCTGGTTGGTGGCCGATTTGAAGTGCCAGTTACCAAGACCACCGCGACCGCCGGGAAGAAGAACCTTCTCCTCGCCGGGAGCGGTTACTTCGGCTACGATCTCGCCCGAGTCGGCATCCTTAGCAACGGTACCCAAGGGAACGTCGATGAAGATGTCGGCCCCGGATTTACCCGAAGAACGAGAACCAAACCCGTTCGAACCATTCTCAGCAAAGATGTGGCGCTGGAACTTAAGGTGGATCAGGGTCCAGAAGTGAGGATTACCGCGAAGAATGATTGAACCGCCGCGACCACCGTCGCCACCGTCGGGACCGCCGAAAGCAACGAACTTCTCCCTACGGAAGTGAGCAGAGCCGCCACCCCCGGAACCGGAACGAGCGAAAATCTTGACGTAATCGACGAAGTTGGATGATGCCATAATGGGAACAAAGGTAGGCTAAATTTGGAAATCCGAAAAACGTTACATACTTTTGTGGCTTCGAAACTATGGCTACGGGAGTTACATACCTGACAGAAGAGGGATTTGCGAAAGCAAAAGCCGAACTGGAGCATTTGAGGTCGGTCGAAAGGCCGGCAGCCTCGCGTGCAATAGCAGAAGCGAGAGACAAGGGAGATTTGAGTGAGAATGCAGAGTATGATGCAGCAAAAGAAGCCCAGGGGATGCTGGAGATGAAGATCTCGGAACTGGAAACGATGCTGGCCTCAGCAAGGCTACTGGATCGCTCGAAGGTGGGAGTGGAGACGGTGCAAATACTGAACAGAGTGAGGCTGCTGAATGTGGGGACGGGAAAGGAAGTGTGCTATACACTGGTGCCGGAGAAGGAAGCAAATCTGAAAGAAGGAAAACTCGCGACCGCAACCCCGATTGCAGCAGCGCTATTGGGCCACAAAAAAGGCGACCGAGTAGAGGTCGCCGTACCAGCAGGAGTGCTGAAGTTCGAAATACTCGAAATCTCGATCTAAAATCTTATTCCGATTCCGTTGCGAAGCCGATGGAAACAAACGTCAGCGCTGTGCGAAGAGACGTCTGCCAGTAATCCCAATTGTGGCCGCCGTTACGAACACGAAACTGAAGAGGAATCTCTTTCTCGCGCATCAGACGCATAAAGTCGACGTTAGCGTCGAACAAAAAGTCGTCATCACCGCAATCAAGAAACCAACGAACGGATTTCATAGCCTCGATCTGAGCCGGAGAAGCGCCCTCGAGGAACGAAAGAGGGCTACCTGTGTTGGCGTAACCGCGAGGCAAACCACCGACAGCAGCAGACATAGCGAAGGCGGAAGAGAACATCTGAGGGTAACGCTGGGCGTAAGCAACGGTTCCACCACCACCCATCGAGAGCCCGGAAACAGCGCGGGACTGGCGGTCGGGAAGAGTGCGGAAAGTCTTTTCGACGAAAGGAATAACTTCCGAGAAGAAGTGATCCTCCCAATGCCAATCGGGCTGGTTGAAGTAACCACGGTTCTTAGTAGCACCACCGTCGGGACCACCGCCAACGCCGGAAGCGTCGGGCATAACGATAATCATAGGAAGGCAAAGGCCGGACTCGATAGTCTCATCGGCGATAGTACGAGCGAGCCCCTTCTGCAACCAACCGGTGTGGTCGTCACCAGCCCCGTGAAGAAGGTACAACACGGGGTAATGTTTTTCAGGATTGGCCTCGTACTCGGCGGGGAGGTAGACAGTGAGGGATTTCTCGGTTTTGAGAATGACACTGGGATAGGTGAGCTCCAGGGTCTTACCACCCGACTGGGCAGAGACGCTGAGGATGGCAGTCAGAACAAAAACTACCAGAGCAACGAAAAACGATACTAGTTTTTTCATAAAGCGCGGATTTATTTAGAGTACGTTTGGTCGGCGAGGCGGCGGTAAGAAGCGTAACGCCACTGGGCATTCTCCTGAGCAGCTTTGAAAAGCTCCTCGGCCTCCTTGGGGTAAGCCTTCGAAAGAGCCGAGTAACGAACCTCCTTATCGAGGAAGCCGCGGAACAAAGACCAGTCGGGCTCCTTGGAGTCCATAACGAACGGGTTCGAACCGGCGTCGGCAAGGCGGGGATCGTAATGCCAAAGGTGCCAGTAACCGCAATCCACAGCCTGTTTACCAACCGTCGGAGTACGGGTCATACCACCCTTGATACCGTGGTTGATACAGGGAGAGTAAGCGATAACCAGAGAAGGCCCGGGGTAGGATTCGGCCTCCTTGAGAGTACGGAGCAACTGGTTCTGGTTAGCCAGAGAGACCTGAGCAACGTAGACGTAACCGTAAGTCATTGCGATAGCGCCGAGGTCTTTCTTCCTTACGCGTTTGCCGGAAGAGGCGAACTTCGCGATAGCGCCGACGGGAGTAGCCTTGGAAGACTGGCCGCCGGTATTAGAGTAAACCTCGGTGTCGAGCACAAGGATATTGACGTCCAAGCCGGAAGCAATTACGTGGTCGAGGCCGCCGAAACCGATGTCGTAAGCCCAACCGTCGCCACCAATAATCCACTGCGACTTACGAGCCATAAACTTCTTCAGTTTCAGGATCTCTTTACAAGTGTCGCAACCGCACGACTCCATCATAGGAATGAGGCGGTCGGTGATCTCGCGGGATTTGATGCGGTCGTCGCGGTGTTCGATCCATTGCTGCATCTCAGCCTTGAGCTCTTTGGAGCATTTGGAGCAAGAGTCGATAGCAGACTGCATCTTCTCCTGGATCTTATCGCGAAGTTTCTCGGTCGCAACCTGCATACCAAGGCCGAACTCGGCGTTGTCCTCGAACAAAGAGTTACCCCAAGCAGGCCCGAAGCCCTTGGAATTGACGCAGTAAGGAGTGGAAGGAGCGGAACCGGAGTAAATAGACGAGCAACCCGTAGCGTTAGCGATGATCATAGATTCGCCGAACAACTGGGTGACGACCTTGACGTAAGGAGTCTCGCCGCAACCGGCGCAAGCACCCGAAAACTCGAACAAAGGCTGAGCGAACTGGGAGTTCTTAACGTTCTTAGTCTTATCGACAACCTCCTTATAACCGACTTTTTCGTGCATATAAGTCCAACGAGTCTCCTCTTGTTTTTGGCTGGCCAGAGGAACCATTTCGAGAGCCTTGGTCTTAGCAGGGCAGACGTCCATACAGTTACCACAACCGGTACAATCCAGAGGAGAAACCTGGATACGGAACTGATAATCTTTAGTGTCGGCGAGGCCGGGGCGGAAAGCGGTGTCGGCCGGAGCAGCTTTCACTTCGGCCTCGGTAGCGAGGAACGGGCGAATAGCAGCGTGAGGGCAGACCAGGGAGCACTGGTTACACTGGATACAATTCTCGGGCAACCACTTAGGAACGTTAACGGCGATACCGCGTTTTTCGAAAGCAGCGGTACCGTTGTCCCAAGTACCATCCTCGCGACCGGTGAATACGGAAACAGGAAGGTCGTCGCCGCGAAGGTCGTTGACAGGCTCGACGACGGAAGTCACGAATTTCGGCTTGGCGGCGGAGGCGGATTTAGCGGCGGGGGATTCGGGTTTTGCGGAAGCCCAGTCGGCGGGAATGGAGATCTTGACAGCAGCGTCACCACCGGCATCGACAGCGGCGTTGTTCATATTGACGATCTCGTCCCCCTTGATACCGTAAGACTTCTTGATAGCCTTCTTCATCTCGGCAACAGCAGTCTCGAAGGGAATAACATTCGCGATCTTGAAGAAAGCAGACTGCATAATAGTATTGGTACGGTTACCGAGGCCGAGCTCGGCAGCCAGTTTCGTAGCGTTGATGATGTAGAAATTGATCTGGTTGTCAGCCAGGTAACGTTTCATCTCGGCAGGCAACTCGGAAGCGATGGTATCGGGAGAAGCGAGGGTGTTGAGGAGGAACGAACCGCCTTTTTTGAGCCCGCGAAGAACGTCGTATTTATGGATATAGGACGGAACGTGGCAGGCAACGAAGTCGGGAGTCGTAACCAGATAGGGCGAGCGGATGGGAGAGTCGCCGAAGCGGAGGTGAGAAGCCGTGTAACCGCCCGACTTCTTGGAATCGTAAGCGAAGTAGGCCTGGCAGTATTTGTCGGTCGTGTCGCCGATGATCTTAATGGAGTTCTTATTAGCACCAACGGTACCATCGGCGCCGAGGCCGAAGAAAACGCCCTCGAAAGTACCCTTACCACCGAGAGCGAGGGGAGCGCCGACGGGAAGAGAGAGGTGAGTGACGTCGTCGACGATACCTACGGTGAAGTGATCCTTGGGTTTCGACGCCGCAAGGTTGTCGAACACGGCAACCATATGGGCGGGAGTGGTGTCCTTGGAAGCCAAACCGTAACGGCCACCGATGATCTTGACGTCGGAGGGGCGCTCATTGAACATTTCGAGAACGTCGAGGTACAAAGGCTCGGCGGGAGCGCCTATTTCCTTAGTACGGTCGAGGACGCAGATTCTCTTGGCGGATGCGGGGAGGACGTCGAAGAAGTATTTCGAAGAGAACGGGCGGTAAAGGTGGACAGTAACAACGCCAACCTTACGGCCGGAAGAGCAAAGATGGTCGACGGTCTCTTTGAGGGTCTCGGAAATGGAGCCCATAGCGACAATAACGTCGGTCGCGTCGGGGACGCCGTAATAAGTGAAAGGAGCGTAAGAACGACCGGTGAGCTTCGAGATCTCCTTCATATAATGGGCAACGACGTCGGGAACAGCGTCCCAAAACTTGTTCGAAGCCTCGCGAGACTGGAAGTATATATCGGAGTTCTGAGCAGTACCGCGAGAAACAGGAGACTCGGGGTTGAGAGCCCGGTCGCGGAACTCAGCCAAAGACTTCTCGTCGAGCAGAGGCTTGAGGTCCTCGATGTCGAGAGACTCGACCTTCTGGATCTCGTGAGAAGTACGGAATCCGTCGAAGAAGTGGAGGAAAGGAACACGAGACTTGAGGGCGGCAAGGTGGGCAACCCCGGCGAGGTCCATAACCTCCTGAACGGAAGAAGTAGCGAGAAGAGCAAAGCCGGTCTGGCGAGTAGCGAGAACGTCCTGATGGTCGCCGAAGATGGAAAGAGTGGACGTAGCAAGAGCGCGAGCAGAGACGTGGAATACGCCGGGAAGAAGCTCGCCCGAAATCTTGTACATATTGGGAATCATAAGGAGAAGACCCTGAGAAGCGGTAAAGGTAGTGGTGAGAGCACCAGTCTGCAAAGAACCGTGGACAGCGCCGGCAGCACCAGCCTCGGACTGCATCTCGACAACCTTGACAGTCTCGCCGAAAATGTTCTTACGACCGGCAGCCGACCACTCGTCGACGTACTCAGCCATTGTGGATGAGGGAGTTATAGGGTAAATTGCCGCTACCTCCGAAAACATATAAGCAATGTGGGCGGCGGCGGCGTTTCCGTCGCAAGTCAGGAACTTCTTCTCTTTTTTCATCTTGTAGATAGTTAGTTTGGGCACAAATATAACTATTTTTGCAAAATGATTGGATACGAACAACGAATTTTGTCGAACGGGCTGAGGGTGGTGGCGACCAGAGCCAGAGGAACGGCGATGGCGGCGGTGAATGTGATATACCGGGTGGGAGCGAGAAACGAAAGGCCGGAGCGAACGGGATTTGCGCATCTGTTTGAACATCTGATGTTCAGGGGAACGAGGGCCGTACCGGATTTCGACGAACCGGTGCACAGAGCGATGGGAGAAAACAATGCCTACACGAACAACGACTATACCGATTATTACATAACCCTACCACGCGAGAATGTGGAGACAGCGCTGTGGCTGGAGGCGGACAGGATGGGAGGATTGGAGATCGGGGCGGAGGTACTGGAGGCGGAGAAGAAGGTCGTCATAGAGGAGTACAAGCAGAGGTATCTGAACCAACCCTATGGGGATATGTGGGCGCTGGTGAGAAAGCTGGCCTACGAAGTGCATCCGTACAGGTGGCCGACAATAGGAATGACGCCGGAACACGTGGTGGGAGCGACTCTTGGAGAGGTGAGGGAGTTTTATAAGAGGTATTATGTACCGGCGAATGCGATTGTGGCGGTGGCGGCGGATATGGATCCGGGAGAGGTGTTCGAACTGGTGGAGAAGTGGTTCGGAGGGCTGGACGGCGGGGTGCGGCCGGTGGATGAAGTGCCGGTGGAGCCGGAGCAGGGTGCGGCTCGGCGATTGGAGGTCGAGAGAGATGTACCTGCGACAGCGCTAACGGTGACCTTCGGGATGGGAGGAAGGATGACCAGGAACTACTACGGGTGTGATATACTGTCGGATGTGCTGGCGGGAGGAGCCTCGGCGAGGCTGTACAACGAGCTGGTGAAGGAGCGAAGGCTGTTTTCGAGTGTGAATGCCTACATAACGGGAGATGTCGACCCGGGGCTGTTTGTGGCGACGGGGCATCTGTTCGACGGAGTGGCGGAAGAGGAGGCGGAAGAGGCTTTGTGGGAAGCGTTGGAGCGACTGGGGAGGGAGCCGGTGGGAGAGTATGAGCTGGAGAAGGTGAAGAACAAGTTCGAAGCAGAAACGACATTCGGAGAGCTGAATGTGATGAACAAGGCGATGAATCTGGGCTACTATGAGATGTTGGGGCGGCTGGAGTTGGTGAACGAGGAAGTGGGGATCTTCAGAAGCTTCGGGCCGGAGGAGCTGATGGTGGAGGCAGAGGCGATGTTCAGGAGAGAGAGGGCGTCGACGCTGGTTTACAGGAGCAATAAGAGATGAAAAAGATACCGGAAATAAGGATACCAAAGGCGGTGGAACTGCCGGGAGTGGAGAAGAGAGTGCTGGAGAGAAACGGGCTGGAAGTCTATGTGATAAGGGCCCAGGAGCAGGAGGTGGCAAGGGTGAGTTTTGTGTGGGAAGCAGGCTCGGCGGCGGGGTATGAGGAAGGGGTGAAGCCGTTTGTGGCAACGAGTGCGCTGAATCTGATGGCGGAAGGAACGGAGCGGCTGACGGCAAAAGAAGTGGCAGAGAAGCTGGACTATGTGGGATCGTACTACGAGGTGAGTGCGGACAGAGACTATGCAGTGATGACGTTCTGTGCGCTGGGGAAGTTCCTGAAAGAGACCTTGGAGGTGATGGAAGAAGTGGTGCTGAGGCCGGTATATCCGGAGGAGGAACTGGAAGTGTGGGCGAAAAAGAGGATGGAGAGGCTGGCGGTAGAGAGGACAAAACCAGCGGTGAGAGCGCGAGAAGCCTTGTCGGCGGAGTTGTTTGGGAAGGATAGCGCGTATGGGGCGAGTGCGCCGACGGAAGCGTACAGAGAGGTGACAAGGGAAGATGTGGTGGAGTTCAGGAAGAAGTATTACGGGGCGGGAAACTGTTTTGTGGTGTGTACGTTGGGGGGCGGGGCGGACGGGCGCGGCGGAGAGGAGCGGTTATTCGAGATTTTGGAAAAGCTATGACGGGGTATAAGCGTATAGAAGCGCCGGGAGCGGTGCAAGCAGCAGTGAGAATCGGGAAGGTGCTATTCTCGAGAGAGCACGAGGATTTTGTGGGAATGCAAGTAGTGGCAACGGTACTGGGAGGCTATTTCGGGTCGAGGCTGGTGAAGGTACTACGGGAGGAGAGAGGATATACGTACGGGGTGATGGCGGCAATGGTGAACCTGAAGAGAACGGGATATCTGGCGGTGGCGACGGAAGTGGGAGTGGAGAATGCGGAAGAAGCGGTGGAACTGATTTTCGGAGAAGTGGAGAAGCTTCGTAGGGAGGAGGTTTCGGGCGATGAGTTGGAGGGGGTGAAGAGAACGATACTGGGAGAAGTGGCGCGGATTATGGATGGGCCGTTCGGAGTGGTGGATGTCGTGATAGAGAGCGTGCAAGTGTGCGGGTGTGGAACCCCGAAAAATTATCTGGAGAAGTTTGTGGAAGAGGTCAAAGCAACAACTCCCGCAAGAGTGCGGGAGCTGGCGGAAAAATATTTAAGTCGGGAAGGTTTTAAAGTTGTGGTTGTCGGCTGACGCGCAACCGCGAAGTCTTGAGAGGCCCGGCCGAACGAGTAGAGGGAAGAGAAGAAAGATCCATACCCTCGTCCCAAGGACGGGAAACAACGACGGGAGGAGCGCCGGTCAAACCTTCGTTACGAAGCAGGCCGGACGGACGGCGAGCAGAAGCAGCAGCCGAACGAGTGTGGGAAGAAAGATCCCAAGCAGCGAAAGTCTCGAAATTATATGACCAAGAGAGGCCGTGGGCCAGTTTGTGGATGCGGTAGAAGATTGCCTCGCGAGAAGGTGCGTTATAACCGTCGTGGTTATAACGCATTACACTGTGCTCGGCAGGGCGAAAAGCGCCGAACTCGTAATAGTACCCACCTTCCCAAGTACCCACATATGTGGAATAATGGAGATTGTTGAGGAAGTGGGCCCACTTGACATCGTAAGGATCGTCGGTGAAGTCGATGTTACGGTTCCAACCATACGGCTCCCAAGCGCGAACGTCGGCGATCTCGGCAGCAGGGACGGTTTTACCCATACCGGGAGACTCCCAGTACTCGTCGGCAAGTTTCGAGAAGCCGTGCCCACCAGCCTCGTGGTTGACAAGGCCGATGAAGTCCCAATCGTTATCAGTACGAGTGAGGTAAGCAACACCAAGGCCGCGAGAGTGGTCGCCACTACTGGGGTAGTACATCCAACAAGTACCGGCAAAGTAATCGGTGTTAAGGACGGCGACAACGAGGGCCTCGTTCATACGGGCAGAAGAGATGGCTATCTGAGCGTATGACTTAGCCATAAGGTCGCTATTCTCACCGGTGTTGATGTTGGTACCGCCGCCGAAGCGAGTACCGAGGGCGGTATTACCGTTAGATTCGGAGAGCTCGTACCAAGTGGAACCGGGAGAAACAACGTCGACCTGGTATACGTTGAACATATTACGGAACGAGGTGTAAGGTTCCTCGGCGAAGAAAGCGTCGATGGTGTCCTCCATCACGCGGTCGTAAGTACCGTCGGCGTGGTCGGCGGGAGTGAAACCGTCACCCATCAGAACGATGTCGATACCAGCGCCGGAAGAAGCGGTCTGGAGGGTTTTGACATCGCCGTCGTTGGAAAAGTCGGGTTTAGTGGCCTCGGTGTAGTAGACAGGAGAGATCACGTAACCGGAAGAAGCGATGATGAAGATCCAATCCTCGCAGGGAAAATCGTCGGGAATACTATCAGAGTCGAACCAAGAACGAATGTACATACGGCGGCCGTCCCCAAGGTTACCCTCGCAGAAAAACTGCTCCAACAACTCGTTGGAAGAGATGTCAAGACTGAGGATCATATTGTTGGAACAATCCAGAGCGTAGACATAAGGATTGTGGGAGAGGTCGAGAGAAGTGAGGTGGTTATAAGAACAGTCGAGAGCCTCCAGGTTGGGATTATGAGAAAGGTCCAAGCCAAGGATACCGGTGTTCATACAGAAAAGGATACCGAGATCGGGATTGTGAGAAAGGTCGAGGGTGCCTATACCGGGGTTGTTCTCGCACTGGAGCCAGTACAAGGCAGTGTTGGCAGAGATGTCGAGAGAAGTGAGGTTGTTGAGAGCGCAGTAGAGCACAGCAAGGCCGGTGAAGTGTTCGAGTCCGGCCAGAGACTCGATGCCGGAGTTGGTAACGTCGATAAGCTCGACAGCAGCAGCCTCTGCGGGAGAGAGTTTACCGTTATTGTCGGTGTCCCAGTTCTTGTACTCGGAGTTGTTCATCTCGCCAGTACAATAAGCGAGGAACACAGGGTCGGAAATAAGAGAGAGGACGTCGGAAATAACAGTGCCTTCGAGAGCAAAAGTCGCGCGAATGGAAACAGGGCCGGCGGGCATAGTGAATGTGGTAATGGGAGCCGAAGCGTCGGCGAAAACCACAGCGGGATTGTCGGAAACCCAACCGGTGAAAACGTAACCCTCCTCGGGATATGCGTAAAGTTTACCGGAAATAACGGTACCGGACTCGACAGCAGCCAACTGGGCAACGTTGGAATCGACATCACCGCCCGAATCGGCAGCAACGAGAATCTCGTCCGCAGGAACGACAATACGGTGAGAAATGGTCTCCACGCAGGAGACGAAAAATAACGCCATCGCCGCCGCGACAACAATCAGAAGTTTTTTCATACAGAGTTTTGGTGTCCCTACGTTCCGGGGTCTCCGAAAGTTAGAACGCGCAAAGGTAAATATTTATTTTTAAATTACGACAAAAAAAAGAGGAGCGTCATCGCGACGGTCCTCTTTGGCGGGGCTTAGAACCCCTAAAACTACTAACCCAAACTTAAATAGTGAAGAAACCTAACTTTTAATTTCTGATTCTACACTTTGCAAGGAACGTGCCAAAGTCGGGTCAGAAACCTGGTTTTCCGAGCAAACGGAACATATTTTTCTTGTAAACCTCAACGCCGGGCTGGTCGAAAGGGTTAACGCCGAGAAGATAACCACCGATACCGCAAGCCTTCTCGAAAAAGTAGAGGAGCTCGCCGAGGGTCGTGGGAGAGATACGGGGGATCTCGATACGGATATTGGGAACGCCGCCGGAGACGTGAGCCTCGGAGGTACCGAGCTCGGCTTTATGGTTGACCTCCGAAAGGCGGCGGCCGGCAAGGAAGTTCAAACCGTCGCCGTCGTCTTGCGCTTTTTCGATCTTGAGGGTGTGGGAGGGCTCGCGGACGGAAAGAACCGTCTCGAAAAGGATACGTTCACCCTCCTGGATATACTGGCCGAGGGAGTGGAGGTCGGTGGTGAAGGAGACGGAAGCGGGAAAAATACCCTTGTTCTGTTTACCCTCGGACTCGCCGAAGAGCTGTTTCCACCACTCGCCAAGGTATTGCAGCGAGGGCTCGTAGGAAGCAAGGATCTCGACGAGGAAGCCGTGTTTATATAATAGGTATCGAGCAGCGGCGTATTGAGCGGCGGGGTTTTTCTCGAACGGGATTTGCGGTCCGGTTACCTGCTCCATCTGGCGGGCACCAGAGACGAGAGCCTCGATGTCGATACCGGCGATAGCGAGGGGAAGGAGGCCGACGGGAGTGAGAACGGAGAAGCGGCCACCGACGTCATCGGGAATGGTGAAGGTTTTATAACCGGCCTCAGTTGCGACTTTTTTGAGCGCGCCGCGGGAAGAATCGGTAATGGCGACAATACGGGAAGCGGCCTCTTGTGGGCCGTAACGCTTTTCTATTTCTTGTTTGACGATGCGGAAAGCAACGGCGGGTTCGGTAGTGGTACCAGACTTGGAGATGACGACAGCAGCGATCTCGCGGTCTTTGGTCGCCTCCATCAACTGGGACATATAATCCTCCGAAAGAGTGTGCCCGGCGAAGACGATTTTAGGAGCGGCAAACGGGTCGCGCAAAGCCTCGAAGACAGCCTTAGAACCGAGGTAAGAGCCGCCGATACCTATTATAATAACCGTGTCGGCCTTTTGTTGGAGGTGCCGGGCGGTGGAGGATATGTCGGCGAGAAGCTCGGGAGAGATTTCGGAAGGCAACGAGACCCAACCGAGAAAGTCGGAACCAGCGCCCTGGCCGGTGTGAAGAAGGGCGTTGGAGAACTCGGCCTCGGGCTTAAGGGCGTCGAACTCGGATTGGGAAACAAACGGAAGAACGGAAGAAAGGTCGGGGAAGATCATACGAGGAAATTGGTTAAGTTACGAATAGTACGAGAGGGCTGAGCACCCTGGTAAAGAATATCATAGACAGCCTCCGCGATCGGCATCTCGATACCGTGAGAAGAGTTGATATGGCGGATGGTCTCGGAAGCGTAATAACCCTCGGCTACCCCGCCAAGCTCCATCTGAGCAAGGTTCGGGTGGAGCCCCTTACCGATCATCATACCGAACCGGCGGTTACGAGAAAAAGGAGAGTAAGCAGTAACGAGAAGGTCGCCAAGGAATGCAGAAGTGAGGATGTCGCGCTCGAAGGGGTAAGAGACATTCAGGAAGCGCTGCATCTCGCGAGCACCGTTGGAGATGAGCACGGAAAGGAAGTTGTCGCCGTAACCCAATCCGGTAGCGATACCGACCCCGAGGGCATAGATGTTTTTAAGGATGGCAGCGTACTCGACCCCGTAAATGTCGCAAGAAATGGTAGTGTGGATATATTTGGCGGAAAACTTCGAAGTGAGAACGCGGGCGTTGTCGAGGTTCTTACAAGCGAAGGTAAGGTAAGAGAGCCGTTCGAGGGCGATCTCCTCAGCGTGGGAAGGCCCGCCGATGACGCCGGTACGACCGAACGGAAGCCCGTAATGGCGGTTGAGGTACTCGGTGACGGTAAGGTAGTTACCGGGAACAATACCCTTGATGGCGGAGATGACGAAGCGGTCGGTAAGAGGCGCGGTCAGGTCTTCGAGGTAAGTCTTGAGGAACGCAGAAGGAGCAGCAAGAATCACGACGTCCGAATCAGCCACGACCTCGTTGATATCACCCGACGGAGCGATCAACCGGGGGTCGAACTCGACAGAACCAAGGTAACGAGGATTACGACCATCCGAGCGCAGGGATTCGAGCACCTCGGGGTTGCGAACGTACCACCCCACCCGATTGCCGGAGTCGGTGAGAATCTTCACCAGACCGGTCGCCCAACTACCGTGGCCAATGACGCAAGCGCGCGAATCTTTTTCAATCAGGTGCTCCATCGAGAATGGGCAAAGTTAATAATTTTTTTGTAACTTTGCCGAACTATGAAAAAGATTAAAAACGCGCTTGTGTCGGTCTATCACAAGGAGGGACTGGAGGAGGTTTTGAGGGAACTGGCAAAGGAAAATGTGACCATATATTCAACCGGAGGAACGCTGGAATGGGTGAGAGAAATGGGGCTCGATGCGATAGCGGTGGAAGCAATAACGGGATATCCCTCGATACTGGGAGGGAGGGTGAAGACGCTGCATCCGGGAGTGTTCGGAGGAATATTGGCGCGAAGGGATGTGGCGGGAGACGGAGAGGCATTGGAGCAGTATGGGATACCGGAGATAGACCTGGTGGTGGTGGATTTGTATCCGTTTGAGGATACGGTCGCGAGCGGCGCGGCGGACGAGGCGATCATCGAGAAGATAGACATAGGAGGAATATCTTTGATAAGGGCGGGAGCGAAGAACTTTAAGGATGTGGCGATTGTGGGCTCGCGGTCGGGATACGAGGGGCTGTTGGGATTGTTGAGGAAGCAGGGGGCGGCGACCACGTTGGAGCAGAGGAGGGCGATGGCGGCGGCGGCGTTCGGGGTGAGCTCGGGGTATGATACGGCGATCTTTAATTGGTTTTCCGGAAGTGAGGTTAGGCCACTGAGGTATGGAGAGAATCCGCATCAGAAAGCGGAGTTCAGGGGAAAACTGGGAGAAGTGTTCGAACAGTTGCACGGGAAAGAGATCTCGTACAACAATCTGCTGGACATAGATGCGGCGGTGAATCTTGTGCGCGAATTCGATGGCGCGGGAGAGGCCGTGTTCGCGATACTGAAGCACAACAACGCCTGTGGAGTGGGAACGGGGAAAACGGTGAAAGAGGCATACGAGAGGGCGCTGGCGGGAGATCCGGTGAGCGCGTTCGGAGGTGTGCTGGTATGCAACAGGGAGGTGGACGACGAGGCGGCGGGAGAGATAGGAAAGTTGTTTTTTGAGGTTATTTTAGCACCTGGGTATACCGCGGGAGCACTTGAAACGTTATACGAAAAGAAGAACAGGATTGTGCTGCAACTGAAGCCGTTCGAGAGAGCGGGGAGAGTGACCAGAACGCTACTGAACGGGGAAGTGGTGCAGGAGAGGGATGTGAAGGTGGGAGGAGTGGATGGAGAAGTGAGGGTGGTGACGCGGAGGGTGCCGACGGAAGCGGAGATGGCCGATATGGTGTTCGCGAACAAGATAGTGAAGCAATCGAAGAGCAATGCGATAGTGTTGGCCAAGGGAGGGCAGATGCTGGGAAGCGGAGTGGGACAAACATCGAGGGTGGATGCGCTAAAGCAAGCGGTAGAGAGAGCGAGGACGTTCGGGTTCGATCTGAGGGGAGCGGTGATGGCGAGCGACGCGTTCTTCCCGTTCGCGGACTGTGTGGAAATTGCCCACGCAGCAGGAATCGAAGCAGTGATTCAACCGGGAGGCTCGGTGAGAGACGGGGACTCGATCGAATTCTGCGACGCGAACGGAATGACAATGGTATTTACGGGATTAAGGCATTTTAAGCACTGATATGGGACTGTTTTCGTTGACTCAAGAACTGGCGATCGACCTGGGAACCGCCAACACACTCATAATCCACGAAGGAAAAGTAGTCGTGGATGAACCATCCATTGTGGCGCTGGATGCCCACACGGGAAAGATGGTCGCCTTCGGGCACAAGGCAAACCAGATGCACGGCCGTACACACCAGAACATCCGCACGATAAGGCCGCTGAAGGACGGAGTGATTGCCGACTTTACGGCGACGGAGCTGATGCTCAGGGGTATGATCAAAGAGGTGGGAAGCAGCCATCTGTTCACCCCGTCGCTCAAGATGGTGATATGCATACCGAGCGGCTCGACAAATGTGGAGATCAGAGCGGTCAGAGACTCGGCAGAGCACGCGGGAGGGAGAGAGGTCTATATGATTTACGAACCGATGGCGGCAGCGCTTGGAGCGGAGTTGGATGTACAGGCGCCGGAAGGGCATATGATAATCGACATAGGGGGGGGGACGACCGAAATTGCGTGTATATCGCTCGGGGGAATTGTGTGCAGCGAGAGCATAAACGTCGCGGGAGATGTGCTGACCGAGGATATCAGGAACTATATGAGGCAGGCGCACGAGATCAGGGTCGGAGAAAGGACGGCCGAAGAGATAAAGATAGCGGTGGGGAGCGCCATAAAGAAGCTACCGAGAGAAGAAGAGCCGGAAGACTACATACTAACGGGCCCGAATATCGTGACGGCGTTACCGAGAACCATATCACTGAACTATGGAGAGATAGCGGGAGCATTGGACCGCTCGCTGTTGAAGATAGACGCGGCGATAATGAAGGTGCTGGAGAACATACCCTCGGAGCTCTATTCGGATATCTACCGAAAGGGAGTCTATCTGGCAGGAGGAGGAGCGTTGATAAGAGGCTTGGCGCAAAGGTTCAGCAACAACTGCAAGATACCGTTTATTGTAGCCGACGATCCGCTGCGTTCGGTGGCGCGGGGTACCCACAAGGCGCTGGAGAATATAGGGAAATTTTCTTTCCTGACCAGATAAGGGGGCCGCGGCGAGGGGCCTATGTACAGACTGTTACTGTTTCTGAAGCGAATCTATCTACTCGTGATCTTTCTCGGGCTGGAAGGTGTCGCGCTATACTACTATGCCAACTCGACGGAAAGAACAAGAGCACAACTGCTGGACGGATCGAGCAACCTGGTGGGAGGAGTGTATGAGGGAATAGCAAGGGTGGAAGACTATCTGAGTCTGGGGCGAACGAACAGACTGCTGGAAGAGAGGCTGGAAGGGTTGGAGAATGCGGTGGCAAGGATGAGAGAGAGAGAGGCGGAGGTGGTGAACGACACGCTGGAGATGGCGCCGAGGGCGCCGCTGGAGTATGTGGTGGCAAGGGTTGTGAGAAACAGTGTGGGAAAGAGAGAGAACTATATGATGGTCGACCGGGGAGCGGCGGACGGAGTGGAGAGAGGAATGGCGGCGGTATCATTGGACGGGTATATGGCGGGCTACGTGGAGAGCGTATCGGAGAACAATGCGATCTGTGTATCGGTGCTGAACACGGAGTTCAGGGCGAGCGGAATGCTAAAAGGAGGACACTTCGGCTCGATAACGTGGCGGGGAACGGATCCGAGGATGGTCAGGCTGAACGAAGTGCCGGCATACGCGGAAGTGGGGCGGGGAGATACGGTGGTGACGAGCGGTTATTCGTTCTCGTTCCCGGAAGGAATCAGGATAGGAACCGTGGAGACGTATGAAGTGGACGAAGCGAGAGCAGCGTATGAGATAGATGTGAAGCTGGGACTGGATGTGGGAGCGTTGAGGGTGGTGCTGCTGGTGGAGAACCCGGCCGTGTATGAGCGAATAAAGCTGGAGGAAGAAGTGTTGGGAGAGGTCGAGCTTTGAGCGCGCGAATGAGATGAGGAACTTGTTGACATATCTGGGAGTGTGGCTCGTGGCGGCGGTCGTGATGCAACTGTTCCTGCTGGACTCGGTGAGGCTGGGGGTGTGGTTCGCGCCGATGGCTTACGTGGCATTTGTGGTTTTGCTACCGGTGAACACGAAGCCGGTGGTGGTGCTGTTGTTGGGGTTCCTGCTGGGGGCGTTTATGGACGTGTTCGAGGGGACGCAAGGGCTCCACACGGCGGCAACGTTGGTGACGGCCTACACGAGGCAGTGGGTGATGAGACTGACTATAGGAAAGGAAGCGGTGGAGGAAGAGACGGGAATGCCGAGTGTGAAGCTGCTGGGAGGAGTGAAGTTTCTGAGGTATGTGACGATGGCGGTGGCGGTGCAATGTGTGGTGTTTTTCGCATTGGAAGCGCTGGACTGGGGAGAGTGGGTGGAGGTAGCGGCGAAGGTGGGAGTGAGCGGGGCGGTGACGGTGGGAGCGGTGTGGGCGGTGGCGGAGGTGTTTACGGCAAGGACAAGGAAGAAAGTATAGGATGGGACGGGAATTCGCAAGGCAAAGGTGGCTGGTGATCTTCGTGGCGGGGGTCTTTCTGTTACTTGTGGTGAGGCTGTTCGCGATTCAAATTGTCGATGGGTCGTACAAGCAAGCAGCAGAAAGCAACGCACTAAGGCACGAAGTGCTATATCCACCCAGAGGAGAGGTGCTGGACAGGAACGGAGAGTTCATAATACAGAGCAGGGAGGCGTATGACCTGATGGTGATACCGAGGGAGGTGGTAAAGGGATTCGACACGCTGTTGCTGTGCAGGATTGTGGATGTGACCCTGCCGAGGATGCGATCGCAGCTGAAGAGGGCGGCGGCGTATTCGCAGAGAAGGCCTTCGGTGGTGGTACCGCAACTCTCGAAAGAGACGAAGCTACTGCTGGACGAGCTACGGCTACCGGGATTCCAAACGGTGTACAGGACGGTGAGGTCGTATCCGAGAAAGATTGCGGGAAACCTGCTGGGGTATGTGGGAGAGGTGAACAGCGGAGACCTGGGAGATGACTACTACAGGAGCGGAGACTACATAGGGCGAAGCGGAATAGAGCAGGCGTATGAGAAGCACCTCAGGGGAGAGAAGGGAGTGAAGATAAATCTTGTGGATGTGCACGGGATTGTGAAAGGCTCGTACGGGGGAGGAATGTATGACACGCTGCCGGTGGCGGGGAGGACGCTGACGAGCTCGCTCGATGCGGAACTACAAGCGTTTGCGGAAGAACTGATGGGAGGAAAGGTGGGAGCGGTGGTGGCACTGGAGCCGGCGACGGGAGAGATACTGGTGATGGCGAACGGCCCGACCTACGATCCGGATGAACTGGTGGGGAGAGAGAGAAACAACAACTATGCGCGACTGGCGAACGACCAACGATCGCCACTATTCAACAGGGCCGTGATGGCCGCATATCCGCCGGGCTCAACCTTCAAGATGGTGAACGGGTTGATCGGGCTGGAAGAAGGAGTACTACAACCACACTACAGGTATGAGTGTCATGGAGGATACACGGTGGGAAACCTCACAGTGGGATGTCACGCGCACTACTCGCCAGTCGATCTGAGGCAGGCGATTATGACGAGCTGCAATGCGTACTTCTGCTATGTGCTGAGGAACATACTGGACGAAGCGGAGCACGGAGGAATTATGAGGGGTGGGTATGAGCACTGGGCGGAGCACGTGAGGAGTTTCGGGTTCGGGAGAAAGCTCGACAGCGACTTCACCTCGGAGTATGCGGGGAGGGTCTACGGAGGAGACTACTATGACAGGCTGTACAGGGAGAGGTGGAACTCGCTGACGGTTATTTCGCTGGCAATCGGGCAGGGAGAACTGGGGTGCAGTCCACTACAGCTGGCAAATCTGGCTGCAACAATAGCTAACAGAGGACACTACTACATACCGCACGTGATAAAGGAGGTGGAGGGAGTGGAGATGGATCCGAAGTTCCGAGAACCACACTATGCAGATGTGGCCAGAGAGCATTTCGAACCGATAGTGGACGGAATGTATATGGCGGCGCACGAGGATGGAGGAACAGTGAAGGCGATGGGGTATGTACCGGGGCTGGAGATATGCGGAAAGACGGGAACAGCCGAAAATGCGCACAGAGACCACTCGGTCTTTCTGGGTTTCGCGCCGAAGGACAACCCGCGGATCGCGATATGTGTCTATGTGGAGAACGCGGGATTCGGGTCGAGCGCAGCCGTACCCATCGGCTCGCTGGTAATGGAGAAGTATCTGACAGACACCATACGCCGACCGGCGATGGTCGACTATGTGAAAGAAATGCAGATAAGGTATCCACACTATGACGGGGAGGCAAGGTAGAGTCATTCACGGAAAGGTCGACTGGTGGACAGTTGCGATCTATGTGGCCTTGGTGGCGCTGGGATGGCTGAATCTCTATGCAGCGGTGTATGACACCACGCGGGAGGTGTTCGATGTGGGGTCGAGATACGGGATGCAGATGGTTTGGATCGGGGTGTGCTTCGTGGTGGCGCTGGTGGTGATGCTCGTGGACGACAAATTCTATCACATACTGGCATATCCGGTCTGGGGAGTGTGCTTGGCGCTGATGCTGGCGACACTGGTGCTCAGTCCGGAGATCAAGGGAGCGAGAGCGTGGCTACTGGTGGGACCGGTGGCGATTCAACCGGCTGAATTTATGAAGTTTGCAGTGTCGCTGGCCTTGGCCAGGGCGATGAGTGTGTATGGGTTCACGCTGGGGCGGATGGGAGATCTGGCGAAGGTGGCGATGCTGGTTGGGATACCGGTGGCGGTGATGTTTCTGCAACACGATGTGGGATCGGCGGTGGTCTATGCCTCGTTTCTGTTTATGCTCTATCGCGAGGGGCTGAACAGGTGGGTGTACATTGTGATGGGGATAGTGCTGGGCCTGTTTTTCGGCTCGTTCTGGGTGACCGACACGGGGCTACTGATGATGATCATAGCGGGAGTGGCGGCGGGAGCGGGAATAGGCTACGGAAACTGGAAAGCGCCGGTGATGTATGGAGCGGGGGTGGCATTGGTGTCTGTGGGAGGATGGCTTTCGCTGCGCTATCTGGCGGGGATGGAGGTGAGGTTCTACTATGTGTTGCTGGGGGTGGCGTTTTTGTCGATACCTGTGGTGGCGGCGGTGGCGTGGGCGAAGAGGCTACGGGGTTTTTGGGTCTACATTGTGCTGTTTGTGGCATCGGTGGCGTTTGTGTCGGTTGCGGATGTGGTGTTCGACCACTTGGATTTACACCAGCAGAAGAGAATCTTGGACACCTTGGGAATAGAGAGCGACGCGAGGGGTTGGGGCTACAACGTGAATCAGAGCAAGATAGCGATCGGCTCGGGAGGATTGGTGGGGAAGGGATTCCTGGAAGGAACGCAGACAAAGTTTAATTTCGTACCGGAACAGAGCACCGATTTCATATTTTGCACCGTGGGCGAAGAGTGGGGATTTGTGGGCTCGGCAGTGGTGCTGGCGCTGTTTTGTGCGCTGATATTGAGGCTCGTTCGGATGGGCGAGCGGGCCGAAGAACCGTTCCGAAGGATCTACTGCTACTGTGTGGCGGGGATTTTCCTGATACACGTGCTGATTAATATAGGTATGACGGTAGGGCTGGTACCGGTGATAGGAATACCGTTACCGTTCTTCTCCTACGGCGGATCGTCGCTGTTGGCGTTCACGCTCTTGCTCGTTGTTGCCGTTCGGTTGGATCTGGGGAGCGGGGAGCTGGCGACTTAGGCCCGAAGACAAGGCCACATCACCGCCGTTTTCACGCGAAAAATTATCTTTTGACCTCGACCGTCTCGTAACCCTCGACAATGTCGCCGACGTGGATGTCGTTGTAACCGTCGATGTTCAAACCACACTCCATACCAGAGCTAACCTCGCGAACGTCATCCTTGAAGCGCTTCAGAGAGCCGAGTTTACCGGTGTAGACGACGATACCGTCGCGAATAACGCGGATGGGAGTATTACGAGTGATCTTACCCTCGCGAACGATACAACCGGCGATAGTACCCACCTTGGATATCTTGAAAGTCTCCAGAACCTCGACCGAGCAGACAATCTCCTCCTTGATAACCGGAGCGAGCATACCCTCGATGGCATCCTGAATGTCGTTGATGGCATCGTAGATGATTGAGTAAAGGCGAATTTCGATCTCCTCCTTTTCGGCCAGCTTGCGAGCAGCCATAGAGGGGCGAACCTGGAACCCGACGATGATGGCGTTGGAAGCGGCAGCGAGCAGAACATCGGACTCGGAGATTTGTCCGACGGCCTTGTGGATGACGTTCACCTGCACTTCTTCTTTCGACAGCTTGACCAGAGAGTCGGTCATAGCCTCGATCGAACCGTCCACGTCGCCCTTGACGATGATGTTCAACTCCTTGAACGAACCGATGGCGATACGGCGGCCGATCTCGTCCAGAGTAACGTGTTTCTGAGTACGAAGGCCCTGGGCGCGCTGCAACTGCTCGCGTTTGTTAGCGAGAGAGCGAGCAGACTTGTCGTCCTCCATAACATTGAAAGTGTCGCCGGCCTGAGGAGCTCCGTTCAAACCGAGAACGAGGACGGGAGTCGAGGGGCCAGCCTCTTCCACCTTACGGCCGTGCTCGTCGTACATAGCCTTGACGCGCCCGGTATGGGTACCGGCAAGAAGCACGTCGCCGACGCGGAGAGTACCGTTTTCGACAAGAACGGTAGATACGTAACCACGACCTTTATCGAGAGTGGATTCGATCACAGCGCCGGAAGCCTTACGGTTAGGATTAGCCTTCAAGTCGAGCATCTCGGCCTCGAGAAGGACCTTCTCGAGCAGTTTATCGAGATTCAAACCCTGTTTAGCGGAGACGTCCTGAGACTGGTATTTACCGCCCCAATCCTCGACCAGGTAGTTCATCTGGGCGAGTTGTTCCTTGATACGTTCGGGGTCGGCGCCGGGTTTGTCGATCTTATTGATAGCGAAAACCATAGGAACCCCTGCAGCGACGGCGTGGTTGATAGCCTCGATGGTCTGGGGCATAACGCTGTCGTCGGCGGCGACGATAATAATGGCAACGTCGGTAATCTTGGCCCCGCGAGCACGCATAGCCGTGAACGCCTCGTGGCCGGGAGTATCGAGGAATGTGATCTTCTGGCCGTTCAGTTCGACGCTGTAAGCTCCGATGTGCTGGGTAATACCACCGGCCTCGCCCTCGATGACGTTGGTCTTACGGATGTTATCGAGAAGAGAAGTCTTACCGTGGTCGACGTGGCCCATAACAGTAACAATCGGGGGCCGCGGAGAGAGGTCCTCGGGCTTATCAGCGTCCTCGGTCTCGTCAATCGACTCCTGGATCTCGGCCGAAACGAACTCGACCTTGAATCCGAACTCCTCGGCAACTATAACGAGAGCCTCGGCGTCGAGCCTTTGGTTGATCGAAACCATCAGCCCGAGGTTCATACAAGCCATAATCACCTCGGTGACGGGAACGTTCATCATCGTAGCCAACTCGGAAACGGTAACGAACTCGGTAACCTGAAGAGTCGAACCAGCCATCTCGGAGCGCTCCATCTCCTCCGAAGCGCGAGCAGAAGCAGCGTCGCGTTTATCCTTACGGTATTTGGCGCCCTTACCTTTGGTACCCTTAGCGGTGAGGCGAGCAAGGGTCTCCTTAACCTGTTTTTGAACCTCCTCGTCGTTAACCTCGGCGCGAACAACGGGACGAGGGCCGCCTTTCTTTTTCGAGCCGGCACCGCCTTGGCCCGGGCCGCCGGAGAAGGGGCCTTTTTTCTGGCCGCCTTGGTTCTGGCCACCCTGGCCACCGGGCTGGGGTTTGGTAACGTCGATCTTATCTTTGGTGATGCGTTTACGTTTCTCCTTACGAGGCCCGCGAGAGGGATCGGAAGGAAGGGTCGAAACGTCGATCTTACCCAAAACCTTGGGCCCGGAGAGCTTACCCTCGTCCTCGGCGCGGAAGACGTTAGTAGTACTCTCGGCAACGCGCTCGTCGTAAGTCTTAGTCTGGATCACGACGGGCTCGGGAGTCGGTTTTGGCTGAGGCTCGGGTTTGGGCTGCGAGGCGGGGGCGGGTTTAGGAGCCGGTTGGGGTTTCGGGGCAGGCTGCGGCTTCGGAGCCGGAGCGGGCTTGGGTTTAGGGCTCAAGTCGATCTTACCCAACACCTTAGGCCCGAAGGAGGGCTCGGGAGAAGGCACGGGTTCGGGCTTTGGCTTTGGCGCCTCGGGAACGGGCTCCGGGGCGAGTTTAGGTGCCACGGGAGCAGGTTCGGGTTTAGGCTCGGGTTTAGGCTCCGGTTTGGGTTCGGGCCGGGGAGCGGGAGGCGGAGGAGCGATAACCGTCTTACTCTTAATAACAACCTCCTCCTTGAACTCGTCGGGAGAACTCTTCGGACTCTCCTTACGGTCGTGCAAAGAAACGCCCTCCTGGCGAAGACCGTCCAAACGCTCGCGGATGATCTGCGACGAACCAGTCGAACGACCGCCACCGAACTCGCGCTCGATCAGCTGGTATACGTCCGGTGTGATGGGGGTATTGGGCGAATTGGTAATCGCAACACCCTTACCGGCAAGAAAATCGGTAATCGTCGCCAAACCTACGTTGAACTCACGGGCGGCCTGCAAAAGGCGTATCTTCTTCTCTGTCATATCTGCTCCTTACTCAAACTCGGATTTGAGAATGTTCATAACTTCGTTTATTGTCTCCTCCTCGAGGTCGGTACGCGAGGCCAACTCCTCGGGAGTGTGGCTCAGGACGCGTTTGGCAGTGTCGCAACCGACGCTCTTAAGAGTGTCGATGATCCACTGGTCGATCTCGTCGCCGAACTCGTCGAGGTTGACGTCCTCCTCCTCGATCTCGCGGTAAACGTCGATGTCGTAACCGGTCAACATACTGGCAAGGCGGATATTCAAGCCGCCCTTACCGATAGCGAGAGAAACCTCGGAGGGCTTCAGGTAGACGGCAGCCGTCTTACGTTCCTCGTCGATGACGATGTTGGATATCTTAGCGGGGTTGAGCGCCCGCTGGATGAACAGGCTGGGGTTGGTGGTGAAGTTGACAACGTCGATGTTCTCGTTGTGCAACTCCTTAACGATCGAGTAAATGCGCGAACCCTTCATACCGACGCAAGCACCGACCGGATCGACCCGGTCGTCGTAAGACTCGACAGCAACCTTGGCGCGCTCGCCGGGAATACGGGCAATCTTTTTGATTGTGATAAGCCCGTCGAAAATCTCGGGAACCTCCAACTCGAACAACCTTTCGAGGAACTCGTTAGCGGTTCTACTGAGAATGATCTTCGGCGAGTTGTTGATCATCTCGACCTTGGAAACGATTGCGCGGATGGTCTCGCCCTTACGGAAAAAGTCGCCAGGAATCTGTTCGGACTTAGGCAGGATCAATTCGTTGTCATCGTCATCCAGCACGAGGGTCTCTTTCTTCCAAACCTGGTAAACCTCGGCGGTAATGATCTCGCCCACCTTCTCTTTGTATTTCTCGTACAGGCTCGCCTTTTCGAGGTCGAGGATACGAGATGCGAGGTTCTGGCGAAGAGAGAGGACAGAGCGGCGACCGAAAGATTCGAGTTTCATCTCGTCGGCGATCTCCTCACCAACCTCGTAAGAGGGGTCGATAGACTGAGCCTCCGAAAGAGAGATCTGCTGGTTGGGGTTCTCGACCTCGCCGTCGGGAACGATGGTACGGTTACGCCAGATCTCCAAGTCGCCCTTGTCGGCGTTGATGATGATGTCGAAATTAGAGTCGTCCTCGTATGTCTTCTGCAACAGGTGGCGGAAAACATCCTCCAGAACCCCGATCATTGTGCTCTTGTCGATGTTTTTCAGCTCTTTGAACTCCGCAAAGTTACTGATAAGGCTGTTTGTGCTCATATACTATTTGAAATCTATATGTTCCTTGGTTGTTTTTATCTCGGTAAGCGGAATCTGTGTTCCGTCGAGGGTAATACTGGTTTCATCGGCGGCTTCGAGCGTGGCGGTCATTTTGCGGCCGCTTTTGAGAGCAACCTCGACGGGCCGGCCGACGAGTTTGAGGTACTGGCGCAGGGTTCGGAGAGGCTGGCCGATACCGGCGGAAGATACGGTCAGAGAACAATCGTCCAGGTCGTCCTCCTCGAACTGGCCACGGATAGCGCGGGTGAGGGAGATGCAATCCTCGACGCTAACGTGGCGCGGTTTACCCTCGGGAGTCGATCCGTCGCAGTCGATGAAAACCTCGAAGGTCTCCTGGTCGGGCTCGCGAACCTCGACCAAAAACAGAGGCCCGGCGCCCAACTGGGACTCAGCAACGCGGATAATATCTTCTTTAACAATCATTTATCTACACGACGAGGGGCCTCGGGCCCCTCGTTCACGGTACAAAGATAGTAAAAATTTTATTAAATCACAGGTTTTATATCTTTTACCCTCAACTGGGGAGTCACAACACCGCGGAAGTTGTTCTCCACCACGGTGTAACAAGTGTCGATCTGGCGGCCGCTACGAACCCACTCGAAGTGAGCAGGCTGCTGGAAAGCAATAGCAGGAATGGCCGTATTGGGTTTCTCACGCTGGACAAGATCCATCTTCAGATGCTCCTTCTCGGCCCCGACCAATTTGGCGTCCCCGCGGTTACTAACCCCGAAGGTTGCGAACACAGGAGCCTGGTTACCGGGTCCGAAGGGCTGGAAGCGAAGAAGGTCGCGCCGGAACTCGGGAGTGATGTCGCTGAACAAAAGAGGCGAGTCGATCTCGACCATAGGGGTGAGGAGTTCGGGAGTGATGTTCTCCTCGACGTAAGCGTTGAACCGGCGGGTGAACTCGGCGATGTTCTCGGGTTTCATAGTCAGTCCGGCGGCGTACATATGACCGCCGAAGTTCTCGAGCAAGTCGGCGCAAGACTCGACAGCCCCGTAGAGGTCGAACCCGGGAACAGAACGAGCAGAACCGGTCGCAAAGCCGTTACTCATAGTGAGCACAACAGTGGGCCGGTAGTAAGTCTCGATCAGGCGGGAAGCAACGATACCCACGATACCCTTCATCCATTTGGGGTTGTAGATAACCGTACACTTCATCTTCTTGAGCTCGGGGTTACTCTCGATCAATTCGTGGGCCTCCTGGGTAACCGTACGGTCGATGGTCTTACGGTCGGAGTTAGCCTCGTCGATCTGAGCCCCGAAAAGACCGGCAGCGTCGTCGTCGCGTTCGATCATAAGACCGACAGCAGCGTGGCCCCCGGAGAACTCGTCTTCCTCGTTCATACGCATACGGCCGGCAGCGTTGATGCGAGGCCCGATTTTGAAAACGATGTCATCGATAGAGATACGGTGACCCTCGCCCAAGCCGCAAATTTTGATAATGGAAGCGAGGCCCTTATTGGGTTTGGTGTTAAGCCGTTCGAGGCCGAAGTAAGCGAGGATACGGTTCTCGCCGGTGACGGGAACGATGTCGGAAGCGATGGAAATAACCACAAGGTCGAGAAGCCGTTCAATCTCCTCGAACGAGATGTTGTGCTTCTGGCAATAGGCCTGAGCGATCTTGAACCCGACCCCGCAACCGGAAAGTTCCTTGAACGGATACCGGCAATCGGAACGTTTAGGGTCGAGAACAGCAACGGCATCGGGAAGCTCGGCCCCGGCGAGGTGGTGGTCGGTGACAATGAAGTCGATACCGAGCGAAGCGGCGTAAGCAACCTTCTCGACAGCCTTAATACCGCAGTCGAGAGTAATGACCAGACCGACCCCGTGGGCCTTGGCGTAGTCAATACCCTTCTTAGAGATACCGTAACCTTCGCGGTAACGGTCGGGAATGTAGAACATCAACTGCTCGTGGCCGAGTCTCCTCAGGAAAATATACAACAGAGCAACGGCACTCGTACCGTCGACGTCGTAATCGCCCCAGATCATAATAGTCTCTTTGTCAGCGACGGCTTGCGATATACGCTCCACCGCCCGATCCATATCCTTCATCAGGAACGGATCGTGAAGTCGGTCAAGGGAGGGTGCGAAGAAACCTTCGGCCTGCTCGGGAGTCTGAACCCCCCGCTGAACCAAAAGATTCGCCAACACGGGCGAGAGCCCCAGCTCCCGCGCCAACCCATCGACCAACACGGGTTCGCCCTGTGGGAGAACGACCCATTGTTTTTCGATTGGCATAATTGTACGTTTTATATATTCTTATTCTCATTTTCAATCGATGTAACCCCTGCCGTCATACCGCAAGGATTAATATAACTGAACCACCTTAAGTCGGTAGTCACGTTGAGCGCCAGACCGTGCATTACGCATCCGCGGGATGCACGTACGCCTATGGCGCAAATCTTTTTGTACTCCTCGTTCGCACCCACTTTGGCCCCTTTAACCCACACTCCGGTCTTTTTCGGAACGCGTTCACCACGGATGCCGCGGTCGGCCAACAAATCTATAACGCACTGTTCCAACACCTCGATATATTCCCGCAGGCCGAGGCCCAATTTATCCAAGTCGAGGATCGGGTAGACCACCAACTGTCCGGGGCCGTGGTAGGTTATGTCCCCACCCCGATCGACCCTGCAAACCTTCGCCCCTTGCCGGCGCAACCAGCCCTCGTTCACCAACAGGTTCTCCATCCGGCCGCTCTTACCCACCGTGTAGACGTGGGGGTGTTGACAAAAAATTAGCCAACCAACACTGTCCCGCTCAATTATCAATTTTTCAAACAGCGTGCGCTGTTTTGCCAGCGCCTCCTCGTAATCTATCAGCCCCCAGTCGACGACCTCAAACCGCATCGGCATAATAGGACGAGCGGACGAGCGGGCCGCTGCTAACGCGGGTGAAGCCGCGGTCGAGGGCCTGCTGTCGGTAGAGTTCGAACTGATCTGGGGTTATGTATTCCGCCACGGGGGCGTGATTGCGGGTCGGTTGGAGGTATTGACCGAGGGTGATGCTGACAACGCCGACGGCGCGAAGGTCGTCCATCGCCTGTGTGACCTCGGCCGGAGTTTCGCCAAGGCCGACCATCAGGCCGCTCTTGGCGGTGGCGCCTTGCTCGGCGATATGGCGCAGGACTGTGAGGCTGCGGCGGTATTCGGCTTTGGAGCGGATAGTTGGGGTGAGGCGTTCGACGGTTTCGAGGTTGTGACCCACAATGTCGGGTGCGGAGGCGAGAACGGTGTCTATTTGCTTCGTCCGCCCGCCGAAGTCGGGAATGAGAATCTCGATGACAGTCTTGGGGTTTTCTTTGCGAACCGCGGCCACCACCTCGGCCCAATGAGCAGCCCCACCGTCGGGCAGGTCGTCGCGAGTGACAGAAGTAATAACGGCGTGCTTCAGACCCATCAATGCAACAGCGGCCGCAACCTTTTGAGGTTCGGACCGGTCTGGCGGTAAAGGCTTTCCGGAGAGTGTGGCGCAAAATCTGCACGCCCGTGTGCAAACCTCGCCCAACACCATAAATGTTGCGGTCTTGCGACTCCAACAATCCGCCTGATTGGGGCAACGCCCACTCGCACAAATCGTATGAAGTCCGTTTTCCCTGACGACGCTTGCCACCCGGGCAAACTCCTCGCCACTGCGTATCTTAACTTTTAGCCACTCCGGTTTCGTCTTAACTTTTACCTGCTTTTCTGAAAAAATATCAGGCACCCTGTTTTTTGTTTATTATTTTCCAATTGGCGCAAAGATACAAAAAAAATCGAGCCCCGCAAATTGCAAGGCCCGATTTTATGATAAACTTAACAGCGTCACTTTGTAAAGCGCATTGCGATGTCGCGGTCCGGAGCACGCTGCGCATCCGAAGCGGCCTCGGGAACGGTCGCAAACTGCTCGCCGAAGCCCTCGATAGAAATGTGTGTGGAGGGGAAGCCTACCGCTTCGAGGGTAGCCTTAACTGTTTCGGCGCGCTTCAGGCTGATAGCATAGTTCACGGCGCGAGTACCGGTCTTGTCGGCAAACGCACCGATCCTGATCCTCTCGTTCGGATAATTCTTGAGAAGTTTTACCAGACCTACCAGACGATCCTGACTACCGTCCATAAGCTCCGTCGAGGAGTTGTGTTCGAAGTCGATGTCGGAGAACTCGAACCATACGGTGCGAAGCTCGGCGTCGGTGGCGTTCTTGAACTTGTCGCTGTCGAGGAACGCCTTGATGGCTTCTTCGAGATTACCGGTGTACATCGTGATCTTGGTGCCGTCGGGCAGGGTCATCGGGACAGCCTCAAAGGCGGGAGCGCGATGGACGGTGCGAATCTCGGTCACGGTTTCGTGGGTCTTGATGTCGCCCTTGCGGCAACAGCTACGGAAGCACAAGAAGAGGATCAGAGCCAGAAGAAGGATGCCGAGCAACCACCACAACCAGCACAGGCCGCAACGTTTCTTACCGTCCTTACCGACGCGGCCGGGAACGACCTCGATGACTGTCTCATCGCGGTGGTGAACAGCCTTATGGGCCGGAGCAGCAATGCCGAGAGCGTGTTCGAGGCCGAGAAGCTTGATGATCTCTGCGGAAATGTGTTCCTTGAGGAAGCCTTTTTCCTTGGATAGTTCGCCCAGGATTGTCTTGTAGCTCTTACCCTCTTTGATCTGACCGGCAACCCAACCGGCGATCGTGGCGGAGATCCAGTTAGTGAGGCGGTCGGCGTGTTCGGTAGCGATGCCTACCTTCTTACCGACGGCCTCGTTGAAGCTGACGTCGTGGGGCGAAAGGAGACGGTTCTCCATACGCTCGCCGACGTTGATGTGGTTCTCGATGCCACTACCACGCCAGATGCGGTCGTAGTCGTCGTAGAGTTTCTGGTGCTCGGCCTCGTGGAGAACCTCCTCGATCTCCTTGGAATCGTGGCGTTTGAGCATCTCGGCCAGCAGGGCCGGAAGAATGATGTTGACCCCCTCGGCGACCTTGTGCTGGCTCTCGCCCAGTGTTTCGGCGCCCGTCGCGATGCGTGCGGATGTGATCAAGCCCTTGATGGTGTTGAAAATGTTTGCCATAACTGTATGAGTTTTTAAAATTAATGATTAACTTTGTGCCTATACTACTAAACAACTTTCATACCAAACTACTATGAGAACACTTAAACTATCCCTACTCGTGCTCGCCGTGGCCGCTATGGCCGCCTGCACAAAGCAGCAACCGGCAAAGGTTGCAACGGACTACCCGATGTTCTGGACCTGGATGGATCTGAGGCCCGGAGCAAACTTCGACTCACTGTGCAACGTGATGGCGCAGAGCGGAATCGACGGAGTGATGCTCAATGCACCAACGCCGGACGACTATCGTGCAGCAATCCCGACAGCGCACAAGTACGGAATCGAAGTCTATGCCTGGCTGTGGACGATGAATCTGGAGCACGACCGGGCACAAGTGCAAGCCGAACATCCAGACTGGCTCGATGTGAACCGACTGGGAGAAAGCCTGCTGGACAAACCCGCGTATGTGGGCTACTACAAGTTCCTGACCCCGGCGTTGAGGGATGCGCGTGACCACATCTTAGCCAAGGTGAAAGCATACTGCGAAGTGGAAGGACTGAACGGAATCGCCATCGACTACCACAGGATGGTGGACGTGATCCTGCCGACGACCTTGTGGCCGCGCTACGGAATTGTACAGGACAAAGAATACCCACAGTGGGACTACGGCTATCATCCGGCGATGATCGAACAATTCAAGGCGCAATACGGCTACGACCCGAGAGATCAGGAAGACCCCTCGACGGACGAAAAGTGGCTGCAATTCCGCTGCGATCAGATCACCGAGGTTGCGAACGAGATAGCAGATATGGTTCACAGCCACGGAAAAGTTATGGGAGCATCGCCCTTCCCCACCCCCTCGATGTCGCGCCAAATGGTTCGTCAGGATTGGGGAAAGTGGAATCTCGATATCGTCTTCCCGATGGTGTACCACAACTTCTACACCAGGGACGTGAGCTTCATTACCGACTGTACCATTGACAACGTGGCGCAGAAGAATCCGAACACGATACTTTACTGCGGAATGACGGGAACGAACGGCCCGGAGATGTTTGCCCAGATGGATGCAGCTTTGGAAAACGGAGCGCAAGGAATCGCTATCTTTACGGTGGGTTCGCTGAGGGATGCAGCCGTGCGTGAGCAATTCAAAGCGTATGCGGATGCAAAGCGTGCGGAAAGGCTGGCAGGAAAGTATGACGGGACGGCGGATCCGAGCAAACTGGAGCGCGACCCCTTCAAGAAGCCGACCATTATGGCCAAGGTCGATGCAGCGATTGCTGAGCACACGGGAGGCGAAATCGCGTTGGGAGAATATGAACTGGTAGAGAGCTACGGTGCAACGCGCCACTACAGGGTGACCGACGAAAACTCGAAGAAAGCGTTCGACGTAACGTTCTATCTCTATGGGAATGTGTTGATGGGATGGAGCGTGTTCCCCTACGAACCGGAAGCGTAAAGTTCGGGTGCCGAAATGCAAAAGCCGCCACGTTTGTGACGGCTTTTTTTACAGCCTCTTCTTCTTTGTTGCCCCCCCCCACTTCGGGCCCCTGTGACACCACCAGGACTCAAACCTGGAACCTTCTGATCCGTAGTCAGATGCTCTATTCAATTAAGCTATGGTGCCCTGTGCGAACGGGGCGCGCCCCGAGTTGCGGGTGCAAAGATAATCAAAAATTTTTATTCGACGCCGCGGAAAATATTTAATTTCGACAAAATACGACTACGACGCGAAGGAAGGCCCCACGCGAGAAGGAAGAAAAACATACCGGCGCCGAGAAACCAACCGTACTGCTCGTCGTACTCTTCGAACATACGGGTCGAAAATTCGCGCTCCGAAGTCTCACGAATACGAGCGATAATCTCCTCGAGGCCAAGACTTTGGGGAGTGGAGCGAATGTAAGCCCCGTCGGTCTGAGCAGCGATCAGGCGGAGGGTCTGCTCGTCGAGTTTCGACACGACCATCTCGCCGTTCTCGTCGCGAATGAAATCGTCGCCGATTTGGATGGGCGCACCCTCGGGAGTACCGATTCCGATCGTGAAGATGCGGATACCACGCTCGGCAGCGCGGCGAGCAGCAGCAAGAGCGTCGTCCTCGTGGTTCTCGCCATCGGTAATGAGGATCATCACGCGGCTGCTTTCGTCACCCTCGGCGCCCTCACTACCACTCGAAAAACCTCTGGCAGCCAAGTCGATAGCAGCACCGATAGCCGTACCCTGGCGAGAAACCATAGAGGGCGATATCTGGCTGACGAAGCTACGGGCGACGAGGTAATCGGACGTGATAGGCAACTGGACGTAGGCGTCCCCGGCGAAGACGACGAGCCCGACGCGATCCTGATCGAGCGACTCCAGAAGGCGTCCGATGGCATATTTTGTGCGCTCGAGGCGGCTGGGTTCGAAGTCCTGAGCCAACATCGAATTCGAAACGTCGACCACGAGTTCCAACTCGATACCGCGGACAGTCACCTCGCGAAGTTTACTACCCAACTGAGGGCGAGCCAACGAGCAGACGATCAGGACTATAGAAATGGCGAGGAGCGCGGTTTTGACGGCGACACCGGCGGGCGAAGCGAGGGGCATAAGGGGCGCGAGGGTCGCAGGATCGCCGAAAGCACGAAGGCGGGCCCGGCGCCGAAAAGCAGACCAAGCAAAAGCGACGGCCACCGGAACCAACGTCAGCAACCACCAAAACATCTCAGGATGAGCAAAACGAAACATCACGGCAAGGGTCTAAGCCACAGGATTTTAATTAAAAAAGCGAGCACTAGGGCGAGCAGAGCGCCGAGCACCCAGGGGCCGAATAGCTCGGTGTGACGAGTGAATTCAGAGGTCTCTATCTCACTGGTTTCCAGGCGGTCGATCTCAGCGTAGATGGCCTCCAAAGAGCGGCGGTCGGTGGCGCGAAAGTACTGGCCACCAGTCTGAGAAGCAATGTCGGAGAGAATCTGCTCGTCGATCTCGACCGGCATACGAACCATAACCGTATTGCCCCAAGCGTCGCGAGCGGGATAAGGAGCTTCGCCTTGAGAACCAACGCCGATCGTATAGACCTTGATATCGAGAGTTTTAGCGATCTCGGCAGAGGTCAGAGGAGCGATGCGCCCGGTGTTGTTAACCCCGTCGGTAAGCAGGATAACGACCTTACTGGCCGCGTCCGACTCGCGAAGGCGGTTAAGAGCAGTGGCGAGGCCGCTACCGATCGCCGTACCGTCCTCGATTGCACCCGTTTCGACCTGAGCCAGAAGGGTTAACAGAGTCGCGCGATCGGTCGTGAGGGGGCTCTGGGTGAAACTCTCGGCAGCAAAAACAACGAGGCCGATACGGTCACCCGGGCGGTCGTTAATAAAGCTGGCAGCCACGTCTTTAGCCACAGCAATACGGTCGGGCGAGAAGTCGCGGGCGAGCATACTACTGGAGATGTCGAGCGCCAGAACGATGTCGATACCGCGAGTGGTGGACGACGAACCGGTCTCGGAACTCTGAGGCCGAGCCAGAGCGATGGCAGACAGCACGATAGCAACGCAGGAGAGAGCGAAGGGGAGGTGTCGGAGGTAGGTGCGAATGGTAGGCCGTGGGCGGGCTCGGGGGGCAGTTTCAGGGCGGCGGACGAAGGTGTCGGTCGTGGAGACGGTGATCGAGGCCGCGGTACGCACTTTATATATATACCACCCCGTCATCGGCGCCACGAGCGCGATGAGCCAAAGCCAGGCGGGATGGGCGAAAGAGGTCATTTTGTTGTTAGCATTTCGGGCAGACTGGCGGCGGGAAGCTGCTGCTGTTCACCTGTTTGCATATTCTTAAGGGTGACAGTTCCGGCGGCCAGCTCGTCGGCACCAAGGATAACCACGAATGGGATCGAACGGCGGTTGGCCCACTCCATCTGGCGCTTCATTTTAGCCGCCTCGGGGTAGATCTCAGCTGGAATACCCTTTTCGCGCAGGCGGGCGAGAAGGCGCAGAGAAGCCGCCTGCTCCTCGCCGCCGAAATTCAGAAAAAGCACGCGCGTACCAGCCACAGCCTCAGCGGGAAACAGGTCGAGACCCTCCATAACGTCGAATATCCGGTCGGCCCCGAACGAGATACCTACCCCCGAAACGCCGGGCATACCGAAAATACCTGTCAGATCGTCGTAACGCCCACCGCCACAGATACTTCCGATTGACCAGTCGCGAGCCTTAACCTCGAAAATCGTACCTGTGTAGTAATTCAGGCCGCGGGCCAGCGACAGGTCGAGCTCGATGTGAAGCGGGATTTCGAGCGCATCGACGAGGCCGAAAATCTCGCGCATCTCGGCGATCCCGGCCAGGCCGATTTCGGAGTCGGAGAGCGTCGCAGCGAGCGAGTCGAGCTTCGCGGAATTGGTGCCGCTCAGGGCAAGAATCGGTTCGAGGCGGGCGATTGCGTCGGTGTCTATGCCGCGCTCGGCGAGCTCCGATTTGACAGCCTCCAGGCCGATCTTGTCCAGTTTGTCGATCGCGACCGTGATGTCCACAAGACTGTCGGGATGGCCGATCGACTCGGCGATACCGGCAAGAATCTTACGATTGTTGAGCTTGAGGGTGACGGCGACGCCGAGGTGGCCGAAAACCTCGGCGACTATCTGGATGAGTTCAAGCTCGTTAACAAGGCTGCGGGAACCGATCACGTCGACGTCGCACTGGAAAAACTCGCGATAACGACCCTTCTGAGGCCGATCGGCGCGCCAAACAGGCTGGATCTGGAAGCGTTTGAACGGGAATGCGATATCGTTTTGGTGTTGAACAACATAACGAGCGAAAGGAACGGTGAGGTCGTAACGCAGGCCCTTTTCGGGAGGAGCGGACGCCTGCTCGCCGGAGTTCTGGATGCGGAACAACAGTTTGTCGCCCTCCTCGCCGTATTTACCTAACAGTGTGGACAAATTCTCCATCGCGGGAGTCTCGATGGGCGAGTAGCCGAACAGGCGAAAAACACGGCGGCAAGTGTCGAAAATATAGTTGCGCCGGGCAGTTTCGGCGGGCGAAAAATCGCGCGTCCCCTTGGGTATTGAAGGCTTTTGGCTCATTGGTATGTATCTTTTTAAACGCTGTCGGCGTTCCGACTATTCGACTAACTTTCTGTATTTTGTGCGCTTGGTGGGGTCGATGCCCTGAGCGCGTTTGTGCTCCTCGTACTCGGAGTAGCTGCCCTCGAAGAAGACCACCCGCCCGTCGCCCTCGAAGGACAAAATGTGAGTGGCGATACGGTCTAGGAACCAGCGGTCGTGCGAGATGACGACGGCGCAACCGGCAAAGTTTTCGAGCCCCTCCTCCAGCGCGCGCAACGTGTTGACGTCGATGTCGTTGGTCGGTTCGTCGAGCAGCAAAACGTTGCCCTCTTCCTTCAAAGCCAGCGCCAGATGCAAGCGGTTGCGCTCGCCGCCGGAGAGGATGCCGCATTTTTTCTCCTGATCGGAGCCGGAAAAGTTGAACCGCGATACGTAAGCGCGGGCGGGAACGGAGCGGTTGCCCAATTGGACGTGCTCGGAGTTGGCTGAAATTACCTCGTAGACGCTTTTGTCCGCCTCGATGGATTTGTGCTGCTGGTCGATGTAGGCCAGTTTGACCGTCTCGCCGACTTTAAATGTGCCGCTCGTCGGCGGCTCCAGACCCATAATCATCCGAAACAGGGTCGTCTTGCCGGTTCCGTTAGGGCCGATCACGCCGACGATACCGGCTGGCGGAAGCGAAAACTCCAACCCCGAATACAACTCTCGGTCGCCGAACGACTTTGCCACCCCCTGCGCCTCGATAACAACGTTACCCAGACGGGGCCCGTTCGGGATGAAAATTTCAAGTTTCTCCTCCTTTTCGCGGCCATCCTCGTTGAGCATCTTGTCGTAGGCGCCGAGGCGGGCTTTGGATTTCGCGTGGCGGGCCTTGGGGCTCATACGAACCCATTCGAGCTCGCGTTCGAGGGTCTTACGGCGCTTGGATTCCTGTTTCTCCTCCATCGCGAGGCGCTTGGATTTCTGATCGAGCCATTCGGAATAATTACCCTTCCAAGGGATACCCTCGCCGCGGTCGAGCTCCAGGATCCAGCCCGCAACGTTGTCGAGAAAGTAACGGTCGTGGGTCACGGCGATGACCGTACCCTTGTATTGCTGGAGGTGCTGTTCGAGCCAGTCGATCGACTCGGCGTCGAGGTGGTTGGTCGGCTCGTCGAGCAACAACACGTCGGGCTCCTGCAACAACAACCGGCACAGAGCAACGCGGCGGCGTTCACCTCCCGACAGCACCTTCACCGGAGTATCACCATCGGGACACCTCAACGCGTCCATAGCGCGCTCCAAAACGGCATCCAATTCCCAACCGTTCGCAGCGTCGATAGCCTCGGTGAGTTCGCCCTGGCGCTCGATGAGCTTCGTCATCTGGTCGTCATCCATAGGCTCCATAAACTTCGCGTTCACCTCCTCGTACTCTTTGAGCAGGGCTACCGTCGCCGCGCAACCCTCCTCGACAACCTCGCGAACGGTCTTGGTGTCGTCCAGTTGCGGCTCCTGTTCGAGGTAACCGACCGAGTAGCCCGGAGAGAAGACAACCTCCCCCACGAAGCTTTTGTCAAGACCCGCGATGATTTTCATCAGGGTCGATTTACCGCTGCCGTTCAGACCGATGATGCCGATCTTGGCACCGTAGAAGAACGACAGATAGATGTCGCTCAGGATCTTTTTGTTACTGGGGAGAACCTTGCTAACCCCGACCATCGAAAAAATTATCTTTTCGTCTGCCATACTTTTTCTATACTAATCTTCTAAAACGTAAACATCTTCACCCTCGCGCCGCATCAGGTAGTTCTCGCGAGCAAACCGTTCGAGGAACGCGGGGTCATTCAGTCGCTCCAACAACACGCTGTCCGCAGCAATACCAGCCTGGAGACTCTCGCGGCGCTCCTCCAAACGGCGAATGTCGGCCCGCACGCTGAGCGAAACCAGCACGTCGCGGCCCAACAAAACCGCCAAAATGAGCAATACGACCAGTGCAGCGACTCTCACGGGATGCGCATATATTTGTGCGACTGGAGCGAAATGCGCCAGCGCGGATTCTGCTTTATATACTCTATCACGAGAGGCATAGCCTCGTCGCGACGACTCCATTCGGGCTGGAGGAACAGCTGCGCCTGGGGTGTTTTGTTCGCGCACCCCTCCGCCCAGCACAGATCCTCGGGCCCCTCGACGATTACCTTCAGTTCATCGGCCCGGCCCCAAGCTTCGTCTAAAGGAGGACGGCGGCGTTTGGGCGAAAGGCACACCCAGTCGAACGAACCGCTGAAGGGGTGCGACCCAGAGGTCTCGAGGAATGTTTCGACCCCGGCGGCGTGCAGCCCGGAGCACAGTTCGTCGAGCGGGTACATCAACGGCTCGCCACCCGTAACCACCACAGCTCGAGCAGGCAGGGCGGCAGCGCGGCGAACAACCTCGGCAATCGCAACAGGAGGATGGACGCGGGGGTTCCAGGTCTCGGGAGCATCGCACCAACTGCAACCGACGTCGCAACCGCCCAGCCGAACGAAGTATGCCGCCCGACCGGTCTGTGCTCCCTCGCCCTGCAGGGTGTAGAACTCCTCAATTATCGGTAACGACATAGATATCTTTGAAGTTACGACCCAACTCATTGTAATCCAGCCCGAAGCCTACGATAAACTCGCTACCGATATCCATCGCGCGGTACTTCACCGGGAACGACTTACGGAACGAGGCCGGTTTGAAGAACAAAGTCACAATCTCCACGCTGGCCGGTCGGTGCCCCTCCAGCGAGCGCAACAGGTGCTCCATACTCTCGCCCGTGTCGACGATGTCCTCGACGATAATCAGGTGACGACCCTCGATGTTGTTACGCAAGCCTATCAGTTCGGTCACCTGTCCGGAAGTGGAGGTGCCGCAATACGACGCCAGTTTGATGAACGACAGCTCGCAGGGGAAGTCGACCTTCTTGACGAGCTCGCTCATAAACATAAATGCGCCGTTGAGAACGCCCAGAAACAGAGGCGACTGGCCATCTGCTACACGCTCGGCGTAGTCGGCGTTGATGCGCTCAGCCACGCGGTCGATCGCCGAGTCGATCTCGGCGGCGGGGATCATCACCTCGAAAGTGCGATCGTGGAGTTTTACCGTTTTTTTCATAACTTTGCGGAGCAAAAATAGTAAAAATTTATGACACCGAGAGTAAGTATAATTATGGGCAGCACGTCGGACCTGGGCGTGATGGAGGCCGCGGCAAAATTTTTGGACTCAGTGGAAGTGCCCTACGAGATGAACGCACTGTCGGCACATCGTACTCCGGCAAGGGTAGAGAAGTTTGCGTCGGGTGCGGCCGGCCGCGGAATAGAGGTCATCATTGCGGCCGCGGGCGGTGCTGCACATCTGCCGGGAGTGATCGCCGCGTCTACGATTTTACCCGTCATCGGGGTGCCGATCCGCTCGGCCAATTCGGTGGGTGGGGTGGACTCGCTGTTGTCGATCGTACAGATGCCGGCGGGGATTCCGGTCGCAACGATGGCGCTGGACGGAGCCCAGAACGCAGCCATCTTTGCGTGTCAGATACTTGCGGTTGGCGACGCGGCATTGCGTGGGCGGCTGGAGGCGTTCAAGTCGGGTCTGGCGACGAAGATCGAGCGAGCGAACGAAGAGTTGGCGGGTGTGAAATTTCCTTTCAAAGTCTGAGGTTCGGTGCGATGTTGAAGTGGTTACGCGAGCGCTCCGTGCAGGAGAAGTGGATGTTGGCGCTGATTGTTGTGCTGCTCGTCGGGGTCGTTGTGCGCTGGGCGTGGGTAAAGCGCGAGGCAGGTGAGGCCATCAAGCAACGAATAGAGCATTTTGTCCCGCCTACGGAAGGGTAAGACGGCGCGGAGTTCAAAGATATTTGTCCAGCAGGTCGGCCATCTGGTCGCGGAGTTTGCGAGCCTCGGCGGCTGCGGCTACGGCGAAGTCGGGGCCGTCAGAGGCGTAGATAATCCCGCGAGAAGAGTTGACAAGCAGACCGCACGTGGAGTTCATACCGTGCTTTGCGACCTCGGCGAGGCTACCGCCCTGGGCCCCGACGCCGGGAACCAACAGAAAGTGGTCGGGAACGATCCGGCGAACCTCGGCAAGCGTCTCGGCGCGGGTGGCCCCAACGACGAACATCACGCGATCTTCGTTAGTTGAGCCCGCAGACTGCCCGTGCGGCTCGCACCCCCAGCCTTTTGCGGTCTCCAGCACTTGTTGCCAAAGCTGTTTGCCATTCGCAAGCGGCAGGGTTTCGAAGTCGTCGGCGCTTGGATTGGAGGTGAGCGCAAGGATCACCGCCCATTTGTCCTTGTATTTCAGGAACGGCTCGACCGTGTCGCGGCCCATATAAGGAGCGAGGGTCACCGCGTCGAACACCATGCTATTTATATCCAAAAATGCTTTGGCGTATAAATCAGAGGTATTGCCTATATCGCCTCGCTTAGCATCCGCTATCAAAAATATATCGGGATACCTGCTACTAATATATTTGCAAGTCTCGTGAAGAGCGTGAATTCCTGAAGAAGCATAAGCCTCGTAAAATGCCAAATTTGGTTTATACGCTACGGCATAGGGGGACGTAGCATCTATGATCGCCCTATTAAATTCGAATATCGCTTCATCTCCCGAATATTGAGCGTGAATGCAGGGGGGAATTTTAAGAAAATCCGTATCCAACCCCACACACAGAAAGCTGCGCTTGGCCTTGATTTGTTCGAAAAGTTGTTCCCGTGTCATAGTGATGCTTCTTTTAGGCGTTCGGCGTTTTCGGCCACGACCAACTGATCCAGCATATCCTGAATGTCGCCATCCATAAACGGGCCGAGGTTGTAGATCGTGTAGCCGATCCGGTGGTCGGTGATTCGGCCCTGTGGGTAGTTGTAGGTTCGGATCTTGGCGCTGCGGTCGCCCGTGCTGACCATCGTCTTGCGCTTGCCCGCGATCTCGTCCAGATATTTCTGATATTCGAGGTTGAAGATTCGCGTCCGTAGCTCTTCCAATGCCTTGTCGAAGTTCTTGAGTTGCGACTTCTGGTCTTGACACTGCACGACGATGCCCGTCGGGATGTGGGTCAGCCGGATCGCCGAATAGGTCGTATTAACCGACTGCCCTCCAGGCCCGGAAGAACAAAAAGTATCCTTGCGGATATCGTTCATATTCAGGTCGATGTCGAACTCCTCCGCCTCCGGAAGCACCGCCACGGAAGCCGCCGAGGTGTGCACCCGCCCCTGGGTCTCGGTTTGGGGAACGCGCTGCACTCGGTGGACGCCGGACTCGTATTTCAACACGCCGTAAACCCCGGAGCCTATTACCTTAAGCACCACCTCCTTGTAGCCGCCCGACGAGCCTTCGCTGATGGAGTTTACCTCGTACTTCCAGCCGCGATTTTCTATATAGTGGGTGTACATCCGGTAGAGGTCGCCGGCAAAGATCGCCGCTTCGTCGCCACCCGTGCCGCCGCGAATTTCGAGGATCGCGTTTTTCTCGTCCTGCCGATCCTTGGGGATGAGCAGCAGTTTGATCTCCTCTTCCAGCCGTTCGAGTTCGGGCTCCAGCGCGGCGATCTCCTCGCGGGCCATTTCGCGGAACTCCTCGTCCTTCTCGTTGGCCATCACGTCGCGCGCGGTGGCCAGATTGCCCGTCGCTGTGCGGTAGCGTTCGCTGGCCTCGATGATGGGCCCGAGCTCCTTGTACTCCTTGTTCAGAGCGACGAATCGCTTCATATCGCTCATCGCGTCGGGGGCGGTCATCTGCCTTTCGAGCTCGTCGTACTTCGCACGCAGCCCGTCGAGGCGCGTCAGTATAATGTTTTCTGCCATAATATTCCGAGCGGCAAAGTTAATGAAAATTTTCCTAAATTTGTGCCTCGTGAAGACGGGCCACATATCTTTGAGCGAGTTGCAGGCGCAGGTAGCCCACGCATTGGAGGCGGCGTTCCCGATGCCTGTGTGGGTGGCGGCCGAGGTGGCCGATGTGCGGGTGAATGCAGGCTCGGGGCATTGCTACTTCGAACTGGTCGAAAAAGGTGACAACTCCATCCCCAAAGCTTCGGTTCGGGCGGTGGCGTGGCGTGGGACTTGGGCGTCGTTGGGAGCTTATTTTCGCGGCATCACGGGCGACGAACTCGCCCCCGGGATGAGGGTGCTGCTGAAGGTGACGGTTTCGTACCACGAACTGTACGGCCTCTCGCTCGTGATCACCGACATAGACCCGTCGTACACCCTCGGCGACCGGGAGCGGGCGCGCCAACAAGCCATCGCACAGTTAAAGGCCGACGGAGTGTGGGATATGAACCGCGAGGTGGAGTTTGCGGATGTGATTCAGAGGGTTGCGGTGGTTTCGTCGCCTGGTGCGGCGGGTTGGCGCGACTTTGTGCAGGAGCTTGGGCGCTTTCCGTGGCGGTTCGAGGTGACGCTGTTCGAGGCGGTGATGCAGGGGACGGCTACGGAGGGTTCTGTTGTGGCGGCTCTGGAGGCGATCGCGGCTCGGGCAGATGAGTTCGACGTTGCGGTTGTGATTCGCGGCGGGGGCTCGGC